>Ga0268298_10000051_pt1 | contig 136740 bp, 123 predicted proteins | sample WWTPWeurt_MetaG_FD_194462 | JGI IMG/M metagenome (GOLD analysis project Ga0268298, IMG submission 194462) | Activated sludge microbial communities from WWTP in Nijmegen, Gelderland, Netherland - WWTP Weurt | ecosystem: Engineered > WWTP > Aerobic digester > Activated sludge | place...
TGGCAGGGATCCCCGGAGGTGCGGGCCAGGATGGCCCGGGTCAGCTCCGGGGAGGCCCCGGGATCCAGGGGCACGACCTTGGGGTCGGGGGACAGGGGCTGCATGGAGGCCTCATCCATGGTCAGGCCCCCATGCCCACGGCCACCAGCTTCTGGGCCAGTTCCAGCCGGGCGCGGTGGGAGCGCGACTTCACCGTGCCCACCGGCACCTCCAGGATGGCGGCGATCTCCTCCAGCCCCAGGCCCTGGATCTCCTTGAGCAGGATGATCTCCCGGTTGAGATCCGTGAGTTCCTGCAGGGCGCGGTGCACCATGGTCTTCCGGACCGCCTCCAGGTGGGCCTCCTCGGGATTCCGGTCCGTGGATCGCAGGTCGAACAGCTCGTCGGCGGGCAGGTCCCAGAGCGGCGGGCGGGCCTTCCGCCGTCTCAGGTGGTCGATGCAGGCGTTGCGGGTGATGCGGATGATCCAGGGCAGGCAGCCCGCCTCGCCGGGCACCGCGGCGAGGTGCTGGTAGATGCGGATGAAGACTTCCTGCGCCAGGTCCCGGGCATCCTCAGCCTGCGCGGTGTAGTGGTACGCCAGTCCGAACACGCGGGACTGGAACCGCCGGACGAAGGCCTCCCAGGCCAGCTCGTCGCCGCGTCGAACCAGGTCCAGCAGCTGGGGGAGTTCCATTCGGGTGTCATGCTCCGGGGCAGGGGGCCTCTGAATCATGAACGCAGGAGGACCGGAAAGGTTCGGTGGATCCGTTCGCGGCCAGCCTTCATGGCAGACCCTAGAATGAGGCATGGCCAAACCCATCGTCCCCCCCGCACTCCTCAAGGCCATTGCGGCAGTCGGCGCCACCAGGAAGGAACCCATCCCCGGGGCCAAGCCCTCGGAGGCCAGCCCCATCGAGCGCCTCACGGAACGGCAGAGCATTCGCCCCGCCCGCACCGCCATCGCCCACCAGCGGGGGGGAAACAAAGGGAAGTAGGGGACCATGGGGCGTTCTCTGAGAAGCATTCGGCATCTTGTTTTTCGCTAAAAATTCGCCATACTTGGATCCCCCTGGAGGATCTGGTGCTGGCGATGTGGGTTCCCGAACTGCCGTTCCAGCTGGCCTGTGGGCGGGATGGGGCCCTGCGGGACCGGCCTCTCGCCTTTTTGAACCCCGAGAGCCCCCGCTCGCCCAGCCTCTGGTTCGTGAACCGCCTGGGCCGGGCGGAAGGGCTGGCCCCGGGTCTGCCCCTGGACCAGGCCCTGCGGGTGGCCCCGGGCCTGAAGGTGCTGGATCCGGCCCCCCAGGTCTGGTGGGAGGCCCAGGGCAGTCTTAGCGACTTCCTCCAGCACTGGACGCCCCAGGGCCAGCTGGGGCGCCTGGGCGAGGCCCTGGTGGAGCTCCATGGGACTCAAGCGATCTTCGGGCCCCTGGCGGACACCGCCCAGCGCATACGCCGGGAGCTGACCGAGCGGCACGGCTGGGCCAGCCACGGGGGGCTCTCCCTGAGCGCCACCGCCGCCCAGCTGGCCGCCCGCGTCGAGCACCAGCTGGAGCTGGTGGCCGATGGCGCCGAGAGCGCCTTCCTCGCCCCCCAGCCCCTGCGCCGCCTGCCGGACCTGGCCCCCCGCATCCGCGAGCGCTTCCACCGCCTGGGCCTGCACAGCTTCGGCGACCTGCAGCCCGTGCCCCTGCCCGTGCTGGTGGAACTGACGAACCTCAAGGACGCGCCGGATCTGCGGGCCCGGGTCCGTGGCGAGGACCGGCCCAAGCTGCCTCTGCTGACGGAGCGCCCCGGCCACGCCCGCCACGGCTGGCGGCTCCAGCCCCCCTGCCTGCCGGAAGAGGTGGCCCTGGCCGCCCGTTGTCTGGACTGGCTCTGGTCCGATGCCCGCCATCCCCGCCACATGGTGCTGCGCTGGTGGGATGTGGACGGTGAGCCCCACGCCTGGCGTGCGCCGCCCGAGGACCTGACGGCCCCGCCCCTGATCCTGGCCCGGCGCCTCCAGCAGGCCTTCCTGGCGGGCGCCCCCCGGCGCCTCCTCGTGCGCGAGGTGGAGCTGCGCCTGGCCTGGGGCCTGGGGCGCGAGCGCAGCCTCTTCCAGGATCCCCTCCAGCAGCGCTATGAACGCCTTGAACCCGTCCTGGCCCGGCTGCGCCAACGCTTCCCGGACCGGGCCGTGTTGCCGGGGTGGATGGGGCGGGGCGCCTGACGCCATGTTCGCCCTCGGCATTTCCGATTTCAGCGTTGGTGAAGGCGTCTACCCGGCGAAGCAGCTGCTCTCGCTGGCGCGGCGCTTCGGCTACCGCGACCTGGTCTGCTGGGACAAGGGCCTGGCGGGCTATCCGAAGCTGCGCGACACGCTGGAGTGGATCCACAAGTCCCGGGAACTGGAAGGCCTGCCGCCGGATCCGCAGTGGACGGGCTTCCGCCTGCACCTGGGCTGCCGGTTCACTTGGCGGGGCCACGGCTGCGGCGCGTTGCCCTACAGCGATGCGGGCTACGCAGCTCTGAACCGGCTGCTCTCGGCCCAGGCCCATGAAGGGCACACGCCACTCATCCCGGGGCTGGGCGAGGCGGAGCCGCCTGCTGACTGCGTGCTGCTGGCGGACGACCTCGCGGGCCTGGACGCCCTGCTGCGGGAGGGCCTCTACGCGGCGCTGCTGGCCCACCCCTGCCGCGTGCAGGAGGCCCGGAAGGCCCTGGCCGCGGGCCTGGAGGTGGTGGCGCCCCAGGTGCTGCGCTTCCGCACCGCCGAGGGCCTGGAGATGCACCGGCTCAAGCGGGCCATCGACCAGCAGGCCACCTTCCTCCGCACCGAGGCCCTGTGGCAACCCGCCGAGGCCGCGGTGCCGCGGAGCGAGTGGGAGGCGCGCTTCCCCTTCTGTGATCCCGCCGTGGCAAGGGCCACCGCCGCGGTGCTGGAACGCATCGCAGGGTGGCCCATCCACTGGGGCGACTGGGTGCTGCCTGATCCCCTGGGCCGCGAGGGCGCCGACCTGGATGCGCTCCTGCGTGAGCGTGTGCGGGCCGGCGTCGAACGCCGGTTCCCGGTCGTGCGTGGTGACATCCTCGCCCGCATGGAGCAGGAGCTGGACCTGATCTCCTTCAAGAGATTCGCCCGCTACTTCCTCCTGGTGCAGGACATCGTCCAGGCGCTGAGGCACAAGGGGCTGCCCACCAACATCTGCGGCCGGGGCAGCGGTGCGGCCTCCCTGGTGAGCTACGCCCTGGGCCTCAGCAATGTGGACCCCGTGGCCACGAACCTGATGTTCGAGCGCTTCCTCACGAAGGAGCGCAAGGATCCGCCGGACATGGACATCGACTTCGCGTGGGACGAGCGGGACAAGGTGATCCAGGCCGTGTTCGAGCGCTACGGCCGCGACCGCGTGGCCATGGTGGCCAACCACACCTTCTTCAAGGCCAAGGGCGCCCTGCGGGCCGTGGCCCAGGCCCACGGACGGCCCGACAGCGAGCTGAATCAGCTGGCCCGCCTCGTGCGCGGCTGGGAGGGCGGCCTGGTGCGTGCCTCGGAGAATCCCGCCTGGGATGTGATCCTCCGCCAGGCGGCTGCGCTGACGGGCCACTTCCACCAGTTCTCCGTGCACCCCGGCGGCACCATCGTCACGCCCGGCCCCCTGTGGGAGCACGCCGCCTTCCAGCCCGCGCCGGCGAAGGCGGGCGTCTCCACCACCACCTGGGACAAGGATGGTGTGGAGAACTACGGCCTGGTGAAGATCGACCTGCTGGGCAACCGCAGCCTCGCCGTCATCCGTGACGCCTACAAGGTGCTGGGGGACCTCAAGCCCGCCGATCCCGGCACCCACTCCCGCAACGATCCCGAGACCCGGGCCCTGCTGGCCCGGGGTGACAGCATCGGCGTGTTCTATGTCGAGAGCCCCGCCACCCGCCAGCTCCAGCAGCGGGTGGGGAAGGGCGACTTCGAGACCCTGGTGATCCACAGCAGCCTCATCCGCCCCGCCGCCTACCGCTGGGTGGACCGCTACGTGAAGCGCAGCCGCGGCGAGGAGGTCTGGGAGCCCAGCGATCCCGTCTTCAACGAGCTGCTCTCCGAAAGCTACGGCGTGCTGGTCTACCAGGAGGATGTCATCAAGGTCTGCGTGGCGCTGGCGGGCTGGAGCCATTACGACGCGGACCAGCTCCGCAAACTGCTGGGCAAGCCCGACTGCGAGGCCAAGCTGCCCTTCTTCGAGGCGCGCTTCCGGCGCGGCTGCGCCGAGCGCGGCGTGCGGCCCGCCACGGTGGACGAGTCCTGGGACATGATCCGCACGTTCACGGGCTACTCCTTCTGCAAGCCGCACTCCGCCAGCTACGCCCAGGTGAGCTTCGAGAGCGCCTGGATCAAGACCCACCACCCGGCGGTGTTCTTCGCCTCGGTCATCACCAACCAGGGCGGCTACTACCCCGCCATCGCCTACCTGGGCGACGCGCGGCGCCACCGCCTGGTGGTGCGCGGGCCTGATGCCAACGCCAGCGCGTGGCCCTTCACGGCCGAGGGCGAGCAGGCCCTGCGCGTGGGGCTGATGCAGGTGCGCGGGGCCCAGGAGAAGGAGGTCCGCGCCCTGCTCGAGGATCGCGACACGAAGGGCCCCTTCGAGCACCTGGACGACCTGCTGGGTCGGGTGAAGCTCAGCGTCCCCACGGCAGAAGCGCTCTGCGCCGCCGGAGCCTTCGATCACTGGGCCCCGGACGGCGACCGCACCCGCCTGATGTGGGCGCGGCTGGGCGGTGTGCCCCCGGGCGTGCGCCCGCGCCCCACGGATCTCTTCGACCGCGCCGACCTGGAGATGGCGACCATGACCTTGACCCTCGACCTGCACCCTGCCGCCCTCGCCCGCGTGAGGAAAGGCGGGGGCCCCAGCCGGGCCGTCGAGGTGGCGAAGCCGAACCAGCGCCTGCGGTTCTGGGCCCTCGTCGTGGCCGACAAGGAAGTGGCCACGGAAAAGGGCGAGCGCATGCAGTTCGTCACCTTCGAGGACGAGACCGGCCTCTGCGAAGCCGTGGCCTTCCCCGACGCCATCCGCAAGCGCCAGCGCCCCTTCCGCGTGGGGGAGATCGTCTGCGTCAGCGGGCGATCCACCCGGCAGGATGGGCTGGCGGTGCTGGAGGTCCAGTGAGGGGCAAGGCTGGGGCAGCCACCAGCGCACCGCCGCGCAGGGGAGCGCGCCGCCCCTTCAAATTGGAGGAGGCGGGCCGTCGTCTTGATGGGCTGGGGTGATCACCCGAAGGCCCATGACTGGCTAAATGCTTAAATATGCGGCACCTGTGGCCCGGCATACAAGCTGCACGTCCATGGGCCATGAACGCTTCGACCCTGGCCACGGCTTCGCTTGAACTCCGGACGGATGCCCGGTGAGTGCCCTCGCCGCCCCTCCTGCAGACGCCCGTCTGTCCCCACCCCGTGGGGAGGTGGAGGTGGCAGGAGGTGGTCGCATGGCCCGGCTCAGGTCCTTCCTTGAATGGATGGGCGAACTGGGCGGCTTCACGGTCAGGCTGGTGCGCGCCACCTTCTCGCCGCCCCACCACCTCCGGGAGCTGCTGGAGCAGATGCACGAAGTCGGCACCCGCTCCCTGCCTCTGGTGGTGCTGGCGAGCGCCGCAACAGGCGTGGTGCTCAGCCTCCAGATGCGGGATAGCCTGCTGCGCTTCGGGGCGAAGTCGCTGCTGCCGGTCGTCATCGTCATGACCATCATCAAGGAGAGCGGCCCCATCATCACGGCGCTGGTGGTCTGCGGACGAGTGGGTGCGGGCATCGGCGCCCAGCTGGGCTCGATGAAGGTCACCGAACAGATCGACGCCATCGAAGCCTCCGCCGTGGATTCCTTCAAGCTGCTGGTGGTGACCCGGGTGGCGGCCTGTGTCCTCATGCTGCCCCTGCTCACGATCGTGGCGGACTTCTCCGGAATCATGGTGGGCTGGCTGGCCAACAACCTCATCGAGAATGTGGCCTTGATCCCCTTCCTGACCGATGGTTTCAAGCAGGTCACCTTCGGCGATCTGCTGCCGGCGACGCTGCGCACCGCGATCTTCGGGTTCATCATCGGGCTCATCGGGTGCTTCCAGGGCATGCGCACCACGGGCGGTACCGAAGGCGTGGCGCGTTCGGCCACCAGCGCCGTGGTGCTGTCCTCCCTGTTCGTCATCGTGGCGGATGTGTGGCTCGTCCGCCTGATCCAGATCGTGTTCCGGTCATGACGCCGGCCACGGACCCCACCGGGGGCGGAGATCCCGCCATCCAGATCACGGACCTGTGCAAGGCCTTCGGCAGCCGGACGATTCTCGATGGCGTGACCCTTCAGATCAGCCCGGGCGAAACCCTGGTGGTCCTGGGCCGCAGCGGCACGGGCAAGAGCGTCCTGCTGCGCCTGCTGATCGGGCTGCAGACCCACGATTCGGGCTCGATCCAGGTGCTGGGCCAGGAGCTCACGGGCCTGGTCGGGGCCCCACTCTACGAGCTGCGGCGACAGGTCGGCTTCGTGTTCCAGAACTCGGCGCTCTACGACTCCATGACCGTCGTCGACAACGTGGCATTCCCGCTCAAGTACCAGAACCGCATGTCTGCCGTTGAGCGGCGGGAGCGCGCCATGGCACTGCTGACCCAGGTGGGCATGGAGGCCTCGGCGGAGCAGATGCCCGCCGATCTCTCCGGTGGCATGAAGAAGCGGGTGGGCCTGGCCCGGGCCCTGGCGCTGGAACCCGCCATCATGCTCTACGACGAACCCACGGCGGGCCTCGATCCCATCACCTCTGCGGAGATCAATGAGCTGATCCTGAAGCTCAAGCAGGACCGGGCCATGTCCTCCATCGTGGTGACCCACGAGATCCACAGCGCCCAGGCGATCGCAGACCGGGTGGCCCTGCTGAACCAGGGAAGGATCATCTTCGACGGCTCGTTCGAGGCGCTGAAGCACAGCGAAGATCCTTTCGTTGCCCGGTTCGTCCAGACCGGCTAGATGCCGCGCAAGGCTTCTCGTGAATGCAACCAGTCCGGATGAAAAGGTGAATGCGATGACTAGAATGGCGCTCCTCGGTTTGTTCATCTTCGCCGCGCTGATGATCCTCTTCACCGGTGTCTTCGTCATCGGCAACCAGCAGCGGATGTTTACGCATTCCTACCGCCTGCGGGCGGATTTCCCCACCGTCTCGGGGCTCCTCAGCGGGGCGGAAGTCCGCATCGGGGGCGTGCGCAAGGGCACCATCGATGAGATCAGGCTGCCTTCGCAGCCCGGGGGCAGGGTGCTCGTCGTCATGTCCCTGGATGAAACCACCCGCAACCTGGTGAAGCAGGATTCCATGGCGACCATCGAGACCGAAGGCCTGCTCGGCAACAAGTTCCTGGCGATCTCCTTCGGCAGCCCCGGGGCGCAGGGCATCCAGGATTGGGACACCCTCCGGTGCACCCCGCCCATGGATGTCTCAGACCTGCTCAAGAAGACCAGCGACATCATGGACACCACCCATCGCACCCTGTCCCACTTCGAGACCACCTCCGAACACATCGCCGCCATCACGGCGCGGGTCGATCGGGGTGAGGGCTCCCTGGGCGCCGTGATCAATGACCGCTTGCTCTACGACAAGCTCAGCGCGGCCACCACCGATATCGCCGCCACTTCGAGCGAGGCCCGGCAGACCGTCACCCAGGCCAAGGCCGGAGCCACCGCCTTCACGGAGAACATGCAGGCACTGAGGCACAACATCCTCTTCCGTGGCTACTTCAAGGATCGCGGGTACCTGGATGCCACCGAGCTGACCAAGGTCGAGATCGCCACGCTGCCCGAGGTCGCGGCGGCGAAGACTTTCGTGTTCTCCGCCGGAGAGCTCTTCGAGTCACCCCAGTCCATGAAGCTGAAGGACAAGCAGCGGCTCACCGAAGTCGGAACCTACCTGGAGACCCACCCCTTCGGGCTGGCGGTCATCCAGGCTTTCACCAGCCCCAAGGGCACCCAGGAGGAGAACCTCCTCCTCACCCAGGGCCAGGCCATGGGGGTGCGGACCTTCCTGGCCGAGACCTTCGACCTGGATGACACGAAGCTGAAGACCAAGGGCATGGGCGAGGTGGATGCCACGGAACCCGGACAAACCCACTGGCTGGTGATCTCGATCTACGCTGCGGCTGTCCCTGCCCGGTGATGGGGCAGGTCCCCTGATGCCGGGGGGCATCAGGGGATGGTGGCCGGGCCCAAGGGTTCGGTGGGACCGGGCAGGATCAGTTCCCCTGTGGAGCGCATCAGCAGCATGTAGACCTTGTGGGGCACCAGCCGGCCGTAGACAGCCTGGCCGGGCATGGCCTTCACGCCGGCCTGCTTGGCTTGCGGCGCGTCGTTGGCGATCTCCCAGAACTTCGCCCAGAGATCCTTCTCGAAGGCGTTGGGGTTGGCGCCACTGGCATAGCGTGCCGGTGGGGCGCCGTTCTTGTCCAGGTAGTAGCCTTCATCGGGCTGCACGCGGTTGGTGAAGATGCGGCGGAACAGCAGGAGAGCCTTGCCCCGCAGGGGATCTGCCGCCTCCACGAAGTGATCCTCGAACTTGATTACGAGGGTATCCACGTAGACCTCCTCGCCCTTCAGCTCAAAGTCCCGCTGGGTGCCCACCACGCCGCCCTGGGGATCCAGTTCCGTGAAACGCAGCTGGTTCACCGTGTCCCCTGCGGCATCCCGCGTCTGGGAAATCACTTCCAGCTGCCCGCGGCGCTCGGTGTGTTCCAGCAGCTTCAGGTAGGTCTTCAGCCGCAGGGACTCGGTCTCCAGCTGGGCCACCTTGGCCTCCAGCCGCCGCTTGGGGGCCAGCACCATCTGGTCCGCCAGGTAGACACTGCCCGCGCCCACACCCACCACCAGGGTGGACCAGAAGACGAACCGGAACGGGAAGGGACGCCTGGGAGATGGGGCCGGGACTGCATCGCTCATGGGCGCCTCTGACCGCAGCAAACGGCTCACTTCCAGCATACGCCCGGGTGGAGCGTGCGCGGGGATTACTGGGCCAATTCAGTCCTGGCGTTCCTTCATCCAGCTGGGCTGGGGAGAGGCTAGTCGGACGTGGCTGCATCGACCCGCTGCTGCCATTGGGCCAAATTCACGCCCTTCCAGATCATCCAAAGACAGAATGCGAGCTCGCCGATGAACGCCGGCAGCAGGATGCCTGGGAACAGTGCGGAGGCGAGGGCCGGTGCCAGAAGCAGCGCGAAGCTGTTGATCAGGTAGCTGAAACCCGCGAGGACCATCAGGAACCCAAAGACCTTCGGAACGAAGCCTGACTGGAACAGGAGTAAGCCGCGAACCAGGCAGGCGACCCCGAAGAAGATCAGTCCGACGCCAAAACCGTAACCATGGGCCTTGATGGCGACATAGGAGAGCGCCTGCAATTGCGCCGGTGGGAAGGCCATCAGAGAAGGTGAACCATCCAACAGGTAGAGCGGAACCAGCAGGCTGAGTTTGTTGGCGGCCAGGACGGCGGTCTGGATCAGGTTGATGTAGGCCGTGAACAGGGCAAGGGCCTTGTTTACAGGCTTGAGCAACAGGTACAGCACCACGATCACGGGGATGTCTAAGACGTGCATGAGCAGGTCGCCCACGATGCCCATGCGCCAGAGCAGAGGCGAAGCGGAAATGGCTTGGGCCGTCGCGGCCGGATCACCCGAAACCACCAGTTTGGCCCGGACGAAGGCCTCCCCGAACAGACCGAGCAGGATGATGGCCAGGTAGCACACGCCTGCGAGCCGCATGTAGAGCTGGGGTGAACGATCAAAGGAAGCGCGCATGGTTTAACTCGCAACATTGGGAATTCAACTTGGCCAGGTACCAACGATCCTGAGAAATGAGGCTTGACGATAGGCCGCATACGACTGGTACATGGGTGCCGTTTAGGGAAACGGGGGGCAGTCTCTTGAAGTGTACGTGCCAGACGAGGATTCCGCTTTGCCCCTGATGGCCGGGGGCAAGGCTCAGGTTCCCGTCGCAAACCCCCCCGCGGCGCTGACTTCCCGGTGGGTCAGGTAGAGCCGCAGGTCGAACTCCAGCTGCAGGTAGTCCGGCTCCATGTGGGTGCACAGCTGGTAGAAGGCCTTGTTGTGTTCGCGTTCCTTGAGGTGGGCCAGCTCGTGCACCAGGATCATCCTCAGGAAGGCGGCGGGAGCGTCCCGGAACACGGAGGCCACGCGGATCTCGCGACTGGCCCTGAGGCGGCTGCCCTGCACGCGGGATACCGCCGTGAGCATGCCCAGGGCATGGCTCAGCAACTGGAGCTTGGGGTCGTACATCACTTTGTTGAGGGGCGCCGTGGTCCTCATGAAGCGATCCTTCAGCTCCACGGCGGCCAGGAACAGGGCCTTGTCGTTGCGCACCGTGTGCGCCTCGCCGTAGCGGCTGGCGAGGTAGGGCCCCAGCTGGCCCTGGGCCAACAGCTCGCGCACCCGGGCCTGCACGGCGGGGCTGTAACCCTCCAGGTAGGGCAGAGGCGTGGCGCTCACGGAGTTCATGGCGTCTTGAGCAGCCGGATGCCGTCGGCGTCGATGCTGATGCGCCCCGCCTTGTAGAGGGCGCCGAGGGTCTGCTTGAACACCTTCTTGCTGATGCCGAACAGGGCATAGATCTGCTCGGGGGCGCTCTTGTCGGTCACAGGCAGGAAGCCGCCGCGGCGCTTCAGCGTATCGAGCAGGGCCTGGGCCACGGCCCCCACCTTGGCGTAGCCCGGCGCGCTCAGTGTGAGGCTCAGCTTGCGGTCGGCGCGGGGCGCCTTCACACAGCCTTCCCGGGTTTCGCCGCGACTCACCTTGCAGAACAGGTCGCTGTCGTGGACCATGCCCCAGTAGCGGTGGTTGACGATGACGCGCACGCCCAGATCCGTGCGATCCCCGATCACCAGGGTGACCTTGTCGCCCTCCTTGAATTCGTCGGCCTCGTCCACCAGGAAGTCCGCCAGGCGGGTGGAAGCGGCCAGGTGGCCCGCCTCATCCGAATAGAGGAACACCAGCACCTTGTTCCCAGGCTTCACCGCGCGCCGCGCCTCGTGCTTCACCTCTTTCCAGGGCATGAACAGGGGCTTGGGCAGGCCCCAGTCCAGGTAGGACCCGGCGGGGTTCACGGACACCACCTTCAGGAAGGCCACCTCGCCCCCCAGGGCCAGGGGCGGGCGCAGGTACGCCACCAGGCGACCTTCATCCTCCCGGTAGCTGAAGACCCGCAGGACCTGGTCCGGTTCGAGGGCCGGAGGCACTTGTTCCAGGGGCAGCAGGATCGGCCCCTCGGGACCGCCATCCAGATACGCGCCCTCGGGCCCCAGGCGCAGGACCTTCAAGTCGTTCAGGGTGCCGAGGGTGGCCATCAGGTCGTCCGAAGCAGGGTTAGAGGGGCCAGATGGAGACGAGCACCAGGGGCGTGGTGCCGAAGGAGGCTCGGACGCCCAGTTTCGCACCGGGCGCTTCGGTCGCGGCTGGGCTGTTCCCAAGCCGGAGGCACTCCTGCGGTTCGAGCTCCACCCCGAGTGGATCCACCCGGACGGGCCCCCAGGGCGCGAAGAGCAGGGTCGTGGGGGACACGGTGATGGCGGTGGCCTCCGTGCCCAGGTTGAGCCATTCGAGCGTGACCTTCGCCCGGGCGGGATCGCTGATGATCCCGAAATCCACACAGGGCCCCTGGATGAGCGTGGCGTGAACCTTGGCATCCCCGGGGAAAGCGATCATCTGCCCAGGATGCTTCAGCCGCTGGCGGCCCTGACCGTCGATATCCAGGATGAGCCCCGAGCCTTCCAGCAAGGTCAGCAGCCGCGCCCGGCCGGGGAAGTGCGAGAACGGCCCCGAGCTTTCCACCCGCGCCGAGCTCACCCGCCACAGGAACGGATCCGACAAGCTTGCCCCCGCAGGCTCAATGGCAATCTCAGTCGTGCTGCCACCCCCATCCTTCCAGGGCATGACACGGTAGTCGGAGGGGCGGAGCTGCAGCATGAAGACAGCTTCTCATGGGGAAGACTGGTTCCCCTGAGATGATGGGCCTGGAGCCCATTGATGCCGCTGTCCCTGTTCGACCACCTGCCGCCCCACGGGGACACCTCGCCCGATGCCCTGCTGGGGGCCTTCCTGGCCTATGCGGAGTCCAAGGGCTTAAGCCTCTACCCCGCCCAGGAGGAGGCCATCCTGGAGCTGTTCGAGGGGAAGAACGTCATCCTCAACACGCCCACGGGGTCGGGGAAGTCGCTGGTGGCTTCGGCCCTGCACTTCGGGGCCCTGGCGGCGGGGCGCCGCTCGGTCTACACCTGCCCCATCAAGGCCCTGGTGAACGAGAAGTGGATGGCGCTCTGCCAGGAGTTCGGGCCCGAGAATGTGGGCCTCTCCACCGGGGACGCCACCGTGAACCGCGACGCGCCCATCCTCTGCTGCACGGCGGAGATCCTGGCCAACATGGCCCTCTGCGAAGGGGCCGAGGCCAACGTGCTGGACGTGGTCATGGACGAGTTCCACTACTACTCGGACCGCGAGCGGGGCTTCGCCTGGCAGGTGCCCCTGCTGGCCATGCCCCAGACGCGCTTCCTGCTCATGAGTGCGACGCTGGGCGACACCAGCTTCTTCGAGACCGAGCTGACCCGCCTCAACGCCCGGCCCACGGTCACGGTGAAGGGCACGGACCGGCCCGTGCCGCTCAGGTTCACCTACGCGGAGCTGCCCCTCAGCAGCACCCTGGAGCACCTGCTGGAGGAAGACAAGGCGCCCATCTACCTGGTGCACTTCACCCAGGCCGAGGCCGCCACCAGCGCCCAGGACTTCACCAGCCTCGCGGTCACCTCGCGGGATGAGAAGACCGCCCTCGCGGCGGAAATCGGCGACTTCAAGTTCAACAGCCCCTATGGCCCCGACCTCAAGCGCTGGCTGCGCATGGGCATCGGCCTGCACCACGCGGGCCTGCTGCCCAAGTACCGCATCCTCATGGAGCGCCTGGCGCAGAAGGGCCTCCTCAAGGTCATCTGCGGCACGGACACCCTGGGCGTGGGCATCAACGTGCCCATCCGCACGGTGCTCTTCACCAAGCTCTGCAAGTACGGCGGCCAGAAGACGAGCATCCTCTCGGCCCGGGACTTCCACCAGATCTCGGGTCGCGCCGGCCGCAAGGGTTTCGACACCGTGGGCTACGTGGTGGCCCAGGCCCCCGAGCACGTCATCGAGAACTTCCGCCTCTCCCAGAAGCCCGGCAAGAAGTTCGTGAAGCGCCCGGCCCCCGAACGGAACTACGCCCACTGGGACAAGACCACTTTCGAGAAGCTGCAGGCGGCTTCGCCCGAGCGCCTGGTGAGCCGGTTCCAGGTGAACCACGGCATGCTGCTGAACGTGCTGAGCCGCAAGGGCGACGGCTGCCAGGCCATGCGCCACCTCATCCATGACTGCCACGAAACCGAGCACCAGAAGGCTGCCCACTTCCGCCGGGCCTGGCAGCTCTTCAAGACGCTGGTGGTACGCGGGATCGTGGAATTCGCGCCGCCCGACGACCCATTTTGGGGAAGCGCTGGCGCGCAGGGCCGCAAGCTGCGCGTGAACGCCGACCTGCAGGCGGACTTCGGCATGGACGAGACGCTGAGTCTCTACCTGCTGGACACGCTGCCCATGCTCGACGTGGAATCCCCCACCTACGCGCTGGACCTCATCACGCTGGTGGAAAGCATCCTCGAGGACCCCGACTTCATCCTGCGCTGCCAGCTGCACAAGCTGAAGGGCCGAGCCGTGGCCGAGATGAAGCTGGCGGGCATGGAGTACGAGCAGCGCATGGCGGAGCTGGAGAAGCTGGAATACCCCAAGCCCCTGCGCGACTTCATCTACACCACCTTCAACGAGTTCGCCGACAAGCATCCCTGGGTGGGCCAGGAGAACATCCGCCCCAAGTCCATCGTGCGGGAGATGTTCGAGAGCTACCTCAGCTTCGCCGACTACGTACGCACCTACGAGCTGCAGCGGGCGGAAGGCCTGCTGCTCCGCCACATCAACAGCGCCTTCAAGGTGCTCTCGAAAACCGTGCCCGACGCCTTCAAGACCGACGAGGTGCGTGAGATGGAGGCGTATCTCTCGGCCATGCTCAAGCAGGTGGACTCCAGCCTGCTGGATGCCTGGGAGCGCATGCAGAACCCCGACTTCATCCGAGCCGAAACGGCTCTGGCCATCCCCGGCGCCGAGGAGGCCGCCAAGGACATCACCCGCGATCGCAAGGCCTTCACGTCGGCCATCCGTGCCCGCCTCTTTGCGCTGCTCCACGCCTGCGCCACCGAGGACTGGGAGGAGGCCGAGGCCGTGCTGGGCGAGGCCGCCGGGGAGGGCGTCAGGCCCGAGGATGGCGAGGGCGAGCCCTGGACGGTGGAGCGCCTCCAGGCCACCTTCAGCGCCTACACCGCCACCCACCAGGGCCCGCGCCTCGACCCCGAGGGCCGCAACCAGCGGCATACCTACGTGCAGCCCAAGCCCGGCGACCCGCGCTTCCTCGTGGTGCAGCAGATGCTGGTGGACACCGCCGAGCTCAATGACTGGGCCCTGGAGCTGGAGGTGGATCTGGTATCCAGCCGGGAGGCCAGACAGGCGGTGTTCCAGGTGGTGCGGTGCGGGGAGTTCCGGTAGGGAGGATATTCGGAGGGCCGGCTGGTCAGTCCACCTTTCCCGTGCCTGGACTGAGGCTGTCTCCTCGTCATTCCGCGCCTCCGCCAACAAAAACCTGGACCCCGCCGGCCAACGGTCGCTCTGGGCCTACCATTCAATCTCCTGGTGGCTGGAGGTCGGTGATGGCATACCTGAAAGCCTGGTGCGTGGGGCTGCTCCTGGTATCGGCTGGCTGCTCTTCCGTGTCGCACCCGCCCATCGCCCTGGTCCCCAAGGTGGACCTGCCGCGGTTCATGGGCGACTGGTTCGTGATCGCGAACATTCCCACCGCCATCGAGAAGGGGGCCCACAACGCCGTCGAGTCCTATCGCCTGGCCGAGGACGGCAGCATTCCCACCACCTTCACCTTTCGCGCCGACGGCTTCGACGGGCCGGAGAAGCGCTACCACCCGCGGGGCTTCGTCCTCGACCGCGAGTCCAATGCGGTCTGGGGCATGCGCTTCATCTGGCCCTTCAAGGCCGACTACCGCATCGTCTACCTGACCCCCGACTACTCGCAGACCGTCATCGGGCGTGAAGCCCGTGATTATGTCTGGATCATGGCAAGGACGCCGGCCATCCCGGAGGCGGACTACCAGCGCATGGTCGTCTTTCTCCAGGAACAGGGCTATGACGTGAGCAGGATCCAGCGGGTGCCGCAACGCTGGAGTGCCCATGGTACCCCCTGAGTCGGACCGCACTGGAAGGCGCTCCACCGGGCAAGGTCGGAGCCGATGATCCGGCCCATGGCCCGGCGCCTGCTCCTCCCCTGCCTGTTCCTTGCGGGCTCGAGTCCGGTTCTGGCCGGGACCCAGCAGTGGACCTTCCAGGTCTTCCTCGATGACAAGCCCATCGGGACCCATGTTTTCACGCTGCGTGACCAGGCTGCCGGGCGCGAACTCCGGAGCGAAGCCAGCTTCACAGTGCGGTTCCTGGGGCTGACGGTCTATCGCTATGAGCACGTGGCGACAGAGCGCTGGCAGGGGGGGTGCCTGGTTGCCCTGGAGGCCCGCACCAATGACGATGGCGACCGCAATACGGTCCAGGCGCGAGCCGAGGGCCCCAATCTGCTGGTGCTGGCCAGCGGTAGTCAGGAGCAGTTGGAGGGCTGTGTCACGACCTTCGCTTACTGGAATCCCGCCATTCTCAAGGCCGAGCGCCTGCTCAACGCCCAGACCGGCCGTTTGGAGAAGGTACGCATCGAGGCGCAAGGGCGGGACAGGTTCACGAATGCCCGGGGTCAGGCCAGCCAAGCCAATCGCTATCGAATACTCGGGCCGGAGCAGCCGATCACGCTCTGGTACGACGAGGCCCATCGCTGGGTGGGACTCGAATCGCAGGTGGGCGGTGGTCGCAGGCTGACCTATCGGCTGAACTGACGCGGTGGCCGGGTCCTCCACCCCCGAAATCCCACTGGTCACCCCACGGCCTGTTCCATCCCGGCGGCTGCGGGTCCAGGATGCTCCCCGGAGGTAAACCATGACCCGCATCGCAGTGGCCCTGTTCGCAACCGCCCCCGTGCTCTTCGCCCAGGCGCCGGCCCTCATCCTGCCGGTGGCCAGCCCGCGGGCCACGGTCAGTCAGAATCTGGGGCTGACGAAGGTGGAAGTTACCTACAACCGCCCGGCCATCAAGGGGCGGAAGGTGTGGGGCGGGCTGGTGCCCTTTGGCAAGGTTTGGCGGGCCGGGGCGGACGAGAACACGGTTATCGCCTTCAGCACGCCGGTCCGCGTGGGCGGCACCACGCTGCCTGCGGGGCGCTACGGCCTCCACATGCTGCCCACGGCCACCACCTGGACTGTGCTGTTCAGCAGCCAGTCCCAGGGCTGGGGCAGCTACAGCTACGACCCCAAGGAGGACATGGCCAAGGTGACAGTGACGCCCGTGCCCGCCGAAGCCACTGAGCGGCTGGCCTACACCTTCGACGATCCCTCCGACCAGGGCGTCACCCTCTCACTGCGCTGGGAGCAGCTGCGGGTGCCCATCCCCATCGAGTTGGATACGAAGGCGGTGGTGGTGGCCAGCCTGCGGGACCAGATGCGGGGCCTCGGGCAGTTCTTCCCCGAGACCTGGAGCGCCGCCGCGGGCTGGTGCGCGCGCAACGACACGAACCTGGACGAGGCCCTGACCTGGGCCGACCGCTCCCTGGCCATGAAAGAGACTTACGTGGGCCTGCGTACCAAGGCCGCCCTGCTGGAGAGGAAGGGGGACACCAAGGGTGCCGAGGCCCTGCGGGCGAAGGCCCTCGGCATCGCCACCGAGGCCGAGGTGAACCAGACCGGCTATGGCCTGCTGGCCCAGAACAAGCTGGACGAGGCCATCGCCGTCTTCCAGAAGAACGTGCAGGACCACCCGGAGTCATGGAACGCCTACGACAGCCTCGCCGAGGCCTACGGCCTCAAGGGCGACAAGGCCCAGGCCGCCGCCAACTACAGGAAGGCCCTCGACAAGGTGAAGGCCGGGGATCAGCGGACCCGCATCCAGGAGGAACTGGCCAAGCTGAAATAGGGGGGAATTCGTCAAGCCACCCGCAACGAAGGCGTCACCGGGGAACCGGCGACGCCTTCGCACAGAGGGGTGGTGCGGACCTACTTCATGCGGAAAGCGTTGGTGAAGGCCTGCTGGAAGAAGACCACATCCCAGTCACCGCCCCCGGCGATGCGGGCGTACGGGTTGGGGGTATCGAAGCCTGAACCAGGCTTGTACCAGCTCATGGCGGTGGCGCCGAGATCCAGGGCATCGATCTCGGTGTCCGTATCCGCGTCCAGTTCCACCAATACGGTCCAGGTCCAGGCGAACTGGCTGGGGTCGGCCTGGCTGGTGGCCTTGATGCTCAGCAGGTCCTCGTAGTAGTTCCAGTTGGGCGTGGTCCAGGTGCCGTCGGCCTTGATGGCGCCGGCCGGGGCGTAGCCGTTCCACTTCGGGGTGCTGAAGGTCAGGGCCTTGTTGGTGGTGTTCTCCACGTTGCAGGCGACCTGCACATTGGTTCGGGTGGGGAAGATCTGGACCTTCTTCAGGATCCCCGCCGGCTGCACGTTGGTGTCAAGCCAGCTGCCCTCGCCATTCATCACGGGATAGCTCACCCGCACCCGCGGCGCCTGGCCCGGAGCCAGCCCGACATTAACGGCTGACCAGGCCTTCATCACGGCCATTTCCTCGGGGGAGCCCACGCCGTACAGCTCCTGCGCGGCCAGGATGGTGGCGGCGCGGGCCGCCTCAAAGTCCGAATCCGGGACGAGGTGCTCGGTGAGCGTCTTGTACCAGATGCGGGCGGCCTTGTCGTTGCCGAGGCCGGCCATGCCCGCCGGGTAGTAGGGGCTGTAGGTGGTGCTGGCGGGATTGCTGGAGGCGCCGCAGGCCAGGAAGTAGAAGCACCGGTTGAGGGGGCCGCTGCTGAAGTGGACATCGATCATGTCGATGCCATCGAACCAGCCATCGGCGCTGGCGCCATCCAGGCTGGGGTGGTACATGAACCGCAGGGGCGCGGAGGGATCCGCGGCGGAGTTGCGGCCCACTTCCCACTTGGTGAGGTCGCCAACGGGGAAGTCCGGAATGCTGGCGCCCGTGGCGCCGCCTTCCACATAGGCCTGCACCATCTTGCCGAAGATGTCCGAGTTGCCCTCGTTCATGCCGCCGGACTGGCCCTGGTAGATGAGGGCGGCGGAGTATTCCATCACGCCGTGGCTGAGCTCGTGGCCCGTGATGTCGAGTTCCGTGGTGGCCCTCATGCCGTAGCTGGAAGCGGCCCAGGGGGTGCCGAAGCTGCCTTCGCCGAAGACCATGCCGAAGTACCAGGGGGCCCAGTAGGCGTTGTCATACATGGGATAGACGCCGTCCCAGGTGGCCTGCATCTGGTGGACGATGGCGAAGGTGGAGGTGCCCTGGCCGTCGATGCCGTCCCGGTTGAAGACGTTCTTGTAGAAGTCCCAGGTGGCGCTCAGGCCGTAGTGGGCGTCCACCGCAGTGGTCTCGCCGGCCGGGGCGAGGGCGCCCTGGGCGTAGGCCGCCATGCCGTCCTGGCTGAAGTCCAGGAGCATGCCGCCCCACCAGTGCGACCAGTCCATGGGATCGGGCACGTAGTTGAAGTCGTAGGGGAAGGCCATGAGGACGCCGCTGCCCCACTGGTTGGTGGTGTTGAGTCCCCGGTAGCTGTCGAAGCCCAGCATGCCGAAGTTCAGGTCGACGGCGGCGTAGCAGGTGGTAAGGCCCGTCCAGGTGACGCCCTGCTGAAGCACATAGGGATTGGGCAGGGTGCCGCGGTCCTGGGCCACCAGGGAGTAGGTGCCATCCGCCGCGAGGGTGGTGCTGAGGGGTACGCTGCCCCGGAAGTAGCTGGCGCCGGTGCCCTGGACCGGGCCGGGGGCGTCGGTCTGGATGGCGTTCCACTTGCGGAGGATGGTGCCGGTGTTGGCGTCGATGATGTAGCAGATTTCCTTGTGGCCGTCCTGCTTGTTGGCCAGGAGGGTGCGCACCTCGTAGGCGCGGACATAGGCATCGGTGGGGGGCTTGGCCCAGATGCTCATCTCCTTGTCCCAGACTTCCTGCTTTTTGGAGGGATCCACGCGGGTGGCCAGGCCGCCCGTGAACTTCGTGGGGAAGACCACTTCCTCGACCTTGGGGGCCTGGGTCATGGCGCCTTTGGGGGCGAGGTTGCGCAGGGCGATGGCCTTGGCCTGCTCGGCGCTGAGGCGGGGACTGGCGGTGGCGAGGGCCACCTGGGACTTGAGGCCCTGGGTGAGGGTCTTCACCTGGCCATCGGGTTCGACGTGGGCGATGGCTTCGCCGGCCCAGACACGGTGGCCTTCGTGGGTCTGGTGGAAGCGCACCGCGGTGCGGCCCTGGGCGTTGGTGACGGCCTGGTGGGGCTGGAAGCCAGTGGCGGCGGCCAGGCCCAGCTGAGGGGCCAACCGGGCCAGTTCGGCCTGGGCCGTGGCGGTCCTGGCGGGCTGCTGGACCTTGAGGGCCGCCACCTGGGCCGGGGCGAGGGCAGGCTGGACCGCGGCCAGGGGCGCGGCTCCTGCGGCGAGGGTGAAGACCAGGGCCGGCACCGGACGCATGAATGATCGAGACATGGAAACTCCTTGGGGTCCGGGATCGGTCAGTTGGCGGTGAGGGTGCCGACGGCGATGGAGAGGTCCGTCATGCGCATCTTCTTGTCGAGGGTCCACAGGTCATCGGTGATGGCGCCGATGTCCTCGGGGATGGCCTTGGCCTTGGGGATCGAGAGGGTCAGGGCGGTTCCAGCCTTCAGTCCGGCTGCGGCATCGAACTGCAGCGCGATCTGGCAGAGGGCCACGCCCGAATCCTGGGCGGGCTGGTCACGGTCCTTCTGGTAGATGCCCACGGAGAGCAGGTTCCCCTTCTTGACGCCGCCGGTGATGGCCAGGGGCTCGCTGGGATCGGTGGCGCCCAGGGTCTGCAGCTGGTAGACGCCGGTGTCATGGATCGGCAGGCCGTCGCTGAAGGCCGCGAAGGTCACGCCGGCGGGAGCCTGGAGGTTGAAGCCCACGCCCCGGGTCTTGAGCCCGGCGGGGCCCACGAGGTTGAGCACGATCCTGGTGGCCGTGGAGGAGGGATCCTTGACCAGGCGCCAACCGGTGCCGGTGGGGTTCGTGTAGCTGAGGCCCTGGGCGGGATTCGGGGCGGGCGCGGGAGTCGGCGCCGCGGAGTGGGAGCCGCCGCCGCAGGCCAGGCCCAGGAGGAGCGCCATGGCGGGGGAGAGGAGCGAAAGGGTTCGGATGCGCATGGAGTTCCTCACTTGACCCACCAGGTGGCCTTCATGGCGTCCACGAAGGTGGCGACGTCGCTGTCATCCACCCAGGGCGCGTTGAACATGGAATGGGCCGGGTTGAGCCCGTTGGTCAGATACCAGGAGAAGGCGATGCAGCCGAGGTCCACGGCGTCCTGCTCGTTGTCGCCATCGGTGTCGAGGTTCACAAGGAAGCAGCGGCCTTCGGCGAACTGCCTGGGGTCGGCCTGGCTGGTGGCGGTGATGGCGTACCAGCCCAGGTTGAAGGGCGTGGTCCAGCTGCCGTCGGCGTTGATCACCCCGCCCTTGTTGGCGGAGCCGCCGTTGTAGAGGGAGGGGCCGCCCAGGGTCCAGGTGACGGTGGTGTTGGGGTTGTTCAGTACGGTGATGCGGGGCCGCACCGTCTCGCCGATAGGGAGGAACTGCTTGTGCTCGTAACCGGTGTCCGCGAAATGGTTCCGAGTGATCCAGTCGTGGTCCCGCCAGTCGGCGAACCGCACCTGGGTGCGGGGTCCCTCGCCATAGGCCCGGCCCACGTTCACTGCGGCGAAGGCATTCTCTACTGCATGGGAAGTCTCGCTATCCATGCCGTAGCCACCGGCGCTCTCGCCGTAGAGTTCGAGGGCCACTTTGATGGCCTGTTCACGGGCATCCAGGAAGGTGACCTGGCCCACGCCGCCGCTGTAGAGGCGCTCGGTTACGGTCTTGAACCAGATGCGGGCGGCCTTGTCATTGCCGATGCCCTTCATGCCCTGGGGCAGGTAGGGGCTGTAGTCGTCGGCACCTGGGGTGCTGGAGGCGCCGTGGGCCAGGAAGTAGAGGGCGCGGTTCAGGACGCCCGCGGAGAAGTGGCCGTCCATGTAGTTCAGGCCGTCGTACCAGCCGTCGGCGCTGCGCAGGTCCTTGCTGGGCTTGTCCATCCAGCGGATGGGCGTGCCGTTGCCGACGTTGAAACCGATGCGCCAGTCGGTGCCGGTCTCCGGAACCGTGGTGCCGGGCTCGGCGGAGGCGTAGGCCTTGGCCATCTGGGCGAAGAAATCCGAGGTGGCCTCGTTCAGGCCAGCCTCTTCGTAGCCGGCGGCGTTCACAAACTTCGCGGTGGTGGAGGTCACGCCGTGGGTCATCTCGTGGGCCACCACGTCGAACTCGGTGAAGGAGCCGAAGCTGCCGGGGGTGCCGGTGCCCAGGAAGAGGCCCATGGCCCAGGAATCCCAGGCGGCGTTGTTCCGGTACCAGCTGCCAGTCATGCCCACCTGGGCGTAGACCGTGGTGCCCTTGCCATCCATGCCATCCAGGCCCAGCACGTTCTTGTAGAAGTCCCAGGTGGCGGTCATGGCATACATGGCGTCCGCGCCAGAGGTCTGGCCGTTCGGGCCGCCCTCCGCGCCGTAGGCGGTGAAGGGCAGGCCGTCGCCCCAGGTGTTCGTAGCGTTGCCCTGGAACAGGTAGGACATCCAGGTGTTGTTGCCATCGGCGTCGTTCTGCTCGTACCAGGCCTGCAGGCCGGTGGCGCTCCAGCCGGATCCGTCCGGAGTGAACCACTGGAGGTTGGGATTCGGCAGGGTGCCGCGGGTGGGATCGTACATCGCGTAGGTGCCGTCCAGCATCAGGCTTGTAGGAATGCTCACCGGGCCGTTGTAGTAGCCCTTGCCAGTGCCTGTCGCGGGCGTCACGGCCTGATGCTCGATGGCATCGTTCACGCGCAGGATCTTGCCGCTGCGGCCATCGATGTAGTAGGTGAGCTGCTTCAGGCCGTCCTGGTCGTTCTGCAGGCGGGTCTTCACCTCGTAGGCCCAGACGAAGGGCTCGGCCAGCTTGGGCAGCACCGTGAGCTTGCGGTCCACCACGGTGCTGCCGGTCTCGGGGTCGACGGTGGTGGCCACGCCGCCCAGGAACTGGGCGGGGAAGACCACCCGCTCCACCCGGGGCGCATCCTTCATGGCGCCCTTGGGGGCCAGGTGGCGCAGGGCGATGGCCGTGGCCTTCTCGGCCGACAGGTTGGGCTCGCCGGCCACCTTCAGGTTGCCCTGGAGGTGGTGGGTGAAGGTCTGGATCGCGCCGCCCAGGGGGACCTTGGCGATGGCCTGGCTGCCGACCACGCGGTGGCCGTCGAAGGTGTGGTCGAGGCGGACGACCGCCTCGCCCTCGGCATTGGTGAAGGCGTGCACGGGGACGAAGGCCTCCCGGTCACTGAGGCCCAGGCTCGGGCGCAGGTTCATGAGCTGCCCTTGGGCGAGGGCCACGCGCCTGGGCTGCTGGGCCACGTGGTAGGCCCGGGCGCTGGCCGGCATGGGCTGGGCGGCGGCGAGGACCGTGCCCAGGGCCAGGGCGAAGACCAGGGCCGTCAGCGGGCGGGGAAGGGTGCCGTGCATGGGGGCTCCTAGGACGGGAAGGGAGGATGGGTGCTTAATTCGCACGGAGAGACCCCACGGCGATGGTCATGTCCACCAGCTGGGCCTTGCTGGCCATCTCCATCGTTGGAGAGAAGGCGAAGGCACCGATGTCCTCGGCCATGTGCTTGGCCTTGGTGATGGCCAAGGGGATGGCATCGCCGGCCTTCAGGTTCGCGGCGCTGTCGTATTCCAGGGCGATCTGGCAGAGAGGCTGGCCCGAGTCCTTGGCCGAGGCCCGGCGGTCCTTCTGGAAGATGCCCACGGTGAGCACGTTGCCGGCCTTGACGCCGCCGGCGATGAGCCGGGGTTCCAAGGGGTCGAAGCCCGCGGCCACGGAGCCGTCGCCGGGCCAGGGGTTGGTGTTCCATAGCTCGTAGGCGCCGAGATCCTTGATGGGGAAGCCCGACTCGGTAAAGGCGCCGAAGCGGATGGCAGCGGGGGCCTTGAGGTTGAAGCCGGCACCCCGGGAGTTGAGGCCCGCGGGGCCGACGAGGTTGAGGAGCAGGCGGGTGGGCGTGGAGTGGACATCCTTCACCAAGCGCCAGCCGCTGCCAGTGGGGTCGGTGTAGGCCAGGCCTGTGGCCGTGGCGGCCGGGATGGGAGCCGGGGTCGTGTGGCTCCCCCCGCCGCAGGCGAGGGTGAGGCTGAGCAGCAGCCCCGAGATCAGAAAGCCGAGCTTGCGCATCGCTGTCCTCTTGAAAGTGGCCCCGGCGGGTGTGGGTGTTCCCGGAGCGAAGGATGGAGAAGGGAACAAAGTGGAACGGGTCGAATGGGGAGGCGCTAGCTGGCCACCCGGCGGCTCCGACCCAGGAAGCCCTGGGGGGAGAAGGCCGAATCCGCGGCAATGAAGCGGAAGCCTGCGGGCGCCGTGAGGACGCTGGTGGCTCCCAGGAGGATGCGGAAGGCCTCGGAGTCCAGGTGGGCTTCCAGGTGGGCCAGGTCCTTCCAGACCATGAAAATGAAGAACTCGGGCCCGCCCGAGGCCTCCTGGCCGATGGTGCACTCCAGGCAGCCGACCTGCTGCTGGATCTCGTCCTTCAGGCTCAGGAGGGTCTGGAGGAACTCCCCCTGTTTCTCGGGGAGGGCGGTCAGCAGGGCACTCATGACCTTCACGCTGGACTTGGGGTTGGGTTTCATGGGGCGGGTTTTCCTCTCGGTGGTTCCCCTATCCGCGCAAGGCCGGTGCCAGGGAGACCCAAGGCCTCAACTAAATTTCAAGTCCTCTATTGATATGTATTTGAAAATGGAGATCGAGCCTCGTGGACCCGGGAGAAGGCCCAATCATGCCCACGAAATTTCGTGGGCCACGGCATTTCGTGGAGAATTGGGCCCACGAAAGGGCCCCCTCAGCACCGATCCCCGGGGGTTGAGGTCAGTCCTCCCGGCGTTCGATCCCCAGCTTCTGCATCCGGGATCTCAGGGTGCTGGGGGCCAGCCCCAGGATGTCCGCCGCGCCTTTGGCGCCCTCCACCTTCCAGTTGGTGGCGTCCAGCACCTTGATGATGTGCTCCCGCTCCACCTCGACCAGGCCCGGGAGGAGGCCGGAGCCGACCGGGCCCGAGGGGGCGGGCCCCAGGCGGTCCGGCAGGCGCAGCATGGGACCCTCGGAGACCAGCACCGCCTGCTCGATGAGGTTCTGGAGCTCTCGGACATTGCCGGGCCAGCCGTAGGCCTGTAGGGCCTGGACCACGGAGCGGGGCAGGTCCAGGGGGCTGCGCCCCAGCTTCTGGCAGAACCGGTCCAGGAAGAACTGGGCCAGCATGGGGATGTCCTCCTTGCGCTGGCGGAGGGGGGGCACCGAGATGGGAAAGACATTGAGGCGGTACCAGAGGTCCTCACGGAAGCGGCCCTTGGCCACCTCCTTGGCCAGGTCCCGGTTGGTGGCGGCCACCACCCGCACGTCGGCCTGCAGGGTGCGCGTGCCGCCCACTCGCTGGTACTGCCCGTCCTGGAGCACCCGAAGCAGCTTGGCCTGCACATCCGGGGAGAGCTCGCCCACCTCATCCAGGAAGAGGGTGGCGCCGTCCGCCAGCTCGAAGCGGCCCTTCCGCAGGGCCTGGGCGCCAGTGAAGGCGCCCCGCTCGTGGCCGAACAGCTCGCTCTCGGCCAGGCCCGGGGGCAGGGCGGCGCAGTTGACCTTGACCAGGGCGCGGTCCTTGCGCGGGCCCAGGTGGTGGATGGCCTCGGCCACCAGCTCCTTGCCCGTGCCCGTCTCGCCCTGGATGAGCACCGTGGTTTCCGAGGGCGCCACCTGCCGGATGCGGAAGAGCAGGTACTTCATGGGATCGCTCTGGCCCACCAGCTCGCTGGAGCCCTCCACGGCCTGGATCTTTTCCCGGTAGTAGGTGTTCTCTGCTTCGAGCTGATCCTTGAGGACCCCGATCTCCTGGTAGGCCTGCTTCAGCTCCAGCTCGCCCTGCTTGCGGGCCGTGATGTCCCGGATACTGCCCCGGGTGCCGGCGGAGTGGCCGCCGTCGAGGCGCACGGGGTTGTTGGTCTGCTCCACCCAGCGGAGCTCGCCGGCCTGGTTGCGGATCCGGTATTCGAGGGAGGCGGGTTCGGTGGCACCAAGGGCGGCAGCCTGGTGCGCGTTCCAGACCGGGCGGTCCTCCTCCACCACCAGCTCGGCGAGCAGGGCTGGGTCGGTACGGAAGACTTCCGGCGCGAAGCCGCTCACCCGCTCACAGGCCGGAGACAGGTAGTCGAAGCCGCCGTCGGGTCGCTGCCAGAACTCCCAGTCGTGGGTGAAGTCCGCCACCGTGCGGTAGCGCGTTTTGGCGTCGGCCAGCTCCCGCTCGATGCGCTTCCGGCGCCGCAGCTGGAGGATGAGGCCCGTCACCAGCAGGGTCTCGATGAGGATGACGCCCAGGCCCAGGCTGATCTCCTTCCAGTAGGCGTCCCAGAGGCTCACCTTCTTGAAGCGCAGGAGTGTGCCGGGGGGCAGGTGGCTCTCGCGGAGGCCCCAGCGTTTCATCTGGCGCCAGTCGAACATGGGCGCCATGCCCGCATCGGCGACCAGGGGAATGGCCGCAGCCGATTCGCCCTGGAGGATGCGCCGTCCCAATTGGGCGGAGTCCCGGCCCGACAGCTCCATGCTCACGAGGACGCCGCCGAGGATGCCGTCGCCCAGATCCTCGGACAGGACGCCGAACACGGGACGGCGGCTGGCGGCCGAGATCCGCGTCAGGGCCTCGTTCGTGTAGAACTCCCGACCTGCGGCATCCTTGAGCAGGCTGCCGAACAGCACCAGCGAATCGTCAGGGATGGCCTTCACCTTGGCCTCGATCTGCTCGAGGGTGAGGTCGTTCAGGTACTCGAGGCCCACCCGGCCCGAGAAGGAGCTGAAGATGATGCGGCCCATCTCGGCCTGGTTGCGCTCGTAGTCGCTGGCCCCCAGCACCACCCAGATGCGCCGGGTCTGAGGATACAGGGCCAGCATCATGTCGATGGTGCGGGGCGCATTGTTGGCGGGCAGGGCGCCCGTGAGGTTCGGCCGCCGCAGGCGGGCCGCCTCCACGAAGCGCCGGGCGATGTAGCAGCTGACCACGGGCGTGTCCGGGAGGAACTTCCGCGACAGGACGAACTCCAGGGCCGTGGGGCCCACCACCACCAGCAGGTCCACCTTCCGGGTCGCGTACTTCTCGTTGTAGAGCGTGAGCAGACTGGCGTCGTAGGTGGGGCTGGCGAAGCGGTCCAGGCCGGTGTATTCGCTATAGACATCCAGTGGATCGGGCGAATCCTTCTGGAGCCCTTCGGTGATGGCGCCACTGAGCTCGCGCAGGCCCGGCACATCCTGCGGGAGGGAATACAGCACCACCACGGTCTTCCGGGGGCGCTTGGCGGTTTCGCCGCGCCCGGCTTCGGCCAGGGCGGGAGCCATGACCAGCGCCAGGAAGGCGGCGACTCGCGCCCAGTTCGACAACCAGGTCCAGCGGCAAGTGGAAGGCATGCCCACGATGGTAGCCGAGGTCCCACGACCCACCGTGGCTCGGTGTGGTTTGCTCGTGGTGCCCGGGCGAAACATTGGATGACTCGGATGCTCATGGGCACCACGTGGCAGGGGTCTGGGGGCACGGCAGTGCCCCCAGGGGGGTGACAGCCCTGGTGCGCCTGCGCGCCGGGGCGCCAGAGGGGCATTGCCCCGATGGATGTGCACCTCGCCGTCACCATGTTGATCCAGGAATTTCAGGCGAGGTGCACTAGGATGCCTGCATGTCCTCCATCGACTCGAGGCCTCGCCCAAGGCTGACTCCTGCGTTGGCGGCGGGGCTGCTTCTGATCCTCGGGTGCGCGCGTCCCCCGCGGACCCTGCCGGAGCGTCCAATCGCGAGACCGCCGCTCCAGAAGACCCTGCCGCGTCTCGGCTTCACCCTGCAGGCAGGCGCCTTCGCCAGGGTGGAGAACGCGGCTCGCTTTTCGGAAGCACTCCAGGCCCAGGGACTGGAGGCGGCCTACTATGCCTCGGGCGACGGTCTCTACCGGGTGCGCTTCGGCGACTTCGCCACCCGGGAGAAGGCCCGATCCCGAGGCGAGGCCCTGAAGGCCGCCGGCGTCATCGAGGCGTTCTGGGTGGTGGCCCCGGATGGCTCGGCCCCGGGGGCGGGCGGTTCGGTCCGGCTCCGCCCCTCGGATGAGCGGGGCCTCCGGGCCAGCCTGGTGGAATCCGCCCGGGGCTATCTGGGCGTGCCCTATCTTTTCGGTGGCACCACGGAACGCGGCTTTGACTGCAGCGGCCTCACTGGCGCGGTGTATCGCTTGAACGGTCTGCGCCTGCCGCGCTCCTCCCAGGCCCAGTTCGATGCGGGCAGTCCCGTGGACCTGGACTCGGCCCGGCCCGGAGATCTGCTCTTCTTCGCCACGGGCGGCGGAGGTCGGATCAGCCATGTGGGGCTGTATGTTGGAGAGGGGGCCTTCATCCACGCCCCGCGGTCGGGGCAGGGCATCCGGCAGGACGACCTGTCGGATCGCTACTTCCAGAAGGCCTTTGTGGGTGTCAGGACCTACTTGTAAGGAATGACCGGCATTTTTTTTTGATCCCCTGTCGATTTTTTGAAATTTGCCTGCAGAAAAGCCCTAGACTGTGACTTGCCCGTCTGTTGTACGGGCAGAAAAAAGCGCTGCTGCCTCGCCTGGAAGGGACATCGCATTCATATCCAGGACGAAGAAAGCAGGAAATATCATGGCTCAAGGCACCGTCAAGTGGTTCAACGCCGAAAAGGGTTTCGGATTCATCACCCCCGACGAGGGTGGTGCTGACCTGTTCGTGCATCACTCCGCGATCGAAACCACGGGTTTCCGTACCCTGGATGAGAATCAGCGCGTCAGCTTCAACGTGGGACAGGGCCAGAAGGGCCCCCAGGCGACCAACGTCACCAAGATCTAGTCCCTACCGTTCATAGAAATCGGCCCTCCACACGGGGGGCCGATTTTTTTGCTCTTAAAGAATCGAGACATTTAATAGCGGAACACAGAGGACACAGAAATCCCACAGAGGACGCAGAGAAAAGCGTGGAACAGGGATTTCCAGAGAGAGCCGAAGGCCATGGAAATCCAGACGGTTCACGCGACGAAGGCAGTTCCCTGTGTCCTCTGTTGCCCTCTGTGTCCTCTGTGTTCGAGCTTCCCTTGCTTTCCGGGGGGACTTTTTTGGCATCCCTTTGGCGGTAGTTCCCTTGTCCCGGCCGCTGGCTGGGCGAGAGGTGCCCAATGGATCCTGGATACTATGTCGCCGCCGGCAGCCTGAAGGCCCGTGCCTTCCAGCTTGAGGTGGTGGCCAACAACCTGGCGAACGCGGCCACGGTGGGCTACAAGCCCGACCAGGCCTTCTTCGCCGTGTTCAACAAGGCGGCCGGCAGCGGGCGCAAGCTGCCTCTGAGCGGCTACCTCAATGATGGCGTGGTCTTCGCCGAGACCGGCGTGGTCACCGAGCAGGGCAACCTGCGGGCCACAGGCCGCCCCCTGGACCTGGCCATCGAAGGCAATGCCTTCCTGACCGTCCAGACCCCCGCCGGCATCCGGGTCACCCGGGACGGCCGCGCGCAGATGGGTGTGGATGGGCAGCTCCAGGCGGCCGATGGCAGCCCCCTACTCGGCAAAAATGGCCAACCCATCAAGGTGGACCCCAAGAACGGCATCATCTCCATTTCGGTGGACGGATCCGTTTCGCAGAAGGGACAGTTGCTGGGCCAGCTGGACCTGAAAGCCTATGAGAAGCCCGGCGCCCTCAAGCGGACCGGGGCGCTGCGGTTCGACCCCACGGGCGCCAAGGAGGCGCCGGTGAAGGGGACCGTGACCCAGGGCCACCTCGAGCAGAGCGCCGTGGATTCGGCCTCCACCATGGTCGAGATGATCCGCCTGAACCGGCTCTATGAGTTGAGCCTGAAGGTGGCCTCGACCCTTACCAATGATCTGGATTCCCGCTCCATCAACGACGTGGCCATCAGCCGCTAGTCACCAGTCTTCAGTCCTCAGTCCTCAGTCCTCAGTCATCAGTGCTTTGATCAGGAGGTTCCCATGATGCGTGCAATGTGGTCGGCAGCGGCGGGCATGAATGTCCAGCAGTTCAACATGGACACCATTTCCAACAACCTGGCGAACGTGAACACCACGGGCTTCAAGAAGGCCCGGGCGGAGTTCCAGGATCTGCTCTACCAGACGGTGAACTTGGCGGGCTCCAGCTCCAGCACCAGCACCACCATCCCCGCGGGCATCCAGCTGGGCCACGGCGCCAAGCTGCAGAGCCTCATGCGGCAGTACAGCACCGGCAACATGCGGCAGACCACCAACCGCTTCGACATGGCCATCGAGGGCGATGGCTTCTTCCGCGTGACCACGCCGGATGGCACCCTCGCCTACACCCGGGACGGCGGCTTCACCACCGACCAGAATGGCGCCCTGGTGAACTCGGCGGGCTACCTGCTGGATCCCCAGATCACCATCCCCCAGGACACCCTGAGCGTGACCATCGCGCCGGATGGCACCGTCAGCGTCACCCAGACCGGCCAGACCCAGCCCCAGCAGGTGGGCCAGATCACCATCTCCCACTTCGTGAACCCCACGGGCCTGAACCAGCTGGGCCGCAACCTCGTGCAGCCCACCTTGGCCAGCGGCGAGGCCATCGATGGCACGCCCGGCACGGATGGCCTGGGCACCATCAACCAGGGCTTCCTGGAAGTCTCCAACGTGGACGTGGCCGAAGAGATGGTGAACATGATCATCGGCCAGCGGGCCTACGAGGCGAACTCGAAGACCATCCAGACTGTGGACAACATGCTCAGCCTCGTGAACAACCTCAAGCGGTAGCCTGATGCGCGCTGCGTGGCTGTTCCTGTTTCCGCTGGCCCTCGTCGCCCAGGCCCCCCTGTCGCCCGCCGAGCGGCTGGCGGATGCGGCCCTGGCCTTTGCCAAGGTCGAGGCCGCCAAGCTGGGCGGCGAACACAGCTTCAAGGTGGCCCAGCCGCCCCGCGTGCCCGCGACCAAGCCCGGCAACCTCAGCTTTGAGGCCTCCCACCTCAGCAAGCGCGAGCCCGTGGGCCACTTCTTCGTGGTGGTGGCGATCAAGGTGGATGGCGACCGGGTGGGCATGACCCGGGTGGACCTGGATGGCAGCTGGGTGGGCTCGGTCCTGCGCGCCAAGGGCGACCTGACCCGGCAGACCGTCCTGACCGCAGAGCAGGTGGAGCCCAGCGCCTTCGAGGGCGTACCGCCCGAAGGCGCCCTGACGGCAGTCCCCGAAGGCCAGCGCCTCATGCGCGCCGTGCCGTCGGGCAAGATCCTGACCCGGGGCGACCTCGAGGCCATCCCCCTGGTCCAGTCCGGGGACAAGGTCCGCCTCACCGCCACCCACGAGACCCTCACCATCAGCCTGGACACCACGGCCCGCAGCCGGGCCGGCCTGGGCGACCGCGTTCGGCTCGAGGCCCCCGGCGCCCGCCGCCAGGTGACGGCCGTGGTGACGGGGCCGGGTGAGGCGCGGCTGCACTAGCGACGGTTCTCACAGGATCTTTCCTTGGCCGGACAAGGATTCGATCGTATTCTGGTCCCTTGCGCAAGGAGGAGCCCATGGCTCATGAGGGTCACGAACACGGACCGGACTGCAACCACGAACACGATGATTCCTTCGAAATCGAAGTCGTTGAGCTCGAAGACGAGAACGGCGAGAAGGAGGAGTTCGCGATCCTGGAAGAGCTCGAGTTCGAGGGCCGCAACTTCGCCATCCTCGCGCCCCTGGCCGAATTGCAGGCCCAGGAAGAGGGCACCGCGGATCCCGAGGAGGGCCTGAGCCTGGAGATCTTCGAGGTCAAGGACGACATGTTCACGCCCCTCGAGGATGAGGAACTGGCCGAGCGCCTCATGAAGCACCTCGACGAGCAGGAAGCCAAGCTCAAGGCCGAGGAAGAGAAGGACTGATCGCCATCCTGGCGCACGAAGGCCCCCGATTTGGGGGCCTTCGTGCGTTCGGTAGAAACCAGTAGGCTGGAAGCATGCTGCCTGATCGGATTTCCTTCCATGGCCGAGTGCTTTTCCTCACGGAGGATCCGGCGCGGATCCTCCGCCAATTCGCGGGCGAAGACCTTGAACCCTGTGACACCGGCCCTCTGCGTGACCAGATCAGCACCGACGAGATCACGCCGGCCTTCATCTGCTACCACTTCGACGAGAAGCTGGGCGACTTCCCCTACCTGGGCCTGAAGTGCGGCGAGGCCTTCCCTGTGAAGGAGGGGGCCGTCCGCGCCGGGGGCTTCGCGGTGAGCGTGGCCGGGAAGCGCCGGGGCAAGGGCAGCAGCCGCGAGGCCAGCCCCTACGCGGAACTCTGCGCGGGCATCCGCCTGGTGATCGCGGAGAGCTTCGAGCGCATCTACCGCCAGAACGCCCAGAACCTCGGGCTGCTCACCAGCACGGACATTGAACTGATCCCGCGCATCCGAAGGGGCGAGGACATCCCGCTGGTGGAGTTCACGGCCGGACTGGACCCTGTCACCGCGGAGATCGTGCGGCGGGGGGGCCTGTTTGCCTACAATGCCGCGCGGCTCAGCGGCGAAGTGGTACCGCCTCTGCCGGATCACGCGCCGCGCCCCATGACCTATGCGGAAAAGCTGCTGGCCCGCCACGCGGTGGTGGATGCCGCCGCCGGCAAGGTCGGCCTTCCCGCAGTGCGGCCGGGCGAGGGCCTGTTCGTGCAGGCCGACTGGCGCTTCAGCCACGAGTACGTGACGCCCATGGCCGCCAGCTTCCTGGAGCAGGCGTTGGGGCCTGAGGCCGTCCTGCGCGACCCCGGCAGCATCCTGGCCTTCCGCGACCACCTGACCTTCCTGCATCACAGCATGAAGACCGAGCACCGGGCCATGGGCCTACTGACGGTGGCAGAGCGGCTGAAGCCCGCCCAGGATGCCTTCTGCGCGAAGCATGGCATCCGGCTCCACGGCGAGCTGCCGGACGGCTCGGGCAGCGAGGGCATCTGCCACTCGATCGTGACGGAACGCTACGCGCTCCCTGGCCAGCTGGTGGTGGGCACGGATTCGCACACGCCCCACGCGGGCGCCCTGGGGTGCCTCGCCTTCGGCGTGGGCACCACGGACATCGCCTGCGCCTGGATGACGGGGGACGTGCGCGTCACCGTGCCGCCCACCCTGCGGGTGCGGCTGAATGGCCGCCTACGTCAGGGCGTGTCGGCCAAGGACGTGATCCTGCACCTGCTGGCCCGAACCCTCATCCGCGAAGGCGGTGCCATCGGCCATGTCATCGAGTACATGGGCGAAGGGCTGCTGGACCTCGACACCGACGAGCGCGCCACCCTCACCAACATGGCCGCAGAGATCGGCGGTTTCACCGGGCTCATCGCCCCGGATGCGGAGACCGTCCGGTTCATCCAGGCACGCCGAGGTGCGGAGGTGGCGCTGGAACCCTGGATGCGCGGGGATGAGGGCGCCGAGTATGCCCACACGCTGGAGGTGGATTGCGAGGCCCTGGGGCCCATGCTGGCCCGACCGGGCGATCCGGGGAATGGCATGGCCCTGGCCGATCTCGACGAGGTGGTGCCCATCGACATCGCCTACCTGGGCAGCTGCACCGGTGGCAAGCGCGAGGACCTTCGCCGTGCCTACGAAGTGGTGCGGGAGGCCGCGGCAGAGGGCCGCCGGGTGCCCGAGGGCGTGCAGTTCTTCGTGCAGTGCGGCAGCGAGGATGTGCGGCGGTTCGCCACGGCCCAGGGCTGGATGGCGGCCTTCGAGGCCGTGGGCGCGGTCGTGTTGGGCAGTTCCTGCGGGGCCTGCATCAATGCCGGACCCGGCGTCTCCACCCGCCCCGATCAGGTGACCATCAGCGCCATCAACCGCAACTTCCCCGGCCGCAGCGGGCCGGGCCAGATGTGGCTGGCCAGCCCCGCCACTGTTGCCGCCAGCGCCCTGGCGGGCCGCATCATGGGCGCCGACGCGTGATCGACCCCGTCCACGCCGCCCGGTACCGCGCCCTTATCCTCGCCAGCCTGGCACGCCAAGGCGCGCCAGCGCTGGAACCCAACTCCAGGCTCATGGTCGTCGACACTGCCCGACAGCACCTGGGCCTCCTGGAGGGCGGTCGCCTGATCTTCGAGGCGGTGATCTCCACCGCGAAGAACGGCTTGGGCTGCGAGCAGGACTCGTACCGCACACCCACGGGCTGGCACCGCATCCACGCCCGCATCGGCGCAGGGGCCGAGCCCGGCAGCGTGTTCCGCAGCCGCATGGCCACGGGCGAGGTGTGGCGCGGCGAGGCGCTGGACGAGGACCTGATCCTTTCGCGAGTGATCACCCTGGATGGCCTGGAGGAAGGCTGGAACCGGGGGCCGGGGCGGGATTCCCTGGCGCGCTTCATCTACCTGCACGGCACGAACCAGGAGGGGCAGCTGGGCGCGCCGGTCTCCCACGGCTGCGTGCGCTTGGCCAACGTCGCGGTCATCGAGCTCTTCGACCGCGTGGACGAGGGCGATTCCGTCCTCGTCGCGGAGGAACTCCCGGCTGATGCCTTCGGCCTGGGACGCCTCCACTTCGCGGGCGTGGCGGGCAGTGGCATGAGCGCCCTGGCCCAGTTCGTGGCCATGAAGGGGGGCCGGGCCAGCGGCAGCGACCGCAGCTTCGACCGTGGCCAGCGGCCCGAGGCCAGGGCCATGCTCGAAGCCATGGGCGTGGCCATCACGCCCCAGGATGGTTCCGGACTGGAGGGGGACTGTGCCGCCCTGATAGTGTCCACGGCCGTGGAGGAGGAGGTGCCGGATGTCGCGGCGGCGCGGCGCCTGGGCGTGCCTGTGCTGCACCGCTCGGAGCTGCTGGCGCATCTTGTGGCGCGGTACCGCACCGTGGCCATCACGGGCACCAGCGGCAAGTCCACCACCGTGGCCATGACCTTCGAAATCCTGCGCGGCGCGGGGCGCGATCCTTCCGTCATCACCGGCGGCGAGCTGGTGGCCCTGCAGCGCGAGGGCCATTGGGGGAATGCCTGGGCCGGTGCGTCGGACCTGCTGGTCATCGAGGCCGACGAAAGCGATGGCTCGGTGGTGCGCTATCACCCCGCGGTGGGCGTGCTGCTCAACCTGCAGCGGGACCACAAGGAGATGGAGGCGGTGGCGGAGATGTTCCGCACGTTCCGCTCCCAGCTGCGCGAAGGTGCCGTGGTAGGTGAGGCAGGGAACCTGCGGGAGTTTGCGGCCGGAAGTGCGGTGTTCGGTTTTGGGGATGGGGCGGGGGTCCGCGCGGAAGATGTGTCGCTGGGCGCGGAAGGTTCCGCCTTCCGCGTAGGGGAGACGGCCTTCCGCCTGCCCGTGCCGGGCCGGCACAACGTGGAGAACGCCCTGGCGGCCATGGCGGCCTGCGCGGCCCTGGGCGTTCCCCTCGCGGACATGGTGGGGCCCCTGGCCGGCTTCCAGGGTGTGGCACGCCGCTTCCAGGTGCTGGGCAGCGCCCGTGGCGTCACTGTGGTGGATGACTTCGGCCACAACCCCGCCAAGGTGGCCGCTTCGCTCCAGGCCGCCCACCTGCGGGTGCGGGAGTGCGGCCGCGTGCTGGCGGTCTTCCAGCCCCACGGCTTCGGACCGTTAAAGTTCCTGCGCGCGGATTTCGTGGCGGCCTTCGTTGCAGAGCTGGCGCCCACGGACCGGCTCTGGTTCCTGGATGTGTTCTACGCCGGGGGCACCGCTGCCCGGGACATCAGCTCCGGCGAGGTCATTGCCGACCTGGTCGCCCGCGGGGTGCCCGCCGAGCATGCAGCCTCGCGCGAGTGGCTCGTGCAGCGGCTGGTTTCCGAGGCCCGGGCCGGAGATCTGATCCTGGTCATGGGGGCGCGGGATCCGTCCCTGACGGACCTGGCCCGCGCCATCCTGGGGTCGCTTTCAGAACGCGAACTCGAAGATGAACTTCAGGGTCCAGCGCTCTGAGGCCGCCGTGAGTCCGCGGCCGATGCCCATGTTGAACACCAGGGGGCCGTGGTCCACGTCCAGGGTGGCGAACAGGCGCTGGTTCTGCTCCCGCGACAGGTTCACCTGGTTGAGCAGGCCATGGTCGAGGTACAGCTCCAGGCCTGGCGCGGCGCCCTTCCAGCGGGTGTAGGCGGCCTTCCAGGCGGTGGCGAAATCCGGCGTACCGCGTCCCTGGCCATCGGAGAGGGGCCAGGTGAAGACCGGGTTCACGGCCAGCATCCAGTCCTCAAGCTGGTGGCCTGCCAGAACCCGCAGTTCGCTCTCCCAGCGCAGGTCGGAGAAACTGCGGTTCGTGCGGGCCACCTCCAGGTTCAAGCCGAGGAATGGCCCCATGGCCTCTTCCCCCCTGCCGCGGATGGGCAGCCACTTCATGCGGAACTTGGGCCCGGAGAAGCGGAGGTGGTGGTCGGTGTCGCGGGCAATGGGCAGGTAGAGGCCGATGTCGAGGTCATCGAGTAGACCGTACGAGATCTCCGGCGTGAGGTTCCAGGAACCGTTGAAGGGCAGGCCGGAGGGGGCGTCCCTCGGTCCCTGGAGGATCCGGTTCAGATGCACCTCCAGCCCCACCTTGCCCGGTTTCTGGATGTCGTTGGTGTAGACCTGGATCTCGTCGGCGAAGCCCTGGCCGGCTAGGCGGGCCGCCAGCAGGAAGGGCAGCAGCAACAGCCATGGGGAGAAGCGGGTGCGGGGCATGAAGACCTCGACAGGGGATCGGACGAAGCTAGTCTAGACAGCGATTTTCCGCCACTGGTTTCGGGACCTGGCGGAACCTGCCGTGCAACCGCCTACACTGGTGCCATGACGCCTTCGACCCTCCGCGCAGTCATGGCCGCGCTCCGCAAGCCGGAGTCGGGCTGTCCCTGGGACCTGAAGCAGGATCACCAGACCCTGGCCCGCTACCTGCGTGAGGAGGCTGCTGAAGTGCTGGAGGCCCTGGCGGCGCACAAGCCCTTCGATGAAGCCACCGAGGCCCACCTCTGCGAGGAACTGGGCGACCTCTGGCTGCAGATCGCCTTCCATGCCCAGCTGGCGGCGGATCGCGGCGCCTGGGATATCCACGACGTGGAGCGGACGGTGGTGGAGAAGCTGGTGCGGCGGCACCCCCATGTCTTCGCTGATGTCGCTGTAGACGGCGCAGAGGGCGTGCTCACGAACTGGGCGGCCATCAAGCGCGAGGAGAAGGGCCTGACGGAAACCTCCGAGCCCCGCCTCTTGGAGGACCTCCCCGCCACGCTCTCGCCCATGGACGAGGCCCTGGAGATCGGCCGCCTGTGCGCCAAGGTGGGCTTCGAGTGGCCGGATATGGAAGGCGTCCTGGACAAGGTAAAGGAGGAGATCGCGGAGCTGCAGGCCGAGTCCGATCCCGTGCGGGTGGAGGAGGAGTTCGGCGACGTGCTCTTCAGCCTCATGCAGTGGGCCCGCAAGAAGGGCGTGGATCCCGACGCCGCCCTGCGGCGCCAGATGCTCCGCTTCAAGGGCCGCTTCCAGGTCGTGGAAGACGATGCCCGGGCCGCGGGCGGGTGGGAGAGTCGCTCCCTCGACCAGATGGAAGCTGCCTGGCAGGCCGCGAAGCGGAAATGACGAAGCCCCGCGCGGGGGCGGGGCTTCGCAGCGCAGACTGGGCTCAGCCGATGACCTTGGACAGGCCGTAGGCGACGAGGGTGGAAGTGCCGACTCCGATGAGGCCGGGAAGCATGAAGCTGTGATTGAGAAGGTACTTTCCGATCCGCGTGGTGCCGGTGCGGTCCATGTTGATGGCGGCCAGGTCGCTGGGGTAGAAGGCGAAGAAGAAGTAGGCGTAGCTGGCGGGGATGAGGCTCAGCAGCAGCGGTGTGGGCAGGCCCAGGGCGTAGCCGAAGGGCAGCATGATGGTGAGGGTGGCGGCCTGGCTCTTCACAAAGGCGGACACGGCGAACATGGCCAGGGCGAAGGTCCATGGGGCCATCTGCACCATGCTCTTGATGTTGGCGATGAGGTAGTGCTCGTTGGCCTTGATGAAGGTCTCGCTCATCCAGGCGATGCCGAAGATGGAGACGACCGCGATCATGCCTGCGATGAAGACGCTGGAGCGGGCGATGTCCGGGGCCTTCACCTTGGTGGCGAAGAGGATGAACGATCCGAAGGCCAGCATGATGATCTGCACCACGGTGGTCATGGGCACCACCTTGCCATTCACCAGGGGCAGGAGGCCGGGCTTCATGGCGATGAGAATGATGGTCAGCACGCCGGCGAAGAAGAGGCCCACGGACAGCTTGGCCGTGAAGGGGATCTTCATGCCCAGGGTGGTGACGTTGGCGTCCAGGGCCTTGGCGAATTCCGGATCCTTCATGCGCTCCAGGAATTCAGGATCCTGGTCGAGCTCCTTGCCGCGGTTGAAGCTCCAGGCGGCAGCCACCAGCACACCGATGATGCCCGCGGGCAGGGTGATGCGGATGATGTCGAAGAGGCCCACCGGATGGCCGTTCTTGGCGGCCATGGCCAGGAAGGTGGTGACGGCGGCGGCCACGGGGCTTGCCGTGATCCCCATCTGGGAGGCCACGCTCGAGATCGCCATGGGGCGCTCGGGGCGGATGCGGGTCTTCAGGGCCACGTCACTGATGACGGGCAGCAGCGCGTAGACCGCGTGCCCGGTACCGACGCAGACCGTAAGCAGGAAGGTCGAGAGGGGTGCCAGGATGGTGACGTATTTCGGGTGGGCCCGCAGCAGGCGCTCCGTCAGCTGCACCAGGTAGTCGAGGCCGCCGGCCACCTGCAGGGTGGCCGAGGCGGTCACCACCGCGAGGATGATGAGCATGACGTCGATGGGCGGCGTGCCAGGCGCCACGCGGAAGCAGAGCACCAGCACCGCTACGCCCAGGCCGCCGATGAGGCCCAGGGCCACGCCGCCCTTGCGGATGCCTATGAGGATGGCGCCCAGCACGAGCACGAATTGGATCCAGAACATCCATGCGGGGGACATGGGCACCCTCCTTTGATTAAGGCATTGACGAGCCTTTGACGTGGATCGTAGCAGATGACATGGTAATGAATGAGTGCCGGGCCCGATTTCTTTGGTTTCATAAGGGAATCGGGCTGTGGCGGGGTGGCCGCTGGCCGGAGCCATCGCTGCTGCTGGACTTGGGGCAGGGTAGGATGGCCCCTTCAGGATTCCTTCCGTGAGCCCACTGCCCTTCCATCTGGTGACCCTCACCCACCCCGAGTGGGAGCTGGCCCTGGCCTGCGGCCGGCGCCTGGGCGACGACGCACTCCCGGAGCTGCGGTTGGATCTGTTCCCGGAGCTGGATCCCGAAGCCATGGTGGACGCCCTGAAGCGCCGCTGCCTGGTGACCTGCCGCCGGGTCTCCGAGGGCGGGCGCTGGCCCGATGACGACGAAGCAGGGCGGATCGCCCGCTTGGTGAAGGCGCTCAAGGGCAAGCCCCAGTGGCTGGACCTGGAGTGGGACCTGCCCGTCCCCCCTGAGATCCAGGCGGCCCGAACCCATGTGCGGTTGCTGCGCTCCATCCATGTGGCGCCCGGCGTCTTCGACCTAGAGGCGCGGCTTCGCCAGCTGCCCGAAGGCGAGGCCTTCAAGTGGGTGGGCTGGGCAGGGCGCCTGGGCGACTGCGGCCGTCTGCGGGCCCCCCTCACCTGGGCCCGGGATCACGGGGTGCGCCTCTCGGCCTTCCTCATGGGCCCCAAAGGCCTGCCCAGCCGGGTGCTGCAAGCCGCCTGGGGCGGGGCCTTCACCTACGCGGCGCCGGACGACGGCCCCCCGGCCGCCCCGGGGCAGTTGCCCCTGGCCACGCTGCGGGCCTGGCGCAGCGCCAGGCTCCACCCGGGCCACGGCCTCTGTGGTGTCATCGGCGATCCCGTCCTGCACTCCCGTGGACCGGCCTTCCACAACCCGCGCTTCCAGTACGCCTTCAAGGACCTGGTCTACCTGCCCCTCGCCTGTGCCGAGGCGGAGGAGGCCATTGAGGCCATGGACGCCCTCGACCTCCTGGGCCTCAGCATCACGGCTCCACTGAAGCTCGCGCTGCCCCAGGCGCTCGGCCTGGCGGGCCCCTTGAACACCCTCTGGCGTCGGGCGCCCGGCGCCCCCTGGCAGGGCGCCAACACGGATGCCGAGGCCTTCGGACAGTCCTTGTCGAACCTGACGCCCGGGCCTGTGCTGCTGCTGGGTGAAGGCGGCGTGGCCACCACGAGCCGCATCGTGCTGGAAGCCGCCGGGCGCACCGTCCTCCAGGCCTCCCGTCGCACCCCGGTGAGGCCGGAGGCGGTCGCCGGGTTCGCCCCCGTGGGCCTCGTCCAGGCCACCAGTCTCGGCATGGCCGTGGAGGATCCGGCCCCCTTTCCGGACCTGCTGGAGGCTGTCCTGCCCAGTGCCCGCTGGGCCGTGGAGTGGATCTACAAGGAGGACACCGCCTTCGCCCTCTGGGCGCGGGAGGCGGGCCTGCAGCTGGTGGCGGGCGCGGACCTCTTCGAGGCCCAGGCCGAGGCCCAGAGCCGGCGGTTCATCGAGGGGTGCGGCGGCATCCTCTGACCTCCGTTCGGTGCTAGCTTCTACGCATGGACCTCCTGCTGGTCGAGGACAAGGACAGCTTCCGGCGCCTGCTGAGCCAGGCCCTGGCGGGCTCCCTCTGGAGGGTCGAGGCCGTGGCGGATCCGCAGGAAGCGCTACGCGCCCTGGAGGACCGACCCTTCCAGGTGCTGGTCACGGACCTGCGCCTGCCCGGCATGAGCGGGCTGGAGCTGATCCGCCGGGCGCGGCGCCTGCATCCGAGTCTGCGGGTGGTGCTGATGTCGGCCTTCGGCGAACCCAAGGACATCGTCGAGGCCATGCGGCTGGGTGCCGATGACTTTCTGCCCAAGCCCTTCGACCTGGATGCCTTCCTGGCCCTGCTGGATCGCCTGCGGACCCTGGTGGGGGCGCCGCCACCGGATCCGCACGAGCCCTGGATCGCGCACAGCCCCGTCATGCAGGCCCTGGACGGCGCGCTGCGCCAGGCCGCCGCCGCCCGGCTGCCGGTGGTGTTCCGGGGTCCCCGCGGGGCCGGGCGCGAGCGCAGCGCCCGCCGCCTCCACACCCTGCGCCACCCGGCCGCCCCGTACCTGAGTCTGCCCGCCGCCGCCCTGGGAATGGAGGGACCGGATCCCCGGACCTTGCAGCTGCTCGAAGGGGGCAGCCTCTTCCTGGGTGGGCTTGAGCACCTTGCCCCGGCCGCCGCCGGTCCCCTGGCCCGGGCCATGGACGGCGACGCCGGACGCCGCCTCGACTGGATGGGCAGCGTCGACAGCGATGGCCTGCTGGCGCCCGAGATTGCCGAGCGCCTGGGTTCGCTGGAGCTGCGTGTGCCCTCTCTGGCGGAACGCCGGGAGGACCTGCTGGCTCTCACCCGCCTGCTGCTGGAGCAGTCCGCCCGGCGGGAGGGGCGCCCCGCGCCTTGGTTGGAGCGCGGCGCCGAGCGCCAGCTGCTGGAGTACGCCTGGCCGGGCAACGTCCGCGAACTGGAGGTTCTGGTGGGCCGGGCCTTCCTCTTTTCTGAAGGCCGGGCCATTCGCGCCTTCCCGGACCTGGGGCTGGAGGCACCCCTCTGCCTTCCTTGGCCTGAGCCAGGTGGGCTCGAGGCCATGCTGAAGGCCGTCACCCACGCTGCGGAGGCCCAACTCCTGTTGAGGACCCTGGGCGAGGCCGGTGGCGACCTGCCCCGGGCGGCCGAGGCCTTGGGGCTGACCGTGCGGACTCTGGCCCAGCGCTTGCGGGAGCACGCCATTCCTCTGGAAGATGGAGGTGCGGCCTCCGCGAGTCCGATCCTGGGCGAAGGCACGCCATCCCGGAAGGCCCCATGACCCAAGCCCCGCCCGTCCTCATTCCCCCGGTTCGCAGCGCGGAGGGAATCCGTCCAGCTGCCCGGGCCGGGCTGGCGGCCCTGCAGTCCGTGGTGGTGGGCAAGGAGGCCCAGGTGCGGCGGGCCTTCGCGACCATGCTGGCGGGTGGCCACGTGCTGCTGGAGGATCTTCCGGGCGTGGGTAAGACCACCCTGGCCAAGGGCCTTTCCCGGATCCTCGGCGGCACCTTCCAGCGCGTGCAGGGCACCAACGACCTGCTGCCCTCGGACCTGCTGGGCGTCCACCTCTGGGATGCCAAGGAGCAGGCCTTCCGTTTCCAGCCGGGACCGGTGTTCTGCCACGTGCTGCTGTTGGACGAGCTGAACCGCATCGGTCCCAAGACCCAGAGCGCCATGCTGGAGGCCATGGTGGAGGGGCAGGTCACCCTGGACCGCAGCACCCACAAGCTGCCGGAGCCCTTCTTCGTCATCGCCACCCAGAATCCCCTGGACCACGCCGGCACCTTTCCGCTGCCCGAGAGCCAGCTGGACCGCTTCTCCTGCACCATCCACCTGGGCTACCCCGACCGCGCGGCGGAGCGCCGCATCCTCACCGGAGAGGCAGGCGCCGAGCGGCTGGATACCTTGTCCCCCGTGCTCGATCTGGACGGCTGGCGGCAGGCCCGCGCCGCGGTAAGGGCCGTGAAGGTGGCCGAGGCCGTGCTCGACTATGTGGAGCGCATGGTGGAGCGCATCCGCGCCGGGGGCGGCTTCTGCTCCACCCGCGCCGCCAAGCACTGGCTGGCCATCGCCCAGGCCGAAGCCTGGCTGGAGGGCCGCGACTTCATCACGCCCGATGACCTGCAGCGCACCCTCACCGACACCATGGCCCATCGCGGCAGCCTCGACGATCGTCGCCTCAACCGCAGTGAGCGACGCGAGCAGCTGGCCGGCCTGCTGAAAGAGCTGCCTGTGGGGTGGTCCTGATGCGCGTTGAGGAGTCCGTTGGTCAGCTTGTCCGGGCGGCCCGAGAAGCCAAGGGGCTGAGCCTGGAGGACCTGGCCAAGGAGCTCAAGCTGCCGCTGCGCCACCTGGAGGCCATCGAGGCCGACGACTGGGTGGCCCTGCCGCCCGGCCGGCCACGCCCCCTGGCCCGGCAGCTGGCCGAGCGCCTCGGCGTGGATCTGGAGTTCCACACCGGGGCCTTCCAGATCGTGCCGGGCGGGCAGGAGCTGGAACCACCCGATCCCCGGCGCGAGCAGCTCGAGCGCCTCGTGATGGGGGTGCTCACGGGGGCCTCGGCGCTCGTCCTCCTGTGGCTGGTAGTGCCAGGGCCCAGCCTCGGCTATAAGCCACCGCCCAGCTACCTCGCCGCGCTCAGCAGGCCCTCCCTGCCGCCCCCCCCGGCGCCCTCTGCCTCGCCGTATCCGGTCCTCGGCGAGCTCCTGCCTGAGGCGCCCGTGAACGAGCAGGGCCTGTTGGTGAGCCTGCGGGCCTTGGACACCGCCGCTATCCGCATCGAACCCCAGCCACCGGAAGGGGGCCAGCCCATGCTCCGCACCCTGCGGGTCTCCGAGGCCTGGCGCTTCCGGGTGAAGGGGGCCTTCACCATTCGTCTCGACAATGCCGGGGTGGTGAATGTCGAAGTCGCCGGTCGCCGCATCGCCCATGGCCAGAGCGTCGGCGAAAGCTGGGCCGGCGCCTTCGACGGCGAGGGCCGCTGGTTGCGGCCAGCCCCGCCCGAACCCCCGGAGGAGCCCCTGGTTCCCGATGAAGAAGAGGACGTCACCCGGCCATGAGCATGCATCCCATCGTTGAGCGGTTCCTCCAGGGCAGCCTGCCCGAGCCCATGGCCATGGCCCTGGTGGGGGGCAGCCTGCCCGTGCCCACCATGGACCTGCTGCAGGCCCTGGCCCACGCCTGTCTGACGGACACCAAGTACACCCAGCGTGGCCTCGATTTCTTTGCGACCATGCCCGAATCCCTGCTGGCGGGCGTGCTGGTCGACCGCCTGGATCCGCCCGCACCCCTGCAGCTGGTGCTCTGCCACCGCAAGGAGCCCGCGCTGCTGGAGACGACCCTCCTAAACCCGTCGCTCACCGCGGCCATCGTGGAAGCCTCGGTGCCCAGCCTGCCGGGGAAGGTGCTGGAGATCGTGCTGAACAACCAGGTGCTCTGGATGGAGCGGCACCGCATCCTGGACCTGCTGGAGGAGCATCCTGAGGCCGAATACGTCATCAAGCGGCGCGTCAACGAGTTCCGCTTCGATGTCCTCCGGCTGATCCCCGAGGAGGTCAAGCGACAGCGGCTGGAGATCATCGACGAGGTCGAAGCGGGCCACCTGGACCGGGCCTGGTCCGAGCTGCCCCTGCCCAAGGAGAAGTCGAAGGAGGAGGCCGAGGCCGAGGTCGAGTCCGAGGAGCTGGCCGCCGAGCGCCGCCTGCTGGCCCAGAAGCCGATCCTGGACGACGAGGGCAACGAGATCACCCTAACCCTCACCCAGCGCATGATGAAGCTCAGCACCAACCAGAAGATCATGCTCGCCATCAAGGGCGGCAAAGAGGAGCGCGCCTTCCTCATCCGGGAGTCCAACCGCCTGATCCAGGTGAACGTCATCCGCAATGGCCGCATCACCGAGGGCGAGGTGGCCTATATCGCCAACATGCGCACCGTGAACGAGGAGGTGCTGCGCATCATCTCCAACAGCCGCGAGTGGATGAAGAAGTACCCCATCACCAAGTCGCTGGTCATGAATCCCCGCACCCCGCTGCCTGTCGCCATGACCCACTTCAAGCGCCTCTACGAGAGCGACATGAAACTGCTCATGAAGGACCGCAACGTGGCCGAGCTGCTGCGTCGCGAGGCCAAGCGCCTGGTGGACATGAAGGCCCAGGGCAAGCAGACCTCCTGAGGCGGCCTCTGGTCGGCCGGTGCCAGCCCAGCCAGGAAGGATTCGACGGCGGCGGTGTCGTCCTCGGGGCGGGTTGGTTTTGCCGGGGCCATGGCGCCTCCTGGAGCGGGCCCTCAAGGCAGGTTGAGCTGCCAGGAGACGCCGAACCGGTCCTGCAACCACGCAAAGCGGGTGCTGAAACCATAGGCGTCCGGCGGCATGAGGACCTGGCCGCCTTCACTCAACTGGGTGAAGGCATCCTCGAGCGCCGCGAGGTCGTCAACGTCGATGAACAGCGACATGGCCGGGGTGAAGGTGAAGGCGTGCGCCGCCGGGCTGTCGATGCACATCAAACGGGTGCCGTTCAGCTCGAAGTCAGCCAGCTTGACCGTGCCTGCGGGGCCGGGCCCTTCCGGACCGTAGCGCTCGATGGAGAGGATCTGCGACCGCGGGAAAAGCGACACGTAGAAGCTCATGGCCGCCTCCGCTTCGCCCGTGAACATCAGGAAAGTGGTGATCCGCAGGGGACTCCTGGCTGAGCAGCACTGCGTCGAAGGGCCAGGCGGTGGTGCCCATTCTTAAATGGCTAACCAGATTCCAGCCTTGGTCGAGGCTATGCTGCCATGGGTCATGGGCGAAACGCCCTGGCGAATATCCCGGCGCGAGCACGAAGCACCTGGGGTTCCGGGGGAAGGCCTCAGCGGGGAAGCCGCTCGAGCAGGATGCCGGCACTGGGGGACTCGGGCCGGTAGTAGGCGAGGCGCCCGGGAAGGCAGGACAGGACCGCGCCGGAGCCCTGCAGGCAGATGGCCTGAAGGGCCTCCGCGAGGGGCAGCTCCCGGCCGTCGAGTTTCAGCCCGGCCACCATGACATGGCAGGTGGGGCCCGCCCCCTTGCCTTTGAGAAGTTTCTCCAGCTCGGCCGGGTAGTCCTGGTGGCTGGGGACCACGGTACCCAGGTTGGGCTGGTAGGGCAGGTCGTGGTTCAGGCGGTCCAGGATCTCGTGGCGGCGCTTGCCGCTGGCCAGGAACTGGGTCCACCGGGCCTGCTTTTCCGATCGGAGGAAGGCCTTCACGAACGCGCCTTCGTGATCCATGGTGGGGGCTCCTGGGGCAAGCAGCATAACGGACTTGACAGGGCCGGCGATATTCGAGTCCGGCAAGCGCCTCGGGTGCTGTGGCCAGGACTGCCACCTAAACCAAGACCCCCGGATGGGGGTCTTGTCTATTGGAGCGGGCGACCAGGATTGAACTGGCGACATTCAGCTTGGGAAGCTGACGTTCTACCACTGAACTACGCCCGCGGCAGGGGTCCATGCTAGCGCAAGTGGCCGTCGGGAGCCAACCCGCTAGCCCAGGTAGGCGGCGATGACGCGCTCGTTGCGGCTCAGTTCGGCGGGGGTGCCTTCCACTGCGATGCGGCCGCGTTCCATGACATAGGCGTAGTCGGCCACTTCGAGGGCGCTCTTGGCGAACTGCTCCACCAGCAACAGGGTGATGCCCTCCTCCTTGAGGCGGCGGATGGTGCGGAAGACCTCCTGCACGATGACCGGCGCGAGGCCCATGGAGGGCTCGTCCAGCAGCATGACCTTGGGGCGGGCCATGAGGGCGCGGCCGATGGCCAGCATCTGCTGCTCGCCGCCCGAGAGGGTGCCCGCGGTCTGCTTCGTTCGCTCCTTCAGCTTGGGAAACAGCTCGTAGACACGGTCCAGGTCGACCTGAGCCTTGGTCTGGAAGCCAAAGAAACGGGGCAGGCGCGAGTAGGCGCCCAGCAGGAGGTTGTCCTCCACCGAAAGCGGCCCGAAGACCTTACGGCCCTCGGGCGAGTGCGCCAGGCCCAGGCGTGCGATGCGCGAGGCATCGAGGCCCTGCACCTCCTGGCCATCCAGCCTGACCTTGCCACGGCTGGGCTTGAGGCTGCCGGAGATGGCCCGCATGGTGGTGGTCTTGCCCGCGCCGTTGGCGCCGATGAGGGCCACCAGGGTGCCCGGCTTCACGGTCAGCGTGGTGCCGGTCAGGACCTCGCTGGCGCCGTAGCCGGCATGGAGATCTTCCACTTGCAGCATGGATGCCTCCTAGGCCGGCTGGGGCGAGGGTTCGCCCGGGACATCGGGTTGCGGGGGCTGGCCCAGGTAGGCCTCCACCACCTTGGGATGGCGCTTCACCTCGTCGGGTGTGCCCTCGGCGATGACCTTGCCGCCGTCCAGCACGGTCACCGTATCGCAGAGCTCGCTCACCACATCCATGTGGTGCTCTATGAGGAGGATGCTGATGCCACGCTGGTGGACCCGCTTGATGATCTCGATGAGCTGGACCACGTCCGGGTGGGCCAAGCCCGCGGCAGGCTCATCCAGGATGAGCAGATCGGGCTTGCGGGCCAGGGCGCGGGCCACTTCCAGGAAGCGCTGCGCGCCGTAGGTCAGGTCCTTGGCCTTGGTGAGGGCCTGATCCTTCAGGCCGATGCGGTCCAGCAGGCAGAGGGCCTCGGCCTGGGCCTGGCGTTCCTCCTTGCGGGCCAGGCCCAGCAGCACCAGGGGCAGGGGGCTGCGGTAGACGCCCTTGAGCGCCACCATGACGTTCTCCAGGGCCGTGAGCTCGGCGAAAAGCTGCAGATTCTGGAAGGTCCGCGCCACGCCGGACTTCGACACCTGATAGAGACTGCCGGAGGGCAGAGCCGCGCCCCGGAGCAGGATGCGGCCGGCGCTGGGCGTGTAGAGTCCGGAGATGACATTCACCACGGTGCTCTTGCCCGAGCCGTTGGGACCGATGAGGCCGTGGATGGCGCCGGAGCGGATGGTCATGGAGAGGCCATCCACCGCCCGAACGCCGCCGAAGTACCGCTTGAGGTCCTCGATCACCAGCAGGGGCGCGCCATCGGCGCTGCGGGGCGGCAGGATGGCCTCGATATCCGAAGGCTCGGGCAGGGGCGCGTGGGGCACGCGGAACAGCTTCGCGAGAAAGATCGACAGGAAGCCCATGAGCCCTTCAGGCAGGCCCACCACCACGGAAAAGAGCATCAGGGCGAAGATGGCCTTGCGCCAATCCTCGGTGTTCTCCACGAAGAGCCCGCCCACCACCAGCAGGCCCATGGCCACGACCGGAGCCAGGGCCTGGAAGGGCCGCGTGGTCTTCTTCACCAGGCCACGCAGTCCGGCGGCCAGGGCCATGGCGAAACCCAGGCCCGAAAAGACCTGGAAGAGCAGGCGGTTCGACAGCAGGTTGGGCAGCAGCACGATGACCGTGGCGCCCACGAAGGCACCCCACAGGCTCTTGCGGCCGCCCAGCACCACGCCCAGCAGCAGGATGATCATCAGGTCGTAGGTGAAGCTCTGGGGCTGCAGATACTGGAAGTTGAAGGCGTAGAGCGCCCCGGCGAGACCACCCAGGCTGGAGCCCAGGGCGAAGGCCGCGACCTTGTGGCGGTAGGTCCCCACGCCCATGGCGTCCGTGGCGATGGGGCTGTCGCGAAGGGCCTCGAAGGCGCGGCCCCACTGGGAGGCCAGCAGGTTCCGCATCAGGATCCAGACCACAGCCAGGAGGGCCAGGCAGAGCCAGAAGAACAGCGGGGGCGTCAGGGTGTGGCCCAATACCGGAGGCCGGTTCAGGCTCAGGCCCTGGGCGCCTCCAGTGAGGTGTTCCAGTTCATTCAGGGCGGTGGTGGCGAGGGCCGCGAAGCTGAGGGTGGCCAGGGCGAACTGGGGGCCTTCCAGGCGCAGCGCGGGCAGGGCCAGCAGGCCGCCCAGCACCAGGCCCACGGCCATGGCGGCCAGCAGGGCCGGGCCCATGCCCAGCCCGAACTTGGTGACCGCCAGGCCCGCCGCATAGGCGCCCAGGCCCAGGAAGGCCACATGCGCAAGGTTCACCTGGCCCAGGTAGCCCACGGTGACATCGAGGCCGATGAGCAGGATCCCGTAGATGGCCAGCAGGGTGAGCAGGCCCAGGGCGTAGGGATTCACCACCAACAGCGGGATGGTGGCGAGGAAGGCGAAGACCATGAGCTCGGCGCCGCGGAGGAGGAGGATGCGCTTCATCTCACACTTTCCTAATGGTGGCTTTTCCGAACACGCCCGTGGGCCGAACGGCCAGGGCGAGGATCAGCAGCACCAAGCCCGGCGCCTCGCGCCAGCCGCTGCCCAGGTAGAAGCTGGCCAGGCTCTCCAGCGCCCCCAGGAACATGCCGATCAGCACCACGCCGAAACCCGAATCCAGGCCCGCCACCACGGCCACGGAGAAGGCCTTAAGGATGAGCGCAGATGCCATCGTCGGTCCCACGGTGGTGATGGGGGAGACCAGGATTCCCGCCAGGGCTGCCACGGCGCCTGACAGCCCGTAGGACAGCATGACGGTGCGGGTGGCGGAGATGCCCATGAGCTCGGCGGCATCGCGGTCCGCCGACACGGCCTCGAAGGCCTTGCCCAGCAGGGTGCGGCGCTTGAACAGCTCGATGGCGCCCATGATGGCCAGCACACCCACGGCCACGGCCAGCTCGAGCCGGGTGACGTCCACGCCCAGGACGTGGATGGGATCGGCGGAAATCGGCGTGGGGAAGGGGCGATCGTCGCGGCCCCAGATGTTCTCGGCGGCGGAGAAGAAGAAGAGGCCGATGATGATCGTGAGCAGGATCCAGCCCTCGCCCTTCTGCTCCAGCGCCAGGCGAACTCCCGCGCGCTCCACCACCAGGCCCATGATGGCGCCGAAGAGCAGGCCTCCCGGGATCATGGCCCAGTAGGGCACGCCGAGGTTGAGCAGCGTGAGGCTGAAGAAGGCCGAGACCATCACCAGCTCACCCTGGCCGAAGTTGATGCTCTTGCTGGTGGCGAAGGTCAGTTGGAAGCCGTAGGCAATGAGGGCGTAGACCAGCCCCATCAGGGCGCCGCTGACGGCCATCTGCCCAATGATCGATGCATTCATGCGCGGCCTATTTGGAGAAAAAGCAGGGGGCCGAAGCCCCCCGGGTGCACGGGTTGGGAAGCTACTTCTTCTTGCCCTTGACCTTGGCAGGCGTGGCGGTCATGGCCGACTTGCGGAGGCGCTCGCGATCAGCGTCGTTGCCGAAGACCACGCGGCCGTCCTTCACCATACCCATGACCGTCTGCTCGCGGCGGAAGGCCTCGTGCGTGGTCACGTCGGCGGGATCCCACTTGGTGTAGGGGTGGTTCCAGGTGGCGATGACGCCCTGCACGGGCTCCTTTAGATCCTCCAGGGCCTCCTTGACCTTCTTGGTGTCGGTGCTGCCGGCCTGCTTCACGGCAGCGGCCATGAGGTAGACGGCGTCATAGCCCTGGGCGGCGGCAACGGGGGAGGGGATGCGGCCCACCTTGAAGGTCTTGTGGTAGCCCTCGATGAAGCTCTTGGCCTTGGGCGTGATGGGTTCTTCGATGAAGGTCTGTGGCATCAGCGTGCCGTTGCCGTTCTTGCCGGCGTTGTCGATGTAGTTGGACATGGACAGCGTCCAGCCGCCGATGAGGGGCACCTTCATGCCGATCTTCGCCATGCCGTTGGATACGGCGGCCAGCTCGGGCCCGATGCCCCAGATGAGGATGGCCTGGGCGCCGGCGGACTTGGCGCGCAGCAGCTGGGCGGTCATGTCCTTGTCGCCGATGTTGAACTTCTCCTGGGCCACCACCTCCAGCTTGTTGCCCTGCTTCTTGATCTGGTCCAGCATGTCGTCCCGACCGGACACGCCGTAGTTGGTGGAGTCGAAGACCACGGCCACCTTGGTGAACTTGCGGTTGATGGCTTCCTCCACGACCATGGCGGCCTGGATGCCATCGTGGGCGGCGAAGCGGAAGATGGAGTTGTCCTTCACGCCGGCCTTGCTCCACTGGGTCATGGAGGCCGAGCCTGCGGCCGGGCAGATGATCTTGGTGATGCCCTTCTCCTGCAGGTGCTTGTCGCCGGCCATGCAGACACCGGTGTTCACGGTGCCGATGACGCCGGTCAGGTCGCTCATGGCGGCCAGTTCCTGGGCGATGAGGGCGCCGCGCTCGTTCTTGGCTTCGTCATCGCGCTCGACGATCTCGATCTTCATTTTCTTGGCGCCCACCTGGATGCCGCCGGCGGCGTTGATCTCGGCGATGGCGAGCTTGGAGCCGTCCCGTGCGGAAGTTCCCATGGGCGCGGAGCCGCCACTGAAGGGCCCCGTGAGAGCGATCTTCACCGTGTCTCCGGCGGTGAGGCCGAGGGCCGTGAGCAGGAGCGATCCGTGGACGATCTGCTTGAACATCGTGTCCTCCTTGGAGGCGACAGGTTGGATGGGAAGGATCGCCGCAAGCATAGCCCCACCGGGCCCTATCGGGAAGGTGGGCCTGTTCCTTCCAAGCGGCGAATTCAGATCAATCGAGCCAATACCCAGGCGAGCAAAGGCTCGCCTCCAGCCACCCGCTGCCCCGCCACGAGGAGGGGAAGGTCCAGGGCTTGCGCATGGCCGGGGCCGAGCTTCACCGCGTCCTTCTCGGTGCAGACGAGCCAGGCGGCGCCTTCAGCCCGGGCCTGCGCCTGCAGCCGACGCAGGTCCGCTGGAGACGGCCCGCGGTGGTCCGGGAAACTGTGCGAGCCAACCCACGCGTGGCCAGCCAGCAGCAGATCGGCGTAGAAGGCCTCCGGGTGGCCCAGACCACACCAGGCGAAGCCAGGTCCAGCCGCCGCCGGCGCGGGCTCGCCACCGGGCCAGCGACGCAGGCCGCCCAGGGCGAAGTCCACCCAGAAAATGGGGCCGCCCGAGCCGTGTCGGGTCCACCAGGCCTCGATCTCGGCGCGGTCCTGCACCCGCGCGGCCCGGGTCACCACCAGGGCCTGGGCGCGGCGGGCGCTGTCCATGGGCTCACGCAGGTCGCCCAGGGGCAGCAGGCGTCCATCACCCCAGCGGCGCACCCCATCGAGCACCAGCAGATCGAGGTCGCGGTGCAGGGCCCGGTGCTGGAAGCCGTCGTCCAGTAGCAGGCAACGGAGGCCCGGGCGCTGGGATAGGGCCCGCAGGGCCGCCGCTTCGCGCTTCCGGCCCACCACCACGCGGCGGGCGCCCAGGCGTCGCGCCATAAGCAGGGGTTCGTCCCCGGTCTGCCGGGGATCGGAGTCGGCCTCGACGCTCATGGGATCGATGTCGCGCCGCCCGCCATAGCCCCGGGACAGCACGGCGTTGGTCCAGCCGGCAGCCTCCAGCCCTTCGGCCAGGAACAGGGTGAGGGGCGTCTTGCCCGTGCCTCCGGCGCTGAGGTTGCCGATGGAGATCACGGGAACCGCCACGCGGGCCGCCCGCTCGGGGTGGGCCTCAAAGCTCCGATTGCGGGCTCGCACCACGGCTCCGTAGAGGGGTGCCAGTGGGGCGGCCAGGAGGCGCAGGAGGGACATGCACCCAGGGTAGCGGAGGTCGGCGGCGGGAAAGGAATTGGTCCCCGGCCCGAGCGGTGGTTTCCATTCGACCCTGGCCCTGGGTTAAGCTAGGAACCTCCCCGGGACCTGCATGGCTGAACCCAGCTTCATCGATCAGAGCAAGCTGCGCTTCCGCGAAGGCGAGCTGATCTTCCGCAAGGGGGAGATGGCCCAGCAGATGTACATCATCCTCTCGGGCAAGGTCCGCATGTATGTGTCAGAAGAGGCGCAGGGGGAATGGGCCGAGGAACTCGCCAAGGGGGATTTCTTCGGTGAAGGCAGCCTGCTGGAGGCTTTGCCGCGCCAGCATACGGCCCTGGCCCTGGAGGACTCGGACCTCATCGCCATCAACCGCGGCACCTTCATGCGGATGATCCGGCAGAACCCCGAAGTCTCCGTGAAGATGATGCAGCGCCTGGCCCAGCGTCACCGGGAGATGGGCGAGCGCCTGGAGGCGCTGGACGCCAACCGCCCCGCCAAGGCCGTCACGGCCCCGGTGGCCAACCTGGTGTCGGTGCTCAGCGGCAAACCCCACCCCATCCTGTCCCACGGCTCGCTCATCGGGCGCTTCGATCCCACCACCGGCGTCCACCCCGACATCGACCTGACGGACGAGGACCACAACCTCAGCGTGTCCAGGCGCCACGCCCGCATCCTCTGCGAGCACGGCCGCTACTTCCTGCTGGAGGAACCGGGCGTGGCCAACGGCACCTTCGTGCGCGGCGAGCGCATCCAGCCAGGCGAACCGCGGGAGCTGAAGCACGGCGACCGCGTGGGCTTCGGCATGGTGGTGCTGTTCTTCGAAAAGACCTAACCTCCCGGCGGGCAGGAGACGGGAGGGCCCATGGGCACGGATCTGCTGGTCGAGTTGTGGGGGGATGAACACGGCGTCATCCGCGAGCTGGTGCAGTTCGGGCTGGATGAGGTGGGCGGGTCCTGCATCATCCGCGAGCGCAACACCCTCGATGCGCTGGATGGCGACGGGAACGAGGGCGACACGATCATCGCCCGCTTCGGGGATCCCGAGGACGCCCGGGATTTCCTGCGGGACGAGGGGTTCGAGCCCCTATGACCCTGCGCATGCCTGGAGGTGGTCGATGAAATCCCTGTTCAACCCGGGAGACCGGGATGCGCTGGCCCGGCGCCTTTCGGAGTTGGAGCCGACCGCCCCGCGCCAGTGGGGGAAGATGGACTCCGCCCAGATGCTGAGGCACTGTGCCATCTCACTCGGGGATGTGCTGGGCGAGCGCCCGGTGAAACAGGCCTTCCTCGGTAAGCTGCTCACGCCCCTCATCCGGGGCCAGATCTTCGGGGACAAGCCCTTCGGCCGCAACGCCCCGACCGATCCCACCTATGTGATCAAGGATTCGGTGGACTTCGATGTCGAGCGCGCCCGCCTGGCTACCCTCATCGACCGCGTGGTCCAGCGGGGTACCGCGAAGACCGAGGGCATGCTCCATCCCTTCTTCGGCCGTCTCAGCGGCGAGCAGTGGGGACGGCTCATCTACAAGCACTTCGACCATCACCTTCGGCAGTTCGGAGTTTGATCGCTCTTCCTCCCTGCAAAAGGGCCCGGCGACTGCCGGGCCCTTTTGCAGCAGAGAACGGCCTTTAGTTGGAGCCAATTCCCAAGGCTTTCGCCGCCTTGGTGAGTTCGGGAACGACCTCGAAGAGATCCCCCACGATCCCGTAGTTCGCCAGCTTGAAGATGGGCGCCTCGGGATCCTTGTTGATGGCGACGATGAACTTCGAGCCGCTCATGCCGGCGATGTGCTGGATGGCGCCGCTGATGCCGCAGGCGATGTAGAGGGTGGGGCTCACGACCTTGCCAGTCTGGCCCACCTGCATGCTGTGGGGCAGGCCCCAGCCCGCGTCCACGGCTGCCCGGGAGGCGCCCACGACACCACCGATGGCTTCGGCCAGCTCATCGAGGAGCTTGAAGTTGCCGCCGTCCTTCATACCGCGACCGCCGCTGACGATGACGTTGGCTTCGGCGAGATCCACCTTGCCGCTGGCCTTGGCGAGGATCTCCTTCACCACGGACTTGAAGTCCCCGGTGGGAGCGGCGAGGGACTCCATCACGCCTGCGCCAGCCTTTTCGGCGGCGGCGAACACATTGGGACGGGTGGTGGCCACCTGGATGGCGCTGGCGAAGCTCGTGGTGGCGAAGGCCTTCCCGGCATAGACGGGGCGCAGGGCCTGGAGCTTGCCGTCCACGATGGAGAGCCCGGTGACATCCGAGGCATAGCCGGCGCTCAGGCGGGCGGCGGCGCGGGGGGCCACGTCCTTGCCCACGGCCGTGGCGGCGGCCAGCAGCACGGTAGCGCCCTTGGCCTGCATGGCCTCGGCGATGACGGTGGCGTAGGCGTCGCTGGAGTAGGAGGTGAGCGAGGCCCCTTCGGAGGTGAGGATCAGATCCGCGCCGTACTTGGCGGCCTCGGCGGCCCCCGCGCAGGAGGCACCGGCGAAGAGGGCGCCCAGTTGCAGGCCCGCGGCATCCGCCAGGCGGCGGCCCTCGCTGAGGGCTTCGGCGCTGGGCTTGCGGATCTGGCCATCCTTCAGTTCACAGAACACGAGAATCATGGAGTCATCCTTTCGAGGCGAAATCGGCGGGGAGCGGACTAGAAGACCTTGGCTTCGTCCTTGAGCGCCTGGAGCAGGGCCTGAGCCTGGGCGGCGGCATCGCCTTCCAGCTTGCGGCCGGCAGGGCGCTCGGGTGGCAGGGCCAAGGCGATGGTCTGGGTGCCGACCGTTGCGGGCACCGCGTCCACTTCCTCGATGGTCTTCTTCTTGGCGGCCATGATGCCCTTGAGGCTGGCGTAGCGGGGCTCGTTGAGACCCTTCTGGGCGGTGATCACGGCGGGCAGCCGGCCCTCCACGATCTCAGAGCCGCCTTCGATCTCGCGCTCGGCCTTGAAGGTGCCCTCACCCAGTTCCAGCATCACGATCACGTTGGCCTGGGCGACGCCCAGCAGCTCCGCGAGCATGGGTCCCATGGCGGCGTTGTCGCCACCCAGGCCCTTGTTGCCGCAGAGGATCAGGTCGAAGCCCTTGTCCTTGGCATAGCCGGCGATGATCTGCGCCACCGCGAAGGCGTCGCCCTGGCCATCACCCCGCAGCAGCACTGCACTGTCAGCACCGAGCGCCAGCGCGTTCTTCAGCACGTCCTTGGCGCTGTCACCGCCCACCGAGAGAGCCACCACTTCTGCGCCCTTGCTTTCCTTGGTGCGGATGGCCTCTTCCAGCGCGTACTCGTCGTAGGGGCTGGTGATCCACTTGACGTCGGCGGGATCGAGGGACCGCCCGTCGGCGGCGACTTTGATTTTGGTTTCGGTGTCGGGTACCTGCTTGAGGGCGACGAGGATCTTCATGGGCGCTCCCTGATGCGTCTTGGACAGGCCGGCGGATAGCCGACCCAAAGGAAGAGTTTAGCCTGAGGAACCTCAGATCCCATCGGGGTTTCGCAGGTTTTTGGCGGCCGTCACGCCTGCCTCAGGGTAGGTTGGAACACTCCGGTAAGGTGGACGGTACATGCGTGACGCGACGCCGAAATTCCAGGATGCGCTGGTCCTCACGGGGGGCGGCACAGGCGGACATTTCTTTCCCGCCCTGGCCCTGGCGGAGGGCGCACGTGGCCGGTGGTCTGACCGTCCGATCACTTTCGTGGGCGCCCAACGCGGCATCGAGGCGCGGGAGCTCCCGGCCAGTGCCTGGCCCCATCTGCTCCTGGATGTGGAGGGCCTTCTCGGTCGCTCGCCTCTGCAGGTCGCGAGATCCGCCTGGAAACTCGGGCGTGCTGTCCTCCATCTGAAGGCCCACTGGCGCGTGCAGCGGCCCTGGGCGGTGATCGGCACCGGCGGCTACGGCGCCGCGCCGGCTTTGCTCGCGGCCCGCGCCCTGGACATTCCCTTCTTCCTGCACGAGAGCAACGCGGCGCCGGGCGCGCTGGTGAAGCTGGTGGCGCCGAAGGCCCGGCGCGTGTGGTGCGGCATGGAGGCCGTGCGGTCCCTGCTGCCAGGTGCGGATTGTCGTGTCGTGGGTACGCCGGTGCGCGAGGCGTTCCTGCGCAGCTTCGAGCCGGTGTCGGCGTTGTCGGCCCCCTTCCGCCTGCTGGCGCTGGGTGGCAGCGGCGGAGCTCGCGCCATCAACGAGGCGCTGCTTGAGCTGGCCCCGGCCCTGCTGGAAGGCCGACCCGACTGGGAACTTCTCCATCAAGCGGGGCCTGCGGAGTTGGAGCGCCTGAAAGATCGGCCGCGCCATCCACGCCATGCCCTGGTGTCCTTCATCACCTGCATGGACGAGGCCATGGAAGCAGCGAGCCTGGTGGTGGGCCGCGCTGGCGCCAGCACCTGCGCGGAACTGAAGGCCGCCGGGCGGGGCGCGATCCTGATCCCTCTGCCCACCAGCGCGAACGACCACCAGCGCCGGAACGCCCTGGCCCAGGCTGCGGAAGGCCGGGCGCTGGTACTGGAGCAGGGCCCCGATCTGGTCGGGCGTCTCGAGGCGGCCCTTCGACCCCTGTTGGACGAGCCCGCGGCGCGACAGGCCCTGTCCCGCGAGCCTGAACCCAACCGGGCCGTGCAGCTCTGCCTGGACGACCTGCAGTCCTGTCTTGGTTGAGGGCTACCTGGGCGGGCGGGGTTCGGCGATCCAGGCGACGGCGACGGAGATGAAGTAGAGCCCGAGCAGCACGATGCTGAAGAAGATGGTGGTGACGACCACATCGCCCGGCGTGAAGAAGGCGCTGAAGATGAGAATGGCCATGGTGGCGTGGCGCCAGTACTTCAGCATCAGGCGGGCGGTCACGATGCGGAACTTCGCCAGGAAGAAGAACAGCACGGGCAGCTCGAACATCACGCCGGTGATGAGCGTGGTGGAGATGAACAAGTCCAGGTAGTCGGAGGCGTGCAGGTTGGCTCGCAAACCCGCAAGGGCTGCTTCCTTGAAGAGGATGTCGCCCAGGAACTTGAAGGCCTGCTTGTAGGCGAAGGCGGCGCCCGCCAGGAAGCAGCCCGAGGTCACGAGGACAAAGGGGATGACGAGGCGGCGCTCCTTGGGTAGCAGGCCGGGACGGATGAAGGCCCAGAGCTGGTAGAAGAGGAAAGGGGCAGAGAGGAAGGCGGCGGCCCAGAGCGAGAGCCGCATCATGCTGAAGAAGGGCTCGGTGAGGTCCGTGAAGGCGAAGGGATCGAGGCTGGCGATGGCCTTCCCGGTCTGGCGGGCCATGGCCTCCAGGAAGGGCTTCTGGGCCCAGGCCCAGAGCTTGAAGCGCCAGGCGTAGGTGAGGGCGAAAATCACCGCCACGGCCAAGAGTGAACGCACAATGCGCACCCGCAGCTCCTGCAGGTGCTCCCAGAAGCTCATCTTCTCGGGCGGGGTGGCTGGAATGGCCATGATCCTCAGTCAGGAAAAGGGACCGGCCTCCGCGGGGAGGCCGGTCCGTGAAGGCGGTGCAGGCCTACTTCTTGTCCTTGTCCACGACCACGTCTTCCTTCACGGAATCCGTGAGCTCGCGGCTGGCCTTCTTGAACTCCTGGATGCCCTTGCCCAGGCTCTTGCCAAGCTCCGGCAGGCGCGAGGGCCCAAAGAAGATCAGCAGTGCGATGCCGATCAGCAGAATTTCCATCATTCCCAGGTTGCCCATGGCGTGCTCCAGTTGCGATGCTGCGGGTTCAGGGTTGCAGGTCCGCCAGCGACAGGTTGCCGGGCAGGTCCAGTTCCATTCTAAGCAGGGCCTGCCCGTGGGTCTTGCCCTGGGCGTCGGTTTTCACACTCTCGCTGCCGCCCCCGCCCAGGGAGTCGTGCAGGATGAAGTTGATGGCCTTGAGGTTTGGAACCTCGAAGCGATCGACGGAACCTTTGCAGATCCCGGAGAAATGCTGCTTCACCCGGTCAGTGGTGAGCTCCCGTTGCAGCAGGCGGAACCCCGCCTCGGTGTAGGCGATGATGCCCACGTTCGAGCCGTCCCCCTTGTCACCGCTGCGGGCGTGGGCAATGTCCTCCAGGCGGATCCGGGTCATGCGGACACCACGGCGCGTCGGCCCAGGGAGTGGTAGGTCCAGCCCTTGGCCTCCATGGCCTCGGGGCGGAACAGATTGCGGCCATCAAAGATGCGGCGGGCCTTGAGGGCCTTGGCCACGGCCTCGAGATCGGCCTCGCGGTACTGCGCCCACTCGGTGGCGATGAGGAGGGCATCGGCTCCTTCGCAGGCCGCCAGGGGGGACTCGGCGTAGCGGACCTTGTCGCCGATCCTGGCCCGCACGGCGTCCATGGCGGCGAAGTCGTGGACTACCACCTCGGCGCCCAGGTTCACCAGGCCTTCGATGAGTTCCAGGGCCATGCTCTCCCGGATGTCGTCCGTATCGGCCTTGAACGCCAGGCCCCACAGGGCGAAACGCTTGTCCTTCAAAGGAGCGGGGACGCCGGACTTCACGCCGAAGTGGGCCTTCACCTTGCGCAGCAGCACCTGCTTCTGGTGGCGATTGGCCTCTACGGTGGCGGCGAGCGTCATGAGCGGGTGACCCTGCTCACGGCCCACCTTCAGGAGCGCCTGCAGATCCTTGGGGAAGCAGGAGCCGCCGAAGCCGGGGCCAGGATTCAGGAAGGCGGGACCGATGCGGTGGTCCGCGCCGATGGCGGTCTTCACGTGGTCCACGTCTGCGCCCACGGACTCGGCCAGGTTCGCGATCTCATTGATGAAGCTGATGCGCAGGGCCAGCATGGCGTTGGCGGCGTATTTGGTCAGCTCGGCGCTGGGGGGATCCATGCGGAACCACTTGCCACCGCTGCGGTCCAGGAAGGGCTGGTAGAGGGCCTTCATGACGGTCTCGGCGTGATCCGAGCGGCACCCCACCACCACGCGATCGGGCTCCAGGAAGTCGCCGATGGCCGAGCCTTCGCGCAGGAACTCGGGGTTGCTCACCACCTCGAAGGCGCGGTCGGTGTGAACCGCGATCTCCGCGTGGACGCGGGCCGCCGTGCCCACGGGCACCGTGCTCTTGTCCACCACGATGAGGGGCTTGGCGTCCTTGGCACGCAGGGCCATGGCGTCGCCGAGCTGGCCCGCCACGGCCAGCACGTACTTCATGTCGGCGCTGCCGTCTTCACTTTGGGGCGTGCCCACGCAGATGAAGGCGGCATCCGCCTCGGCGATGCCGGCCTTGAGGTCGGTGGTGAAGCGGAGCGCGCCGGAGGCCAGGTGCTTGGTCAACAGATCGTCCAGGCCGGGCTCGAAGATGGGGGACTCGCCCCGTGAGAGGGTGGCGACCTTGGCCGCGTCCACGTCCACCCCGAGGATGCGGTGGCCCGCCTCCGCGAAGCAGGCGGCGGCGACCAGCCCCACGTAACCTGAACCGATGACCAGCACCTGCATGACAGCCTCGCGCAAAGCATCCAGTGTAGCTTGCTATCATTCGGGAGAGGAGGCGGCATGGTGATCCTGATGGCACCCACGGGCAGCGAGGTCAATTTGCTGGAGGTCATGCTCCATGCGGGGCCGGTCTCCAAGTCGGTGCTCGTGATCCTGGCGGCGTTCTCTCTCCTCAGCTGGGTGGTGATCATCCGCAAGGGCCTGCTCTACCATCGCAGCCGCACGGTCTCCGAGGAGTTCCGGGGCGCGTTCAAGCGGGCCACGGATTGGCGCGAGTTCAAGCAGCAGGTGGAGAAGTTCTCCCTCAGCCCCCTGGTGGGCCTTTTTGTGGCCGGCTACGGCGAGGTGACCTACCAGCTGCGGCAGGTGGGCCAGGACGGGAAGGCCCAGCTGCGCAGCATGGAAGCAGTGGAGCGCAGCCTCCAGCGGGCCAGCGTGGTGGAGATGGGTCGGCTGGAGCGCTCCCTGGGCAGCTTGGCCACGGTGGCGGCCGTGAGCCCTTTCATCGGCCTCTTCGGCACGGTGTGGGGCATCATCGACGCCTTCCGCGGCATCGGCGCGACCGGCAACGCCAACCTCGCCACGGTGGCGCCCGGCATCTCCGAGGCGCTGGTGGCCACGGCCATCGGCCTGGTGGCGGCCATCCCGGCCCTCATGGCCTACAACTTCTTCCAGGGCCAGCTGAAGCAGTTCCAGACGGAGCTGGACGACTTCTCCCTGGAGTTCATCAGCCTCTCTGAGCGGAACTTCACCTGAGCAGGCGACTGCCCCTCTCCCTGGATTGGGAGGACTGGTTCCAGCTCTGCTGTCCGCCCTACGACCAGCCGGACGCCCTGGACCGCTTCGAGTGCCGGCTGCCGCTGGCCACGGAGCGCTCCCTGGCGCTCTGTGCGGACCTGGGCGCCACCGCCACCTGGTTCTGCCTGGGCGACCAGGCCCGGCGCCATCCCGCGCTGCTGCGCCGCATCGCCAACGCTGGACACGCCATCGGCCTGCACGGGCTGACGCACCGGCGGGCCTTCGAGATGGACCGCACGGCCTGGCGGGCCTCCCTGCGGGATGGCAAGGCCCTGCTGGAGGATCTCACCGGGCAACCCGTGGTGGGCTACCGCGCCCCGGAGTGGAGCCTGCGCGGAGCTGCCGTGGAGTGGTGGCGGGACCTGCCGGAGCTGGGCTTCCACTACGACTCCAGCCGCGTGCCCCTCGTCGTCATCGGCGATCCCGCCCTGCCCAGGCGTCCCTACCTGCTGGCCGAAGGCCTGTGGGAGCTGCCGCCACCCGTGCTGTGGTCTGGCCCGCTGCGTACGCCGCTCTGGGGCTGGGGTCCGCGGATCATTCCCTTCAGTCTGGTGCGGCGTGCGCTGGAATCGCTGGCGCTGGAGAATGCAGGCACGCCCCTGGTGCTGCATCCCTGGGAGCTGGACCCGGAGCAGCCGCACCTGCCGGGCCTCTCCCTGGGCCACCGCTACACCCACAGCATCGGGCTCCGCGGCTATGGCGGCCGACTGAGAGAACTCCTCGAGGGTTTTCAGCTCACGAGCCTTGAAGCCTGGGTGGAGGCACAATGACGGCCGCCCCGCCGATCATCCTGCTGGCCCCCTCCGAAGAGAAGGCCTCCGGTGGCCTTCCGAGCCGCCTGACGGAAAACCCCGCCCAGCGCTGGGCCCGGGAGCAGCTGGTGGCCCTGGCGAAGCAGGGCTCGCCCGAGGCCCTGAGGAAGGCCTTCGACGTGAAGGATCTGGCCCTGGACAAGGCCCGCAGCGAGGCGCTGGCGCTTTCGGGACGGGTGCCGCTGCTGCCGGCCCTTACGCGCTATGCGGGCGTGGCTTTCCAGGCTTTGGAACCGGCCTCCCTGCCGCTGGCGACCTGGTCCCAGGTCTTCATCCTCTCCAACCTGCGCGGCCTGGTGCGTGGCGACGAGGCCGTCCCCCCCTACAAGCTGAAGCTTGGGGCGATCCCCGGCCTCAAGGCCCACTGGCGGAAGGCGCTGCCGGCCCAGCTGGCGGCCCTGCCCGAGGGGCCCGTGTGGGAACTGCTGCCGGGGGACTCCGCCGATCTGCTCAAGGGCTGGGAGCGGCCGCGGCACACGGTGGAGATCTTCGATGCGCAGGGCAGGGCCATCAGCCACTTCTCCAAGCGCTACCGGGGCCTGGTGGCCCGCTGGATCCTGAAGCATCAGCAGGGTGATCCCCGGCAGGTGCTGAAGGGCCGGCTGCCCGGCTGCCAGTGGGTGGGCGTGGCCGAGAACGATCGCGGTGGGCTGGGCTTGCGTCTGGTGGTGGAACGGTGAGCGATGCCTGCAACCGCACCCCCTTCTGGCAGCGCCAGCCCCGGCTCCCCCTGGAAGTCCACAGGTTTCTGAAGGACCGCATGGAAGCGGCGCTCCATGATTCCGAGGTCCGCCAGGCGCTCGTGTGGCCCACCATTCTGGGGGCGCCGGGGCTGCGGCGGGCCCACCCAGAGGGAATCCCTGAGCATGAATTGCTGAGCCACGCCGCGCGAATGCTGGGGTCCCTGGGCCACCACGATCCGGCCGTTGCCTGGCGCGCGCACCGCACGGCCTGGCCGGACACGGCCGAGGGCGATGCGGCGGGCTGGCGACCCGCCGCCGTCTGGGGCGCCTGGGGCCCCCTGGTGAGCCTGCGCAGCGGCTGGCAGCTGGCGGCGCTCACGCCACTGCCCCTGGGCGAGCGCTACCCACTGGCCTGCGGCGTGTCCCTCTTCAACCATGGCCTCTACCACGAGTGTCACGACGCTCTGGAACCGCTGTGGACCCAGGCGGCAGGGGAGTTGAAGCAGGGTCTGCAGGGCCTCATCCTCCTGGCCGGCGGTTACCACCACCTTCAGCAGCACAACCTGGCCGGCCTATTGTCCCTCTGGGAAGAGGCCCTGGTCCGTCTGGAAGCAAGGGGTGGGCGTGTGGCCACGCCCTGGGGCGAGGTGCGGGTGGAGTCGGCCCTGGACCTGACGGCGCAGAGGCTGGACCATGGAAGGCGCACGAACGATGACGCGGACGAAGCTGCGGTGTTCGCTCACCTCTGGACCCTGGACCGCCCCACCTGGGAGCTGGCATGAACCACACGGTTGATCTGCTGGTCCTGGGCGCGGGCATTGCCGGGTGTTCCGCGGCCCTGCGTGCGGCGGACCTGGGCGCCTCGGTGGTGCTGGTGGCCAAGGACGAGCTGGGCGGCACCAACACCTCCTGGGCCCAGGGCGGCATCATCGGTCTGGCGCCTCCCGAAGAGGGGGATTCCCCGGACCTGCTGGCGGCCGACATCGAAGCTGCGGGCGCGGGCCTCTGCCGGCCAGAGGCCGTGCGGTTGCTGGCGGAGCAGGGGCCGAAGCTCTGCCGGAGCTTTCTCTGGGAGCGTCTGGGCGTGCCCTTCGACCTGGGGGAGAACGGCACCCCGGATCCCACGGCCGAGGCCGCCCACAGCGCCCGGCGCATCTACCACGCCAAGGACGCCACGGGTCTCGCGATCCAGTCGGCCCTCAGCGCCGCCGTGCGGCAGCACCCGAATATCGAAGTGCGCGAGCGGCTCTGCCTGGTGGACCTCATCACCAGCCCCCACCACTGCCTCAGCCCGGTGCGGGTGTACGACCCCATCCAGGTGCATGGCGCCTTCCTCTTCGATCCCGCCACCGGCCAGGTGGAGGGGGCCCTGGCCCGGCGCACGCTCCTGGCCACCGGTGGCCTCGGCTACCTGTACCTGCACACCACCAACCCGCCCAGCGCCACGGGGGATGGGCTCGCCGCGGCCTACCGGGCCAGCGCGCGCATCGTGAACTGCGAGTACATCCAGTTCCATCCCACGGCGCTCTACGTGCCGGGCAAGCCCCGGACGCTGCTGACCGAGGCCCTGCGCGGCGAGGGCGCCCACCTGGTGAACCGCAAGGGCGAACGCTTCATGGCCAAATACGAACCGGAGCACATGGAGCTGGCGCCCCGCGATGTGGTGAGCCGGGCCATCTTCCAGGAGATGGCCGCCAGCGGTGAGGCCAGCGTCTACCTGGACCTGGCGCCCCTGGCCGCGAAGCTGGACCTGGACGAGCACTTCCCCACGGTGATGGCCGCCTGCCGCGCCGAGGGCCTCGATCCCAGCCGCCAGCGCATCCCCGTGGTGCCCGCCGCCCACTATTTCTGTGGCGGCGTGCTGGTGGATCTGGATGGCCACACCTCCCTGCCGGGGCTCTTCGCCGCGGGCGAGGTGGCCTGCACGGGCCTGCATGGTGCCAACCGGCTGGCCTCCACCAGCCTGTTGGAGGGTCTGCTCTGGGGCTTCCGCGGGGCCGAGGCCGCAGTGCGCGAGATGGCTGAGGAGGATCTTCCAGATCCGGGCGACCTGGCCCAGTGGCGCACGCCTGAGGAACCCGAGGCCACGGATCCGCTGCTCATCGACCAGGACTGGGGCCTCATCCGCAGCACGCTCTGGAACTACGCCGGCATCGTGCGCACGGGCGACCGCCTGCAGCGCGCCAAGGCGGACCTGCACTACCTGGCCCACCGCATCGAGCGGTTCTACCACGAGTCATCCCTGAGCCGGGAGCTGCTGGAGCTGCGCAGCGGCATCCTCTGCGCCCGCCTGATCCTCAACGCCGCCCTGCAGAACCCCGAAAGCCGGGGCTGCCACTATCGGGTGGACTGAACCGGGCTCCCTGAGCCACACCATGCCCCTTTCGGGAGAGCTGATGCGACGATCTGCCCTGTTCCTCTTCGCCTCGGCCCTGCTGGTCGGGCAGTCCGCGGTACTGGATGACGGGCGTCTGGATCCTTCCTGGTTCGGCGCCGGCGTGGTATTCCAGCCCTCCAAGGTTCTCGGGTTCCAGTGGCTCAAGCCCAACCTGGATCTGCGCAACCGCAGCCTCCGCCTCAGGGCCTGGGAACCGGCTGGCTGGGTGCAGGGCCCGCGGGCGGGGAAGGACCAGGCCTTCCTGTCACGGGTGGCACCGGGACTCACGGCGGACCTGGAGCGCGGCCTCAAGCGGGGTCTCAAAGGCGCCCTGCCGATCTCCACCACCCTCGGAGACGTGGTCCTCGTGGGTCGGGTGGCGGATGCCCTCGGCACCGATGACGACTACATGTCCGTCCGGCCCATGACCCTTTCCTTTGATCTGAAACTCATCGATGGCGATTCGGGCGAGGTGCTCGCGGCCTTCCACGACACGCTCACCGGGCCGAACACCGATGTGATCTCCTACCACTTCGGCCGCTGGTGCGAAGCGCTGGGCCGGACTCTGGCCCCGGCCGCCGCCGCTCCGGCGATGGCCGCGCCGGCTGCCGCCAAGCCGGTTCCAGTGCCGGCGAAGCCGGCCTTCGACCTGGAGGGTGCGCTCCGCCGCATCGATGCGCTTGGGCGCGACGGCCTGCTCAGTGAAGTGGAATGCGAGGCGCTGCGGAAGAAGGCCCGCGCCAAGGCACTCTAAAGCGGCCAGGGCCCCGCGCCCTCGCGCACCAGCAGGGGCTCGTCGCCGCTGAGATCGACGATGGTGCTGTGGATGCCCAGGGGCTGGCCGCAATCCACGACCATATCCAGGGCATGGCCCTGCTCCTCCTCGATCTCCCATGCGGTGTTGAGCACGGGCTGATCCGGCAGGGCGACGCTGGTGGTGATGATGGGCTCGCCGAGGAGGGCCACCAGGGCATGGCAGAAGGACTGGTCGGGGATGCGGAGACCCACCACCTGCTTGTTCTGGAGGTAGCGGGGCACCTCCCGGCTGGCGGGCAGCAGCACGGTGTAGGGCCCGGGCAGCATCTGCTTGAGGAGGCGGAAGGTGGGGGTATCGAGGTGCCGGGTGTAGCGGCAGAACATCTCCATGTCCGAGCAGAGGATGGACATGGGCTTTTTGGGGTCGCGGCCCTTGATCTGCTGGATCCGGTCCACGGCCTTCTTGCGTGAGGCGAGGCAGCCCAGCCCGAAGAGGGTGTCGGTCGGGTAGGCGATGACGCCATCGCGCTGCAGCAGCTCGACGATGCGCTCGAGGTGGCGCACCTGGGGCGTCTCGGGGTGCAGGGTGAGGATCATGGCGCGTCCAACTCCCCCCAGCGGGCCCGACCGGCTGAAGGCTGCGCCACGGGCCGCTGGAAGAAGCGCTCCGCCTGGGCTGCGTCCAACTCGGCGGACACCCCGCTGCGCCGGGCATGGAGGGCCAGCAGGGCGACAACGGTGAGACCGTCGGTGATCTCGCCGCTCAGCACCCGCTGGAGACAGTCCCGGAAGGGCTCGCGGTGGACCACCAGCTCCTCGTCCTCCTCGGCGTGGTGGCTGCCAACGGCACTGAGGCCCGTGGCCAGGAACAGGAAGGCCTCCTCGTCGGTGGAGGAATTGCTGGGGTGGAAGTAGCACAGGGGTGCCCAGACCCGCGCGCTGAGCCCTGTCTCCTCGGCCAGTTCGCGGCGAATGGCCTCGAAGGGGCTTTCCGTGGCATCGCCGCCGCCCTCCGGGAGTTCCCAGGAGTAGCGCTCGAGGGGATAGCGCCATTGGCCCACCAGCACCACGCGGTCCTCCTCGTCCAGCGCGACGACGCCACAGGCGGTACGGTGGAAGCCGCAGACTGAATAGCGGCCTTCGGCACCCTTCCGGTGCTTGAAGCGGTCCTCGCGGACACGGATCCAGGGTGAGTCATACACCAGCCGCCGGGCCAGGACCGTGTAGGGGTCCGGGTGTACTGGCTGGGGCAGGGGCTTCAATTCCATTTTTTCAACATAACAAAATGCCCGCTGTCGCGGGCATTTTGCAGTGAGGAAGGACTGTCTAGCGGCGGAGGCCGAGACGCTCGATCAGCGTGGCGTAGCGGTCCTTGTTCTTCCTCTTGAGGTAGTCGAGCAGGCGACGGCGCTGGCCGACCATGATCATGAGGCCGCGGCGGCTGTGGTAGTCCTTGGTGTGGGTCTTGAAGTGCTCGGTCAGGTCGTTGATGCGCTTGGTGAGGATCGCGACCTGCACCTCGGGCGAACCCGTGTCCGACTCGTGCTGCTTGTAGTCGTCGATGATGATCTTCTTCTGTTCCACATTGAGGGCCATGGTGGCTCCTGTTCGGGGGGTCGCCCGTCACCTGCCCCACAGCCCCGTGCCGCTTGGGAGGTCGAACCTGGTGAAGGCCAGGTGCCTTTATCAAGAGTGCTTTTGCTCTTGGCTACCATTTTCTTGGCGGCGAAGCCGAGGAGAAAATGGTGCGGATAGAGGGACTCGAACCCCCACGTCTTGTGAACACTAGCACCTGAAGCTAGCGCGTCTACCAATTCCGCCATATCCGCTTGAAAGATCGGTTCGGGCCCCGCGGGATCCGAAACAGCCGAACTCCAAGCCTAGCGCGGTTCACCGGTCCAGGCAACACCGATTCTGTGGCTCGGTGCCGGGTTCACCACTCCCGGTAGGGAATGCCGTTCATGCCCGTGCCCTGGGAGAGGGTGTAGACGTCATAGACATGCCCGCCCCCCCAGCTGGTGCTGTTGGCGTCATCACTGGTGTTCCGGAGGCCCCACTCGGCCTTGCCGGTCATGGGATCCACCGGGATCCGGCGGAGGAACCGGATCTTCTTGCTCAATGAACCGGTGGCGGGTACTCCCTCCACCAGGAGCTCGAGGCTCTCAGGATAGAAGTTCGCTTCCGGGGGTGGCGCCTTGATCTTCTGCTGCTCCGCCTGCTTTTTGTAGTCGTCGATGGCGGCGCGGATCTCCCGCAGCGAGCGCCGCAGTTCCAGCTCCTGCTGCCGCTTCAGTCCGTTGCGGGCCAGGGGCACCGTCACCGAGGCCAGGATCATCAGCACGGTGGCCGTGACGACCAGCTCGAGGAGAGTGAAGCCGCCCTGCCGTCTCACTGCACCGTCACGAGGGCGTTGGACCAGCGCCCGGAGATTGGGGCGGTGCCCACGAGGAACTGCCCACTCTGGATCAGGACCGGAGCGTTGCCGGCGGTGAGGCCCTCCAGGTCCAGGGCGACGAAGGGACCGGCGTCGGTACCGGCAGCGTTCCGCCGGAAGACCAGCTTCAGGAGCCCGTCCTTGCCCGGGAACTGTTCAAGGCTGCCGCCTTCGCCGGTGATGAACTCGCCGGGGGTCACGGCCTGGAGGCGCAGGCCAGGCGGCAGGCGCAGTTCCAGGGTGCCGGAACTGAGGCCGCCACCACCGCTCACGGTGAGGGTGATGCGGACCTTCTCTCCAGCCTTGATCTCCGTGGCCACGGGCGACATGAAGATGACGAGGTCTGAGGGGGCGGGGGGCACGTCGGCGGGTCCGGCGGGCTTCTTCTCCTGGATGGCATCCGGTGCTGCAGGGGGCGCGGCGGGAGGCGGCACGGGGGCTGGCGTGACCGCAGAACCAGGTGCGGGCGTCACCGCAGGAATAGGCGTGGGTGTGGGCTGGCGAACCGGAGCAGCTGGTTTGGGCGCGGGGGCCGGGGACTTCTTCGCAAGTTCGGGGGCGAAGGGCCCGGCCTTGGCGGTCGCATCCTCGGGGTTGAAGGGCGCCATGTCCTGTTCGGTCATGACGGGCTTGCGGACGAGGACGGCCCGGATGGTGAGGATGACATCGGTCTTCGCCTTGCTGTTCCGGGTGTTGCCGATCAGGCGGCCGATGAGGGGGATGTCGGAGAGACCCCACACGCCCTGCAAGCTCTTCTGTTCCTCGTCCTTCAATAGGCCGCCGAAGATGGCGGTCTCGCCATCCCGGAGACGGGCGGAGGTCTTGATCTCGCGCTTGCCGAGGTCGGGGCGGCCGGGCGTGGAGCCCGACTTGAGGGTCGTCACGAGGCTGTCGATCTTCAGGGTGATCTCGCCGTTGTTGTGGACCCGGGGTTCCACCTTGATCTTCACGCCCACGTCCTCGTAGGAGAACGAGGTCTGGGCCGCCCCCGCCAGCAGGGAGGAGGCCTGGGTGTTGGCGCCGCCAGTGCCGCCGAGCCCGGAGATCTGGCTCTGCGTGGTGGAGATCTTCTCGCCGATGTTGACCTCGCCCGTCTCGCCGGAGACCACGCGCACGTTGGGGCTGGCCACCAGGCGGGCATCGCCGTTGCTCTTGAGGAAGTCCAGGGCCAGGTTGGGGAACAGCACCCGGATGTCGGCGGTATGGATTTTGGTGAACCCCGAATTGGTGTTCATCCCGGAGGTGTTGTTGACGGTGGTGGCGCCGAAGCGGTAGGTGCCGGAGGAGTCGGAGGCGTTCAGCACCGGCAGCAGGCCGATCTGCTCCAGGCTGTTCTCGGTGACCTCCATCAGCTCCAGGTAGACCATGATCTCGGCCTTGCCCTTGTCCAGGGTGCGGATCACCTGATCCACGATGGCCAGTTCCAGGGGCTTGGCCTTCACGATGAGGGCGTTGACCCGCTTGTCGGTGAAGACCCTCAGCTGAGGGTTGATGGTGGTGAGGGTGGAGCGCAGCTCGTTGGGATCGGCGAAGGACAGGTAGTAGGTCTTGATGATCTGGTTCTCGTAGGCCTCGCGGTTCTGCGGCGTGGCCTTGAAGACCATGATGGTGTTCTTGTCGATGACCTTGTAGAACAGGTCGTTCTGGAGCATCAGGGTGTCCAGCACCCGCTGGAAGGACAGGCCCCGCAGGTCGATGGACACGCTCTGATCCTGGTATGAGGTGTGAGCGATGATGTTCACGCCCGAAGCCTTGCTCAAAGTGGCGAAGATCTCCCGCAGGCTCGTCTTCCGGCTGAAGTTCAGATCGAGCCCCTCCATGGAGCGGGGGTTGAGCTGCACCACGTTCACGGCGTCGGCCTTGGCCTTCATCACCTCGAGATCATCCACGGCATCGGCCTCGGCCTTCTCCTTGGCGGCCTTGGTCTCGAGCCTGATGAGCCAGTCCTGGGCGATCTGGCTGTCGGGATCCAGCACCAGGGCCTTGCGGACCTCTTGGAGCACCGTGTCGTTGAAACCCCGGCCCTCCGCCTGGCGGGCCAGGGAGAGGTGGGCCTCAGAAGCACGCTGGGAGGCGCGCTTGATGCCGATCCTCGCCTTGGTGTTGGTGGGATCGCGGCGGAGGACGGTCCGGTACTCGACCACGGCCTCGTCGTAGCGGCCTTCGTCGAAGGCCTTGTTGGCCTTGTGGAGGCTGCAGCCGACGGCCAGCAGCAGAGCGGCGGCAATCAGCAGGAGCTTGCGGAGCGGGGCGAAGGAGGGAATCGGCATCGGGGACATCCTTCGGATCAGAACTGGTTCACGGGCGCGCCGCCGGAGGCCTCACGGACCTCCAGGACGAGCCGCATCTTGGGGTACTTGGTGTTCTGGAATTCCGCCTTGGTATCCAGGATGGACACTAGCTTCCAGCGCTCCTTGAGCACGGTCCCCGAGGTCAGGGTGACGGGCTCCTCGCCCTTCATGAAGGCGCCCACGGCCCCAGACGGGGCCCCCTTGAAGAATCCGAGGTAGCGCAGGTCCTGGGGGCGGCCCGCAAACTCCCGGGCTTCCTCCTCGGCCTTCCGCTTTGCCTCGATTTCCGCAGCTGTCGGCTCGGGCGGGGGCGGGGGCGGCTTCACCTTCACAGCTGGTGGTGGAGGGGCTTCGAACATGAAGAGGTCCCGCTGGATCTTCGCGGCGGGAGGCAGCTCCCCGGCCTTGCCCAGCGCGGCGAGGTCGGGCAGGCGGCGGAGGCCCTGGAGCTGACGCGGGTCCAGGTTCGCTCCGGCCCGGGCCGCGACGGCCTTCTTGCCCTTGGGGGAATCGGGGCCCAGGAAGCTATAAAGCGCGTAGATCATGACCAGGGCGAAGGCCGCCAGGGCGACTTGGGTCTTGGGGTTGGCTCGCAGTTCCTGGCGCATGGCCTGGAAGTCGAAGGTCGAGCTGGCGGTGCTCATGCCTCGCCCTCCTCTCGCTCGGGCGCACCGACCTTGCGGAAGGCCCGGAGCACGATATTGAGGCGGGCACCCTCGGGGCTTTCCTCCAGTCGCCCATCGCGCACCGCAAAGGGAAGGCCGGATCCCTCGAGATCGCGCATGAAGGCGCTGTGGTTGGCATAGACGCCCAGGGCGACGAATTCCACTTCGACCGCCTCGAGATCAGTGCCCTTCGCGCCTTCGCGGCTGGGCAGGCCATACTTCACGCTCTGCAGTCGCAGACCATGCTTCTTGGCCATGGCATGCAGGGTCTTGCTGAGATTCCACTGGAGCTCGCCGGCGGAGCCCTTGGGCAGGCGGCTTTCCAGGTCGGCGAGGGTTTCCCGTCCCCGGCGAATGCGTTCGGCGAGTAGCTGAAGCTCCTGGAGCCGCTGCACCTGCTGGTTCCTGCCGAGCTCGGCCTCGCGCTTGGCCCGCTGCTGCTGGGCAAGCTGCTGGGAGGCGTCGGGCAGCAGGAAGAGGGCCACACAGAGGCCTGCGGCCATGCCCAGGGCGCCCAGGGCCAAGCGGAGGCGGCTTGCGCGAAGGGGGCTGCTCATTGGGGGCCCCTCGGATCAGTCGGATGGGGTGGTCGCGCGAGGCGCCTCCGTCGGCTGCCCCGATCCTCGTCATCCGCAGGAGGCGGATCTGGAGCAGGGCGAGCCTGCACGCCCTGGGGGGCTGGATTCGCGACCACCGAGGGACGGGTGGGTGGGGGTGGCACCGTCGGGGGACGTGGGGCTGACGCACCGATGGGCCGCCCCGGGACCGGGACCGGTGGGCGGGTCGGAATGGCAGCCTTGATCGGCGTGGCCGGTCCCTGCTTGATGGGCTTCGCGCGGAAGGGGGGTGGCACCGCCGCGGCGGGCAGGCTGATCTCGAACTCCCAGCCTCCGCCCGTCCGCTCGATCTCCCGTTCCAGGACGACCTGGGCGAAGACGGGCGCCACCCGCAGGGCCTCGACGAATTCTGCCTCGGCCTGCCGGGTGCGCGCCTCACCCTTGAGCTTCAACACCACCTGCTGGGTATTGTTCCGGGCCCGCTGGATGCCCTTGAGCCGCATGTCGGGCACCATGCACTGCTCGAGTTCCGTCGTCAGGCGGGACCAGGGCAAGCTGCGCTCCTGGAGGATCCGCTCTGCGAGCTTCCACCGGGACTGTTCCCGCGTGGCATCCATGTCCTGCAGGGAGGTCTGGAGCTGCTGTTCCTGGCGTGCCGCGCGCCGCGACTCCTCGGTGAGGCTCACGGCGTCCCGTCCCGCCCGGTTCGCCTGGTGGTAGGCGCGCCAGGTCAGGCCGATGGCGCCCGCCAGAATGAGACAACCGGTGGCCAGGGCAATCCACCCGAAGAGTGTATGGCGCTGGCGCCAGAGGCTGGGGCGGGGAGCCAGGTTGAGTTGGAGGACCGGGACCGCCATCAGCGCGCCTCTCCGAACACCGACCGGTCATCCAGGATGCGGGTGGGCAGGCTGCTCTCGGGCCAGGCGTCGGCCCCCCAGACGAAGAGCTGCTGGGTAGTGCGGGACTCCCGCTGGAGGAAAGCCGCGCTGGGCGCGATGCGCTCCTCGAGCCAGGCTTCCGGAGTGAGGGGCTCGGACCACTGACGTAGCAGGCAGAGGGTCCGCCCCCAGGCCACCAGGGTGCCGGCGTAGTGTCCAGACGCTGCGGGAGTCAAGGAGAGCAGCATGCCCGGGAGCTCCAGCGAAGGAGCCAGCAGGTTGTAGAGGTGAAGCCAGCGGGGCGTGAGGTTGTGGAGGCTCCGCTCTAGGCGCAGGCCCAACTGGAGCAGGCGCTCGCGCAGCTCCTCAGGGATGCCGGAGGCCAGCCAGATGCCGGGCTCCACTTCCAGAGCCTGCACGAAGTGGGGTGCCTCCAGAGCCAGGGCCTGCATGAACCGCCACCGGAAGAAGGCCTCCTGGGCTTCGGCCCCCTTGGGCAGCTCCGCCAGGTCCCGGAGCAGGATGGACGGCGTCCAGAGATCCTCCACGACCCAGCGGGTGGGCCCCAGGGGCAGGGCGGCCAGAGCCTGGGCCAGCTGGTCGTCAGTCGGAGCACCGGTCAGGGGGCGCCGGTGGGCGCCCGCGACAACCCGGTGGGCTTCCAGCCAGAGCAGGGAACCGTCCGGTGGGGCCAGGAGGGGAAGTTTCACGGCCGGTCCACGGCCGCGAGGCGCAGCATCCCGCATCGGGCGACGCCAGCTTCGGGCTGGCCTAGAGCCGCCATGTCGCGCGGGGGAGCAAAAAATAGCTGCACAGGTGACTCCTCACTGGCCTGGGGAACCCCGAGTCTACCGGGCTTCAGGCCGTTTCCCAAGGGGGCCGTCCGCAGGCAGGGCTGGGTTCTTACGCGTGATGTGGAATGATGGAGGGAGATGTTCCCATCCGTCTGACCCGGAGCGCTGACTGCGTGCGCCTGATCTCCCTCGAACTCCATGGATTCAAGTCCTTCGCCGATGCCCAGAAGCTGAGCTTCCCGGGCGGGATGACGGCGGTGGTGGGGCCGAACGGCTGTGGCAAGTCGAACATTTCCGACAGCCTGGCCTGGGTGCTCGGGGAGCAGCGGCCCTCCATGCTCCGCGGCGCGGAGATGGCCGACGTGATCTTCGCGGGCACGGCCCAGCGCCGCCCCATGGGCCTCGCCGAAGTGAAGCTGATCCTCGAGATGCCCGACCCGACCCTGCCCGGGGCCTCCCGCGAGGTCGCCATCTCGCGCCGGCTCTACCGGGACACCGGCAGCGAGTACCGCATCAACGGCCGCGAGGCCCGGCTCAAGGACGTCCAGGACCTGCTGCTCGACACGGGCATGGGCACGCGGGCCTACAGCTTCATCCAGCAGGGCCAGATCGATCTCATCCTGAGCAGCAAGCCCAAGGACCGGCGCCTGCTGCTGGAGGAGGCCGCCGGCATCACGCGCTACAAGCTGCGCCGCACCGACGCGGAGAAGCGGCTTGAGGAGACCAAGGCCAACCTCCAGCGGCTCGATGACATCCTCTTCGAGCTGAACAAGCAGATGGACTCGCTGCGGCGGCAGGCCTCCCGGGCCCGCAAGGCCAAGGAACTGGATGCGGACATCAAGTCGACCCAGCGCATCCTCCTCGCCGGCAAGGCTGTCGAGCTGGAGGCGGCCAAGCTCCGCATCCTCGACCAGCTGGACCAGACCGAGCGCCGTGTGGCGGAGCTCACGGCCCAGGTCTCCGAAAAGGCCTCCGAGGTCGAGGCCCTGCGCTTGTCCGTGGACGAGCAGCAGCAGGCCCAGGCCAAGCGATCCAGCGCGATGCTGGCCCTGGATCAGCGTCTGCAGTTGGCGGACCAGGAACGGGGCTTCCAGGAGGAGCGCAGGCTCGAGGCCGAGGGCCAGCAGGTTCGCCTGCAGGAGCGCATCCAGGCCCTCTCCAACCGGCTGGCCGAGTCCGGCGATTCCTTCTCGGCGCTGGAGGCCCTGCTGAAAGAGGCCTCTGACCGCCTCGCGGGCTGGGAGGCCCAGCTGGCCAAGGTGGAGGAGTCCGTGGCCCTGGCTCAGGGGGCCTTCCGCCACACGGAAACGGAGCTCCACGCCCTCCGGGAACGGAAGGCCGAGAGCCAGAAGGAGGCCCTGGCCCGCCAGAAACAACGGCTGGCCTTCCAGAGCCAGATCGCCCAGCTGGAGGGGCGTCTCGATGCGCTGAACCACGAGGAGTCCGTCCGGGCCCCGCGGCTGGAGAGCCTGCAGGCTGAGGCCACCCAGGTGAACCGTTCCCTGGAAGGGCACGTGGCCCAGCTGGCCCAGGCCGAGGAGGCCGCTTTCGACCAGCGCCGGCGCACCGAGGCCCTGGAAGAGGCCCAGCGGACGCTGGCCCAGGATCATCATCGCGCCGAGTCGGAACTGGATGCCGCCGAGCGGCGGCTTCGCCAGCTCTCTGACCTGCTCGCCCAGAGCTTCGGCGATGAGGAACTGCGCAAGGGCCTCACCTGGCTGCGCGAACAGGGGGTCCGCCCCAATGCCCTGGTGGAGCTGCTGACCGTGGACGAGGCCCTGCGGCCTGACCTGGAGCGCCTGCTCGGGGGGTGGCTCCAGTCTCTTTCCGCCGACCCTGACCTGGCGCTCCGGGCCGCGGGCGCGCCGGGCCACCTGCTGCTGGCCCTGGAGGGTGAGGTGCCCGTGCCAACCACGCCGGCCGGTTGCGAGCCGCTGCGGAGTCACGTGCGCTGGACCTCTGCCGACCGTCCCCTCCAGGCCCTCCTGGATCGAGCTTTCCGCTGTGCCGACGAGGCCCTGCCCCAGCTCGCGGTGCAGTACCCGGAGCTGGCCTTCGTCTCACCCGCCTTCCTCCGGCTGCCCTTCGGTCCCCTGCAGCTGGGCATCTCCGCACCCGCCGCCTCACCCCTCAAGCTCCGGGCCGAGCAGGAGGAGGCCCGGGCCACCCGCGAAGCGTTGCTGGACCGCCTGGAAGAGCTGGAGGCCCAGCGCGGGCGAGGCGGCGACGAGGCCCGGGCGGCCCGGGCCCGGTCCCTGGAGATCGAGGAGGACCTGCGCTCCCTCCGCCGGCGGACGGATAGCCTCAAATCGCAGCAGACCTCGCTCCAGGTGCAGCTGTCCGAGATCAGGGCCGCGAGCGAGCGGGCCGATGCCCTCTGGGAGCAGATCGAAACGGAGATCAAGCGGCTGCAGGGGCTGCTGCGCGAGCTCGACGAGCATCCCGAAGAAGCCGGTGATGCGGCCCTGGACCAGGCCGTCCTGGCGGCCGAGACTCAGGTCCGCGAGGCCCGTCAGCGGCTCGACGAGCGCCGCGAGGAGCGCCTGGAGGCCGCGCGGGGCCGGGATGCCGCCTGGGCCGAGCGGGATGGCCACGAACGCCACCTGCAGCTGGCCCAGCGGGGCCGCTTTGACCTGGAGGCTGAACGGCAGCGGCTGGAGGGTGAAGCGACAGAGCAGGTGGAGCGCATGGAGACCTGCCAGGGACGCCTCGCCGAACTGGAAGCGGAATCCCAGGTCCTGCTGCTGGAGCGCGAGGGCGTGCAGACCCAGGCCCGCGAAGCCCAGCCCAGGCTCGAGCTGGGCCAGGAGACCCTGCGGGTCCAGGAGCGCTCGGCCCGGGAATTTCAGGAGGCGTTGGAGAATGCCCGCGCCCAGCACCAGGAGGTGCTCCTCCACGGGGCGCAGGTGCAGGGCAGTCAGGAGGCCCTGGCCAAGGAAGTGGAGCTGGCGCTGGGCCTGGAGGTACCCGCCTTCTTGAATGGCCTCAGCGAGCAGGAACGGGAGGCCTGGGACGAGGGCGAGCTGGTCCACCAGACGCGCCTGAACGAGCTGCAGGGTCGGCGCCTGGACCTGGGCGGCGTGAACCCTCTCGCCATTCAGGAGCTGGAGGAGGCGGAGACCCGCATGGCCTTCATGGATGAGCAGCGCGCCGACGTCACCGCGGCCATCGGCAACCTCGAAGCCACCATCCAGGAGATCAATGCCACCAGCGAGGAGCGCTTCCGCGAGGCCTTCGATTTCGTGAACAGCCGGTTCCAGGAGGTTTTCCGGGAGGCCTTCGGCGGCGGCAGCGCCCACCTCAGCCTGGAGGATCCCAAGAATCTGCTGGAGTGCGGTATCGAGATCACCGCGCAGCCGCCGGGAAAGACCGCCAAGGCCCTCACCCTGCTGAGCGGCGGGGAGAAGGCCCTCACGGCCATTTCCCTCCTGTTCGCCATCTTCCACTTCAAGCCCAGCCCCTTCTGCGTGCTGGACGAGGTGGACGCGCCGCTGGACGAGGCGAACGTGAGCCGCTTCGCCGCCATGGTGCAGAAGATGAAGGCCGACACGCAGTTCATCGTCATCACCCACCAGAAGCCCACCATGGTCGCGGCCGACACCCTCTATGGTGTGACCATGGAGGAGGCGGGCTGCTCGCGCCTGGTGAGCGTCCAATTGCGGGAAGCGGAAGCCCTCGTCTGAGGGCTGTCAGTAGCGATAGTCGGGGTGACTAAAAAGGGTTGACAGCCCGGTTTTCGCCTCTCCTCCCAAGGGGTCCAAGGCCTTTTTCGTGTCAATGCGAAAGAAAGCGGAAATTGTGGAAAACCCCAAGGTGCGGACATTCGGCAGATTCTGCTGGCGTCATCAATTTAAACATTGATATAAAACGATTAACATTGATGGGTATTTACCCTGCCTGTGTTGGGAAATCTGTCTCCAGACAGGGTTTAGCATCCGCCAAGGGGGTCAATCCGCAGGCTTTTCCACAGGGGCTTTGGGCCCCTTTGTAACTGGCTGGAAACGCTTGGGTGACGCCCTTGTGACCAGGCGCTCCGAAGGGTCACGCCTCCGATTCGGCCAGGAAACCCGGCCGCAGCCATTCGCGGATGGTGTCGTCATCGACGCCGAGATTCGCGAGGTGCTCGGTGGCCATCTTCAGGCTCTGGTCCTCGTCGCGGCAGATGAGGAGACGCTGTTTCCAGGCCTCCGTGGCCCGGGCCCGCAGGTCGGACTCGCCGCCGTTCATCCGTTTCTCCAGGACGAAACCAAGGTTGTTCGCCGCCTTGCGGTGCTGCGGTTCAAGGGTCAGGGCCTTCTCGTAGGCTTCCGTGGCCTCCTGCCAGCGGCTGGTGACTTCGAGGGCAACACCCCGGGCGTTCCAGACATCGGCGTCCTGGGGGGCCAGGGTCATGGCCTGATCGACCATGGCCATCTGGTCCTCGCGCCGGTTGGCGAAGCGGTACACCTCGGAGAGGCCCAGGTAGGCGCTGTATTCGCCGGGATCCAACTCCAGGGCCTGGAGGAAGGCCTGCTCGGCGGCGGTGCCCTGGTGGGTCTCCACCAGCACGTACCCGAGCTGGACCTGGAGGTCCGCGGCATCGGGCTCGCGCATCAGAGCTTCGCGGTAGCAGCGAAGGGCATCGTCCCAGCGGCATTCTTCCCGGGCCATGTCACCCAGGGCCGCCCAGGGATTCGAGGCATCGGGATCGGTTTCGGCGGCAAGGCTGAAGTAGGACTGCGCGCCATCGCGATCGCCCATGTCCCGCTTCAGCTCGCCCAGCAGGGCCTGCGCCTCGGCCAGCACCGGGGCGGGCGGCGCCAGCAGCATGAGCGTGTGGAGCTGCCCCTGCGCCAGCTCCAGATGGCCCTGCTCACTGAAGATCTCGGCGAGGATGAAGTAGCTGGTGGGATCGGTGACATGGAGGGTGCGGGCCCGCTGGATGCAGCGCAGGCCCTCCGCGAGCTCTCCCCGCTTCAGGAGCAGCTCGCCCAGAGCGTGCCAGCCCCAGTAGTAGGTCTCCTCGGCCTGGAGGGCGGCCACGAGCTGGGCCTCCGCGCCGCAGAGATCTTCCAGCTGCTCCATGGCGATGGCCAGCAGGCGCAGGGTGCGGGGATCCTTCGGATTGAGGCTGAGGGCCTTCAGCAGCCAGGCTTTCGCGTCAGCTGGCCGGTTCAGGTGCAGCTGCACGAGACCCGCCAGCTCAAGGGCCTTTGGATCCTGCCCGTTCAGGGCCAGGGCCTGCTGCAGCGTGAGTTCCGCTCCGTCGAGGTCCTGCATGAGGAGGCGCAGATAGCCCAGGTTGCGGAGGTGCCCGCCAGCGGTCGGGTGTTCATCGCGGAGGGACTCCAACTGGCCCAGCAGTTCCTGGCCTTCTTCGTCCCCGGCGTGATCGCTGAAGCAGAGGAGGCGCTCAAACCAGGCCTCGGCATTGGAGCGGTCCTCGGCCAGCAGCTGATCCAGGACTTCCTGGGCCTCCTCGTGGCGGGCGCGGACATTGTAGGCGCGGGCCAGGGCCAGGCGGTCGTCGAAAGCGGGACTGGCGGCGTTCTTGAGTGCCGTCAGGCCGGGGTCCAGCAGCTTTAGCCAGGGGCGTGCCATGGGATGCCTCGTGAGGGAGTCCAGGGTATCACCCAAGCGTGGTGGCGAGCCCGTCGCATAGCAGGCCTGCCATCGCCGCGCGCGTTTCCACCGTGGCCGATCCGAGGTGGGGCAGGAGCACCGTGCGGGGCGCCTGCAGCCAGCGTGGATCGAGCTTCGGTTCACCATCGTAGACATCCAGGCCCACGCCACCGAGCCGACCCGCCTCCAGCAGGTCGATGGCGGCACTCTCATCCAGGAGGCCACCGCGGGCGGTGTTGAGGATCACGGCGCCCACCGGCAACTGCTCCAGGGCGGCGCGATCCAGCAGGCCGCGAGTCTGGTCCGTGAGGGGGCAGTGGAGAGAGAGCACCGCGCTGCGGGGCAGCAGGTCGGGCAGGATCAGGCGCGGGGCGCGGCCGGGGCCGAAGTCCACCTGGCCGCCCCGGCCCTCCCGGTCCCAGAACGCCGGGGCCATGCCCAGCGCCCAGGTGCGTCGGGCGAAGGCCAGGCCGATGGGACCGCTGCCGAGAATGCCGCAGGTCTTGCCGGCGAGGCCCGTGCCCAGGAGCTGATCAGGTGCCCAGCCCTTCCATTTGCCGGAGCGCACCAGAATTTCGCCCTCGGCCACCCGCCGCGTCAGGGCCAGCAGCAGCGCCACGGCGAGGTCGGCGGTGGCGTCCGTCAGCACGCCGGGCGTGTTCACCACCGTGATGCCGCGGGCCTGGCAGGCCTTCAGGGGCAGGTGGTTCACCCCCACGGAATAGGTGCCAATGGCCTTCAGTTTTGGGGCGGCAGCCAGATCCGCTTCGGTGATGGGCTCGGACACCATGGCCACCAGCACCTCGGTTTCACGCAGGGCCGCGTTCCATTCGGCGGAGCGGAACGGGGCCAGCCGCAGATCCGGAAATCGCGCGCCGAGGTCGGTCAAGGCTGGCCCTACGAGAGGGGACGTGGCGAGGATGCGGACGCTCACCGCTGCAGGGCCTTCAGGGCCTGGCGGATGGCCTCGGCCAGGGACGGTTTCGCGGCGCGAAGCTCGGCCACCACGGGCAGCACCGCATCTTCCCGGAAGCCCAGATTCGTGAGGGCTGAGCGCAGGCTCTCCTCCCAGGGGTCGCCCGAAAGCCCGCCGGACAGGCCGTCCAGCCCCGAGAGGCCACCCAGCTTCTCCGACAGTTCGAAGCACATCTTCTCGGCGGTCTTCTTGCCCACGCCGGGGATGCGCGTGAGGACCTTCACATCCCGCCCCCGGATGGCCTGCACCAGGTCCTCCAGGGACAGGGCGCCCAGGGCCGCCAGGGCCATCTTCGGACCCACGCCATCCACCTTGATCAGCAGGCGGTAGAGCTCCCGCTCTTGCGTGGCGTAGAAGCCGAGCAGCGAGATCTCGTTCTCGCGCACGAGGAGCTCTGTGTGCAGCACCACCGTGGTGCCGACCTCCGGCAGCAGCCCGTAGGTCGAGAGGCTGATGGCCGCGGCGTAGCCCACGCCCCCGCACTCGACGAGCGCCAGGTTCGGCAGTTTCTGGATGAGTTCCCCGCGCAGTCGTCCAATCATGCTTCGAGGATAGCGGAAGCTCCGCGGTGTCGCGGTGCTCAGAACCAGTAGCGGAGCAGGGAATCCAGCAGGCGGTCCACCACATCTCGGTTGCGGCGGCTGCGCTCCTCGCGACCCGGGAACTCGGGATAGGCGGGCACCGGATCGTGCAGGGTGTGGCCGACCTCGGGACCGAGCAGGTGCTCCCACCGCGCCAGCCATGCCTCAGGCAGCGCCTCGGGGATGGGGAGGTCCATCAGGGTGAGGTAGAGGATGGTCCAGACCCGGGCCACCACCTGGGCCTCGTAGCCGCCGCCCAGGGTGAAGAGCACCCGGCCTTGGGTGTGCTCGCCCGCCAGGGCGAGGATCCTGCGGTAGAGCGTCTCGAAGGCTTGGGTCGTGAGGGCGAGGTCCCCCAGGGGATCGGCGAAGTGCGCGTCCGCCCCGGCCTGGACCACCAGCACATGCGGCGCGAACTGCTCCAGGGCCCGGGGCACCACGGCCTCGAAGGCCTCCAGGTAGCTCTCGGATTCCGTGAAGGGCTCCAAAGGCACGTTCAGGCTGAGGCCCCGCGCCGCGCCGGTGCCCAGCTCGTGGATGTGGCCTGTGCCCGGATACAGGTAGTGCCCCGTCTCGTGGAGGCTGAGGGTGAGCACCCGGTCCTGGTCGTAGAAGAGGTTCTGCACCCCGTCACCGTGGTGGAGGTCGATGTCCAGGTAGGCCACGCGCCACCCGTGATCCACCATGGCCCGGATGGCCACGGCCAGATCGTTGTAGAGGCAGAAGCCCGCGGCCCGGTCCTTCTGCGCGTGGTGCAGCCCGCCGCCGAGTTGGAGCACGCGCGTCTCGGTCCCCTCCATCAGCAGCCGGGCCCCGTGGAGGGCCCCGCCCACTAGCCACCGTCCGGCGAGGTCCATGCCTGGGAAGATGGGGTTGTCCTGGGTGCCCAGGCCGAAGCGCCCGGCCTCTGGCAGGGACTCGCCCCGGTCGAGGGCCTCGACCATGGCCACGAAGGCCTCGTCGTGGACCGAGAGGATGTCCTCGCGCGTCGCAGCCGGCGCCGCCACGGTGGGGGCCGGGTGGCCCAGGCTCCGGATGAGGTCCAGGAGCATGGCCAGCCGGGCGGGCGTGAAGGGATGCTCCGGACCGAAGTCGTACCCGGCGTACTCCGGTCGGTGGATCAGGGTTGCCATGGCTTGGACGTCAAGTGCAGCTGGGAGCTCTTGGGAAGGGGCCAGAGGACCGTGAATCCGGCACCGCGGAGCTCCTCCGCCAGAGGTCGGATCTGGTTCGAGTCCACCCGCAGCACCGTGCGCACGGTGGTGTCCGGCGTCGGGTAGGTGAGGATGGAGTGGATGTTCACGCGGCGGTCGGCGAAGAAGGTCGTGAGCCGGGCCAGTTCGCCCGGCTGGTCCCTGAGGACCACTTCGAGCCGGGAGGAGGGCTTGGTCACGCCAGTGAGGGTCATCAAGGCATCGAGCAGATCCATGCCCGTGAGGATGCCCACCAGCTCGCCGCCATCCAGGACAGGCAGGCAGCCGATCTTGTGCTCCCGCATGATCCGGGCGGCGTCCTCCACTGGATCCAGGGGATCCGCCGTCAGGGGCGGGCTGCTCATGGCGAGGGTGACTGAATCATCTCCACTGCGCGGTGTCGGACAGAGACTGCTGGTGGTGAAGCGGATGTCGCGATCTGTGAGGATGCCCACCAGGCGTCCCTGGTCCACCACAGGCAGGTGTCGGAAGCCGCGGGACTGGAGCAGCTGATCGGCCTCGCCGATGGTGGCCCCGACGGCGATCACCGTCACCGGCTTCCGCATCACTTCCTTCACGAGCATGGGGGCCTCCGCTGGGTCGGGATGGGCGTTCAGGGCTTCCGGGAACCGGGTTGGCTGAAGGTCAGGCGCAGGCCGGACGCCAGCGGCAGGGGGCCGCCGGCTTCGGCATCACCACGGATGGCGACGGTGGCCTCCAGGGTGTGCAGCCAGGGCAGCTCTTCCACGAGCTGAGTCAAGCGGCCCAGGGTTTCGCCCAGTCCGCTGCCCGGCCGCAGACGCATCCGCCCGAGCACCTCGGCGATGTCGAGATCCGTGAGCGGGGTGAGGCGCAGGATGGAATCCACCCCCTGCCGGTGGAAGCGCCAGATGGGCCCGAAGTCGGGATCGGACGACAGGTGCAGCGACACCTGAGGTCCCTTGCGGTTCGCTGGTTCCGGCGCCTCCGCGACGGGAATGCCAAAGGCACCCAGGAGCTCCCGGGTCTCGGCCTCGGAGAAGGGCGCGGGTGTGGGACCGGGCAGCGCCTCGACGAGCTGCTCGACGCGGCGGCGGGCCTCGCCGCCATTGAGATCCGCGTAACCCAGGATGCGCCCTGGCGGCAGTTGGCGGAAGCGCGCGTACTCCACCACCTTGGAAAGGGCCAGGGCCGCGGATTCCGGGAAACGGTACGAGGGGAAGGTGCGGTGCTTTCCCCCGCTCTCAGCCAGGGCGGCCGAGCCCACGGGCACGGCGCCGCTCATGCCCATCAGGGAGAGCAGGGTCGGTTTGGCAATGCCCGTGGTCTGCTCGGCCCGCACGGCGGCCCGGCGGATGGCCCGGGCCACCACGGTGGGATCGCAGGTGCCGAGGCACGCGAAGGAGGCGATGAGGGCGTCCACCTGCGGATGTTCCAGGGCCTCGCGGCAGGCCTGCTCGTAGTGCTCGGGCGTGGCCATGGCATGCAGGTTCACGACGCCGGTGCCGGAGATCTCCATGCCGTGGGTTTCGCAGGCATCGGCGCAGATGGTGGCCACGCCGCCGGAGTTGCTCACGATGGCCACACGGTTCCCCCGGGGCAGGGGCTGGTGGGCCAGGAGCAGCGCGATGTCGAACAGATCCTCCAGGGTATCGGCCCGGATCACGCCTGCCTGGTGGAACAGGGCCTCCACTTCCGCGTCGTCCCGCGGGGCTGCGGCGATATGGGCGAGGGCCACGCGGCGGCCCGCGTGGCTCCGGGCGCTCTTGACGCAGAGGATGGGCTTGCGCCGCGAGATCCGCCGGGCCAGCCGGGCGAAGCGCCGGGGATTCCCGAAGGTCTCCAGGTAGAGCAGCGCCAGGTCCGTGTCCGGATCCTCGTCCCAATACTGCAGCAGGTCATTCCCGGAGACATCGGCCCGGTTTCCGGCGGAGACGAAGGTGGAGAAGCCCAGCCCGCGCTCGGCGGCGTACTGCAGGATGACCACGCCCAGGGCCGCGGAGTGGCTGAAGAAGCCCACCCGTCCCCGGGGCGGCATGGCCATGGCCAGGCTGGCATTGAGCTGGACCCCCTCGTTCGTGTTCAGCAGGCCGAGGCAGTTGGGCCCCACCAGCCGTGCCCCGTGGCTGCGGGTGAGCCGCAGCAGGCGATCCTGCCGTCGGGCGCCCTCGGGCCCAGTTTCGGCAAAGCCTGCGGCGAGGACGAGGAGGCCCCGGGCTCCGCGATCCAGGGCCCGCTTGGCCAGGGCAGAGACCTTGGTCGCGGGGACCGCGAGGATGACCAGGTCGGGTGTCTCCGGCAGGGCCGCCAGAGATTGGTAGGCCTGCACCCCTTCAATGGAGGTGGCTTTGGGATTGACCGGGTAGACCGAGCCCTGGAAGCGGCTCTGGAGGATGTGCCTGAAGATGGTGTTGCCGAGGGAACCGGGATCCCGGGAAGCGCCAGCTACGGCCACGACTCGCGGCCGCAGGAGCGGGACCAGGGAGTTGGCGGTGGCCACACGCTCCCGGAGGTCGGTGCGCTCGCGCAGGGCCTCGGGGGCGCTCAGAGGGAACTGCACGTGGATGACACCGTCCTCCATGGCCCGTCGGGTCTCGAAGCCCGTGTCCATGAAGACATTGCCCATTTTCTTGTTGCCGGTCAGGTGCTCTGCCTCGAAGCCCAGGTAGCCCACTCCCGCCGCCAGCCCCGCCAGGCGCTCGAGAATCAGCGTGCCGATGCCCCGCCCCTGGTGGGCGTCGCCGATCATGAAGGCCACCTCGGCCACGGGCCCGCCGCCCCCGATGTAGTTGCCGAGCCCCAGCACCTGCTCGTCCTCGCCCTCCCCCTCCACGGCCAGCAGGCAGGCCTGCAGGCGGAGGTTGGGCGTGCACAACTCTTCCACGAATTTGCGGGGGACGCTGGCCACGCCGCCCATGAACCGCATGGCGAGGCTTTCCCGGGACAGGCTGCGGATGAAGGCCTCCACCCGGTCGATGTCCTCGGCGAAGGCGAGGCGCAGCAGTACGCCCCGTCCGTCCTTGAGCAGGACGAATTCCCGGTAGGCTGCCCCCTCTGGAATGATGCTGAACACCTTGTGCCTCACGCGTTTGCTAGGGTGCGACCACCCTACCACGGGCCCGGGCCCGGCGTGTTTGGTCCTGGACGCTCCCCGAGGGCGCGCTATAACTTTAGGCCACCACTATCCATCAACCAGGGGGCGTCATGAGCTCACGCGAGGCTTTCCTCCAGGCCCGGGATTTTCTCGTCGAACACAGGAACGGCTTCGCCGGGGCCTATCGCGACTTCCGCTGGCCCCTGCTGGGCGACTTCAACTGGGCCCTGGATCACTTCGATGTCTACGCGATGGGCAATGACCGGCCGGCCCTCTGGATCGTAGAGGAAGGCGGCGTCGAAACGAAGGTCAGCTTCCAGGAGCTGTCCTCCCGCAGCAACCAGGTGGCCAACGCGCTGCGGGCCCTGGGCGTCCGCCGGGGCGAGGGCGTGCTCATCATGCTGGACAATGTCCTCCCGCTCTGGGAGGTGATGCTGGCCTGCATGAAGCTGGGGGCCGTCCTGGTGCCCTCCACCCTGCTGCTCTCCCAGGCGGACCTGCTGGACCGCATCGACCGGGGCGGCATCCGGCACCTGGTGGTGGATGCCGCCCAGACGGGCAAGTTCGAGACCATGGATCCCAGCCTCACCCGCATCTGCGTGGGCGGCGAAGCTGCGGGCTGGCGTGGCATGGCCTCGCTCTATGAGGGCAGCTCCTCGTACGAACCCGATGCCGTGACTCACGCCACCGATCCCATGCTGCTCTACTTCACCTCGGGCACCACGGCGAAACCTAAGCTGGTGCTCCATACGCACCAGTCCTACCCGGTGGGCCACCTCAGCACCATGTACTGGGTGGGCCTCCGCGAAGGTGACATCCACTACAACATCAGCTCGCCAGGCTGGGCCAAGCACGCCTGGAGCAGCTTCTTCGCCCCCTGGAACGCTGGAGCCTGCATCTTCGTCTACCGCGCCGCGCGGTTCAGCGCGCAGGCCACGCTGCAGGCCATCGTGGACAAGGGCGTGACCACCCTCTGCGCCCCGCCCACGGTGTGGCGCCTGTTCATCCAGGAGGACCTCGCGGCCTACCCCGTGAAGCTGCGAGAGCTGGTGGGTGCCGGCGAACCCTTGAATCCCGAGGTCATCAGCCAGGTCCAGAAGGCCTGGGGACTCACCATCCGCGACGGCTACGGGCAGACCGAGACCACGGCCCAGGTGGGCAACCCGCCTGGGCAGCCGGTGAAGGCGGGATCCATGGGGCGCCCCCTCCCAGGCTACGAGGTGGTGCTGCTGGATGCCGATGGCCGGGAGGCGCAGGAGGGCGAGATCTCGCTGAAGCTGAGCCCCAGGCCACTGGGCCTCATGGCGGGCTACAAAGACGATCCCTCCAAGATGGCCAAGGCCGAGGCCGAGGGCTTCTACCGCACCGGGGATGTGGCAACGCGCGACGAGGATGGCTACCTGTTCTTCGTGGGCCGGGCGGATGATGTCTTCAAGAGCTCCGACTACCGCATCAGCCCCTTCGAGCTGGAGTCCTTCCTCATTGAGCATGAATCCGTGGCCGAGGCGGCGGTGGTGCCCAGCCCCGATCCCCTGAAGCTCACGGTGCCCAAGGCCTACGTCATCCTGCGGGCCGGCTGGGAGCCGAATCGTGAGACGGCGCTGGCCCTCTTCCGCTTCATCCGCGAGCGCCTGTCGCCCTACAAGCGCATCCGCATCCTGGAGTTCGGTGACCTCCCGAAGACCATCTCCGGCAAGATCCGGCGCGTGGAGCTGCGCAAGCGGGCCGCGGAGGCATCCCATTCCCCCACGGAGTTCCGCGAGGAGCAGTTCCCTGAACTGAAGTAACCCAAGCAGGACTTCGCGCCAGGGTCGAGAATGGCCCTGGGTGGCGCCACCCCAGCGGGCTAGACGGAGGTCCCATGAAGTACCTCGACGACGATCGCGACATCCGATTCAACCTCTTCGAGTGGCTGGATCTGGAGCCGCTGCTGAAAGCGGGTCCCTACGAGGAGATCGACCGGGATCAGCTGGGCATGGTGCTGGACGAGGCCCTGAAGGTGGCCCGGGGCAGCATCGCCGCCTGCAACGAGACGGGTGATCGCGTGGGTGCCCGCTTCGACCACGGCAAGGTGGAACTGCCCGAGGGCTTCGCCGCGGCCTTCCGCGACCTGGCCGAAGGGGGCTGGATCAGCGCCACCATGAGCCCCGAGTACGGCGGCATGGGCCTGCCGGAATCCGTGGGGGCCGGGATCAGCGAGTTCCTCATGGGCGCCAACACGGCGCTGGGCCTCAAGGCCCTGCTCACCCGCGGCGCCGCGCACCTTATCGAGACCTTCGGCAGCGACGAACTCAAGGGCACCTTCTGCGAGCGGATGTACTCCGGCGAGTGGACCGGCACGATGTGCCTCACCGAAGCCGGTGCCGGCAGCGACCTGGGTGCGCTCAACACCAAGGCTGTCCCCCAGGGCGACGGTACCTACCTGATCACCGGCGAGAAGATCTTCATCACCAGCGGGGACCACGAGCTCACCTCGAACATCATCCACGCCGTGCTGGCCCGCACGCCGGGTGCGCCGGCCGGACCCAAGGGCATCAGCCTCTTCGTAGTGCCCAAGTTCCGCGTGAACACAGATGGCAGCCTCGGCGCGGCCAACGATGTCGTCTGCGCGGGCATCGAGCACAAGCTGGGCATCCACGGCTCGCCCACCTGCAGCTTGGTGTTCGGCACCACCACCGGCAGTCAGGGCTTCCTGCTGGGTGAGGAGAACCAGGGTCTCGCCCACATGTTCCAGATGATGAATGCGGCGCGCTGGGAGGTGGGGGTCCAGGGGCTCAGCAACGCCTCGGCCGCCCATCAGTCCACGCTGGCCTACGCGAAGGAGCGCCTGCAGGGCCGCGGCCCCAGCGCGGGCAAGACCTCCGGCCAGTCCCTCATCATCGAGCACCCGGACATCCGGCGCTCCCTCCTGCTCCAGTCGGCCTATGTCCAGGCCATGCGCGCCCTGGTGACCTATACGGCCTGGTGCATGGACATGGCCCATGTGTCGGAAGGCGAGGAGCGGGATCGCTGGCAGGGCTTGGTGGAACTCCTCACGCCCATCAGCAAGGCCTGGTGCTCCGACTGGGGCTTCCGGGTGACTGAGTGGGCCCTCCAGGTTTACGGTGGCTACGGCTACACCATGGACTACCCGGCCGAGCAGTACCTGCGGGACTGCAAGATCGCGTCGATCTACGAAGGGACCAACGGCATCCAGGCCCTGGATCTCGTGGGCCGGAAGTTCCGCATGCAGGAGGGGCGGCCTGTGAAGGCCCTGCTGAAGCTGGCCGCCGACACGGCGCAGTCCCTGGTGGCTGACCCCGTGCTAGGCGCCTCCGCCCGGCAGCTGGGCGAGGCCGTGAAGGCCATGGGTGCCGTGCTGACCCAACTCCCCACGCGCGACAACGCCACGCTGCTGACCCTCTTGAACGCCGTGCCCATCCTCGACATGCTCGGCCACGTGGTGGGAGGCTACCTCCTCCTCCAGCAGGCCGGGGTGGCCCAGGGCAAGGCACAGACCCTCATGGCCGAGCGTGGCGTGGACCCGGCTGACCCCGCTGCCGTCCGGGCCCATCTGGCGGGGAGCCGGGAGGCGGCCTTCTATCAGAACAAGCTGCAGGCCGCGATCCACTTCGCCCATCGCGGCCTCCCGCTGGTGGCAGCCCATGCTGTCGCCTTGCTGGCCGGTGAGACCGCGCCGATGGAGGCGGTGTTCTAGGCGGGATGACGACCTCTGCCCTCAGAACTGGCGAGGTCGTCCCATGAAAGAGAACGGCGGCCCGGAGACCGCCGTTCACATGGGATTGGTGGACCTGATCAGGATCGAACTGACGACCTCTGCATTGCGAACGCAGCGCTCTCCCAGCTGAGCTACAGGCCCACGAAACTCCAGTCTAGCGTGGCGACGGATTTGGTCAATGGCGGAGCCAAACGAAGAGGGCCACCCATTTGGGCGGCCCTCTCCGCGGGAATGGCTGATTACATCAGGCTCTGCATGATCTCCTCCAGCACGGCCGGGCTTGGCTTCAGCTGGGCTTCGCTCAGGGTCGCGAGGGGCTGGTCCACCAGGTTCAGCACCTGGGGCAGGGGGAGCTGGGTGGGGTTGATGTAGAGCAGGCCGGTCAGGAACTCGCCCTTGGCCATGGACTCGTGGATGGCCTTCATGGCGCTGAAGCGGTCCGTGGGGTCGTAGCCCTCGTGAATGGCCTTGATGGCGACCTTGGAGCCATCGGGGAAGGTGACCACCTCGGTCGCGCCTGCCGCGATGTCCACGTCCTCGACCTCGGAATACTGGATGAAGCCCAGGTCGTGAAGGGGGAAGTCGTGGTCCTTGACGTGCTTGTAGGAACGGGTGGAGGCGTCGTGGTTGTTGAAGGTGACGCAGGGGCTGATGATGTCCAGCACCACGGTGCCCTCGTAGGCGAAGGCGGACTTGAGGATGGCATTCAGCTGCTTGGGGTTGCCGGAGAAGCAGCGGGCCACGAAGCCGCAGCCCAGTTCGATGGCCAGGGTGCAGGGGTCGATGGGCGGCAGGTCGTTCTTGGCACCGCTCTTGAGGAAGGCGCCCTTGTCGGCAGTGGCGGAGAATTGGCCCTTGGTGAGACCGTAGACGCCGTTGTCCTCGATGATGTAGATCATGGGGATGTTGCGGCGCACGGCATGGACGAACTGGCCCATGCCGATGGACATGGAGTCGCCGTCACCGGAGACGCCGATGTTGATGAGGTCCCGGTTGGCCAGGGAGGCTCCAGTGGCGATGGCCGGCATGCGCCCGTGGACGCTGTTGAAGCCCCAGCCCTGGTTGATGAAGTAGGCCGGGGTCTTGGAGGAACAGCCAATGCCGGAGTATTTGGTGACGAGGTGCCCTTCGATGTTCGACTCGAAGGCGGCGTTGATGATCTGCGCCGTGATGGCGTCATGGCCGCAACCGGCACACAGGGTGGACTTGGAGCCCACGTAGTCCTGCTTGGTGAAGCCGAGCTTGTTGGTGGGAGCGGAGGGCGTGGCGGTGGTCATGGTCGGCTCCTCTTACTGCTGCTCGAAGGCGGTGATCTGGTCGACGATGCACTTGGCGTCGATGGCGTGGCCGTTGTAGTGCAGGACGCTCTTGAACTTGGTGGCCTGCTCCGGATAGGTCTCGCGGAATAGGTTCGCCATCTGGCCGTCGCGGTTCTGCTCGACCACGTAGACCACCTGCTTCTCCTTCACAAAGGCATCCACCTCGGCGGTGAAGGGCAGGGCGCGAAGGCGGAGGTAGTCGGTCTTCAGGCCGCCCTCGGCCAGGAGGTCCTGGGCCTCGATGACGGCGGGATCGCTGGAGCCGAAGGCCAGGACGCCCTTATCCGATCCCTGGTTGCGGAAGACCGGCGTGGGCACGTGGGTCTTGGCGGTCTCGTACTTCCTTCGCAGGCGATCCACCACCTCGACGTAGTCCTCAGGCTTCTCAGAGTACTGGGCGTAGGCGTTGTGGCCGGACCCACGGGTGAAATAGGACCCCTTGCCGCCGGCGGTGCCGGGCAGGGAGCGATAGCAGATGCCGTCGCCATCCACATCCTTGTAGCGGCCCCAGTCCTTGGCCTCGGCCAGCTGCTGCTGGTTGAGCACCTTGCCGCGGTCGTAGGCCTTGGCGGGGTAGGCGAAGGGTTTCGACGACCAGTTCTGCATGCCCAGGTCGAGATCGGTGACCACGAAGATGGGGGTCTGGAAGCGCTCGGCCAGGTCGAAGGCCTCGTAGGCGAACTGGAAGCACTCCTCCATGTTGCCGGGGTAGAGGTTGATGTGCTGGGTGTCGCCGTGGCTGCACTTGGCGCAGAGCTCCACGTCCGACTGCTGGGTGCGGGTGGGCAGCCCCGTGCTGGGGCCCGTCCGGGCCACGTTGAAGAACACGCCGGGGGCCTCCACGTAGTAGCCCAGGCCGATGAACTCGCTCATGAGCGAGACGCCAGGACCGGCGGTGGAGGTCATGGAGCGGGCACCGGCCCAGCCCGCGGCCAGCACCACGCCGGCGGAAGCCAGCTCATCCTCCATCTGCACGATGGCCACCGTGGACTTGCCGGTGGCCGGATCCTTGCGGTACTCCTCGGCATAGTCGATGAAGGTCTCGACCAGGCTGGAGGCCGGCGTGATGGGGTACCAGCCCACCACCGTGACGCCGGCGAACAGCGCGCCCAGGGCGCAGGCCTCGTTGCCGTCCACGATGATCAGGCCGTTGGTCTTGTTGTCGCGCACCACCTTGATGTGATCCTGGTCCTGGAGGTTCTCCATGGCCCAGTCGTAGCCCGCCAGGGCGGCGGCCTGGTTGATCTCGATGGCCTTGGCCTTGCCCTTCAGCTGCTTGGTGATGGCCTTCTTGACCTCTTCCATGTCCACACTCAGCAGGCGCGCCGCCACGCCGACGTAGATCATGTTCTTCACCAGCTTGTGGAGCTTGGGTTCGGGGCAGGAGGCCGTCACGAGCTTCTGGAAAGGCACCGGAATGTATGAGAGGTCGCCGCGGAGCTTGTCCAGCTGGAGGGGCTCGTCGTAGATCACCAGGGCGCCGGGATCCGCCTTGGCGATGTCCTCCTTGGCGGTTTCGGCGTTCATGAGGATCAGCATCTCGTTGCTGGCCTTGCGCGCCACGTAGCCCTTGGCGCTGGCGCGGATGGTGAACCAGGTGGGCAGACCCGCGATGTTGGAGGGGAAGAGGTTCTTGCCGCTGACGAAGACCCCCATCTGGAAGATGGCGCGCAGCAGCACCGTGTTCGCGGTCTGGGAACCCGATCCATTGACCGTGGCCACCTGGATGGAAAAATCATTGATCCGCGTTTTCGCTCCCAAGGGCGTCGAAGGGGCGGCAAGGCTGGCAGTCATGGAGACTCCTTTCTCATCGAGACACAAGGCAACGAGTGGGGCCAAAAGAGGACGAGAAGGGCGTAAATACCTGACCCTCAAGGCCGTCGATCAGTATGACATAAGTCACAGATCCGCTCCACGGACGGTCCTGCGCGGGCTTCGATCGGCTATCTGAAATAAAGCGAAAAAAAAGGGATTGACGACCTGCGCCTCAACTCTTACCTTGAAGCCCATGAAAGCCAGCGATCTCACCAAACGCCAGCAGGCCGTGCTGAAGTTCATCCGCACCTTCGTGCAGAGCGAAGGGCGAAGCCCCACTTTGGCCGAAATCGCCAAGGGTGTGGGCTCCAGCGCCGTGTCCACCATCCACAAGCATGTCCAGCACCTCATGGACAAGGGCTTCCTCGTTCGCAGCCACGGCAAGGGCAACAACCTGGTCGTGGCCACGGAAACGGAGGACGAGCCGTCATCCCCGCGCACCGCCCGAGGCGAAGCCCGGCCGGAAGGGGCGCCCGTGGTGCGGATCTTCCCCTTCTGCGGCGATGTCGCCGCGGGTGCGCCCATCCTGCCGGAAAGCCGGGCCCTGCCCATCGAGGTGCCCAACAGCATCCACCGGCAGCGGGACGAGCTCTTCGTGCTGCGCGTGCGGGGGGATTCCATGGTGGAGGACGCCATCCTCGACGGGGACCTGGTCGTCCTGCAGCGCAAGGGCGAATACCGGAACGGCGACCGCGTGGTGGCCCTCATCGACCGCGAGGAGGTCACTCTCAAGGAGTTCCGCCGGGACGCGAAGGGCGTGTGGCTCATCCCCCACAACCCCACACTGCAGCCCCGCTGCTATCCCCCCCAGCTCATCGACATCCAGGGTGTCCTCGTCGGCGTCATGCGCAGCTGCTGACGCCGCGCTTTTTGAGACCAACCAAGAAAGGAATTTTGCAAGCGGAGGACAGCTGAGGAGCTGAGGAATGCCGAGAAATGCATTTATTTCTTTTCTCAGCTCTCCTCTGCTATTCCGCTACCTCCGCTTTTAGAATTCATTTCCTCAACTTTGAACGAACGCTCAGTTCGGGAACGGCTAAAGGGGCAGGTGGTCTCGGATGGCGGTGCCCATGGCCTGGGTGCTGAGGGTGCCTCCCAGGTCGCGGGTTTTTGCACCGAACGCCAGGGCCTCCGACACTGCCGCCTCCAGAGCCCTGGCCTCGGGTTCCCAGCCCAGGTGCCGGAAGAGGAGGGCGGTGCTGAGAAACATGCCCACCGGGTTGGCCAGGCCCTTCCCTGCGATGTCGGGTGCGGAACCGTGCACTGGCTCGGCCAGGGCCGAGCAGCGGAAGGGGCGGTGGGGGGCCCAGCTGAGAGAGGGCGCCACGCCCATGCCGCCGATAAAGGCCGCGCAGAGATCGCTGATAAGGTCGCCCAGGTAGTTGTCGGCCGCGATCACGCCGAAGGGCGCTGGATCCTGCACCAGGGCGCACAGCAGGGCATCCGCGTGCATACCCCTGGCAGCCACCCGGGGATGGACCTGGTGGAGTTCCTCGAACACCCGCACCCAAAGCCCGTGGCCATGTTTCAGGACATTGGCCTTGTGGGCCAGCGTGAGGGGGCGGTCCAGCACTTCGGCCCGCTGGAAGGCGGCCGTCAGCAGGCGCCGGACGGCCGGCTCGGTATGGACGGCCAGGTCCACGGCGCGCGCGGGCTCAGTGGAGCCCTGCAGGCAGTAGGGGCCCTCCGTGTTCTCGCGGAACACTTCAAGATCAAGCGAGGTCTGATTGCCGGGCACCCAGTGGCGGCAGGGCCGGAAGTTCACCGTCAGGTCCAGGCCCTGCCGGAGCCGGAGCAGGATCTCCTCCGCGTGGCGACCATCGGGGATCCGGGGGTCGCCCACGGCGCCGAAGAGGATGGCGTCGCAGCCATCACGGACCGCCACGAAGGTCGGTTCCGGCAATGTCTCGCCCGTGGCCAGGTAGTGCTCCGCACCGCAGGGGAGGTTCAGGGTGTCCAGGTTCCGGCCCCGGGCTCGCACCCATTCGAGACAGGGAAGGACCTCGGCCAGGACTTCGGGTCCGACGCCGTCGCCGGGAATGAGGGCGATGCGAAGCGGCTTGTCCAACTCTTCGACTCCTTCTCAAGAGCCGATGGTGCCACACTCCAGGATCTTTCCGGAGGACCACATGCGGCGGAATTGGAGGGTCGGTATGGGAATCATGGCAATGCTGGGACTGGCCTCGGCCGCAGATCTCAAGGAAGGAGTGAAAGCCCCGGTTTTCGAAGCGAAGGACCAGCACGGGACGACCATCCGCCTGAGCGATTTCCAGGGGAAGGCGGCGGTGGTGCTGTACTTCTACCCCAAGGACGACACTCCGGGCTGCACGGCCCAGGCCTGCAGCCTCCGCGACGGGTTTGCTGACATCCAAGCCACAGGCGCGGTGATCCTGGGGGTGAGCGCGGATGATGCCCAGAGCCACAAGGCCTTCGCTGAGAAATTCCACCTGCCCTTCAGCCTCTTGGCGGACCCGGACAAGCGCATCATCGAGGCCTACGGGGTGAAGATGCCACTGCTCGGCTTCGCCAAGCGGGTGACCTTCCTCATCGATCGACAGGGCGTCGTCCGCAAGGTGATCAGTGACACCCGCACCAAGGACCACGACCGGCAGGTGCTCGCCTTCCTGAAGGCAATGTCCTAGGGAAATCCTGCATTTGCATTGAGTCCATGGCCCTTTCCGGGCTAGACTTCGGGCATTCCCACGAGGTCTTGGAATGGTGTTCTTCAACCACGCCACCCGGCAGATGACGGCGAAAATCGTCTACTACGGCCCGGGCCTGTGCGGAAAGACCACCAACCTGAACACCATCTACGGCAAGACGAGCCAGAAGGCCAGGGGCGAGATGGTGAGCCTCAACACCGAGACGGATCGCACCCTGTTCTTCGATCTGCTGCCCATGGATGTGGGCATGGTGGGCGGATTCAAGACCAAGCTGCAGCTCTACACCGTGCCCGGCCAGGTCTTCTACAACAGCACCCGCAAGCTCGTGCTCAAGGGAGTGGATGGCATCGTCTTCGTGGTGGATAGCCAGACGCCCATGCTGGATGCCTGCAAGGAGAGCTACCAGAATCTGGAGGAGAACCTGCGCGAACTGGGGCTGGTCCTGGGGGAAATCCCCACGGTCTTCCAGTGGAACAAGCGCGACCTCCGGAATGTGCTCCCCGTGGATGAACTGGAAGCGGTCTTCAACCCGAAAGGCGTGCCCAGCTTCCAGTCCGTGGCCTCCGATGGCACGGGTGTCTTCGAAACGCTGCGGGGAATCACCAAGCTTTCCCTCTCCCACATAAAGTCCCATGTGCTGGGCGAGTCCCAGGTGGCAGCCCCACCGCCCCCGGCCCCGGTGAAGCCGGCCCGCGCTGACATTGAGGCTCTCACCCTGTCGGATCTTCCCTCCGTCACCGACCTGCTGGATCTGGAGGGTTCCACCCCCGCTGGACTGTCGTCGGGCAGCGTGCCCCTGCCGGACGAGGACGATGACAGTGGATTCTTCATTGAAGCCCCGGTGCTTCCGGAGCATCCCGGAGCGGCCCCGGACGATATCGCCTTCCTGATGGACGATGACGAGGCCCTGCCTTCGGCCGCCCTGCCCGAAGGTGATGAACGACTCGTGCCTGCCTTTGAGCCTGATCCTGTTCCGGAGGCTGAGCCTGTGCGGGCGTCCTTGCCCGTCCCCGCCCCCATCGAGGTTGTTCAGGAAGTGGTGGAAACCCCGGAGTCGGCGCCTCCCACCGAAGCCCCTGTGACGCACCGTCCTGCCAAGGTCGGCGTAAAGCTGGACCCCCTGGCCGCGCTGGCCTCCCTGAAGGCGGACACCAGGCGACTCCCCGCCAAGCCCAAAGCCGTGGACCACAAAGATGCGATCAACTCCCTCATGGGCGAACTGACCCAGGTGGGACGGTCCGGCGCCCCCTCGATCCTGCGCCTGGAGGTGCCGGCCGAGGTGGATGGTGATGAGATCGAGGTCGTGGTCCAACTCCGGCACCGGGGCCAGGTCCTGGTGGAAGGACAGATCCGGCGCCCAGCCCCCGGGAAGGGCAGCACGGCCAAGCTCAGCGTCGAGATGAAGCGGGGCTGAGGTGCGTCTCCCCATCCTGATCTGCCTGGCGGTCTCCCCGTGCTTCGCCGCATTGCCCACCTGGTGGACTGCCTTCACCAGGATGCCGTCCCTGGAGAGCCGCTTCCGGCAGGAGAGCGACAGCCTGGTGTTCGGCAAGCTGGCCCGCCAGGGGCGCTTGGCCCTGGCCCAGGGCGGGCGGTTGCGGGTCACCTACGAAGGCGGGCTTTCCATCACCTGCGATGGGCGCCACCTGGTGCAGTACGATCCAGACACGCGGACCGCACAGCGGGTGGAATTGGCCCGGGCGGTGCGGGATTTTCCCCTGCTGGGCATTCTCCTGGATCCGGCCCGCCTCGATCGGTTGTACAAGGCGGAGTCCATCGGTGGCGAGGCCGTGAAGCTTTCACCCAAGGAGCCCGGCTTGCCCGAGTTGAAGGTCACGGGGCGCAGAGGCCTTCTGCATACCCTGGCCTGGACCGATCCCTCCGGGGCGCGCCAGACGCTTGAATTGCTTGATCCGAAATCGCCCGTCCCGTTGGCGCCTGGTGCCTTCAAGCTGCAGGTCCCCACCGGCACCCGCTGGTCTACTCCGAACGGCTGAAGGCGTCAAAGCGCTCGGGCTGCGGAAACCGGATCCGGAGCCAGTCATCGAGCTCGGTGACCGTGTCGAAGATCCTGGCGGCCCCGGCCGTGACCAGCTCTTCGCGGCTGCCGTAGCCCCAGCCGACACCGATGGCCTCCAGTCCGTGATCAAGGGCGGCCACCATGTCCACGCCCCGGTCACCGATGAAGACGCCGCCGGGCCATATGGTGCCTCGCTCCAACAGACCCCTCAATACCTCGGTCTTGGGTTGCCAGCGCCCCTTCAAGGAGCTGCCGAAGATGTCGTCGAAGATCAGGTTCAGATCGAACTGGTAGGCGATGCGCCGGGCGAAGAGGCTGGGTTTGGCGGACACGATGTAGATGCGGTGGCCCTGGCGCTTCAGGCGATGCAGCAGGTGGAAGACGCCTGGGTAGAGCTCGTGCTCGAAGACTCCGTCCTGCCGGTAGCGTTCCCAGTAGAAATCCAGGGCCGCCTCCAGCCGCTCGGGGTCTTCGAGGCCCTTGAGCGAAGCCAGGGATTCCCGCATGCCGAAGCCGATCCAGCTGCGGATGGTGGCCTCACCGGGCAGCTCCAAGCCGAACGCCTCGCAGGTTTTCGCAAGGCAGTTCTGCACGCCGAGCAGGGGATCCACGAGGGTTCCGTCGAGGTCGAAACAGACGAGCCCGGGAGTTGCCTCGGCCATGCAGCCCTACTTCTTCTTTTTTTGCTGCTTGTTGTAGTTCTCGATGGAGGCCCGCACGAAGGCGTGGGCCTCGTCCTTGCCGCCCCAGCCGTCGCTGGAGACGCTCTTGCGCTCCAGATCCTTGTAGGTGAGGAAAAAGTGCTCCACCTCGAGGAGGAAGTGCGGCGGCAGGTCGCTGCGGGACGTCACGTGGGCATAGGTGGGATCGTCAGTGGCCACGGCGAGGATCTTGGCATCGTGCCCTTTGTCGTCGGTCATGCGGAGCAGGCCGATGGGCCGGGCGCGGATCACCACGCCGGGATAGGTCGAGCCATTGATGAGCACGAGGATGTCGGCGGGATCGCCATCATCGGCGAGGGTGCCGGGAATGAACCCGTACTCGGCGGGGTAGTGGAAGGGGGAGAACAGCACGCGGTCCACGTGCACCAGCCCCGTGTGGTGGTCGATCTCGTACTTGATGCGCGAGCCCGTCGGGATCTCGATGATCGCGTTGACGATCTCGGGCGCCTGGGTGCCGGGATGGAGATGGATGAAGGACATGGGCACTCCGCGAGGGCTCGATGGTCGCACGGTCCCCGACTGGCGTCACGCGCGGGTGGGCGCCGCCAGCCGCAGGTGCACCGTGGTTCCGCGGCCCATCTGGCTTTCGATGAAGAGCAGGCCGCCGTGGGCCACGATGATGCGGTGGCAGACGGCCAGTCCCAGACCAGTGCCGCCCCCGAAGGTGCTGAAGAAGGGGTCGAACACTTTCGCCAGGGCTTCCTCCGGGATGCCGCAGCCATTGTCCGTGAGCGTGAGGTGCCAGCAGGGCTGGCCCTCCAGCCGCTCTTCGACGGCCGTCAGGGTGATGCGTGGCCGTTCCACATCCTCCAGGGCGCGGATGGCGTTCTGAATCAGGTTCTGGGCGACCTGGCGCAGAAGGTCCGGATCGCCGAACCAGCTGGCTTCTTCAGGGACCTGATTTTCCCAGGGGACGGCCTCGGCCAGCGTGGTACTGCGCAGCACGTCCTCCCAGAAGGCCTGGAGGGCGATGGCGGCTGGCTTCGGGTGGAGGTCCCGGCTGAAGGACAGGGAGTTCCCCACCAGGCTGTTCAATCGGCCGACCCCTTCCTGCATCTTGCGGGCGAGTTCCAGAGGTCCCGCCTGATCGGCCAGATCCTGCACCAGCATCCCGGAGAACAGCGCCAGGCTGCCCAGGGGGTTCCGAATCTCGTGGGCCAGCTCCGCCGCCATGCGGCCCATGGCGGCCAGGCGATCTTCGCGGGTGGCCTGCTGGGCGCGGAGCACGGCCTCGGTGACATCCCGAAGCGTGACGATGGTGCCACCGTGGGGCGCGGAGCGGCGCTCCTCCTCGAAGATCAGCTCGCGGCCTTCTGCGGTCTGGACGCGCCGCTGGCCGCCAGGGCTGCCGGGTTCCCAGGGGGCCGGTCCCTGCAGGAAGCGGCCCTCCAGGCCCTGGGGCCGGTTCGTGAACCGCAGGGAACCATCCTCCGCCAGCACCCAGATGGCGAAGGGTACCGCCTCGATGACGGTCTGGAGTTCGCCCTGGAGTTGGCCCAGCTGAGACTGGAGGGCCTCATAGCGGGTCTGGAGGTGTTCGGAGGCCGCCGTGAAGGCCTCAAAGGCTTCCAGCAGCTGGCGGGGATCGGGATGCGCCTGCGCACCCGTCATGACTGCACCGGGCGGTCCAGCAGGTGCCGCATGATCTCGCGTTCCTCCCCCTTCGGCTCACCCTCCACGGCCTTCCTCAAGGCTGATAGGGCTTCGGGGGTTCCCAGGGCCGCCAGGGCCTTGGCGGCGGCGAGCCGGATAGGCTGAGATTCTCCCCCGCCGAAGAAGCCCTTGCGGCGCAGGCAGTCCAGGAGCACCGGCAGGCACTTGGGCGAGGCGATGTGGCCGAGGGTGTCCAGCGCCTGGATCCGGATGCGCTCCAGCACCCGCTTGTCCTGGGCCAGCTCGACGACCTGGGGCAGGCCTGCATCGGAGCGCAGCTGGCTCAGAGCGAAGAGGATCTCCTGCATGGTCTCGACGTCCGTGTCCTTCATCTGAGCCAGCAGGTGCGGCTCGGCGACGGGGCCGCCCAGCTTCCAGAGGGCCCGCACGGCGGTGCGCCGCACCCGGGGCTCCGGGTGGCGCAGCAGGGGAAGGATGCCGGGCAGGTTGCCCGCATTCCCCAGATCAGACAGCAGGGTGAGGGCATTGCGCACCAGATACCAGGCCGGAGCGGTGAGGGCATCCGCGAGCGGAGCCAGGGACGTGGGCCCCATGCTGCGCACGGCCTCGACCAGGCGGCCCCGGCGGGTCCGGTCATTCTCCGCTCCCAGGCGGGCCAACAGGTGCCGTGCCATGGGCTCGCCAAGGAATTCGAGGTAGGGGTGCACCTCGAGGATCATCTGGTCGCGTTCCAGCCCGAAGGCGTGGATGATGACCGCATCCATGAGGTCGGGGCGCACGAGGGCGGCCCGGAGTCGCGCCAGGGCAGCGTTCCGCCAGGGCTGCTGCTCCTCGAGGAACGTGCACAGCCCTTCGAGATCCTGGAGCTCGGAGATGACCTGGCCCAACTCCCCACGGTAGATCAGGGCTGCCAGCAGGGATTCGATGGCCTCGGCGGTCCACCGGTGGATTGGCGGATCGGGCTCCCAGGCGAAGTGGGCCCGGAGCGCCTCGTTGAGGGGACCTTCACCGCCCGGCGGCAGGCCGGGATCATCGGCCCAGCGGGCCACGCCGTTGAGGGTCTGGATGCCCAGCAGGCGTAGGCCGGGCCGGTCGCTGTGGAGCGATTCCAGGAGCACGTCCTGGATGCGGAGGAATTCATCAAAGCGGTGGAGATCCAGCAGCTCCCGCAGAAGGGCCAGCCGCTCCTCCAGGCTTAGCTCGAACAGGTGGCCCTGGTCGAGCACCTTGAGCAGCTTGGCCTCCAAGCTCAGCTCCTCCCACTCAAGATGGCGAAGGATGGCCTCGGCCTGGGAGGAATCCAGGCCCGCCAAGCGGAGGTGCGAGGCCAGGCTCCTGACCAGCCGTTCCCGGTCTGGAAGGGGGCGGAGGATGTCCTGGATCGGGCCCTTGAGCATGGGCCACGAGATCCCCTTGCCCAGGAGCGTGCTCACCGCCTCGGCCAGGATCTCCCCGGCCAGGGCCTTCACGCCGAGCCCCAGACCGGCGGGGTGATGAGGCAGGGTGCTGAGCCCGGCCAGCATCCCCATCTGGACTTCGGGTGCCAAACCCATGAGCACCTGGCGGAGGGTGCCCAGCTGACCGGGGGTGGGCATCCCTTCGCCCAGCCCGAGTTCGCGGCCCAGGGGCCCCAGGCCGCTGAGATCCGCCGCACCGAACCCGGGGAACGCCCCGGTGCCCCCGTCGTCGAACAGGCCGCCCGCGAAGCCGTCGCCATCCCTCCCAGCGGAGCCGCCCAGCGTCCCACCGGCGGCTGAGCCCCGCTTGCCACCGCTGGGACCTGAGCCCGCGCCGCCAGTGGAAGGGGCGCTCCGGGCGAGGGAGGCCAGCAGGGCTTCCCGGATGAACTTCACCAGGTTCTCCGGTGAGGGGGAGGGCGGCGGCGGGGCGGGGCTGAAGGCCGGGGCCTTGTCCCCCGCCGCGGTTTCTTCGCCCTCGGTGACCTCCTGGTACCTGGTCTGCGACACCTTGATGCGGATGACGCCCGCCGAGCGGAGCAGGGCGTCGAAGCCGCCCTGCTCCTCCAGCTTCGCGGGCTTGGCGCCCAGGCCCTCGAGGAACACGAGGAGCTCATCGGGCTGGACGCCCCGCTCGAATACGAAGCCGCCGATGCCCCGCTCGGAGACGAGCTTCACGAGGGCCGCGACATGGGGGCTGCGGGTGTCCTGCACCTGGCCATCCACGAAGGCCTTGGTGCCCGAGACGACGAACTGGAGGCGCTCTTGCTGGCCCAGCCACCGCTCCAGTACCGCCTGGGCGGCCGCCAGGCCTTCCTGGGCCCTGGGGTGGTGGGCGGTATACATCTGCAGCGCCTTGAGGGCCACGGCGAGACTCTGGGCCAGCTGCAGGAAGTCGCTCATGGGGGCGTCATCTCGGCCGGATCGGACCACTCCCGTTGAAGCTGCGCGTAGTGGGCCTCGATGAAGGCGAGGCGCCGCCGGCCCTCCTCCCGGGCCGGTTCCGTGTTGAAGCTGGCGGTGATGCTCCGGGCCAGGTCCAGCCAGGCCGTGCCGCGGCGAAGGATCTCGGCGGTGGTGATGGGCTGGAAAGCCCCGCTGATGCAGCCGAAGTGGATGAGGCTCGCCGCGCCGATCTTGCTGAGCTTGTCGCAGTCCCAGAGGCAGGCGGTTTCGAGAGGTTCCAGGCGCTTCGCGAGCTTGAGGCCGACATGGTGCTCGATGGCATGGCGCACCGCCGGGATTTTCTCCGCCGGGAAGTCGGTCCCGGCCAGGATCTCCTCCACTTTGGCCGAGGCATCCTGGGCATGGGAGTCCTTCGCGTGGGGATCCTTCAGGCGCTTGGCCACATCGTGCAGCCAGGCCGCGCACTCCACCACCTCTGCATCGGCGCCGGTGGCGGGGGCCAGCCAGCGAGCCAGCAGCACGGCCGCGTAGGTGTGCTCGAAGCGGTAGTTGAAGATGGGCTGATAGGTGCCCCCCACCTCATGGCCGATGCCCCAGAACCGGATCGCATCGGCGTCCGAGAAGCGCCGCAGCGCTTGTTCGCAGGCGATGCGCCAGGGTGTGGGCTGGGTCATGGCTGGGCAACCTCGTAGGCGCAGAGGGCGCCGAGGGTTTTGTTGATTTCCTCAAACATGACGCGATCGGCCCAGGGGGCGCAAGCCTGGGAGAGGCAATCCATGAGCGGTTGCAGGCCCTTGGCGGGGGCCAGCCCGATGATGCGGAGGCCCTCCAGGGCCATGCGCGCCTCGATGGCCAGCACCTGCTCGAGGGTGTCCACGGCCCGCAGCAACTTGCGGGCGGCGATGGGGCCCATGCTCACGTGATCTTCCTTGCCGGCGCTGGTGGGGATGGTGTCCACGCAGGCCGGGTGCGCCAGACCCTTCATCTCGCTGACCAGGGCGGCGGAGGTGACGTGGGCCATCATGAAGCCGGATTCCAGGCCGCCGTTCTGGGTGAGGAAGGCGGGCAGATCGGAGTAGGCAGGGTTCACCAGGCGCTCCTGGCGGCGTTCGGAGATGCTGGCCAGATCGGCCGCGGCGATGGCGAGCACATCGCAGGCGAAGGCCGGGTACTGGCCGTGGAAATTGCCGCCGGAGCGGGATTCCTGGGTATCCGTGAAGATCATCGGATTGTCCGTGGCGCTGTTGAGCTCCCGTTCGAGGATGGCCCCGGCGAACTGGAGGGCGTCCCGCGTGACGCCGTGCACCTGGGGGATGCAGCGCAGGCTGTAGGCATCCTGCACGCGGTGGCAGTCCTGGTGGCTGTCGGCGATGGCGCTGGTGGCGCCGAGGAGCTCGCGCATGTGCTTGGCCACGGCGATCTGGCCGGGGTGGGGACGGGCGGCGTGGATGCGCGGATCGAAGGCGGCGCGGGTGCCGCGCAGGGCCTCCAGGCTGAGGGCGGCGATCTCATCCGCCAGGGCGGTCAGCCGTGTGAACTTCTCCACCGCCAGGTTGCCCAAGGAGGTGATGAGCTGGGTGCCGTTGATGAGGGCCAGGCCCTCCTTGGCCTGCAGGGTCACGGGCTGGAGGCCGGCCTGGGCCAGGGCGGCTCCGCCGGGAATCTGCTTCTCACCCGACCAGGCCAAGCCCTCGCCGACCAGCAGCAGGGCCATGTGGGCCAGCGGGGCCAGGTCGCCACTCGCGCCCACGCTGCCCTGGCAGGGCACCACGGGCACCACATCTTTGTTCAAGCACTCTGTGAGGAGGTGGATGGGCTCGGGGCGGATGCCGCTGTGGCCTTTCAGCAGGCAGTTGATGCGGGCGGCCATGAGGGCGCGGGTCTGGTGCCTCGGCAGGGGCTCGCCCACGCCGGCGGCATGGCTGCGGATGAGGTTGAGTTGGAGTTGCTGCAGCTGATCCGGCGCGATGACCACGGTGGCGAACTGGCCAAAGCCCGTGTTGATGCCATAGACCGTGCGCCCTTCGGCCACGATGCGGTCCACCACGGCGCGGTTCTCGGCGACCAGGGCGAGGGCGCCTTCGTCGAGGGTGACCCCTTCTCCGGCGGCGATGCGGGCCAGCAGGGGCGCGGTCAGGGAGTGGCCATCGAGGTGGATCATCGGGCTTCCTTGGGCTTGAGTGTGAGGGCCAGCAGCAGGGCCGCGCCCAGGGTGAGACCCGCCACGGTGTAGGTGGACTGGCCACCCCAGCGGGCAAAGACGAAGGTGCCCACGGCGGGGCCCACGATGCGACCGACGCCGCTCATGGCGTTCAGGACGCCGAAGAGCGCGCCCTGGTCCTCGGGGGGCGTCAGCTGGCTGGCCAGGGCCGAGCCCGCGGTGTTGCCCATGCCGCTGCCCCAGGAGAGGGGGATGAAGAGCAGCAGGAAGGGCCACATCCAGGGGGCCATGGGCATCAGGGGCAGGGTGATGCCCATGAGAACCAAACCGGTGATGAGGGCGGCCCGCTCCGGGAACCGCTTGGCCACGAGACGGACGAGGCCACCCTGGTAGATCACCATCAGAACGCCGATGCCCGCGAACAGGAAGCCCACCTCTCGCTGGTGGAAGTTGAAGCGCTGGTGGACCAGCAGGGCGAAGGTGCCCTCCATCATGGCGAAGCCCGCCATGGCCAGCAGGGACACCATGAGCAGCTGGGCCATGCCAGGGATCTTCATGGCCTTGACGAGGGCGTGGCCGCGGCTTTCGTGAGAACGGGCCCGGGCCCGCACCTCGGGGGTGAGGGTTTCCGGCAGCCAGAACAGCACCATGAGGGAGGCGGTGAGCGAGAGCGCCGCCGCCACGAAGAAGGGCAGGTGCCAGCCGCGGGTCTGCAGGAGGTGCATGCCGAAGTGGCTGCCGCTCAGGATCCCCGCCAGGGCCGGGCCGAGCACGAAGCCCAGGCCGAAGGCGGCGCCGATCATGCCCATGACCTTGGAGCGCTCCTCGGGTTCGGAGCTGTCGGCCATGGCCGCCTGGGCCACGGAGATGTTCCCGCCCGTGATGCCGTCCAGGATCCGGGCCGCGAGCATCCACTCGAAGCGGCTGGTGAGGGCGAGCATGAGGTAGCCCAGGGCTGAGCCCACAAGGCTGATCCAGAGCACGGGCTTGCGGCCCACCTTGTCCGAGGTACGGCCCAGGATCGGCGAGGCGATGAACTGCATCAGGCTGAAGCTGAGGAAGCCCACGCCGGCCCAGAAGGCGCCGGGGGTGGTCCCGGTGCCGCCCAGTCCCAGGAACTGGTTGACACTGGCCATCCAGGGGCTCGGGTGGTCGGCGATGGCCTGGGCATAGAGGGGGAGGATGGGGATGACGATGCCGAAGCCCAGAAGGTCGACGAAGACCGTGAGAAAGATGGCCATCCTGGCGCGTTTGGTCGACTGCATGAGGCTCTCCAGCCCCCAGTGTAGCCCGGCTCCTCAGCCCCCCAGCACCCGCTGCAGCAGCAGGCGGAGTTCCTTGATCTGATAGGGCTTCTGCATGAAACCGGCGGGACCATGGCCGGAAAGGGTCTCCAGGGAATCCCCTTCCGTGAAGCCGCTGCTCAGCACGATGGGCACCGAGGGATCCAGGTCGTGCATGGCCCGGAAGGCCTCCCGGCCGTCCATGCGGGGCATGGTGAGGTCCATGAGCACCAGAGCGGGCCTCGGGTGGGAGTCGCGGAACCGTTCCAGAGCCTCCAAGCCATCGCTGGCGGTGGTCACTTCCAGGCCGAGGGCCTCCAGGGCCGCCCCGATGGTCTGGAGGATGAGGTCCTCGTCGTCCACCAGGAGGACGCGCCCTTGGAGCCGGGTGGCCACGGCCCGTTCCTGGCCCGGATCTGTCGCGAGCACCAGTTCGCCCGAAGCCGGGAAGCACAGGCGGAACGTACTGCCGCGTCCAACTTCGCTGTGGATCCTCAGCCCGGCCCCGTGGCCGCGCAGGATGCCGAGCATGGCGGACAGGCCGAGACCGCGGCCCGAGGCCTTGGTGGTGAAGAAGGGATCGAAGATCCGCGCCAGCACTTCCGGGGGCATGCCGATGCCCGTGTCCACCACTTCGAGCAGCACGTAGCGGCCAGGGGTAAGGGGCTCGATGCTGTAGGCGGAATTCAGGTCCTGCTCATCGAGCTCTGCCAGAGAGGTCGTGAGGTGGATGACGCCCTCCCGCTCCCCGATGGCCTCGGCGGCATTGGTCACGAGGTTCATGACCACCTGCTGGATCTGGGCGGCATCGGCCTGGATGGCTGGGAGCCCGGGTTCCAGGTCGAAACGCAGACGGACCTTCTTCGGAATGGACACTTCCAGGAGGTGCGTGACCTCATGCACAACCTCATTGAGGTCCTGGGGTTTCACGAGGAAGTGGCCGCGTCCGGAGTAGGCCAGCATCTGCTTGGTCAGCTCGGTGGCCCGCAGCACCGTGGCCTCCATCCTCCCCAGATAGGGCTGGGCCGGGGCATTCTCCGGCAGGTTCATCTGCGCGAGGTTCAGGTTCCCCAAGACCACCGTGAGCAGATTGTTGAAGTCGTGGGCGATACCGCCGGCGAGAATGCCCAGGCTCTCCAGCTTCTGGGACTGCTGCAGCGCCTCCTCCACCTGGAGGCGCTCGGTGATGTCGAGCATGTAGCCGAGGTAGTAGGAGGCGTTGGTCTCGGGGCTGGCCTGGGCCGTGAAATCCTGGAACCACCGGTACTCACCGGCCGCATTCCGGAGGCGATACCGCTGCTCGAAGTGGCTGACGCCGCGGCTGCGATGACTCCTGGATTCCTGGTGAATACGCTCCCGGTCCTCGGGGTGGACCAGGTCATCAAACAGGAAGCGCCCGGAGATCAGGTCCTCTGGCGCATAACCCAGGAGCTTCTGGACGTTGGGGCTGATGTAATCCACGGGCCAGGGCGGGGCGGCACCCCACCGGATCACCATCACCGGCCCGCCCACGAAGAGCCCACGCTCCGCCCGGAGGGCGTTCTCCATCTGTTGGCGTTCCGTCACATCCGTGGCAATGCCGATGACGCTCTGCACCTGCCCCTGCTCGTTGAACACCGGAGTCAGGAAGTTGTCGAAGAGGCGTCCGCTGGCCTGGGTGATTTGGCGGGAGCCATCCCCGCCCAGGGCTGCCCGGATCTGGGCCACCGTCTCGTGATCGTCCCGGTAGACATCCAGGGCGCTCTGGCCCACCAGCTGGCCGGGGACGAGCCCCAGGTGGGCCAGGCCCAGCCCCTCGGAGAGGAGGAAGCGGCCTTGGGGATCCAGCTGGTAGATCACGGCCTCGGTGTTGGCCAGCACGGTGCGCAGCCGCTGCTCCGCCTCGCGGAGGGCCGACTCGGACAGCTTCCGATCGGTGATGTCACGGGTGACGGAGAGCAGGCAGGCGACGCCGTCCACCTCCATCACCTTCCCGGACATCAGACCGGTGATGATGCGGCCATCCTTCCGGCGGAAGGCGATCTCCAGACCGGTGAACTCGCCGGCCTTCCGGAGGATCTCCACGGCCCGCTCGCGATCCCGTGGGTCCGCCCAGATGTTCATCTCCAGGGCCGTGCGGCCGATGGCCTCCTCGCGGGTCCAGCCACTGATCTTCTCGAACCCTTCGCTGACATCGAAGTAGGTGCCGTCGTCCAGGCGCGTGATGTTGATGGCATCGGGACTGGCCTGGAAGGCCTTGGAGAACTTGTCCTCGCTGGCGCGCAGGGCCTCCTCGGCGGCCCGCCTGGTGCTGATGTCGCGCACGTGGGTAAAACTCACCTCGCGCCCCTCGGCGGCCAGGAAGCTGCTGCTGATCTCGACCGGGAACAGGGAGCCGTCCTTGCGACGATGCCAGGTCTCCTCCCTGTTGGCCCCCCGGGAGCGGAGCCGCTCCCAGCGGTGGGGCCACTGGCCGGGAAGCACGTGAGGGTCCACGTCCCACACGTGCATGCCGAGGAGGTCCAGGCGGGAATAGCCCAAGGCGGCGCAGGCGGCCTGATTGACGAAGACGAACCCGCCCGATTCCTCCGTGCCGAAGACCGGGTCGATGGAACTGTCCATGGCGGCGGTCAGGACGCGCTGTTCGGACTGGGCCTTGGCCCGCTCCACGGCCAGAGCCACCTGGGTCGAGACGAAAACCAGCAGATCCCGTTCCTCGGGGCTGTACCGGTGTCCCCCCTCATAGCTCTGGATGACCAGCGCACCGAAGACGCCCCCCTTCCCCTTGAGGGGGACCCCCAGCCAGTCCAGGGACAGGCTGCCGAGGGGTTCCACCTCGCCAGTGGTCTCGAGCGCCATCAGGGTCGCCTGGTCCACCAGCAGGGGCAGTCCCGTGCGGAGGACATAGGCCGTGAGGCCCCGGCCGAGCCGATGGGTAGGCGGGGCGGGGTCCGCCTGATCGACCCAATAGGGGAAGGACACCAACTCGGACACCGGGTCCCAGAGGGCGAAGTAGAGGTTCTCCGCGGGCATCAGGTCTCGCACGATGGCGTGGACCCGCGGGAAGAGGTCTCCGGTGTGCCTGGCTTCGAGGGCCGCCTCGGCGATCCGGTAGATGGCACTCTGCGTCAGTTCGGCCCGCTTGCGGGCGGAGATGTCCTGGGCCACGGCGATGACCACGGGCCGGCCCAGGTGCGTCCCGGGGTACAGCCGCACCTCCTTCGGGAAGACGGCCCCATCCTGCTTCAGACCCCAGTACTCGAAGCGCTGCGGCACACCCTGCAGGGCCCTGCCGAAGGCCGCGGCCACGGCATCCGGGTCGTTCCGGCCCGGCGCGGAGAGCACCTCCGGGGTCTTCCCGAGGAAGAAGTCCTGCGGGTACCCGTACATCCTCGCCGCGCCTTCGTTCACGCTGAGGAAGCGCCCATCGGCGTCCTGGATGTAGATGGCCTCCGAGATCGCGTCCAGCATGCCCTGCGTGCTTTCAAGGCGGGCCTGCAGGCCTTCGGCCCGCTGCCTGAGGGTCTCGAGCGACTCTTGGGGGGCTCCGGGGGACGGACCTGAGGTCATGCCTCCATCATCGGCCCGGATCCGGCCGGAGCATAGCCTTGGTTCAGGCCCAGCGGAAGCGCCGGACCGCCAGCGCGAAGGCGGCCAGACCCCAGGCCAGGACGATCACCAGGCCCACGCCGTGGCCCGCCAGTCCGGCACCGTCGTTGAACACGGCCCTGAGGGCCCGGATGAAGGGGGCGAGGGGCATCCCCGCCACCAGGTGCTGCAGCCAGGCGGGGGCGGAGTCCAGGGTGAAATAGACCCCGCTCAGCATCATTAGGGGGAAGAACACCAGGTTCGAGATGGCCGCGTAGCCTTCGGAGGTCTCCGCGAAGCCGCTGAGGGCGAAGCCGAAGGCCATGAAGCAGCCTGTACCCAAGGTCATGATGAGCAGCAGGTCGAGGAAGGAGCCCTGGTTCTGGATGCCGAAGACCAGGCGCCCCACCAGCAGGAGGATGGCGGCCTGGACGATGGTCACCGTCAGACGGTGCAGCACCTGGCCCAAAAGGAAGATCCACTTGGGCAGCGGGGTGACGGCCAGGCGCCGGAACTTGCCCTTCTCCCGGTAGGACACATTCACCATGCCCACGCTGAAGAGGCCCATGCTGACGAGGTTCAGGCCCAGCAGGCCCGGCAGCAGGAACGAGGCGTAGTTGGTCGATCGCTTGTGGCCGGGGCTTTCGACCTGGGCGGGAATGCGCTGGGGCTCAGGGGAACCGCTCAGGCGGGCCTGGGCCACCAGCCAGGCCTGATTCACCAGTCCGGCGGTGGCGCCAGCCTGGGCCATGAGGTAGCTGTTCAGGCGCAGACGGTAGCCCGCGCCATCGGGTTCGAGCTGCGCGGCAGTCTCGCCCCGGGACCAGCGCGCTTCCGCCTCAGCCTTGGGGAGGGACTGGACCTGGAGGTGGAGGTCCTTCAGGGCCTGATCCAGGGCCTCGTCCCGGGGCGTGGGGACCGGCGACTGCACCCGCACCACGGAAAGCTTCGGACCGCCGCCATCCCTGAAGATGGTTCCGAAACCCAACAGCAGGACCACCGGAAAGGCGAAGGTCCAGAACATGGCCACGCGGTCCCGGCTGTAGAGCCGCCACTCCATCAGAAACTGTCTCCAGATCATGGCTACTCCCTCAGGCTCCGGCCCGTGCGATGCAGGAACACGTCCTCCAGGGTGGCCCGGCGGATGTGCACCTGCTGGAAGGGGACGGCGGCGGCTTCCGCAGCCTCCAGCAGCCGGGGCAGCAGGGCCTTGGGATCCGGCGTGGGGATCTCCCAGAGGTCGGCCCGCGGCTCCACGGCATGGCCCAGCCGGGCGGCGAAGGCGGCGGGATCCGGGGCGGCCCCCTCGAAGGTGAGCTCCACCACGCTGGGCAGCTCCATATCCGCGATCAGGGAGGCGGGCGTGCCCGTGGCGATGACCTGGCCGTGGTCCATGATGGACAGCCGGTCGCAGAGCGCCTCGGCCTCGTCCATGTAGTGGGTGGTCAGCACCACGGTGCGGCCCTCGCCCTTCATGCGGCGCACCACATCCCAGAGGCTGCGCCGGGCTTGGGGATCGAGGCCCGTGGTGGGCTCGTCGAGGAACACCATCTCCGGATCGTTGACCAGGGCCAGGGCCAGGGCCAGCCGCTGCTGCTGTCCGCCGCTGAGGGTGATGTGGTAGGCGTCGGCCTTGTCCTCGAGCTGCACGAGCTCCAGCAGATCCTTGGAGGTCCGGCACTTCGGGTAGTAGCTCCCGTAGAGGTCCAGGGCCTCCCGGGGGGTGATCTTGTTGAAAAGGCTGGTGCTCTGCAGCTGGACGCCGATACGGGACCGGATCTCCTGCCCAGCTTTCTCCCAGGTGAGCCCCAGGATCTCGATTTCACCCGAGTCGGCGGTGGTCAGGCCCTCGATGATCTCGAGCGTGGTTGTCTTGCCCGCGCCGTTGGGACCCAGCAGCCCGAAGACCTCGCCCCGGGCGACCTCCAGATCCACACCAGCTACGGCGACCACCTTGGGGAAGGCCTTGCGGAGGCCGCGGATGCGAAGGGCGGGACCAGACATGGAAACCTCGGAGGTCACAGATACCACAGGCAATGGCTGTCCCGACAGGGTCAGAGCGCCCAGATGTGCCAGGCCTGGTGGGCGGCGCGCAGGGACTCGGCGGCGGCATCCCGCTGGACGAACGAATCGTAACGGGCGGCCCAGCAGCTGCCGGAGCCGCAGAGCAGGGGCTCGCCGCCGCTGCCACGGAGGGCATCGCGCACCGCGCCCAGGGATGGGCAGACCCGCAGGGCCGCTTCGGTCAGGTCGTTGCGCCAGGGCGGTGGGGCGCCTTGGGGAAGGGAGGGCAGATGCTCGGGATCGGGGTAACCCACTTCCGGCAGAGCCCGGTACACCGCCGGGGTGCTGACATGCAGACCGGGATGCGCGATCAGGATCGGCTCCAGGGGCGCGGGGCGCAGCGGGAAGACCCGCTCGCCGCGGTGCAACCCCAGGACGGTTCCGCCCAGGAGGAAGAGGGGGACATCGCTGCCGAGCTCGCTGGCCAGGATCAGCAGGGCCTGGTCTTCCAGCCCCAGGTCGAACAGGCGGTTGCCCAAACGCAGAGCGGCGGCGGCGTCACTGCTGCCCCCGCCGAGCCCCGCGCCATGGGGGATGTGCTTCTCCAGCCTCAGCAGGGCGGGCAGGGGCCGATCCGCCACGCGCTCCAGCTGGCGCCAGGCGCGGAGGACCAGGTTGGATCCATCGGCCGTGAGGCCGTGGCCGGCGGGACCGGAGATCTCCAGCGAGAGGCTGGCCGCAGGTTCCCCGGACAGCAGGTCCGTGAGCCCCGGCACGCCTTCCAGCACCGTGGTCACCAGCTCCAGCTCATGGAAACCATCGGCCCGGCGACCGAGCACGGCGAGGAAGCGGTTGAGCTTGGCGGGGGCCTGGATCGTGAGAACCATGACTCCACGGTAGCGCAACGAGCCGGTAGGCTGATCCGATGGTTCTGCTGTTCCGTACCCTCTGGAAGGCGCTCACGCTCCGCTTTCGCCCGCCCCTGGAGGCGCTCGGGAGCTCGGTCCTCGCCTTCCGTGTGTGGCCCAATGACCTCGACGTGAACGTGCACATGAACAATGGGCGGTTCCTCAGCGTGATGGACCTGGGCCGCTTCGACCTCACCTTCCGCACGGGCCTGGGGAAGGCCATGCTGCGGAACCGCTGGCAGCCCCTGGTGGGCGGCGTCACCATCCGCTACCGTCGCAGCCTGGATCCCTTCGAAGCCTACGAGTTGCACACGCGGCTGCTGGGCTGGGATGCCAAGTGGTTCTTCCTGGAGCAGCGCTTCATGAAACGGGGCGAAATCCTGGCCGCAGAGGGTGTGGTGCGGGCCCTGTTCCGGGGCAGGGATGGCAACGTGCCGGTGGCCGAAGTGCTTCGCCAGATGGGCTATGCCGGCCCCGATCTCGAAGCCCCGGAGGCCATCCGGCGTTGGGCGGAAGGCTGAACTACAGTCCGTCCTCCAACTCGTGGCGTGAATTCGAGGTGGACCCTCACTCGGGACAGGCCATCGGGGCCTGTCCGCTCGCGTTCCACCTGGAGGCCGGCTATAGCCCGTCCTCCAGCTCGAATTCAGGATCCGGGATGCTCAGAATCTCGGGGCCGTTCCGGGTGATGGCGATGTCGTGCTCGAACTGGGCGGAGAGGCCGCCGTCCTTGGTGCGCACGGTCCAGCCGTCGGCTTCCACCAGGCACTTGTGGCTGCCGGTGTTGAGGATGGGCTCGATGGTGATGGTCATGCCGGGCTCCATGCGGAAGCCCGTGCCTGCCTTCTGCTCGGCGAACACCACCTGGGGATCCTCGTGCAGATCACGGCCGAGGCCGTGGCCGATGTACTCGCGCACCACGGAGTAGCCCCGCTCCTCGGCGAAGGACTGCACGGCGGTGGCCATGTCGCCCAGGCGCAGGCCTGGCCGGCAGTGCTCGATGCCCACGAACATGGCCAGCTGCGCCGTCTGGATCAGCATGCGGGCCTCTTCCGTGATCTGCCCCACACCCACCGTGAGGCAGGTGTCGCCGTGGAAGCCATCCAGCTTGGCTCCGCAGTCGATGGCGATGATGTCGCCCTCCTGCAGCACGTACTTGGAGGGGATGCCATGCACCACCCTGTCGTTCACGGAGGTGCATAGAGTGCCGGGGAAGCCGTGGTAGCCCTTGAAGCTGGGCGTGGCGCCCTGCTGGCGGATGTAGGTCTCGGCGATCCTGTCCAGCTCCAGCAGACTGACCCCGGGCCGCGCGGCGCGGGCGGCAATGCGCAGGGCATTGGCTGCCAGCCGGCAGGATTCCCGGAGCTTGTCGATCTCCTTCTTGCTCTTGTAGCGGATCTGTTCGCGGATCAGGGCGGCGCCCTCCTCTCTCCCAGTCTAACGGGTAGAATGTCGGCATGGCGCGACCTTCGACGATCCCAGTGATGACAGCAGTTCTGGCGGTGCTCCTGGGCGGATGCCGAGGCGTTCCCACCCGGCCCGCCTCGGTACCGGCCGAGGCCGTCTGGGGTGGCGAGGGTAGGCAGGGCCTGTTCCTGAAGGTCGAGGGGCACCAGGGTACCCTCTGGCAGTTGCAGGTCTGGGACCGCAAGGGCCAGCTGCTGGGCTCGGGATCCTTCCGCCTCCGGGGATTCGCCAAGGCCCGCATCGTGCCCGAGGAGATCCTCGGCTGGGAGCAGGGGGCCCTGCACCTCAAGGACGGCACCTGGCTCGTGCCCGAAGCGCCGGCCGCGAAGTGACGGCCTTCACCCGCGAGGAGAAGGACTGGCTGGAGCGCGAGTGGGCCTTCCGGGCCTGGGGCCGGGCCGGGCTGCTCTCCACGGACGACTACCGGCAGGTGCTGGCCTGGGAGGCGGCGGCCGTCCCCATGGACCTGGTGGTGGCCGCGCTCAACGCCTTCTTCGACCGCCGGGAGAAGCGGGAGAAGCCGCGCACTTTCGTGGCCCTCAAACACCTGGACCGGGACGTGGCCAAGGGCATGAAGCTGCGCGAGTCCCTGCTGCGCGCGGGGCCCGCCATGGACTCCGGCAAGGACTGGGCCCAGGTCAAAGCGCCCCTGCGGGACGATCCTGCGGCGAAGGCGGCCTTCGAGGGCTGGCAGCGCCTTCAAGCTTCGGCGCCCTCGCCGGAAGCCGCGGGCTACCTGGCCCATCACGACCAGGAGCGCGAAGCCCGCACCGCTCTGCTGGCCCTGGCCGAGACCGCCCTGGGCCCGGCCGCCGAGGCGCTGCGGGGGGAACTCCACCAGCGGCTCGAGGCTTCGGATATGAAGCCAGGCAGCCTTGTCTGGAAGCGGGCCTGGAACCACCACTGGGCCCGCCTGGTGGCCTCGGAGTGGAACCTGCCATTGGGTGGCGCGTGAACGCGAAATCGAGGTGGAGCCAGGAGCTCGACACGCCAACCGACGGCTTCTTCCCGGCCTTCGTCGAACAGATTCCCAAACCTGATGGTGTCCGCGATGCGGTGCGCGAGGCGCTGAAGACCCTCATTCCCCGCATCGACTGGGAGGCCTACCAGCCCCACTTCCCCCACGGGCTGTTGGGCCTGCGGGCTTTGCTGCGGCTCCAGCCCCTGTTGGGGGAGCGCAGCTTCCTCCGGGCCCTGGCCATCCAGCTGCACATGGCGGCCACGGAGGGCAGGCGCCCGGCCCCGGCGGCCGCCCAGGTGCTGGCGGCCAAGGGCAGCGGCAGCTGGCGCAACCTGGAGGGCTTCATCCAGTCCCGCCGGCCCGGCCTGGCCTACGCCGAGGCCCAGGGCTTTGAGCTGCCGGACCTGAAGGACTTCCAGCGGCTGGGCAGGCTGACGGAGCTGGACATGGCCAATGTCGGGCACAAGGCCGTCCTCTGCGATTACTTCGCGGATCTGCAGGAGCGGCTGGAACGGCCGAAAGCCACGGGCCGGCGACTGTTCGGGCTTGCCGCCTGGGTGGCGGCCACGCCGGAGGACACCTTCTGGGCCCGCCGCGCCGCGAAGCGGCTGGCAGAGTCGGAGGTGCAGGTGCCCTGGGTCGCCGCCTGCCTGCATGAACCAGGGTGGGAGCAACAGGCTCGCGACATCTGCGACCTTGGCCTGGTGGCCCTGCTGGATCGTTTCACCGAGCGGCTGAAGGCCGGTCAGGGCTCCGGCGACACCCTGGCCGCCCTGGTCCTGGCCGCCGCCGAGAAGCAGCTGGACGCGCGGCGCGACCTCGAAGGCAAGACCGCCTGGACCTTCGCCTACCTGGCCACCCTCGCCCGCACGCGCCCCACGGATCCCCGAGTCTGGTGCCAGGCCGCCGCCCTGGTGAACCTCTTCCCCACGGACGAGCCCGAGGATCGCGTGCAGCCCACACCCGTGGATGCGGCCACGGTGGAGGCCCTGGTGGACGCGGTGCTCGACATCGAACCTGCCCTCGCCATGGGGCACGCCCAGGGTCTGGTGCGCAGCGGGCAGGGCGACTCGGTCCTGAGGGGTCTCGCCGAGGCCGCCACCCGCAACGACCCCACCTTTAATCATTCGCACCAGCTGTTGGCGGCGGCGGCGGCGGCGGACCTGCTACCCGAACTGCCCGTCCGTGCCCAGGAGGCGATGCTGGTGGCCCTGGCCAAGAACCTCGCCAACAGCCAGGGCAGTGGGGACCTGGGACGGCAGGCGGATCGGGCGCTGGGCCTTGGCGGGTGAAGGTGGAAGCGCCTGTTGATTCCCATGATTCCCAGGGGCATCGCCTACATCGCTATGCTGGCTGGTCCATCTTTGGAGGTTCCATGCGGGCGATGAACTGGCTGATCCTCCCGGGTTGCTGTGCCTTGCTTCAGGCCCAGGCGTCGCAGGCCCTGGGGCCCACGGCGCAGATGCTTGACCTGGCCTTGCGCGAGATCAAAGGCGGCCTTCTGGTGGTCGTGGATGGTCCCAAAGGTGAGTGGAAAAGCAAGGTTGATGCGTTGACCTCTGATCCCGAATGGCTGGATACCGAACTTGGAGTCTCCTACTACGGATCAAAGGCCGCCGAGGTCGAGACACTTCTTCGCCAGAAGTACCAGGCAGGGCCCCGACCCCAGTGGGTGCTGTTTGGCGCAGGATCGCGAGTGGTCGCAACTGGGGGGAGTGTTCCTGATGCCAAGGCCATGGCGAAGGTCGTCGAGGAAAGCGGCCTTCGTTCGACGCTACAGATCTTGAGGGATTTTGTCCGGCGCAATCCGGAGCACCTGGAGGCTCGCGGTACCCTGTGCGCCTGGATCCGGCCCAAGGCTTCGAAAAAGACACTCTTGCGTACTGGCGGGAAGGTGGAACCCATGCGCCCAGCGGATGAGTCATACGACTACGCGAAGGTCCAGAAGGAAAGAGATGCGAAGGAGGAGGCCAAGGCCCAGGAGCAGATGGAAGAGAAGCCGCCAACCCAGCTTGGCCCTGAAGAGGATCAAGCCATCTGGGGCGAAGTGGCCGGTCTGCTCGCCAAGTCCTTCCGCAGTGGGGATTGGATCGAGATGCAGGCTTGGCATCTGGCGTTGGATGAAGCGGCTGTCCACAGCCCCATCATGCAGGAGATGAGCCGGGGGGCGGTGTCCGAGGTGGAACGGGCGCTGGCCCGCAATCCGTCGGCCTGGAACATCTGGCAAGTCTGGCTGGGGCTGACGCGCACCTTTGGTGGGAAACCCATCCGTCCCCTGCTGGACAACCTGGTACCCCTTCCCACCGATTCCCCCATGGCCTGGCCCCCCTATCCCGTCCGGAATGCCTATGTGAAGGACGCCCGCAAGCGGAAGGATTGGACGGGCATCAAGGATCTTTTGCTGCCGCAGATCGAGGTCAACCGCCTCTGGGAGGCGGCCCTGGAACAGAAGACGGAATACGTGGTCAGGAAGGACGGCAAGATCCAGGAGAACACCGAGACAGGAGACTACTGGCGCGGCACCCTCGAACCTCTCGTGGAAGCTCTGTTGTGGCTGGGGGACGTGGGCCAGGCCGACGACCTCGTGCGGGATCGCTTCGGCAGGCATCCCTGGTCAGGACTTCCTGCGCGGGCCGCCGGATTGGCCTTACGCTGCAATCAACCGAATCTCGCCGCCCAATGGAGGGCGCTGGGCAGCGGGAAGTAGGGAGCCAGATGCCGAGAACCTTCGCCTTTCTCCGTGCCATCAACGTGGGCGGGCACACGGTCACCATGGCCCAGCTGAAGTCGCTGTTCGAAGAGCTCGGGCTGGAGAACGTGGAGACCTTCATCGCCAGCGGCAACGTCGTCTTCGATGCCCCCACCGAAACGGGAGCGACGCTGCAGCGGCGGATTGAAGGCCATCTCCGGGCCTCGCTGGGGTACGAGGTCATCACCTTTCTTCGAACGAGCCGGGAGCTGGCGGCCATGGTGAACAGCTGCCCATTTGACGCCGTGGAAGTGGCGGCCGGAGCGGCCTTGAATGTGGCGCTGCTCCACGCCTCGCTGACGGAGGAAGCAGCGTCCCATCTCCAGACCCTGGAAACCGAGGTGGACGCTTTCCGCACCTCGGACCAGGAGGTCTGGTGGCTGTGCCGGGTGAGGCAGAGCGATTCCACCTTCTCCAACGCCGTCTTTGAAAGGACCGTGAAGGTCAAGGCCACCTTTCGGGGCTTCAACACCCTGAAGCGCCTGGAGGCCAAGTATCTGAAGTCTTGACCCCCGCCCTTCGGACCGTGGAACAATCTCGGATCCAATCCGGAGAGAGGCATGGGGAAGAACCGGCTCGAAGCTTTCAGCGATGGCGTGCTGGCCATCATCCTCACCATCATGGTGCTGGAACTGAAGGTGCCCCACGGCGACTCCTTCGCCGCGCTCGCCTCGCTGCTGCCCACCTTCATCAGCTACGCGCTGAGCTTCATCTACATCGCCATTTACTGGAACAACCACCACCACCTGCTGCACGCCGTGAAGAAGGTGAATGGTCCCATCCTGTGGGCCAACACCCACTTGCTCTTTTGGCTATCCCTGGTGCCCTTCGCCACCGCCTGGATGGGCGAGAACCACTTCGCGGCCCGGCCAGTGGCCCTCTATGGCGGGGTGCTGATCATGGCGGCCCTGGCCTACTACCTGCTGAGCCAGTGCCTCATCCATCACCACGGTGCGGAATCGGTGCTCGGATCCGCCGTGGGCAGCGATTTCAAGGGCAAGCTGTCCATTGCCATCTACGCCGCCGCCATCCTGCTCTCCTTCACCAACCGCTGGGTGGGCTTCGGACTCTACTGGGTGGTGGCGCTGATCTGGCTCGTGCCGGATCGGCGCATCGAGCGCGTCATCTCTGAATAAGCCTGCCTACAGCAGCTCAATGGTGACGGCGGCCGCCATGGCCTTGGCGTTGCGCCGGGCTTCCTCCAGGCTTGGGGCGGCGGCGATGGCCACGGCCAGGCGGCGGTGGCCTCGGCACTCGGGCTTGCCGAACAGCCGCATCTGGCTGTCCGGAATCTCCAGGGCCTTCTCCAGGCCATGGAAGCTCGGGATGCCCTCGCCGTGCCCCAGCAAGGGCACGCTGGCGGCGGGCGACAGCAACCGAATGGAGGGGACCGGCAGGCCCAGGATGGCGCGGGCATGCAGAGCGAATTCGCTCAGGTTCTGGCTGCCCAGGGTCACCAGGCCCGTGTCGTGGGGACGGGGGCTCACCTCGCTGAAGATGACCTCCTCCCCTCGGATGAAGAGCTCCACCCCGAAGATGCCGTAGCCGCCGAGGCCCTGCACGACCTTCCGGGCGATGGCCTGGGCCTTGTCCCAGGCGGCTCCACTCATGGGCATGGGCTGCCAGCTCTCGCGGTAGTCGCCGTCGATCTGGATGTGCCCGATGGGAGGACAGCACTGGATGCCGTTCACGGCGGACACCGTCAGAGCCGTGATCTCGTAGTCGAAGGCAATGAAGCCCTCCACGATGCAGCGCCCGGCCCCAGTGCGGCCGCCCTCCTGGGCGGTGGCCCAGGCCTGGTCGATCTGGTCCACAGTCTTGATGACACTCTGGCCTTTGCCAGAGCTGGACATGATGGGCTTCACCACGCAGGGCAGGCCCAGGGCCTGCACCGCCTCGCGCAGCTCGACCTCGGTGGAGACGAAACGGTAGGGAGACGTGGCCAATCCCAGCTCCTCCGCCGCGAACCGCCGGATGCCCTCGCGGTTCATGGTGAGGTTCGCGGCGCGAGCCGAGGGGATCACGGTAAAGCCCTCGGCCTCCAGCTTCAGCAGCTCCTGGGTGGCGATGGCCTCGATCTCGGGCACGATGAGGTGCGGCTGCTCCAGCGTCACGATCCGGCGGAGCTCCGCGGCGTCCAGCATGGAGAACACATGGCTGCGATGGGCCACCTGCATGGCGGGGGCATTCGCGTAGCGGTCGCAGGCGATCACTTCGCAGCCCAGCCGCTGGAGCTCGATGGCGACTTCCTTGCCGAGCTCGCCGGAGCCGAGCAGCAGGACACGGGTTGCGGAGGGTGACAAGGGCGTGCCGAGGGTGGTCATGGAGCATCCCGAAAGGCCCCATTCTGCCCTGGAATCTGTGGTGCGAGGATGTCGCCAGCGTCCTGCGGTCAGCGGCTTGCCGCCCGGTAGTTCGGCATCACCTTGCCCTTCACGCACTCGAAGATGAGGCTGGTCTGGATGTGGGCCACTTCAGGGCGGGTGGTGAAGGCGTCCAGGGCGAGGTCGCGCAGGTGGTGGGCGTCCCGCACGGCCACATGGACCTGGAAGTCATGGGTGCCGGCCACATGAAAGACCGCCAGCACTTCGGGCAGGCCCAGCACGTGCTTCCAGAAGGCCTTCACCTGGGCGCGGCTGTGCTGGCGGAGCTGCACGGCGATGAGGGCCTGGAGGCCCACGCCAAGGGCATCTGGATCAACCTCGGCGTGGGCCCCCTTCAGCACCCCTTCGCTGCGCAGGCGCTGCACGCGGGCCAGGCAGGAGGAGGGCGCCAGACCCACGGCCGAGGCGAGTTCCTTATTGGAGAGCCGAGCATCATTCTGCAAATGCTCGATTAGCTCGCAGTCGATTCGGTCAAGTTCCATGATTGGCATTGTTTCACGAAATCAATTCGGCGGATCGCCGAATTGATCGAACCTACATTGGGGACATAGGAGTCTTCCCATGGCCCATCCCTCGCTTCCCCAGTCGCTGGAAACCCAGGCTGTTCACGCTGGCCGCGAGGTGCTGCACGAGCAGGGCATCCACGCCATGCCCATCGACCTCAGCAGCACCTATCCCGTGCAGGATCTCGACGAGGGCGGCCGCAGCCTCGAGGCCATGGCCATGGGCGGCCTGCCCATCGGCAGCCCCGTCTATTCGCGCCTCTACAACCCCACGGTGGCCCGCTACGAGCAGGCCCTGGCCCAGCTGGAGGGCGCGGAGGAATGCGTGGCCTTCGGCTCCGGCATGGCCGCGGTGACCGCGAGCCTCATGGCTGCCAAGCAGCGCGGCAACCACATCGTGGCCGTGCGCCCCCTCTACGGCGGCACGGACCACCTGCTCGCCTCGGGCATGCTGGGCCTGGAGGTGACCTGGGCCGAGGCCGATGGCATCACCGCCGCCATCCGCCCCGACACGGCCATGGTCATCGTGGAGACGCCCGCCAACCCGACCCTGGCCCTGCTGGATCTCGAGGATGTGGTGCGCCAGGCCGGCAAGGTGCCGGTGCTGGTGGACAACACCTTCTCGACACCGGTTTTGCAGAACCCCATCAAGCAGGGTGCGACGCTGGTCCTCCACAGCGCCACGAAGTTCCTGGGTGGCCACGGCGACGTGCTGGCGGGCCTGGTGGCCACCAACAAGGAGTGGGCCACGGAGCTGCGCAAGGTCCGGGTCATCACCGGCAATGTACTGCACCCGCTGGCGGCCTACCTGCTGCACCGCAGCCTGCCGACATTGCCCCTGCGCGTGCGGGCGCAGCAGGCGGGTGCCCAGATCATCGCCGAGCGCCTTGCCAAGCACCCTGCGGTGTCCGCCGTGCACTTCCCCGGGCTCGCCGGGCAGGATCCCAAGGGCCTCCTGGGCCGCCAGATGAAGGGCCCCGGTTCGCTGATGGCCTTCGAGCTGGTGGGCGGCTTCGAGGCGGCCTCTGTGGTGATGGCCGAGGTGAAGCTCATGACCCCGGCTGTGTCGCTGGGCAGCGTGGACACGCTCATCCAGCACCCCGCCGCGCTCACCCACCGTGTGGTGAATGCCGATGCCCGCGAACACGCTGGCGTGTCCCAGTCGCTCATGCGGCTCTCGGTGGGGCTCGAAGGCCCCGAGGACCTCTGGGCCGATCTGGAGCAGGCCCTGGTCAAGGCCATGGTCCGCACCACAGCGCACGTCTAAGCCTGTTTTATCCATGTAACCTTTCGGGGCCACCCTGGGCACAGGGTGGCCCCGGTCGTATGCTGGGGGCCCATTCCCGGCCAAGAGGAGACCCCATGGCGGATAAACCCGTTCCCACCGGCTTCGGCGCCTTCTGCTGGAGCCAGCTGAACGCCAGCGATGCGGCGGCCTGCGAGCCCTTCTACTGCGGCCTCTTCGGCTGGTCGGCCACCCACGAGGACGTGGGTGGCATGACCATGACCCTGTTCAACCGGGGAAAGGACCAGATTGGCACCCTCATGCAGATCCCGTCCCAAGGAACGGAAACGCCCCGCAGCCACTGGCTGGGCTATGTCTGGGTGGAGGATCTGGATGCCGCCTTCGTCAAGGCCAAGACCTTGGGCGCCATGCCCTATGTGCCACCGACGCCGATCCCGGGCGTGGGACGGTTCGCGGTGATCGGCGATCCCGGCGGCGCCATCCTGGGCATCTACGAGCAGGACGGGCCGGTGGACCCCACCACGCCCATGCCCGCTGGCCACGGTGCCTTCGCCTGGTACGAGCTCACCACGCGGGCCGTGGCGCCCTCCATCGCCTTCTACACGGCCCTCTTCGGCTGGACCACCCAGGACTGGCCCATGGACTTCGGCACCTACACCCTCTTCCTGCGCGGGGAGGAGGCGGTGGCCGGCCTGATGCCCATGGCCGGCCCCGAGTGGGAGGGCGTGCCCAACCACTGGATGCCCTATGTGGGCGTGTCGGATGTGGACGAGCGCTTTGCCGCGGTGCCCGGATTGGGCGGGACTGGCTGCGTGCCGCCCACGGACATCCCCGAGGTGGGCCGCTTCGCCGTGGTGACGGATCCCACGGGCGGAACCTTCACGCTGTTCAAGGGCCTTGTGTGACCCGGTCCACCCCGGGGCTGATCCATCTCCACTGCGGTGACGCCGCCGCAGCGGTCCACCGGAAGTCCGGGTTGCCCGGCGAACTGCGGGTCTGGCGGGATTCTCCGGCGGTGGGTCCCTGGACAGCGGCAGAGGACGGTCTGGTCCCGCTGCGGGCCACATGGTGGGGCCTTGTCCCCGTCGATATGGGCGACATGCCCCACCTGCGGGATCTGGCGCGGTCCACGGAACCGGTGCTGTGGTTCGGTCCGGATCCCTGGGAACAGGCGTGCCTGCTCTGGGTGCTGGGGGCCCTGCCCGAAGGCACGCTGCCGGATTTCGTCCCCCTCGGGATGGGGGTGGCCCGCATGGCCCCCGGCGCGCTGCCCCGCTGCTTCGCCGAGAGGAGCCTCCTCGAAGCCGACACGCTTGGGGAGGCCAGGCTCCTCTGGCGCGCCTTTCTGCAGGGTGGCTGGGGCGCCCTGGCCGGCGCCAGTGTGGCGGCGCTGCCCTGGTTGGGCCCGACCCTGGCGCGGCTGGCGGAAGACCATCCGGCCGCCGGCCCCGGTCGGACGCGCCTCCAGATCCAGGGTCTGGTGGATGCGGGTGTACGGGACCTTCCCGGACTCATGCAGGGCCTCGGCGAGTTGGAGCATCCCGCCCACGGGGCCTGGTACGGGGACCTCTGCGTCGCCCGGATGGTGGAGGCCATGGGGGTGCGGATAGGCTGAGTCTGCTGCCATGTCGCTTGCTCCGCTCCCCCTCTCCTCCAAGGTCACGGTCCTCCGGGGCCTGGGACCGGCGCGGGCCGCGGCGCTGCAGGAGGCGGGCATCGATACGCTCCAGGATCTGCTCTGGAGCCTGCCCTACCGCTACGTGGATCGCGGCAGCCTGAAGCCTCTTGGCAGCCTCGAGATGCGGGGCTTCGAGGCCCCGGAACCAGGCCTGGTCACCGTGCTGGGGACCATCCAGGACCTGCGCCAGAGCACGACGCGGGTGCAGCGCATGGCCCTCACGGAGGTGCTGCTGGCAGACGGCACCGGCACCCTGCGCCTGTTCTGGTTCAACCAGCCCTACCTGGGCCGCACCCTTAAGGTGGGCGACCGGCTCCTGGTCTTCGGAACCCTCACGGTGGGGCGGCACGGGGTCGAGATGCGCGGCCCGCAGTTCGAGGTCATGGAGCGCAGCGGGGACATCGGCTGGGTGCGACGCTACCTCCCCCTCTACCGGAAGCTGGGGCCCCTCACCGGCCGGGTGCGCCAGAAGCTGGTGACCGAGGCCCTGGGCCGGGCCCACCTCGGCGAGGACTGGCTGCCCCTGGAGCTGTCGAAGGATCTGCCGGACACGCTCACCGCACTGCGCCTGCTGCATGATCCGCCTGACCAGAGCGATGCGCGGGACTTGGAGGAAGGCACCACGCCGGCCCACCGCCGCCTGGCCTCGGAAGAACTCTTCGCCTTCGCCCTGGGGGTGGCCCTCCGGCGGGCCGGGCGCCTGCAGCGGCCGGGGCAGAAGGTTCCCACCTCGCCCGAATTGCGGGAACGCCTCCGGTCCTTCCTGCCCTTTCACCTCACCGGTGCCCAGCGGCGCTCGTTCAAAGAGATCGTGGAGGACCTCACCTCGGGCCGGGTGATGAACCGCCTCCTGCAGGGCGACGTGGGCAGCGGCAAGACCCTGGTCGCCCTGCTCGCCATGGCCATGGTGGCCGAGACGGCCGGGCAGGGCGCCCTGCTGGTGCCCACGGAAGTGCTGGCCCGGCAGCACGCGGCCAGCTTTCGCCGCTACCTGGGGGAAGAGGCCGGAGCCCTGCAGCTGCTGCTGGGCGGCATGAAGGCCGCGGAGAAGCGCACGGCCCTGGCCCGCATCGCCAGCGGCGAGGCGCGCTATGTGATTGGCACCCACGCCCTGTTCCAGGAGTCGGTGGCCTTCCACCGGCTGCAGCTGGTGGTGGTGGATGAGCAGCACCGGTTTGGCGTGAAGCAGCGCGAGGCCCTGAAGGAGAAGGGCGGGGATCCCCATTGGCTGGTCATGAGCGCCACGCCCATTCCCCGCTCCCTGGCTTTGGCGGTCTTTGGAGATCTGGACCAGAGCGTGCTGGAGGAACTGCCTCCCGGACGGCAACCCATCACCACCCGGCTGTACTCCACGGACACCGTGGGCAGGGCCTGGGAGCAGGTGCGCCGGGAGCTGGCCGAGGGCCGCCAGGCCTTCGTGGTGAGCCCGAGCATCGATCCATCCGACGAAGGCAAGGTGCAGCTGCGGGACATCCAGGCCATGGAAGCTCTGCTGCGGGGCATCTTCCCCGATGAGGCCATCGAGGTGGTCCATGGGCGCCTCAAGGCCGACGACATGGCCGCCCGCATGGGCCGCTTTGTATCAGGCGAGGCGAAGCTCCTGCTGGCCACCACGGTGATCGAGGTGGGCGTGGATGTGCCCAATGCCACAGTGATGGTGGTGGACCACGCCGAGCGCTTCGGCCTGAGTCAGCTGCACCAGCTGCGCGGCCGCGTGGGGCGTGGGGCGCACCGCAGCCACTTCCTCATGGTCAGCGACTCGGAGAACGAGCGGTTGAAGACCCTCGTCGAGACCCAGGACGGCTTCCGCATCGCCCAGCGGGACCTGGAGCTGCGCGGACCCGGCGAGTTCTTCGGCGTCCGGCAGGCGGGCCTGCCGCAGTTCCAGGTGGCGGATCTCGTCCGCGACCGGGATCTCCTCCTGCGCTGCCGGGAGGCCGCAGGCCGCGCCCTGGCCATCGGCCTCAGCGAGGCCCAGGCTGGTTGGCTGAAGCGGGAGCAGGTGCGACTGAAGCTGGCGGACGTTAGCTGATCCGGACATTGCTCAGGTGATTGGCTTGGGTTCCACGGGATAGAATCCGGAGGCCTGGCTGGACTCCGGTCCGGCGCAGGGCAGCTTCAGGGTGAAGGTGGTGCCCTTGCCCGGCTCGGAGTGGAGGGCAAGACTCCCGCCCAGCAGCTCCGTGAACTTCTTCACGAGGGTGAGCCCCAAACCGGTGCCGCCGTACTTCCGGGTAGTGCTCTCGTCCGCCTGCACGAACTCCTCGAACACCTTGGCCTGCTGGGCCTGCGTCATCCCGATGCCACTGTCCTGAACCATCACCAGCAGGTGGTCGCCTTCAGACCAGGCCTTGAGGAGGACCAGTCCCCCCTTCGTGAATTTGGCCGAATTGCTGAGCAGGTTCACGAGGATCTGCCGCAGCCGGGTGGGGTCCGAGTGGATGCGCTCCGGCACGTTTAGGATCTCCAGCGCGAAGCGATTGCCGTTCTTCTCCACCAGGGGGCGGATGGTCGCATCCAGGTCGTGGAGGAAAGAATGGAGTTCGACCTGCTGCAGCTCCAGGCGCAGTCGGCCCGCTTCGATCTTCGACATGTCCAGGATGTCGTCGATGAGGCCCAGCAGGTGCTGGCCGGCGCTATGGATCTTGCTTGCATCCTGCCGGAGCCCGCCCAGGGCGGGATCCTTCATGTCCTCCTGCAGGATTTCGGAGTACAGCAGGATGGCATTGAGGGGCGTGCGCAGCTCGTGGCTCATATTGGCCAGGAAGGCGCTCTTGGCATTGGAGGCGGCCACCAGGTCCGTGGTCTGCCGGGCCACCTCGTCGATGAGCTCACGGTTGCGCTGCTCCAGCTGGGTCTGCCGGACCTTCACCAGGATGAGGACCAGGCCCGCCAGGCCGAAGACCCCCGATACGCGGACCCACCAGCGCTCCCACCAGGCGGGCCGAACCCGGAAGTGGAAGCGGGTCACGGGGCCCAGGGCGCCTTCCCGGGTCTGGCCGCGGAGCTCAAGGACATGGGGACCGGCGGGCAGGCCGATGTAGCGCAGGTAGGGGGTCTCGGGGCGAGTCCAGTCGGCATCCACGCCGGACAGCCTGGCTTCATAGATGAGGGCGTCCTGGATCTGGTAGTTGGGGACCATGAACAGCACTTCGAGTTCGTTGCGGTCCCGGGGCAGCTCTGGATCGGCGTCGCGCAGCTCGAGCTCCCTGCCGGCGACCCGGACCGAGAGGATCACCGGGGGCCGCAGAGCCTGCGGGGGCGGCAGGGGTTGCGGGTCGTGGCTCATGAGACCGGTGGGAGTGCCGAGCCAGACGCGATCCTTCTCCACCAGCAGGGCACCCTGGTTGCACTCCGGGTGGATGATGCGATCCTCCGAGCCCAGCAGCCGCAGATTCTGGGGATCCCGGCCATCGGTGCAACCGAGGCCGCGTCCGGTGCCGACCCAGATCGTCCCGTCTGCGCCAATGGCAAGGCTGTAGACGACCAGGGTCTTCAAGCTCGCGGCGAAATCGAGGGTCCCCGTGCGCGTGAGCGTGTCGTCCTGCAGTTTGTGAACGGTCAGCGCGGGCCTGGTCTTGTAGCCGATGACGACCTGGCCCTCGGGGCTGACGGCGGCGACGTAGGGAAGCTCGGGCAGCAGGTCCGGAACCTGGTGCCAGGCACCCCGGCTGTACAGGGCGGCGGACTGGTCGAAGAGCGCCAAGATCTCGCCTCCCGGCAGGGCGAGGAGGGTGCGCAGCTCGCGGGGCGGGGGACCTTTCCGCGGCACCAGCTCCCAGGACCAGCCGGAACCAGTCTGGTTACCCCGGACCACGGTGCCATCCTCGTTGGCCAGCCAGGGTCTGCCCTCCCGATCGACAGTCAACCCGGCGGTGATCCTGGCCACGGGCAGAGCCTCGATCCGGAAGGACCTGGTGACCATGGTTTTCGTATCGACCAGATGGATCGTCCCGGCCGGGCTGCCCGAGGCCCATAATGCGTCGTCCTTCCCGAGCGAGAGGTTCAGGAACCGGCCCGTGAGGATACGTCGGAACCGTTTCCCGTCCTCGACCCAGAGCCCTTTGTCCATGCCCACCCAGAGGCGACCCTGACGGTCCCGGACCATCTGCCAGGTGGTGTCGAGCGGCAGCCCGTTCGGGGGTGGGTAATTGTGCCAGCGGGTGTGCCCGAGGACCCTGAGGACCCCCTTGTCGGTGCGGAGCCAGAACCCGCCTTCCTGGTCCACCATGCCGCCCCGGGCATCATCCTGGGCGTGGCCGAACTGCACGCGGCGGTCACCCCGGACGCGCCACAGCCCCTCGGTGTTGTCGACCCAGACCCAGCCCTGCGAATCCCGGCTGAGCTTGGAGATGTGACTGTAGCCGCCGGCCATCTGGATCCTGACCCAGGTGGGCGGCCCCTCGGCCGGTAGCCGCCAGAGGGCGCTGCTGGTGCGCACCCACAGGTTCCTCAGGCCATCCACGGCCACATCGCGGAGGGTCTCGCCAGGCGAGAACTTGGGGGGAGGGACCTGGTGCCAGCTGTTCTCCTCCCAATGCCAGATGGTGCGGGATGTGGTGGCCCAGGCGCCGGCCAGGGAGGGGTCGGCGAACAGGTGGGTTGGGGGCTCCTGGCCGGGCCACGGGACCGGAATGATGAACTGTTCGGGTGCCTGTTCCATGCGGATGCCATCGGACGCGAGGATCCACTGGCGGCCCTCGGCATCCCTCACCACTTCATGGATGGAGCCCCGCGGGATGCCGTTGGCTTCGCCGAGGATCTGGGACTTGCCATGCTGGACTCGGGCCAGGCCACCGTCCGTGGCTACCCACAGGGAACCGTCCTGGTCCACGGAGAGGCTCTGGACGAACCCCGAAGGCAGGGACCCAGGAAAGGTCGAGAAGTGGCTTCCGTCAAAGAAACAGAGACCGCCCTCGGTGCCGACCCAGAGCCGGCCGTCCTGGTCCTGGACCATGGCGGAGACCACCTCGCTGCCCAGCCCCTGGTCGGTGCCGTAGCGGCGGACGGGAAAGTTGCCGTCGACCTGGGCATGGAGCGGGGGGGTGAGGAGCAGGCAGAGCAGACTAAGGGCACGGGACAGGTGGCGCAGCATCTTGTCCGGGGTATCGGCTGATCGGGTTGGCCGCTTCAATTTCCGGCCCCGGTGCAGAGGCACGGCTTCTACTTCGTCAGCCGCTGGGCCACGCGCTCCCGCAGGGCTTCGGGCACCAGCTCGGAGAGGTTGCCACCCATGGAACCGATCTCGCGGACCAGGCGGCTGCTGACGGCCGCGTACTTCTCCTTGGGCATGAGGAAGACGGTCTCCAGCTCGGGGGCGAGCTTGCGGTTCATGAGGGCCATCTGGAACTCGTACTCGAAGTCACTGAAGGCCCGCACGCCGCGGACGATGAACTGGGCGTTCTGGGCCTTGGCGAAATCCACGAGCAGGCCGTGAAACGTGGTGATCTCCACATTCGGCAGTGAAGCCGTCAGCTCCTTGAGCATGGCCACCCGCTCCTCGACGGTGAAGGCGGGCGTCTTGGCGGGGTTGTGCAGCACGGCTACCACCAGGCGGTCCACGAGTTTGGCCGCCCGCTGGATGAGGTCCCAGTGGCCGAGGGTCACGGGATCGAAAGAGCCTGGGTAGATGGCCGACCGCACGGTTGCTCCGAAGGATAGGCCCTAGCCTAGCGCATCGGTCGTGCACGGGTGTCAAAGTACCGCGGGTTCGGAGTACAGTGGTCGCATGAACAAGCCCCTTAGCGTCGGCCTCCTCTTCGGTGGGGAATCCCCCGAGCACGAAGTCTCCATCGTCACGGCCCGGGCCATCGCGGAGCACCTGGATCCGGCCCGCTTCACGCTGCGGCCCATGGGCATCGCACGCAACGGCGTGTGGGTGGTGACGGGCGATCCCTTCGCGCGCCTGGCCGAGGGCGAGCTGCCCCAGCGCAGCGAACACCCCTTCCTGCCCCTGGAGCAGGGTGCCGAGGCGACGCCCCTGCCGGATCTCTTCTTCAACGCCCTCCACGGGGCCGGCGGCGAGGACGGGCAGATCCAGGGCTACCTGGAACTGCTGCACCGCCCTTACACCGGCGCCGGCCTGCTGGCCATGGCGGCGGGCATGGACAAGTGGATTACCAAGCGCCTGTGGGAATCCGAGGGACTGCCCGTGGTGCCCTATGTGGGTCTCACCGAAGAGCGCTGGAATCGCGAGCGATCTGTCTGTCTCATGGACTGCGGGAAGCTGGGCCTGCCGCTGTTCGTGAAGCCCGCCAACCTGGGCAGCAGCATCGGCGTCGAGAAGGTGAAGCGCGGCGAGGACCTGGCCGCGGCGCTCGATCGGGCCTTCACCTTCGATCGCCGGGTGCTGGTGGAGCAGGGGCTGGACATCCGCGAGATCGAAGTGGCGGTGCTGGGTGGTGACGAACCCTTGGTGTCGAAACCTGGCGAAGTGATCGTGGCCGATGAGTTCTACACCTTCGAGGACAAGTATCTCCACGGCAGGAGCCGTACGGAGATCCCGGCCCAGATCCCCGAGGAACTGACGGACCTGGTCCGCAAGCTGGCGGCCAAGGCCTTCGCTGCCTCGGACGGCTACGGCATGGCCCGGGTGGACTTCTTCCTTGAGCGCCTGACGGGGAGGATCTTCCTCAATGAGCTGAACTTCATCCCCGGGTTCACCAGCATCTCCATGTATCCCAAGATGATGGCGGCCAGCGGCGTGCCTTATGGGGAGCTGCTGACCCGGCTCATCCAGCTCGCTCAGGACCGGCATGCCCAGATGGCGGCGAAACAGAAGGGCTTCCAGTCTGGTAGCAACTGGTTCCAGGGCTCTAACAACGCCTGATGAAAAACCGTCAAGTCCTACCCGGAGGTAGCCGATAGGCTTCCCATGGACGTCGTCGGCATCGCACTCTCCGGTCTCCGCGCCTCGGGCGCCGGGCTGGCCGTGCAGGCCGGCAACGTGGCCAACCAGCTGTCGGACGGATACAGGGCTAAGCGCGTCGACCTGGTGGCTGAAGCCTCGGGGGGGGTGCGGGTGTCAGGGGTCTCTACGGATCCTGCACCCGCCGGCCTCGCGCCCTCGAACGTCGATCTTGCCACTGAAGCCGTGCAGGGCATGGGTTTCGAGCTGATGTACAAGGCCAACCTCAAGGTCCTCAAGACCGCGGACGAACTGACCCAGGCTGCGCTGGACCTGAAGGCATAGGCCCTGCAGGTTCCGACTCGATAGCCGACGGCCCCCGGGCCGTTTCCTCGTACACTGTCCGCATGCATGCGCGCACCTGGCTCTCGGTCCTGTCGCTCCCCCTGGTGGCGGCCTTCACCCTGCCCGTGCTGCAGCAGGGCAATCCGCCGAAGCCCCAGCCGAAGGCCGGAGCGAAGGCACCGGTCCAGGATCCCCTCGCGGGGCTCTCCGACATCCAGGACGTGCTGTCTCTGGTGCAGCAGAACTACGTGGACTCTCCCGACATGGAAAAGGTCGTCTCGGGCGGCGTCCAGGCGGTGCTGGAGCGTTCCCACCCCCTGAACGCCTTCCTGACTGCCGAGGACGTGCGCCTGCCCGATCCGGGCCCGGCCGAGGCGGGTCTCATCGTCGTGAAGCGCGGGATCTATGGAACCGTGGTCGCCGTGACGCCCGGAGGGCCCGCGGCCAAGGCGGGGCTCCAGGCCGGCGATGTCATCCGGAAGATGGATGGCGACTCCGTGGGCCGGCTCAGCACCTGGGCCCTGGAGCGCAAGCTGCGCGGCCCTGAAGGATCCACCCTCGATCTCTACCGCTACAACGCCACCGGGGATCTCACCAAGACGACCATCACCCGGCAGCGGCTGGCCCCTGGCGCCCTGACCCTCAAGCAGGGGCAGGGTGCGCTGCTCCTGTCCCTGCCGGACCTTGGGCCGGGACGGGCCGAGGAGATCCGGAAAACCCTGGCTGCCGCGGATCATGGGCAGACCTTGGTCCTGGACCTGCGCCAGTGCCAGAAGGGCTCCGTGGAGGAAGCCGCTGCGGTGGCGGGTCTATTGGGCATGAAGGGCGCCTTCGCCACCCTGCAGGAGGCCGGGAAACCCGAGCGCAGCGTTGCGGTGGCGGGTACCGGCGCGCCCTTCGCCCGCCTGGCACTGCTCGTCGGTCGCTCCACCCTCGGTGCATCGGAAGTCTTTGCCGCCTGCCTGAAGAAGGGTGGCGTGCGGACCTTCGGAGAGCGCACACCGGGCCTGGGCGTGGAGCGCACCCGCTTTGCCCTTAAACAGGGCGGGGCGGTGGAACTGGTCTCCCGGCGCTGGGTGGGCCTTGGGGGCGAAAAGCTGGATCGCCAGGGCATCATCCCGGACCAGGTGCTGCGCATGGCCGACACGGAGGATGCGCTGGCCCGCGTCATGACGGCCCTCCAGACGCCGCCCCCCGTGGCACCGCCAGCCGCCGTGAAGGCTTCCTAGTTTGGCCCGAGCCAAGGGCCGGCGCACGTCCACCCTGGTCCTGGCCGGCTGGGCCCTGGTCATGCTGGCCCTGGGCCTGGGGGCAGGCTTGCTGCTGGGGCAGCAGGGCTGCAACCGGCGGGAGGCGCCCGTGAAGAAGGAAGTTCCCAGACCCGAAGCCAAGAAGCCCGAAAAGAAACCCGCTGAGCCGAAAGCGAAGCCCAACGCTGAGGCTGCCAAGCCCCAGAGCCCCGAACCGGCGCAGGCGCTGCCCCGCCTCGCAGTGGTCATCGACGACCTCGGCTACATCCAGCCGGAGCTGGTCACTCGCCTGTGCAGCCAGCCCATCCCCTTCAGCGTGGCGGTCCTGCCCTACCAGGAGTACACCCGTGAGAGTGCGGACATCGCGCACCGCCTCGGCAAGGAGGTGATGCTCCACCTGCCCATGGAACCCATCGGCTATCCCGGGCCGGGCCGCGATCCCGGCCCTAACGCGATTTTCTACAACCTGCCTGAATCTGAGGTCCGCCGCCGCGTGCGGCTGGCCCTGGATGACATCCCCCACCGCACCGGAGTGAACAATCACATGGGCAGCCGCATCACGCCGGACCGGACGCGCATGGGCTGGGTGCTCCAGGAGGTCAAGGCGCGGAAGTACTTCTTCGTGGACAGCCGCACGGAGAAGGACAGCGTGGCATACGACCTGGCCGAGGAACTGGGCATTCCCGCCGTGCAGCGCCGCGTCTTCCTCGATGACGACAAGGCCTTCCCCGAAATGGAGAAGCAGTGGGAGCGGGCCCTCAAGCTGGCCGAGAAGGAAGGGGCGGCGCTGATCATCGGGCACATCTATCCCGAGACAGTGGAGGCCCTGGAGAAGCTCGTACCGCGCAGCAAGGGGCGCGTGCGCTTCGTGAGGGCCGGGGAGCTGGTGAAATGAAATACGGCCGGCGGGTACTGCTTGAGGTGAGGGCACGACGATGAACTTCGGACCTGCCCTGGCCGTAGGTATCGGTGCCGCGCTGGGCGCCTGGCTGCGGTGGGGCTTCGGATCCTGGCTCAACGCCCACTTCCCCACGCTGCCCCTGGGCACTCTCACGGCGAACCTGGTCGGGGGCTATTTGGTGGGCCTGGCGGTGGCCTTCTTCTCGCAACATCCCGGACTCTCCCCGGAGCTGCGCCTGTTCGTGATCACGGGCTTTCTCGGCGGGTTAACCACCTTCTCCACCTTCTCCGCCGAAGCAGTGAGCCTGCTGGGCCGGGGGGAATACGGCTGGGCCCTGGTGCATGTCTCATCCCACCTGGCGGGATCGCTGCTGCTGACCTTCCTGGGCATGGCGACCGTCAAACTGGTTCTGAGAGGCTGAGGGGGTTCTGATGCAGGGGATCTGCCTGAAGTTCTACGTCCAGGAAGACCGGAAGCACCACCATGTCCTGGTCTACGAGTGGCTGCTGGAGCAGGCGCGGCTGCTGGGCCTGAATGGCGGCTCCGCTTTCAAGGCCATGGCGGGCTTCGGTCGCCACGGCCTGCTGCACGAGGACCACTTCTTCGAGCTGTCCGGAAAGCTGCCGGTGGTGGTGGAGTTCATCGTGACCGAGGCCGAGGCGGATCGGCTCCTGACCCGGGTCCAGGCCGAGGAGGTCACGCTCTTCTACGCCAAGACGGCCGTGGAGTTCGGCTGGGTGAAGGGGCTCAAAGGCTAGGCAATCCTAGTGCCCGCAGCCGCAACCGCCCGTAAAGGCGGCACTGCGGGCAGCACGCACCATGCCGAGGCCCTCCTTGCCGATCAGCAGGGCGAGGCCCAGGGCAGCGGCCGCATCGATCCACCACAGTGCGGGCAGGAGCAGGAACAGCAGACTGCCCGCGAAGAGCAGGGCCGAGAGCTGGATGCAGGCCAGGCTGCAGGCGGCATCAGCCTCCAGGGTGGCGCTGTCCAGGGCCCGGGCGGCCGCCCGCTTGGCGCGCCAAAGGAAGACCATGAAGGTGAGGGACAGGGCCGAGATGACCAGTCCCGGCAGCGTGGTGGGCGGATGGTGCTTGGCCAGCAGCTGCAGGAGGGCGCCTCCGGCCATGCCCATGGCCAGGGCCACGAAGAGCCAGCCGATGCCCAGGGTGGCCTTTCGCTCGCGGGCGGGGTCACCGTGGTCCAGGAGCTTCCAGAGCGCCAGCAGGGCCGAGGCCACTTCGATGAAGCTGTCGACGCCGAACCCGAACAAGGCGATGGACTCGTCCGCCCAGCCGAAGGCCATGGAGACGACTCCTTCGACCAGGTTGTAGGCGATGGTCAGGGCGGAGAGCCCGAGGGCCCGTCTGCGCCACTGGTCCTGGTTCACGGGTGCGGCTCACGCACCTTGCGTGCCTTCACCAGCACGAGGGTGGAGCCTTCGGGCCGACGCTCCATGGTGACCTCATCCATCACCTGGCGCATGAAGAAGACGCCCCGGCCGCCGGGCTTGAGCAGGTTCTCCGGCAGGTTCGGATCCGGCAGGGCCTCCAGGTCGACGCCCGGTCCTCGATCCTCGATGCGGATCTCGAAACGGTCTGCCCTGGGGGTGAAGGTGACCTTCACGGGCTTGTCCTTCTGGAGCTTGTTCCCGTGGCGCATGGCGTTGGCGATGCCCTCCTGGATGGCCAGCCAGAGGCGTTCGCCGTCCTCCTGGGTGAAGCTGAGGTGCTTGAGGAACTCCGCCCCCACCACCTGGATCAGGTCGATGAAGCGCAGGTCCGTGTTGCACGTGAGGACGACGGGCAGAAGGGCGGGGTGGGCCATGGACGCGGATTCCCTTTCACAGACCAGAAGAACCAAGCCCAAGGTACTTGGAATCCCGGGGATTGGGCAGAGGTTTTGCCAGAAGGACCCGCCCCAGGGATCGGGGTACGTGCCCTGGATCACAAAAAAGAATTGTTGGTCCTAAATATGTAGAATATGTGAAACACTCCTTTTCGGCGAGCAGATCCGCCCTGATGGAGGTTCCCATGAAGGCAAGATGGTGGTTGGTGTTACTGGTGCTCCTGGCGGGTTTCGGAGTGCTGGGACTGGGGGGGCGGCAGATTGCCCAGAACGCACCGCCGATCCCGCAGCGGGTGGTGGCCGAAGACGGCACCCTCCTCGTGGGACCCGGCCAGATACTCGAGGGCCAAGTCAGCTACCTGGGCCACGGCGGGCAGCACATCGGCTCCATCTGGGGCCACGGCGCCTACCTGGCGCCGGACTGGACGGCCAAGGCGCTGCACCAGTGGGCCTCTTCCACCCTGGATGGGGTGAAGGCTCAGGGTGGTTCCGCCGCGGACGCCAAGGCCGGGACCATTTCTATATTTCAGAATTATAAGTATGAATCATCTACCGAAACGCTGACCTTGGGCGCCGCCCAGGCTGCCGCCTACCTTAAAACTCGGGCCGAGCTGGCCAAGATCGTCTTCGAAGGCGACAAGGGTGCCGCCATTCCGGCCCACTGGATTTCCACGATGCAAGAGGGCGAGCGCGTGGCCGACTTCTGGCTCTGGACCGCCTGGTCCGCCGCAGCCCGCCGGCCTGGCAAGGACCACAGCTTTACCCAGAACTGGCCCCAGGAACCCCTGGTGGGCAACACCATCACGCCCATCAGCCACCTCTGGAGCATCCTCTCCATCATCCTGCTGATCGCCGGCGTGGGCCTGATGGTCTGGCATCACGCCAGCCAGCCCGCGGAGGAATTCCCCGCCCCCCAGGCCATTCCGGCGGCTCCCGCCACACCCAGCCAGCGCTGGTCAGCCCTCTACTTTGCGGTGGCCATGGCGCTCTTCCTCGTGCAAATCGGGATGGGCGTGTTGACGGCCCACGATGCTGTCGAAGGCAACGCCCTCTACGGAGTCGATCTTTCCCGCATCCTGCCCTACGCGGCCTCCCGCACCTGGCACCTGCAGCTGGCTGTCTTCTGGATCGCCACCTGCTGGCTGGCCACGGGCCTCTACCTGGGGCCGAAGCTCAGCGCCAAGGAGCCCAAGGGGCAATGGTTCGGCGTGGCGGGCCTGCTCGCGGCGCTAGTGGTGGTCGTGGTGGGCGCGCTTGCCGGCGCCCACCAGGCCATCCTGGGCAAGCTCTCCGGCTCCTTCCTGCTGGGCCACCAGGGCTATGAATACGTGGAGCTGGGCCGCCTCTGGCAGATCCTGCTGACGGCGGGGATGGTCATCTGGCTGGTGCTGGTGTTCCGCGCCCTGCTTCCCGCCCTGAAGGGCGAAAAGGGCCGCCTGGGCTTGCTGAAGCTCTTCGTGCTGTCCGCGGTCGCCATCCCACTCTTCTACTCCGCGGGCTTCATGTACACCCGCGAGACCCATGTCGCCCTGGCGGAGTACTGGCGCTGGTGGGTGGTCCACCTCTGGGTGGAGGGCTTCTTCGAGGTCTTCGCCACCGTCGCCATCGCGCTGCTCTCCACCCGCATGGGCCTGCTGCGCGAAACCACCGCCCTCCGTGCTGTGAGCCTCTCGATGGGCCTCTTCCTGGGCAGCGGCGTCATCGGCACGTTCCACCACCTCTACTACACGGGTTCGCCTGCTTCGATTTCCGCGCTGGGTTCTGTGTTCAGCGCCCTGGAAATCGTGCCCCTCACCATCGTGGGCTTCGAGATCGCGCAGAGCCTGAAAGCCGGCAAGGCCATTGGCAGCGGCTACGAGTGGCCCTTCAAGTTCTTTGCCGCCGTCTGTTTCTGGAACCTCATCGGCGCCGGCGTCTTCGGCATGCTCATCAATCCGCCCTCGGTGCTCTACTTCGGCCAGGGCCTCAACACCACGCCCATCCACAGCCATGCGGCGCTTTTCGGGGTCTACGGCTTCCTCGCCATCTCCCTAATGCTCTTCTCCCTGCGTGGCATGACGCCGGACAGGGCCTGGGACGAGAAGTGGCTGAAGGTGGGCTTCTGGGGCCTGAATATCGGTCTGGTCTTGATGCTCGTGCTTTCGCTCATCCCCAGCGGCTTCTACCAGATCGCCCAGAGTCTCGAGCACGGTACCTGGTATGCCCGCAGCGCCGAGGTGGTGCAGAGCCCCCTCATGCGCACCTTCACCTGGCTGCGCATGCCCGGCGACGTGGTCTTCGGCGTCGGCGCCCTCGCCGTCATCCTCTTCACGTTCAAGGCCGTCATCGGTGCCTGGGGTTGGAGGACGGCGGAGGAGATCGAGCCAGCCAAGGATAACCTGCCAGTGGCTCCCGCCTTTGCTGTGGCCGAGGACTGACTCGATTTTGATTTAAGACCGGGCCCCTGCCGCAAGGTGGGGGCCCCGTCCTGTCAGCCGCTGTTCCGCAGGCCCGCGGCGATGCCATTGATGGTGAGCAGGATGCCGCGCGCGGTGCGGTCATCGCCATCTCCGGCGCGGTAGCGGCGCAGCAGCTCCACCTGCAGGTGGTTCAGGGGGTCCAGGTAGGGGAAGCGGTGCTGGATGGACCGCCGAAGGGCCGGGTTGTCCTCCAGAAGGTCGGCCTGGCCGGTGATGGCCTTCAGGGCCTTGATGGTGGCTTCGCACTCCTCCTGGAGGCGGCCGAAGATCCGGTCGCGCAGCGCGGGATCGCCCACCAGATCCGCATAGCGCGAGGCGATGGCCAGGTCCACCTTGGCGAGCACCATGTCCATGTTGGAGAGCAGGCTCCGGAAATAGGGCCAGCGGGCGTGCATCGCCTTCAGCAAGGCTAGGCCAGCTTCGCCACGCTCCCGCCGGAGGGCGTTGACTGCCGCGCCGAAGCCGTACCAGCCCGGCAGCATCAGGCGGCACTGGCTCCAACTGAACACCCAGGGGATCGCCCGGAGGTCGGTGATGGCCCGTCCGGCCTTCCGGCTGGCGGGCCGGGAGCCGATGTTGAGCCGGGCGATCTCGGCGATGGGCGTGGATTCCCAGAAGAAACGCTCGAAGTCCGCGGTGCCGTAGACGAGGTCGCGGTAGGCCCTGCAGGCCGCCTCCGACAGGGCATCCATGGCCTGGATGAACTGCGGATCCGCTGCCGTGTCGCTCCCGACGGGCAGGCTGGCCTCCAGGGTTGCCGCCACCAGCACCTCGAGGTTGCGCCGCCCCACGGCCGGATGGCCGTATTTGGCGGCGACGACTTCCCCCTGCTCGGTCAGGCGGATCTGGCCCTGCACGGCTCCGGGCGGCTGGGCGAGGATGGCCTCGTAGCTCGGACCGCCGCCGCGCCCCACGGATCCGCCGCGGCCGTGGAACAGACGCAGCCGGAGGCCGTGGCGCTGCGCCACCGCCACGAGGTTCAGCTCGGCCTTGTAGAGCTCCCAGCGGGAGGTGAGGAACCCGCCGTCCTTGTTGCTGTCCGAATAGCCCAGCATCACCTCCTGGATGCCGCCGCGGCTGTCCACCACGCGGCGGTAGACGGGAATGCGTAGCAGGGCATCCAGGATGGCGCCGCAGCGCTGGAGGTCCTCGATGGTCTCGAAAAGCGGGACGAGGTTGAGGTCCAGGCGAGCCTCCGCGGGGCGCAGGAGCCCCGCCTCCCGCAGCATCACGGCGGCCTCGAGCAGGTCGGAGACGCTTTCGGTGTGGCTGATGATGCAGTTGGGCAGAGCCTCGGTTCCCAGGCGCTGCTGGGCCGCCGCCGCCGTCCGGAACAGGGCCAGCTCCTGGCGGGTCTCTTCGCGGTAGGAGAGGTAGGGTGAGGCCAGGGGGCGCGAGCTTTCCAGTTCGGCGGTCAGCAGGGCGATCTTCTGGGGCTCATCCAGCGTGAGGTAGCCGGTGCCCGGGCGGACGGCCTCGAGCAGCTCGGCCACCACCCGGCCGTGGACATCGGAAGCCTGCCGCAGGTCCACGGGGGCGAGGTGAAAACCGAAGACCGACACGGCCCGCCGCAGCTCCCGCAGGCGCCCCCGGGCCAGCCGCCGTCCTCCATGCCTGCGGAGGGAATCGTCCAGGGTGTCCAGGTCGGCCTTCAGGTCCTCTGGGGTCTGGTAGGGTGCCAGTCCTTGCGAGGTGGAGGGCCCAGGATCCGATATTTCCCGCTGGGTCGCGGCCAGTCGCCCCGAGATTAGGGCCAGGGCGAGCCGGTAGGCTTCGTCGGCCCGCTGGGGCGACGGGTCCGGTGCGCGGGCTGCGAGGTCCAGCACCGCCTGGGAGGCCCGGGACACCTGGAGGCTGAGGGAGAGCTCCGACGCCAGCGCCTGGAGCTCGTGCAGCAGGAAGTCCAGGATGGTCCGGGACTGGGTGCGCAGGGTCTGCTCCAGCACCTCTGCGGTGACGAAGGGATGGCCATCCCGGTCTCCGCCGATCCAGCTGCCCAGCTGGAAGAAGGGCGGCAGCTCGGCGTCGCCCCAGGCGGGATCGAGCGCGAGCCGGTCCTCCAGGTCCGCGTAGAGGGCCGGAATCTCCCGCAGGAAGGTGCGCTCGAAATAGGAGAGGGCACTGGCGACTTCGTCGGCTACGGCCGGCCGCTGGGGGCGCAGCATGCGGGTCTGCCACAGCAGCAGCACCTGGCGCTGGAGGTGCTCGTTCCGGAGGGTGGTCTCCCGGGGCGTCGAGGCGCTGCGGTCCCGCTCGTCCAGCAGGCGGGCGATCTCCATCTGCGCATTGAGGATGCTCTTGCGCTGGACTTCGGTGGGATGGGCGGTGAGCACCGGGCGGACCTGGGCGCTGGTGAAGAAGGCCCGCAGCGCCTCCGCGTCCCATCCCGCCTCGTCGGCTCGGAGAAGGGCGTGGCCCAGGGAACTGGGCCTGGGTGGGGCGTTCCCCATGCGGTGGGCCCGGGAGCGCCGGATGTGGTGCTGGTCTTCGGCCAAGTTGGCCAGCTGGGAGAAGTAGCTGAAGGCGCGGACCACCAGGATGGCGCGGCCGGGGCTGAGGTCCCTCAGGATGGCTTTCAGGTCATCGCCCGCCCCGGTATCCTGGGCCCGGCGGAAGCGCACCGCGCTCTGCCGGATCCGCTCGATGAGCTGGAAGGTCTCGTCGCCCTCCTGCTCCCTCACCGTATCCCCCAGCACACGGCCCAGAAGGCGGATGTCCTCCTTGAGGGGCTGGTCCTTGTCGGGGTGGGCTGGGTCCATGGACAGGTCTCCCTGGGGCAGGCGGCCTGGGTGGCGTGCAGCCAGGGTAAGGGATTTCGGGCCTGCGGCCCGGTGGAAGTGCCCCGG
>Ga0268298_10000052_pt1 | contig 135870 bp, 114 predicted proteins | sample WWTPWeurt_MetaG_FD_194462 | JGI IMG/M metagenome (GOLD analysis project Ga0268298, IMG submission 194462) | Activated sludge microbial communities from WWTP in Nijmegen, Gelderland, Netherland - WWTP Weurt | ecosystem: Engineered > WWTP > Aerobic digester > Activated sludge | place...
GTCAGATTTCGCTGTTGTGTTATACAATAGCCATCCCGTCTGCATTCAGTTGGCCGTGGTTATCGGGACTGTTGGTCGTTGCAGTGGCGGTGATGTGGTTCATTCCAGATAAAAACATCGAACAAGTGTACCGGTAAATCCATCGTCTCCGTATATACTAACGTATGTTAGTTTTCACCCTGAGCAATGACGCAATTTAATAGAATGGCATGTAGATCCATGAAGGGAAAGATTATCCGTACAGTTCAAATTTGATGTGTTGGCGCGGTACTTTGAGATGTTGAAATAGTTGGATGACGGCTTCGTCAATCATGGTAGACCAGCCACACAGCATAAAGATTCCGGATTCTTTTTTTTCAGGATTCGCTTCACAAATCCGGGTATAAACCTGATGAACATAAGATTGTGGAACGATTGAATATGGGGAAGATAAACCAACCGGAATATGCTGCTCCCGCGACAATGCCACATATCCTTGGAAATGTGGAATGCGCTCATTCCATAGGGTCCAATCATCCCGATAAAGGATGTCTTCCCAATGGCGCGTACCAAAAATAAGTTGCACCGAAGCGAACGGATGTGGGTGGTTCATGAAAGACTGTAACATGGCACGAAAAGGGGCCATTCCGGTGCCTGTACAAATTAAAAACAAATGTTTGTCTTCCTCTTTGGGAATGACAAATTGGCCTTCCGGACTTTTTACACGCAGGACATCCCCCACTTTTATGTGATTGAAAAAGTATTCTGAGGCAGGACCCCCGGGTTTATAAGAAATACAAAATTCAATCAATGCGTTGGGCTGCCAGGCAGAAGCGAGGCTATAACTGCGCCAACGTTGGTTCCTGCGTTCACCAATGGGTAAATCGCAAACCACGAATTGGCCGGGCTGATATGCTGGAAATGCTTCATCAACAGCAGAAAATTGAAACCTTTTGGTGAATTTCGTTTCCTGAAGGATGTGGTCTAATTGTAAAGAATGCCAAACAACAGGTGGCATGAATTTTTAAATATTAACAGCTTTTCCAGAAAAAAGATCAAAGAATCAGATCCGTGTATGGAATCAATTTTTGAAAACCTTTGGAAGCAAAATAATTTTCCGTTTCTGGACTTGGTCTTGAACTGGTGACGAGGGCCAAATCACCACCCCATGCCCCGAGGGACTTTATCTCTCCCCAGTAATCTTGGAAATAACGGTCTTTGAGGCGATCCATTTGCAAATAGGAAGCGATCAAGGTTTCATGATCCAGTACCCACTTCTCAAATGGTTCCAACGATTTGATGTCTAACAAGCGTTCGGTCAAATCAGTAGCCTCTTGAATTAAATCTTTAGAGGGTTTATTTTTTTTCACAGCATCGACGGCGTCACGGCTATCGGTTTTGTGATTGAGGACCAGAAAATAGAGCTTGTCATGAAATGAAGGCTTGAAGTCTACTTGCTCGATGTCGATGGAATCTTCACCAAGAGTATAGAGCAATGGCCCTTTAGCGGCTGCACAGGCCACATCGTACCCGGAGCCAGACTCCACATCAAAATAAAGGTGATAGGGGTTCACATCTGCCCATTGTGACATGTTGTATATCAGGGTTGAACTGGAGCCCAGGCCCCAATCCAAAGGAAATTCGAGGTAATGGTCCACCTTGTATTTTTTCCAATGGGAGAGAAATTCAGAATTGTTTTGGCAACAAGCTTTCAAAATTTTTCGCAAGTATTTCCCCGTTTGGGGATCCGTCGATTCGACAACGTCAAAGCCCAATAAGTCAATTTCTGCTGAAAACCATTTTTTGCCCTGGTGGTCATAGGCATTCCATAAGATTTCAGAACCGCTGAGCTCTTGAACCTTCATGCGTTGACCTAATTTGGACGGCAGTGCCAATGCCCTGGCGCCAAAAAGCACCATGTATTCGGAACTTAATAGAACTTTGCCTCGTGCGTAAAAATCAGCCTTGATAGCCCAGGTTTTAGGTAATTGGGGCGAATATAAGGAGAAAATTATATATAAATTATTTTTATATGATCAATGAATCGCACTTTATTTTTTTCGCGGCAATAAAGACCGCATGTTCATCGATCCCGGTTCAATCAAAACCATGGAAGCATCAACTAAAAATCGGGTAGTGAAACGATGGATAACGAGCATCCAGAGAAGGAATTGTAGGCTATGCTTCAGGTAAGCGTTTCACACCGGCAATGTTGGGTGTTGCATCTTACAGAATGGCCGCCGTGCAGCATTTATTCTTCCTTGTCTTTTTCTTTGCGCTTGTGTTTGATCACTTTGGCTTCGATGTTGAAGATGATTTCTTCCGCAATGTTTTTGGCCTGATCACCAACGCGTTCGATTTTGCGGATAATGGACAGGATGTGCAATGTTTCCCGTCGTTGATCTGGGAATTTGTCGAGGCACTCAATAGCACGGTAGCTGGCAACATCATTTATTTTGTCGAGCATCCGGTCTCGTTTGTAGACGGTTCTTGCCTTCAGGGTATTTTCCAGAATGTAGGCTTCTCTCAAATTTTTTACCATTTCGACAGAGAGCGCCAACATTCGATCGGCTTCCATTTGTTTGATAATTTCCAAATTAAATTGTGTATCGTTATCGGAAATGAATTCCGCGATACCGCAAGCAATGTCTCCAATCCGTTCGAGGTTGGTATTGATTTTTAGTGTGGTCAACACAAATCGAAGGTCGGATGCAACGGGTTGTAGCAGCGCAATAAAGTCCTCACAAACCCTGTCGATGCTGAGTTCATAAGCATTTATTCTGCGCTCGGCAGCTTCTATCTCCAGCGCCAGATCACGGTCACCGGTCTCCAAGGCTTGCTGTGTTTTTTCCAATTGACTGATGACTGCATCCCACATGGAGATCAGTTGGTCTTTTAGATTCTGGATTTCATTTTCAACATGCAGCATATGTAGATACATTTAAACGGATTAGTTAACCAAATCGTCCGGTGATGTAATTTTCTGTTTGCTGTTTTTCCGGATTTCTGAATATCTTTTTTGTTTCATCAAACTCAATCAATTCGCCCAACAGGAAAAAGCCGGTGAAATCGCTCACCCGACTAGCTTGTTGCATATTGTGAGTGACTATGAGAATGGTGAAATTATTCTTAAGTTCGTAAATCAATTCTTCGATCTTGCCGGTTGAGATGGGGTCCAAGGCTGAAGCCGGTTCGTCCATGAGTAGAATGGATGGTTCGATGGCCATCGCGCGTGCAATGCACAAGCGTTGTTGTTGTCCACCGGAAAGTTCAAATGCTGATTTTTTGAGTTTATCTTTTACTTCTTCCCATAAAGCAGCTTGTTTAAGGGATTTTTCGACTTGTGCTTCAATGAAATGGCGGTCGGAAATGCCATTGACGCGCAAGCCATAAGCCACATTTTCAAAGATGGTTTTTGGAAAGGGATTGGGTTTTTGGAAAACCATCCCGACATTTCTGCGGAGCTTGTCAATCTCGCCTACCGGGATGTTGTAAATATCTTTCCCATCGATGAGAATATCTCCACTGATGCGAATCCCATCGATCAGATCATTCATCCGGTTAAATAACCGTAGATAAGTTGATTTGCCACACCCGGAAGGTCCGATGAGCGCTGTTACGGTTTTTTCCGGAATGTGCATACTGATTCCTTTCAATGCATGAAAATCGCCATAATGCAAGTGTACGTTCCGTGTTTCAACTTTATGTGCCATCGTCTTATTTCATTTTTACTTTTCTGCTGAAATAATTTCGCAAAGTATTGGCTGATAAATTCACAATCAATACGATTAAGATCAATATCACGGCAGTTCCATAGGCTATGGAGCGGGATGCTTCAATGTTGGTGCCGCTGGTAGAAATAACATACAGATGATAGGGTAGCGCCATGGCCTGATCCATGATGGATTGGGGCAGTTTAGGCAGAAAGTAGGCAGCTACCGTAAATAAAATGGGTGCCGTTTCTCCTGAAACCCTTCCCACGCTGAGGATTAATCCGGTAATGATGTTTGGAAATGCGATGGGCAGCACCACCTTGCGGATGGTGTAAAGTTTGCTGGCTCCTAAAGCATAGCTTGCATGTCTGAACGTGTCGTCCACTGATTTCAAACTTTCTTCCGTAGTTCGGATGATCAACGGCAATGCGAGCAGTGCCAAGGTGAGCGACCCTGCCAATATGGATGCACCAAAATCAAGTTGGTTGACAAATAGGGCCATTCCAAATAAACCAAAAACGATGGAAGGAACGCCTGCCAAATTATTGGTCATCAATTTAACAAACTCCTTCAATGGTCCATCTTTGGCATATTCGTTTACGTAAATCCCTGCCAGTACTCCAACCGGAAAAGCAAAGGCCATGCTCAACAGCACCAAATAAAGCGTACCTACAATGGCTGGAAATATACCTCCTTTGGTCATTCCTTCGGTAGGCATTTCTGACAAGAATTCCCAATTGATTGCTCCAATGCCTCGTTTAAACAAGAAAAATAAGATCAAGATTAAAATGAGAATAATCAAAGCAGAAATTACCCTGGCAATCCAAAACGCAATGTTTTGTTGCAATCGCTTGGAACGGTCGATATGCTCTGGGAATTTCAACATCGTCTAACGGCTTTTGCGTTTTTTAGAAATGCGTTCCACTAAAAGATTGGTGCACAAGGTGATGATGAACAGCATACAACCCAATGCAAATAAGGCTTTGAAATGCAATCCTCCAAATGGTGCTTCACCCAGTTCTGCTGCAATGGTGGCTGGAATGGTGCGAACCGGTTGCGTAAGAGAGGTGGGCATCAAAGCAGCGTTTCCCGTAACCATGAGCACAGCCATGGTTTCACCCACTGCACGTCCTATGCCCAATATGGCAGCGGCGGTGATTCCACTGGAAGCATACGGAATGATTACCCGGAATATGGTTTGCCAATGAGATGCTCCCAAAGCAAGACTGGCCTCCTTGATTGATACCGGACAGGTTCGGATGGCATCTTCTGAGACCGTGATGATGGTTGGCAGGGCCATGATGGCTAAAAGAATACTTCCTGCAAGTGCCGTTTCGCCAACTGGCAAATGAAATGTAGTTTGAATGAAAGGTACGATGACCACCAGGCCAAAAAATCCATACACCACCGATGGAATGCCCGACAACAATTCAATCACCGGTTTAAGAATTTTTCGAAGCCGCTCATTGGAAATTTCAGCCAAAAATACGGCTGCAGCAAGACCCAACGGCAAAGCAATCAAGATGGCCACCAAGCTCACCAAGAGCGTGCCTAACAACAAGGGTAAAGTACCCATAATGGCTGCAGGTTGGGCAGTGGGAAACCATTCGCGCCCGCTTAAAAAATTCCAAACACTGATGGGGTGAATGTGGATGGTTTTGATGACTGGTGTAAGACTCAACTGCTTCTCTGAGAAGAAAGCGAGGGTACCCGGTACACTATCGATGTAATGGTTGACACAAGCACTGAGGTACTCCAAATTCGGCCCCAGTTGGTCTTTGGTAAAGTAGTCTTCCAGATCGTTGGCAGTGATCAATTGAATGGGTTGATCAAAAGAACCCAAATCCTTCCAATTGACAATTTTTTTGTCAAATATATTCTTGATCTGGATATCGGTTAATTCTTGGATGCCATTGGTACGATGCACATATAAATTGTAATCGTCTTCCAATGGAGAAGAATTTACAAAAGATACACCTTCTCTGAACAAAAAGAATACAATCATTAAAACAATGGCTGCGGATAAAAATCCGCAGCCTTTTATCAATGTTTCGGCTAACTTTTCTAAAAAGTATTTCAATGCATCCTAAGTTTACTGTACCGGTATATACCCGACTTCTTCGACCATTTTTTGTCCATCTGCCGACAACACATAATCTACGTAGGACTTCACTTTCTCGGCATTTTTCACGTCATAAATATAGTACAGTGGCCTGGAAATGGGGTATGTTTTATTTTTTGCTGCTTCGACACTTGGACCTACAAAAGTTGTCCCACTGTCGTAAGAAACTTCCAAGGCTTTAATTTCAGTATTCAGGTAAGCCAAGCCGATGTAGCCTATGGCTCCTTTTGTTTGGCTGATGGATTGAACGATGGCTCCAGTTGCCGGCATGTTCAAAACAGTGGAAGCATAATTTTTCTTGTCCATTACGTGCTCTTTGAAAAATTCATAAGTTCCCGAACTGTTCTCTCTTGAATAAACCACTATGGGCAAATCTTCACCGCCAACATCTTTCCAATTGGTGATTGCTCCAGTGAAAATTCCTTCAATTTGTTCGCGGGTCAATTTGGTAACTTGATTTTGCGGATTAACGACCACGGCTAATGCATCTACTGCAATGGTGTGTGTTTGAATAGTGATGCTTTTTTCCTGAAGTTTCAGCTTCTCATCTGATTTCAAATCACGTGATGACATGGCGATATCGGTATTCCCATCCATCAATGCCGTGATGCCGGTACCACTTCCTCCTCCAACTACTGCAATCGAAAGATCGGGATTGGTTTTCATGAATGACTCGGCTGTTTTTTGACCCACCGGTAAAACGGTATCACTTCCTTTCAGGGTAATGGAATTGTTGTTTGATTTTCCAGCGTCTTGCTTTCCACCACTGCAAGCGATGATGAAGAAGCTTGCAACGAGGAGAATGGATAAAGATTTCATTTTTTTCATATTCTTAAAATTTAAATTGCGTACGAATGGTAAACACATTGTCCTTGATGTCATCTTGGAAACCGTTTAACTGATTGGACTTTTCGTTTTGAATCATGTCGTAATAAAACATCACGTACATGTTTTTGTAGTAATAATTTAACCCGAGACCCAAGGTTGTATATTTAACATCAGCTGATGTTGTACCGGAATTAGCATTTCCTAAGTCGTTCAATTCCACTTTGGTATTCGGATCATACCAATCATATTTCAACACCAGCATCCAATTGGAATGAAATAGTTTCTGTAAAAAATATGCACTGAATGCGTTGAATTCGCGAAGGTAAGAGTCTCCGGTTGGTAAGCTTGCTGATTTAGGACTGTCGGTTGTGCTGGCATTACCGGGTTGTGTTCCTTGAATCCATTCCCCTCTCAAAGTGGTTTTACCCAGCGGGTTTGAAAAACTAAACTGCACATCTGCACCCAGGTATTGCCTTTTCAACTTGCTCCCTTTTGCATATTGAACCGAATCCAATAAAACAAAGGCCGGCTGGTCTCCAGAAATTTCAAATCGTTTGTTATTACCTTGATAAACTCCTCCATTGTAATAGGAGATTCCACCGGTCAATGCAGATGAGCCCAATGATTGATTCATTGAAATCCTGGCAATGACATCCTTAAAGCCATCGAAATCGGCAGCGGTAGCGGTGCCATTGTAAACTCCCAATTCCAATTGGACAGGTTTGATCCCACTGTAAGTCAACTTCATGCCAAGGTCAGCCTCTGCTGGCAACAAGGTGGTTGAAAAGCGCACCCGCTCGGGTCCTTCATGGTTGGCAGTGGAATACGATTGTTCAAAACCAAAAGGCCTTGGAAACAAGCCGGCAGTGTATTTCAAATGCCAGGCACTGTGTGTATAACTACCATATACATCGTGTAATGATATGCCTCGTTCGGTATTTTCGGTAACGAGCACCCATTCAAACGGTTTTGCATCGTAAGCAACTTTCAAACGGGCTCTGCGCATGCTGAATCGATTGTCTACCTGCGCTGCAAAATCACCTCCAGGATATTTGATTCCTTTTTCTTGTGCTCTTTGGTATTGAGCCTGCAGATAACCGCTGACTTTTATTTTTTTGAGCACTTTGAGATCTTCTGTCAGTTTCACGATGGTGGTATCCGCAACAATTTGTTCTTGGGAATGCAAAGAAAGGCTAATTAAGGCCATAGCCGTGGCCAGGATTGGAATTTTCATTTCAAACTTTTTTACTGATGAACACTTTTTACAAGGCAAAGGTAGAGTGGCCACCATGCGATGGGTAAAATCCAATATTAAGAAATGATTAATTCGAAACGATCGCTCCATTGGTAATGGTGTCTGGCATTTTGCTTTCAAAGGGATGCTCGGTGAATATGTAAAAGTGTCAATGAACTTTCCTGACCAATTACTTTCAAAGAATTCCTATTTTCACATTTTAGATTCATCTAAACCCAATAAGTATTATGCATCGCAGAGAGTTTGTCGTTCAGTCGGGTTTGCTCGGTAGTTTAGGCTTAACCGTTCCCAGCCTGTTGTCTCAGAAGCCTAAAAAACCCAAATCGGTCATTGTCATTGGAGCCGGATTTGCGGGCTTGGCGGCTGCTTACCGGTTGAAGAAAAAGGGCATCGCGGTGACCGTCCTGGAATCGAGGAATCGCCCCGGCGGACGTGTATTCTCCCATAAGGTGGATACGCAAAATCCCTTGGTCATCGAACTTGGAGCGGAATGGGTGGGTAATTCGCACGAGCGCGTTATCCAGCTTTGTGCAGACTTTGGACTGGAATTGCAGAACAATCAATTTGAAAGTCATCTGACCTTGCAAGGGCAACACCAAGCACCTGGTCAGTGGGATTTTAGCCCTGCTTTCAATGCCTTTTGGAAGGATAAAACTGAAATCTGGAATAAACTTACACCAGTTCAACGCCGGAAGCTCGACAAAATGGACTGGTGGCGTTATTTAGCCAATCGCTCATTTGATGATCGCGACTTGTTGTTACGCGATTTATTGGACAGCACGGATTTTGGAGAAAGCATTCGCCATACCAGCGCTTTTGCTGCTTTTGCAGAGTATGCTGAAAGCAGTGATAAAAACGAGATGGACCTCAAGATTAAAGGAGGAAACTCGCAGCTCACTGAGAAATTGGCGCAGGCAGTTGGACCTGATCACATTTTTTTGCAACACCACGTAATGCAAATCGATCAATCCAAGGCTTCTTCTGTACGCGTAGAATGTACCAATGGAAAGAGTTTCTCTGCGGATGCCGTGGTATGCACCCTGCCTACATGGTCCTTGTTGAAAATCAAATGGAATCCGGTATTGCCTTCAGCATACATCGATGCAGTCCATGCACTTCAGTATGCTCGTATTGGCAAATTTCCTATGGTGTTTTCTGACAGGTTTTGGAAAGAAGAAAATTTTGATATGGTAACCGATACTCCGGCCCATTATTTTTACCATGCAACCAAAAATCAAAATCAAAAGGAAGGTGTTTTGATTTGTTATGCCATCGGTGAAAAAGCTGATGTGCTCAATTCGGTGACCGATCTTCAACGGGAAGAAATCATTTTACAAGCATTGAAGCCGGCATTTGGGGAAGTACGCAATCAGTTAATCAAGAGTCTTAAATATTATTGGGGGGTCGATGCATATTCTAAAGGGGCCTACGCTTTTTACGGAAAATCACAATGGTTTGGCATCATGCCACAACTCAAAATTCCACATCAACGGGTCCACTTTGCAGGAGAGCACCTGGCCGACTGGCAAGGGTTTATGGAAGGTGCGATCGTGACCGGTGAAGAAGCAGCGGATGCTATTGTAGGGAAGTGATTCGGGAGCGGTTCATGAAAAATGAACGCGATGAAATGAAATGCGAAAACTAACGTACAACATACTCAGTATGTTATCCCGTTTGATCGTAAGGACTCAACATTTAATTGTAAAAATCGAACCAGATAACTAACAATTGGTAGTTATTTCAGTTCATCAATCATTTTATCAGCAGAATTTCTGTAAAACAGAAGTGAAGTGTAGAGGCCAATTTGGATGAAGGCTGTTTGCTTTGTTTAAAGCGCTTTGTATTCGACTTTGACTTTTACATCCACATCATTGGATACGGTATTCTTGACCACCGATGGAATTTCGATTTGGTAATCGCTGCATTTAACCTTGAACATGCAGTTGGCATGGATGCCCTTATCGTCTACTAAAAATTCCACGGGTGCAGAAATAGATTGCGTCACGCCATGCATGGTAAGATCTCCGCGCACGGTGGTTTTGTAAGTTCCGGGGCTGCTGAGTTTTAATGAAGCAGCATTGTCCAAACTGCCTTTAAAGGTACATTTCGGAAATTTTGTCGATTCGAGGTAATTTTCATTGAAATGCTCTTGCATCAGGGCTTTTTCAAACACAAATGAATTGGACAACACGGCAAATTCAATTTTTCCGGAGGCGAGGTCCACAACGGTGGTTGCCGTTGAACTTTGCCCTTCAATTTTTTCGACTTTGGAAGGAGAGTTGATTCTGATTACTGCATTTTTTGAATAAAACTTCTGAGCATTTGCTGAAATGCTAACCAACATCATGACAAAAAACATCCACCTGAGCATATCTATTTTTTTTATTCAATTAAACGTGCAAGTTGCGAAAATAGCTTTCACAAAAGGGTCAATAATTACTTAATATTTTATTAAATTGTTAGAATGGTCATGAGTTGACCTCTAAAATGCTTCTACGACGGCCGCAATGCCTTGTCCACCCCCGACGCAGGCCGTTACCAGTCCATAGCGTTGGTTTCGTCTTTTTAATTCATTTAATACACTGATGACCATGCGGGCACCACTGCATCCCAAGGGGTGTCCCAAAGCGATGGCGCCACCGTGCACATTGACAATATCCGGATCCAGATCTGCAATGCGAATGACAGCCAGGGCTTGTGCAGCAAACGCTTCGTTTAGCTCCACCAAACTGATGTCGGTCAGCCGCAAGCCAGCCTGTTGCAAGGCCTTTGGAATGGCAGCGCAAGGTCCTATACCCATGTAAAGCGGATCGACACCAGCGACCGAGCAACTCACCAATCGGCCTAGGGGTTTCAACGATTGTTCCTGAACCAATTCATCCGACACCAACAAATGAAATGCCACTCCATCAGTGGTCTGGCTTGAATTTCCGGCGGTAACCGAACCATTTAATGCAAAAGCAGGTTTGAGGCTTGCAAGTGCCTCCAAACTGGTGTCGTCCCGTATGCCGTCGTCGGTATCCACAACAATTGATTTCGAACATTTTTTCCCTTCAGAAAAATATTTTTCCTGAATTTCCACCGGACGAATTTCCTGTTGAAAAATGCCTGACTTTCTGGCCATTGATGCGCGCTGATGTGAACGAAGGGCAAACAGATCCTGGTCTTCTCGGCAGATGTCATATTTTCGGGCTACGGCTTCTGCGGTCAATCCCATGCCAACCAAATAATCCGGATTGCGTTCAGCCACCGCGTAGCTCGGCGCCAATTTATATCCTTCCATGGGTACCAGGCTCATGCTTTCTATCCCTCCGGCCACCATGCACCGAGCCATTCCACTGTTGATTTTGGCAGTGGCAACAGCCAACGCTTCCAGCCCTGACGCACAATAGCGGTTGATGGTCATTCCAGGCACATCACGCCCCAACGCTCGCAAGGCAATTTGCCGACCAATTTGTAAGCCTTGTTCCCCCTCTGGATTTGCACAGCCCACCACCACGTCATCCACCGGTATGTCAGAAGAAAGTTGAACTTGATTCACCAGGTGTTTGACGATTTCCACCCCCAAATCATCGGACCTGGTAAATCGAAATCCCCCTTTCCTGGCTCGCGTCAAGGCGGACCTGGTCATTGCAACAATGAATGCATCTTTGGATTTGCTCATGACCATCTTTCGTTCAACTCAAATATTCCTTGAGTTCGGCTTCGAAATGCGTCAAGGCATTGTACACGGGTAAGGGTATTCCGCCGCCAAGTGCACAAAGGGAACCTTTTTTCATGGTTTCGAGTAAGTCGTTGAGCAATTCTCTGTCAATTTTATAATTGGGATCTTTTTGTGCTTTTTGAAGCAGTTCTTTGCCTCGGGTTGAACCCAATCGGCAGGGAAAACATTTGCCACAACTTTCGTGTGCGGTAAACTCAAACAGGTGTTCGAGGTATTGGATCATCGGATAACTGTCTGGAATGGATACAATGGAAGCATGGCCTAACATGAAGCCTCCTGTTGCAAAACTTTCAAAGTCAACCGTCAATTCCTCAATTTTCGAAATGGGTACTAAACCCCCTAAAGGACCACCAATATGGAGTGCTTTGATTTTCTGTTTGAACCCACCGCCCAATTGGTAAATGACTTCTTTTAGAGGGGTTCCCATATCTACCTCATAAATTCCGGGTTTAAGAAAATGACCGTCGAGTGAAATCAGTTTTGTTCCGGTGGATTTCGCTGTGCCGATGGATCCAAAAGATGATCCGCCGTCGCGGATGATGGAAAACACATTGCAAAGGGTTTCCACATTGTTGACGATGGTGGGTTTACGGAATAAACCTTCCTGCACGGGAAACGGTGGTCGAACGCGTACTTCAGGTCGTTGTCCTTCGATGCTTGAGAGCAAAGCGGTTTCTTCACCGCAAATGTAGGCTCCTTGGGCTTTGATGACCTTGAATTCAAATGAAAAATCAGTGCCTAACACCCGTTCACCCGTAAAACCCCAATGACGGAAATTGTCTACTGCTTCCTGGATGGTTTCCACCGATTCAGGATATTCTGCACGGATGTAAATCACCCCTCTATCGGCTCCTGCCATGTATCCGGCTGCTAACATTCCAAACAGTAGTAAATGGGGTTGATGTTCCAGCAAATAGCGGTCGCTGTATGATCCCGGATCCCCTTCATCCGCATTGCAGACTATGAATTTTCGGGGGCCTGGCATTTTTGAACAACTGTCGATTTTGATCCACATGGGAAATCCAGCTCCTCCGCGGCCGCGAAGGCCGGATGATTTCAATTCTTCGATCCACCGGTTGACTGGGGCACTGAGCAAAACCAGGAGTTGTTCCCTCAATGAATCGAACGTGGGTTGTGCCTGGGTGAGCAGGCCATGCCCCAACGATTTTACTTGGTATTTGTCGCGTAATTTTGAACCGGATTCCTTTATTTTTTCGAATGAATCGATGGCATTGCCCGAATAATTGGATCCTTGATAATGAAATGCGTTGTTTTCATGGCATCGTCCCAGGCAACACATTTCGCCTATGGCTTCCTTGGGAAAATGCGCCGATAGTTTTTCGTGAATATGGGTTTGGGTTCCTGCGGTCAGGCATGCTGAACCATTGCAAACAAACACTTTTTTATTCCTGTTTTCGGGGCGCGTAAAGTCATAAAAACTGAGGGTCCCAAAAACGGTGGAACTGCCCATCAAATATTCTTCGGCTAGTTTTTTTATTTTTTCTTCCGACCATTCCTGGTTGGTTGGAACGCGTACACCCAGCTCCTCAAACAAGTTGTCTTGCAATTCCTTTCGCCCCGACAAGGCGCTAATGTTTTTTGACATACACGATGAATTCAGCAGTGAAAATACTATAAATCCATGGGATGCTTCAAAGTGATTGAATGAGTAATCATTGTATTCTACTCAGGATTCATTAAATTTGATGAATATTTTTTCTTCATTTTAAACAAAACGACAATGGACCTTACTTCAATTTTAATCAATACCGTGGCCGGTGCTGGCGGCGGTTATTTGGGAAACATGGTGAAAAAAAATGCCCTTGGTATGATTGGCAACCTCGTGGCTGGAGCGGTCGGAGGCAATCTGGCGCCTGCATTGATATCTCTGCTGGGAATGTTGGGAGACTCGGATGCAGGAAGTAGTGGTTTCAGCATTCTCAACATTGTGGTCTCTTTGCTTGGAGGAGGTGCAGGGTCCTTTTTGGGTGGACTCTTTAAGAAAAGTGCATGATTTGAATTGGAAGAACCAAATAAAATTTCAGTTCGAGCTGAAGCCTTTGGATCCAACTGAATTTTTTTAGGAGCTGGTCGATTCAACCAACTCCACCCAATGCTTTGCTGTGCGTTGGGCAAAATCATTGATTTGGTGACGACAGCTGAATCCGTTGGCGATGATTTTGGATTCCAGTGGCGTTTTCTGTACTACAGGGGTTAGCACTTGTGAGGCGATTTCCCTGGAAAGATCGAAGTGCTTTTTTTCATAACCAAATGATCCCGCCATCCCGCAACAGCCTGTAGGAATTTCTTGCAAACGAACGTTCGTTCGTCCCGAAAACAAACGATGCAGTGATTGCGTGGTAAATATGGCTTTTTGGTGACAGTGTCCGTGCAAGACATATTCTCCCGGAGGAAAATGAATCCGATCAATCCACTCTTGCTTTTTTAGCAGGAAGTCTTCCAATAAATAAATCAGCCCTGAATAAGCTGCAAAACGAGGGTCATTCAAAAGATCCGGGACATCATCTTTCAAAGCGGTGGCACAGGAGGGTTCGCAGACCACTACAGGAATTCCCTTTCTTAAATATGCTTCCAAACGAACGAACGTTTGTTCGCCTCGGCGACGAGCTTGGTTAAGCAATCCATGTGAAATGGCAGGGCGCTGACAACATCCTTGGTCGAACACATGTACATGCAAACCCAATGACATCAATAGCCGGCTTGCTGCTATGCCAATGCCGGGTTCATGGTATTTGATGTATGTGTCTGCAAACAGGACGACATCCGGACTTTCTACGGCATTTGAAAATTGAAAGGGTTGGGAAGTGTAATGGGGTAAAATTCTCCTGTTGTCCAATCCGGCAAACCATTCAAGTCCATTTCGAAACCAACGCGAACGCAACATTCGATTAACCAGGTGAGCAGACATGCCTGTATTCCATTTGCCAAAAAAGTCTTGCAACAAGATCATGCGGTCGGCCGTTGTCAGCCCACGTCGCGATTTTGCAATGTGCAACACTTCACTTTTGAGTTTGGCCATGTCGACATTGCTGGGACACTCCGATTTACATGCTTTGCAAGATAAACACAAGTCCATGATGTCTTCAAGCAATGGACTTTCAAGGCCCATATGATCCAATTGGCGGCTCATGGCCAACCGAAGTAAATTGGCTCGTGCACGTGTACTGTCCTTTTCTTCCCGCGTGGCCCTAAAACTTGGGCACATGGTCCCACCTTGGGTTTTACGGCATTCTCCCACGCCGTTGCACAAATGGACGGCTTCCTGAAAACTTCCTTCGTTGCGATACTGAAACATCGACTCGTATTCCTGATCCCGGTAAGCCGCACCATAGCGGAGGTTTTGATCCACTGGTGGTGCTTCAACTATTTTTCCTGGATTCATGATGTGATCCGGATCGAACAGGTTTTTTACTTGTACAAATGCTTTGTACAAAGTGCTGCCAAAAAAAAGTTCGTTGTATGGACTGCGTGCCAAACCATCTCCGTGTTCTCCGCTCCAGCTGCCACCGTATTTTTTTACCAATGCAAGGCATTCCTTTGAAATGGATTTCATGTGTTCGATATCCTGGTGATCGCGCAAATCCAGCAATGGTTTCACATGCAGAAGCCCCACGCTTGCATGGGCATATGCAACCACTGGAACTCCATGTCGATGGCACAGCTCAAACACTTCGCGTATGTAGTTTGATAAGTACTTCAAAGGCACTGCTGCATCTTCAATGAATGCTATGGGTTTGCGATTTCCCTTTACACCCATCAGCAAGCCAAGCCCTTTTTTGCGCACGGTGAAGACGGCTTCCATTTCCGATTTGTCCTCAATGATGGGCCAGGCATAACCAATCTTTTGTGTACGCAAATAGGCAGCCATGTGTTGGGCTTTGGCGAAGGCTTCTTCTTTGGTGTCTCCGTAAAATTCGACCACTTGAACTCCGCCCGGATCTCCTTCAATAAAATGGCAATAGCGCTTTGTTTCTATGTTTTCCCGGCTTTTTTGAATGAGGAGATGATCCAATAATTCGACGGCGGCAGGTTTGAAACGCACCATTTCCTCAATGTGTGAAATGGATTCAAAAAAATCTTCGAAATGAACTACACACAAGCACTGGTATGCGGGTGTAGGTTCCAAATTGATTTTGGCTGCGAGGATGATTCCCAGGGTGCATTCGCTCCCGGTAAAAAGCTTGCTCAGGTTCCATTCGGCTGATAAAAATTCATCCAGGTTGTAACCGCCTACGCGTCGCATCACCTTTGGAAAATGGGTTTGGATTTCTTCGCGATGGGTTTGAACGATTTGAAAAAAGTGGCGATACAATTCGGATTCTGCTTCTTTTCCTTCAAGCTTATATTCGAGTGCAGGGAGGTCCATAGGCTTGCAGTGCAAAATCACACCATTGGCCAATAAAATCTTTAACTCCAGGACATGGTCGATGGTTTTTCCATACAAGATGCTGCGCGTACCACTGCTGTTGTTGGCTATCATGCCTCCCACGGTCGCACGACTGGTGGTTGCGGGATCAGGAGCAAAGTGTAGTCGGTGTGTTTGCAGTTGCTGGTTGAGGACATCCCTTACAATGCCTGGTTCCACCCAGGCCCAATGTTCGGAAACATTGAGTTCCAGAATTTTGTCCATGTATTGGGTGAAATCTATGACCAACCCTTCTCCAACGGTTTGCCCAACCAAGCTTGTCCCGCCGCCTCTTGCAACCAGGGGAATGCGATGTTTTGCAGCCCAGGCTACCATCTTGATCACATCTTGTTCATCTTTCGGGAAGGCTACCCCCAAGGGCTTGATCTGGTAGTTGCTGGCATCGGTTGAGTAGATGGCCTGTTGCATCAGATGGCTGGAAACTTCCCCTGACAGTTGGTGGCGCAATTCGCCGAAGATGGATTCTAAAGAAGTGTGCATGAATGATTTCATGCAAAGTTACCTGAACTCATGATTATCAAAAAAAAGAAAGCAGTCCGCCGTAACGAACTGCCTTCAAAACTACACCTTTCTTTTATTGTCCAAAAAGCTCCCGATGGATGCCCCTTTGAATGGGGATGGTCCGAGCGGATGCTCTTTGTTGTTATTGCTTAAGCCTTGGTGTCTCGAACCCGCCAAGGTATCGAGCGTTTACAGATTCCATTCTTTTTGTACCACATGCGTCATGATGTGGGTAGCACGGGTTGGATCGACTTTGGTCATGGAAATCGAAACCTGGTTGCCATCAATGGTCCAGTTTGCAGCCAACGGTTTCCCATCTTGCTGAGCCATGGGCTTATCCAAAACCACATCACCTTGTGCGGTTTTAACCAGTAGGCGGCCTTTTCCATCCACGAGCAATTCCTGAGCGCCGTCAATGCGTAGCTTTATGTCTTCATGGTGAAAACCAGCCTCCACCAGAAAATCAAGTTCCAATTGGTCTGCACGATCAGCATACATCAGATCAATACCAGGATACAACTGATTGTAAAACAATTTGCGGTATTGCTTTTCTACGCAATCTTTTGCATTGCGTCTGATTTTCAATTCTTCAGCGGCCACGACTTCGAGGCTGTTGTTGATTCCTTCCCATTTCAAGCCTACAAAAGTTGATTCTGCAACTGTGGCAGACATGTTGGCATTGCCAGATCCCTCCGGCATGCGGATGGAAATTCCGTCTTTCAGGAAGTAGTACTTCACCAGATCATTTTGTGCGGTGTACAAAACGTTTTTGTGGAAGTCCAATACATTGCATTTGAATTCTGCAAAGCGAAGTTCTACTGCTTCAACATCCTGGGGAAGTTGTTCGCTGGCTTGTGCAGGAATCCATCCCATGAGGATTGTGAATATGCTGAGGGACAGTAAGTGTTTCAATTGCAAGTTTAGTGTTTTCATATACCGAATTTTTAGTTTTTGTCATTCAATAATTTCCCATGTTGCCTTTTAGCAACTGATTTTAACGCTTCATTTATTCTTCATTCCTAGGAGATGTTCGGAGTGGGTGTCTCAGGTTTTCCGAAATCTCTATGTAAAGATGACGATGTAAAAATAACGTTGCATCCGCGGGAAAGTTTTTAAAGAAAACTTAATTTTTATTTTTTATTTATAAAAGATTGTTAATGTTTATTTCTAAAATTACAGTTTTATATATCGTTTACAAAATATTATTTTGTATTTTGATCATAGGATAAAACGCTTAGAAGGGTTATTCCATGACCTCCTTTTGGTTTATTCTGCAACTTCCACTTCGCTGAATTCCCGGTTGATGATGTTGGTTTCCAACTGTGCATATCCGGTATAGGTCAAACTGGTGTGATCGGAGCAATTGGCTTTGAGTTTTTGGAGGACGTTTACCCGTGCTTGTGAAAAATCCCCCATCTCAAGGTCACATCGGTTGATGATGAAATTTTTTGCGTTCAGTTCACTGTGATCGTCCAAACGCAGATTTATGTAATCAGCAGATCCTTTGATATGCATGCTACTAAAATCGTTGAGTTGGATATCGGCCTGCGATACGTTCAGCAACATGTTAGCCTCGGCATGATTTTCCGTCAAAATCTTAATTTGCTCTGCATGTATACTGTCTTTCATGGTAAACTGAACAAACTCATTCAAAAAGATCTCTCCAAGGGTATTGGAATACACATCCACGATGATGGCCTCATTGATTTGATAACTTTTGATGCTGTCCATTTTGATGGTCACGCGTTGGCCTTCCTGCTTAACCATAACAAATTGCTTGAGGTTATCTTCTACACGTACAGTGGCTTTTGGGCTTCCTTTGTGCCAGTTCACTTCAAAATGTTTTCCGGCTTCGAGGATGGTAAATTCCGTGAGTGGAACTTCCATCTGTACCCATGACCGGTTCCCCACTGTCAAATCGCGTTGATAATCATTTACATCAAAGCGCAATTTTACCAGGACGATCAGGGTACACAGCATGATGAACGCTACGGCAGCGATTGCGATTTTATTACTTAATTTCATTTGTATTATTTTTTTTCCAGTTAGCATAATAATTTTTCATTTCATCCCAGGTAATGCCCAATTGATCCATGGCGTGGAATAATTCGGGAAGAAACTCCTCAGCGAATTGTTCCTTGCGGTGATCAATTGAACGGATTCTTGCGCCATCGGCAACAAAAAAACCGATTCCTCTTCGATTTTCAAGGATGCCGAGATCCTGCAACAAAGTGTAGGATCGCATGACGGTGTTGGGATTGACCTGGATGTTGGTTGCGTATTCGCGAACAGAAGGAATGCGTTCACCTTCTCTCCAGGATTTGTTGATGATGTTTTCCTGAACGGACATACCAATTTGTTCGAATATTGACAATGATTTCTTGAATTCCATATTACACCTGTTTTTCTTTAATTTTTAAATAAGACATATACCAAAAGAAAGGTGCAGCTAAGTAGTCTAAGAAGAATTTTCCAAATTTGAACATCCAGAAGTCCTCCAGCATGAGATCGATCGGAATGTTGCGATTGCTGATCGTCACGCTATCTGAAGAGGAACGAAATTCCGGAAAGAGGATGTAAGCAAAACAAAACACGACCAGAATGTAGGCAAGAGCTCCAATGACTGTCCAGAGTACTACTTTGTACCATCCTCCGGTATTGAACATGGCAGCGCCAAAGAAAAATACGCTAAAAATGATGGTGAGGTAATGGAGTCCCTTTAAATGGTCTGAAGTAAAAATATTGAAGCTTGCTTCTGATTTATTCATGATGATTCCAATGATCAATTCATGGCAAAGAAAATACAATGCAAAGAGCAACAGAGATCCCAACCAAAACAGCACATTGCTGAACAACCACTTGGTGAAAACTTTTTCTGCAGCCGTGGCGGGAAGATTCAGAAAATCGGCGCGCGTAGGCAGTTTTTTCAATTCTTCGAATGAATTCACCACGTAAATGAATCCGAAAATGACGAAAAATGCTTCCAGTGATACGCTTTTTACTCCCGTGTTTTCAAAATAAGCAATGATGGCTGTCACCAGCAAAACGCCTCCCAACACAATGCTCATGATTTTGAAAAATGGCAAGTAAGACAAGTAAAATTCTTTTTTACTCAGATTTGAAATTCTATTAAAGCTAAAAGATGAATTCATAGGATTTTGATTTAAATGGATTTGGAAATGATGGCATTGAAGAGTATTTCGATATCTACTTCCGTTTTGACTTGGTGATCGGCATTTTGGCTCAGCACCACATGACCTCCCGGTACTTGCTCTGCGTATAAATAGTGGTCGGGCATGCTCACTCCAGGGTAAAAATCAAAGCGGTATTTTTCAGAAATGGCAAACAGATCCTGGTTGAAGATGACTTTTCCACCTTCCACGACGACGATCCTGTCTAATAAGTTTGCAACGTCTTTGACCTGGTGGGTTGAAATGAGGATGCATTGATCTTCATTCAGGGAGTTGGAGACCACTTTTCTGAAAATGGTTTTGGAAGGTATGTCCAAACCATTGGTGGGTTCATCCAAAATCAAAACCTTGGAGCCGGTAGCCAATGCAAAGGCGATGATGAATTTCTTTTTTTGACCGAACGACAATTCTTTTAGTTTACGATTTTCAGGCAACTCAAATTCTTCTAGGATGCGGCTGAATTTTGTGCCGTCCCAATTCGGATAGAATGGAGCATAAATGGATTCGTAAATCTTACAGGTAACCTCGGGAAGGATGTATTCTTCCTGAACGTAGAACAATTCTGATAGCATGCCGATGGGGCGTTCAATGCTCGGTAAATCATTGATCAATGCTTGCCCTTCTTGTGGGTGGAGCAATCCACTGACCAGACGAAGTAAGGTGGTTTTACCGGCACCGTTTTTTCCCAGGATACCATTGATGGTTCCAGGCTGTAGGTCAAGGTGAAGATCCTGAAACAAGGGGGCCTTTTTTTTCCGGTAACCAAAACGCAGATCTTTCAGTTGAATCATGGTAGTTGTTTTAGTGTATTAGTTTAATAGTACACCACAAAGGTATATTGCATGATTCGAAAATACCAAATATTTTTTCTAAAAAAATTTACATTTTTTATTATATAATGTATATATTATTGATTAACATTAATATATAATAAAATAATGCTCAGAAAATCGAGAAAAAAAGTTCGAAAAGACAAGGATTACTGCCCTTCTTTCAGTTTTTCGGCTAAATATTTGGCCGTGTAGGAGTCTTTATGGCCCACCAAACCCTCGGGAGGACCCTGGTATAAGAGTTTGCCACCGTGTTTACCACCTCCTGGGCCCAAGTCGATTAACCAATCAGCGGTTTTCAAGACATCCATGTTGTGCTCGATTACCAAAACGGTATGGCCTTTTTCAACCAAAGCATGCAAAGCAAACAGCAATTTACGGATGTCGTCAAAATGCAAACCCGTGGTGGGCTCATCAAATATGAAAAAGATGTGTTCGGAACTGCTCTCCAATCCCAAATAATAAGCCAATTTCAACCGCTGCGCTTCTCCTCCGGACAGGGTGGAAGAGGACTGCCCCAATTTCAGGTAATTCAGTCCGACATCGTTCAGTGGTTTCAGTTTCTTGACAATATCCTTTTTATCTCCAAAGAAATGGAGTGCTTCTTCCACACTCATTTGCAATACGTCGTAGATGTTTTTATCCTTGTATTTGACTTCCAGGATTTCATTGGTAAACCGCTTGCCGTTGCATTCTTCACACAACAAAGCCACATCTGCCAAAAATTGCATTTCCACAATGATTTCGCCTTCACCTTTGCAATTTTCACACCTTCCACCTTCGACATTGAATGAAAAATGTTTGGGTTGATATCCCCTGAGTTTGGAAAGACTCTGTTGCTTGAAAATATCGCGGATGTCGTCATAAGCTTTTACATACGTTGAAGGATTGCTCCTGGAGGAACGGCCCAAGGCTTGTTGATTGACCATTTCGACAGTTTGAACCCTGCGCATATCTCCCTCGAGCCGACCAAAATTTTGGTTATCCGAAGCATGATCGGGCTGAACCGCGGCTTGCAGCAGCGGGTAAAATATATGTTTGATCAAGGTGGTCTTTCCGGAGCCCGACACCCCGCAAACTCCAATCATGCAGCGCAGTGGAAATTCGCAATGCAAATCCTGGATGTTGTGTAAGCGGGCGTTGCTGAGCCGGATTTTATCGGGCAGCAATTTTTTGCGGTAAGGAATGGGAATCCGTTTTACCCCTGTGAGGTAAGCTGCCGTCAGATTGTTCTCCGCAGCGGTCAAAAATTGTTGATAACTTCCATTGAATACCACGGAGCCTCCGTGAAGACCAGCCCCAGGGCCAATGTCGAGAATTTCATCAGCTTTGCGTATGACTTCTTCTTCGTGCTCAATAACAATGACCGTATTGCCCAATTTTCGCAAATGCAACAATGCGGCCACCAAATTACCGGTGTCTTTGGGATGCAAGCCAATGCTGGGCTCATCCAATATATACAGAGAAGAAGTCAAATTGGACCCCAGGGTTCGGGTGAGGTGTATGCGTTGTGATTCGCCGCCACTTAAGGTTGAAGCCAGGCGGTCTAGGTGGAGATAGCCCAAGCCGATTTGTTGCAACACCTCCAAGCGGTTGGTAATTTCCAACAATAAGCGTTTTGCCACTTCCCAATCGTAGTCAGTGAGCTTTAGGGTTTTGAAAAACTGCAACAACTCTTCCACAGGGATGAACATCAAATCCAAAAATCGCTTTCCACCGAATTGCACCCATTGGGTCTCTTTACGAAGGCGCGATCCTTTGCAATGGGTACAAGTGGTTTTTCCTCGAAACCTTGCTAACATGATCCGGTTCTGAATTTTGTACAATTGACCTTCCAGTTCTTTGAAGTAGGCATAAATCCCTTGGTAATTTCCATGACCATTCCACAGGATTTCTTTTTGTGTATCGGTCAGCTGAAAATAAGGTTTGTGCAAAGGAAATTTTATTTTTTCCGCCATTGCCAATAGTGGGAGCAACCATTCGCTGCCTTTATCTCCCGTCCAACATTGGATGGCACCTTCATAAATGGTTTTGTTTTGTTGAGGAATGACTTTGTTTTCATCGATGCCGATGATTCGCCCGTATCCTTCACACACAGGGCAAGCGCCGTACGGATTGTTGTAATTGAAAAACTGCGGAGTGGGTTCCAAAAATTGAAGGCCATCCAACTCAAAACGGCTGGAAAACCGGACCTGTTTTTCATCCTCGATTACCAGTGTACAATATCCATGGCTTTCCGCAAAGGCTGTTTGGACCGAATCCGCCAGTCGTTTCAGTACATCTTCGTCAAGATCTTGGATGATCATCCGGTCTACCACCAATAAAAAAGACTCCAGCGCGGCATCAGAAATCTTTTTCTTGAGGAGGGGCTCAGACTTTTGCGCCAACAAATCGTCAATGGTGGCGAGTTTCCCCTCAAAATACACCCGTATAAATCCTTTTTGTTGAAGGATGGTCAATTCCTGTTGGAGGCTCCGTTCCGGATACTGTTTCTGCAATGGGGTGGCGATGTAAATTTTTTGACCGGGTTCCAGGCTTTTGATGTAATCCACCAAATCCTTGACTTCATGTTTTTTGACTTCTTCTCCACTCACAGGGGAATAGGTCCGTCCCAAACGGGCATATAGCAATCTTAGAAAATCATAGATTTCAGTCAATGAGCCCACGGTGGACCTTGCATTGGCAGAACTCACCCGCTGTTCGATGGCAATGGCTGGGCAAAGGCCTTTGATGTAATCCACATCGGGCTTTTTCATGCGGTTGAGGAACTGCCGGGCATAGGCCGACAGGCTTTCCACGTAACGGCGTTGACCTTCCGCGTAGAGGGTATCGATGATCAGGGAAGATTTTCCAGATCCGGAAACACCGGTCACCACAATCAACTTGTTTTTGGGTAGCACCAAATGAAGATCTTTGAGGTTGTTGGAGCGGGCTCCTTTGATCTCAATCGTGTCGCGGTAGGTAGGGTGTTTGGCCATCTCAATAGAAAATGCAAAAAGAATAATTTTTCAGAATAACTTGAAATCTTTGGTAAAAATGATTGCAAATGGCATCTTTTTTGATATTTTTAATCTGGATCAAGCTAAAAATGCGGTTAAAATTTCGTTAATTAGAAAAATGTAACCAGGATATATGGAGACTTACCGTATCTTTAGCACATCAATTCATTATTCAACAATAAAAAGAGGCCTATAGATTAAAACTTCTACACTTTATTAATCTTTTAAATAATAAGGGTATGCAAGTTAAGAATCTGGCTGATCAGGCGTTGATTGATCAGTATTTATTAGGCAATGAAAGTGCTTTTGCGGAATTGTTGAATCGCCACCAGCAAAAGATTTACACCTCCATTTATTTATTTGTCAAAGATCGGGATCTGGCAGACGACCTGTTTCAAGAAGTTTTCATCAAGATCATCGATACCCTGAAAAGAGGGGGTTATAACCACGAAGGCAAGTTTTCACAATGGGCCATACGGATTGCATACAACATGTGTGTGGACCAATTCCGTCGGAACAAACGCCGCACCAAAGTGAGCGGAAACGATGAGTTTGACATTTTTGATGTGTTGGAATTGCCCGACGAAAACCGCGAAGATCAGATGATCCGTTCCGAAATGCATACGCGGGTGCGCCAATTGGTTGATTTGTTACCGGAAGAACAAAGAGAGGTGGTGATATTGCGCCATTATGCCGATTTAAGTTTTAAAGAGATCTCGCAGCTTACACGGGTAAGCATCAACACCGCTTTAGGAAGGATGCGTTATGCATTGATCAACATCCGCAAATTAATGGAAGAACGTTCCATCGTTTTGCAGTGAATCATTAGGAAAATCTTAACTAAAACAGAAAACCATTTGGCAATTGCCAGCGTTTAGAATATAAATGTGAGATTTTTAGGCTTCGTTTAAAATCGGGATTTGATTTCCCACAGGGATTAGGGAGGCCGCATCAACGATGCGGCCTTTTTTTATTTTATATACAAAACTAGCTTACCCACCCAATGCCTGCTGCATTTTACATGGTGGCAACCACATCGATACCCAATTTCAAAATTTATGAGGCTCTCCGTTTTTCCTACTTGAACCCTGGAATTGCATTTCCGATTTTGAAGGAAGGGGGATTCAATCAGCGCGGATTACCAGCAAATTTTTATTTTTGCCATGAGTCGGTCACCGATGAAATTCGTTTCTAAAGCCACCATAGCTCAGTTGGTAGAGCAACGCATTCGTAATGCGTGGGTCCGCAGTTCGAGTCTGCGTGGTGGCTCAGGTTCTTTCAATTTAACAATGATCCACTTACCAACCGTTATGCCTGCCTTGGCAAGCCAGAGTGTATCTGCTTAGATTGTTTTGTAGGCGAATGGATTCATCGAAGTGGCAACAGGTTGAAGCATGCCAGTCGTTTACTCAAGCATTCTTTTTGATGTTACACACAGCTCCGGCATTCATGCCAACATCCGGTTTGGAGGCATTGCAGCTTGGCGATTTGCTCTACAGGTGTGTCCTGACCTTTTCCATTTCCATAAAAGATTCTGTAAAACTAACGAACGTTCGTATGATCCCGGTATTGTTTCAATGCGCTTGTGGATAAAGCAATGCATCGCTCAACAAATCGGCAAATTGGTCGGGAGGGCAGGCAAAACAAGCAATGCCCAGTTGCGCCAATTGTTCTGCAAGTTGGTGGTCATAGTCTGGTTTTCCTTGTTCACCGATGCACAACAGACAAATCACCCGTACGCCTCTGGCTACGAGTTGTTCCAATTGCCACAAGAGCTTTTTTCGTGAACCACCTTCAAACAGGTCACTGATTAAAAACAAAACGCATTCTTTATCGTTTCTGATTTTCTGGCTCGCATAGTGGACGGCCATTTGGATATCTGTTCCCCCGCCACAAGGCACATTGAGCAACAAATCGGTGGGGTCATCGTATAGGCTGCTGACATCGGTTACTTCTGTATCAAAATAAATGAGGTTTGTTTTAACGGTTCGGATACCGGCCAACACCGAGCCAATTACGGCTGCATAAATCATGCTTTCCAACATGGACTCAGATTTGTCCATCAAAATGAATACTTCGGGCAACTGTTTTCCTTTTCGAAATCCGTACCATTGATCCGGAACGATGGTTTGAAGCGATGGTTGATAGTGTTTGAGGTTGCGATGGATGGTTTTACGCCAGTCTATCCATTTGGAGTTTGGTTTCATAGGCCTGGAATGGTGGCTCATGAGGCGTTGAAGAGAATCGGTAAATCTCCCTTTGAGTTTTTTTTCCAATTCCCGTAACAATTGTTCCACCAGCAACCTTGCAGATTGCTTGGATCGGTCGGGCAACAGATCGTGCAACTGTAGGATCATTGCTACATTGGAAATAGAGGGTTCCAACTTTTCCAACAGTTCGGGCTCAAGCAACATTTCGCGGATGCCTTGCATTTCCAAAGCATCCTTTTGTAGAAGCCGAACCACATCTTGTGGGAAATGGCTGCGTATGCCTTCGAGCCATTTTCGGATCTTTACGGCGGATCTTCCAAATCCAGTGCCGCCTTTTTTTCCATAAATGGATTCCAGTAAGCCGTCAACTTCTTGTTGTACGGAATCCAATGTAGTCTCCTGATGGGGATCCGCAGAAGGGCCCAACACCATTCTCCATCGGCTGATTCGATCCTCCTCCATTCGACAAATGTACTATTTTTGGAGCCGCATTGTAGAAAAGTGAAAATTTACATAAAGTGGTTCGGGGCTTACTTTTTGTTTTGGATGCTTTGGTTCATCCAAGCCAGGCTGATGTTCATCGCCATTGAAATTTTATTTGGCTATGAAATTTCATTGAAGCATTTTTTTCAAGCATTGTTTTACGGAGCATATATGGATTTATCAACGGTAGGATACTTGCTCTTGCTGCCGTTGTTGCTTTTTTTAATTCATCGATACATTCCGTTTTACAAAATAGTGAAAGCTTATAGTGCTTTGTTGTTGGTGGTCTTGGCTGGCTTGTATGCTGTAGATGCCATGCTTTATCACGAATGGGGGTATCGCATGGATCACACCGCCTTCCGTTATTTGAGTCATGCGAGGGAAGCGGGCAATTTTATTTCGTGGATTAATGTAGCGGGTTGTGTTTTGCTGTTTGGCTGGTTGTTGTTTTCCGGTTGGGCATTGCATCGAAAGTTGCAGGCAGAAATCGATCTGCCTTACCACGGAAAAATCCTTGCGACCAATGTTCTCGCATTTGGCTTGTTGATCATTCCCATTCGCGGTGGAATCGATATCATTCCCATGAATCCGGGCAAAATATTTTTTTGCAACCAACCCTTTGCAAACCACGCAGCGCTCAATGTGCCCTGGAATTTATTGTACAGCTTAGAGAAGGAACGCAAGAACCATCATCAAGTTGCGCTATTAAGTGAACAAGAAGCCAATCAGCTGTTTCAGCATTTGGTAAAAGACAGCTCCTCATTGGAAGTGAATTATTTGCGCACAAAGAAGCCAAAAATCTTATTTCTTTTGCTGGAAAGTTTTACGGCCAATCTGATTTTTCAAAAATATCAGGGAGAAGAAATGACACCCGGATTGAACAAATTGTTTTCAACGGGAATTTATTTCAATCAAGCTTATGCCACGGGTGATCGCACAGAAATGGGTATTGGATCTGCATTGAGTGGCTTTCCAGCTCAGCCTTACAGTTCGATCCTGAACCATCCTGATAAAACCTTGCATTTGCCATCCATCGTTCGCGACCTGGCACGTGTGCAATATCACACGAGTTTTTATTACGGAGGCGATGCAAGTTTTGCAAGCATGAACAGTTATTTTTTAAATGCCGGTTGTGAAACCATCATCGACAAAACGGCATTTCCTGCTTCTTCTTACAATGCCAAATGGGGTGTTCATGACCACTTGTTATTTGAACGGATTTACGAGGACATTTGGCGCGATACATCCCTGTTTTTCAGATTCTGCTTGAGTTTGAGCAGTCATCCTCCGTATGAAGTCCCAGAACCCAAACATTTTCATGAGTCGGGTGAAGAAAGCCAGTTCGTAAATACCGCGTTCTATACCGATAAACACTTGAGTCTGCTAATCGATCGTTTGCGCCAACTCCCTTTGTGGGACAGCCTCCTGGTGATCGCCGTTGCAGATCACGGTGCAAGGTATCCGGGAAATCACGATTACCATCTGCCATCCAAGTTTCACATACCGCTGTGGTTTGGAGGAGGCGCCGTTTCCATTGATACCACCATACAAACAATCGTTAGTCAATGCGACATTCCAGCCATACTTTTTGATTTTTTGGATATGGACCGCAGCGCTTACAGGTTCTCCAAAAATCCAATCAAAGCGCATATCCAGCCATTTGCTTTTTATGCTTTCAACAACGGATATGGATTGATCGATTCCTGTGGCAAACGTTCGTATACCATCCATCCGTATGCTTTGCTTTACCAGGAAGGACGCCCGTGTCTGGATGAATCATACGGGAAAGCCTACTTACAAAAAGTAGTTGAAGAATTCCACGAAATCAGCAATGCTTCTTCAAGGAAATAAACAATTCGTTTCCGGCACGAGGAGGAATGCTGTTGTAGCAAGGTTCCATCTTGACACATTCAAAATGTTTGGAAAACAATTCGATGTATTCTTCGCGACGTCCTCCAAAGGGAGGGCCAGGCGCATCAAATGGACTGGCGAGCAAGACGCCAGACAACCATCCTCCTGGATTGAGTAAAGCGGCACATTGTTCTACATATGGAGTCCGTAGTACCGGGTCCAATGCGCAAAAAAATGTTTGTTCAAGGATGACATCCACTTTTTCGTTTAGCGAAAAAAAATCAGCACAGATGCATTGTACCGTTGCGAAATGTCCAACGCGTTTTTGAATATTTTCAACCGCCGTTGGTGAAATATCGAGGAGAAGAATATTTTCAAAGCCAAGGAGTGCAAGGGCTTCAGCCTCATAGGCATTGCCGCATCCAGGAATCAGGATTTTAGCTGTTTTATTGCCAAAATGTTTTACCCATTCTACCAAAGCTGGTGAAGCATATCCGATATCCCAACCCGTTTGGCCGTTGATCCAGCGCTGATCCCAATAGTTCGAGTCCAATTTATTTTCCACAATGTGTCATTTTTTATTTTGCATGCTTAATAGGCAAATCGATTCTCATTTTGATTATTGGAGGTCTTATCCTTTTACATAAAATTTTACAAAGACAGGATGGTGGTCTGAGAAACTGGTTTGAAATACTTTGTGTGTGCAAAATGAAATGGAATTTTGGTCTCCCAGAATGTAATCTATGCGCAATCCAGGCAAAGCTCCTGCAAAGGTGGTTCCTAAACCAGATCCACATTCCAAAAAACTATCATTCCAATGCTTGGTCAACAATTTGTAGCAATGCGAAAAAGGGGTGTCGTTCAAATCACCGGCAATGATGCAAGGTTTTTCGGATTGCATTGCATGATCGGTTACCAACTTAGCCTGATGCGATCGAACAATGGTATTTTTTTTATACTTGCTCAGCATGCGTCGAATGTTGTTTAGAAACCCTTTTCCTTGTTGCTCTTCCTTTTGCAACGCGGAAATTTCACGCGCCAATTGATTGCTTTGCAAATGCAAACTATACACGCGCACTGTTCTTCCCTGGATCAAAGCATCCACCCACAAACAGCTGTTCGTTCGGGTCCCAAAATCTATTCGTCCTTTGTCCAAAATAGGAAAACGCGAGTAAATGGCTGCACCATGTTGAATCATGTAATGAAAATACGGATAGATGCCGGAGCGATTGATCACCTCGTCGGCAAAGAAATTGTCTTCTTGCACGCATAAAATATCTGGATCGTACTGACGGATGAACGAGATGAATTTATTTTTTTTCATCTCTGCCATGGCCTGCGTGGTGTCTTTCAATTGTTTCAATCCATAAACATTGTAGCTCATGATGCTTACCGGATCCTTTTGACATTTATTGGCGTTTGAATTTTCTCCAAAACTGAACATCAAAAAAAAAGGATTCCACCCTGCTAGCAAGCATATAAATGGGAGCCAAGCATTTTGCCATTTAAAGACCAGCCAAAATAAAAGAATGAGTATGTTGATGAGGAAGACCACCGGAAGAATTAAACTGGCAATGGAAAACATCCAAAATATGGAAGGGTCCGCCCCCACGATGAAATACATCAAGATGCACAGAAAAGACCAGACAATGTTCAGAGCCAATAAAAATCGCAACATATCAATGTTCCTGACTTTTTCGATCTAAAAACGCTTTTTCTTCTTGCGAAAGGGATTGGATACCTCCCTGATGAATTTTATCGAGAATTTTATTCAATCGATCTTCAGAAGGCACGTCTTGCTCCCTTTTCGGCATGGCAATTTTTTTTCTGATGCGGGGTTTTCGAACGACCTTACGTTGAATAGAGTGAAAGAAATCCATTTGGTAACCTCTGCGTAATAGCACCACATAAAGGTACCCCCAAAGTGCTCCTCCTATGTGGGCAAAATGACCACCAGTATTGCTTGCTTGTCCGGCGAACAGCAAATCAAGGATCAAAATGACTGCAGCCAAATACTTGATACGAACCTCTCCAATGATGACGAAGTGTATTGCGTAATTGGGCGAAATGGTGGCTGCAGCAAACAAAAGGCCCATTACGGCTGCAGAAGCACCATATGCATGTACCTGAATGGTTTGGTACCAGGGTATCCATTGTGCCGTAATTACAAAAAACAATGCACCGCACAATGCCGATTCAAAAAATATATACCGGGTATGTCGTTCACCGATGAGGTCAGATACAATCGTGGTCAGCCAATAAAGCCACATCATGTTCCACAATAAATGGAAAAAACCTTCGTGCACAAAAATATGTGTCAACCAAACCCAAATACGCCACAAGTTATCGGTCCATTGGGAAGACAGGCTGATCGAATGAATGATGTCGTAATAAATGATTCCTGGAGATCCACCATTTTGAAAGGTAAACCAAATCTTGATCACATTGAGAAGTAAAAAAATAGCTATGCAGATAGCGATGCAACGCACCCAGAATCCACCATGATTCCATTGATATTTTAAATCTTTTCCCAATGAATCAAACATTATCTACGTCTTTGATTTCGCCATGCAAACAACAATAAGAACCCTACCAACGCCCCTCCTAAATGTGCGAAATGGGCGATTCCGGTCGCATACCCGCTCAAACCCCACAACAAGTCGGCGGTTATGAAAAAAATAGCCAGGTATTTGGCTTTTACCGGTACCGGAATGAATAGGAGACTCATGGGCATATTGGGGTACAAATATGCCAAGCCTACAAACAATCCGTTGATCGCACCCGAGGCACCCACCACCGGAATGTTCATGTCATCAGATGCGCCCATGTAATGGATGGAAACAAATTTGATGAGCATGTGTAACATGGCTCCGCCCAAACCACAAGCCAGATAAAAACTGACAAACCGTTTGGTTCCCAAGCTATATTCCATCATGGGTCCGATGAAGAACAAGGAAAGCATATTGAACAACAAATGATTCATGCTTCCATGCATAAACATATGGGTTATAACCTGCCAGGGTTTGAAATATGCACTTTCGGGATAGAATAGGTAGAAATGATATTTAAAATCTCCCATGATCCCAATGGAAGCAAAAAACAAAATGATGTTGATGAACAATAAATGCTTGACGGCTTCTGTAACTTGGTTCATTATTTAGCTGAATTTTTTCTGCAATTCTTCAAGACTTAGTTGAAATAAACATTTTTTGCCAGCAGGATTTGCATAGGGTATTTCACACAAAAAAAGTTGTTCGACCATTGCGTCCAAAGCCTGCTGTTGAAGAGGTGTATTTCTTTTCACAGCGCTGCTGAATGCCATGGCGCGGGCAATTTGATCTTCGATCGACAAAGATAGTTCCTCCAAATTCCTGTATTGATCCAACAGTTGTTCAAGCAAAGCCTGTTCGCGAATCGAACCATCAAGTTTAGCAGGAATTCCTTGAATGAGAAAGGTATCGGAGCCAAACGGTTCCAAATCAAATCCAAGCTTTTTTAGTGGGTGGAGGATTTCGGTCATCAAATGTGCATCTTGCTTACTCAAGTGCAGAGTTTGAGGAAACAACAAGGTTTGCGTGGGGGCGTCTGAAGAAGTCATGCGCATCCGGTAATATTCGTAGAGAATGCGTTCACTGGCCAATTGTTGATCAATGATCGTGAGGCCGGAATGCAATTGTAGAACGATGTAACTGTTGAGGTATTGCTGTGCTTTAAATCCTTTTTGGTCAGCTTCAAAATCGGCAACGCGATGAACCGTTTCTTCATTGGTCGATGGATTTTCAAGGGCGGATTCAATTGGTTTGGATGAAACGCCTTCTGGAAAAGCCATGCGTATCCAACTTACCGATTGGCCTTCGTTAGGAGTCATTGCTGCACTGGGAAAACCACCCATCACTTGATCCAAACCGGGGCTTGCCGATTCAAAATCCAATTGAGGCGTCAGGCTGAATTTCGAAAGGCTATATCGGACAGCCGCTTTCAAGAATTGGTAAATGAGCCGTTCATCTTCAAACTTGATTTCCTGTTTGCTGGGATGCACGTTGACATCAATCTTCTCGGCATCGATATTCAGAAACAACACGTAGAAAGGATGCAACTCGGGTGAAACGATGTGTTCGAATGCTGAACGGATAGCATGTTGAAAAAAGGCACTCCGAATAGCCCTCCGGTTTACAAAAATGTACTGTTCACCGCGGGTTTTTCTTGCCAATTCAGGTTTGCCGATGAATCCGCTCACCTCCAACACATCCGATTCAGGCTGCACGGGAACGAGATGATCCTGGTACTTTTTACCAAACAAGCCGACGATGCGTTGTTTGAGTGAACTGGGAGATAATTTATAAAGCACCTGGTCATTGATCTGCAGGCTGAAAGAAATATCCGGAAAAGACAATGCCTGGTATATGAATTCATCTTGTATATGGCGGATTTCAAGGGCATCGGATTTCAAAAATTTTCGGCGGGCTGGGACGTTGAAAAATAAATTTTTAACCTGGATTTGGGTTCCCGTGTTGCAGGCGCAAGGTTCTTGGAGTTTGATTTTTGATTCAGAAATCAAAATCCTTGTTCCGGTGACATGGTCATGGGGCTTGGTTTTAAGTTCGACCTGTGCAACCGAGGCGATGGAAGCCAAAGCTTCGCCACGAAATCCTTTGGTATGTATTTTGAACAAATCCTCCGCGTCCAGAATTTTAGAAGTAGCGTGTCGCTCAAAAGCCATTCGGGCATCGGTGGGACTCATGCCACAGCCATTGTCGTTGATTTGGATCAATGTTTTTCCGGCATCGCGAACGACCAAACGAATTTCTGTCGCGCCAGCATCCAGTGAATTGTCAATCAGCTCTTTAAGGACTGATGATGGCCTTTGAATGACCTCCCCAGCTGCTATCTGGTTGATCACACTATCGGGTAAAAGTCTAATGATATCGGCCATCTTGTGATTTGCTAAAAGATCTATAACAACCGGACAAAGTTATAAGTTGCCATTGAGCTCTTTGCAAAATAGTGGAAGGTCTTCTAACTGATTGAAGAACATCCAGCGCTAGAGACGTGCAAAAAAACACCCAACCAAAAGAAGTAAAAGGCGATCAGAAACCCATGCACCATGAGACTCAGTGACATTGTGCCATTATTCTATTTTGCAGGAAGCCATTCGTCAAGAGCGGGTTGAATGGCTTGATGTTTATGGCCTGAAGCATCAAATGCATCCGACCACTCCACAGAATCTTAAACGGAGATATTACCTATCCTCTTTGTCTTTACCAGGGGCATTCGTTTGAAGAGCTAAGACAAAAGGAGAGTGGGGTTTTGTAAAACGGGTGGACTGGTGTTATGGTTTAATCATTGCCCTTACAATGAAGCTATCAGGAGACTTTAAAAAAGATCGTATCTTTGCATCTTAGTTGATTCCATGAGTGATTCCGTCCAACATGAATGTGGTCTTGCATTGATCCGACTGCTAAAGCCCCTGGATTTTTATCAAAAGAAATATGGCTCCTGCTTTTATGGTCTGCAAAAACTGCATTTATTGATGCAAAAGCAGCGCAACCGCGGACAAGATGGCGCGGGGCTGGCCACCATCAAGTTGAATACCCAGCCGGGGAAAAAGTACATTTCCAGACGCCGAAGCAACGCTTCCAATTATCTGCAGTCCTTGTTTGAAGGGGTTATGCAACATTTTGAAGGTTTGGATGAGCACAAAATTAGCGATGGCCAATGGTTAAAAGAAAACAAGCCTTTCATGGGAGAGGTCTTGTTGGGACATCTGCGCTACGGGACACATGGGGATAACACCATCGAAACCGTTCATCCGTTCATCAGAGAAAACAATTGGATCAGTCGGAACCTCGTGTTGGCGGGCAATTTCAACATGACCAATGTGGAGGAGTTGTTTCAAAAACTGGTTAGTCTCGGACAATTTCCTAAAATAAAATCAGACACCATCACCGTTCTGGAAAAAATTGGTCATTTCCTGGATGAGGAAGTGCAACATCTTTTCAACTGGTATAAACCAGAAGGATACTCCCAACAGGATATCAATCCTTTGATTTTTGAAAACCTGGACATTTGTAGAGTTTTGGGAAGAGCGGCCAAGAAATTTGACGGAGGATATGTAATTGCTGGGATGATCGGTCATGGAGATGCATTCGTGCTCAGAGATCCCAACGGGATCAGGCCTGCATTTTATTATCAAAACGAGGATTTGGTGGCGATGGCATCTGAACGTCCGGCTTTGCAAACAGCATTTGAGGTGGGTGTGGAAGAAATTCAGGAATTGAAGCCAGGCAATGCCCTGATTTTGAAATACAATGGGAAGGTGAGTGAAGAATTGTGTATCGAGCCAAGACCCAAGAAATCTTGCAGTTTTGAACGCATTTATTTTTCCAGAGGAAACGATGCAGATATCTACCAGGAGAGAAAAAACCTGGGGCGGGAGTTAGCACATCAGTTGATGCCTAAGATTGATGGTGATTTTGAGAATACTGTATTTACGTTCATTCCCAATACTTCTGAAACCGCATTTGTTGGATTGTCGGAAGCGCTACACGATCAGTTGAACCAGCAGAAATTAGCAAACATACATTCTGCAAATGAGCCGTTGAATTACGAAAAATTGCAGCAAATTGTTTTGCAAAAACCCAGGATTGAGAAGCTGATCGTTAAAGACGATAAAATGCGAACATTTATCGCCAACGACCATATTCGGGGCAAACTTGTTTCCCATGTATATGATGTGACCTATGGGATTATTCGTCCTGGAAAAGATACACTCGTTGCGTTGGATGATTCGATCGTGAGGGGAACCACCTTACGCGACAGCATTGTCCATATTTTATCCACTTTGCAGCCTAAAAAAATCATCATCCTCAGCTCAGCACCACAAATTCGTTATCCGGACTGTTATGGCATCGATATGTCGCAGATGGGCAAATTTGTAGCATTCCTTGCTTTGGTTGAACTTTTGAACGAAGACAACAAGGAGCATTTATTGGAAGAAACCTATGAAAAATGTCTTCAACAACAAGATTGGCCTGTTGAAAAAATGCAGAACCACCTCATCGAATTATACAATCAATATCCATATGATACCATTTCCAAGAAAATTGGACAAATGCTTCGACCCGTCAACAGCGATGTGGAAGTGGAGGTAATATTCCAAACCCTGGAAGGCTTGCACAAAGCTTGCCCCAATCACTCGGGAGATTGGTATTTCTCAGGAAATTATCCAACCCCTGGAGGAGTAAGAGTGGTGAATACGGCATTCATCAATTTCATGCAACACAACGACGTAAGGGCTTATTGATGCACCCTGTGCGAGTTTTATTAAATTGAATTCTGAAAATACATTTTAACATCGCAATTTTGCGACGTGATGTGTTTGCTTGCATCATTTACAATGCTTGAAAGAACCGGATCTCAATTGCCCAACAATTCTTTCACAATGGCCGAAATGGCCTTTCCATCGGCTTTTCCTGCCAATTGCTTGCTAGCGGCTCCCATCACTTTTCCCATGTCTTTCGGACCTGCGGCGCCCACCGATTGAATGATTTCATTTAAGGCAGTACGGAGTTCTTCCTCGCTCATTTGCGCCGGCAAATAACGTTCGATGATTCGAATCTCTTCCCGTTCAACTTGCGCCAGATCTTCGCGGTTTTGCTTTTCATAGATGTCCAAACTTTCGCGTCTCTGTTTGACCAATTTTTGGAGAATTTGGATGGCACGATCTTCGTCCACTTCCTTTCCGCTTCCATCCGTATTGGCCAGTAAGATAGCCGCTTTAATGGCTCTTATTCCACGCAACGCCACCTGGTCTTGCGCTTTCATCGCTTCTTTTAAATCCGCGTTGATTTTTTCGGAAAAACTCATTGCAATAATTTTATGCAAAATTATAAAATCCCGGGCAATCCAATTTACTTAATGCAAAGACAAGTGCTGAAATATCTTTCATGAATGCTCTTTTGGGCGATCTGATGGTAAAGACGTTGACGGAAACCAAAACGATTGAATAATGGTGTAAGGAGATTGGTTGTCTCTAATTCGTGCAAACTAAACGCATTTAATCTTGCTGAAAGCCATTAAAAAAAATATTACAAAACTAACGATTGTTAGCAAAATACCTCATCATCCTTTCAGTCTTTCGCATTTTTAACTCCAATGTTCAATGCCATTCATTTTAATTTGAATGCATGACAACCCATTGAATTATTTGCAACTTCAGGTTCAAACCGAAATCATTTGTCTTGTTTTGCAAATACTTTACGCAACAAGTCTGATGTTCTGGCAGAAAGGTTGTGGCGGATATTGCCTTCTTCTTCTTCAATTTTCTTAAAAAGTCCGTCAAGCGCTTTCTGGGTAACGTGATCAGACATGTCCGGATTGGCTTTTTTGACGAGGGGAATTTGATTGTATCGATTGACGGCCGTAGACCATACCTGCAGGGCTCCTACTTCTTCCATTGACTGTTTGATTTCCGGCTGAAATGCATCGTACAAAGCCTGACGGGTGGTCCGGATCAAGTACAAGGTGGCGGCATTGTCATCCCCTTTCAAGATGTTCCATGCATCGGCTATGCTCATTTGCTTGATGGCGTCGACAAAGATGGGTTTTGCTTTGATTGCGGCATGTTCTGCGGCGCGGTTTATGCGTTCAATGACGTCTTCTTCGATGGACGAAAATCCTGGAACAACCCTCAATTTGTTACAGACCTGCCGAGCATCTTCCGGGAGCGCAATTTTGTAAATGCTTTTGAGGTATCCGTCGGGTTTGGAGAGGATCTCCGAACCATTGACGGCACCTTTGGTCAATGCTTCTTTCAAGCCAGAAGCTACGTCATCGGAGCTGAGTTCAATACCGGTGACTTTTTTCAATAATTTATCGAACTGTGCATTGCAGGCGCTCAAGGTCACCAGGAATAAGCTGAACAAAGCGATGTTTTTCATGTAGCGAATTTAAATGATAACCGCAAAACTAGGTCCCTTGACATATTTCGATGGTTAAATGTTTGTGAAAACCCAAAAAGTTTGATTTTTCCAAAGGAGCTTGAAAAAAGAAAGACTTGACAGATGGGCAAATTGTATTTTTACGCCCTAAATAATAACACCTAACCAAGGTTCTTTTCATGTCTGATTCACACAACCATCATAAGCTTAGCCTCGGAGGCTTGCTCATCACCTTAGGAATCATATTTGGAGACATTGGGACTTCTCCTTTATACGTTATGCAGGCCATTACAAAAGGCAAGATCATCAGCCCAGACCTGGTTTTAGGAGGAGTATCGTGTGTATTGTGGACATTGATCATACTCACAACAGTTAAATATGTGTTTTTGGCCTTAAATGCTGATAACAGAGGAGAAGGTGGTATTTTTGCTTTGTATGCCAAGGTCAGAAGGTACAATTCGAGTTGGGTCATTTATCCTGCCATCATCGGTTGTGCAACCCTGATTGCCGATGGATTCATCACACCTCCAATATCCATATCAGCAGCGGTTGAGGGATTAACCATTATTTTTCCTGGAATTAAAACTGTTCCGATAGTTATCGGGATCATCATAGGCATTTTTACCTTCCAACAAGTGGGTACCCAGGCGGTGGGAAAGACTTTCGGACCTATCATGTTGATTTGGTTTTCAATGTTGGGTGGACTGGGTTTGTTGCAAATCATTGGGCACACAGAAGTGCTGGCAGCGTTGAATCCCAAATATGCGATCAATTTGTTGGTAAATTATCCTCAAGGATTTTGGCTCCTCGGAGCCGTTTTTCTTTGCACCACTGGGGCTGAGGCACTATACTCAGATTTGGGTCATTGCGGAAAACAAAACATTCGTGTTAGCTGGGGCTTTGTCCTGACATGTCTTTTGTTGAATTATTTTGGACAAGCAGCCTGGTTGCTCAATAACCTCAACGGGCAAGCCATCCCGGCAACTACCCGAATTTTTTATGAATTGATGCCCGGTTGGTTCCTTCCAATTGGTATAGCCATTGCCACCGCAGCCACCATCATAGCCAGCCAGGCATTGATCAGTGGCGTGTTTACCCTGGTGAACGAAGCCATGAAGTTGCACCTTTGGTTTCGCATGCGCGTCAATTATCCTTCGCGATTTAGAGGGCAGGTTTACATACCGTCCATCAATTGGTTTTTGATGATTGGGTGTATCGCTGTCCAATTGTTATTCCAGACCGCCGAAGCCATGGAGGCTGCTTATGGCTTGGCCATCACGATTGATATGTTGATGACCACCATGTTGCTGAGTTTCTTTTATAAAATCAAATCGCATAAGACCTGGCTCGGATTGTCTTTGCTCATTTTTTACATTTGCTTTGAAACCACCTTTCTGATATCAAATTTTGATAAATTGCTCCATGGTGGTTGGTTTACATTGATTTTGACGATCATTTTTGCAATGGTGGTTTTTGTCCAATACAATGCCCAAAAAATCCGAAACAAGCACACCCGTTTTGTTCCCCTTAACGACTACGTCCCAATTTTGAAAGACGTGATCACCGATGAATCGATTCCGAAAGAAGCTACCCACCTGGTCTATTTGAGCATGTCGGAAAGTAAAAACCTGATCGATTCCAACATCATGTATTCGATATTGCGGAAAAGACCCAAACGAGCCAATGTCTACTGGTTTGTCCATGTGGCCATCCTGGACGACCCTTATGCAAAAAGTTTTCATGTGGATACCATCGTTCCGCATCAAATTTTCTTTGTTCATCTTAAATTTGGTTTCAAGGTCCAACATCGCGTCAATTCCATGTTTCATGAAATTGTGGAGCAGATGGTTGCAAGTGGAGAAGTGAGCATTAAAAGTCCATATCCTTCCATCCGCAAACACAACATCGATAGCGATTTCAAATTCATCTTGTTGCATACAAGGGTTTCTGCTGATACCGAGCTGACAGGCTTTGAGCAATGGGTCGTTAGGACTTATCGCCTGTTCAAGAAATTCAGCTTGGCGGCGGTAGAAGATTTTGGATTGGAACGATCCAATGTGGAAGAAGAAATTGTACCGATCCTTGTAGGACCTAAAGCGGAGATTCAACTGTTGAGGGAGTAAGGAATATGCGGCATGGCCTTATCGTAAAACCAGAATAGCAGGAACTAACAAATGTTAGTTCATATCAAAATAAATTCAATACCAATGAAAATAAATCTATGTGCTTGGGCTATTTGTCTCTTGCAGACGATGAGCCTGGTAAATGGTTCTTTGATGGCCCAGGACACCACCACAGTACAAACCTTAACCTGGGATTCGACTTCCCGTTCAGGGTATTATCAATTTCCCGATATTCCTGCTGACCAGGTAGAACGCATCAACATGGTCTACAACATGAGGTGTCAAGACGCCAAGGTCGGTAACAATGGAGTAGGTTGCGGGGAGTGGGATTACAGCTGCAATACGTTCATCACTGACACCAACCGCTTGGATTCCGTGCTGGCCATTCAACGCAAATTTGTGATTCCAAATTTTTCTGGAACAGAATTTTATTATGCGCTCAACCCTACAAAAAATTGTTTGTCTTATACTCAAAAAATGGCTACCCATTCGGGTATAGTGAATGAATTCAATGGGGTGGTTGGAACGACCGACCGTTCGCAAGGATGGACCACGGAAAATGGAAAATACTTTTACCTATTTACAGCGGCCGAGATGCGGGCAGCAAATTTGAAAGCAGGCAAAATTCATGCGATCAAATGGCTAATTTTTCAAGGAGGTCATGAACTACCATTTCTCAAATTGCGCATGAAGCAAACTGCCGAAAGCACCCTCTCTCCTTTAGGCGTTGACGTTGAAAATCTTACGGAAGTCTACTTTAGCAATACAAGCTTTATCAATACGGGCTTGCAGACCTTGTTGTTTTACAATCCTTTTACCTGGGATGGTGCATCAAACGTTTTGTTGGAAGTCAGTTTCAATGCAGCGCCCGGACAACCCTCGCTAAATCTGTCATCCAGTCAGCGAAATCAAATGGCTATAACGTCTACTGGATCAAATTTCCATTTATACCAAAATGGCGCAGGAGGCTTTTCACTCGATTCGCAAAAGTTGAGCACTTTGTCCGATGAAGTCAGCATTTCTTTTTGGGCATTTGGTGACCTTGAATTGCTTCCAAACAACACCACCGTATTCGAGGGAGTGGATGCTGCCAACAATCGGCAGCTCAATGTCCACCTTCCATGGAGCAATGGTTCCATCTATTGGGATTGCGGAAACGATGGAGCAGGTTACGACCGCATTGAAAAACCCGCAAACTCCAAAGATTTTGAAGGACAATGGGTTCATTGGACGTTTACCAAAAATGCAATCACGGGTAAAATGAATATTTACCGAAACGGAAGTTTATGGCATTCCGGAACCGGTAAGACAAAAAAAATCCATGTGGAGCGCATGAAATTCGCATCCAGTATTGACGAATCTTTGTTTTATCCCGGAAGGTTGGCGCAGTTTTGCATTTGGAAAAAAGAACTCGACTCAAACACCATCAAACGGTACATTTTCAACCCGGGTGATGCGTCTCATCCTGAAAGAGCTTCCCTGGTCTACCATTTACCACTCAACGATCGGGCAGCCAACCAAATCACTGATTTATCTGCCAATCCGGTTTCGATCCCTACAAGCTTTCCTTTGCAATGGGTGGAGGAACGCGGAAGAAATCTATTGAGTGGATTTGTCGCACTGGATGCTCGTCCGGTGACAACGTTTGTGCAAGGTACTTTAACCTTAAACATTGCAAATGTGCCGGTTCTTGAAGAATTTGGAACTTACCAACTTCCTGTGAAAGAGTATGCAATCGAAAAAAATAAACCCGTTTTGAAAAATACCTCGTATTTATACCCTGCAGGTGATTTCATCATCCGCAATGAAAATGGGGACCCTGTCGATTTCAAAGTGGTGGACCACGATGGCATTTTGGTAATGGAAGACTTGAAATACCAAAATTATTCGCCAGCGAAATACGAGTTGCTTTCTTTGGTAACTCCTTATGGGAATGGTTTGGATCTTACAAAAGACGGAAAAACATTTGTTTTTGACGTGACCGATTATGCCCCGGTTCTTCGGGGAAATAAATTCCTAAGCGTTGAATTTGGTGCATATCAGGAAGAATTGGATGTCAAGTTTCAATTCATCCGGGGCAAGGCTTCTCGTGAAGTGAAGGACATTCAGAATGTTTACCAATTTCAAAGAGGCTACCTGGGTAGCATACTCAACGATGTGGTTTTTGAACCGAGGAACATTCGGCTGCATCCGGAAGCCCGGTTTTACAAAATCCGCACTACGGTCACCGGGCATGAGCAAAATGGTGAGTTTGTAAGCCGCAGTCACTATGTGCGCGTCAATGGAAACAAAGGAACCAAGAAATTTGATTTTACTGTATGGAAAGAATGTGCAGACAACCCTATTTACCCTCAAGGTGGAACGTGGATTTTTGACCGTGCAGGCTGGTGCCCGGGAGCAGCTTCAGACGTACATAGTTTTGACATCAGTTCACTGGTGGATCCGAATGCCAACATGGTGGTGGATTATGGAGTAAATGGGGGCATCATGGATGCAGCAAACTATTTGGTTTCTTGTCAACTTGTAAGTTACGGAGCATACCAATACGCTGTGGATGCGGGCATCGAAAACATTATTCGACCCAATGGCGATCGCGTGGAATATGAACGATTTAATCCCAGTTGTAGTAAACCCATGGTGGTTGTTAAGAACTTTGGTTCGGTTCCCATTACATCTGTCAAATTAAAATACCAGGTGACCGGAGGCAATGCACTGGAGTATAACTTTCAAGGCAACATCGCTCCAAACAGTGTGCAACAAATAGATCTGCCTGTTGATCAAGTAGGATTTTGGTCAGGTGCCCAGCAACAATTCGAAGTGCGAATTTTGGAAGTGAATGGTACAATCGATGAAAATCCACGCAATAATTTAATGCTATCTAATTTCAAACTCGTGCGAACCTTTGATTATGACCCGATCTTTGAAATCAGGACGAATGGTGTGGCGGGAGACAACAGTTACCGAGTCCGCGACATGAATGGAAACATCATTTTGGAAAAAAGGAATTTGCCAGCCAACACCACTACTCAAGAAAATTTGGTGTTGCCTAACGGTTGTTATTCTTTGGAAGTGGATGATTTGGCACAGGATGGATTGTATTTTTGGTACTACCCAAATTTTGGAAATGGCAGCGTGAGCATTAAACGAAAAGTCAACAACAACATCATTCCAGCAGTCAGTTTCAAATCAGATTTTGGTGCTGGATTTCGTTATGACTTTATAGTTCAGAAAGTGACTTCGACAGATGACAATGATCGGGCTATGCGCATAGGCATTTATCCGAATCCATCGACCGATGTTGTGTATCTCGAAATAGCTGGTGAAATGCATAAGGAAGCATTCATTCAGTTGGTGGATGCAGCAGGAACGGTCATGATGAAACAATTCCTTGCCGTAGGTGATCAACAACGCACAAAGCCTATACAAATTGGCGATTTACCAAAGGGAATTTATTTTGTTCAATTGCGCAGTGGGCACGATCAGTTGGTGCGTAAATTGATCATTGAATAATCAATTTTGCTATCCTCAGTAATACCATTCAGTTCAATCACATGCAAATCAATCATATTTTGAAATTCGCCTCAGCGCACTTTGCCATTGTTTTATTAACGGTGATGCTTCGCTTTGAGTTGGTAGCTCAAGAGACCAATGCGCATTATGATCATTATTCCCTGATGCAGAATCTCCCACAATGGTCTGCGACCATTTTGCAACAGGAAGCTTTTAGTGCGCGATATCAAATTTCAGTCCACATGAATCCGTTCTTTTACGAGGAAGATTTTGATGGTGACCAAAAAAAAGACCTTGCAGTTTTTATTGAGGAAAAAAAATCTTCTAAGAAGGGAATATTGATGTTGAATGGCAAAACAAAACAATTTGAAGTACTGGGTGCCGGAAGCAATTTTGCAAACGGTGGAGATGACTTCAGTTGGATGGATGTATGGAGGCCAGATCGGAAATTTAAAATCTTGCCAAATCGCAAACCCCCCTTGCCCGCTGGAACCAGTTTATGGGTTGAAAAAACAGAATCCGCGAGTGCCCGTATTTATTGGAATGGTCAGGAGTATCATTGGTTTCAAGATGGCGATTGAATTCCATCGAACAATTATGATTTAAAGCCTGTGTTATTTACTGGTTCTTTCCCAGCATGATCTAACAATTCCATCATTTTTGATGCTGTGCAAAATCCATCACTGCACGCGTTGGAAAATAGTATTCAGTAAATTTTTTAAATGGGTATCTAAGCTTTTTTCACCTTTGGTGAACAAGTAAATATGGTATTGGACAGCAAAGGGTTAAAATTGATTTTTCCACATCATGCTTTCAACCGGTAAGTGCGTCCGCTGATTGTATTTGGCATTGGATTTTCGGTTGTAATATTTTTCAATGTCGCCTTCTACCTTAAAGTAAATCAATTGACCGATGGGCATCCCGGCATAGACACGAACGGGCTGAACGCAACTGATTTCGAGGGTCCAAGTATTGCAAAAACCAACATCTCCTTTTCCGGCAGTTGCATGAATGTCAATGCCCAGACGACCTATACTGGACTTTCCTTCCAGAAATGGAACCGTATGATGAGTTTCAGTATATTCTTCTGTAACGCCGAGGTATAAAGTGCCGGGTTGCAAAACAAATCCTTCTTGAGGAATTTTCAAATATTGAATGCGGTTATGCGATTTTGCATCCAATTCGTGGTGCTCATAAACCGCAAGCGTGTCACCAAGATGAACGTCATACGAATTGGTACCCAGATTTTCAGGACGAAAAGGCTCAATGACAATATTGCCTTGCTCGATGGCTTCCATTATTTTTTTATCGCTCAGGATCATGTTGATATGCTATTTTCCAATGATAAATGATTCGATCATCGCCTGCGGAATATAAAATGGACCGATGGGGATTCCAATGCAGCGCATTTACCGAATGTTGATGGCCTGCAAAATTAGGCCTTGAAATTTCTTTTACCAAATGCAATCCGTTTTTATCCCAAATGCGAATGGATTTATCACGACTGGCTGAAGCAAGAAAGGGAGTGCCCTTCATAAGACACAAGCTATTGATGCAAAACCAATGTGCTTCAATGCAATTTTTTGGTTCTGAAAAGCCATTGGAAACGCACAGTTTGGCATCAAGTCCACCGGAATAGAGCTGCTGTGAATGTTCATCCCATACCATTGAAAACAGAGCTCGCTCATGGCGGGCAAGCAACAACTTGTGGTTGTTGAGATCTGGCAGGTCCATAACATGCAAGTTGCCTTGATGGTCACCAGCAAAAAGTTGCCCTGCTTTCGAAGCGTGACAAATCGTGCGTAGACGATTGTTGCTTAGATGAATCTGTTTGATCAGAGCTGGTTGATCAAGGCTCCATAAGCTGATGGTGCCATCTTCCCCACAGGCGATGAGGGCATCATCCAATACGGCTAATTTGTAAACAGCTCCTCGATGTACTTTAAAATTGCGGGTGTGATCGGGATCTAGAGGTTTGATAAAAAATAAATGACCTTCCATGGTTCCTGCAATGATCCACGACCAACGGGGCGCATATTCCAGGCAAAATACGCGTTGTCCTGTCTGTGCGATCACAACTCCGTTTGGTTCATCGTGTTGCGTCCATTGGATGATCAATCCATCTCCACCGGCACTCAACAAGGAGTCTTGCACCATTCCGGTACACAGTGCATAAATGGAAGATAGATGCCCTTCACTATTTGCCATTCGTTCGATGCCTGAAATCATCCGTGTGAAATGCTGCGCATTTGTGATCAGGAATATTTGTCCTCAACTTTATCATAATACACGGATACTTGGTCCAAAGATTTCCGTTGGATGGCTGGAACCGTTGCATCATCTGCAGGATAACCAATCGGGATGAGTAAAAATGGTTTTTCATTTTCTGGTCTGTCGAGAATTTCCTGCAAAAAATTCATAGGACTTGGTGTGTGTGTCAAACAGGCCAAGCCACAGTAATGAATGGCAGCAATGAGCAATCCGCAAGCCAATCCAACCGATTCCTGGACATAATAATTTTTGCGCTTTACGCCATCGATGAGATCATAATTCTTCCGAAAGACTACGATCAGACAAGGAGCAATTTCAAGAAAAGGTTTTTGCCAATCGGTACCTAGAGGAGCCAAGTCATTCAACCATTCTTCGGGCATGCGGCCGTGGTAATTTTCGTATTCTTCTTTTTCTGCGGCTTCGCGGATTTTTTGTTTGATCAATGGGTTTCTAACAATGCAAAAGGTCCATGGCTGTTTATTTGCGCCTGATGGTGCGGTACTGGCTGTTTTAAGAATGAATTCCAATATTTCATTGGAAATGGGCTTGGATGAAAAATCGCGCACAGTTCTTCGTCCATCCATGAGCTGGTAATAGGATTCAGCGCGATGCAACATTTTGTCTGGAGAATAAATCAATGGTAAGTAAGGAATGAAGGAAGGTGCTTTCATGTTTTATTGTATTTTTATAAATCTCCCAATTGAGGTCTCATGATGAGTTCTTCTACCACGGCCGACGGACTAAGTTCCAACAACCCTGCAACTGCACTGGCCACATCGTCGGCAAGCATCAGCCTTTCCTGAGGAAGGTCCACGCCTTTCCAGGAATCGGACCAAGTTGCACCAGGCATTATTGCAGTGACTTTTATGCCCGTGGTTTTTAATTCTTCCCGAAGACATCGGCTAAAACCCAGCAAAGCAAATTTACTGATGCCGTAACTGCTTCCGCCCGGATATGCTTGAAGACTGGCAATGGAACACATGTTGATGATGTGTCCGTTATTGCGGTGCAACATATTGGGTAAAAGCATGCGCGTGAGGTGATAAGCACTTTCAAAGTTTGTGCGCATGATCATTTCCAAATGACCATCGGGCTCGTCCGAAATGTTTCCTGGTAAAAAGATTCCAGCATTGTTGATCAACACATGTACTTCACGAAAAACGCTGAGAATGCATTTGGACAAGGTTTGCAGCTGATCTTTTTGCGAAACGTCGCAAGGGTAGTAGTGAACATGAATGTTTGCATGCTGTTGTTGCAGATCTTGTTTTAAAAGGTCCAAATCTCCTTCATTCCTGGAAGTAATGAATAAATGATGGCCTTTGATGGCCAAGGTCTGTGCAATGGCTTTTCCAATTCCTTTGCTGGCTCCGGTGATGACAATATTCATGGTCGAAAGTTATGCACTTGGAGGGGTAGTTCCAAAAAGCCTTGGTTTTTCGTTGTATAAAATTTTATGATGAAGAAGCAATGGGCCCATAATCCTTTTGGCGCAAGCACTAAAACTGAAAGAAATTCAGGTTTTAGATGATGCTTTTCAATAAATGGCTGGTGAAGTAGCCTTCAATTTGTGTAAACTCAATTTCCGAACCGCAATAATTTCCCTGTCTGATCAGGTAATCCGTTTTGTGTCATGCGCAGGAAATACAATCCAGGATTCAATTTCTGGCAGTCGACTCGATTCCAATCACCAGGGTTTAATTGCACGCGCTTTGCTATGACTCCATGCATGTTCATAATATCCAGATAAGGAATTGAACCTTTAGGTGCCCAAACCTGAATAAAATCTGCTACTGGATTGGGGTGGAATGAAAGTGCAAGACCAGTATGCTCGCTTGCCAATGTTTCATTCAAGAAACCCAAAGGCAAGGTTTGGAATTGTTCATCGTAGCATTCTGCTGGGATTGCATCGGACAATACCAAATCTCTGAGCGATGGACCCATGAGATAAAACAATGGTTGATCAAATAAATGCGATTTAGCAAAAGGATCGGTCCAACTGATAAACAATTTGTTTTGATCCAACCTGTATTCTTCTGTTTTCAAGAGGCCTGGAACAATTTCTATATCATGATCCGATGGCAATTCGAATGCACATTGGAGACCAAACAGCGGGGAATGACTGCGAATGAAAACTGGAAACCCTTTGTTCGATTTTGGTCCGATGACCAGGAAGGCCTTACTCAATGTCTGTGATCTTTCCACGGGTCCGCCCTGAAACCCGGTGTAACTAAAATCAACGTCGCCCATCTTTAAAGCATAAACATTCACATTGGTTAAAGGAAAATTCTGTACGGTTACTCCTTTGAATTCAATGTCAGAAATGGGTCGATTGGGTTTTGCCACTTGCCTCCAATCATTTCGAAGAAAATACCATGGCTTCGCCACGTTGAATGTTTCTTTAATACCCAGGATGATTCTTCGGATTTCGGTGATGTCTGAAGCTGTAATTTGAAAATTGAAATTGACATCGGCAGCGATGTTTTGTGCAGTATCCTTAAAGCGTTCAAGACCCAAAATGTGGCGTTGAATGAGGACAATGTCTTTGGTGCTGATTGCATCTCTGGCTTGTGAATTTTTAACCATCCGAAAATTGTATGTACCGGGCATTTTGGTTTTTAATGTAAAACCATAATGTAGTCCGGCATTTTCAGAGACACAAAACTTTTTGATCAGATTTTCATTTTCAAACACAATGGAGTCTGGAGTTACCCGGATGGCTTTTTCATTTCTGATCACCCCTCCTATATCGGCACGTTGCGACATGGATAGTAAATCATATACCATGGAAGCTGTGCAATTGAATCGGTCGGTAATGGTCAGCGTGTACGAACCAGCCCTTTTATTGCTGAGAAATGATAGGCTATCCCCTGTATTCCATCGGTAACTGTAAGGTGCAAATTCTCCCACGGCAGAGAGTTGAATAAATCCTTCTTCTTCGCAAACAGCATCTGGTTTGGTGATGATTTGCTTAAAGCTATTGAAATATTTATGCACACTCATGAACGTGGTGCCGGTGCGTACTTGTCCGTTGCAAATGTCTTCGATGGACCACTGTCTGCGAATGGATACCGGGATGTTGCAATTCTGCGATATGCGTGTATCGAAATAATTGATGCGCACCGACCCGAGGGATTTTGGAATCCGCAGCAATTTAGATGTGAGTGTTGACAAACTATCGGGATGATCAATGATGGTATCGCTTGGAATTCGAATGTCATTGATGGTCATGTGTTGCAGGGTGATGAATTGATTGCAACGCACTTGTTCTCCAGCTGCATTGGTGATGGTGAATATGCGTGTAACCAAATCCGCCCGGTTTTTACAGTCGCCTTTTTGATAGACCTCCAGATAGCTGATCGTGACTTTTCCACCTGTGTTGGTAGTGACTTTGGGCAGTCCGGTAACGGTGGTATCGTAAGCAGACCCTTCCCGCAAGGTAATGGGCGGCGGACAATCGACCGTCAGGGTATTTGGTTTTCGACTCCATGCTCCGGTCACAAATACAGAGGCCAAAACACATCCAACAACAATCCAATAATTGCTTCGCATCCTCTCAGTGGTTTTAACAAGTTAAAAATAATACAATTCGATCGTTTAACAAATAGCATAATGAAGTGCTATTGTTAAAATTACATATTCAAAGAAATTTGTATTCTTAAGCGGCCTTGTGAACGAGGAGTATCCAACAGGAAAACGATTATATAAACAAAAAATATGTGTACAAAGTTCAATCGCCGGTTGGGTCTTTCAAGAATCTGGCGATCTGTTGTATACCCGTCAAGCCCTTTCTTCGCAGGGGGGAATCGCGAAATTGATGGTCGAATTCAGCTGGGAGCACATTCAGCCAACTGTCAAGCGATTTGTTTAAATGATCTGAGGAAGGCAAAAAGGCAGGTTCGTTATGGGTGGAAGAGAAACGATTCCAAGGGCATACTTCCTGGCAAATGTCACAACCAAAAATCCACTGATCAAAGTTTCCACGATATGATTCTGGAGGGGGCGATTTGCTTTCAATGGTAAAGTAAGAAATGCATTTCGAGGCATTGAGCAAGTAGCCCTTTGGATCAATGGCTTTGGTCGGACATGCCTCCACACAACGATTGCAGGTGCCACAATAATCTGGCATCGGACTTCCATAGTCAAACACCACTTCGGTAAAGAGGCATGCAATGAAAAAATACGAACCATGTTTAGGATGAATGGCCAGGGTATTGCGTCCATTCCAACTGAGTCCGGCTTCCCGCGCCCATTGCCGCTCCATGACCGGACCTGAATCGACAAATCCTCTAAATACCTTTGCGCCAGCATGTTCTTTTAACCATTTGCCAAGATTTTTAATTTTTTTTCTCAAAACTTTGTGGTAATCATTACCCTGTGCATAGCGGGCAATTTTTGGAATTGATTTGTTGGCATGTACAGGTTCCTGGTAATAATTGTATAACAACACGATGACGGATTCGCTTCCGGGAACCAACAAGCGAGGGTCCAGCCGCAAATTTGTATAGCGTTCCATGTATTCCATGGACCCATGGTAAGATTTTTGAAGCCATTGCTTTAAGTGATCTTCCTCTTCATCCAGGCGACGCAATTTTGCAAACCCGATTTCAAAAAAACCGAGTGATTTAGCAAACTGTACAAACGATTCCTGTTGGGACATGGTGCAAATGTAACGATGCAAATGGCAATGTTCAACGCAAGGATGATTGAACCAATGGAAAGCATTACATAAAATCAATCAGTATTTGGCAACCAAAATCCAAGCAATGGACTTCGATGATTGCCAGAATGTATATTGGAAATATTTAGAGCGATGAAAGATTGAACTTTAACTCTAAAATGCATGTGTCCCTTCAATTTATCTCTTAGGATTTAGAATAATTTGGGTCCTATAAATAGAGTAGCCTGCACATCCATTGATCTGCAGGCATACCACATTATGAAGAAAGTCAAACGACTCTTTAAAAATCAAACCAAAGACCGCATTCGATGTTTTGAATGTCATGCCCTTTCCAATAATCGTTCAGGTCCATATTGGCATAAAACTTGAGGACACCAATGTCTAATCTCCCACTGAGTCCATAACGAAAATTCTTGATGCCAAAGTCTTCTTCGGTTTCAATAAATTGGTTGAGATCAGAACGTTCTAATTCATGTTCCTGGTGCAACAACACACCGGCATAAGCTCCAACGCCCATGCCGATTTTACCCAATCCTTTAATCTTTTTGCTTTCGAGGTACAGGCCTAGAGGCACTTGTAAATAATGAGTCATGAATTGGCTTTCTTTGATATTGTCTTGTTTGTTATACACCAGTACCTGATTGGGTTCAAAATTCAACTTTTCGCGAAATTCAATTTGTGAAATTCTCCAAGACAAACCGGTCATCAGCATCAGATGTGGACTGCCCAAGTAAATTTTGGTTGGTAGAAAAGTTAGTGTGGTACTCAAGGAATTCCAGTTCTTCAATTCCAGATCAGATTTCATTTGTTCTGAAATCTGTTTGCCGTATTTCATGAAATTGAGCCCCAAATCCACATCAATGAACCCAACATTTGCTGATTTCCGCTTTTTCTTTGGAGGGGCGGGAGGATCTGGGGTGGGCGCTTCATTTTCATTTTGCTGGCCTTTCATTTTCAGTTCCAATTTCAATTTGTTGCGCCCTTTTTCATCTTCACGGGTTCTTGAGTTGATTTCCTTTTCTGCCCGCTCGATTTCTTTTTCGGCCCGTTTCAATTCTTCTTCAATTCCTGCATTTTCTTTGCCGGAAGCCTTCAATTCCTCCAGTGCTTTTTTCAATTCCTCGCGCGCTTCTTCAAGACCGTCTTTGGCTTCTTGTAGGGCTTCGCTCAACTCTTCTTCCCACTCACTTTGGTCTTCATCATCGTTGGATTTCTTTTTGTTTTCCATGATGATGATTTCTTTGTTGCCCAATTTCAACTTGGTTGTATCATCCGCTTTTTTGGGTTCTGTCGGCGTTGGAGGAGGAGGAGCTTGTTCCGAAGGTTTTGGAGCTTCCTGGGCTTGTGCTGCAAAACACAATGCAGTAGCAAGCAAGCATAAAATAAATCTTGTTTTCATGTTTTAGAAATTTATGTCAATTAGTAAATGGTAATTATTCGTTTTCGTGGTTTAGTGGAATCGATTTGGAGAACTCAAACAATTCCGATTTGATGTTCAACGCCAATGAGGATGGTTCATCTGACGGTGTGGTTTTTAAATCGACGGCGTTGTTGGTCCATTGTTTGGTCTTTTTGCTTAAAAATTTCATCACGCCTTTTTTCAAAAAAGATCCAACGGATTGTGGTTCGCTGGAAGTCGAAGAAGCAACATCCCTTGTAGCGATGGGAGCTGAAGCATGGTGATCGGTAATGTTTTGAGGGCTTTGAACTTGAGTGGTGGTTTCTGTGTGGGCATTGACCACAGGCAATTGGGCGGCTATTGCTTGGGTCGTTTCTTTTGTTTGCTCACCGGAAGTACCCGTTTGTTCAATGATTGAAGTGGGAGCAGGATGGTTTTCAACTTCTGCCAACAAAACCTTTTTACGTTCTTTGAAGGATACCAGGCGGGCACGTTTTACTTTTGATTTTTCCACTCTGGAGGATCGTTCATTGTTGTTTGAAAACGGCGTGTATTTTTCTTCCGGAGAATGGCGGGTTTGGTTGATTGCTGGAGCTTGAACTTGACTTTCAACGGCACTGGGTGGGGTGCTTAGGTCTGCAATGATCGGTGTGTCGCTCGTATTGAAAGTTTGATTCCAGAGCCAAATACCAAATCCGATGATCAGCAGTAAACTGGCTGCTGCGGCAAAACGGGTAAGAAAACCCACTTCCTGCTTTTTACCGTGGTTAGCGGTTTTCGTTTGTTCCATGGTGCGGAACAATTGTTCTTTGAAATCATCGCGTACCGGATGGCGATCAAATTCACTGCGTGATGCCTGTATAAATTCTTTCAGTTTGTCGGCCATGATCTTTATTTTTTTTAATGATTTCCAATAATTTTTGTTTGGCACGGAGATATTGACTTCGTGAAGTGCCTGCCACAATATTGAGTTCTTTGGCAATTTCTTCATGACTCATATTCTCCATTGCGTGCAATGTAAAAACAATGCGGTATCGGTCTGCCAATTTCGGAATGCTGTCTTGGATGTAAGCTATCAACTGTTCGTTTTCAAGTTCTTCCAACAAACTGGACTCTTCCTGAAGGTTGAACATTCCAGGTTGCTGATCAATTTCTTCAAACCTCAGACTTTTTCGCGATTTCATAAACTGAAGTGAGGTGGTGACAAATACTTTTTTGACCCACGCCGGCAACATTTCCACTTGTTTCAGCTGTCCGATTTTCTCATATATTCTAACGAAACCATCCTGCAACACATCATGCGCATCCGCTTCGTTTCCCGTCATCCGTAAGCATAGGTTGTACATAGGTCGTGCGTAGTCGTCGTACAGCTTCCGGTAAGCTGTATGATCTCCTGCTTTTAGTTGTTTGACCCATTCTTGCATAACGCCCTACGCGATTTAATGTAAAGAGGACAAGGACTCGATTTCGTTGCATGCATTTCCAAAAATTTATGAAATAATTTTGATGGTCATTTGCAAGCAACCATAAATGTATTGATTTTGAACCAATTACAATTCTATGTTTTTAGCTATTATGGCCTGGCAGCATTATCTTTGAATCATGATCACGCGTCAGCCTTGGACTCAACACGTGTTTCCAACCGCATTTTCACCAGGATGGATTTACAACGTCATCGAGCGGTTGGAGGGCACCATGCCGCGGTTGAGGGTCCTGTGTGGCGCCCTTAACGAATCAATGGCCAGTACAAAATGGAATGATCAGTGGAGCATCAAAGACCATGTTGGCCATCTGCACGATTTGGAAATTCTTCACAAGGGTCGCCTCGAAGATTTTACTGCCAGAAAGAGTGTGTTGCGTGCTGCCGATATGCAAAACGCAATGACTGAGCAGGCAATGCACGTTGAGAAATCGTTGCCATTCTTGTTGGACCAGTTGGAATCGTCCCGACGAAGTTTTTTAGACAGTTTATCAAATCTGGATGACGAAACCATGTATTTTGAGTCCCTGCATCCAAGGTTGAACACATTGATGAAGCCCGTGGATTTGGCTTTTTTTGTTGCCGAGCATGACGATCATCATTTGGCCACCATCCGATTCATCATCCATAAGTATGCTTAATTTTTGCTCACAAATTTGAATTAGTGCTTTTGCATGCTTTGGGAATTTAGGTTTTAATGGGGGTTCTGCCCTGATTTCCATTGGCTGCATGCTAACCACGTCTGTCCTAAATCCTTGCAGGGGTTTTAGTTAAAAATGATTTATTAGAAAACATTCCTACTTATCAATGTGTGACCATGTCAATGGAGCAAAGCGTTCAAATGATGTAAATGGGCTGTGTGCTTTACCGGTGAAACCTTGTCCATCAAATATTAAGAATGCATGAAGGAAACAGAAGGAATACTGTTCTTCATTGCTTGAGCTGGACAAATCGAATATTCAATGGATGGAAGGGATGCATGTACTGTTTAAGCCAATGGAAACCGCAAAGGATGCTCATGTGTTTAGGCAAAAGCTGAATGTGATTAGGCCGATCAGGACCGGAGCGAAAAAGACTTTCCATTGGACGAGATCGTAAAAATCTTCCACAACGCCTTGCTTGCATTTTGTTTGCTGCTTTTAAATTTTTTAGGAACCAAGGGTTCGACATTTTGCACTAGGCAATCATTTTAGAGTTTTGAATGCACTACTCATTCTATATCGGATTGAACAGAAGGTGCGATGCATCCAATGGAGGGAAGTGAAGTGATGTTAAAAATTGCAAGACTCCCCGTGTTGTTTCAACCATTTTTCTGCTTTTTCATAATCCGGCATGACTTTGCTTACCACTGCCCAAAATTGGTCTGAATGATCCATGTGAATCAAGTGCGCTAATTCATGAACAATGACGTAATCTGTAATGAAATCAGGAGTCAAAAGCAATCGGGTAGAAAGGTTGATGTTGTTTTTTGAACTGCAACTTCCCCAGTTGCTGGAGTTGTATTTCAGACGAACACTGGTGATTGTTTTTTTAAAATATTTTGCATTGATTTCATGCACCCTGGCTTTTATTTCTGGGTGAAAAAAGTGGGCTAAAATGCGGCTGATGATGGTGCTGCATAATTTTTGTTTTTGCAAGCCTGTAATGCCGGCAGGCAATGTGATGCTCAGCGTCCAGCCTTTGAGTTGCCCGGTCGCTGACTTAACAGCTTGATTTTCCCTGACCTCCAAGGTGAACTCTTTGCCTCGAAGCTGAATCTTTTGTCCGCTGCGGTAATCTTTGGGTATGTACTTGCTGGCAAGTTTGCCGTCTTGTTTTAATTTTTTACCAATCCAATCATTGGCCCAGCGCATGGCTTCTTCCCTTTGCTGGGTGCTTAAAATCAATGGAATCCGAATGATGGCTTTTCCTTTACCCAGTGAAACACGGGCTGATTGGCGGTATTCCAGGATGATTTCAACCGGAAGTTCAATGCCGTGGATATTCAGTTTCCGGTATTCGGAAGATTTTTGAATTTTAGGCATTTGCTTTTTCAAAATCCTGCATTACGCCGACCAAAGCGTCGACGCTGTCCTGTTCCAATGCATTGTACAATGAAGCCCTGAATCCACCAACGGATCGATGACCTGCTAAGCCCACGCAACCGGCTTGTTTGCAAAATTCAAGGAAAGGAGCTTCCCAAGCGGGGTTGTTCGGTGTAAACACCACATTCATCCAGCTGCGATCATCCTTGTGGACGGGTCCGTTGAAGCAAGGGTTGCGATCTATTTCATGGTAAAGGGTTTCGGCCTTTTTTCGATTTCGATTTTCAATGGCTTCCAAGCCCAAGGCTTTGATCCACCTCAAGGTCAGCATTGTCACGTAGATGGGGAATACAGGTGGAGTGTTGTACATGCTTCCATTGTCTGCATGTGTTTTGTATTGGAGCATAGCGGGTATTTTACGCACGGTATGTTCCATCAGGCTTTTCTTAAGGACCACCAAGGTTACTCCGGCGGGTCCTAAATTCTTTTGCGCACCCGCATAGATCAAATCAAATTGAGCGAAATTCAAGCGACGGCTAAATATATCGCTGGACATATCGCAAAAAAGTGGAATCGGGCTATTTGGCCATTGGTGGTATTGAGAGCCGTAAATCGTATTGTTGGAGGTAATGTGCAAATATTTGCCGGATGCGGGTATGTTGAAATTTTTTGGAATGTGGTTGAAACGATCGTTTTCTGAACTGGCCAAGACTTCTACATTCCCAAATGCCTTGGCTTCCTTGATCGCTTTGGAAGCCCAGACGCCTGTATTGATGTAACATGCGGTCTCCTGTTCTCCCAGCAAATTCATGGGGATCATAAAAAACTGCGAACTGGCTCCACCGGACAAAAACAATACCGAGTAATCGTTCCCAAGCCCCATTAATTCAAGGATCAGGGATTCGGCTTCTGCAATGACGGCTTCAAATTGTTTGGAACGGTGAGAAATTTCCAATAAAGACAATCCCATCCCTGAAAATTCATGAATGGCTTCGGCCGCCTGCTCCACCACTGTTTTTGGGAGGATGGCAGGTCCTGCATAAAAATTGTGTTTTTTAGTCATACCATGGCAATTCTAAGGGCAAAGGTAGAATTTCAAATAGAAATGACGGATGGTCTTCGAAAATATTCCTTTCAGCCTGGCTGACTCATTTTTAAAATTTCCAAATGAACAGGTTACACAGGGTGGCCCAATCTTTTTTAGGAAATGCATATTCGAGGGCATTTTACCTTGCTAAATTTCCATCGCTTCCAACAATGTATGCATTCTGAATACCGGATGAAAAGGCAGGCATCATTCATGTATGCTAACGATTGTTAGTTTTTGGGGATAAATCACCTAGACCATGACAGTATACATTAAAAAGGTTAATCAATTTGTAAAAGACCTGCGAAGCGCTTGGACACAGAATTAATTGCGACCATGATGAAGACAGGTCGGGATATTCATTGGTTCAATCTTCCCCTTATGAAAGAATTAGTCAACCCTAGGCCATGTTATCTCTTGGAGCTATCAGGGAGTTGCTTCTCCATCATTCGGAATTTATCTGTTTGTCAATTCATCCATAAAAAGGCAGGTTTCATAAACTCAGAGGCCGATTTGAAGTAATTGTTTTTCATCAGGCATATCCGATCTATACTTTCGTGACGGATTTATTACCTATTGATAAAGGGCCCTTGCCCACAAGACGAAGCAAAAATGAACGCAACCAAAACACTCAATGACTTAGCCACGACAAAAGCCTGGAATCAGATTATTTGGGTAAGCCGGGTATCTTTATTTGTTGTCTTTTTTTGGTTTGGCCTTTTGAAACTTTTAAATTGGTCTCCAGCGGAAGGCTTGATCGAACATTTGCATTCAGTGACCATTCAGCCATTGATTTCACTAAAATCTTTTATTTATCTTTTAGGCGCAGCTGAATGCTGCATAGGTTTGGCTTTCTTGATACCTTCCTTGACCCGGTTTGCATTCGTGCTGTTTAGTATGCAAATGCTTACCACTTTTCTGCCTTTGATCTTGTTGCCAACTGACTCCTGGCAAAATTCTTTTGCTTTGACATTGGTCGGTCAGTACATCGTGAAGAATGTAGCTTTGGTGGCATTGGCCATCGTGATCTATTTTGATGATCGAAATTTTCGGACCGAGAGCAACGAAGAAAAAGTATTGGAGTTTAGTGCCAAGTCTGCCGAACCCAAGCATCAAATCGCATGGAATACCATGATGAATGCAAAAAACTCTTAAAGACAATAAAATATTCGACTTTGTTTTCTAATCATATCAGCCTTTTCTAATTACTTGTTCTTTAATTCACTTCACTCAATCTGAGTAACGCGTTGGAAAGTAACACATTTCAATGTTGATGAATGGAGCGTGTTTTAACCTGAATGAGATTGGATAGGCTGAATTCACTAGAATGTTTCAGCCTTATGTATTTACAATTTTACAAGTTCATTTATCTGCACCCGTTTTTGAAGCGGGAACCTGTGCTCTACAACTGCATGGTGGTTGTGATGTTGTTGGGATTTTCCGCACGTCAAATTCAAGCACAAACTCCCTTTGATGGGATCATGATGCCTAAAAATAATGCCTGCGTATTTGCAGGATATTCTACAGGCAGTTTTAATCAATATTGGGAAGGTAGCAAACTTCGCAAGAATGAAACCATTGCAACAGTAACCAGAAAGTCATATGCATGGATGGCTGCGGTAGGTATTTGGGAGAATCTCAACGTCTATGCGGGATTTCCATGGATTCAAACCAGTTCTTCTGAACCAAATGGCGGCAAACTGGCTGGCGCAGAGGGTTTACAGGATTTGGAGTTAGCGGTTAAGTATCAACTTCTAAATGCAAAGGGAAAGTTGGGGACCACCCGCGCTGTGGCTACCATCGATTTTACCACTCCAATTAGCAATTACCTTTCTGACTATCAACCTTACAGCCTAGGATTAGGTGCCCCTCAATGGACTTATCAGGCATTGGTTTCTCACCAATTTTCCAATTTGATATATGTAAGGGCTAATGCCGCTTATGTTTGGAGAGGTAATACCCAAGCAGAGCGCATTTATTATTATGCCAACGGCAGTCATTATTCGGATTGGATGGATGTGCCCAGCGCATGGAATTTTGGCGCGGCCATAGGTGCTTACTTATTAGGAGACGATCTCCGTTTGGAAGCTAGTTATTCGGATTTTGCTTCGCAAGACGGCGATGACATACGTCCATACAATGCTTCACAACCAACCAATAAGGTTGAAGCAACACAAGTTGGATTTTTACTCCAATACATTCCCGATTTTGCCAAAGGTTTTGGATTAATTGCAACCCACCATCGCACACTGGAAGGAAGAAACACAGGCAAGGTCAATGCAACCAGTTTTGGCCTTACTTATCAATTTTCATATCGTAAAAATGGAACCAATCATGAAAACTAAATTATACATTGCACTATGCACATTCCTTTTGATCACAGCCTGTGAAAAGGAAATTCCTACTCATTATGTTTATGACAGCTATGCATTTTCGAATGTTGATCCGGAAGGAGGAAACTGGAAAACGACTCTGATCAGTTCGCCAGCACAAATTGTTTTGGCAGAACCAAACGCTGTGAACAGTGCAGAATACATAGCCGAGCTTACTCAACTCAAATCTGCACAAGCATCGCTATCCCAGGATGTGAAAAATGATATGGCCTATTGGACGAACAATCCCGTTTTGCGTTGGAATGAAATTGCACGTGAATTGATCGCCAAGTACAACCTCATCCCTGGACCAAATGACGATGGAACATACACCCTTCCAAATGCTGCGAATCCTGCAGGACCTCCACCATTTCCATTTGCACATCCTCCTTATGCTTGCAGGGCATTGGCCTATTTATCGGTTGCTCAATTGGATGGTCTGATTACTGCCTGGCATTACAAATTTAAATATAACAGGGTTTGTGCTTATGTAGCAGATCAGCAGGTTCAGAACTTTTTTCAACCCAATGCAATTCCTGCATATCCTTCAGATGAAGCAGTGATTGCAACCGTATCAAAAGAAATTTTGAGTGCAATGTTTCCTTTGGAGAAGGACTACCTTGCCAATCTGGAATTGAAACATATTGCAGCCATCAAAGCTTCAGGAGCCTGCGTGCAAAGTGATGTGGATGCCGGTGTGCTCATAGCGAAAGAAATTGCAAAAGTAGCTTTGCAAAGGGCTTCATCGGATGGAATGAAAAACGCTCAAGCACCAAAGGCGATAGCTGACTCCATCAAGAATGATGCATTTACCAGATTTGGCTGGAGTTGGAGCAATCAAGAAATTCCACAGCGCCCTATTGGTCTTACACCATTGTTTGGAAAGGTGCGCATGTGGAATGTGCCAAATATTGAATTGGTTAGACCCGGACCACCACCGGCTATAGGTTCTGCTGCCTATGAAGCAAGCATTGTAGAATTGAAAGAGTATGCCGGCAACGTGACCACCGAGCGCAGGCGGATTGCAAATTATTGGTCGGATGGACTTGGAACGTACACGCCCCCAGGACACTGGAATGAAATTGCAACCGGCATCATCGTTGATCACCGTTTGAATCCAATTCGTAGTTCAAGGGTGATGGCATACATGAACATGGCCATTATGGATGGAGGAATCAGTTGTTGGGATGCCAAATATTATTATCATTACCCACGACCAATTCAGAATATACCAGGATTTAAAACCATCTTGGGAACGCCCAATTTTCCAGCTTATACGTCTGGTCACAGCGTTTTTTCTTCAGCTGCAGCGACCATGCTCGGCTATTTCTTTCCAAGCCAGGGATCCTTGTTTGAACAAATGGCCAAAGAAGCGGCGATTTCCAGATTGTATGGCGGTATCCACTGGACATTTGATGCAAGTGCTGGATTAGAACAAGGAAAATCGGTGGCACAATACACCATTGAGGTTGCAAAAAGAGACGGAGCCGAATAGTCAGGAACCATCCAATTCAAACTTGAAAGGAAGTTGAGAAGATAAAAGATTTGTGATGGATATTGCGGTCTATTGATCAATATAAATTTGAAAAACCACGCGCATATGTGAAAGTAATGTTTGTTGTAAAAAACAAAATGCGTTTATTCTTGATTGCGCAACGGAGCAAGATTTTACATTTCAACTTCGTTGTCAAGTGGAAAGGAAACATAATGTGAATGACTATTACACGAACTACAGGCCATTGAGCATGCACCAAGTCTGAATTGACAAGAGGTCGTTTGGATGAGCATGTTCAATGTCTGTGGTCAAGGTTGCGAAGTTAAAGCAAATGTTATTTGAAGTCCGGATTATCTTTCATATTCAATTTCAACTTATCCCATAAAACCAACAGCATGCTGTCAGGCAGAACCAAAAGGTCCGGTGGTTTTGTTAACAAGTGTTAGCCATAGGCCAACCATTCCAATGTGAAGATGCCGGATCTTTCTGCCTGGATAGTCTAAGGAAGCCTTATCTTTGCCACCGCACCAAATGAATATACCTCGTATCTCCATAACGGTTAAAAATGCGCTGGTTTACCTTGTACTTTTGGTATTGTCCAGTGCTACTTTAGGTTATGCCATTTACCGTTTAAGCTCCAACAAGGTACGCGAGAATACCTTGATCACCCTGATACACAATAATGAATCTGCAGTTTTGCAGTTCAATGCTTTTTTGGAAGATGTTCGGAGAGACGTATGGTACCTGTCGAAAAATCCCTTGCTAAAAGATTTTATTGAAAAACCTCAGCAGAATATCCTAAAAAACAAACTGGCTACCGAGTTTCTTGCCATGTTGACAGCAAAAGACCATTATGCTCAGTTGCGTGTGATTTCGGTTGAAGGAAAAGGTAAAGAACAGCTACGGGTTGATAAAACAAACGGAAAATTGTTTGTCGTACATGACAGTCTGTTGCAAATCAAAGGAGATCGGGATTATTTCCGCGAAACGGTGCAATTGCCACAGGATTCCATTTATTTTTCAGAAATCAACCTGAACCAGGAATATGGCAAGGTATTTATTCCAGTTGTACCGACCTTACGCGTCGCGGCGCCACTATTTGTCAACGAAAGCGTTTGGGGTATTGTCATCATCAATGTGGATTTGAGATTCCTGTTTAGAAAGCTGGAGCAATTGGCTGGATCAAGAAATGAATTGAGCCTTTTAAATCCAAATGGTTATTATTTGATTCATCCCGATTCAGCTCAGGAGTTTCTATTTGAATTTGAAGGACTACCCAATGTCGAACTCGATCTTGAGAAACAATCATGGCTCTCCACCAATTTGCCTTCATTGACATCAAAAGCTTTTTTAGATAAGCATCATGCAAAATCCATCATAGAATACAATTATCCCAGAAAAAGTTACCTGTTGTATTTTATGCTCAGTGGAAAGGAGGCTGACCTGCTGAACGTTTTCAACAAGTGGAAATGGAATATTTTGTATCTCACGTTGATATTTATATTTGCTTCCATTGCAATTGCTATCTACTGGACCAGGAGGCAAGCTCGCGAATTTAAGGAAATCACCCAAAGCATTATCGATTTCGGAACGCAGCCAAATGTGGTAAGCATCAACATCGAACGCAATGATGAAATCGGAGATTTGGTGAAATCGTTTCAAGAAATGTCCGGACGGGTGCATCATTATGTCAATGAACTCATGCTTGCCAAAAATGAAGCAGATCAAGCCAACAAAGCCAAGCAGGCATTTATTGAAAACATGAGTCATGAAATGCGAAATCCTCTGCAATCCATCATCGGGATGACTCATATGCTTGAGCAGAATCAACCAAGGGCTGACCAAAAGGCATTTATTCAAAATCTAAAATTTAGTGCAGAGCATTTGTTGACCTTGGTGAATGATGTCCTGGATTATCGAAAATTATTGAACAATCAGATTGTTCTGGCGCCTAAGGAAATTCATTTGGAGGAGTATATTAACCAAATTGTGAAAGGCCATTTGTTTGAAGCCGGTCAGCGGAAAATAAAAATCAAGCACGATCTGGACAAACAGATGCAATCCTTAAAAATTCAAGCGGATCCGGTGAGGCTTGCACAAATCATCAACAATCTGCTCACCAATGCTATTCGCTACTCACCCGAAAATTCTACCATAAATTTGAGGATCTGGATGGATGAACACAAGCACTGCTGTTTTGAAGTCTTGGATCAAGGACCTGGTATCAGTCAGGAAAATATTGAAAATATTTTAAGACTACGACCGGTAACTGGTAAAGCGCTTCAATCGCAAAATGTGGGCCTTGGCTTGCCCATCGTGAACAGGCTCTTGACGTTGATGCAATCTGACCTGATCATACAACCACGGCCTGGTGGAGGGATGTGTTTTGGATTCAAACTTGCATTGAATTATTCTTCGCAACCCAGCATGAACTCCATTTCAGATGATGCGGCATTTTACTTGCGCCCTATGATTCAGACGTGTGCATGCCTGGATGACGATCCGCAAAATGCATTTTATTACAAGCATTTGTTTGAAAAAGTAGGCATCCACTGCGACTGGTATGAAGCGCCTCAAGCCTTGTTGAATTGTTCTGTTCGGTATCCCCTCATCATAACGGATATTCATTTTGCCAATGAGCAGTTACTGCATTACCTCGACGATTTGCGCATGAAACTCGATACACCAAACATCCTGGTGGTGGTTTCAGCAAGAGATGACATTTCACCTTATAGTGATTTGTTGCATGCGGATAAGGAAATGTTTTTGCAAAAGCCGGTCACCCCTGAACAATTGCTGAATGCCGTGGAACATTTATTGTTCCTGGCGAACTTTAAAACACCTGCATTCAACAACCTCTATGCATTGTACGATGACGAACCAAGCAAATCGTTGCAGGCACTTGAATTGTTGTCAAAGGAATACATCGATCTGACTCCTAAGTTGAGAGAAGCATTGTCTGCTCATGATTTGACTGAGTTTGACCGGATCAACCACCGCCTAGCAAACAGCATGCGTTTATTGGGTATGGAATTATTGGAACAGAAAATGATTCTCACCAGAGAGTTGGTCAGTAAAAATACCACGGATGCTGCTTATGCAACCGGTATGATCGTTTTCGGGTTTCATTATCTGCTCAAGCTTTTTTCAACAGAATTGGATCGTTTGAAAAATCTCAATGGAACATGAAGCTTTGGAGTGATTCATAAAGTTTTGGACATGGAAAGATTTTAATCGAAAAATTCCTTTAAGAAAAACCCCTATCAACATTCAAGGAGTTTGTGCGGTATTGCGTGCATGGATTACCTACGCTGGCATTAAAACCATCGTTTGACGCTTTTTTGATATTGCTCAAATTGGGCACCAAAACTTTTTTTCAATCTGGGCTCCTCGTGTAAACAAATGAATGCATGAAACACCATTGCAATACCAACAAAGTAAAGGCACAACGGCATGGACAGGAAATACACACATTCGGCCAACAGCATGAGCAGGACCCCAACATACATCGGGTTGCGGGAAAATCGGTAAAGACCTTGCACGACCAGTTGTTTAGTGGGATCTACAGGAGATAAGGTTCCTTTTCCATGACGTATGAACATGGCAATGCAATGCATCAATATTGAAAATCCTAAAGAGAAGAGTAGTACGGCCAATACCTGGTAAAGTGTATCAGGGAGCATGACTTTAGAGATCGGTTGGATGATCTGGTAGGGTATCCATACGACCACCATACCGGGTTGTAAAACGAGGAAAAGTAAGTTTCGGAGGTATAGATTTTGAAAATTCATTCTGGCCCGAGGGTGTGGATCAAAGTGTCTTTACCCATTTTAAGATGTCGGATTTGTACTTTTCTCCAACAGGTATTTCTTTGCCCATGATGGTGATTTCGTCTTGGTTGACCATATGAATTTTCTGCGCGTTGACGATGTATGAACGGTGCACGCGGATGAAATGTGGGGGCAATTTAGTTTCAAGATCTTTCATGGTGATCAGGCTCATGGTTTGGCCCGATTCTGTATGAAAATTTGAATAATTTCCTTCCGACTTGATGTAACACAATTTTGACAATTCGATTTTTACCCAACGAGTCCCGTCTTTGACAAACATGTAATCATTGACAGGATGGGAAGCCAATGATGTGGCATCGGTGGCGTTGATCCTTTGAAGTGCTTTAATGAACCGATCAAAGCTGAGTGGTTTGACCAAAAAGTCGACAATGAAATCATAATCGTAACTTTTTGCAGCAAAACCGGATTCACTGGTGACCATGATCACAGGCAAATGTTGGGGCATGCGCTCAAGAAATTCCTGACCTTTCATGTCGGGAAGATGGTAATCCAAAAATACGAGGTCAAGGCTTCCGGCAGACAAAAGATTGAGTCCATCCAATGCGGTGGTAGCCACGACGCAAAACTCCACGTGTTCGGTTTTTGAGCAAAAGTGTTTGATCAGGTCACCTATCAACGGATCGTCGTCCACTATAAGACATCGCAAAGCCATAATGCGGTCAAAATTAGTATTTCATGGAACGATCGACAATGTATTCAAATAAAAATTAAGGCCTTTCGTCCATCGAACCATTTGTTTGGTGTAAAGTTATCCCGGGCGGCTGTCCGTCAGGGTAAATTTGATCCATCATGAGACAGCATCGTACGAGATGCATGGTTTTTAAAAATGGTTTTGGTTTAACTTTTTGATTTTCCCATAACGATTTCATTTGGATTAGAGATTTGATCTCAGTCATCTAAGTTTCTTTTTTCAGGGTTTAAAGGAATTAGGTGACTGAGATTTTTTTTAGAACCAGTATTGAAAAACCAATCCATCGGAGTTCATTAAAAACGTTTGAATATGTGTAATAGACTGAAATTCATTTTACTGATTGCATGTGCGTGGGGATCCGCAATGGTTACCAATGCACAGGGCAAGAAGGTGTTTAAATCCAGCCTTGCCAATCAATGGCTGGACATTGCGCTGGAGGTAACCGCCAACGATGTCGATCGGGTGGGCGCAAAACCAACCATTCAATCCCGACAACTGGGTATTGCCATGAATGCGATGTATGATGCCTGGGCATGCTATGATTCCAAAGCGGTTTCAAGCATCAGTGGCTCCAAGTGGAGAAGACCCGCCGCCGAAAGAACCCAAAAGAATAAAGAAAAAGCCATCAGTTATGCCATGTTGCACGTATTGATGGATCAATTTCCATTGGACAAAGCTTTTATTTTGAGTGAATTCAAGAAATTGGGATATGACCCAAAAATTGAAAGCAAAGACAAGTCCAAACCCGAAGGAATTGGTTTTTTGGTAGCCAAAGAGCTATTGGCCATGAGGCATCAGGACGGGGCGAATCAATTGGGCAATGAAAATGGTTCCAACGGGGCTCCGTATTCTGATTATACCTATTACCAACCGGTTAATTCTTTTAAAAAAGTGATTGACCCGGATCGTTGGCATCCATTGCCATTTGTAAAAAACAATGGGGACACCTTTTTAGTTAATTTTTTAACTCCGCACTGGTACCGGGTAAAACCATTTGGATTGAAATCTTCTTCTCAATTCAGGGCTCCAGAGTATCCCAAAGTGGGATCAACACAGTTGAAGAACGAGGTGGACGAGTGCATTTCCTTCAATGCACATTTGGATGCTAACCGCAAAGCTACCATTGAGTTTATGCGTGACGGACCCAGATCTACCGGACAGGCAGGCCATTGGTTGCGCTTTGCACAGATGGTTTCTATTCGGGATCACAATGATCTGGACCGGGATGTAAAACTTTATTTTGCAGTGGGCACAACCGCAATGGACGCCTTCATCGCTTGCTGGGAAACCAAAAGATTTTACGATAGTGCGCGTCCCTGGACCCTGGTAAGACATTATTACAAAGGTCAATCCATTCAGGGATGGGGTGGGCCAGATAAGGGGACAATTGACATTCCGGCGGATCGCTGGCATCCATATTCGCCTGCTGATTTTGTATCTCCGCCTTTCCCAGCATACGTTTCAGGTCATAGCACGGTGAGTGGAGCCTGTGCCAAGATTTTAGAACTGTTTACAGGAAGCGACCATTTTGGAGAAGTTGAAACCCGTCGTCCGGGAATCATAACCGAAACTCCAGGTGATCCGGTATCCCTGCCGTTGCCAACCTTTACTGCAACCGCCGATATGGCAGGAATTTCCAGGGTTCTGGGAGGGTATCATATCCAGGCCGACAACGTGGAAGGATTGAAAATGGGAAGGAGCATCGCACAATATCTGTGGCAAGATGTTTATCAAAAATATTTTGACGGAAGTTACCATACCAACATGCAATGAAGCTGTGGAATGAAACTAACGTTAGTTAGTAATTCGAACATTCACGTTCATTGACAAAAAGAATCCGACGTCCCAAAGTCGGATTCTTTTTTTTATGGCTTTTGCTTTCATTAAGGGAAGTGAAAGTTACATTGAAACAAAGTATTTTGTGCACCGCGTGCAGGTTTTTATGAATGCTCATTTGGATATTCTTATAAATTTGCCTTATCAAAAGGTGAGGATATCAATGTACAAGGATTAATTGTTTGGACTAATCTGAAAGCCATTTTCTAGCCTTTCCAGCATGCGAACGAACTGAGCGATCATTCACCAGTTTATAACCGGGAATCCTTCGCTCAAAGAAGGATTAATTCAAAAAGTAGATTATACCCATATGGTAGGATGGATGGGTTAAATTTATTTGTTGGTTGTTAATATCCCATTCGAGCCAATGAAGTCCACCCCTCAATCCCCATCGTTGGTTGATTTGATACTGTATACCTTGGTAACATTGGAAATTTGTTTTTTCAACGGGAGATTCTTTGGCAATCTTGGTTGGAATGGACAATGGATCATCGAACAAGGTATTGGAAAGGGTGTAACGTGATCTTGCATATTGGATTCCTGAAATACTTTGTAGTTTGGGAGTCCACTGAATGATAAAATCGGCTTGAACGGAAAGTTGATTATGGTTTTTGATTTTGTGAATGGTGGACTGCTGATTGTTTTCTATTTGCGTATACTCATCCGCCAGTGATTTTTGAAGTACTGTGTTGGATGAGTCAATGTTTCCATTTAAAAATTGGATGTACCCCCCTGTTAGCCCTATCATGAACTTCCTACTGAGGGGAAGAGTACTTCTGCAAAATGCACCCGCTCCAACTCGTTGTAATCTACTTAGATAAGTACCATGCATCCCCAGGGATATTTTAATGGACCGATCCAGGCTCGCAGGACGATGGGACTTATCAACAATGGGAGGCAAAGGAATGGTTGGTTTATTGAATTGGAATTGGAAAGTGGAAGCAAATTGAGGAAGTGGAAGGATTACATTGTTTGTATAGGGTAGAAGTTCATTTACAAATACCTGACTGTTTGGCGTAGAAGTCCGAGTAGGTGTAATTTCAAAATCCTTCATTACATTGTTTGTATGAACTCTTTGTGGAGTCTGTAATTTGCGGTCTGGTTTAATGAAGCCGATAGGCTTTGAATTTTTCTCATGAAGCTGAGATGCAGCATGCAATCTTGAGGATGTTTTGTTTTCGGCAATCACCGCATTGTTTGATGGATCATCCATACCAGCATTTTCCTTGTGCGTCGATGGGATTTGAGCAAGTTCTTTTATTGGAACTTGGCTTGGTGCCGGTTGCTTTGATGGACTTGATGAATTCAGCTGCAACAAATAAGTTGCAATTCCGAACAGGATCAAGATCGAAGTAATAATGACCAAAACGGCTAATTTTCTTTTTTTGCGAACGGGAAGGTGGACGTCTAAAAGCAGCTCCATTTCCTTCCAGGATTGTTCCATTTTACGATCTAAATCTTGTGAATTATTTTCCATAGCGCAAGGTGTATAATTGTTGTAAAATTTTGCGTGCAGCGTTTACATGCCACCGCGAAGTGCTCTCCGATATTTGAAATTTTCTTGCGATTTCTTCATGCGGGTAACCATCCAATGCGAAATGGATGAATACATTGCGCGTGGTTTGAGGCAGTTGCCTGAGCATTTCCTCCATTTCTTGATTATAAAATGGATTTTCGTTGGGCATTTCAGCCAATTTGTTTTCTACCACGCTGATTTCAGTTTCTGTCCATGCAACAGCTTTTTTTCTAAAAGCATCCATCAAAGTGTTGCGAAGGACCATCCACGCCCACGCATTGAATTTATTGCTTTCCTTGACCGTCTGAATGCTGGTAAATATTTTCAGAAAAGCATCTTGCAGAATATTCATTACTTCTTCTTCCTGAGCCAATCGAGCAAAGCAGAATTTATAAAATGGCTTAAAATACATTTTGTACAGAATTTCTTGTGCATGACGGTCGTTTTGCTGACAAGCATTCACCAGCTCCACAATAGAAATCTCATTTGGTTTGGTATTTGGCACAGTTTAAGAATCGCTTTGCTATAACAATAATGCTAAATTTATATAAAAGTGATGGAGTTTGTATTGAAAATTTTCCCGGTACTGATCGCTGTAAATATAAGCCATTCCAAAATGCTGCCACTGGTGGCCAAACGTTGCTTTGATTTGTCCGCTTCCTGGTAAACGATAGGACACTCCTATTCCAAGATCACCGTACCAGCCGGTATCTTTTTTTTTCGTTGCTTCGGTCCACCAAGGATTCCAGTAGTTTTTACCATTCACCCATTGACGTCCAATCGAAGCTTCTAAAATGGGTTTAATTTTATTGCGGTTCCAAGGAATGCTGAAACTTAGAAAAACCGGATATGTGTTGAGCTCTTTGTCCAGCAGATGGCTTACTTGTCCAACTCCAGCACCCAATGTCCAGCCCTGTCTACTCTGTAAACCCGCAATCAACCGGATACCGTGCACCATGCCATTTTTAGAGGATAGCAATTGCCGGGAACCCAACTCAATGTACCATGACTTATGGCTAATAGCATCCAGAGCATTCATGGTTTTGCTTGCAGTTGTATTGCCTATATTGCTGGTTTGACAAGAATCCAAATGCTGATTGCTTTGGTTCCATCCTTGTGCTTTGATTGCAAATTGAGCAATCCAGCCCAGAAAGATGAGCAAGACGATCTTACATGATTTGCAAAATTTGTTCATTCCCATGGATTTGTTTTTGTCGAATGCCCCTAGGATGAAGTTTAAAATAATTTACTCAATAAGCGGGGTGATTCGGGATGGCTCAAATCATATTGATACAGACCGTCCTCTCCAATAATTATTGCATGGTCTCTTGATATCAAGATCACGTCATATGCTGCATGATTTGTAATGAACGCCAGGTTTTGAAGTTCTGCATTGGGAAGCAATGCAATCGTTTTGAACCCATGGGTTCCTTCACACAAGACCAATAAATCCCCATCAACTGCCAATCCATGTGGATGCACCATCGCGTGTGTTGCAAGTTTCTGCGGGTTAAGTGGATCCTTCACCTGTACGATGTCCAATTGGTTTGTAAAGCCATTGCACGCTGTCCCGTTGCGTAAGGTGATGTAAGCTATTTCGTCGGCGACGTATACCGGATCGCAGCCATTGGCATGAACGAATTTGGAAATGAAATGTGGTCTTTTAGGATCGGTCAGTCCAAAAATATACACTCCTGATCGAGCCCCAATGAACAGGAAATTTTTATAAGGGAAAATGGTTTCAATATCCCAAGATACCACTTCAGAGGCGCAGTACAAGGGTTGTGATGGATTGCTGACGTCAAAGCTGATCAGTTGGTTGTGATTGATCACATAAAGGTAATTGTTCACCAGCGTGAACCGGGCAAACGATCCGCCAATGCCAGCAATGGAAGGCGAATTGACCTTTTTTGAACCTGCGGAGGTGGTGGTATAAACGAAATCACCCTCCAACCAAAAGATTGGATCTTGTTCACATGGGACCGTTCGGCGCACTAATTTTTGATCATATCGAACCAGGTATTTTCCGTCGCCGGTTTTTCCATACAAGGTAAATAATTCAGTCTTGATGTCCTTCAATTTCGGTTGACGCATGTTACTCAAATCGATGGTCAACAGATTGGCATAGTTGTCAGCATACAACATTTGACCCACCATGGCCATGTCCACATTCCCATGAATAGGAATATATCCAAGTTGAACAGGAGCAGTCGGATGTGAATTGTCAATCAAATGAATTCCTTCGTTGATTTCATTGACCAATAACAATGTCCCGTACACGTAAATCTTGCCTGGGTTTTTGTTTTCTTTTGGCGGGTCCAGGCGGATTTCATTGCGCATTTGCTCAATGGTCATGAAAATGGGTGACCATTCAATGTATTCCAATTCGCGAACACAATCCTCAGGTTGACAGGAAATGAAGCTTAATAAACCGAAGCAGATACCAAAAAACGATTTTCTCATGGTGTTGATATTTTTTAGGTAGACGATTGTGTTCCAAAAAACGTTGGGTCTCATGAGAAATAATTCGGAAAGCGCAAGAGATTCTTTGAGCCCAATGGATTTTGATGAACCGATTGGAATGTCTGGCGTTCTATTTCTAAACATTTTGTATGGCATTGATTGACCTGAAAGTGCCTTCTGTGGGAGAATCCATAACGGAAGTAAGTTTATCGCGCTGGCTCAAAGAGGATGGTGCACAGGTGGGCGTGGATGAAATCATCTGCGAATTTGATTCGGACAAAGCGACTTTGGAGTATCCTGCCGAAGCAGCTGGCCGTTTGATCCATGTTGCCAAGGAAGGGGACGACCTACCCATTGGTGCCGTGGTAGCCCGAATAGACACTGCATGGTTGGCACCTGCGCCTAAACCTGAAACGTCTGCAAAAGAAACCGCAACCAATCAGCAATCCACCGCCTCTCCAGCTGCAGCAAAGATCATGCGGGAAGCAGATTTACAACCGGGTCAGGTAAGCGGCACAGGAAAAGATGGGCGCATCACCAAGCAGGATGTTGTTGATGCTTTGGCGCAACATTCGGTCGAAGCCCCCAAATCAGGGGTGCCTGCAGAAAACAAAATGCCTTCCCTTGGATCTTCTGCCAGTCAGCGAAACGAACGATCTGTGAAGTTGAGCAGGATGAGGCGGACCATCGCAAAGCGGTTGGTGGAAGCCAAGCAGCAAACAGCGATGTTGACTACTTTCAATGAGGTCGATATGAGCGCCTTGATAGACCTCAGAAAATCATACAACGAAGCCTACGAAAAAAAATACGGTATCAAAATAGGCTTTATGTCATTGTTTGCAAAAGCTTGTGCACAGATTTTGTTGGAAATGCCAGAGGTGAATGCACGCCTCGAAGACGATCATCTTATCTTTCACGATTATGTCGACACGGCCATTGCCATTTCTACCCCGACAGGATTGGTGGTGCCTCCCATTCGCAATGTAGAATCCATTTCGATCCATGCATTTGAAGAACAATTGAAAATACTGGCTGAGAAGGCTAGAAATGGAAATCTCAGCATTGAAGAAATGACCGGAGGGACCTTTACCATCACCAATGGAGGAGTGTTTGGTTCTTTGTTGAGCACCCCCATCATCAATCAACCCCAATCGGCCATATTGGGCATGCATGCCATCAAGGAAAGGCCTGTCGCCGAGGGGGGCCAGGTGGTGATCAAACCCATGATGTACTTAGCTTTGTCGTATGATCATCGCGTCATCGATGGATCTTCTTCGGTTCGTTTTTTGGTACGCGTAAAGGAATTGCTGGAAGATCCCATCCGGATGTATTTGGGCTTGTAGTTTCTGACAGTCTGCGAATCCATATGTCCTTCCGAATGAAACCAGCAGGCGGAAAATTCCGTATCATAACAACGATGAATGTGAAGACTATTTTTCCAAATACTAACATTTGTTAGTTTGATATGGACTTATATTTGGGGCGTTTTGCATGACTGTTTACATTACCCAATAGGTTTAGGGAAATACTCTTGATGCCTTTATTGAGATAAAAATATCTTGATTAGTTTGCAAAATATTCATGATTCGAAGAGATAGAAATTGAAATAAATAGCGCTAAATTTGTTTTAAATCAATCTTATGAGAAATTCATGGATCTTGCTTTTGGTCTTTTTGCTCGGTTTGCAATCATGCAAAGAAGATCTAGCTACACCATTCGACCAAAATGATGCTTCCGACTATTCTGCCAACGTGGCCATCCAATGGGTGACTTTGCAACGGGACATGGTCAAATCTACCGCTGGATTCACACCTCCGGTTGCGGCCAGGGCTTATGCCTACGCCGCATTGGCACTGTATGAGTCGGTAGTGCCTGGCATGCGCAACAACATTTCTTACAAAACATCAATCCAAGGTTATGATGGCGCTGGCTTGCCCGTTAAGGACGATGGAAAACAGTACAACTGGGAAATTTCTGCCAACGCAGCCATGGCGGCCATGATGCGCAACCTGTTCAAAACCGCTACAGCTGAAAAACTTGCAACGGTGGATGCACTGGAAGAAAAATTATTGGATGAGGCCAATGAATCCGATCCAGAGACCGTGCAACGATCCATCGATTTTGGAAAAACAGTGGCGGATGCCGTGTACCAATATTCCAAATCGGATCAACAAGATCAGGCTTACCTGACGAACTTTCCCGATTACACCATTCCTGATGTACCCGGCAAATGGGAACCCACCGCCCCCAACCAAAAGCCACTTCAACCTTTTTGGGGAAATGTCAGAACGTTTTTGTCAGCGGACGGAAACAATAACCTGTTTGTTCAACCCACAAGCTTTTCTACAGATTCTAAAAGCGTTTTCTATTTAGAAGCCAACGAAGTGTATATTACTTCACTCAATTTATCGGATGAGCAAAAAACCATTGCTCAATTTTGGAGCGATGACCCTGGATTGACAGGTACGCCTCCTGGTCACTCGATGTCCATTGCCACCATTGTATTATCCAATGAAAACGCTGATCTTGGTTTTGCTGCCGAGGTATTGTCTAAAGTCGGCCTTGCTGTGCATGATGCTTTTGTATCCTGTTGGAAATGCAAGTACACATTTCATTTATTAAGGCCGATAACGTACATCAAGAAATACATTGACGCAAATTACACCACTCTGTTGGCGACCCCGCCATTTCCTGAACACACCAGCGGACATTCTGTGCAAACAGCTGCATCCATGGCGGTGTTGGAGCATTATTTTGGCAATTACTACGATATCGTCGACATAACGCACAACAACCGGACAGACATCACATTTAATCCGCGTAGTTTCAGTTCTTTCCAGGAACTGGCTAATGAAGCAGCCATTTCCCGTTTGTATGGAGGAATTCACTACCGTCCGGCCATTGATTTAGGTATCAAGCAAGGGCGCCAGATCGGCAGAAACATTGCTTTGATTAAGCTCGAAAAGTAAAGAGGTTCTAATCCTTAAGCAATCGTGACTTTCTTATCCAGGTAAACATCTTGAATGGCATGCAATAAAGCTACGCCATCCGGAAGAGGTTTTTGGAATGCTTTCCTGCCCGAAATCAACCCCATTCCGCCTGCACGTTTATTGATGATGGCTGTAACCACCGCTTCATATAAATCACTTGCGCCTTTTGATTCGCCTCCACTATTGATCAATCCCACGCGACCCATGTAACAATTGGCAACCTGGTAACGACAAAGATCAATGGGATGATCTGAAGTTAATTCTGAATAAATTTTTGGATTCGTTTTACCGTATGACGAGCTGCCCATGTTCAGTGCGGTATATCCGCCGTTGTTGGTTGGAAGTTTTTGCTTGATGATGTCAGCTTGGATTGTTACTCCCAGGTGATTGGCCTGTCCCGTCAAATCCGCTGCGGCATGGTAATCTGTACCATCTTTTTTAAATGCCGAATTCCTTAAATAGCACCACAATACCGTGAACATACCCAATTGATGAGCGTGTTCGAAGGCTTCTGCTATTTCAATAATTTGCCGTGCACTTTCGTCAGAACCAAAGTAGATGGTGGCACCAACACCCACAGCTCCCATGTTCCATGCATCTTCAACCACGCCATACAATACTTGATCGGCCTTGTTCGGATAGCTTAGCAATTCATTGTGATTGATTTTGACAATGAACGGTATTTTATGGGCATACTTTCTGGAAACCGAAGCCAACACTCCATAGGTAGACGCGACGGCATTGCATCCTCCTTCGAGTCCCAATTTGACGATGTTCTCCGGGTCAAAATATGCAGGATTCGGAGCAAACGATGCTCCTGCGCTGTGTTCGATGCCTTGATCAACCGGCAGAATGCTCACATATCCGGAACCTGCCAGCCGACCGCTTTCGAACAATTGATTCAAACTTCTAAGGGATTGGTTCGTCCGATTGGACAAAGCCCAAACACGATCAATGGCATCTTTGCCTGGAAGGTGTAAGTTTTTTTTAGGGATGGTTTTGCATTGGTGATCCAAATAAAAAGATGCCTGATCTCCCAATATTTCCGGTATCGAAATTTTTGCCATAATGACTGTGCTTAATTATGCAATTTTAGTATGCTCTGATGGTGGTCAGTTTTGAGTGAAAATGGTCCTTTACTTTTGCCCCGCTGGTCCTTCCAACAAAGCTACTCCATCGGCCATGAATTTCATTTCCACCTCTTCTTCTGTGATTTTTGCAATTTCTTCGGCTGATTTTCCTTCGTCTTCTGCATAATGTCTCAACTCATCAATCGAGGTGATTTCTTTGAACGCTTTGCCTTTAACTACCACTTTGCTTCCTGCAAAATCAAGGGGAACGAAGAAGCCATAATCTTTAAAACGAACAAACAATCCTGTGGAATCGTTCGGGTTTTGGCTCAAAACCATCCAACAACCTTTCTTTTGGCAAACATTGGTAACATATCCGGAAACGGAGGTTTCCAGACTATCCATGCTTTCAAGTGATTTCATGGTTTCATCAACCGTGATGGAACCTTCGGTTGGGATGGAATCCCCATAATATGCTTTAACCATGGAGCCGTTGTCCTGAACCGGTAATGTAGCCTTTTCATTTTTGCATGAAAGCAACAGGCAAATGCAAATCAAGAATGTATAATTTTTCATTTTAACGAATATTTAAGCGGCAAAGATACTAATCAGGTTTCATTTGCAGTTTTCCTTGAAGAACCGCCATTGAACGCTTTGGGCTAATTTAGCGTTTACTTTGAGATCACAGCGTATGACCGAATTATACATAAACTACTGATTATGAAAATTTTATTTCTTGTTTTAGGAATGAGTGCACCATGGGTGGCGGTCTCCGGTCAAGACTGCCTGAGGGGGAATTGCATCAATGGTTTTGGAACCATGCTCTACACCGACGGCAGCAAGTATACGGGTGAATTCAGGCAGGGTATGCGTGAAGGCAAGGGATTGTACTATTATGCCAACAAAAATAAGTTTTTAGGCGAATGGAAAAAAGATCTGCGTTGGGGAGAAGGAAAAATGGAATTTACCAATGGAGATGTTTATACGGGAAGTTTTGCCAACAACCAAATGCAGGGAATGGGAACGATGGATTTCGGCAGAGGCGATAAATACATCGGACAATGGGCCAACAACAAGCCGAATGGCAAAGGCAATTACTATTTTAAATCCGGCGAACGATACGAAGGCGATTTTGTAAATGCACTGTTTGAAGGCCAAGGAACTTTGTTTTACAAAAGTGGCTCATTTTATGCCGGAGGTTGGAAAGGAAGTAAAAAAGAAGGCGAAGGTGCATTTCACGATGCACATGGTAAAGTGGTTTATGCTCATTGGGCAAATGATAAATTGGCCGAAGTATTGGACAAACCAATTGAACAAAACAATCCTACTCAGAATCAAACGATTGATCCAGGCACCCAGACAAACACCACTGCACCTGTCATCGCAGTTGAAAATGTTCGCACAGAAAAGGAACAGGTGATTCAAGCAGAAGAAAAAAATGAGGAAGACAGCTACTTCGAGAAATTGTTTGGTACCCAAAAAGAAGATCAAGCTACGGATACTGTAAGTGATAATGCCATGGTCAGTAAATTTTTTGGAGAAGAACCCCAGGTACCTGTTTCTGAAAAAGAACAAGTTACTCCAAACGAACGCGTCATAGAAGAACAAGCGCATCCCGTCATCGAAGAAAAACCAAACACCCAAATTCCTGAGGTAAAAATAGATAACGTACCGAACCCAAGGCCTCACACGGTCGAAACAAAACCTGAAACCACGGAACAACCCGAGTCATTCTTGCCCGATTGCAATACGAGCCATTGTGCCAGCGGACAAGGCTTTTTTAAATATGGTGATGGTTCAAAATACATTGGAGAATTTTTCCAGGGAGAACCATTGGGAAAAGGAATTTGCTATTATTCCAACGGAGACCGTTACGAAGGCTTCTGGAAAAACCATGCACCAAATGGTGAAGGCATCATGTATTTTGCTTCCGGACTAATTTACGGAGCCATCTGGGAAAATGGTAAAGCCATCAAAGAATTGAGTCGTAAAAAAGAATTTGTATTTGATCCCAACGTGCCCGTGGACGAAGATGACGAAGTAAAAATATGGGCAGTCATCATAGGTATTGCACGTTATGAGCACATGCCTGTTCTGAAATATTCTGATGATGACGCCTATAAAATTTATGCCTTTCTCAAAAGCCCAGAAGGAGGTGCTTTGAAAGATAATCAAATCCGGGTGTTGATTGATGAAGATGCCAACCGAACATCCATATTGACCGCTTTGAATCAGGTTTTTATGCGTGCAGATGAGAATGACGTGGTAATGTTATATTATTCAGGTCATGGACTGGAAGGGACTTTTTTACCCATAGACTATGATGGATTTCAAAACATATTGAAGCATGACGAAGTCAAGGAAATCATCAATCGAAGCAAAGCAAAAAACAAAATATGTTTCATCGATGCATGCCATTCAGGAAGTTTGTTGGCAACCAAGGGTTCATTTTCATCTTCGCTATTGTATTTCTATGATAAGCTGGGGCAGAGTAGCGGTGGCACCGCATTCATCATGTCTTCCAAGAGCAAGGAGTATTCGTTGGAAGACGGAGGTTTGAGGCAAGGCGTTTTTTCTCACTTCCTCATTCGTGGTCTGAAGGGTGAAGCCGATGTGGATCGAAACAAAACCATTCAATTGAAGGAGCTGTTTGAATACGTTTACCGAAATGTCAGAGACTACACGGGCAACGCTCAAAGTCCGATGATTGCCGGAGATTACGACGAACAAATGCCGGTAGGTTTTATTCGAGAAGAATAAGATAGATCGAACAGAACCATTTATTAAAACAAGAATCTGAGGAATGCAAAGTTTTTGCGTCTCTTCAAATAATCTGGATCTGCTTCATACAAATAGGCTTCCCGTTCAAAAGAAATTTTCCGATATGCGCGCTGGTGGTTTTTGTATTGGATCAAACGGAATAAATATTCTGCCAGATACCAAATGTAGAAAAACAACAACAACAATTCCTTTTGTTGGCGCAAGTGGATGCATTCGTGCCGGATCAATGCAGGGTTGTTTTTCATTTTTTCATCGCGGATCAAAATAAATGGCCAAATCGCCATGGAAGCGGCAAAGGAACCGGTCAAAAGCCGAAGCAATCGGGGATTGGTATGGATCCACATTTCTGGATCCAAAAGTACAAATCCTGACCATGTCATAAGGCTGGACTTCGCTGATTAACTTTACAGGAAAAATCATGGGAATGCGCACTCATTTTATGCTCCTGATCCTTTGCCTACAAATGGCCGCAGTTGCACAAACGTCTACGCCTGCTTTTGTGGCGGACAGCTTGGAAGTCTATGTACAAAGAGGCTTGAAAGCCTGGGATTTGCCGGGATGCGCGGTGGGTATTATCAAAGATGGGCAAATTGTATTGGCCAAAGGGTTTGGAGTTCGCGACATACAAACCAATCTCCCAGTAAATGACCATACCCAGTTCATGATTGCCAGCAATACCAAAGCAGTCACAGGGATGGCACTTGCACAGCTGGAAGGCGAGAAAAAGCTATCCCTTGATGACAAAGTCACGAAATGGTTGCCTTCTTTCAAATTATACGATAAAGAAGCTAGCCGGATGGTGACCATCAAAGATGTAGTCACGCACCGCTTGGGATTTGAAACATTTTTAGGAGATTTTTGCCATTGGTCCACTTCCACTTCGCGCCAGCAAGTCATTGAAAAAATGGCCCATATCAAACCTCCATATCAATTCAGGGACAAATACGGATACTGCAATGCAGGATATACGGTTGCCGGCGAGATCATCCAAAAATGTCTAAATATTTCGTGGGAAGAATTCGTAACCAAGAACTATATAGAGCCAATGGGCTTAAAGGAAACACAAGCCTTGACCAAAGATTTTGGAAAATCAGGGAACTACTGTCAGCCGCACACTTGGTATAAAGGTCAGATGATTCGGCTGGCAATTCCCAACATTGACAACCTGGCCCCTGCTGCCAGTATTTGCACGTCCGTGTCTGACTGGTCCCGTTGGGTTCTCATGTTGCTCAATGGGGGATCCATGGATGGAAAACAAATCATCCCAGCTTCGGCCATTCAAAAGAGCATGGAGCCCGTCAGCATCATTGGATCTGCACGCAGTCGTTACAACCGGACCAATTTCTCTCTTTATGGCTTGGGGTGGAACCTGCAAGACTATGAAGGAAGAAAAATGGTGTCCCATACAGGCGGTGCCGATGGTTTTGTAACATCGGTGACCTTGGTGCCGCAAGAAAAACTGGGCATCATTGTTTTTACCAATTCCGATCATAATGGTCTTTATCAAGCAATCAAGTGGGAAATCCTGGATGCGTACCTCGGCTTGCCTTATCGCAATTACAGCGAAGCTTACTTACAGCGAAAAATTAAAGAACAAGAACATACGATGCAATGGTTGGGTGCTGTGAAAGACACCATTCAGAAAGCCATCGCCCCGACTTTGCCATTGAAAGCATACACAGGCAGATATCAGCATGAAGTGTATGGGGAAATGGAAATCAAACTGGAGGAAGGACAATTAAAGGCATATTTTGAACACCACCCCAACCAGTTTGCTTTGTTGGAGCACATCGAGGGAGATCGCTTTCTTTGTACGTATAGCAATCCCTTGCTGGGAATTAAAGTTGTACCATTTGCCATACGGGGAAAAAAAGTTAAATCCGTCATCATCCGATGCGACGATTTTGTTGACTTTGCCCCCTACTTGTTCATAAAGTGTTGAAGCACAATTTGTAAAATTTGAAAAAATAGTATATAAAAAATTTTTTCATGAAATGCTTTTTTCTGTAGATTTGTGACACCCCATGATCTGGGTTTTCTTCCCGTTCTTATATACAAAATCAAGCTGTGTATTCTATTCGCATTATATTGTCGTTGCTGTTGCTTTGCCATGGGGTAAGTGTACTTACCGGGCAGGGTATTGCTTCGGTAATCCGACCAGAGATCGTGGGAGATCATGTGGATACCTTTCGGTATTTCAACAACGACCATCGCAAAGATGAATTTCGATTGATCAAATCCACATTGTATCGACGGGTGGAAAAAATGCCCGTTTTCATTGGTTGCGAGGCCGACGCAGACCCCGAAGAGTGCTCTAAAAAAAGGTTGATCGACTTGTTGTACAACAACATCAAATACCCAGGGGAAGCTAAAAAGCAAAGAATTCAAGGTGTGGTATATGCCAAATATGTGGTTCGGTCGGATGGAAGTATTTCCAATGTTAAGATTGAACGTGGCATTGGAGGTGGCTGCGACGAAGAAGTGCTCCGATTCATTGCCTTGTTGCCAAAGTATACGCCTGGTTATCAGGATGGTAAAGCGGTTGCAGTGCAAATGACGCTGCCCGTTAAGTTCCGATTGATGAAATAATTTCGCAAAGTATTTCAGTGATTTTCATGCTACAGCGGCAGACCTCGACCCAAGTGTTAGGTAGACCTTTACTGGTGTTTTTGACCCGTTTGCCAGTTGAAATGCAAGCCTGGTGGCCATTTGTCGTTTCACGGGTCATGCAAACGTCCGGATTGGGAGTCAAATTCCTTAAAAATTGATCAGGTCCTAGGTTTAATGCATTTCTGAATTACTGCTCGATCCATGCAATTTATACCGGTTTGACCAGGAGCATGGTATGTTTTTTTCTGAAAGCATTAAAAAGGGGCTAACATGCCTTTCTTTTTCGGTCTCGTTAAGCTTTTGTTTGGTATTTTTTTAAAAGGGCTGCAATAGAATCTCCCATATAGGACTTACCTTTGCAGCGATTTTTTAAAATCGTTGGCTGATTCCCTTATGAAGCAAATTTTTATTTGGTTTTTATTCACACTGGCCTTAGTTGGCAAAATCGATGGACAAAATCACCCCAGCGAGGCTAATAATATTTTAGCACAAGAACAGACCCACGAGGGACATAATCATGCTCATCAAGAGGCTACCGCGCAAGCTGAGCATTCCACGGATACCAGTGCGCAAGCGCATGATGCCACCACGCATGAGGCCCATACGGAAGAGGATCATGGAGGCGATCATGGCTTTGATCCCAAGTCGACTGCTTTTCACCACATCAGTGATTTAAATGTTTACAGCATTGGCCCCTGGAATTTGCCTTTGCCTTGTATTTTGTATGCACCGTCCAGTGGCTGGTCATTCTTTTCTTCCTCCGCTTTTGGAATTGACAATGCACATCATGGGAGCGGGCATTACGTGATAGACGGTTATGTATTGAACCATGGCCGTGTGAACAGGATTGTCGGCGATTTCCCTAAAGGTAAATTCGAAATTCAAGGGATGCACGCTAAAAAGGTGATGGTTGACGGAAAAGAAAAGGATCGGGATTTTGTCATCGTGGACCAACAAGAATATGCACTGGATAAACCATCTACGGCCGATGCCGGCTTGTTTGGTGGAGGCATCACATCTTTTTTTGATTTTTCCATCACCAAGAATGTATTCAGCATGTTGTTGGTGGTATTGCTACTTTCCTGGTTGTTCATCGGGATGGCAAAAGCATACAAAAAAGCACCGGGAACAGCTCCTTCGGGCGCCCAGTTGCTCATGGAACCGCTGATCCTTTTTATCCAGGACGAGGTGGCAAAACCTTTTTTAGGTCCGAAATGGGAGCGATTTATTCCCATGTTGCTGGCCATTTTCTTTTTTGTGCTTGGATTAAATCTTTTTGGTCAAATACCTTTCTTGGGCGGATCCAATGTTACTGGAAATTTATCGGTTACCATGGTTTTGGCATTGATAGCATTTGTGGTGGTGAACATCAATGGTAACAAACATTACTGGGAACATATTTTTTGGATGCCTGGAATACCTGCTTGGGTCAAAACCATTTTAACCCCAGTGGAAATTTTAGGCGTATTCATCAAGCCACTTACCTTGATGCTTCGTCTTTTCGCGAACATCACGGCAGGGCACATGGCCATTTTGATTTTCATCAGTTTGATTTTCATATTCGGCAATTCGGGAGCAAACACCGGAGCTGGTTTAGGTGCGTCGATCGGTTCGGGTTTACTGACGGTATTCATGATGTCTATCGAGTTGTTGGTGGCCCTGATTCAGGCATTTGTTTTTACTTTGTTGACGGCTTCATACATTGGAGCGGCAACGGAGGAACATGCCCATGCAGAACATGATCATCATTGATTAATCGATATAGAGTTGAAACATTATTCATCATTATAAATTACTAATTATGGGAGGTTCAATTGCTGCTATTGGAATGGGACTGGCTGCTATCGGCGCCGGAATCGGTGTTGGAAGCATCGGAGGGAAAGCCCTCGAGTCGATTGCTCGTCAGCCAGAAGCATTGGGAGATATCCGTGCGAACATGATCCTTACGGCGGCCCTTGTTGAAGGCGCTGCTTTGATTGCGATCCTGTTCTCTTACCTGGTAGCTTAAAACATGTACGAAGGCTGAAAGGCGGTTGGCCCGGGGCCTTCGTTTTTTTAATGACAAATTAATTTGAAATCATATATGTTTGATTTATTCAGTACGTTCCTGTTGGATTTCTCGCCGTTGAAGCCGGACTTCGGTTTGTTGTTCTGGTCGACGGTGTTTTTTCTGTTGTTTTGGTTTATGGTTGGTAAGATGGCTTTTAAACCGATCATAAAAGCTTTGAAAGATCGTCAGGAAGAAATCCGCAATGCTTTGGATGCAGCCAAGCAAGCCCGTTCCGAAATGTCCAATCTGAAGGCAGAAAACGAACGTGTGTTAGCAGAAGCGAGAGAAGAGAAAATGCTGATTATTAAAGATGCAAAGGAATCGGCCAATCTAGTGGTTTCGGAAGCACGTGATAAAGCCAAAGAGGAGGCGCAACGCATTCTGCAGCAAGCTAAATTGGATATTGAAAATGCAAAAATGGCTGCAATGGTCGATGTTAAAAATGAAATCGGTGTCATGGCACTTCAGATTGCAGAAAAAGTTATCCGCAAGCAATTGGCTGACCAACCCGCTCAAGTGGAATATGTCAACAAGCTGATGGATGAAGTTAAAATGAATTAAAAAATTAATCGTAAATGTCTCAATTACAAATCGCACAGCGCTACGCCAAATCATTGGTTGATTTATCGACCGAACAGGGCGTATTGGAGTCGGTTTACCAGGATATGCAAACTTTTGCTGAAGTATGCAGGAACAATGAGTTTGCCGCTATGCTGAAAAGTCCGGTGGTTCATTCGGATAAAAAGTTGGGAGTTCTTAAGGAATTGTTCCACGGCAAAGTGCAACCATTGACATTGCAGTTTGTCAATCTGTTGGTCCAAAAAGGAAGGGAATATTTACTACCAACCGTTAGTTTGGCATTTATTGAGCAATTTAAATCCATAAAGAAAATTCGGCCGGCTCGCGTACTCAGTGCAAAGGCATTGTCCAATGAAGAATTGGAAAGCATACGCAAGAAATTCAGTTTTTGGTTGTTGCCTGGCGAAACGATGGAGTTGAATCAAAAAGTGGACCCTTCGCTGATTGGCGGATTCATCCTGGAAATGGGTGACCGGAACTATGATGCGAGCATCAAACGCCAACTTGGCGAATTGAAAGAAAATTTATACGACACCAGCTACATCAGTTTGGTGGAGAGAAGATGAAGGAGTTGGAAGAAGTCAGTAATCAGTCAATATTATTCAAATGATAAATGATTGTTTGAATCATGAAATTAAATAACAAATATCTATTAACCATTATCCATTAACTATAATCTATTGTCATGGTATCAATAAGACCTGAAGAAATCTCAGCAATCCTCAAGCAACAGATCGCCGGAACCAGCTCTGCCGCAAGCCTCGAAGAAGTCGGAACGGTATTGCAGGTAGGTGACGGTATTGCCCGTGTTTACGGTTTGGCCAATGCACAAGCTGGTGAATTGGTGGAATTTGAAACAGGCGTTCAAGCCATCGTACTCAACCTCGAATTGGATAACGTTGGGGTGGTGCTCATGGGCCCATGGGATGGAATCAAAGAAGGGTCGAAGGTGCGCCGAACCGGAAAAATTGCTTCCATCGAAGTTGGGGAAGGAATGTTGGGCCGGGTGGTCAATCCGTTGGGAGTGCCCATCGACGGGAAAGGTCCGATCGCAGGTGCCAAATATGAAATGCCGATCGAGCGCAAAGCCCCCGGTGTTATTTTCCGTCAACCGGTGAATGAACCTTTGCAAACAGGTATCAAAGCGATTGATTCCATGATTCCGATTGGAAGAGGACAAAGGGAATTGATCATTGGTGACCGCCAAACCGGAAAAACGGCCATTGCATTGGATACCATAATCAATCAAAAAGAATTTTACGACCGCGGAGAACCTGTATATTGCATATATGTAGCATCTGGCCAAAAATCTTCCACCGTAGCCAAGGTGGCCAGAACCCTTGAAGAGTATGGAGCCATGCCTTACACGGTGATCGTGTCTGCCTCTGCAGCCGATCCAGCTCCGTTGCAGTTCTATGCACCATTTGCCGGAGCCGCCATTGGAGAATTTTTCCGCGATACCGGAAGACCGGCTTTGGTGATTTACGATGATCTTTCTAAACAAGCGGTTGCTTACCGCGAAGTATCATTGCTTCTCCGCAGGCCACCAGGACGTGAAGCCTATCCTGGGGACGTATTCTATCTCCACTCTCGTTTGCTGGAACGTGCTGCGAAGATTTTAAGTAACAATGAAATCGCAAGCAACATGAACGATCTGCCTGAGTCTTTGAAGAAAGCAGGCATCGTGAAAGGCGGGGGTTCATTGACAGCATTGCCTATCATCGAAACACAGGCAGGCGACGTTTCTGCTTACATCCCGACCAACGTGATTTCCATTACCGACGGACAGATCTTCCTTGAATCCGCATTGTTCAATGCCGGTATACGCCCCGCCATCAACGTGGGTATTTCCGTGTCGCGTGTGGGCGGTAATGCGCAAATCAAGTCGATGAAAAAAGTATCCGGAACTTTGAAGCTTGATCAAGCTCAATTCCGTGAATTGGAAGCCTTCTCAAAATTCGGATCCGATCTCGATGCCGCAACCAAAGCCGTGTTGGACAAAGGAAAGCGAAATGTGGAAATTTTGAAGCAGCCACAATACAGCCCGGTTGCCGTTGAAAAACAAGTTGCCATCATCTTTTTAGGAACATCCAATTTATTGAAAGATGTTCCAGCCGATAAAGTGCGTGATTTTGAAAACGTATTCCTTACTGAGTTGGAACAAAAACATCCGCAAGTACTGGAAAACTTTAGAAAAGGAAATTTATTGGATGAGGATACCAAAACTTTGCGTGCAGTTGCTGAACAACTTTCCTCTCAGTACAGACACCAATAATTTTGTTGAATCCTACGGTATAGTTTAAAGTCGATATTCCATCATGGCAGCGAACCTGAAAGAAGTAAGAAACAGAATCAAATCGGTGATTTCAACACAGCAAATCACCAAAGCAATGAAAATGGTTTCTGCGGCCAAGTTACGTAAAGCCCAGCAAGCCATTCAACAAATGCGCCCGTATGCAACCCGCTTGAATGTGACCTTGAGTCACATCATGTCCGGTGGTGATGCAGGCTTGGGTTTGTCTTTTGGCAAGCATACTGAAATGCAAAAACCTTTGTTGGTCGTCATTACTTCCGACCGGGGTTTGTGCGGAGCATTCAATGCCAATATTTTAAAAACAGCTTCTAATCGCATCAAAGAAAATTATCAAAAGGCTTATGAAGATGGCCGTTTGAGCATGCTGTTTGTCGGTAAAAAAGGTTTCGACTACTTTCGTAGAAGATTTCCTAAAGCAAATTTATTGGATCAAAACATTGGTCTATACGGTCACCCGGAATTTGACAAAGTTGCAGCAATGGCCGACCAATTGATGAGTGACTTTTCCAATGGAACCTATGACCAGGTTGAATTGTATTATGGACGGTTTAAAAATGCAGGTACCCAGTTTCCGGAAAGGGAACAATATTTACCCGTTGCAAAGATGAGCAACGCGCAGGATGGAAACACTTCCATGAAAGCCGATTACATTTTTGAACCCAACCAACAACAGTTGTTGGAAGAATTGGTACCATCCATCCTTCAAACACAATTGTACAAATGCATTCTGGACACTCAGGCATCTGAACACGGTGCACGGATGACAGCGATGGACAAAGCCACCGAAAATGCCGAAGAAATGTTGGGAGAATTGCGCATCAATTACAACAAGGCTCGGCAGGAAACCATCACCAAAGAGCTTTCAGAAATTGTTGGAGGCGCTGCTGCCTTGGCTGGATAAGGAATGCATTTTGAGATCCCTTTTTTCCAGAGTTTAAAACATCAATTTGTAACCAACTGTTTTGGATCCATGAGTCAAGGCTAATACGTACAATCCCGGGTTCTCTATGTGAATTTCAAATTGGCTGGAACGATTACCTTGTTGAATGCGTATTCCATTAATGCTATAAAGGGACCAAGAGCTTACAGCATGTTCCATTGTAACCCTAAATCCAAAACTCTTTTTTTCCAGTGAAACCACAGGATTATTTGTTGCTTCTTTTGTTTCCGTATGGATGGAAAATTCTGCTGTCTTAAATTTGATGCTATTATCACTTAGATCTTGCCAACAAATATAAAATACGGATTGATTGTAATCAATGTCTGGTGAGCCTTGATGACCAGTGGCCTTTGAATTCACACGTTGTGTGTTTGATGATAAAAGAGAGTATGAATGATTGGTAAAGTAACTGAAGAAAATGTCCATGTTTTGAACCAATTCTCCCCAAACAATCGCTACAGTATCTTGATGACCAGCAATTCTCGGATAGGTTTGCTGAAAATCTCGTCCCAGAGCATTGTCAATTCCTGAAAATCCATCCACTTGTTTGGTTCTCAGGTTTAACCGACTGTAGTAGGCTTTGGAACTTCCTGTTCGTCCTGAGGTCCAAGCGGTGTGCAAAAAGGAATCGGCGAAAAATCCATCCCCACCTGTAGAAGGGCAATTAAAAACTTGCCAATTTGCAGTATCCAATTCCGCTACCAGGTCATACGTTTTCCCATTGTTTTCCGAAACGGCAGCAACCATATTCCGAATATTGTTGCGATTATTTCTGTAAAATACAGCAACACGATTAGATTCAGTTTCCATGCTTACCGGACAGCAGTCACAAGCTTCGCCTAAATTTGGATTCGTGACCAAGGTAAATGGATCAAATGTTTCACCAAAGTCATGCGAACGAATACTGACGTATTCTGGCTGACTCCAGTCGGTTTTAAATCTCATATAACTGATGATCGGTTGTTGGCTTTCGTCAATCGAAATACCTGGAAAACGGCAATAAAAATTGTTTGGATCTACCACGACTTTGGGAGTTGAAAAGGTTTGGCCATAATCCAATGATTTAATCAAATAGATCTTTCCAGTTTCTGCTGGGTCTTCTTTAAAAACAATGTAAATCAAATTGCGACGGCCTGCCATTTCTGTACTTGCCCAATTGGTGATGAATGCTTTTTTTTGATTGATATTCAATGTTTTGGGCAAACCTAAAATGCGATTTTCCCATAGCGAATAGTGAATGCTTTGACTTTGTTCGTTTCCCCATAAAATGATTCCACGGCTTGAGTCCAGAGCAATCAAACGAGGCCTAATGTTTGCTCCCATTGTATTCATGGAAATGGTTTGCTCCATATTCCACTGAAGCGTTTGTGATACTGCAGTACAACACAAAGAGCTGATCAAAAAGTTTGAAACGATCAATATTTGCTTCAAGTCAACGCAAGGGTAAATTATTTTTGGCATAGGAATCTAAGTTACATATTATTCTATAGCCGCAATAAAAAAGGCAATTTTTTTCACTTTGTGGGCCTGCTTATTATCTGAAGAGATTAGTTTAAAATGACTTTTAAAAGGAACCGGATTTAATCAAGTATAAGCTGTAAGCGGTAAATTTTTGCATCCAAAGCAAATCAAGCGCTTGATTGGATAAAGTAAAATTCAACTTTCTTTTACTCAATCTGGCTTGATTTTTGACCGATATACCACGCAATGAAGGCCATTATACCCGTAGCCGGAGCAGGTACCAAGCTCAGGCCACTTACCTATACCCAGCCCAAGCCACTGATTCCAGTGGCGGGAAAACCCATCATTGCCTATATCCTGGACCAACTCATTGAAGCAGGAATCCAGGAATTTGTTTTCATCTTGGGATACCTCGGTGATAAAATCAAGGAATACCTGGAAGAAAGTTATCCATGCATTTCTAAAGTTTATGTTTATCAACATGAGCGAGAGGGCCTCGGACATGCTATTTACCTTTGTCGGGAGGTGCTCGGCCATGAAGAAGAAGTATTGATCCAGCTGGGGGACACCATCCTTGACATCGACATGAATGTGCTCCTCAATTCCAGAACCAACACGCTGGCCGTGAGGAAAGTGGAAGACCCAAGAGAATTTGGAGTGGTGGAGTTGGATGAAAAGGGGCTGGTGGTCAAGATGGTTGAAAAACCGCAGTTTCCCCATTCCAACATGGCCATTGTGGGTCTTTACCTCATCAGGGAATGGAAAAAATTACTTTCCTGTCTAGAAACCAACATTCGCACAGGCCGGAAAACGAAAGGTGCCTTTCATTTAACCGATGGCTTGATGTGTATGTTGGAAAACAGGAGCCGGGTAGAAGTGATGGAGGTTCGCAATTGGTTTGACTGTGGTAGAAAAGAAATATTGCTGGCTACCAATGCCACCATGCTCACACGGAAACCGGTTTTGTCTTCGGAAAGCAATTTTGAAAATACCATCATCATTCCCCCGGTGAATATCGGACAGGGTTGCGTTATAAAAAATTCATTGATCGGACCTTACGTTTCCATTGGAGAAAATAGTTCCGTGGTCCACAGCATCATTAAAGACAGCATCATTGGCAATTTTACCAGCCTGGATGACGTTGTATTGCAGCACTCCATCATTGGAAATGATGCGGTGGTCAAGGGTAAGTTTCAAAGTTTTAACATTGGTGATAACACAGAAATCGACATGGTATAAAACAGAAATTTGCTTGTGATCTATCACATTGAAAACAATGACCTGGCAGGGGCTCTAATTCTGATTATTTTTGCGATACATCTTGAACCCATGAAATATTACAAACCGTTGTCGAGCTTCACCACCAAAGCAAGAAGGATTCGTATTGAAAAAATTTTGCTCATTTTGATGAGCTTGGTGTTGACCGTGGGAGCTTGCAAGGACGACGATGAATGCCCTCCCAATCAATTGCTCGGAAGACTTTCGTTAGAAGCAATAAGTGTGGAGTTTCTGCCCTTTAATAATTTTCGATTTCTGGAATTTGTTGACAGCCTTGCTACCGATACTGCGGTATTATACGATCCGGTTACCTTGATTCGTGATTCTTCTTGGACCATCGTTGAAAATATTTGTGAAAAGGATGAATCCAGGGCTGATCAATATTATTTATCAGAACATCTCACCATCAACTATTACGATCTCGATACTGCAAGAAAGTTCCGAATCATTGGCAATATAAGCATTCAGGAAGATGTTGCAGCCAAAACCAGCACGGCCACCGACCCTGTGTTGTTCGATGAATTAAAACTCACCGTCCATCGTTCCAATCCGAGCATCAGTGGCGCAGTAGCTAGTTTATCGTTTATGGCTTCCAGTCGCAACAACGATGCGCGCTTGAGCACAGCGTTGAAATTGAAACAAGACAGCTTTGCTTTGGTGCCCATGGTCATCATCAATGATTCCGTTTATACCGATGTCTACGAATATAAAAATCGGGATTCTGCCATTTTCTATTTTAAGCCTTCAGTGGGCGTCGTGGCATTTCGGGCACTGGATAATAAATGGTGGAACTTACATCGAAAATATTGAGGCCAATTCTTTTTTTTTGTAACACCATGGCTTTGGCTGAAATCCATAGCCTGCATGCAATCATTTTTACCAAGAAAGATCAACCAAAACCGATGCTAAAAAGGTGAAGGTTTGAATACAAATTTTTTGGTTTGTAAGAAAAGTTATGTTTGGCCATGTTGATGAAACTAGCTTTAGGAAATTTGATCACTTGCATCCAATTCATCCATCCAGTTGGATGAGACATTCATCTTGAACAGGTTATAAGTAAGGCATGAGGTACAAACGGGCAAGGTGCTATTTTTTAAATGCAAAGTAAACCGATAAGATGAGCAACATAAAGGCAATCAAATGATTCACACGAAACACTTCGGTTTTAAATACCAAAATTGTAAATAGCGAGAAGACCACTAAGGTTATGACTTCCTGAAGTACTTTCAGTTGGATTAAACTAAAGGCACCACCATTGGGATGGTATCCAAATTTATTTGCAGGCACCTGGAAACAATATTCAAAAAATGCTAATCCCCAACTGATGAGTATTATTTGAAACAAGCCCAGCTTTGCGAATGATTTCCATTCCGCAAATTTCAAATGCCCATACCATGCCAAGGTCATAAACACATTGGATAATATTAAGAGTGCAATGGTCATCCAGGATTTCATGATGATGCGTTTGCGTTATTAAAAAAAAAGCCTCGCAAAACTGCAAGGCTTTTTTCAATTCTAATAATCCCGTTTTAGCGGGTTGCTATTTTGTAATTTACACTGTTGTACGTAACGGTTCCTGTCTGGTTAGGAGAAGCTTGAATGCTGTGCATGATACCGGCTACGTGTGGACTGGCCATGGACGTTCCGCTCAAGGTAGCATAGCTTGCATTTTTATAAGTTGAATAAACAGAAGATCCTGTTGCGATCCAGTCAATGGGGGGTGCTCCAAAATTGGAAAACGAAGACCAGGCTTTTGCACATGTCATGGAAGCAACGGTATGGATGTTTGCACCATTGATACAAGCTGGGGTATAGAGACTGGCGTTTGCACTGCTGTTTCCAGCAGCCAGCGCGATTCTTGTACCAGCATTGCTGAGATTGGTCAAAGCCGTGACATAACTTGAGCCGGTACTGCAATTGTTTCCCCAATATCCTCCGAGACTCATATTGACTACGTCTCCCGGTTCATCATAGGTGGCCACATGGTTCAAACCGTTCAAGATTTTGGAGGTCTGTCCGGAGCCATTGCATCCCAATACGCGAATAGGTACTACGAACGCACCAGCAGAAACTCCGATGACTCCTACCGTATTGTCTTTGGCAGCCGCAATTCCAGCAACATGCGTTCCGTGTCCGTTGCAATCATCGGGCGTGCCGCCAACAAAGGATTTTGCATAGGTGGTATTGGTCACCACATTGAGGTCGGGATGGTCCAAATCAATTCCGGTGTCCACAATCCAAATCCACTTTGTAGATGAAGATCCATCGGCAGATCCTCCGGCATTCGTGATCCCACATGGTGTGGTTTGCGCCCTGGACAAAATACCGTCCGGCTCGATGGTAAAGTCTGGCAGTTTGACTTCCATGTCCTGCTCTACCAATTGAACACTTGGACTTTTCAATAATCTTTTCAGTTGATCATTGTCCAATTTTAGCGAAATTCCATAGAAAATCTCGGTGTAATAGTCCAACACTTGGGAAGAAGGAATGTCCAGACTTTGCAACAGGAGGTTTACCTGTGCCGAGAAATAATTGACCTTTTCAGAAATGATGGATTCGGCAGCATTACGTCCAACAGCCGATTCAGGGCCGCGATAATCTTTCATCATATCCTCTTTCAGAATGACAATGTATTGGCCGCTAATGACATTGGTTGGAGGCACCAACAAGGGAGCCAAATAGGATTCTACGCCATCTTTCTGGCAGGAGCTTGCGAACAGGAGTACTCCGGCTACAAGCGGAAGAAATTTAATAACTACTTTCATAAGAAATATAATTTTGAGGTTAAACGAAATCAAAGATAATAAAATTGTGAAACATTTAAATTACAGGATAAAATTTATTGATTTTTGTTTCTATCAGACATGCTTTTTAAATGAGGAGCCCCCTGTTTGATTTGTACAAACGGATTTAGATTTATAAATGCAGGCTTAATCAATGGAATTCAGCAAGCTGCTGATATCAAAGAGGGCGGTCGAGGTTTATTCAGTACCTTTCAGCATGGGCACGAAGCGAAAGTCTCCAAATTTTTCAATTTTGGACTCGGTTTCCGACAATTTTGTTATTCGCATCATTTCCTGGAAATCGCCCTTGTTGACTGGGATCACCATTTTTCCACCTATGGTCAGTTGATCCATTAGGGTTTTTGGGATTTCCGGCGCCGCAGCCGTGACCAATATTTTGTCAAAGGGTGCAAACATGGGCAAGCCTTTAAATCCGTCTCCGTAGAAGGTTCGAATGCCCACATAGCCTAATTCTTTTAACAATTTAGTGGTCTTTTCATAGAGGGGTTTATGCCGTTCAATGGAATACACTTTTGCACCCAATTCATACAATATGCTGGCTTGGTACCCACTCCCCAATCCTATTTCCAAAACTTTTTCTTTCGGACGAATTGACAATAAGGCAGTTTGAAAAGCGACAGTATAAGGCTGTGAAATGGTTTGTTCACAATCAATCGGAAATGCATTGTCTTTGTAAGCCCAGGCCTCAAAAGCATTGTCAAAAAATAGGTGTCTGGGTACTTTCCCTATGGCCGCCAAAACATGCTCGTCGTGGATGCCCTTGGCTTTAATTTCTTGCACAAGTTGTGCCCGCAAGCCCTTATGGCGATAAGTATCCACGAATTTTAGCATGATGCAAATATATATAATATTTTTTTAATATGTTTTTTAGTTTGATTTCTAAGCTTTTTGCCAAATCTTTGCGTTTTATATTGAAACCTATGTACAACATACAATTTGGAACAGACGGTTGGAGGGCACTCATCGCAAGGGATTTTACAGTCGAAAACGTCCGTCGCGTAGCAAATGCTACCCTGGAATGGATGAGGAAGAAAAATTATCACAAGGTCGTGATTGGCTATGACTGTCGGTTTGGAGGAGAAATGTTTCAACAGGAAATTGCCCACATCATGGCCGATGGTGGCATGGAATGCTGGGTTGGATCGGGCTTCGTTTCGACACCTATGGTGTCTTATGCTGTCGTAAAGTACCAAGCAGATTTAGGGATTGTAATCACCGCCAGTCATAATCCGCATACTTACAATGGGTATAAATTAAAATCCAGTTTGGGTGGACCTTTGTTGCCACGCGAAATAGCTGAAATAGAAGCCTTGATTTCAATTGAAGCACCATCCTTAACAAGTTCCTTCCAAGAATGGGTCGACAAAAATCAAATTCACACCACTGATTTTGAATCCGATTACTTCAATCATGTTCAAAACCATTTCAATTTACCACTCATACGAACGAACGTTCGTTTGGCCTATGACGCCATGTTTGGTGCAGGCCAGCGCATTTTAAAACGATTATTGCCGGATGCCCGAACATTCCATGCCGATTGGAATCCGGGATTTCACGGCACACCTCCGGAGCCCATTGAGCGTAATTTGGGTGAAATCATGGACTTTCTGAGAACCCATCCCGGGCAGTACCTGGGCATGGCAAATGATGGCGACGCGGATCGGATTGCTTTGATGGATGACCAGGGGCAAATGGTGGATTCGCACCACCTGTTGCTGTTGCTCATTCAATATTTGCATGTATACAAAAAACTTACCGGCGATGTGGTCATCAGTTTTTCGGTAACCAATAAGGTCAAAAAACTTGCAAGCCATTATGGCCTGAATTGCATCACTACTAAAATTGGATTCAAGTACATTGCCGAATACATGACTTCGCAAGACGTGCTGGTAGGCGGAGAAGAATCGGGTGGTTTAGCCATCAAAGGACATCTACCGGAAAGGGATGGGATCTGGATTGGTTTGACATTGTTGCAATACATGTCAGAAACAGGCAAGTCCTTGCAATCGTTGATCGAAGAAGTGTATCAAATCGTCGGTCCTTTCCACTATGATCGTTGGGATTTGCATTTGAATCATGAACAAATCAACCTGGTGAAATCCAAATTGGAATCGGGTATTCCTCACTGGGGCTCATATGCGGTTGAATTGCACGAGAATTTGGATGGACACAAGTTTCATTTTTCGGAAGACCGATGGCTTTTGATACGTACCTCTGGAACCGAGCCAGTACTGCGTATTTATGCACAAGGAAACAGCAAAGAGGAAGTTATAAAAATGCTTACGACGGCACAGGAAGTTCTGCAGGTCTGATCATCGCGCAATGAGGAATGTTGTCTTCCAGGTATTCCTCTCCAATTTTATTAAAACCAAACGATTCGTAGAAACGGATCAAATACGATTGTGCAGAAATCTTTAAAGAATTTCCTTGAAACAATTTTGCACAGTGGACCAAACTTTGGATCATTACCATTTTGCCTGCGCCGGTGTGGCGAATGGCGGGATGCGTGACCACTCTACCAATCGAAGCATATTGTTCGTAAGAAATTCCAGGAGGCAATAGCCTGCTGCCGGCAAGAATTTTTCCATTTTCCTTGCCTAACAAATGGTAGCCATACCGGTCTTTATCATCCAAATCCTGGTAAGGACAATTTTGCTCAAGAACAAATACCTCCAACCTCAATTGTATCCATTGGTACATTTCATCCAAGGTCAAGTCTTGAAAATTTTTGACACTCCATTCCATGCTGCATCAAATGATATGATCTGCAAGATACTGTTTTCCATCTACACTCCATGCGCAGATAAAGGAATACTAATGGTTGATTGCAACGAGATAGGACTCTCGTACACCATTCTCAAAGAAAACTTGCAAAGCATAAGATCCATTGGGCAAATGTTGCAAATCCAACTCAAAAGGCAGTGCTCCAGGAAGGGCATACTGATGCAAGGGTTGTCCGGTGACACTAAACAATTTTATAGCTTTTGGCTTTTGCAAGGACCCATTCCACGTAATCTGAAAAATTCCATTGGATGGATTTGGAAAAATATTCATGGATACATTCTGGACATCGGACGTTCCTGTTATGCTCATTGGTTTGAATTGAATGATTCTTGAACTAAATTTATGCTCTCCTACCCAGAGGTTACCATGAAGATGTAGTAAAGCCCCAGGCATGAACAATCGATTGATTCCGATCGCTGGTGTATTTCCTTGCGTATTGGTCGATTGCCCAAGAACCGTCATCTTTGCGACATTGGGAGCATCTGCAATATTTTTCCACAGTAAAACATCGTGGAATCCTTGATTCGCTATAGCCAGTGACCCTTGAAACGTAATCGCTTCGGAAGGTAAATTCAGGAAACCTATTCCGCCTACTGTTTTCCAAGCAGCGGTTTTTCCATTCAACAAATCTTCCACTCTGAATACATAAACTGTAGGAGGTGAAGTTTGGGCAACTGTCAAATATGTTCCATCTGAGGAGAGACGGTTCAACTTACCTGTACCAAAATCCAATTGCATGAATGGATTTTCTGAAGCATTCGAAGGGATCCCTTTCCAGACCCACACTTTGCCATTTGCATCGGCCAAATAAAAGAAGACCGCGTCCAATGCAACCCCATGCAAATCGGTGAACGAAGCATTGCCGATGTTCCCGTTGAATTGGAGATCCGGTTTTGATTTTATTTTGTCCACTTGATTCCAAATGCAAACGCGTTGTTTGCCCACGGCCGCAAAAGTACCATTGAACAATGCATTGTCCCAAGGCGCTAAGTCGTAAGCTTGTGTTGAAATGATTTCATCTGCAAAAACTCCGGAGCGATCGGGAATTTTGTTGAAGAGGTAAATTCTGCGATCATAATCAGAGCTCACAATCAGTTTTTCTCCATCGGATGCCAAACAAGGATTTTGTATGTAGGCAATTGAATCCAGAGTATTTAAATGGTAATCTTCAATGCCTATGGCAAATTCTGGATCCGGGTGAATTTGATCAGGGGGTTGTTTGTAGGCCAACACGTTGTTGCCATTGTAATTGCATACATAAATGTAACCATTCGCTTCTACTACATCGACTCCGTCTCCGTTGTCGTAGTATGATGGATTTGCGGTTTTACTCGGCTGCGAACGATCGTTAGTTGGCGTGGAATCCCAAGTGTAGATGTGCTGAAGTCCTGATGCAATCATCGCTCCAGAAGACAATACGGTTCCTTTGATCCACTCATCACGGTAAAAATCATAAGTTTGATTGCTCTGAGAAGGATAACTGTTCCAAAAGAATGTGCCGGGACGACCGGTTACTTTGGCATTGTGGTCGCCAACGAAAAAGTAATTCACTCCATCGGTTGATATGTTGCGTGGAGTGCCAAATGTGGAAAGCGAAATGGTGTAATCCGGAGCCTGATTGTCACGGATAGGAAACTGATTCCAGAACAATAGGGTTGCACCCGAAGTGGCTACAGCTGCCAATCGTGTTCCATCCGTCCATACGCCCCAAGGCCATGCCCATCGTTGGGTAATGCCCGGTGGGGACAACGTGGGTAAATGGATGGAAATATCAGCTGCCTGGCCGTTGGACGTTGGGAATTGATTCCATAACAGCAAACGATCATTGTTTGTGTCTGCAATGGCTAACTTTCCCGATTTTGAAACGGACACGTTCCCGGGCCAGTTCATTTGTTGTTTGCTGTTACCCGGATTGTTACTCAGCATATCCAATTGCCCAATTACCAAATCTGGTTCAATGTTCCATGCGTCTGGAGCCTTATGCCAAACCAATACCCTGTTGTTGAACCGATCGCACATTAAAAGATTTTTACCATCACTTGCCAAACCATTGGGATGATTAAATCGCAATGCACCGCCGCAATGATTGAAATCGACACCCGATAGCATCAATTCAGCTCTTTGATCGGTGGTAAACCAGGATTGAGCAAACACGCATAAAGGGATGCATGAAAAAATGAAGATTAGGATTTTCATCTTAGAATAATTTATTGAGTTCACTATGTTTCAGGGTCCTCATGAATTCGCAAAATGACCGGTTGTTTATGCGATCCAATTTGTAGACCGTTAGGAAGGAATACGTAAAATGATTCATGGTGGTGGCCTGAGGAAAGAGATATTTTGAATAACCATTCGGTTGGCTAAAATTGAGCGGCAATATATTAGATGGGATTTTGCATCCAACCACCAAATGGTATGTAAACCATCTTAATGGAGGAACGGTCTGCAACTCAAGGGGCATCATGGAATGACCAACATACTTCTAAGGAAAAGCCCACTAATCCATATCAAAAATAAATGAAAATAAAAGTTGCCTATGAAAATGGAAAGTTTTGACCTGGTTGTTCCATGATTGGTTTTGGAAGCACAGCATTCAAAGGTCGTCCTGCTAACACTTGTTCGTATTTGATTACGTAATGTTCCGCCATCATGCGGCTGTTGAAACAATCATTTGCATATTCATGACAGGTTTTTCGATTGAATAAATCCAAATGATGCAAAGCATTTAATAATGTTTCAGAATGGGCAGATAAGCAACCCACGCTTTGTGGTACAAGTTCCGGCAAAGATCCATATGGAGTGCCAAATACCGGACAACCGAAAAAAAGACTTTCAATGATGGCAAGACCAAAAGGTTCATGCCATCGGACTGGAAAAATCAACCCTTTTGAACCATTGAGAATGGTATCTTTTTCACTTCCTCCAATCATGCCATGGAAGTGAATGCGCGGGGAAAATGTAAAACGAAGTCCCATATTGAAATTAAAACGCACGCCGCCGAGCACATGCAAATGCTCATGGGGAAATTGCTGGATGAGCCGGATGGCTCCTTTTACATTTTTAACACGCCATGCCGCTTTGCCGAGAAAGTGGTAATATTTTCTGTCTTTTTTTAAATCTGGTTTGGAGTAATCTTGCCAATCAAGACCATTGTATACAAAACAATCAGAACCATGGCGCAGTGCATGGTTGCGCGAGACGAAAACGGTGTTTTGAGACAGTGTTTGATGGGGCGAAGCGTTGCCATGAAGCGTGAGCAAGTAGGGTTTTTGAATGAACTCCAAGTCTTTTGGAGTAAAATGAAAGTGAATCAAATCAACGTCTTCTGGTATTTGTTGATTTAGATTTCGCTGAGGATCGAAAGAAAAAACCGCTGCAAAATCACAGGTAGATCCATGTGGAACCAAAAAACTTACCTCATGGCCTAGCATTCGGAGCGCTCTCCCTAAATACCATATGACCCTTTCAGTGCCACCATAGAGCAAAGCTGGAATTTTTCCATTGTGTGCGATGAGAATTTTCATAATTGTTGACAAACACGACAATGGAAAGGAACTAAAGCTGAAATGGAAAGTAAAAGCAACATTCCTCTGGCTAATGAATGATTCATTTGTTGAACCTGCATATTACGCATGAAATGATTGAATCCAGCCATGGACGATGGAAATGGATGATCAGATTTTTTAAAAATCAATTTCATAGCTTCTTCATTGTAAAAGTATTGTTTATTTTGCAAGTCGATTGCGCTAATTTTTGCACGCAACAAGTATGCTTAACCATCGAGGAATTTGGAGTTGGCATTTGCAAAAAGTCCCCTACCTGGGTGGGATGGCTGCGCTTTTTTTTGTATCTGCATGCATTTGCAAACCAACAAAGAATGGTTCTGTAGTGGATCCTCCTGTTGTGAATTTGTCCGATTCTGCCCGTGTCATGCTTGCCATTGATCGGTTGGATACAGCAAACGTTCCACATTATTTTTTAGACGTGAATTTACACTACGTGAGTCATCCGGAGTGGGGTACATTTTACAGGGGAACAGCCGATGACCAAGGCCATGCAAATGCAATGCATTGGTCTGGCTTATTGATCAATCATGTCAACTGGGTGTTGGATTCATTAGGGACAAGCCCTTTGTCGAAAGATAATTTTCAAGGGGATGCGCATTACAACTTTCGACTTTACACCGATGCAAACAATTCAAAAGATAGCTTCGGGGGAATTTGGTTTTGGGACCGTTATACGCCAGCGTCCTTTCCCTATGGCGATCGCGTACTCAATGTTGTGTTGCAGGATGATGGCAAACGCTTACTCAATGGGAGTGCCTGCGGTTTGGATTTTTGCAGCGTGTTGATCTTATACGGCGCCTACCAAAATGTGAAATTCAAAGGAAAATTTGGATGGTGGGCTTTTGCAGGACTATTGAATCATGAAGTGGGGCACATCATGGGATTATGCCATTCTTTTTATTGCGACAATCCATGCAAAGGAGTAGACCTTGATCCTGCTGATGAATGCCACGAGGGACCTTGCTACGATGATTGCGGCGGACCAAACAATGGTCGATGCAATAATTGGTCGTCTGGAAGCAATAACATGATGGGTTATAATTCAGGCCAAAATGCTTTGACACCGTGCCAATGGAAATTGATCATGAAAAATCTATACAACACGGATGCAAAATTTGTACACCGTGTGCAACGGATTGACTCCATTCGCAATTAAGAAACAATTTTTCAGTATATCTATTGAACCTCGACCACCTGACTGAGGACGATGTCCATCAATTTGCCCGCGCAGATTCCTTGGACAGTTACCTTCTGACCTGCTGTAAATACTTTTTCAGATTTGGTGTAGCGAGGATCCATTTCACATTGTATGTTGCTGAGCGGATTTCCGGTGTCGATGATCAAAATGAGCTTTTGATCAATTTGCTGGATTTCTGACAAATTGCCTTCAATCCGGATGATCTTGTTTAAAAATTTATTTTGGGCTGTTTCTTCGTTGGCTTCAAACTCCTGCAGCAAAGCGGCACTCGTGAGAGCATAATCGGGCTTCATTCGGGTGAGGTCCTGGTGAGGTTTGTTGTATATTTTATAACCAATCCATCCTCCGAGGATCACAACCAACACAAGAAAAATCAGAATATTTCGATTCATAAAACAAGTTTTGTTGCAAAGGTTGGGAAATAAACGCGGACTTCCAAAAACCTGAGGCACACACAGTCAAATGGATTGAAGGTCTTTTTCGTAAGTCCCCACCGGTAACATGATGAGTTGGCTTTGAACAATCACTTTATAAAAACGGGTGACCTATTTACTGGGTTTGTTGAGCTTATATGCACCTCCATTACAACCATTTGATCTGTGAAAACAAAGCAGAAACGGCTTTTTGGATGTTGAACCAAACAATCCATGTTACAATCCCAGCCAGGCTTCTGCCGACCGGTAATTGAGCCAGCTTTTTTCGTCTGCATCGTAGGCTGACTGTTCGATCAATTTACCAGGTGAGAGCTCACCCAAAGGAAATGGATAATCGCTTCCCAATGCAACTTTATCCACTCCGAAAAGAGCAATTATTTTATCCAACATATCCGTATCATGAACGAGCGAGTCGACCCAAAATTTCCCTAAATAATGATCAGGATTGAGTGGAATCAGATCCGGTCGAACTTTGAATCCATGTTGAATTCTACCATAGGTTCCAGGAAAGGCCCCGCCTCCATGAGCAAATGCAACCCGCAAGCCAGGAAATTTTTCAAAAACTCCGCCGAACATCATCGAGCAAATGGCCAGGGAAGTTTCTGCCGGCATCCCTACCAACCATGGCAGCCAATATTTCGGCATTTTATCTTTTCCAACCATATCCCACGGATGTACAAAAATTGCGGCACCCATTTTTTCGGCAGCTTCATAAAATGGAAACAATTCCTGTGCATCCAGGTTCCAATCATTGATGTGAGACCCGATTTCAAAGCCGGCAAAACCTAATGTATCCATGCATCGCTGCATTTCGACAATGGCTAATTCAGGATCTTGCAAGGGTAAGGTACCCAAAGGAATGAATCGGGATGGATGCTTTCTGCAGACGGTGGCGATGTGGTCATTGAGGTAACGGGCTATTTCCAATCCATCCTTTGGAGGAGTCCAATAGGAAAATAAAACAGGAATGGTGCTCAATACCTGAATGTGGATGCCGTGTTCGTCCCCATCTGCCATGCGTTGTAACGGATTCCAACAATTCTGTTCAATTTGTCGAAACAACTTACCATCGATGATCATGTTGGCAGAACATGAATTGGTGTGCTGCAATTCTACAAAACCGCCGTAACCAAATTTATCGGCCCATTTGGGGAGATGCTCAGGCAATATGTGGGTATGGATATCAATTTTTTTCATGCCATCAGCCGGTTGGGTGATTAAAATAAAAACCGAGTACCTTCTTTATTTCGTAAGGCAGAACTGGTAATTCGGATCTGGGAATCAACAGGGTAGAGATGTTGTGGAAATCAATAAAAATCTGGTGTTTCTTAACGGTTTCCATGAGGTACTCATGGCCCGATGATCCTCCTGTTCCGGATTTGCGCCCCAACATCCTCATTACCATTTGCGCATGACGGTAACGCCAATTGGTTAACAATTCATCCATTTCCGTGACGGTGTTCAGCAACCTGCAAGGTAATTGAAGCAAAGGTTCATTTCCATAGAGATGGATCAGCAATGCAGCCATCGCCGCCTGGTAAGATAATCGCATTTTACCTTCGGCGATTTGAGTAGCATGAAAATCAGGATTGAATATGTTGGCAAAATAATTGTCGGTATCTCCATTCATTTTTAATCGCATGGATTTTTCATGTTCAGATAAATAATCTGAATTTCTGATGGCAGCCCGTTCACGTTCGAGCATGTTGGACACCGCTTGCATGTATTTGCTCTTGAAATCAAACCCGTCCATTTGAAGGAACGGAGTTCTTTCGAGCCATGATTGAAGCATATCAAATAAACTCCATTGATTTTCAAGTTGTGTAATTTCTTGTTGTTGAGCTTCGCTGAATTCGCGGTAATAGGCATATGGAGTGTAGCTTATTCGCTTTTCCATTTTTAAACCCAGCATCACTTCCAGTTTCCGAAACTGAAAACTCTGAAAGCCTGAAGCGGGAAACAAATATCCGCGAAAATCCAAAAAATCAAGAGGCGTCATGGTTTCCAATATTTTCACTTGCTGGATCAGCAATTTGAGAATTTCATTGACGCGTTCCAATCGGGAAACTGCAATGTCGATGCTTCGTTCGTCTACATGATCGCTTTGGAACATTTTCATCACTGAATCCACCTCGTGCAAGATTTGTTTAAACCACAATTCATAAACCTGATGGATGATGATGAACAATGTTTCTTCATGTGCTTCTTTTCCTAGGGCTGCGCTTCTTGGATGCTGAGCATCCAAGATTTTATCCAGTCCCAAATAGGAACTGTAATGGATGGAACTGTATTGATTTTCCGATTTCATATAGGTTTGTATGCGATAGCTTTAATTTCAATGAGTAAATGAGGATGAGGAAGTTGATGTACAGCCACCGTGGTGCGTGTTGGTCCATCGAATCCAAAATATTCATTGTAGACTTCATTGTATCCTTTGAAGTCGTTCATGGAAACCAGGAAGGTGGTGATTTCTACAACATCTCCCAATTCAGCGCCGGCGGAATTTAAAATGTCACGAATATTTTCAATCACGGCTTTGGTTTGTATTTTGATGTCCAGTTGAGTGGTACCCATTTCATCTACCTCCACCCCTTCAAATCGATTGTCGGGGCGACGGCTACTGGTTCCGGAAACAAAGAGAAAGTCGCCAGCCCTTTTAACATGGGGAAATTTCCCTCGCGGAGTGGCTTTGCCTTGAACGACGCGTGATGATTTGTTTTCTAACATGTGGTAAAGATAAAAAATCAATGCCAGCTCATCTTGGATTCAATGGCAATTAATGGTGGTTTTCCTTATGATATGGATGCTTTTTTCGGATCAAGCAATCAGCCTAAATGCTTGGTATGAATTACTCCTCTAAATCCTCACTTTCTTCTTCTTCAACCATGCCAACAACCGCCCCTGAATCGATGTAATTGCACCATTCACAATCCGGCTTACCACAACCTGGAGTAAATTCCTTGTTTTTTATTTTGTAGTAAGTTTCCACAATCAAATCTTCCAGGAAGCTGACAAATTCTTCAGGTTCAACTTCATTTTTTACATATTTATTATCCTTGTTCGGATTGACAAAATAAAAGACCGACTTTACAGGCGAATTTTTATAATGTCTATGATTCCTGAGAAGTACGGCATAGAATACCATTTGTTGCCAGTAATCACTGCCGTAAATGCTTGTGGCATTGGGTGCGTTCACCTTGCCTTTCTCTGGATTTCCCGTTTTGTAATCAATTACTCTTAAGCCATGTTTTAATACATCGATGCGGTCCAATTTTCCGGTTATCGGGACATCCCGTACTTCGGTGGTGATTTTTACTTCTTGTAAATGGTCTAAGGCTTCGTTCCACTCATCCCTATGGTGATGAATAAATGGACCAAGTACCCGTTCTCCTTCCTCCAAATAATTTTTGTATTCGCGTGAAGTGAAATGAGAGTGGTACTTTTCCATCCCCAAGCGAAAATAGTTGAGCAGTTTGCTTTCTGGATCGCTAAAATGCAATCCTTTTGTTTTCATGAACAATTCCAATGCGAAATGCACGGCATTTCCAAAACCCAATGCAGGAGTTCGTGCTCCAGGTATTTTTAAAACCTTTTCATAATAAAATGCAACCGGGCATTTCAGATATTTGTTCAGTGCGGTTGGATTCAAGCGAAAGGTTTCTAAGAACTTATCAAACTGATCTTGTTCCATTACGGCAAATTCCTTTTTCAAAGGACTCAATTGGATGACCAACTGATCCAAGGAATCATTTTCTTCTGCCAAATGCTTTCTTTCGTCGAGCTGTCCTCCAGCCTTTATTTCTTCAATGAACCTGCATGGAGCCGCCTCTGATTTTTCACCAGCTAATGCATACGATAAATACAGGCCCGTCTTGGCGCGTGTGATGCCGACGTAGAATAGTCGCCTGAGATCTTCTTCGGCATTGATCTGTGCGTTTACATATTGATCGGGTAACCTAAAGGATTTACCACCCAATGATTTCCAATTGGCTTGGGTGCAATTGACCATAAAAACATATTCGTATTCTTCACCTTTGGCACTGTGTAAAGTTGAAAGCACAAGTCCTTTTGCCGAACCGGTGGTGGATTTAAAAGGTATCGACAAACGGTTGTTTTGATATTCTTCAAATAACTTGGCGAAATCAAGAATGCTCCACTGAGGATTTTTATCCGATTCGATTTTTATGAATTCAAATAAGGAATTGAGCAATTGTAGATAATGAAACTTATCATCCAGACCTAATATGTAATTCAAAATGCGAAACTCCTGGATCAATTTTTCAAGAAAAACCTGGGGGGTATAATCCGAAATTTGTTTTTGAAATAGGAGCAATTGATCTCTGAGTTGTAAACATTCGCTGATTTTATTGACTTTTAGTTCCGCAAGCAAGGACTCATTGCCTAATATGGACAATAAGGAAATGTCAGGAGCAACCTCGGTTTCTTCATGTTCTTCTGAGGTTTTAAATGCCTGTTGCCGGAGGGCATTGTGTTTGAATGCAATTTTGCCGATATCGAGTGCATCCAACGCAATGAAAGGGGCATGAAGAATTCTATACAACTGATGGTCTTGCAAATAAGGTGTAGCTTGTTCATTCTGGAAATACCTGATCAGCAAGAGAATTTGTTGCATGAAGAAGTCATCGAGCAAATTGGAATCCCTGCTGATGCGATGTGGTATTTTGTGAGCGGAAAGCCATTTAACATAGGCTTCTGCTTCTGCATTTTTTCTATACAGGACTGCAATCTGATGTGGAGGAACCCCATTGGAAAGTAAGGTTTTTATCTGTTGGCAAACATGGAGAATTTCGGATGGTTTGTCGGGATACAAGGTCAAAAAAGGGCGTGTGGTACTGTTTGCAAATTCTCCCTGAGCTACCAGGAAGGAGGAAGCGTCTTCTGCCGAGACCAATCTTTCCTGGTTGTTCGTGATTAAAGTGTTGGCAGCTTCCAGTATGATTTGTGACGACCGGTAATTTGATACCAATCGGACTTTTTCGGGTTGATACAATTTGACAAAATCAAATATGTTTTGCACGTTTGCACCCTGGAATCTGAAAATCGCTTGGTCGTCATCCCCAACGGCGAATACATTCGGGTTGTCATGATAATTTAATAATTGAAATAAAATCTTATTTTGGGCACCGTTGGTGTCCTGGTATTCATCGACTAAAATGTATTGGTAGGTTTCCTGGTATTTCATCAACAGCGCTTCATCGTTTTCAAATTGCCGGATGACCCACTGGATCATGTCTTCGTATTCATACCTTTGAAGCTTATCTAAAACCGCATTATATTTTTGATAAATGCCAATTGCGGCTTTTGTTTTTTCAAAGGGTCTTGATATACCTTTCTCAAACTTTGAAAAGTTAAAATCACCAACATTGGCATTTTTGGTTTTTCTTTTGTAGACAAAGTCATTGCTTTGTTTTTGGTCTTCGATCCACAGGTCAATATCCTGCAGCATTGTTTCGGGATCCCAATTTTCTTTTTTGATTTTTTCGAACAATGCACTCAGCCTTCCGTATTCATGTTGGTAATTATCCTTATAATTGTATAATGGGTTGTTTTTATCAAGTTCGGAAAACAACTGTTGGTATATTTGAACTTTTTCAAGATCTGATAGCAATTCATAATTGCTGTAATGTAAAAAGCTTTCTGGATTTTCCCTGATGACCTGATTGCAAAATGAATGGAAAGTAGCAATGGTGACATCGTATGCGGTTGGACCAATGAATTCAATGAGTCTTTTGCGCATGTTGGCGGCTCCTGATTCGGTGTACGTCAGGCATAAAATATTTTTAGCATCTGCATCCGTTTTCAACAAAATGTTTCCAATGCGGATAGTCAGAATTTGTGTTTTTCCTGTACCTGGTCCGGCAATGACCAATAATGGACCTTCGATATGGTCCACCGCTAGTTTTTGTTGGCGGTTCAATTTTCCATATTCGTTGTTGAATACGGCAGTGCTTTTAAGTTTATCGTTCATACGTTGAATAACCAATCCAGGAGTCCAAATAATTTCAATAAAGTAAAAATCATGATAGAGACCATGAAGCGGTAAGCCCATTGTGAGGCATTGGGCAATTTACTGGCCCAATTTGCGGTAAGCCATCCTCCCAATCCTTGACCGACTGCGATGGTAAGTCCAATTTTCCAATTTACCAATCCAGCGAAATGAAATATGGGAAGCGCAATGCCGGTGTAGGCGGTCACCATGATGATTTTAAGAGCATTCGCTTCAATGATGGGAAATTTCATGTACCACACCATGAAGGCCAGCAAGAAAATTCCCATTCCCATTTGGATGAACCCTCCGTAAAAACCAAATGAAAAGAACACGGGGATATATAACCAAGGTGTCAGTTTAATCTCGGGAAAATCACTGTGGTGCACTTGTTTGCGATTGACGAGAATAAAAACCAATAATATCAGCATGAGGTATTTAAACACCACGATGAATTGTTCGGAGGAAATTTTTATGGCCACCAATGTTCCGAAAATAGCACCTGCAAATCCCCAAATAAGCAGCTTCCAACTTGATTTGAGGGGTATTTTATGATGTCTATAAAATGCTTCAAGACTGGCGGCCCCTTGAATGATGATGCCAATGCGATTGGTGCCGTTGGCTACGTTACCAGGAAGGCCCATCACTCCGGTTAGGAATCCCAAGGTAATGACGGAGCCATTACCGGACAGTGTGTTGATACAGCCTGCAATGAAACCACCCACAACGGCGAAACAAATTTCATACAAGGTCATCTTCCCGAACTTGCTGGCATAATTCAATGAGGACACCATTCGCTGATTTGGGATGCACAAAACAAACCCACTTATTGTCTGCTCCGCGTTTCGGATGTTCATTCAATAAAACAAATCCTTCTTTTTTCAAGCGGGCCATTTCTTGTAAGATATTGTCCACTTCGAATGCAATGTGATGGATCCCTTCTCCACGTTTTTCGATGAAACGGGCAATGGCGCTATCAGGATTTGTAGCTTCCAATAATTCAATTTTATTTTCCGCACATAAAAAAAACGATGTCAGCACGTGTTCCGATTCGACCAATTCCTGTTTGTAAGGTGAAGTGCCTAACAAACGTTCGTAAGTTTTGTTCGAGTCTTTAAGATTTTTAACCGCAATGCCTATGTGTTCAATGTGTCCGATCATACATGATGAATATTTATTTTGGAGCGTTTATCAAGTAAAGTACCAACCGACGATCATAATGAGCACGACGGTTGTAAATACAACGAGTTGATAAGAAATTCCAGCCAAAAAGGATTTAAAAAACGACTTCAACCAGGACTGCCCAAAGTGATTTTTCATGGCTATCCAAAGATATGCATAAATGCCCAAAATGGTTGCGAAGACCAGTAATACATGCACGTTGAATAGTTTTTGGACGATGAACAGCGCACTGAGTACGATGAAGACCAGGATGTGGTAATGGATGGAGAAAATGAGGAACTCATAATAATTTCGCTTGCTTCGCCAGTACAACAAAAAGAGGATGAAAGCGAATACGGGCATTAAGAACAAAAGTGAAACAGATGAGAATTTAATGACTTTTTCTTTGAATCGATCGATGAGATTTTCATCTTGGTCAGACCACTTGATCAACTGATGCACCAATCGGCGGGAAAAGTAATTGGGTGATTGTTTTCTGGATTTTATAAAGGAATCAATTTGCTCGGGCCCCGCATTTTTTAATATGGCCAATTCACTCTTTGAAATGTCCAGATCCATGAATCCAATTTTGGCGCGTTGGCTGGTGGAATCGTTTTGAGCTATTTGGTTTGCTATCACCTGGTCCAAGCTGTCAAGATTCTTGTTGGTAATGACGTGGATGTCGTAATTTGTTTTTTCATTCGCTTGCAGCGAATCGGTCCTGTCTTTGTCATGCATCGTCATGCTGTCTGTAGCATTCGTTTGTTCCTTGTCTTCCGTTGAAGCGGCACCGTCAACATGGCTCGTGGGTTGGAACTGCAAAACCAGGAAAAACACAAAACTTGCAAAAACATAAAGCCTTACCGGGGGCATGAAGCGGGCACGTTTGTTTTCGCAATATTCTTTTGTGATGACCCCTGGTTTTGTCAACAAAACCCCTACAGTCTTAAAGAACTTGGAATCAAGATGAAATAAACTCTCGATCAATTCAAGCAGATAATGACGTATGGGCTGATTGGGAATGTGGTTTTCCTGTCCGCAACGGGAGCAAAAATTATCTCCCGATTCAAGTAAGTTTTGACAGTTGGAGCAATTTTGTTGACGGATGAGGTTTCGGGCCATTGCACAAAGCTAAGTGGCCTGCTTCATTTAATAAAGAGCTATGCCTTACAAAGTAACTGGAAATCTCAAGCTTGAGGCGAAAGTAAATACGGTGGTCGGCTATAGACCGAATTCGGCTTTGATTTTCCGTACGTAATCCAACTTTTCCCAGGTGAACAATTCCACTTTAACTGATTTTTCGTTGGATTTACCTTTGTTGAACGTCTTGATAACCGTTTCATGATTCCTTCCCATGTGGCCATAGGCAGCGGTTTCCGAATAGATGGGGTTTCTCAATTTCAACCGTTGCTCGATGGCATAAGGGCGCATATCAAAAAGTTTTTCAATTCGCCTGGCCAACTGACCATCGCTTAATTTGGTTTTATTGGTGCCATTGGTATTGATGTAAAACCCACATGGCTTGGATACCCCAATGGCATAAGACACTTGAACAAGGACTTCATCGCATAGACCGGCAGCTACCATGTTTTTGGCGATGTGACGCGTGGCATATGCAGCAGAACGGTCCACTTTGGAAGGGTCTTTTCCACTGAATGCTCCACCACCATGTGCACCTTTTCCACCATAAGTGTCCACAATGATCTTACGGCCTGTGAGGCCTGTATCTCCGTGCGGACCACCAATGACAAACTTACCGGTTGGATTGATGTGGTAGGTGATTTGGCTGTTGAACAATTTCTTCAACGGGGCCTGGAGTTTTCTTTTAACGCGTGGAATGAGGATATTTTGAATGTCTTCCCGAATTTGTTGCAGCATTTTTTCATCTGCTTGATGTTGATTCAAGCCTTTACCCGGCTTTACAAAATCATCGTGTTGTGTCGATACTACAATGGTATCAATGCGTAAGGGTTTGTTTTGGTCGCTGTATTCAATGGTGACCTGGCTCTTTGCATCGGGTCTCAGATAGGTCATGAATTTGCCCTCTCTCCGGAGGATGGATAATTCCTGCAATAGCATGTGGGACAACATCAAAGGCAGCGGCATGTAAGCATCGGTTTCATTGGTGGCATATCCAAACATCATGCCTTGATCTCCGGCGCCTTGAGCATTGGCTCGAGCTTCAAAATTTTGTTTTTTCACCTTTCGATCCACTCCACGGTTGATATCTGCCGATTGTTCGTGGATGGCCGAAAATACACCGCAGCTATTTGCTTCAAACATGTATTCGGATTTGGTATATCCGATTTTGCGGATCACCTCCCGCGCAATTTCTTGCACGTCCAAGTATGCTTTGGATTTTACTTCTCCAGCCAACACCACTTGCCCTGTAGTGACCAGGGTTTCGCAAGCAACTTTTGAATCTTTATCATATGCTAAAAAATGGTCGATCAGAGCATCTGAGATCTGATCAGCAACTTTGTCGGGATGTCCTTCGGATACGGATTCGGAAGTGAATAAGTATGGCATTGAAAATTAATTTGGTATAAACAATGCGCAAAGATAAACGCACTATGGTAAAATCTTTGCTTTGCTCAAGCAACCTATCTACAAGTTATGCCGTAGATAGGTAAATAAGTTGTTAATAATTTTCTATTTTTACCAGATAAAACCAATGTTGTATGGGAAAACTTTTACCGTATTCTGGATCATTCGAGAAACCCGAATTGCTCCATTTGCTCCGCAGGGCATTGTTTGGTGTAAATCATGAAGACCTCAAAGCCTTCCAAAACAAAAGCCTACAGGAGGTTTTGGATGTTTTAGTGCCCAAGACTCCGCCAATACCAGATCCTCCGGTTCGTGCGTATTTCAACAATGCAGATCCTGCATTGGATACCCTTGAAAAATATGAGAATCCACCTTCATCCGGGAATTACTCCTATGCAGTGGAGTGGGGCAAAACCTGGGTCAATACACCCATTCCTGCCAACGTGATCGGAAATCCAAACAACAACCGTCGAAACAGTTTAAAACATTGGTGGGCAGGTCGCATGTTGCATCAGGAGCGTACGGTTTACGAAAAAATGATTCAATTCTATCAAACCGTTTTGGTCATTGAAGACAGCGTGGTAGAATCGTCTAATTCCATTTTCATGACCCAAAACCTTTATCGCAAATATGCCTTTGGCAACTATAAAAAATTGATCAAAGAAATTTCATTGGATCCTGGTATGCTTCGTTACCTCAACGGAAACTTGAATACCAAAGCAGCCCCGGATGAGAATTATGCGCGTGAACTGCAAGAGTTGTTTACCGTTGGAAAGGGACCCGGTTCGGGTTATACCGAAGACGATGTAAAAGCGGCAGCACGTGTGTTGACGGGGTGGACGATTGTTACACGTGAAAGTGTCAACGGAACCAATGTCAACATCATTCCCAAAAAAGGATTCAATGCCAACAACCACGACACAGGGGTTAAACAGTTTTCTGCTTTTTATGGCAATCGGACCATCCAACCCAATATGTCGATCGTTGATAAAGGTACTTTTGGCTCCTTGGAGGAGGCACGCGCCCATGATGAGTTGGTAAGACTGATCGACATGATTTTCGAAACCGACGAAGTGTCCCGGTACATCTGCAGAAGGCTTTGGAATTTCTTTGTTTATTATGAAATTACTCCAGAGATTGAAGCCGAAGTCATTGAACCTTTGGCGGAAATCTTTAGACAATATCGGGATGATGACGATCAATTGTTTTATGTTGTCAAGGCTTTGTTTGGTTCTGATTATTTTTTCAAACAAGAGCACCGGGGTTGCATGATTAAAAGTGCGATTGATTTTCATGTGGGCATTTTGCGGACCTTGCAATATCCCATTCCGAACGACTCCCAACTCGAAGCACAGTATTACATGTGGAGCCGGGTTCACACATTCAATGTAAATGCCGGACAAGATGTTAACGATCCACCCAACGTGGCGGGTTGGCCAGCCTATTACCAGGCACCGTCTTTTTATGAAATGTGGATAGATACGTCCACCTATCCTGGCCGGAAAGCAGGTTATGAATCATTCGGTAGAAGCAGTTTTTCACTCAATAAAAATTCGACTTACGGGGGTGCATCCAGTCCTTCTTACGGATATACTGTGAAGTACAATTGGGTGGACTTTGTCAAACGTTTCAGCAACCCATCCGATCCGATATCGTTGATTGAAGAAGCAGTTGAGCTCATGCTTGGTGCTCCGGTGTCCCAAGGTGTCAAAGATCAATTGAAGTCAACTTACTTGCTGCTGGGGCAAGCTTCTGATCATTATTGGACCGATGCCTGGGATGTCTACATAGCCAATCCAAGCACCACCGATCCGGAAGCACGCCGGGTACCTACCATGTTGCAAGACTTATTCATTTATTTGATGTCTTCTGCCGAATTTCATCTTTGTTAAGTTAAACCCACATTAATTCATTTGATATGAAAAGAAGATCCTTTCTGCAGTCCGTTCCCGTCACCGTTGGAGGAATGACTGTTACTGCATACGCTTCAAATCCTTTATTTCAAGCATTGAATCACTCTTTGTATGACACAGACAGGGTATTGGTCATCATTCAACTCAGTGGAGGGAACGATGGCTTGGGTACCGTGATTCCGCTTGACCAGTACGCTGCGTTGAGTCTACCGACCATCCGTCAGCGATTGTTGATCCCAGAGAGCAAAGTGCTTAAATTAGGTGGGACCAATGGTGCCACAGGATTGCAGCCCGGAATGACCCGCATGTATGATTTGTACAATGAAGGCAAATTATCAGTGATCCAAGGAGTAGGGTATCCCAAGTTCTCCTATTCGCATTTCCGTGCCACGGACATCATGATGACCGGTGCCGATTCGACCGAGTATTTGAATTCCGGTTGGGCTGGCCGTTATCTGACGTATGAATGGCCTAACTACCCCGTAGGATTTCCAAATACCGACATGCCAGATCCTTTGGGTATTCGCATTGGAGGAAACGTGGTGGTTGGTTTGCAAAACATGGGCGTACCCATGGCCATTTCGATTTCGAATACTTCCGACCCCTTAAACCTGACTGGAAGTTTGTTTGTGGATCCTGCACCGAGCAATTACATGGGCAAAGAACTGGCCTATGTGCGCGAGGTACAACGCCAAACCGACAAGTATGGAGACTCTGTGAAAAATGCAGCAGATAAAGGAAGCAATTTATCGGCTTTGTATCCAAAAAACAACGAATTGGGATATGCATTGGGACAACAACTGGGAATTGTAGCAAAACTTCTTTCCGGAGGCATTAAAACTCGTATTTTCTGGTTGAGCACCGGTGGCTATGATACCCACTCCAACCAAGCAAACTCCGGTGACACTGCAGTGGGGACACACAACAACTTGTTGAAGGGATTGTCTGATGCGGTAGGTGCGTTCATGGATGATGTCAAATTGTTGGGTTTAGAAAACCGGGTTTTGGGAATGACGTTCTCTGAATTTGGAAGAAGGGTGATCGCCAATGCATCTGGAGGAACTGATCATGGAGCCGCACAGCCCATGTTTGTCTTTGGCGCTAAAGTCCGCCCTGGCGTAATTGGAAATAATCCTGTGATTGATCCGAAGTCAACGGCTAATTCCAATTTACCGATGCAATACGATTTCCGATCAGTTTATGCTTCTATTTTAGGTGATTGGTTCTGCGTTCCGGATCAGGATTTGCAAACCATCCTATTAAAGAATTACCAAAAACTTCCTATCCTCGATCCAGGAAACTGCATCCCTACTTCGGTACACGAGCACAACAATCGCTTGGGTAAAAACATGTTGTACGCGTATCCAAATCCTTTTGTCGACCGGACAAAAATCAAGTTCGAAACATTTGGAGGGCATACGATGGTTCAAGTCATCAACAACGAAGGATCGGTGATTCAAACGCTACAGGATGGAGACCTTCAAGCGGGTTCATACGAAGTGCTCTGCAATTTGGAAGATGCTCCAGACGGAATTTACTATGTGCGGCTTCAAAATGGAAGTTTGCAACAAGTGAAAAACATGATGAAAGTAAAAGGTTAAGGTTTTAGATTTCGATATGATCAAGAGTACCCCGGGTCACAATGGCCTGGGGTTTTTTTATGTTTTGCACAAGGGCATAGCCTTCGAAAAAAAATTCGTTACTTGTGACAAATTTTGAAAGCATTATGGAAGCGTTTTTAAATCCTGATATACTGGTAGGTTTTATTACCCTGGTGGCATTGGAAATCGTGTTGGGTATCGATAACATCATTTTTATTTCCATTCTAACCAATAAACTGCCATTGGAGCAACGAGAGAAAGGAAGGCGGATTGGATTGTTTTTGGCACTGTTTGCGAGAATTGCTTTGCTGTTTTCGCTGAGTTTGATCATGAAATTGACGACACCCATTTTATCGGTGATGCACTTTGATTTATCCGGAAGGGATCTGATTCTGTTGATTGGTGGTCTTTTTCTGATATTTAAAAGCGTCAAAGAAATTCACCACAAGGTTGAAGAATCCAGTTCGCAAGAAGACGATGCAAACATTCCGAAAAACATCAATTTCAATAGCATCATTTTTCAAATCATCCTCATTGACATTGTGTTTTCATTGGATTCTGTGATTACCGCTGTGGGCATGGTGAGCAATATTTGGGTCATGATAGCGGCAGTTGTGGTGTCTGTATTTGTGATGTTGTGGCTAGCAGGGCCGATTGCCAATTTTGTCAACAAACATCCTGCAGTGAAAATATTAGCCCTGGCCTTTCTAATCATGATTGGAACAGCATTGGTGGCCGAAGGTTTGCATTTTCATTTTCCGAAAGCTTACATATACTTTGCAATGGCATTTTCAGTGGGTGTGGAAGCCGTCAACATCCGTATTGGTTTGCGTGGACCGGTAAAAAAAGCTTAACCATTAGACCGTTTTGCTGATGGACATGAAATGGAAGCAATGGACCTTGAAACACACGGCCATTAGCCTGATCATTTGTCTTATGGGTTTGAATTGCGTTTTAAACCCTTTTCAATTGGAAGACATAGCCTTGCGGCTATCGTGTGTTGCTTTGTTGATGATTGGGTTTTGGATTTTTGAAATTTTACCGATGCCGGTGGTTGCATTGTTTCCATTGGTGCTTTTTCCTTTGCTGGGGATCGATTCGTTGTCCAAAACAGCCGCTCCCTATGCAGATCCCATCATATTTCTATTCATGGGCGGTTTTTTTCTTGCCTTGGCAATTGAAAAGTGGGGATTGCACAAAAGAATAGCCGTCAATATTTTAAGTTTGACAGGGTTCAACGGAAACCGGATCCTGATGGGATTTATGGTTTCAACTTTTTTGATCAGCATGTGGATCTCCAATACGGCGACTGCGCTGATGATGTTTCCCATTGCACTTTCCGTTTTGAAGGTGATGCAACACCAAGGACGGAAGGAGGATTTTCTGAAGTTGCAAACGGCCTTATTGGTATCGATTGCCTATGCCTCAAATTTCGGCGGACTGGCTACCATCATTGGGACGCCTCCCAACACAGCTTATGTGGGCTATGTTTACCAGGAATTGCAAGTACAGCTAAGTTTTTTGCAATGGATGGTCGTTTGCTTTCCAATTGCCCTTATCATCTTGACTTTGGTTTACCTGGTTTTTACGCGTTGGATATTTAAAAACGAATTGCATTCAACTCCTGAAGCAAAAGATTACATACTTCGGATGAAAAGTGTTTTAGGATCATGGTCCCTTTCAGAAAAGAGGGTATTTTATTTATTCGCATTGACCGCTTTTGCCTGGATTACCAAAGATTTCTGGGTTTATCTCACAAAATGGGACATCAGCGATACCGGCATTGCCATGATGTGTGCGATCTTGTTGTTTGTCATTCCTTCTGGAACGGTCTCGGTCGAAGAAAGCGAAGAAGACATGCCTTCAACATCCAGCCAAAGTTTATTGAATTGGAAGGATACCCAAAAAATGTCTTGGGGAATATTGTTGCTTTTTGGCGGGGGTATGACCCTTGCGCGAAGCCTCGAATCGGTTGGTATCATGAAACGCATTGGAGATTTCATTTCACTGCATGCTCCCGAGCAACTTTTCCTTAGTATTTTGCTGGTTGCGGTAATTTCCATCCTGATGAGTGAAGTAATGAGCAACATTGCTCAGGTATTGGTCATGGCCCCAATACTAACATCTGTTAGCCAATCGATGGAGCTCAATCCGCTTCTATTTGGAATCCCGATGACCTTGGCTGCAAGCTGCGCCGGGATGTTGCCCATGGGAACTCCTCCTAATGCCGTTGTTTTTTCGAGTGGAAAAATTCCATTGCGATCGATGTTGAAAGCAGGAGCTGTGGTCAACCTGATCAGTGTCCTGGTCATCACGGCCATGTGCTATTGGTTACTTCCCTTGATCAAACTGAATTAACATGAAATGGTAGAATAAGGTTACCGAGCGGCTTTGTAAGCTAGTTTCAGCATAATCCTCTATTCCCCAACCGAATAGACGATTTCAGAATAAAAAAAGGGTGCCCCGTTCAAAAGCACCCTGGATCCCATGGTATTATTTCGCTACCATGGCAAAAGCAAGGTAAAGCTAAAGGAGATTCGGAACCGTCATCCCGTTGTTGAAAAAGATTTACAGGCAGGGGCTACATTTCAAAGAATAGGAATACTTATATGTAAATTTTTAATAAATAACCGCTTAGATCGTAGGATTTTAACTAAAGTGTTTTGGCTTCAAGCTTACTGTTTTGTAGCCCAAAAATTGAAAATTTTAGCCAATTGTTTATGACTATGCGAGGTCTCTTAATAGTTTAAATCATTGATTATTAAGCTATTTAACTTGATTTTAACATTTCACGAAAATTCTTTTTATTTTTGGCTAAACAAAACATTGATCAATGAAAACCATCATGAAATTTCTAAAATGGCTGCTTGTTATAGTCCTCGTGATCGTTGCAGGCCTCTTTATTTACATCCAGATGAACTGGAATAAAACGTTTGAAGCGCCTTATCCGGAATTGAAAGCGGTAAACGACAGTGCGGTCATCGCCAGGGGAAAGCACTTGGCCTATGGGCCGGCCCATTGTGGAGATTGCCACGCACCCATGGACCGATTAAAGGACATCGAGCAAGGCAACTTGATACCCTTGAGTGGAGGATGGGAATTGCCTATTCCTCCAGGTACTTTCAGGGCCCCCAATTTGACCCCCGACAAAGAAACGGGTATTGGAAATTGGAGTGACCAGGAAATTGCCAGAGTGATGCGCCACATGGTGAGTCCGCAGGGGAAATGCATTTTTCCTTTCATGCCATTTGCAGAACTAAGTGATGATGATCTCGTTGCCATCATTTCGTTTTTGAGGTCTCAGGAGCCTGTGAAAAATGTTGTTCCAAGAAGCGAGTTGAGTGTACTCGGAAAAGCCTTGATGGCATTTGGAGTATTGACGCCATCAGGAACCAAAGGCAACCCACCTAAATCGGTGAGCATCGACAGCACGGCCGAATATGGAAAATACCTTGCCAACTCCGTGGCGAATTGCAATGGATGTCATACCGAAAGGGATCTCAAAACGGGCGCATTCGTTGGCAAACCTTTTGCCGGTGGTACCGTATTTCCTCCCGATGTTTTCACCGGAGGAAAAACCTTTGTTTCACCCAACATCACTCCACATCCGGAAACCGGGATCATGGCGGCGTGGTCAGAAGAGGAATTTATACACCGTATCAAATCGGGTAGGAAACATCAGGGCAGTCCGATGGCTTGGGGTTCGTTTGCGCGCATGGACACATTGGAATTGAAAGCGATCTATCGGTATTTGAGAACGGTGGAGCCGGTAGAGAAAAAAATAAAACAAGTGGTCTACGAGCCGGGTGAAAAAGTTGAATAGTTGCCCGTTCATCGTGTAGTGGGGTCGATCGATCCAATTATTCAACAGAATGAAGACAAAGTGTTGGATCTACCATAACTTTGAACAAAATTTATTAAGATATGCCAAGCAATCATGAAATTGACTACCGGATTTTCGGTGAGGAAATGCAATATGTTGAAATTGAACTGGACCCAGGAGAAACGGCCATAGCAGAGGCAGGTTCTTTTTTGATGATGGAGGATGGGGTTCAGATGTCAACCATTTTTGGAGATGGAACCCAACAGGAATCTGGCTTCATGGGGAAGTTGTTTTCAGCCGGGAAGCGCTTGCTCACCGGAGAAAGCTTGTTCATGACGGCTTATACCAATCAGGGGTCGGGAAAGGCGCGTGTCAGTTTTGCGTCTCCCTACGCTGGAAAAATCATCCCCTTGGATCTCAGTCAGTTGGATAACAAGATCATCGCTCAAAAAGATGCATTTTTATGTGCTGCAATGGGTGTTTCGGTGGGCATCGAACTCCAGCGCAAATTGGGGACCGGAATTTTCGGTGGGGAAGGATTCATCATGCAAAAATTGGAAGGTGATGGCATGGCATTTGTTCATGCCGGAGGTTTTGTGAAAGAGCTTACTTTGGGTGTAGGAGAAACGTTGCGCGTTGATACAGGATGTGTAGTGGCTTACACTTCAAGAATCGATTTTGACATTGAGTTTATTCGTGGTGTAAAGAACATGGTGTTTGGAGGTGAAGGATTGTTTTATGCCGTGTTGAGGGGACCCGGAAAAGTTTGGATACAATCTTTGCCCATCAGTCGTTTGGCTGCGCGAATCATTCAGTATGGTGGATTTCGCAGAAAAGAAGAAGGGAGCATCCTGGGTGGTTTAGGCAATATTTTGGACGGCGATAGCTGATCTAACCTAACAACCCATGCAGGAAGCATTTTTCATGATTGCCTGCACCCAGATTCAGTTCAAAGTGCCAAAATGGAAAAAACCAAACGTGTAGTGATGCTCACTTCATTGGTGTCAATGCATGCCTGAAAAAAGACGAAGCATTGCAAAAAAAAATTGAGGAAGTTGTCGGGCATTTGCCTCAAGACTTTGGCTTCTTGTAGACAGGAACGGTCGAGCATGGCTCACCGAACATGATGGAAGATGCGTGCGGTTTGAGTTTATGTGTGAGTTCCAAATAAGCCGATGCAGGAATTTGTAAATCACTGCAACCTTTGATGACCACTTTAGCCCCAATGTAGGACTCCATTGGAAGAGCGCGAATTTGCTCGCGGAAATAAGTGATCAGAAAAGCATCCGGGTCACCAAAATACAGGTCTCTGGCAATACCGCTTGCATAACTTGCAACCAACATATAAGCCCAGGTAGGAATGATGGCATCCGTGCTGCAATGGATGGTCAGGTAACAATCCTGGTATTTAGACCAATCATGATTTTTCAAAGCTTCCCGATAATCCATTTCTTTCAGTATCAACCCGTGAAACAGGTAATCCTTTACATCAAATACTTCCACACGATGTTTTGGATAGAAGTCTTCCAGTTTGATGGTGATGAGACTGCTTTGTGCTACGCGATTGACTAAGGAATCCATATGCCTCATTCTTCGGTTGGGTCCGCTACCACTTCATGGGTGGGTTCTTGGGTGATGGTCGCATCAACTTCGATTGGAGCTGGCTCGCCAATCTCCTGATCCGGCGATGCAAAATCCTTCAATTTTGGTAGATCACTTAGGCTTTTCAATCCAAAATATTCCATGAATCGTTGAGAAGTCCCTAAGAGATAAGGTTTACCGGGTCCTTCGCTTCTTCCCACAATTTCGATCAGCTCTTTCTCCATCAATTTTTGGATGGAATGCTCTGAGTTGACGCCGCGTATTTGCTCGATCTCCGACTTGGAAATGGGTTGCTTATATGCAATGATGGCCAAAGACTCCATGGCCGCTTTGGAAAGTTTTTTACGATTGGTGAGTTTGATGTGTTCGGCGATGACTGGAAAATGGGCTGGTTTGGACAAAAATTGGTAACCGCCTGCAATCTCTTTTAATTCAATCCCAAAGTCGGTGGATGAATAGCGTTCAATCAATTGATACAAGGCATGTTCAATTTCATCCAGACTGATGCTGATCGAACTGCTGTTTTCCAGACAATATTTTATTTCTGCCGGACTGATGGGTTGTGGCGAAACAAACAATAGACTTTCTACGGCTGGTGCATATGGATTCAAACTCATGGCTCAAAATTAAGTCCAGAAATCCTACTCTGGTTATAACAGTTTGTGAATTGAAAAGATCAGATTTGAGTAAAAATGATCGTACAAAAAAAGCAGGGTACCATCCTAGCAGACGATACCCCGCATAACCCCAAAAAACCAATTGAAACGTTGTTTCTTTGATTTCTAACGCAAAAATGCACATTTTTAGCTTTTGCGTCATGCTCTTAATACCAAAAATCCATGCCAATAGTTCCATGGAATGGAGAAAAAAAATTAATTTTTATTAAGACAAAAAAGGATTAATTTTATTTGGTACATATTCATAAATATATACATTAATTAATAATATAATATGTTTTAATAAAAAGTGGGGACCCCAAAAAATTTTAGACAAGTGTTAAAAAAAACTTTTGCATTTGCCCTCAAAAATCGCCTCCAAACAGCTTTTCAGTAGCTTTGCTGTGGCCATGACAAAGTTTAAAACGGAATACATTTGCTCAGAATGTGGGGTTGCCTCACCCAAATGGATGGGAAAATGCCCTTCCTGTGGTGCATGGAACAGCCTGGTGGAAGAAGTGGTTGAAAAACAAATTGCTCCTAAGTTGACCAGTCAGTGGAAGCAATTTGACCCCAATGCCACCAAGTCTTCTGCTGTTTTACTGGATGAACTCAGCAATTTGTCCGAAAAGCGAATACCCACGGGCGATTCCGAGTTGGACAAAGGTTTGGGAGGTGGAATGGTTCAAGGTTCTGTGATCTTGCTGACGGGACAACCGGGCATAGGAAAATCTACCCTCATGTTGCAACTGGCCATGGGAGTACAAAAGCTTACGGTATTGTATGTGTCGGGAGAGGAAAGCGGTGAACAAATTAAAATGAGGGCCGATCGAATTCGCCGAAGTGGTAAAAATTGCTTTTTTCTGGCAGAGACCAGGGTGCAGAAAATTTTAGCAGAAGCGGTTCGATTACAAGCCGGTATGCTCATTGTGGACTCCGTCCAAACCCTATTTAGCGACGATCTGGATGCAGCACCAGGAAGCATTTCTCAAATACGGGAAAGCAGCTTCCAACTGATTCGATTTGCAAAAGAAACGGGCACACCGCTGTGGATCATCGGACATATCAATAAGGAAGGAGACATCGCCGGACCTAAAATATTAGAGCACATGGTGGATACCGTTTTGCATTTTGAGGGCGACAAACAACATGTGTACCGAATGCTGCGGGTATTAAAGAATCGTTTCGGTTCCACCGATGAGCTCAGTCTATACGAAATGCAGGCCACCGGTTTACGACCCATCACCAATCCATCCGAACTATTGCTTTCCCAAAATGAGGAACAACTCAGTGGAGCAGCCATTGCTGCCACCATGGAAGGCCAGCGCCCATTGTTGATTGAAATTCAAGCGTTGGTTAGTCCAGCCGTTTACGGAAATCCACAACGAGTGGCCAATGGTTTTGACAATCGTAGAATGGCCATGCTTCTTGCTGTGTTGGAAAAGCGTTGTGGTTTTTCACTGGCGCAGATGGATGTGTTTTTGAACTTAGCAGGAGGGATTCGCATTACGGATCCAGCCATGGATCTGGCTGTAATGGCTGCAGTGATTTCATCAATGCAAGATAAGTCCCTGCACAAGCAAATATGTTTCGCTGCGGAAGTGGGTTTATCCGGTGAGATTCGCGCTATTTCCCGCATTGAATCACGTATCCAGGAAGCGCAACGCATTGGGTTTAAGGCGATCTGTATATCAAAGTACAATCTCAAGGGCTGGTCTCCTTCAAAATACTCCATCAACATCGTTCCATTGGCAACGGTCAATGAGCTGTATGAAAAAGTATTTAGCAAATTATAATGCAATTCTCAACCGAGTAAAACCACCTGTGAATCTTTTGATCTGTCCGAATCGAAGAATCAATAGTCCATTGAAAGAGTTTTTAACTTTTTCTGGACGAACATGTATACAGATCTTCATTTTATACCTTTGCAGCCAATCTTGAACCATTGAAAGCGTTCTATTCGACTTTGTTGAACCATTTGAACGGGCTAAGCAATCAATCATTGGCATGGTTTGCTACAGTGATCGCGATCCCTGCATTTTTCCTCAACTTAGGATTGTCTCCAATCATTGGTGATGAGGGCATTCGCACGTTGGTTGCATTGGAAATGAAGTTGTCCGGCAATTTTTTAGTGCCGACGATGAATGGCGATTTGTATCTCAATAAACCGCCTTTGTACAATTGGCTTATTTACATTATTTCTGAAAGTTTTAATGAATATGGTGAGTGGCCTTCAAGATGCCTTACCCTCATTTTTTTAGGCTTGTATGCCATCAGTGTATATCATTGGAACAAGAAATATCCTGCGGTTCGGTTCACCTTGGTTTTACCACTCATGTTGCTCACCAGCGGACGAATCTTGTTTTGGGATAGTCAATACGGTTTGATTGATATTTGTTTTTCGTGGGTCATTTACATGAATTTCATGACGCTTTATCACTTTGGAAAATCGGACCGCTGGAATGCTTTGTTTTTGATTTCCTATGCTTTGTGCAGTATTGCATTTTTATTAAAAGGATTACCGGCTTTGGTTTTTCAATTTGCTTCGATGATTTCCACGCTCTGGTTTTTTGGAAAACTCCAATCCAGATTGTTCTCGTTGCAACACTTTGCATTATCTATCATAGGTTTATTACCGGCAATATCATATTATTTAGCCTACATGACTTTTGTTTCACTCGATAACGCGTTCAGCGTATTGTTGGATCAAAGCATGCAACGCACGGCTTCCCACCATGGTTTGTTCAAAACCATAGTGCATTTTTTTACTTTTCCTTTCGAACAGATTTATCATTTTCTACCCTGGTCGGTGTTGATCATTTTAACTTTTCAAAGGCAGTTTTTTAAAACGATAAAACAACATCCATTCATCTATTTTAATGCATTGATGTTGTTGGTCAACATCCCGGTTTATTGGCTGTCGGTCGAAGTGTATCCGCGGTACTTGCTCATGTTCATCCCGCTGTTCAATACCGTCGCGATCTACTTCTATGAATTGAAGGTGGATCAAGGAGAATATTTCGGTAAGCGACTGCATGTATTTTTTAAGTCTGCTTCAGTCCTCATGGTTATGGGCAGCGTGGGTATCCTATGGTATGAGCAACTTTCAAAACTAGCCAATGAGTACTGGATTTTCATTGGTTCTTTTTTGGGATTGTCTTTGCTTTTGATTCCTCTTTGGAAATATTCCAACCGCTGGATCTTCTGGTTCGCAGTTTTTATGTTGGGTTCCCGGATCGTATACGATGTGACCATATTGCCGGTTGTCGCATACAGGGGTCACCGACACCTGGTCAGGGAAGATGCTCAACGCTTGCACAATACCTATCCACAGAAGAACTGGTATGTATTTGACAGCACCGAAACCCACATGATCGCAAGATTTTACACCGCCAAGTTTCACCAGCAGATCATACACCGTGTCAACGAAGTGAAAGATCCCGATCCCAATGGATTGTACATTGTTGATTTGAAAAAGTTTCCACTTTTTCCAGGAATCAAAACGGATTCACTCATTATTGAAAGCGGAGAACGACTTTCGATCATGCAGCCGCTTTATCCCGTGCGCTAAGTTTAGTGTTATTGAAAATTATTCTCAAATGACTAAGAACGGAGTTCTTATTTTTGCATGCCATTGTCCCTTAGTCGGGCGGCTTGTCAAGAGATATGATCGAAGTTTCTGTAGTAATATGTGTTTTCAATGAAGAAGGAAATGTTGTACCGTTGGTTGAAAAACTGCGGAGCAGCCTTAAAAATTTGCCTTATGAGTTGATTTTTGTCGACGATGGCTCGACAGATCAAACGCTTTCTCGTTTAACCTTGTTAAAAGAGGCAGATCTTAAAATCATTGAATTCAGAAGAAATTACGGACAAAGCGCCGCCATTGCTGCTGGTATCGAATGGGCACGTGGAGAATGGATTGTTACCATGGATGGCGATTTGCAGAATGATCCTTCCGACATACCCAGGATGCTTGAAATGGCCAAATCAAAAAACCTGGATTTATTGGCAGGCATTCGACAAAATAGGAAGGATGGTTTTATTCTTCGCAAGATCCCGTCAAAAATTGCCAATTTTCTCATTCGAAATGCGAGTGGAGTACATTTGAGCGATTACGGCTGTACGCTCAAAGTGATGAAAGCAGACCTCGCCAAACATTTGGGCATTTATGGCGAGTTGCATCGGTTTATACCCGTTTTAGCTGACTTGGAAGGTGCTCGCATGGATGAGACTCCCGTTTTGCATCATTCACGCCAATCGGGAAACTCCAAATATGGGATTAACAGAACCATGCGGGTTTTAAGCGATCTCCTCCTTATTTTATACTTGAAAAAATTCCGTCACAAACCCATGCATTTATTCGGCGGTTGGGGTGTGCTCATGGCGATGATTGGAACCTTTATCATGTTTTATTTACTAGCCGAAAAAATAGCGGGTCACGATATTTGGGGTCGTCCAATTTTGATATTGGGAACCATTCTGGTGGTTACCGGATTGCAACTGATTGTCCTGGGTATCCTTTCTGAAATGCAATTACGCACCTATTACGAATCACAAGGTAAAAAGGTTTATCGCATCCGAAAAGTACATTCCGTGAGGGAAGAAACGCTATGAAGCCAATTCAATTTCCTGAATTATCTGCACAGCAGAAATGGTTGGTGAAGGGCCTTATTTCTTTGTTGATCATTTATTTGTTGTATACGCAAATGGATTGGAAAGCGTTTGCCAATGTTTTGAAGCAGGCAAATCTTTGGTGGTTGAGTATAGCGGGCCTCTTGTTTGCTTTTTCAAAATTGCTTTCCGCAGAACGGTTCAGGGCATTGATTCAGGTACAGCAAGGAGATTTTGATCAGCGCAAAAATTTGAAGTTGTATTGGAAGAGCATGTATTACAATCTGCTCTTGCCCGGAGGCATCAGCGGAGACGCTTATAAAATGAAAGTGCTCAGTCAACAACTTGGTTGCAGCATTGGCACTTTGTTTAAAATGGTGCTGGCTGATCGCTTGTCGGGATTGATTGCCCTTTTACAGTGGATGTTGGTATTGATGTTGTTCATCGATTATTTTAAGGGGTACCAGTGGTTGATTCTTTTGTTGCTTGGCTTGCTCATTGTATTTTCTTTTTACTATCTGGAGATTTTCAAAAATGGATATCACCAGGTCAATACCAAAATGTTTTTTTATTCTTTGGCTGTGCAGGCAGCACAAATTTTGTCAGCAAGTTGCATCATTTTTTCTTTGAAGCAAAATGCTTTGCTCGTTTCATACATGGCTTTGTTTCTTGCTTCTTCCCTCGCAGCCATGATCCCTTTGACGATTGGAGGAGCAGGAGCAAGGGAACTTTGTTTTATGTATGGAGCTCCCGTATTTGGAGGGTCTGCGGCAGGAGCAGCAGCCATTGGTTTTGTATTCTATTTGATTTCTACCATCGTCTCACTCACTGGAATGATTTGGGTGTATCGCGATGTAGAATGAAAGACTGGATGGGAATAAGCGTGTATAGCAAGAAAATGGATTTGACCAACTTACCGCGTCCTTTGTGATGTTCCAAGAAAATATGCTGAAACATCTTGGTATTCTGGTATAATTTATTTGTCGGATCAATGGACAATACCCAAAATCGAATTGCGTCAGCTTGCTATGGATGTTCCTTTTGTGAATCACTCATGGTTCAGGATGCACCATTGCAGAATGGTAGCTCAACAAAGCGTTGTGAAATTTACATCAAGCCATTACTATAAATTACAGGTATATTGGTCCTTTGTTATTGTAAACCAATGGTGCAGGCGATCATCCAAGGAAAAGGAATTTATTTTTTCAAATCCTATTTTTGTTAATATATTTTGTGAGCCCAAATTTTGTGCATCGGTCACCGCGTGAATTTTATCGATTCCCATCTTGTCAAAACCATACTTTACAACGGCGAGAGAAGCTTCCGTCGCATAACCTTTTCCCCAATGTTTTTTCTTCAAACGGTAACCTAAATCATAATACCCTTGATAACCGTTGAGGGGATCAAGGCATTTTTTTAATCCTGCCCACCCGATGCACTCGTTTGTTTCTCGAAGCAATATCGACCACCGCCCAATTCCCAGTGTTGTGTATTGATTTTGAATGATGCTTATGATTTTAAGTTGTTCAGATCTCTCACTGAGCGGCGATTGGTCAATGTAAAGATGCACATCGGGATCAGCATCCATTTCAAACAGATCATCTGCATGCAGGTCCTCCATAAGGCAAAGATTCAGTCTATTGGTTGTAACGATGGTTCCCATTTCTTCAATTAAATTTAAGGTTAAATTTTCTTCAATCAAGTGAGCAAAGAATTATTTTTATTGGCGTAAATATAATTCTTTGGTTGGTGTTCAAGTTTTAGATTTCTGAAACGGCTCTTTTAAGGAAGTATGGTAGTTAGCGCAATTTCCTGTTTCTATTGATGACTGAATCCTGTTGTCAAGGGTCTCAAATGTTTTTTAATTCGAAAAGAGTGCGATCATTGATCACATTTCCAGTATTGATTGTAGTAGCGGGTTCAAACAATAATATCCAGCACTCATCCTGGGCAACGGGCTTGTGTTCTACGCCTTTTGGAACCACAATGCCGTCCATTGCTTGTAAATGCACCACCTGATCACGAAAATGTAAATCGAAACTTCCTTTCAAAACCATGAAACATTCGTCCTCATGAGCATGTGCATGCCATACGAATTCACCTTGAATTTTAGCCAGTCTTATTTGGTGGTTGTTTAATTCCGCCAATACATGGGGGTTCCAGCAATCCTGGATCAGTTCCATTTTATTATTTACGTTGAAAACCTGCATCTTGAATCTATTTTCGTATAAAGCTATGAACTTATTGTGTACGATTACGTGTCCGTAATTGTTTGCGCAGTTAATTTGATTGAGGGCATTGGAAGTTTTCAAGGATGCCCAATGCATATTTTGAGTTTGAAAAATTTATTAAAAAGTAGTGTGGTCTTCGCATTTAAAGTATTTAATTTGCTTGATGGGAACAAGGTTATCATATTATACCGCTACCTATGAATGTGCACACTTCTCATGAATCGGTTCATGTAGCCACTTACCGTATAAGAAATGTGGCCGTGTTGGGTGCCGGACAAATGGGGGCGTCCATTGCTTGCCATTTGGCGGGAGTTGGATTTCAGGTTTATTTGTATGACTTGCCAACCGAAGGGGCACATCGCAACCAAGGGGTGGAAGAAGCCTTGCGCAAATGCCTGAAAGGTTTGCCAAGTCCGATATATAAAGCTGAATTTGCCCATCGTATTCAGACCCTGAATTACACGGATCATTGGGAATTGCTGTCCCACTGTGATTGGATCATTGAGGTGGTGGTGGAAGATGTGGAAGTTAAAAGGAAATTGTTTGAAAAAATTGATGCCACTCGTAAACCAGGCTGCATCATCTCCAGCAATACCTCCAGCATTCCCATGCATGCACTGGTGTATGGGCGCTCCGAGTCATTCAAGGAGCATTTTATTGGGACGCATTTTTTTAATCCACCGCGTTACATGAGCTTGTTGGAAATCATTCCATGTGAACAAACATCCGATGCGTTATTGCAATTTATGCTGCGGTTTGGATTTGAGACTTTAGGCAAGCAGACCATTCATTGCAAGGACACCCCCGGATTCATTGCCAACCGCATTGGATTACCTGTGACCTTGATGCAAATGCATCTTGCAAAACAATTTGGATTGGATCCCATGGTGGCTGATAAACTTACGGGCACCGCCATCGGAAGGCCTAAAACCGGCACCTTTCAATTGGCGGATTGGGTTGGACTGGATGTCGCTTACCGCGTTCTCAAAACTTTGCAAAGCGCCTGTACTAACGACCGTTTGTTAATGGAGATTCCTGTTTTGGAAGAGTTGGAATGGATGATTCAACAGGGTTGGTTTGGGCGGAAAGCAGGAAAAGGATTTTATTGGAAATCGGACATGCCCGATGCACAAGGGAAAAAAGCCTTGCTGGCCTTCCAATGGAATGATCGGGATTATGGAATTTCGGCACCCGTGCATTTGGAATCGCTTGCATGGGCTTCCAAGATTGAGTCATTGGATCGCCGGTTGCCCATCTTGCTTGCAGAAGAGGACGCGGGAGCAAAATTTTTGAGAGCAAGTTTTGCATTTTTGTGGGCGTATTCGGCGCAACACCTTTTTGAAATTGCACACCAATTACACGATTTTGACAAGGCTTTGCGGGAAGGATTTGGGTGGACAAATGGACCTTTCCAATGTTGGGACATGATGGGTTTGGATGCGGGTATTCAACTTGTATTGGAAGCAGGTTACCAACTTCCCGAATGGGTATTCACCATGAAGCAACATGGACATACTCGGTTTTACATTGAAGATGGGGAGCTCACCAAATGTTATAATCCACGCACCTTGAGGCATGACCCAATTGCTGTTCCGGAACAGTTCTATTCATTCAACATTCCAGCGAAATGCAAGGTGATTTTCCAAAACGATGAGCTTCGCTTGCATGACCTTGACGATGGAGTGTTGTGTGCTGAGTTTACCAGCCGGAACAACATCATTGGAGGTGGCATTCTGACAGGACTGCAACAAGCTATCCACTTGGCCGAGCAACATGGATGGAAGGGGTTGGTCATAGGAAATCAAGCCAAGAATTTTACAGTCGGTGCTGATTTGTTGGCCATTGGAATGATGGCATTTCAAAAGGACTGGGAGCAACTTGAAAAAGCTGTGCGCTTATTTCAAACCACCTCCATGCTTTGTAGGTACTCTACCATTCCGGTGGTGTTGGCTTGTCAAGGATACACCTTTGGTGGAGGTGTTGAGTTGTTGATGCATTGTGATGGGGCCGTTGCTTCAGCAGAGTCTTACATCGGACTGGTTGAAGCAGGGGTAGGCTTGATACCCGGTGGAGGAGGGACCAAAGAATTTGCCCGTAGACTGGGCCAGGAATTCAACACAGGTCCCATGCCAACTTTGATTCCTCGTTTTAAAACATTGGCAACAGCTGCCGTTTCGACTTCAGCACATGAAGCATTTGATCTTGGATACCTTGACGCTTCAAGAGATATAATTGATATACCGGGACTAACAAACGTTCGTAAGGCCAAACAACTGATTTTACACCGGTTTGAAAATTACCTGCCTCCAGTAGAACAACCCGTTCAGGTTTTGGGTAAATCCGGGATGGCAACCTTGCTGCTGGCAGGACATAGCTTTTGGCGGGCTGGCTTTGCAAGCGATCATGATTTGTTGATTGCACAGAAACTGGCGTATGTGGTTTGCGGTGGTGATTTGAGTTATCCGCAAAATGTATCGGAGCAATATTTGTTGGACCTGGAATGTGAAGCATTCATCAGTTTATGTTCAGAAGATAAAACGCTCGCGAGAATTCAGTTTATGCTGGAGAACAGGAAGCCGTTGAGGAATTGAGGGATTGAAAGTCAAAAGCAATAATTCAAAAGCAATCAGGGAAAAGCAATAAACGAGAAGCACAAAGCCCATTGCCTTAAGCAGTTAATTTTATGAAATAGGTTCCTAATTGAAATTGATTGGTTCACATAATTTTTCAGGTACTGTCGTGTGGGAGTATTAATGTGGTATCATCCAATCATTTTATTGCGGTAAGCAATAAGTTGTTGTCGAGATTCACAAAAAGGTGAAAATAATTGATCCATTGAAATGGTATTTTTATCTCTTTACAACATTTTAGTGTCCTATGAGAGGTCACAGAAAATTGCGTGCCTTTAATTTAGCAGATGAATTAGCGGTTATGATTTATCAGCTTACAAAAAGCTTCCCAAAAGAAATACTTTATGGATTAACTAGCTAAATGAGAAGGCCTGCTGTTTCAATTCCATCAAATATTGTGAATAGGTGCAATAGAAAAAACGAAAAAGAATTTACCCGATTTTTGAATATTGCTTATGGCTCTTTAAGAGAATTGCAATATCAACTGGTTTTGTCAGTAAAGGTGAATTTAATCCGGCCAGAAAATATTGAAAACTGTCTTTTATAGTGCCATGGGACCTCAAAGGTATTGGGAAGTCTGATTCTTAAAATTCGAAAAGAATGAAATGACTTGTATAAAAAATTGATATTCTTAAGCTTTGACCTTCAAGCTTTTAGCTTTTGGCTATGGTAAGATTTTTAAAGACCATTCTTTTTCGTAATTTTACCTGCCACAATATCACCCACCATATGAAGACGGAATTCCTGGCACCGGATCTGTTTACGCAATCGGCCACTAAAAAAGCATCCATCAACGGGCGAGAATATGAAATCACGCCGGGAGAAACCATTTTGGCATTTGTGAGACGTCATTTCGACCAACAAGCCATACCCACTTTATGCGATGCTCCCAACTTGGAGCCCTTTGGGTCTTGTAGAGTGTGTAGTGTGGAAGTTTCAAAACCGGGAGTACCTGGGAAGCGGACCGTCGCTTCCTGTCATACACCGGTCGAAGAAGGAATGATCATTGAAACCGAAAGCGAAAGCATCCAGAAGTTACGTAAAAACATCCTGGAGCTGGTGCTCACCGACCATCCTTTGGATTGTCTAACCTGCGAAGTCAATGGAAACTGTGAATTGCAAGACGTTGCAGCCAGAGTGGGCATCCGGAAAGTGCGGTATCCCGATGGAAAGAATCATTTGCATCGCACCAAAGATTTGTCACACCCTTACATGACTTCCGATTTGTCCAAATGCATCATGTGTTATCGGTGCGTAAGGGCCTGTGATGAAGTGCAGGGTCAGCTGGTGTTGTCGGTGATGGGACGCGGGTTTGATAGTCAGATCATCAAAGGCATGAACCAAAGCTTTATGGATTCGGACTGCGTAAGCTGTGGAGCGTGCGCTCAAGCTTGTCCCACCTCTGCCATTTCCGATGTTTTTCAAAGCAAAGCGCTGGTTGGACAAGACAAAGTCCGCACCGTGTGTACTTATTGTGGAGTTGGTTGCAACCTGGAAGTAAGTGTTAAAAGCGGCAAAATTCTTTCCATACAGGCGCCTTACTCGGCAGAAGTCAACCAAGGACACACCTGTTTGAAGGGGCGGTATGCATTTCGTTTTTACAATCACCCGGATCGTCTTCAACAGCCGATGATACGGAAAAACGGGACACTCGAGCCTGTGAGCTGGAATGAAGCATACGAATACATTGTCCAAAAATTGTCAGAGATTAAAAGCAAATACGGACCCGATTCAATTGGTGGAGTATCCTCGGCGCGCTGTACCAATGAGGAAAATTACCTGATGCAAAAATTTTTCAGGGCCGTCATCGGAACCAACAACATTGACGGATGTGCAAGAGTATGCCATTCGCCTACAGCGCTTGGGATGCAACGTACGTTTGGAACAGGAGCAGCAACAAACTCCATCGAAGACTTAAAATACACTTCTGCAATACTCGTCATCGGTGCCAATCCGACCGAGGGACATCCTGTTACTGGAGCAAAACTTAGACAACATGCGATGAAAGGAAAAACGACGATTGTCATTGATCCCCGTCGCACCGAGCTTGCGAAATACGCCACCCATCACTTGCAGTTGAGACCCGGAACGAATGTCGCCGTTTTGAACATGATGCTGTATTACATCATCCAAGAAGGTCTGGTGAATCAGCAATTTGTCGATGTTCGAACAGAAGGATTCGAAGATTTTAAAAAGAACATTTTAAACTTAAACATCGATTCCTTAGAAGCAGTGAGTGGAGTCCCACGGGAATTGGTGAAAAAAGCCGCAATAGCCTATGCAACAGCACCTGCTGCTATGTCATTTCATGGATTGGGAGTGACTGAGCATTATCAGGGTACGTATACGGTCATGTTGATTGCCGATCTTGCCATGATCACAGGAAATGTAGGTAAGCGTGGATGTGGAGTAAATCCATTGCGCGGACAAAACAACGTACAAGGCATGGCGGACATGGGAGTGCAACCATACCAGGGAGCAGGTTATTTAGACCTAACCTTGCCAGAAGTGAAGGCGAAGTACAGCTCTTTTTATGGTGTGGAGGTACCATCTGAAATTGGACTGAAAATACCGGAAATGTATGATGCGGCTTTGGCAGGAAAATTCAAAGCCATGTGGATCATGGGAGATGATCTTGCACAATCGGATCCCAATACCAACAAGGTCACCAAAGCATTGCAGTCGTTGGATTTGTTGATTGTTCAAGAAATCTTCATGACCGAAACAGCCAAATTTGCCCATGTGGTGTTGCCTGGTGCTTCATTCCTGGAAAAAGAGGGCACCTTTACAAATGGGGAAAGGAGGATTCAAAAAGTGCAACAAGTGGTCAAACCGATTGGCGATTCGAAAGCCGATGGCCAAATTATTGTGGATATCATGAATCGGATGGGTTACCGCCAGGGAGATTACCAAGCCAAATCGATGTTGGAAGAAATCTCTCAGATAGTTCCTTTTTTTGCAGGCGTCAAGTGGGATGAATTGGGGGATCAGGGCAAACAATGGCCGGTTTTACCAGATGGAACCGATACCAAAATTTTGCATACCGAAACTTTTAAAAGAGGGAAAGGCAAATTTGAATTTAGAGAATACATCGAGTCGCCAGAGATTTTGGAAAATTATAAAGACTATCCATTCATATTGACTACGAATCGCGTTTTAGAACATTACAATGCGGGTACCATGACGCGTCGTACCGGGAATGTAGACATCATCCAAGAAGATGTGGTATTAATCAATCCAGCGGATGCAAATGAGAAGCACATTGCAAACGGAGATTTAGTGCGCATCGAATCGGCAAGAGGTCAAATAAAGATCAAAGCCTTGGTTACCGATGAAGTCAAACCAGGTGTCATCAGCACGACATTTCATTTTCCTGAATTGTTTGTCAACATCGTCACCTCCGATATCAGCGACTCCATTGCCAAATGTCCTGAATACAAAGTGGTGTGTGTGAAGATCTCCAAAGAAAAATAATAGAAAGGTAGTGGTTATTGGAGAATAGAGAATGGTGAAGTGCAGCATGTACAGAACCCTTCAAATTTCCATTTGAAAATTGCTTTGAAGGGTCGAAATGCATTTGTTCAAACCCAATTCTGCTCATTTTTCCTAATTTCGCAGCACAATTCCACCTATGCATATTTCCCTCAATTGGTTAAAGCAATACATTGATATTCAGGAAACTCCGGAAGAGCTGTCCGGTATTCTCACCAGCCTTGGATTAGAGGTTGAATCGATGGCGTATTTAGGGGTCCCTGATGAGCATTTGGAAGGGGTGGTCGTTGGGGAAGTATTGGAATGTTGGAAGCATCCCAATGCCGATCGTTTGCGTTTGACCAAGGTAGATGCAGGAAATGGGCAAATACTTCAGGTGGTGTGCGGCGCACCGAACGTGCAAACTGGCCAAAAGGTATTGTTGGCCTTGGAAGGTGCAAGCTTACATCCTTTGGGTGGAGAGGCATTCACCATTAAAAGAGGAAAAATCAGGGGAGAAACGTCAGAAGGAATGCTGTGTGCAGAAGATGAATTAGGACTTGGCCATTCCCACGATGGCATCATGGTATTAGACCCTGGGATGCTTGTAGGTACACCAGCTGCGAAGGCCATAGTCAGGGAAAATGATGTAGTTTTTGAGATTGGACTCACGCCCAACCGTGCCGATGCAACCAGTCATGTGGGCGTTGCGAAAGATTTGTTGGCCTGGTACCGGGTTCATCGATCAGGTGACAAGAAGCTTCAAGAAATTCCAAAAATAGGTTTGAATCAGACAGGTGGAAATTTGAACATCCGGGTGCAAGTGATCGATTCAACGATGTGTCCGCGGTATAGTGGAATTTGTTTGTCCGGGATTATCGTAAAGGAATCTCCAGGTTGGTTACAAAACCGCATTCGGTCCATGGGATTGCAGCCCATCAACAACGTAGTGGACGTTACCAATTTTGTGTTGTATGAGTTGGGACAGCCACTGCACGCATTTGATTACGATGCGATTGCTGGCCACGAAATAGTGGTTCAAACATTGTCAGCTGGTACCGCATTCACCGGTTTAGACGGATTGGAACGCAAGTTACGTGGGGAAGATTTGATGATCTGCGATGGAAACCACCAGCCTTTATGCATGGCAGGTGTATTTGGGGGATTGAATTCGGGCATTACAGAAAAAACCAGGAACATTTTTCTGGAATCGGCCCATTTTAATGCCACAAGGGTGCGTGCAAGCAGCATGGGCCATAATCTTCGGACACAATCAGCTCGCTGTTTTGAAAAGGGATCGGACCCGAACCTAACGGTCGAGGCATTGGAACGTGCGGTTTATTTATTGCAAGAGGTTGCCAACGCCAACATAGACTCTGAATTGACGGATCTTTATCCACATAAAATTGAACCGGCACAGGTCCGCATGAATGTCGAACAGTCCATTCATCTTTCTGGCCTTGAACTGGGACATGAGGCATGGAAGAATGTATTGTTTGCCATGGACATGGAGGTTCGTGACACTCAGGACGGTTATTTGGATGTCTTTGTGCCTACCAATAAACCCGATGTGCAACGACCTGCGGACGTGGTGGAAGAGGTCAGTCGGGTATATGGTCTTGATTCCATCCCGACACCAGAGAAATTGCAATTGTCTTTCCCTAAACATTTGAAAACGGTGTACCCGTTGAAGAGGGAATTGGCGCAATGGCTATCAGCAAATGGTTTGCATGAAATCATGAGCTTGTCCATGACCAGGTCAACGCTTTGCATTCAAAGCGGCTTGTGGACTGCCGATGATTTGGTTTACATCAACAATACGTCCAATGTGCATTTGGATGTAATGAAGCCTGCTGTGTGCTTGGGCGGCTTGGAAGCCATTCAACACAATTCAAATAGGCAACAACAGGATTTGGCGTTCTTTGAAATTGCGCGGCAATACCAAAAGCAACCAGGAGGTTGGACAGAAAGTGAGAAATTGGGCATTTGGCTATATGGAAATCTGATGGGAAAACATTGGGGTCAAGAGAAAGAAAAACCAGCGGATTTCTTCCAGTTAAAATCCTTTGTAGAAGGCCTTTTTTCTTTTAAGAAATTAAACAATTTAGAGGGCCAAAAACTGCAAAACGATGCCTTATTTGAATATGGAATGGCTTTTTTGGTGGGAGGCAAGGCACTTGGAAAGTTTGGGAAACTCAAAGGAGCGCTGGGCAAATTGTATGATCTGAAAAAGGAAATTTGGTATGCGGAAGTTGATCTTTCTACCATGTTGGATCAACTGCAAGGTGTGCATAGACAGTATCAGGATTTTTCTAAGCTTCCTATGATCAAAAGAGATCTGGCCCTGGTACTCGACACAAAAGTTCAATATGCAGAAATTGACCGATTGACAAAAAATACGTGTGGAAATATACTCCGTGAAATCCAATTGTTCGATGTCTATGAAAATGTGGAACAACTGGGCCCAGAGAAAAAGTCCTACGCCATCAGTTTGACATTTGAGCAACCAGACCGGCAAATGACAGGGGAAGAAATGGAGGGCCTGATCCAACGGTTGATCGGTTTCTACGAAACACAATTGGGCGCCATTATCCGGCGGTAAGGCTTGTACTATTCTGATTTTTTCGTTATATTTGCAAGGTAGAACACAGTAGGTGTTCTAATTAAATTATTTTTTAATATATAATGGCCTAATTGTGATTATTTTACAAGAAGTCCGGAGAATAAGTGGGGAAGAAAACAAAGGATCGTGTATTCTTTAATTATCATATAGCATTTGTATTGCATGTTCAAAACCAACGCATTCAGAATAACCCTTAAAGACTGATCGTTCGTTCGTGCGGGATCTCCCGTCATGTGAATACTTGTAGACCTTTCTCCTGGGTTTCAGGCCAGCTAAACTTAATTATTATGCAAGAATTAATGGTTGCAATCATAGGCGGCCTCATGGCAGGAATGGGAATTGGCTATTTTGTGGTATTTGCCATTCTGAAGCGATCCAATCAACGCAAACTTGAAGAAATCAACCGCATCAGTGATCTGGAGATTGAGAAAGCCCGTGTGACTTCTCAGCGATTGCTGGCTGAAGCGGAGATGAAGGCAGATAAAATTGTTTCCAAATCGGAACAAAAGAATGAGACCATCAAACAGCAAAAAATTCAGGAAGCCCGGGAGAATTTTGCCAAATTAAAATCAGAATTTGAAAGTTTTAAAACCACCCAGTCCGTTGAATTAAAAGAACGGGAAATGAAGGTGGTTGGAATTGAGAAGGACTTGCAACAGAAAACGCAGGATATTGAGAACCGCGAATCCGAAGTCAAATTATTGAGAGACAATCTCGATTTGCAGATGAAGATTGTCAACAAGAAGAAAGAAGAGCTGGAACAAGCGAATGAAAACCGGATCAAAGAGTTACAACAAATTGCACGCATGACCGAATCCGAGGCCAAGGAGCATTTGTTGAAAGCGGTTCGTGCCAAGGTCAATACCGAAGCCCTCGCCATTGAGCGTGAAGTCATCGAACTGGCCAAGTCGAATGCCAATAAAGAAGCGAAAAAGATCGTGATCCAAACCATACAGCGGATGTGTGCCGAATACACCATTGAGAATTCGGTTTCGGTATTTAATCTGGATAGTGATGACCTCAAAGGTCAAATCATTGGCCGCGAAGGTCGAAACATTCGAGCTTTAGAAGCGGCAACAGGGGCAGAAATTGTGGTGGATGATACTCCGGAGGCCATTATCATTTCCAGCTTTGATCCCATTCGACGGGAGGTGGCTCGATTGGCACTGAAGCGCCTGGTAGCAGATGGAAGGATACACCCAGCAAGAATTGAAGAGGTCGTAGCGAAAGTCAAAAAACAACTGGATGAGCAGATCGTAGAAATTGGAGAGCGAACCATTGTGGATTTGGACATCCATGGCCTTGATCCATATTTGGTAAAAATGGTGGGTAGAATGCGTTTTCGTTCCTCCTATGGTCAAAACCTGTTAAAGCACTCCATGGAGACAGCTAATTTATGTGCCGTTATGTCGGCCGAGTTAGGACTCAATCCAAAACAAATAAAACTGGCGAAACGTGCAGGTCTATTGCATGACATAGGCAAAGTAGCAGAAGAAGAATCAGAACTCTCTCACGCATTGTTTGGAATGAAGTTGTGTGAAAAATACAACGAGAATCCAATGATCATCAATGCAGTGGGTGCGCACCACGATGAAATCGAAATGAACAACATCATTTCACCCATTGTGCAAGCATGTGATGCCATTTCCGGTGCACGTCCGGGTGCCCGCCGGGAAATTTTGGAAAGTTATTTGAAACGCATCAACGAATTGGAGGAATTGGCCATGAATTATGAAGGCGTTTCAAAAGCTTATGCGTTGCAAGCAGGCCGTGAACTCAGGGTCATCGTAGAAAGTGAAAAAGTTACCGACCAATATGCCGATGATCTGGCGTTCATGATTTCTCAAAAGATTCAGGATGAGATGCAATATCCTGGACAGGTAAAAGTGACGGTCATACGGGAGAAGCGAGCCACAGCATTTGCGAGATAAAGCTTTCTCGTTTATGCGTTGAAGCCATCCGTGCAAAAATTATTCAAAGGCATCAACCTTTGATGTTGTCATTATGCAACATTGCATCTGCATGTGTCCAATAAGCTCATTTTATCTGAATAGTATATTCGAAAATGCAACCAAGTCCGATGAAGCATTTAAAAAATGAATGTGATTCAAATGAAATAGGAATCACCCCGTCATCTTTCGGGAGTTTCGGTAAATTAGCTGAATCATAGGATTGTTATCGAAGAACCAAATAAAATTTGGAGGAGTCTTGATTGGTGGATGTTCAATTCCTATCCAAAAGTGTTAAATACCTTACTATTTCAGACA
>Ga0268298_10000054_pt1 | contig 134689 bp, 124 predicted proteins | sample WWTPWeurt_MetaG_FD_194462 | JGI IMG/M metagenome (GOLD analysis project Ga0268298, IMG submission 194462) | Activated sludge microbial communities from WWTP in Nijmegen, Gelderland, Netherland - WWTP Weurt | ecosystem: Engineered > WWTP > Aerobic digester > Activated sludge | place...
TAAAGGAAAGGGTATTGGTCGTGGTGTCATAGGCCGTGAAGGTGACAGTACGAGTACCATTCGCCAATTCAGCGGTGGTGCTGTTCGCCACACCAACGGTGATCGAAGCCGCAGAGGGCTGGGTCAGGACTGTGGCAGTACCGACGGTTGCCGAGTTGGCGACTGCGGTAATGTTGACCTGGTAAGAACCAGTCGAGAGCTTGGAAAGACCATTGAAGGCTGAGGTCGCAGCCAAACCGCCGGCTGCGATCCCCGTCGTGGCGCTCTGGTTGGCAACACCATCAGATGCCTGGGTCGTCGAAATGCCCAGGGTGGTGGGATCAAACTTGTCGGTCAAAGTCCAGGTGGTATACTCGCCATCATCCACGCCCGTCTGGAACCGCTTGTTGACGGTACCATCGAGCAGCTGGACGCTGTTCCACTTGGTTTCAGTAACCATCGAGTCGATCTGGTTGGCATAAGCCGAGAGCTGGGTGGCGATGGCGGCGCGTTCAGTTGATCCGAGGGTGTCGGAAGCGGCCTGCTCAGCCTTGTTGCGCATCTGGATCAAGATATCATTCATCTTGCCCAGACCGGACTCGGCCACAGAGAGCATGTTCTTGGCGTCGCCGATATTGCTCACGACCATCTTCATACCTTCGCTGCGAGCGAGCATTTTGGTAGCAATGGTCAGACCAGCGGGATCATCGGAAGCGCTGTTGATGCGCTTGCCCGAAGAAAGGCGGGTCTGGTGATTGGACAGCGACTTGTTGATTTGCATCAAGGAATTCAGTGAATTCAATGCGCCGATATTGGATGCAATTCTGGTTAGATCTACGTTAGACACTTAGAACCTCCATGTTTGAGGTTGAAATTGGGGACTTCATCCCCGTTTTGAACAAATACGCGATTGTGCTGAAGAACCTTGTGGTGCCTGCTATACCAGGCGCTGTTCTAAACCATAGAGGTTTTTGTGATATTCGTTTCCATTTTACCAAAATGCGCCGGTCTTTTGACTTAAATTCACATAAAACTTTATCGTGGTTTCCGCCCGGCCGGGCGTTTTCCATTAACTTGCCTTAGCAGCTTCTGGACCACCTGGTTTTGGGGTTCCAACTTTTGCGCCACCAACAGCCATTGCTGGGCGCGTGGATAATCGCCTATCTGCAGCAAAATCTGTACCAACTCTAGCACGGGGTTGACATCATCCTTCACACAGGCCAGGCCGGCTTCCCATAGATTAACAGCCTGCTGATATTCTTTTTTCTGCAGCAGGTAATCCGCCATCTTTTTTACCAGATTAACACTCATCTTTTCGGGCAGCTCACCCACCCGCGCCGCCAGTTCAATCGTGGGAATACCTACCTTCAAACCTTCCTCATAACGATTCAAACCCATCAAAGCATCTGCTAAAAACCCCAACGCCTGCAGATCATGCGGGGCTTCTTCCAACAGCAAGCGGGCTGTCTTCTCTGCCATCTCAAAATTTGAGACCCGCAGAAAATATTGGGTCATATTCAGCAAGACAAAAAAAGTGTTTGGCGCCAACCGCCAGGCCTGCGCCAGGTACTGCCAGGCAGGATCTGGCTGGCCACGCAAAAGATACAGCCACATCAAGTCAGTGTAACAGGTGACCTTATGCGGAGTGTCCTGGAGCAGTTGCTTGTACATAGGCTCGAGGTTTTCTAAATCATTGCGATCCTGCGCCTCACCCAAGAGGGTACGCAAGGCAATATTCTCAATCATCTGCTGATGGAGCACAACATTATCTGGAACATTACTTAAAAATGGCGTTGGGCTGCGCTTGCGCGCCAGAGTCGCCATTTTCTCCAATAATCCAAGACCCTTTAGTCTGCCCTCTGGGTCCTGAAGGCTAATCACCTGCTCTAACACATCCAGAATTGTGCGATCCAGGAAAGTGGCATATTTATTGATCTGGCTAAAGCGCAGGCGCGTCCACGGAAGATCGCCAGCGTTGCCGCGTTTCATCTTCAGATCTATTTCGCTTTCTGAACGGCAGTAATAATGATTGACCTGGATTTTTTTGATTGAGTTGGGAAAACGCTGGTAGTCAATCCGCTTAAAATCCTCGTTCACGCACCAGGCGGTTGGTTTATAGACAAAATCGTGCGGAGAGTTGGGCAGCATCACCTGTTCGGGCCGCACAAAGGACTTGATCAACTTATTTTCTTGAAAAGTCTCATGCGTGCGCAGCAGGTAGCTGGCGATTTGGCCTGCCGCCGGACGTTCCTTATGGCCTCCCGTGCCAAAAAAGAGTGTACTGACCGCCATCGCTCCATAACCTTCGTACTCTTTCAGAAAGTCTTTCAGGTTCAGGCAGGTCTTGGGTACAATAAACTCGTCGGTATCAATAAACCCCAGCCAAAATGTGTTCGGTCCAAATGTGCGCAGGCAGTGATCATACGCATGGAGCTGCATCGCCTTGCCGGGGATATCCATCACAATCACCCAGCCGCGCTCAATATATTCCTTCAAGGTCTCACGCAGGCTGACCCGGCTTTCGTTGTCATAAATGTAAAAACGGTCCACACCGACCAGAATGTGATAATCCAGCCATTCGGCCAAATAATCATTCTCATCTTTACAAATCAGGCACAGGCTCAAATAATCCATATCACCATCCGTGTTCAAATAAGGCCGGGATCAGAAGCGCTCTGCTGCGCCAGCTTCAACAAAATCGGGTGCTGCGGATCCAGAGTGGCAATTTCATCCAGCCGCTGGCGCAAAGCAGCCCGGTCGCCTTTGAGGGCCAGGACTTGGGCCAGTTCCACCAGAGTCTCCAGATCTTTGTGCATCAAGACACCCATCTCCCACAGATGGGCAGCGGCGGCATAATCCTTTTTCTGCACAAGGTAATCTGCCATCCGTTTAATCAGAAAAATTTCAATCTTCTCCGGCAGTTCTCCCAGGCGGGCAGAGACCTCGATCACCGGTATGCCAATTTTCAGAGCTTCCTCGTAGCGTCCAAAGCCGAGCATGGCTTCGGTCAGAAGATAAATTGCCCACAGGTTATGGGGTGTCAATTCCAGAACAAGGCGGGCGGTCTTTTCCAGCATCTCATAGTTTTTGACCTGCAAAAAGTAATAAGCCATCCCCTGGAGCACATAGACCGAGTTAGGCGCCATTTGCCAGGCCTTTGCGACGGACTGCCAGGCATACGCTGGCTGGTTCAGGGTCAGGTAGATCCCCATCAGATCAATAAAAAAGACGACCGTCCTGGGCAGCATCTGGAGTTCGGCTGAAGTCAGCAGACGCTGGAGTTCGGCCGGATCTGCCCTGAGTTGGGCCTCGCGCACCCAATTCTTGGCACGGAGCATCTCGGCAAGCTGAGGCTGAGGCTCAGCAGCCTGTTCTGCCGCCAGAATGATTGAACCAGCCCGCCGGTTTCCCGCCAGTTGGGCCATGCCAGCCAGTAAATCCGGGCTGCCTGGGGTCCCCATGGGCAAGCTGGCGGCCTGAAAAAGCCGGTTGAGGTTATCAACGATGGTACTGTCGCGCTCAGTCGAGAGCAGGTTTATGGCTTCGAAGCGATGGCGCTTCCAGGCAGCGCCGGCATCACCGCGGCCGCGTTGCAGTTTTTTTTCGATCTCGCTCCCCGACCGGCAGTAATAATGGTTGAGCTGAATTTTCTGGAAAGAATTGGGGAAACTCTGGTAATCCACCCGCTTGAAATCCTCATTGACACACCACACATTCTCTTTGTAAATAAAGTCGTGCGGCGAGCTGGGGATCAGAACCTGGGATGGGCGGACAATCGATTTAATCAGCTTATTTTCGGGGTGGGTCTGGTCGGTGCGCCATTGATAACCGGCAATCTGTCCTTGCAGCGGACGCTCGTTTTGCCCGCCCGAGCCAAAAAACAGCGATCCGACTGCCAGTCCGGCATAATCTTCATAGGCTTTCAAGAATTCGCGTAAATCCAACGTCGTCTTGGGGACAAGAAATTCGTCTGTATCCACAAAGCCTAACCAGGTGGTCTGAGGACCATAAACACGCAAACAGTGGTCATAGGCGTGAAGCTGCATGGCTTTTCCGGCGATATCCGTCACCACTACCCAACCGCGTTGGATATAGTCCTGCAGGGTTGAGCGCAGACTGACCTGGCTGTCATTATCATAGATGTAAAAACGCTCCACCCCCATCAAAATATGATAATCCAACCATTCCGTCAGATAGTCATTTTCATCTTTACAAATCAAACATAAACTCAGGTAATCCATACAGCCTGCCTAAAAGTCGTAATTGGAGGACAGTTGGATCATGTTTGCGGGCAGCGCCCGCGACCAAGATCCAACTGCCAGATGGTAGGGCGTAATCATATTGTACCTTCCCGACTCCGGGAATGGCGTTTCCTGTCTGCCGGCTGACTGCGGTTCAAGCGTTCCAGCAGGCTGGCCAGACTGGGAGACCGCGCATCAAATGCCTGTGCCTGCACAAGCAGGCTGCGCGCCTCGTCAAACTCCTCATTCAGCACAAGTAAATTCGCCAGTTCAAGCAGAGTCTCCAGATCATTTTTGATCAACAGGCCGGATCTCCACAATTGAATCGCGGCAGCATAATCCTTCGTTGACTTCAGATAATCGCTCAACTTCCTGATCAAAAACAGGCTGGTCTTTTGCGGCAGCTCTCCTACCCGGGCAGAAACCTCGATCAATGGTGCGCCAATTTTGAGCGCATCCTCAAACCGGTTTTGCCCAATCAGCGCCTCGGTTAAAAAGCCCAGGCTTTCCATATCATTGGGGGCAATTTCCAACAGCAGGCGGGCTGTCTTCTCGGCCATGTCGTAATTTTGAACCCGCAAGAAGAAATAAGCCATACCATTGGCCACATGGTACGTATTCGGCGCCAGACGCCAGGCCTGGGCCAAAAACTGCCAGGCCTGCTCAGGCTGGTTCAATCGAAGAGAAATCTCCATCATGTCAACATATACCGCCACAGCCTGCGGCAGGGCTTGAATAACCTGGACACCTAAATTTAAAAATTCGGCATAGCGGCCCTGCTGATCGTATTCTTTCATTTGGTTTTTGGCAAGCAGGAGGGCTTCTAATGTCTGCCCCCAGCCCAAGGGGGCAGGGCGAATCTGGAGGTTTTCCGGCGGGTAACATGCACCGGCCTTCAGCGCCATCCTTTCCAGCAGGCTGGCGCCCGGGGCTCCATCCACAGACGAGCTCGGGCACAATTTCTCCAGGTTTTGGTGGATGGTGTCATCCTGATACGCTGCCTGGGCATTGATCACCTGGAAACGCTGGCGCTGCCAGGCGGAGCCAGCATCGCCGCGCCCCCGGCTCAACTTCTGCTCAATTTCCTGCTCTGAACGGCAAAAATAATGGTTGAGCTGGATCTTGTGGGTGAAATTGGGAAAACGCTGGTAATCGACCCGCTTAAAATCTTCGTTGACACACCAGGCGGTTTCTTTGTAAATAAAGTCGTGCGGCGAGTTGGGCGCAACCACCTGAGCGGGCTGCACAATACACTTCACCAACTTATTTTCCTGGAAAGTTTCATGGGTGCGCCAGCGGTAGCCGGCGATCTGCCCTGCCAGTGGGCGCTGCTTATGCCCGCCCGAGCCAAAAAACAATGAGCTGACCGCCAATCCGCCATAGGCCTCGTACTCTTTCAACAGGTCCTTCAAATCCAAAGCCAGCCTGGGCACCAAAAATTCGTCTGTGTCAATAAATCCCAGCCAGGTGGTGTTGGGCCCATAAGCGTGCAAACAATGATCATAGGCCTGGAGCTGCATGGCTTTTCCGGGGATATCCGTCACCACCACCCAACCGCGCTCGATATAAGGACCCAAAGTCTGACGCAGGCTGATCTGGCTGTTGTTATCGTAAATATAAAAACGCTCGACACCAGCCAGGATATGGTAATCCAACCATTCCGCCAGATAGTCATTTTCATCTTTACAGATCAGGCACAAACTCAAATAATCCATGCTGTTTTGTCTCAAGCTGCTCAGAGCTACTGTAATTTCTTCTTGCCAGGCCGGTGCCTGGTGTTTGCCGGGCGGTCATCCAGCTGCTTCAACCACTGCTGGACCTGGGGCATTTTGGGATCCAGTTCCTGGACTTGCAGCAGCAATTCGCGCCCCTGGCTGACCTCGCCGTTCAAAATGTGGGCATTGGCAAGTTCGAATATGGCGGCTGAGCTGTTTTTTGCACACAAAACGCCCAACTTCCATAAGCGCACCGCCGCAGGATAATCCCGTTTTTGGATGAGATAATCCGCCAGTTTTTTCACCAGGTGGATCCCGATATTCTCTGGAAGCTCGCCCAACCGGGCTGATATCTCGATCACTGGCAGGCCGACTGTAAGCGCATCCTCAGGCCGGCCCTGTCCCCACAGCGCTTCGGTCAGAAAATATAATGCATGCAGGTCAGACGGCCCAATTTCCAACATCAGGCGCGCTGTTTTTTCAACCATTTCAAAGTTCTGGACACTCAAAAAATAATATTCCAGATAGGATAAGACAAAAAAGCTGCCAGGCGCCAAGCGCCAGGCCTGGGCAACCGCCTGCCAGGCAGACTGAGCATCACCCATCCGCAGCAGATTCCACATTAGATCAGTGTAACCAGGGATATGCTGTGGAAAGACCTCGAGATACGTTCGGCAAAGCTTATTTAGCGCCGCCAGGTCCTGGTTGGCTTTGGCCTGCAGGATTTGATCTTTGAGCGCTGTGAAAGCGGCAAATGCCGGGCGCGGGGTTAGCGGGGCGGCCTCCACAGGAAAAAGCCTGGCACGGCTCAGTTTTTTTGCATGCGCCGCCAGTTGATCGCTCAGACTGGCTGAGTTAGCGGGACCCAACATCTGAATATTGGTACTGGATGTTTGTGAAAAAAGCTTTTCCAGGTTCTGCAAGACGGTAGTATCCTGGATGGTGGCATGCTGGTTTACCCGGTCAAACCGGGCTCGCGGCCACTGCACATCGCCGGCGTTTCCCCGGCTCAGCTTCTTTTCTAGCTCACTTTCCGACCGGCAGTAGTAATGATTGAGCTGGACTTTGCGGGTATGGTTGGGGAAACGCTGGTAATCGACTCGTTTAAAGTCTTCATTTACACACCAGGCATTTTCCTTGAAAATAAAGTCGTGCGGCGAATTGGGCAGCAGCACCCTGTCTGGGCGGACAATACACTTCACCAGTTGATTTTCAGGATAGGTTTCGTGGGTGCGCCACAGGTACCCGCCAAGCTGCCCGCCAGTGGGACGGTCTTTTTGCCCGCCCGACCCAAAAAACAGCGAACTGACCGCCAGCCCACCGTAAGATTCGTATTCTTTTAACAGATCCTTCAAATCCAGGCCCGCCTCAGGCACCAGGAATTCATCCACATCGATAAAGCCCATCCAGATGGTATTTGCGCCAAAAGCCTGCAGGCAGTGATCATACGCCTGCATCTGCATCGCCTTACCAGGGATATTCAGCAGCACCACCCAGCCCCGTTCGATGTAATTTTGGAGTGTCGCGCCCAAACTGACCCGGCTTTCATTATCATAGATATAAAACCGGTCGACCCCCATCAAGATATGATAATCCAGCCACTCAGGCAGATACTCATTCTCATCTTTACAGATCAGGCAAATACTCAAATAATCCACTGGTGTCATCAATATCACCAAAACAGGCTTAATGCCTGGACCTTTTGCCGGGCTGGCTCAAACCAATCTGACGCAGCATTTTCGCCACCTCCGGGCTGTTGGGGGAGCTGGCCTGGGCTTGCAAAAGCCGCTGGCGGGCGGCTTCCCGGTCTCCCAACAGCAAAAGGGCATTTGCCAGCTCCAGCAGAATCTCCACATCATCTTCGCGGCCTGGCAGGCTCACCTCCCAGAGATGAGCGGCGGCGGCATAATCCTTTTGGCCGACCAAATAATTCGCCATCGCCCGAATCAACGGGAGGCCTTTCTTATCGTACATCTCGCCATACTTTGTCGCCAGCTCAACCACCGGCACCCCAATTTTAATGGCTTCATCAAAGCGCCCCAGACCCAGCAGGGCCTCAGCCAGGAAACCCAACGCCTTTAAATCGTGGGGAGCAATCTCCAAAAGCAAACGGGCCGTTTTCTCCGCCATTTCAAAATTCCGAACCTGTAAAAAGAACTGCTCCATCCCCCCCAGCACCAAAAAGCTGTTGGGAGCCAACCGCCAGGCATGCGCAATCGCCTGCCAGGCGGCGTCCGGGTCATTAAAAGCAAACCCAAGCCCCATCAGATCCAAATACAGAGCCACATTCTGTGGGGCAATTTGAAGCATGGCAGCGTTAAGCTGTTTGACCCTGGCATAATCCTTCTGTTTATCAGCTTCCTTCAATTGATTTTTAAGTTGGGTGATCTCAGAAATCCTTGGGGCTGGCAGCACCACCCCGGACGGAGAAGACGGCGGAGCGGATGGTTGGCGAGCCTGGGCTAACAGCGCCATGCGCTCCAACAAAGTATGTTGGCTGTCGCCCGAACTGCTTAACCCGCTTGCCAGCCATAAACGTTCAAGGTTTTGTATAATCGTTGTATCCTTGTGACTGGCGAGCAGGTTGGTGGCCTGAAAACGAGCCCGCTCCCAGGGTTTGCCGGCGTCGCCTCGGCCCCGGTTCAACTTTTGCTCGGTTTCAGACTCTGAACGGCAGAAGTAATGATTGAGTTGAATTTTTTGGGTGTAGTTCGGAAAACGCTGGTGATCCACCCGTTTAAAGTCTTCGTTGACACACCAGGCATTTTCTTTGTAGATAAAATCATGCGGCGAATTGGGGAATAAGGCCAGGCCGGGCCGGACAATACTCTTGATCAGTTTGTTTTCTGAAAACGTCTCATGCGTGCGCCACAAATAGCCGGCAGCCTGTCCCTCCAGCGGCCGATCCTTCTGCCCGCCTGAACCAAAAAACAAGGAACTGACCGCCAACCCGCCGTATGCTTCATATTCTTTCAGCAGTTCCTTTAGATCAAGGGTCGTCTTGGGCGTCAAAAACTCGTCGGTGTCAATAAAACCCAGCCAGAAAGTATTGGGCCCAAAGGTGCGCAGGCAGTGATCATAGGCATGCAGCTGCATCGCCTTGCCAGGGATATCCTGCACAACCACCCAACCCTGTTCGATATAGGTTTTGAGTGTTTCACGAAGGCTGATCCGGCTTTCATTGTCATAGATATAAAAGCGGTCAACGCCCATCACAATGTGATAGTCCAGCCACTCCGCCAAATAATCATTCTCGTCTTTGCAGATCAGGCAGATACTCAAATAATCCATTCACGACCTCTGCTGCTGATTGTACATAGAGTGACATGGGATGCGCGTAAAACAGCCGTAAAATGTCAGGCCAAAAAATCAAAAATTTACGTTTTTTTTACAAGCAACACTGGTATCATTTAATTTAACAAGGTTACCCTGTATGAAGATCACGATTTTCGTCAACTCTGAACACAAAGATGTCTTACAAGACCTGAACTGGCCCGAAAACCACCCGGTTGGCGGGACAGAAACAGCCGTGCTGCGCCTGGCAAAAGCGCTCATCAAGCGCGGCGAGCAGGTCACCCTGATGACCGATGCCAACCTGATTAATGACCACACCTGTGATGTCTTTATCAGCGCCCGGATCTGGCAGGTCTTCACCACCAAGAGGCTGCCCGGAAAGCAGAACTACCTCTGGTGTCATGACGACAGTGACCAGGCCCTGGTAAAACCACTGGCAGACCCAAAACTTGCCCGCCTGATTTATGAAAGAATCAACGGGGTCTTTGTCATTTCTTACTATCAGGCCCAGCGCTGGATCTCCGAATTGAATTTGCCCGTCCAAAAGATGATCAAGATCACCAACGGCATCCCGGTTCAACTCTTCAAACCCAATCCGGGCAAACTGGCCCAGCGCAAACCCTGGGCATATTACGCCTCAACCCCTTTTCGCGGCCTGGATGTACTGCTGGAAGAGTGGCCGTCCATTCAAAGCAAGATCCCAGAAGCCGAGCTGCATATTTTCAGTTCAATGAAAGTGTACAGCCCCGAACATCAAGAAGAGAGCTTTTCGGCTCTGTATCAAAAAGCCGCCGCCCTGCCCAATGTCCATTATCATGGCTCGGTGGGTCAGGCTCAGCTGAGAGAAATTGCCCAGCAGTGCCGGGTTTTGGCGTACCCCTGCACCTTCCCCGAAACAAGCTGTATTGTGGCCATGGAAGCCATGGCTGCCGGCTGTGCAGTCGTCAGCACCACCCTGGGCGCCCTGCCCGAAACCGCCTGGCAGAACCCGCTTGTTTCGCCTGGTGAGGGCTGGCAAGAGCGTTGGGCAGACGAAGTCGTCAAGGTTCTGCAGGATAACCGCTTTTATGAACAGCGGGCTTTGCAAAATATTGATGTGGCCAAATATTACGACTGGAGCCGGGTGGCAAAGAACATGCTCGAAGTCTTTCGAAGGTGATCTGGCGTTTACGCTCGAAATAAGGTGCGCTCAACTTCGCCGCAGACGATGTGCCAGACAAACTCGTGCGCCTCTTGAATCCGGGCAGTATCGGCCGCCGGAATGACAATACAGAGATCACATTTCCCCGTCATTTTCTCAATTCCCCTGGCGCCTGTGAATCCAATGGTGTTGACGCCTTTGGCGCGGGCGGCATCCAGTGCGGTGAGCACGTTGACAGCTCCCCCGCTGGTGCTGATGCCCACCAGGACATCCCCTGGCTGTGCCAGGGCTTCCACCTGGCGTGAGAAAACAAAATTATAGGATGAGTCATTCGAGATCGCGGTCAGGTTCGAAGTGTTGACCGTCAGGGCAATCGCTGGCAGGGCAGGCCGCTCAAACTTGAAGCGATTGACAAATTCTGCCGCCACATGCTGGGCATCGGCGGCGCTGCCGCCGTTGCCGCACAGCAGGACCTTATGACCGCTCTGGAAACAGGTCACCAGGGCAGCCACGATCTGCACAATTGGGTCGGCGCAGTCTATGCAGGTTTGTTCTAACACAGCAGTGTGATCTGCCAATTCTTGGGCAAGCAGTTCAGCCATTTTCATTGAAACACCTCAGGACAAAAGTTTACTATCTTTTCCATAATTTTGGGGGTTTTCAAGGTTTTCCTGCCCTGGCGGTGATATTTCGGGCGTAAAACATCGAACAGCTAAAAATCGACCATAACTTTTATGGTAATTCTACGGTAATTTAACTCCCATTTAACGACAAAGAACATGGATGAATTCTATAATGAACAAGGACGTTTCTGGCTGTCGCACAACCTGTAAATATTTAAAGGACACACTCTGGATGACTGATTCTCCTGCAGTTCAGCGCAAATTATTATCGTTCGCTATTCCCGTCCGCAATGACAACTATGTTAAGAATTACGCCTGGCGGGTCAGCGCGATTTTAAATTATATTGCCTATGGACTGGAACGGATTGGGCGGTTGGACGATGCCGAAATCATCATTGCAGATTGGAACAGCCCAAGTCCGATGGCGAATGAACTCAACCTGACCCCGGCTGCTCAAAAGATCACACGCTTCTTTGATGTGCCGCCCGCAGTAGCGTTACCTGCTTCACAGGGTATCCCTTTTCCGTCCGTGCTGGTCTCAAATTCGGCAATCCGGCGGGCCACGGGTGAGTTCATCCTGGTAACAGATAATGACTGCCTGTATTCTCCTGCCGGGTTGACCATGCTGTTGCATCTGCTCGATCATTCCATCAAACCCGGGTTCGAAGTGCGTTCAGCCTGCATGGCAATTGGCCGCCGTCAGGTTCCTCAGGAGTTGACTTATTGCTTTCCCAGCATAGATGAAATTGATCATTACTTAGACTTTTATGCAAGCTTGCTTGACGAAGACCGGATATCCAATGGCACCATGGGCTGGGCTGGCTCATTTATCATGCACCGCAGCCTTTGGGATGAATGCGGCGCCTTCGATGAGAGCAGCCTGTACTGGGGCTGGGTGGATATTGATTTCGTGCTTAGAAATGCACGCCGCTACCCCACAGTCAGTCTCTCAAACTTTGGCGTAACAGCCTACCATCTGGGACATCCACCGACCTATGTTAAAAATTCCGGCAAGACTTCCAAAAAGTCGAAACTGAATCTACATTCAATCCCATACCCATTCGATTATCACTCGAACAAACAGAATTGGGGGCAGGGTCAGTATGAGTTAGCGCTGTATCCACAGCCGACAAACAAATTAGCCGCCGCAAAGCTGCCCAAATCGAGCCAGGAGTGGCGGCTTAAAACACTCAAAGAGTTGAAGCGCCCCATCATTGAAAGACAGTTGGTCTCTGCAGAACGCAGAAATGGCGTGGCGGCCCACCTGAAAGATATTGAAAAGAATTCAGAAGTGCGCATCTCCGGTTTGACTGCCGCAGGCCAAAGAAATCTTTCCGGGCCGCAGACGGAATGGGACATGCTCGATGGGCTGGCCTGGTATTGTCAAAATTTGTATCCCCTGACTGCAGTTATTACCGGCGCAGGTCAAGGTCTGGCAGGTTATCTGGCAGCCAGTCTTTATCCACCGATCAGCATCTTCGGGTTTGAATCTTGGAATCCATTTGATAATCCGCTTGCACTGCATCCTCTCCAACTCAATAAAACGCTGTCTCGCATCAAGCACTGCGGATACCTGCGTTTCATCACAGATCAATCGATTGAAACCTATCAGAATTTTTGGAAACAAGCTTCCACCCTCCAAACTGTAGATTTAATCGTTTATGCGGATGCGTATCCGGCCGATCGGGTTCTCAACGAGATCAATGTGCTGATCGAGCATCTTGCACCGGGTGGTTGTTTCTTGTTCCACCATCCTTCAGCATCTGTATTTGAAGAAGTCTGTGTCACTCTTCGCAAAAAGAGCAAGAAGCTGGCATGGTTTTTTGGTTCTGCAGGCGCGATGGCCTTAAATATCAACTCGATTCCAAATCTTCCAATTAAAAACGAGACCGGCGCCAGCCAGAGAAACAAAACCCAGGAAACAACACCCCCTATCCCCATTCAACAACTAATCAGCAGGGCCGAACAACTCCTGGGACAAGACTTAATTGAAGACGCAGTCCAGCTCATTAAATCTGAAATCGAGTTAAGACCAGCTTCGGCCGAACTATATCTACTCATGGGGCGGCTGCTAGACGTTTTAGATCTACCCAGAAATGCGCAGTACTTTTATCAAAAAGCGATTGAATGTGCCCCTGCGGATATCAACGGCTATCTCGGCCTGAGTGTTGCAGCAGCCAAGCATGGCGATCTGGATGAATCTGAAATTACACTTCAAGAATGCCTGATAATTTTCCCAGAACATCCCGTTGTGATGCGGATTATGGCTGATATTCTGGTACTTAAGAACAGAGTTCCCGAAGCGCTTGAATATTACAAAAAGGCGCTCCAGCAAACCCCAAATGATTTCGAAACACTTAAAGGCATCGCAAACGCGGCCTTTGAAATGGATGATATCCCAACAGCCTACAAATTCTTACAGAAAGCCCGCCTTGTCGTACCCGGAGCAGAAGAAGCGCGCTGGAATGAAATAATCCATCATCTAAAAAGCAATCCTGACACAAGAGGAATATCTTCATGATCGTCTCCAGAACGCCTTTTCGCATTTCTTTCTTCGGCGGTGGAACAGATTACCCAACCTGGTCACGCCAGGAGGGTGGGGCTGTCTTATCAACAACCATTGACAAATATTGTTATATCAACTGCCGTTACCTGCCGCCGTTTTTCAACATCAAGTATCGTGTAGTCTGGTCGCATATCGAAGCTGTATCCACCATATCAGAAATTTTGCACCCGGCGGTACGCGAAGGATTGCGCTATTTAAAATTTGACGAATCAACCGGATTGGAAATCCACCACCTCGGTGACCTTCCCGCTCGAGCAGGAATGGGGTCAAGTTCGGCCTTTGCGGTTGGCCTGATCAAAGCCTTGACTGCCATGCGCGGCAAAATCATCAGCAAACATGATTTGGCGATGAAAGCGATTGATCTGGAGCAAAATGTTCTCAACGAAAGCGTAGGCTCACAGGACCAGGTAGCCACTTCCTATGGTGGTTTGAACTTAATCCATTTTCTTAAGAATGGCGAATTCCAGGTTGAACCTGTTACCCTTCCAACTGCCACGTTGAACAATTTAAACCGAAATCTGATGCTCTTTTATACCGGATCCAGCCGGCTTTCATCGGATATTGCGAAAGATATCGTCGGCAATATGGGCGCCAATCATCAAAATCTTCATAAAATTAGAACATACGTTGACCAGGCTGTAGATATTTTGGGCAGCGGTAATCTGGATGACTTTGGAAGATTACTGCACGAATCCTGGATGCTTAAACGCGAACTCAGTTCTAAAATTTCCAACCCCACCATTGACACGATCTATAAAAATGCACTCGATCACGGTGCATTGGGGGGCAAACTGCTCGGCGCAGGTGGGACAGGCTTTATGGTGCTGTATGTGCCTGAAGAGCGCCAGGCTGAGGTTAAGCAGTCACTTTTCGGATTGGTTGAAGTGCCTTTCCATTTCGAATCCGAAGGAAGCACGCTGATTTATTACGACTCGGATGACACCCAAAAATTAGATCATCCAGACTAAAGAAGGTCCGCATTTCTACCCTGAGAAAAGGTTTCAAAAAAATGACACAAAAAAACAGGAGCCTCTTAATGCGCACCGTACTTGTTACTGGGGCGAATCGTGGAATCGGTCGTGAAGTCGCCAGACAAATGGCCCTCTCAGGATACCGGGTTATTCTCACCAGTCGCGATGAAGACAAAGGGAAGCAGGCTGTCGATGAAATGAAACAGCATTTCGAAAATGGCGGTACTGGCGACCTTATTTACCATCAGCTTGATGTGACCGATGAAAAAAGCATACAAAGGCTTTCAAATTTTGTCAGCTCAGAATTTTCAGCGCTCGACGCATTGGTAAACAACGCGGCTGTGAGTCTTGACAGATTCGATTCGCTGCTGGACACCCCAGTAGATATTTACCGGATAACGCTGGATACCAATGCATTTGCCCCATTGAGGTTGTGTCAGGTATTTCTGCCTGGGATGCTCGAAAGAAATTACGGGCGAGTCGTCAATGTATCCTCGACTGCCGGCCAAATTGGGAAAATGGTCAACGACAAAACATCTTACCGGTTGTCCAAAATCGCATTAAATTGCCTGACGCTAATGCTGGCCAACAGCGTGGTGGGGGCAAATGTACTGGTTAATGCTGCTTGCCCAGGAAAAGTTCGCACAGCAATGGGCAGTTCAGACGCCCCGCGGTCTGTAGAAGAAGGGGCACAGGGGATTGTCTGGTTAGCCACCCTGCCCGCTGGCGGGCCGCAAGGCGGGTTCTTCCGCGATGGACAGGCGCTCAACTGGTAAAATAATTTCCAAACGGGTGAAAATGCCCCTAAACACCCTTGAAGCTGGTGATTTTAGCAAAGGTCCTATACAAAATGACAAAGGTATTCAATCTTTCAGTCCAAGAATTTGCAGATTTATTTCAAACTACACCTGAAGACATCCCGTCCGAATGTAGACAGCTCATTGAAAAACACGATTTTCACTATCGGGTTCTTGAAGGCAATGAACGCGACGAAATTATTCTCCAAATCCTGAAAACTTTGGAGCTTGATTTGGATGTCTCAGGACAACATCGCAAGGAAAAATGGGAATCTGGGTGGACGCAAAATCTGGATGAATTTATCGCTTCCAACTATTCCTTAGATGCACTCATCCCTAAATATCACTTCAAGAATCAAACAGCCCGCTTCCAGGGCAACTATATCCGACCTGTAGATCCAGGTTTTGAATACAATTTTCTCAAGATTTTACGCATCTGGATACTTCACCATTACTTTAAAAACATCACCCACGTCCATGAATTTGGCTGTGGCCCAGGCCATAACCTGGCAGCTCTGGCCGAAGTCTTTCCTGAAAAAAAATATTATGGTATTGACTGGGCGAAATCTTCACAAAAAATTATCCAATCCCTGGCCCAGGTTTATCTATTGCCGGTGAAGGGTTACTGGTTTGATATGTTTCATCCGGATATGCTCTATGATTTACCAGAAAATAGTGGCGTTTGCACTTTTTGCGCCATGGAGCAATTAGGAGAAAATTTTGAACCCTTCTTGCAGTTCCTGTTAGAAAAAAAGCCCGAGATCTGTGTCAATGTTGAAATAACCTACGAGCTCTATGATCCGGATAAGTTATTTGATTATTTGGCGATCCGTTACCTGAATAAAAGAGGATACCTGAAAGGATTTTTATCTCGACTTCGTGACCTGGAAAAGCAAAACAAGGTAAAAATACTGCAAACAAAAAGACTTCTGGGTTCGCCTCACCATGAAGGTCATACGCTCCTGGCGTGGAAAGTATTGTAATTAAATGTCAGTTCGGGGTAAGAGATTTTTGGGTGGCGTAGCCACCAAAAAAACACCCAAAACAACCTCTTTTCGGACTAACCCGAACTGGTGTTAATTAAAGGTAATTTAAGTGGTAAATATCGTTATCCCATTCAATTCTATGTTCAGCTTGATCAGTCGGAGAAAAGCGCTGATGAATACACAAAACTTTAGTCAACCATTAAAAATCGGCCTGGTCCAAATCAACAACGCCTTCTCTGGCCAACATTACCTGCCCTATTCGGTGGGTTTGCTGCAGGCCTACATCGAGAAATACGCCCAACAGCCAGAGCGCTACACATTTCTGGAAATGATTCACTCCAGAATGCCTGTTGAAGCTGCGGTTGAGGCACTCCAAACGGCAGACATCGTTGGTTTTAGCGCCTATGTCTGGAATATCAACATTTCGCTAAAAATTGCAAGCTCACTGAAAACAATCAACCCCAACGTCTTGATTGTTTTCGGCGGCCCACAGGTTCCAGACAAAGCCGAACAGTTCCTGCGAGACAACCCGTTTATCGACCTGGTCTGCCATGGTGAGGGGGAAGCAGTCTTCCTCTCCATCGTTGAACATCACCCTGCAGAAAGCTGGCAGGACATTCCCTCGATCAGTTACATCGCCAAAGATGGAACGCTGGTTAACAATGAAAAAACTCAGCGAATCACTAACCTCTCCGATATTCCATCACCCTACTTGAAAAATGTCTTTCGGCCCTTGATGCAAGCTAACCCCCAAACCAAATGGCTGGCCCTATGGGAAACCAACCGGGGCTGCCCATTCTCGTGCACATTCTGTGATTGGGGTTCGGCAACGGCAGCCAAGGTCTACACCTTCGATATGGATAGGCTCTACCAGGAGATTGAATGGTTTGCCAGCAGTCAGATCGAATTTATTTTCTGCTGTGACGCAAATTTTGGCATTCTGCCCCGCGATTACGACATAGTAGAATATGCGGCCGGGGTCAAGCAAAGAAGCGGCTATCCTCAGGCGCTGTCGGTTCAGAATACAAAAAACGCCACCGAGCGGGCTTACCAGGTTCAAAAGCGTCTGGCTGAAGCAGGTCTAAACAAAGGCGTCACGCTTTCATTTCAGTCGGTGGATCCCAACACCCTCAAAAGGATCAAGAGACAAAACATCTCTTCCGAGTCTTTTCAGGAACTGCAGCGCCGATTTACCAGAGATAAAATCGAAACCTATTCCGACCTGATCTTGGGTTTGCCCGGCGAGACTTACGACACCTTTGTCAGCGGCATTTCGCACATGATCGAAAAAGGCCAACATAACCGGATCCAGTTTAACAACCTCTCAATCATGCCCAATGCCGAAATGGGCGACCCGGAATACCAAAAGACGTACGGGATGGAGCTCGTCAGATCCAAAATCATCAACATCCACGGATCTTTATCTGAAACACAAAACGACATCACCGAATTTCAAGATCTGGTGGTGGGTACATCAAGCATGCCGATGGCGGACTGGGTCAAGGTACGCGCATTCTGTTGGATGGCGGCCTTTTTGCACTTCGACAAAATTTTTCAGATCCCCCTGGTACTCATCCATGAAAACAGCTCACTCAGCTATCGTGATTTGCTCGAGACGCTCATGCTTGGGGGCGGCAGCGACACACCGATTATGAATGAAATCCGAGAGTTTTTCATCGCTAAGGCCATCGACATCCAAACGGGTGGGCCAGAATACTGCCATTCGGCAGATTGGCTCAATATCTGGTGGCCCGCAGATGAATATATGCTGATCAAACTATGTACAGAAAACAAACTGACTGATTTTTACCGCGAAGCTGAGCAGTTATTGATTGACTTTCTGGCAGAAAAGGGCATCCACATGCCGGTTGACCTGCTGCACGAGTCAGTCGAAATTAACAAAAACCATATCCGGCTGCCATTCCAAACTGAAGACCTGGTCATGAAAACCTCCTACAATATCTGGGAGTTTTACAAATCGGTTTTGCAGGGCCAGCCGGGTGTTCTCAAGAAGGAAGAACACACCTATCGAATTGACCGGACCAGCTTTAAAGTCAGCTCCTGGGAACAGTGGTATCAGGAAGTCATCTGGTACGGCAATAAAAAAGGCGCCTACCTGTATGGGAACGACTCTGCCGGGACTCAAATAGAAGGGCACTACTAGACATGAAATACCGCAGGCTCGGGGCAACTGAGCTGAATGTTTCCGAGATCGGATTTGGCACATGGGGCATTGGCGGCAGCGCCAATGGCTCAGTGGCCTATGGCCCCACCGATGACCTCGAATCACTCCATGCGCTCCAAAGCGCCTATGAAGTGGGTGTGAATTTTTTCGATACGTCCGATTTTTATGGATTTGGACACAGTGAAAGACTGATCGGCAAAGCCCTCAAAGAAGTGCGTCAAAAAGTCATTATCGCCTCAAAAGTTGGCATGTTGGATGCCAAAGGCAGCCAGGACTTCAGCCCAAAACATATCCAAAGCGCTCTTGAAGCCAGCTTACAAAGGCTGCAAACCGATTACATTGACCTGTACCAGCTCCACAGCCCTCCACTGGAACTGCTGGAACAAAACCCAGAAATCGTCGACACCCTGCACAGCCTGCAAACGCAAGGCAAGGTGCGTGCAGTTGGGATTTCCGTGCGCTCACCAGATGACGGCGTCAGGGCAGTTCGCGATCTAGGGTTCAAAGCCATTCAGGTCAACTTTAATCTGGTAGATCAACGGGCTTTTGAAAACGGCCTATTTTCTTTATGCACGCAGTTTGATGCCGGGCTTATCATTCGAACACCCCTTTGCTTCGGATTCCTGACCGGTAAATACTCAGAAAACGACCATTACGACCCGTATGACCACCGGCGAAAATGGTCTCTGCAGCAGGTTGAGAAATGGGCCAAAGCGTACCGGCTGTTCTACCCGGTTGTTTCGCAAACACAGGGTCAAACTGATGCACAAATTGCGCTGCGTTACTGCCTGTCGTATCCGGCCGTTTCCACAGCCATTCCAGGGATGTTAACCACACAACATGTAACGGAAAACACAGCTGCCAGCGAGCAAGGTCCTTTGACTGCTGGTGAGCTGGAGAAAATCGCCGAAATTTATCAACAAAACAAATTTTTTGTATCATCTCAATAAGGTGGGGTGTTGGTTGTTTTTGTGGGCTTTGCCCACAAAACAACCAACACCCCCCATTTATTGAGATGATACCATTCTTTGCCGGCAAATAAACGCAGGGAGAAGTATGCCAGAACTTGAAATTCAAAAAACCAAACTAAATAACGTACTCTTGATTAAACCCCCAACCATTTTCGAGGATTTTCGCGGGGTTTACGTTGAAACTTACAACGCTGAGCTTTACCATAACGCAGGTATTGATGTGGATTTTGTTCAGGATGATATTTCCATGTCATCCAAACATGTTTTGCGCGGCATTCACGGCGACCAGGAAACCTGGAAATTGATTTCATGTTTGCATGGCAAGTTTTATCTCGTGGTTGTCGATTGGGATCCCACCTCAGCGCAGTATGGTCAGTGGGTCTCATTCACCCTGTCTGACCATAATCATCTTCAGGTATTGGTGCCCCCCAAACATGGCAATGGCCATCTCGTTTTGAGTGAAACGGCCATCTTCTCTTACAAACAAAACACCTATTACAACCGTGCCGGCCAGTTCACGCTGCAGTGGAATGATCCACAGCTGAACATCTGGTGGCCAATTCCAAATCCAATCGTTTCACAGAGAGATTTAGGAAAATAACATGTTCGCAAATGCACGGATATTGGTAGCCGGCGGCACTGGATTTGTGGGAGCAAACTTAATCCAAAAACTCCTGGGCAGCGGCGCCAGGATCAGAGCAACCTACAACCGTCAGGCACCGGTTATTCTCGACCCTGCCATCGAATATATGCAGTGCGATCTGACCCAAATGGACGACTGCCGGCACGCCACAACCGAGATGGATTACGTGTTTATGTGCGCTGCCAACACTTCCGGCGCAGCCCAGATCTGGCATCACCCACTTTCACACATCACCCCTAACGTCGTGATGAACGCCCAAATGCTGCAGGCCGCCTACGAAGCCCATGTCAAGAAATATCTCTTCATCAGCAGCAGCGTCGTCTATCCGCCCTCCGGCAGCCGCCCGGTCAAAGAAGAAGATGTATTCCCCGGCGAACCAGACGAGGTCTACTATGCATCGGGTTGGATGAAGCGCTATGCCGAAATTCTCTGCCAGACCTATGCGCGAAAAATCAAAAATCCCATGCCAACTGTGGTGATCCGGCCTTCCAACATGTACGGCCCCTACGACAAATATGATTTTGCCGTTTCACACGTCACAGCCGCCCTGATCCGGCGTGTAATCGAACGCCAAAATCCATTTGAGGTCTGGGGAACCGGTGACGATATCCGAGATTTGATTTACATTGACGACTTTATCGAAGGGACCTTGTTGGCATTTCAACAGGCCCAAGACTATATGGCGATCAACATAGCCGCTGGACAGGGTTATTCAATCAAGCAGGTTCTCTCCACACTGCTCGACCTGGATGGATTTACGGATGCTGAGGTCCACTATGACCCCAGCAAACCCTCAACCATTCCAATTCGCTTGATTGACACCAGCCTGGCCGAAAACCTGCTTGGTTTCCAGGCAAAAACCTCCCTGCAAGCAGGTCTCGCCAAAACCATTCGCTGGTACAGGGATAATCAGATCAAAGCACGCCGTTGAAGCGTAAGCGATCTCGCTCCTGGTACAACCTTACGCCTTTTTCAGCCGCGCCCGCTGGTAATTAAGCAAGTCCAGCAGGGTGGTTTCCAGGGGAATTTCTGGCTGCCAGCCGGTGGCTGCCTGAAACTTGGAAATATCGGGGACTTGTAAAGTCACATCCGATGGCCGGAGCAGAGCAGGATCCATTTCATGTTCGATGCTGCAAGAAGCAAATCCCTTTAATATCTGGAGCATTTCACCCACCAGCATGGTGCGGTTGCCACCAATGTTATACACTTCACCCGCAGGGCATTTTTCCAACAGCAGCCAGTAAGCCCGGACTGCATCACGCACATCAGCAAAGGTTCGGACACTGTTCAGGTTGCCGACCCTTAATGGATTCGGGCGCTTGCCCGCCTCAATTTCGGCAATTTGCCTGGCAAAAGCGCTTTCCGCAAACACATCACCCCGCCGGGGGCCGGTATGGGTAAACATCCTGGTGCGGATCGTCTGAATACCATATGACAAAAAGTATTGCAGCGCGATCATATCTTCGCCAACCTTGGAAACGGCATACGGGCTGGCGGGGCGGAATGGGTTACTTTCCCGAATGGGGACTTCATCTGGTTGAACCTGCCCATAGACTTCAGAAGAGCTGCAGATATGGATTTTTGGATTTATCCCGCTGATCCGTACAGCATCCAGCAGGTTCAATGTGCCGATCACATTGGTATGAACGGTATCCGCTGGGGCGGTGAAACTTGTAGTAACGTATGATTGGGCAGCCAGATGAAACACCCTGTCTGGCTGGATGCTGCGCATCAAGTTCACCAGCGAGTTCAAATCACGCAGTTCTGCCTGGATAAGCTTCACCCTATCCAGGATTGTGGAGATGTTGTCCATCGGGCTGCGCCAGCGAGTCAGCCCATATACCTCCACATCCGGGTGATCGCGCAAAATATATTCAGCCAAATGGCTGCCTACCATGCCTGTAATGCCTGTAATCAGTACTTTCATAGCATCTCCACTTCAAATCGAGCCTGGGATGACGAAAAAAGGTTCTTGCAGGTGTTTCTGATGTGGTTTCGCCGCACAAGAAACACGCCCATGTCCCTTATTTAGAACGGTCCTTTAAATCGTTTATACACATCTGCAAACGAACGTTCATCGGGTAATGAAATACCATGATCTTGTTGGCCTGTAACCAGCTTTGCAATCGCATCGGTTAAATCATGTAAATTGGGATAGAAAAGATCTTCCAGGCTTTTTGCCGTGGGGCATGGGGCTGGCTGCATCCCCAGCATACTGACTGGAGCTTTCAAAGACTGCGGGCTTTTCTCGCAAATCAGCCGGCAAACCTCTGCACAAACACCGTATCCAATCCAGCTTGTATCCGCAATTAGCAGCTTGCCCGTTTTGGCAACGCTTGCAAGGATTAAATCCTGATCGGGATGGGAAATACAGTTTAGATCAATGATTTCACAATCAATATTGCTTACCTGGGATAAAAACTCAGCCGAGCGCAGGGCCTCCATCACCATAATCGAAGTTGCCACAATGGTAATATCTTTACCAGAACGCACCTTATAGGATGTGAACGGCGAAGCCTGGTGGGTTTGGTTTGGCACATCTTTTCGATATTTCAAATCATACATAAGGCGGTGTTCAATCGCCACAACTGGGCCCTTGTACTGCGATATAGCGTAGTTGTAACAATTCTCAATGGATTGAGCGCTGGCAGGCATTATGACCGTCAGACCGGGGATGTGTGCGTATAACGATTGCAAACTCTGTGAATGCTGCGCACCCTGTCCCCAGCTCCGGCCAATCACCATCCGGATCAATAACGGCACACTAAATTTCCCGCCAAACATATATTTATATTTGGCCGCTAAATTAATAATCTGGTTCATGGCCAGCAGTGAAAAATCGGCTCGGATATGGGTGGTTATGGGATACAAACCGTTCAAAGCAGCGCCAATCGCAATTCCGGTTACCCCTTCTTCGGCCAGCGGCGTATCAAAGACACGCTGCGAACCGTACTTTGCGGCAAGACCTTTGGTGCTGCCAAAAATCCCTTTGTGATCGTCCACACCCTGACCCAAAATAATCACACTGGGATTGTTTTTTAGGCCATTATCCATAGCATTCCAAAGCGCTTCGCGATACGTGATTACATCGCCTTCAAGCTGGGGCTCAAGTATTTGTTGGTTTTTATCGTCTGTAATCATAGATCACCTTCTACCAAACATCTTTTAGCAAATCGGATTGACCGGGCCAGGGGCTTTGCTCGGCGAACATGACCGCATCATCAATTTCGGCAGCAATGACCGGCGTAAATTTGTTTACCAGATCCTGATTGATAACAAGTGGATCATTTGCTTTCCAATCTTCCAACTCCTGGCGAGACCTGTAACCAGCCTCAAAGTCATCCGCTACACCTACATGCTCTTTGTAGCGGTATGTTCGGATTTCAACGAATTGGGGGGTAGAGGTGTCTCTGACAAGATCAACAATTTTCCGAAATTCTTGATCAACCCTGACAAAGTCATACCCCTCTTCAATAAGATGAACTGGAATATTGTACGTTTTGACATGATCAAGGACATTAAACGAGTGACGATCCGCCATTCTGGAATGGACTGCCAAACCGTTGTTCTCAAACAAGAAAATTACCGGGAGGGCATGCAAAGCAGCAATGTTGAGCGACTCATGGTAAACGCCCTCATCAACAGCGCCATCGCCAAAAACAGCCACAATAACCTGTTCCTTTTTCAGGAGTTTGGCAGCCAGGGCTGCACCCACCGCATGCGGTATGGTGCTGGCCACGATTGCAGATGCCCCCATCATGCCAACCTCAGGGGCCGCCAGGTGCATTGAGCCCCCCTTACCCTCGCAGCAGCCAGTAACCTTTCCACACAGCTCGGCGAACATGGCGCGTAAATCCCCGCCCTTTGCCATATAGAAGGCATGACCGCGGTATGAACTAAACAACAGATCGCTGGGGGTAAGAGAGCGGCAAACTCCCACTGCGACAGCCTCTTGGCCAATTGAAAGATGCACCGGACTTTGGATTTTATCGCTTGGATACAGGTCAATAACCTTTTCTTCAACCAGGCGAATTTTTAAAGCCAGGAAAAACAATTCCTCATAAATATTTGTAAAAAGCATCGCGGATTTCCTCCAATCGAGTAACTGCCTGCATTTATGCGAGTATTATGTCAATTATGATTCTATAGTTTGTTTTGGGCGCAAAGCGCCCAAAACAAACTATAGATTGATGCTTGACAGACTACTAGCCGCTCATCTGTCCGGCAAAGAATGCCGCCGCCTTAACATACGACTCTGGCGTGCCAATATCCAAAAATTCGCCCTGGCTCTGATAACCCAACAACAACTTACCCACCCAGGTAGGAAAGACATCGCGCTCCAGCGACACCTTTTGATCCGGCGGGATCGACTGGATAAGCGCCGGCGAAAGCAAATAAATCCCGGCGTTAATCCAGCCAGGGCCCGAATTGGCCCCTTTTTCATCAAAACGCATCACCAGGCCGTTTTGGTCAAACCGCACCTGCCCAAAACGCTGCACATCCTGCACCTGGGTCAAAATCATGGTGGCCTTATCCCGGTGGGTTTGATGCCAGTTATAAGCAGCCTCCAGGTCCACCCGGCAGTACGAATCGCCGTTCATTACCAGCACCGGGTCCGAAGCCAGATGAGGATATGCAAGGCGCACCGAACCGCCCGTGCCCAGTTTCACACTTTCGCGCGAATAAAGGATGTTCAAGCTCTGATAACACTCCCCGAACTGCTCTTGAATCATCTCGCCCAGGTAGCCGGTGCACAACACAACCCGAGATATACCCGCCCGAATGAGCTGGTCAAACAAATAGGTTAAGAAAGGGCGTCCATTGACCTCGGCAAGCACCTTTGGCCGATCGGCAACAACAGATTTGAGCCGCATACCCAATCCGCCGGCCAGAATAACCGCTGTGCAGCTCTTTAAATCGCTCATAGATTGTCCATACCCGGGGCCATATCTGATCCACTGCCCAATTCTGTTCTATTAAAACCCATCCAATTACCTCGCAGTCGAATATCATGAGCCGCCATGCAGCGGCGAGTTTGGGGTAGATGCAAGAAGTCGTTTAATTATAACCGCGGCGCCGAGCAAATCGTCAACAAGATAGTCCCAAATGGAAGCCTCCTGGGAAGCAGTCTGAGCGCCATACCCGGTACGCACCAGAAAAGTCAGCGCACCCACCCGCCGGCCAAGCTCAACATCAATCAACTTATCCCCAATTACAAAGGCCTCACTCAGCTCAAAATGATGTTCCTGGGCTGCTTGCATAATCAGGCCGGGCCTGGGTTTGCGGCAGGCACAGCCGTCCTGCGGGTGATGCGGGCAAAAATAGATCCCATCCAGCCGAACACCCTCGGCGCCAAGGATTTCTGCCAGACGCTGATGGATCTGGCCCAGGCGCTCCAGACTGAAATAACCCCGCCCGATCCCGGCCTGGTTGGTAACCACAACCAGCCCCAACCCCATTTCCTGAAATGCCCGCAGCCCTGCCGCCGCCCCGGGCAGCAGCACAAGCTGATCGGGATCGGACAGATATTCCTTCTCTACGTTGATCGTTCCATCTCGATCAAGAACAACAAACCGCCGCTGGAGCATACCCTTCCATCCTTATGAAAACCCCGACCAAAAAAGAGTTTATTTTGGGTGTTTCTTGGGTGGCTACGCCACCCAAGAAACACCCAAAAATCTCTTATCCCGAACTGGAATTTCTTAGTAACTGACGAACTTCCTCATTTTCAGGTGCAATTTTCTGGGCCTGTTGAAGACAGCGCAGCGCGCCGGCGCGGTCGCCTATGGCTTGCAAAACCCGGGCAAGCTCAATCCGGGCGTACAGATCGTTCTCTTGCATCTCAAGCCTGGTTTGCCAGAGATGAACTGCCGGGCCAAAGTTTCTGGTTTTAATCAGCTGATCGGATAAGAGCCGTGACAGATGAAACGCCATCCCCTTTGGCAGCTCGCTCAAAATATCGGCCAGTTCAACCAACGGCAGCCCGATCTTCAAGGCCTCATCGGCGCGCCCCAGCCCCAAAAGCGCTTCGGTCAGATACCCCAACACCAGCAGGCTGTGCGGGGCCATATCCAACAGCAGCCGGCTGGTTTTTTCAGCCATGGCATAATCCTGTACCCGCAAAAAGAAATACGCCATCCCCATCAAAGCCTGATAACTGTTTGGCGCCAGGCGCCAGGCCCTGGAAAGTGCCTGCCATGCCGCCGCTGGATCGCCCAGGTTCAGCTGATTGACAGAGAGATCTACCAGCAAACTGACCCGGTACGGCATCGTCTCCAGCCTGACCTGGATAAGCCGGGCGGCTTCGCCAAAATCGCCGCGCTCCTCGGCGGCCAGGGTCTGGGCACGCAAATCAGCCGCCAGAGATACCGCGGGCCGCAAACCGGGCGACAGAATGGCCGCCGGCTCTGGCGGGTTGGGCTGGCGCTGCCTGGCCAGCTCGGCCATCCCTGCCAGCAAGCCAGACGCTTGAACCACAGCCGCCATATCCAGACCGGCCTGCCCAAAAATCTTATCCAACCTGTCCAAAATCGTTGTTTCCGGGTATATCGACTGCTTATTAACCACATCAAACCGCTGTCGCGGCCAGGAGCCGGTTTTATAATCGGCCCAGCCGCGGGCCAGTTTCTGGTCTATCTCATTTTGCGACCGGCAAAAATAATGGTTAAGCTGAATTTTCTCGGCATGATACGGGAACTTCATCCCGTCCACCCATAAACGGTTTTCGTTCACACAGTGCGCATTCTCTTTATACGCAAAATCATGCGGCGAATAGGCCAACAGCACCTTTTCTGGCCGGACAATACTCTTCACCAGCACATTCCCCTGAAAAGTCGCATGGGTGCTGTGGGTATAACCCGCAATCTGCCCGCTGGGCGGACGGAACTGGTGTCCATTGGAGCCAAAAAAGAGAGAACTGACAGCCACCCCGCCAAACTCCTCGTATTCGCGCAAGAAATCCTTCAAATCGAGCGTTTGCCTGGGTACCAAAAATTCGTCCGTGTCAATAAAACCCATCCAAAACGTGTTGGCGCCAAAGGTGTGCAGACAGTGGTCGTAGGCGTGGAGCTGCATGCCCTTGCCGGGTATGTCCAGCACAACGGCCCAACCCTGACGAATGTAGTCTTTCAAAGTCTCCCGGACAGGCGTCTGGCTGTCGTTATCATAGATATAAAAACGCTCAACCCCCATCAGAATATGGTAATTTATCCACTCCGCCAGGTAGTCGTTTTCATCTTTGCAAACCAGGCACAGGCTCAAATAATCCATGCCATGATTATACATCCGTCAGTTCGGGATAAGAGATTTCTGGGTGTTTTTTGGGTGGCTACGCCACCAAAAAAACACCCTTTCAAACTAACCCAAACTGGGGTTATCATAGACCAAAGGCAGGCAGCATGAAGATCACCATCTACATTCAAACCGATAATAAACATTTTATCCAGGATCTGGATTGGCCCGAGCACCACCCGCTGGGAGGCAGCGAAACTGCCGCGCTCCGTCTGGCCAAAGCCCTGCTCGCTCTGGGAGAAGAGGTTCAATTGATCACAGACCCCGAAGCACTCAGCCAGCACAATTGCGATGTCTTCATCAGCCTGCGCCAATGGCGCATTTTCGCCGCTGGAATCTATCCCGGGAAGCGCAACTATCTCTGGTGCCACGACGACGTGGATCGCCCGATGGTCAAACCGCTTGAAGACCCTTTGATCGCCAAACCAATTTACCAGCGCCTGGATGGGGTCCTGATCCTTTCCCACTATCAGGCTGAGCGCTGGATTTCAGTCCTCCACCTGCCGCTTAACAAAATCATCAAAATCAGCAATGGCATCCCCTTGAAGCTTTTTAAACCCCAACCCGAAAAACTGGTTGGGCGTAAGCCATGGGCCTTCTATTCATCAACCCCGTTTCGAGGATTGGAAATCCTGCTGATGGCCTGGCCTCATATCCTGAACGCTGTACCCGAAGCGCAGCTGCATGTTTTCAGCTCGATGCAAATCTATTACCCCGATCAACACCAGGACGAATACAGCCATCTATACGCCAAAGCAAAGAGCCTTCCCAATGTCCACTACTACGGCTCGGTAGGGCAGGCAGAGCTGCGCGGTGTTGCCCAGAAATGCCGGGTCCTGGCATACCCGTGCATCTTCCCTGAAACGAGCTGCATAACCGCCATGGAAGCCATGGCAGCCGGCTGTGTGGTCGTAAGCACCGCTCTGGGAGCTCTGCCCGAAACTGCCTGGCAAAACCCACTCGTCCCATTAGCAGATGGCTGGGGGCAGCAGTGGATTCTGGAGGTGATCAAGGCGCTGCAGGATAATCGCTATTACGAACAAATGGCCCTGCAAAACATTGCAGCGGCCAAATACTACGACTGGAACCGCGTGGCCCAAAATCTATTAAACGAGTTGGGATAAACAATAACCGGGTGATTTCATCACCCGGTTATTGTTTATCCCAACTAATGTTATTTAGGGGGAACTGGCTCTGGCGTTCGCGCCAGGCGAAAACCCAAAGCGGGCGAGAGGAAGGTAGCCAGGGCGCTCTCACGGGTGCAGCAGCGAGCCAGCTTGTGACTGTAATACCACGAACCGCCGCGCATAGTGAAGACCGCAATATCTTTGGGCTCTTCCCGGCCATCGGTCGGGTCGTAAGGATAAGGCTGCATAATGCTGGATGTCCACTCCCAGACATTGCCCGACATATCTGCTACCCCAAAGGTGCTATCACCGCTGGGGGAATAGTTACCAACCACGGTCGGGCCGCGTTTTCCGCTCTCAACCGTGTTACAGCGCCAGGGATCAAACTCATCTCCCCAGGGGTAAATTCGTGCGTCTATCCCACGCGATGCGTGTTCCCACTCAGCCTCAGAAGGCAGCCGGTACGGATTTTTGGATTTGGCTTTTTTGGTTAGCCAGGCGCAGTAAGCCACCGCATCCACGTGCGATACCCCCACCACAGGAAATTCCGCCTCGCCTTCGGGAAAGCGGAAACCAATCCACCCGCGCGGAATGCGATACCCAGTTTCCCAAACGAACAGATGATATTCAGCATTCGTTACCGGATGCCGCCCAATTTCATAAGCCGCCAAACGAACGGTATGTTCTGGCTGCTCGGTCAAAAACATATCCCGTTCATACCATTCAGTCGCCCACTCTTCTCGCTGAAGCATGTACTCCAACTGCTCGTCGCCCGTTCCCAACAACACATTCCCTTCCGGAATGGTGATCATGTTCGGAAGGCGAAATTTCATCACATTTGATTTTTGACCCGGAACGGGTTTATTTAACGAGCCGCCGCCAGACTTAAGCATATTTGTCCTTCAGTTCCAACCTTTTCCCTATTTCGGCATACTTAATTTAGACAGAATGGTTTGGGATATCCATATCATGCTAATAATTGGATATTGTCTAAGCATTTTAAGTATATCGTATTATATCAAAATCCGGTAATAATCTCTTCTTCCAGGCTTCAGTTTTTTGTCAAAGTTGGGGTTGGGGTGTTTGCTGCGGGCTGAAGCCCGCAGCATATACTCAAAACCAACCTTCACACAAGTGCTTTCTCATAAATTGAGGCATAAGTAGCCAGGACTGCATCAATATTCTCATCAATGTTTTGGCCGATGCTGAACACAAACGCCTCCCCGGCGGCTTCCTTCTTGTAAGCTTCAAAGTTGTCCACCATGTCGAGCAAAACCCGCTCCCAGGCGCCGGCTGTGTTCTTCACCATCCAGCCATAACCGCGCAAATCATTGTAGGCGGGCGATTCGGATGCCACCCAGGGGATTTTCATCACCATATACTCCAGGGCTTTAATCCAGCTCCGGCGCTGGTCATATTCGCCAAACAAAGGCGCCAGCCCGATATCAAAAGAACTCAACATTTGAGGCCACCGCGTATACTCTACCCAGGGTTGGAATATTTTTTGGTTTGCTGGTACGGGTAACTGTTCAAATACAGCTTGCGCGCCGCAGATCTTAATCTTCACTTCTGGTCTGGCCTGGCAGACATTCCGTAACGCCGTAAAAGCGCCGCTGCCGGCAAAACTACCGGCATGCGAAGCGCTGCCCCCCCAGCCAATGACAACCCCACTGTGCGCCTCGGCACACGCAAATTCGTAGTTGCGCAGTTCAATATAATTAGGCAAATACTGCACATTGGCATACGCCTGCCAGTCGTCTGCCAGACGCTTGGAGGGCACCGTCACCGCGTGAGCAAGGCGCAGCCCCCACTGAAACTCCTTGAGTGGAGCAGGATCCAATTTCACCCGTTCACCCCCGGGGCGTTCTTCCAGCCCCAGGGCCCAAAAAGGATAATCGGGATGGGTCTCGGGAATCAATTGGTAAGCATTGTCAAAATCTACAACGATCGCTTTGTCACGCGCCTTCCAGTGCTGAATAGCCGCCAGTACCGGCCCATACAATTTACGCTGGATAACCAAAACATCTGCATCGCTGCAGGCTTTTTGGGCCCGGAGTGTGTTCTCGCTAAAGTCTTGAATACTGATCAGCTCGGCTTTGTGTCTGCCAGTCTGATTGATCGAACGCGCTGGGATTGCACAGCGCCACTCGCTCGAATTCCATTCTCCAGGTTTATCTGCATAGACATAAACGATTTTCATCCGGCCTCCGTGCCTGACGAACCTTTCATTTCACAGGGTTCAACAATTCTGCAATCAGCCTTCCCCACTGTTGACCAACCTGCTCAACCTCCCGGGTTTCGGCCTTCCGCCGCCCGGCTTGTCCCAGGGCAGACCGCATCTGGCTGTCCATCGCCAACTGGCGCAAACTCGAATGCCACTCATCCAGAGCATTTGCAATCAGACCGCCTTCCTTCCAGGCTGCGTAGGCTGGAATCGGCGAAGCCACCCAGGGGATGACCCGGACACCTGCTTCCATCAAGTGACGGTCGGATATGGAGCGATTAAATGCATTGTTGCGCAGAGGCACAATCAAAACATCCATCTGGCTCAAAATATAGGGGAAATCTTCCGGCGCAGCAGAGGGCAAAAAAAGCCGGCTCGTATCAGGCATACTCTCAAACAATTGGTATACCTGTGGATCGCCTGCGATCACCAGTCGCGCCTGGGTAAATTCACGGCAAATTCGCACCAGCACCCGCCGGATCATCATCACATCATCCACCTGGCCCGAATGGCTGACCCAGCCAATATGAAAAGTGCGCCGGGGCGATGCAGTCTTCGACCACAAAGGATTTTGTTGGGTCCAGCCATCTGGAATAATCTGAATATTGGCTTTTTGAGTTTTCAACGCAGCAGCCAGACCAGGGCTGGCAACACTGATCCGGTCAGCCAGCAGCAGGGCAGTTGTGAAGGCTTTTGATTTTTCAAGTGTTCCCAAACCGGCCTGATCATAGTCTGGATGTCCCACCGGCATTTGCTCATAATCCCGTTCAAGGTCCACAATGGTCGGTATCTTAGCCGCCGAGCAGAAAGCCAGCGCCTCCAACAGGCGAGGTTCACGATGTGGGCTGCGAAAAACAACACATTGATAATCCGACAATTTTTCCTTGGGCGAATATTCAGCAACCGTGGTTTGAAAACCCGATTTTTTAAAGGCCTGCACCATCATCTCGGGCCGGTCGGAAAGGTCATTGACAATTTTACCCGTCAAAAACAGAACTCGGGTCGGCACCGGTTCAATCTTTGGTGCAGCCAGCCGCCCGGCAGGCCTGGCAGCGCTTGCAGCCGCCGGTTTCAGATCCGGCTGGGCAGCGGCGGGCAAGACGCCCAGCTGCAGCTGGATGTTATCACGCAAATTCTCAAGCGCCTCGGCGATATCAGGGCGTCCATCTGCCCGGGCCTGGCGGATATTTACTTCCAGCAGAGCGGGCAGCAGTTCATCAATTTCGTTCAACCGGGCCGCTACAATCCGGGCCGGGTGTGGTTGGTGGATCATCTCTTCCAACAGTTGGGCCGCCCGTTCCACTTCTTCCTCGCGGATGGGGGTACTGCGGCCTGTCAGGCGCTGCAAAAGTTTCGCCACTTCTTGCGCCTGGTTTGATGAGCCCGGATCGAGGTTCAGCGCCGATTGGTTGGCCGTTTCGCGCGCCAGACGCAAACGCGAAAGAATAGCCGGGTGGTTTGGGTTGATTTGCAGGGCCTGGTTATACATCAGCAAGGCCGTTTCGTTATCATTTTCCGCCAGATAACAGTCACCAATAAACAGGCAGGCATCGATATCCTGAGGATAATCTTTCAAAATAGAAGCATAGATGCGCAGGGCATCCTCAATTTTGTTCTCGCGCAAACGGGCGCGCCCCAGCGCCTTGCGAGTTTCGAGATCATTTTGAGATTGTGGTGTTGACGATGTTGGCATCTGCATAATGGTAGCGAATAAAAACCACTCCAGTAAGGTAACAGGGTGTTTTAACCAAAGGCTAAAACGGCCCCACGAATAAAATGAGGAGACTATGAACTACTTTACCAATTGTCTTACATTCGGTCAATAAAGCCCAAATGAAAGCGGCGTAAAGGTTATCTAAAGAGATGTTTACGGAGCGTAAATTTACGGTGCAAAAATTCTCACCCGTTCAAACCAGCTAGCGCCGGTCCGCCGCAGCCCGCCCGGCAGATCCCAACTGCTGGCGCAGGGCCGGGTTGCCAGCCAGTTTCTCCAAAGCCGCCAGCCAATCGCCCGGCTTCTCGGCAAACATACCGCCTTCGGCCCATTCCCTGTAAGCCGGAATCGGGCTCGCAACCCAGGGGATGGCATAAATCCCGGCTTCCAATAACGCCTGGTCAGATTTTGCCTGGTTAAATTGGTTGGGCTGCCAGGGCGCCAGGAGCACATCAAATTTCCTCAGCACCGCCGGGATATCCATGATGTTTTGAAGCGAAAAATGTTGACGCTGTTTCTCAGGGAGCGAGCCAAAACGATTGTAAGCCGCCTCATCGCCTGCCACCAAAATCCGGGCAGCCGGATGCGCCCGTAAAAACCGCACGATCTCATCGCGCACCAGACCCAAATCGTCATAGTCACTGGAGAAACCGATCCAGCCAATATTAAATGTTTTGTGCGGCTCAGCCGGCAGCTGCCATAACGGCTCGCTCCGGTTCCAGGTGGGAGGGTTCAGCCGCACATCGCTGGCATATCCGGTCAGGCGTTCGGCCAACACTTTAGAAGCAACACTGACCCAGGCTGCTTCCCTCAGAATTACTTTCAAAGCCGATAAAGCGCTGACGCTGCCCGGGCCAACCAGCGAATATGCGATATGCCCGTTCGGAATGTTGAAATAATCCTGTTCAAGATCGACACCAAAAGGCTTGCCTTCTCGAATGCAAGCCTCGACCGCATTAATCCATTCGGGTGCCAGATTTGGTTGAGTAAAGATGAAATGGTCAAACTCTGCCAAATCGCCTTCGTTAAATTCACGTCCGACTTTAACATTTTCACCCTGGCTCATTAGCGCCAGCGCAACCATCTGCATCCGCTGTTCACCTGGCATCCCGGGCGGCGCATAAACCACAATTCGACTTTTGGCTGCAGCCACAGCTTCAGGTGAAGAGTCGGCCGGGAGATTTTCAAAAGCCTCTCGGGCGGCAGCATGCTCAGGCGCTTCCCGTAAAATCGCTTCATAAAAAGCGCGCGCCGAGACAAAATCGCCACCGATTTCATAGCACTGCGCCAAAAGAAACTTGGCATCAATATCCTGCGGGTTTGTCCGAATCAGCGAAGCCAAAATAGACACACCCTGCTCCCATTGATCCATACGCAGGTGTAAAGCCGCCAGATTCTTCCAGGCCGCCCAGTTGCTGCTGTCCAACTGCACAGCCTTCTGGTGTGCAGCCAGTGCATCCTGATCACGCCCATTCAATTGATAAACCAGGCCAAGATTATTCTGAACATCTGCATTGGTGGGCAGCAGGGCCGCGGTTTGTAAAAAACACTCCAAAGCCTTAGGATAGTCCAGCAGTTCGAGATAACAGGTCCCCATCCCAGAAAGCACCCCGGCCTGGTCTGGCTGGACGCGATTCGCTTTGCGCAAATTATCGAGGGCCTGCTGCCAATCACCTTTTTGACCTGCCTCATTGGCCAGGTTGACGAGCTGGTCGAACTTTTTGGTACTCATAGGTTTTTACTCCAACAAAATAAATAATCAGAACAAGAGCGGGCATCTACCCCACTTACTATACCCCAGGCTGGCCCAGGAGACTATAAAAGTTGGTTGAAGTTCGCGTAAACAGCAGATAAAGAAAGAAGAAACAGCCTGATTCCGCCAGCCCAGATTAAAGGTGCCACCTCAATAAGTGGGGGCAGTTGGGTGTTTTTTGCGGGCATCGCCTGCAAAGAACACCCAACACCCCTCTTTATTAAGATGATCCGATCAAAGAGATAAATAAATTATCTGAAATTCCCAAAATATTAACTCCAGTTTTACAGACGAAAAAGGACGACAAGTTTACAATGGGCTAACAATGAATGATTATTCCTATCTTCTTAACCCCACTGCGGCAACTGCTCAGTATATCCAGAGCAAAACGGCCGCTCCAGGGCTAAATCAGGCCTCAGCCTCCAGTGCGGCAGACGTTCTGCCCGATTTTCGCCAGCTGATGACGTTGATGATGCTCGGGTCTATGTCTGGCGATTCAGGCAGTGCAACTGGCCTGGAACAGGGGTCGGGAATGAATATGAACAGCCTGTTAGCCCCTTTAATGATGGGCCTTTTGGAAAAGCTGATATCTGCTCAGGTCGATCAGACCGGCGAAGGCAGCCCATCCATTCCAACTGGCCTACCGATAGACGGAAGCCTGACCCAAACTTCTCACTCCGGGCATACCGCACTGGATTTTGGAGCCCCTGAGGGCACACCCGTCAGAAGCACAATGAATGGCAAAGTTGTTTACGCTGGCTGGAATGATGAAGGATACGGCAACCTGGTGATCGTTGAAAATGGGCCATACAAAACTTACTACGCACATCTGTCATCCATCCCGGTTGCCCTGGGCCAACAGGTTCAGGCCGGAGATTGGATCGGGGCCTCAGGTAATACCGGGAATTCAACCGGGCCGCACTTGCATTACGAAATACGGATTAATGGGCAGCAAATTGACCCAACTTCATTCACACTTAACTCTGGAGGATAGTATGGCTTTGATCAACTGGGAAAATTCCTATTCAGTTAAGGTAAAAAATGTCGATACCCAACATCAGAAACTTTTCACCCTGATTAATGACCTCTACGACGCAATGAATCAGGGCAAAGGCCGCGATGTTACAGGGAAAATCCTGGACGAGTTGGTAACCTATACCAAAACGCACTTTGCCTACGAAGAGCAGCTGCTCAAAAGCAACGGCTACCCTGCCTTTGCAGCCCACAAAGGCGAACACGACCTGTTCACAGGTAAGGTGGTGGACTTCCAGAAACAATATCAGGAAGGCAAAGCCAGCCTGGCCCTGCCCCTGATGACCTTTTTAAAAGACTGGCTGACGAACCACATTCGCGGCACAGATCAGAAGTACTCAAGTTTCTTGAATGGCAAAGGTGTTTCGTAGCCGTCTGATATACGGCTGGAGGAAAATATGAGTCTGATTACCTGGGATAATTCTTATTCAGTCAAGGTCAAAGTTATTGACAACCAGCACCAGAAATTGGTCGGGCTGATCAACGAATTGTACGACGGCATGAATCAAGGCAAAGGTCGTGAAGCAAGCGGCAAGACCCTCGATGAGCTGATCAGCTATACCCGCACACATTTTGCTTACGAAGAACAGCTTTTCAAAATTCATGGATACCCCACCTATGCCGCTCATAAGGCAGAACACGATGCCCTGACAGAAAAGGTGCTCGATTTCCAAAAGCAGTTCCGCGAAGGCAAAGCAAACCTGGCTTTGCCCTTAATGACATTCCTGAAAGACTGGTTGCTAAACCATATTCGCGGAACAGACCAAAAGTATTCAGGTTACTTAAACAGCAAAGGCGTCTACTAGACGTATAAGACCTAAGCCGCAAGGTGGGCGGATGTAACTATGAAAACGTCTGCAGAAAAACCTCTGGAATTTGATATCAGCCCGGAAGAATTACCCATCTTCCAGGCTGAGACTGATGAGCAGTTGCAGACCCTCGACGAGGGGCTGGTTCGACTGGAGCGGGCAGAAAGTGATGCCGATTTGCTTCAGGCTTTGTTTCGAGCTGCCCATACCTTGAAAGGCTCGGCGGGGATGATAGGCCACAAACGGCTGGTCAGCGTTACCCATGCCCTGGAAACCGTGTTTGATGGTGTTCGAAAAGAACGCCTGCAGGTTACACCGGATCTGGTTGATTTGTGCTTGCAAGCGATTGACACCCTGCGGGTGTTGTGCGCCGAAGTTTCAGACGGCAAGGCCAGCGATATTGAAATCGAAGCGCTGGTAAAGGGCCTCTCGGTGTTAGCCGGCAGCGAACAGTCAAACGGCAAAAAAAACGGAACTTCGGGAGCGCAAACCACGGTTGTTAAAACCCCAGCCAAGAGCGCCCCAAATGGCACCATCACCGTCCTGGCGCTGATCAGCAGCGAATCCTTTGCTCCTGCTGCCCGGGCGATGCAGTTGATGATGGCCCTGCAAGAGCTGGGCGAGATCGTGGATATGCAGCCCTCTCTGGCAGAAATCGAGGCCGCTGCCCCGATCCATGAACTGAGGGCAAACTTCAAGCCGCAAAAAGGCCTCACCCCCGAAAGCCTGGCTGAAATCCGTCAGAATCTCTCCCAAATTTCAGATATTGAAAAATTATTCATCAACAATGACTCTGGCGAAATCCCTGTTGCCCCAACCGATGAACAAAACAAACCGAAAGAGCCAGACAACGCTCCCCGGATTGGTGATATTCTGGTACAGGCCGGGGTAATCAGCGATGTGCAGCTGCAGGAGGCATTAAAGGTTTCCGCAGCCGAAGAAGGCCCGGCAGCCCTGATCGGCAAGACCCTCATCCGAATGGGCTTTGTTACTCAGGAAGTGCTCGACGAAGTGGTCGCAGAGCAAACCCAGCAAAAAAAGGTGCGCGCCGAAAATGCCCCCGTCGCAGAACGCGCCAGCAGCAAAGCCCGCCCGGCAGAGAAAACTGTCCGCACCAGTGTGGAGCGCCTGGATAAGCTGATGAACCTGGTGGGCGAACTGATCACCGATCGCAACCGCCTGAACATGGTCAAAGGCAAGCTGGAAATACGTTATCGCGGCCAGGACAACGTTGAAGCTCTCGGGGAGGCAGTTGCCCATCTGGGTCGAATTACCGACCAGCTTCAAACCGAAGTAATGGGCATCCGCATGCTGCCAATTTCAAATGTTTTCAGCAAGTTCCCGCGCCTGGTGCGAGACCTGGCACGCGATGCCCAAAAGCAAATCGATCTGGTCATCCGGGGTGAAGATACCGAATTGGACAGGTCTGTCGTGGAAGAGATTAACGACCCGCTGATCCATCTGCTGCGGAATTCAGTCGATCACGGCATCGAGCCCGTTGAAGAGCGAATCGCCGCTGGCAAACCAGAACGCGGCACCGTTTTACTGACCGCTCGCCACGAGCAAGGCCGAATTATTCTTACCGTTGAAGATGACGGCCGCGGGATTAATACAGAACGCGTCAAAGCCAAAGCTGTCGAAAAAGGATTCATTACCAGCCGCGAAGCCGAGGCCATGTCAAACGAAGATGCCATTGATCTTATTTTTATGGCCGGCCTTTCTACAGCCAAATCACTCAGCAACATCTCCGGGCGCGGTGTGGGTATGGACATTGTCCGCAACAACATTGAACGCCTTAACGGCAATATTCTGGTAGATACCCGCCTGGGACAGGGTACCCGTTTCCAGATTGTCTTACCATTGACCCTGGCAATTGTCCCAACCTTACTGGTGTCGGTCAACATTACCACATTTGCCATCCCGCTGGTTACTGTAACCCAAACCCTGCGGGTAGCGCTGCATGAAATCCAAACCATTAAAAACCGGCCCGTCATCCAACTGCGCGACCATGTGCTGCCTGTGATGCGCCTGACCGATGTATTTGGCTACAAAACAGCTCACCGCAACAGCGAACGTCCACGCCATGAATATGTCGTTGTGGTCCGGTCCGGAAAAACACAGCTCGGTTTGATTGTAGACAGCCTGGTGGGAGAACAAGATGTCGTCGTCAAGGGGCTGGGAACTCTATTTGGTGAAACGCCTGGCGTATCCAGTGCCGCAATCTTAGGAGACGGGCAAGTTGCCCTGATCCTGGATATTCAAAGCTTAATAAAAATGGCCTCAGCCCATCAATTTGATACAATTAGAAATGGGCAGGCAGAAGTAATTCCCCAGGAGGTATTATGAGCCATTCCCCGAATCAATTTGACCAGAGGCTCATCGAGATGCTCAATAAAATGGCCAACGTCGGCATATACAATGCCGCCCGCGGCCTATCCGGAATGGTTGGCGAATCGCTTTCCGTCCAAAATCCGGGTGTCAAACTAATTCCACTCGCTGATATTCCCAATTTACTGGGCGGCCCGGAGGCAGAAGCCGTTGGCATCTATCTGCGCGCCGAAGGCAATTTGGGCGGGCAGATCATGCTGATCATTCCCTACAACAAATCGATGGAATTAGCTGATATGATTATTGGGCTGCCAGCCGGAACTACGACCCAGCTCGGATCCCTGGAGCGGTCTGCTTTGGCTGAGATGGGCAATGTAACCGGCACATTCTTTATGAATGCCGTTGCCGAAGCAACCGGACTTGCCATTCGGCCATCACCGCCTGCTGTCATGGTGGATATGGTTGGTGCGGTGTTGGATATCGTTCTGGCAACTGCAGCTCAGTTGAGCGAACATGTCATGATGATCCAGGCCACCTTCACCTGTGCCGGGCGCGAAGTGGAAACCGATTTCTGGATGATCCCAGATCGGATGACCCTGGATGCAATCGCCAAGAGAGAACGGGGGGCAAATGGGTAACCAGCTTGCTGTTGGACTCGGAGAAATCAAATTAAGTCGTGACCCGCAAGACCTGTTGATTGCCTTTGGTCTCGGGTCCTGTATGGGTATCGGACTTTACGATCCGGTCGCGCATGTAGCCGGCTTACTCCACGCGATTCTTCCGATCCACCCAGGCAGCGGAGATTCCATATCGAAATATGTGGATACCGGGGTACCCTCGCTGATTGACATGATGATCAAAGCGGGGGCCATTCGTTCAAGGCTGGTTGTGCGGATGGCTGGTGGGGCAAATATGCTGGTTGCGCCAGGATTTACAAATGCATTTGATATTGGCTCCAGGAATATCGACGCCGCTCAAAAAACCCTGGCCAATTTAAACCTCAAAATTTTGGGTTATGAAGTAGGCGGCAATACCGGGCGAACCGTTCGGTTTTATGTCAGTGACGGTCGGATGACAATCCGAACAGTCGGAAATCAGGAAAGGGCTATCTGATGCAAACCCGGCACAGATCTTTGGAGGAACAAGAATGGCAAAAATCTTAATCGTTGATGATGCAGAGTTTTTACGAGTCCGTATTTCAAAAATGCTGAGCGGCGATGGACACGAAATTGTGGAGGCCGAAAATGGCGCCCGCGCTGTCGAACAGTATAAGCTGATCCGCCCCGACATGGTACTGATGGATATCACCATGCCGGAAATGGACGGTTTATCTGCCCTGAAGGCAATTCGCGCCTTTGACCCTAAAGCACGCGTGATCATGCTGACTGCACTCGGTCAGGAATCGGTTGTTTTAGAGGCGATCAAATCTGGGGCTCGCGATTTCATCGTCAAGCCTTTTGAACGCGAACGCGTCATCAACGCAATTTCGAAAATTCTCGGGTAGCCTGCATGAATAGAAACCTGTCTATGCCTGAATCAGCTTCTCAATCAGACGCACCGATTCGCGTTTTGGTGGTGGATGATTCTGCCTTCATGCGTTTTGCAATCACAAAACATCTGAATGAGGCGACTGGTATTCTTGTTGTTGGATCTGCACGCGATGGGGTCGAAGCGCTTGAATTGATTCCAAAGCTCAACCCAGATGTGATCACGCTGGATGTAGAAATGCCCAGGCTGGATGGGTTGGGGACGCTGCGCCGAATTATGGCAGATTTTCCACGCCCGGTCATTATGCTCAGCAGCCTCACCGTGGAAGGGGCGCGGGAAACCGTTCAGGCCCTGACAGCCGGCGCCGTGGATTTCATCCCCAAACCCAGCAACAAAGCCAACATTGAAACGGTTATGGTGGAAGTCATTGCGAAAATTCGCAAAGTGGCTCGAGCCCGGGTTTACAAAATCACAAACGACAGCAGTGAAAAAAACCAGGTGCGGGCTTCTACGGCATCCCGCAGTGTTCGTTCTTTACGCTCATCCGATAAGATCGTTGTTATTGGCTCTTCGACTGGCGGCCCGCGGGCCCTCAATACCGTCATTCCGCAGCTGCCGGCAAATCTGCCTGCAGCCATCTTGATCGTACAGCACATGCCCGTGGGCTTTACCCGCTCACTGGCAGAACGTCTGGATAGTATTTCGCAAATTTCGGTGAAAGAAGCCGAACCCGGCGACCGCCCAGAAGTTGGACGAGCACTGCTCGCCCCGGGTGGTTTCCATATGGTTTTGGATCGCGAAGGCCAAATTTCGCTCAACCAAAACCCAACCGTCCATGGTGTACGTCCAGCAATTGACGTAACCATGATCTCTGTCGCCCAGCGATTTGGCGCATCCACCATCGGGGTCGTCCTCACCGGCATGGGCAGCGATGGCACCAATGGGTCAAGCCTGATCCACAGCCTTGGCGGGCTGGTGATCGCTGAAGACGAATCGACCGCTGTGGTTTGGGGCATGCCGCGCAGCGTTTACGAAGCTGGAGCAACCAACGAGGTTGTTCCACTGCCCGATGTGGCCCGCGCGATTCAGCGTGCTGTGGCAAGCTAGCTATTTTGATCCAAACAGGATATTGATTTATGGAAATGCCGGTCTACGAAACCATTAAAACCCAGATCAAGCAAATGATGCAGATCAACCTCGATCATTATAAAGACGAGCAAATGAGGCGAAGGCTGGATTCCTGGTTAGTCCGTTCTGGTGCGCCGACCTGGAATGATTATTTTGTGCGGGTGCGCAGCGACCCCAAAGAGATGACGCGCTTTCGCGATTATCTCACCATCAATGTCACCTCACTGTTCCGCGACCCAGAACGCTGGACGGCGCTGCGCGAGCAGGTCATGCCCGAACTGCTGCGGGTAGCTGCACAGCTTCGGCCCACAAACTCTGGGTTGAAAATCTGGAGCGCCGGCTGCTCCATCGGGGCAGAACCATATACCCTGGTGATGCTTCTGGATGAAATTGCCCCAAACCGTACCCACACCATCCTGGCCACCGACCTGGATAAAGGCGCTATTGCTCGCGCCCGCAGCGGGGGTGGCTTTACTGAAGAAGAGACAGCGAACCTGACTGCCTCACAGCGTTCAAAATACCTGGAGCCAGGCGGTCCACCCTACCGGGTAAAACAGAGCGTCTTAAAGAAAATCGAATTTAAAGAACATAACATGCTATCTGACCCATTTCCAAAAGAAATGGATCTGGTAATTTGTAGAAATGTGGTAATCTACTTTACTACAGAGACAAAAGATATGCTATACCGTCGTTTTAGCACCGCCCTGCGACCGAATGGTTATTTATTCGTAGGCGCAACAGAGATCCTGCCACGTCCACAAGAATTGGGATTTGTGGGAGCGGGCATCTCATTTTACAAAGCCAATTGATGAAAGGCTCTGAGACAAATGGCTCGATACACTGTTGAAGAACTTATCAATTTAGTTGGAGAACTTCCACCCATGCCGCTTGTGGCCAGGCGCGCTCTGGAAACCATTCGGGATCCAGACACCAATATGCGCGAACTGGCCAACATTCTGGCAATGGACCAGGCACTGGCTGCTCTTGTGCTGCGCTGGGCAAACTCAGCCTACTATGGGATTAAATTCCCAGCCTCCACAGTACAGCAAGCAGTCACCTATCTGGGCATGCGCACCTTGCACAGTCTGGTTTTGGCTGCCTCAGTGGCTGCTGTCCTGGAACGCCCAATGCCTGGTTATGGTCTGGAACGCGGCGATTTATGGCGCCACTCCATGGGCGTTGCTGCGGGAGCGCGGCTCATCGCTGCCCGCTTTGGGAACCAGGTTGCCGAAGAGGCCTACCATGCCGGCTTATTGTGCGATGTAGGCAAGCTGGCCTTTGAAATGGTCCTTAGAAATGTAGATACATCCACCCCAGAATGGCAGGGATATTCTTTTGCTGACCTTGAAACTGCCCATTTTGGTGTTGATCATGCAGAAATGGGCGCCGCCATCGCTCTGACATGGCGGTTACCGCCGCCCCTCATCAACGCCATCCGTTATCATCATCAGCCATCCAAAGCCACCGACGGCGCAATCCTGGCCGCGGCAGTTCACGTTGCCGATGCTGGCATGATGATGCTGGGGATTGGACTGGGACGAGATGGGCTGCAGTACGAAATTGATCCTCAGGCTTTTGAACGTGTTGGCTGGAAACCTGAGCGGTTGAATGAATTGGTCGACAAAGTGCTCCCCTTCGTAGAAGAAGCCAATCAAATACTGCACACAAACAGGAAATAGTATGAACGTCAAATTTCTCAATCCATTCATCGATGCGGTGATTGAAGTATTAAAGGCAGAATGCCAGGTTGAAGTAACCCGAGGTAATCTATCCTTACAAAAGTCCGCCATGACCTCTGAAGACATCACGGTTCTGATCAGCCTGATCGGTCAGGTTCAAGGGGTTGTGCTGTACAGCATGTCGATCCCAACCGGGTTGGGTCTGGTTTCGCGAGTTCTGGGCCAGGAATTCACCAAATTTGACAGCCTGGCCCAAAGCGGTGTCGCCGAGCTGGGTAACGTAATTACTGGCAGAGCCACTGTGAAGCTTTCACAAGCGGGTTATTCATCGAATATCTCACCGCCCACCCTGATTGAAGGCAAAGGTGTCTCCATTTCCACCCTGGATTTCTCACGGGTTGTGGTGCCGCTCACTACAGATTTAGGCGCTGTGGTTACCCACCTCGCTCTGCGCGAGAGCCCTCCAGGAATGGCCGACACCAACCCTGTCCCCCTTAATTTACCCAAAACCAGGTAACCGGAACAAACGCGCAGCCACCCGCCGCTGAGCAGCCAAGGAGTAACGATGAACGTCCATTTTCTAAACCCATTTATCGAAGCAGCCTATGAGGTCTTGCTGACGGAAACACGCTATACATTCAAGCGGGGTGATCTCCACCTGGAGAAAGAACCCTATATGACAAATGATGTTACCGTAATCCTCAGCCTGATTGGAGAAGTATGGGGGAGTGTATTTTACGGCATGTCAGAAAAAACAGCCCTGGCGCTGGCTTCGCAAATGATGGGTGAAAACCTGCCCTTGTTCGACTCTTTGGCACAAAGCGGGGTGGCAGAGCTGGGCAATGTGATTACCGGGCGAGCCGGGGTAAAGCTGGCCGCCGCCGGTTTCGAGGCCACCATCTCCCCGCCAACACTGCTGCGCGGCAATGGCGCCTCAATCTCCACCCTCGATTTCACCCGCCTGGTTGTCCCCCTGGCAGCCGATTGCGGCACAATTGACATCCACCTGGCACTGAGAGAGAAAGCCAAATAAATTACGCAAAAAAGACGAACCAGTTCCAGGTTCGTCTTTTTTGATCTGTTTTATATCTAAATTTTACGGTGGATTAAAATTTTTACCCAAAATTAATTAAACCCACACGGGATTTTTATTGGATTTTGGGTCCAATTCATTTATAAGTAAACGAGATGGGAATTTTCAGACCGAGCCCATTAAAATCTTAACTTTTCAAGCAGAATAAGGGCGGGGTAAATTTCACAGGCAGTACCAGTGCAATCTCACCCATCAAGCCAATTGGATTGAAAAGTCCCACAACTAGCCAAGGCGGAAAAGGAGTGTTTTGATGTTATCCTGGTTCAACAATTTGCGTATGGGTGTCAAGTTAATTAGTTCATTTATCCTGATGGCAGTCATCTCAGCGATCGTCGGTGTGTTTGGGATCAGCTATCTCAACACCATCAGTCAGGCTGATGCCAAAATGTACAACAATATGACCGTTCCAATCAGCCAGCTGGCAGATATCGCCACAGCTTTCCAGCGGGTCCGGGTTAACCTGCGTGACTCGATTCTGGCCGCCACGCCCGAAGAAGCCAAACAGTATGCTGATACGGTTACCACACTTTCAAATGAAATCCGCACACTTTCCAGCGATTATGAAAAGACCATCCTGTCGCAGGAAATGCAGGATTTGTTCAACGAATTTACGGCGGCTGAAACTGCCTTTGCCGCCGACCAGGCCCAGGTCCTGGCGTTAGCCCAGGCGGGCAAACCCGATGAAGCTCTGGCAGCACTGCGGGCTGCATTCCAGCGAGCGAAAGATGTGGAAAATGCCCTCGACAAGATGCAGACGATGAAGGTCGAGCAGGCCAGCACAACCATGACTGAAAATACTGCCACTGCCAGCCAGGCAACCACAGTCATGATCGTCATCATTGTGGTGGGTGTGCTCATGGGTGTTGGCCTGGGAGCAGTCATTGCCAACAGCATCACCACCCCCCTGGGGATTGTGGTCGGGATTGCCAACGGGCTCTCGGTCGGTGAGCTGGCTCGCGAAGTCTCTGACGCCGTCAAAGACCAGGTGCGCAAGCGCCAGGATGAGATTGGCGACATCGGCAAATCTTTCGACAAGCTGATCAACTACATGCAGGAAATGGGCAACGCCGCCAACACCATCGCCGAAAACGACCTGACCACCCAGGTGACTGCCAAATCGCAGAAAGACGAGCTGGGCAATGCGTTTGCCACCATGATCACCAACCTGCGCCAGTCGGTTTTCCAGATCTCCGAAAGCGCCGACAGCCTGAGCGCCGCCTCCGGGCAGCTCTCGGCAGCTGCCAACCAGGCAGGCCAGGCCACCAACCAGATCGCATCAACCGTCCAGCAGGTCGCCAAGGGCACCGCCCAGCAGGCCGAATCGGTCAACCGCACCGCCAGCTCGGTAGAGCAGATGAGCCGGGCCATTGACGGCGTCGCCAAGGGCGCCCAGGAACAGGCCTCGGCGGTTGGCAAGGCGTCAAACATCACCTCGCAGATCACATCTGCCATCACCCAGGTGTCGGGCAACGCCCAGGCTGTGACCCGCGACTCGGCTGTTGCAGCTGAAGCCGCCCGCAAAGGCGCCGTCACCGTCCAGGAAACCATTCAGGGTATGGAAGCCATCAAGACCAAAGTTGGCCTCTCGGCCCAAAAAGTGCAGGAGATGGGCCAGCGTTCGGATCAGATCGGCACCATCGTGGAGGCCATCGAAGACATTGCCTCCCAAACCAACCTGCTGGCCCTCAATGCCGCAATCGAAGCGGCCCGGGCGGGCGAACACGGCAAGGGCTTTGCGGTCGTCGCAGACGAAGTCCGCAAGCTGGCTGAGCGCGCTTCTTCGGCCACCAAAGAGATTGGCGGGCTGATCAAGGGCATCCAGACCACGGTTGCCGAGGCAGTCAATGCCATGAATGAGGGCGCACGCGAAGTTGAGATTGGTGTGGCCCGGGCCAACGGCGCCGGACAGGCTCTGAACGACATCCTCAAGGCTGCCGAAGCCGTCTACCAGCAGGCCGACCAGGCCGCCAGCGCTTCACAGCGCATGAATGTGGCTGCCAACGAACTGGTCTCCTCGATGGACTCGGTTTCGGCCGTGGTGGAAGAGAACACAGCCGCCACCGAAGAAATGGCTGCCTCTTCCAGCGAAGTGACCCAGTCAATCGAAAACATCGCTTCGGTCTCCGAAGAGAACTCGGCTGCCATCGAAGAAGTCTCGGCCTCAGCCGAAGAAATGTCTGCCCAGGTGGAAGAAGTGACCGCCTCTGCAGCCTCACTGGCTGAAATGGCACAGGCACTGCAAGAAGTAGTAGCCCAGTTCAAACTGGAAGCCAATTCCCAGCATGCCAGGGCACGCACCACAGCCGCCCCAAACGGGCGCAAACCAGCCGCTGGCGGAATGACCTCCGTTCACACCGGCAACGGCCACAAAGTTAAATCATACAACTAAACCCAACTGTCATTCTCCGCCTGGTTGTCCCGCAAAACTACGATTAAAGGACAACCAGGCGGTTCATACAGACCAGGCGCAAAACGTGTTTTGGAATTTGAAATAAAGATCGCAGACATTTCGCTGGCATTGAAGGAGCCTGCCTATGGAACATCAACTTGTTGTATTTGAATTGGGTAAAGAACATTACGGCGTCGATATTTCGGCGGTCGAATCAATCATCAAAATGCAGCCGATTACAGTTGTACCGCACACCCCCTCGTTTGTGGAAGGTGTTACCAACCTGCGGGGTTCGGTCCTGCCGGTCATCGATCTGCGCAAGCGCTTTGGTTTATCGCTGGATGACATTTCTAAAAACAGCCGGATCGTGGTTATTGCCCTGGGCAAAACCAAAGTCGGTATGATAGTGGATGCCGTCTCCGAGGTGCTGAGTATCCCGGAAGACGCCATCGAACCCCCGCCGCCCATGGTCACCTCGGTGGATACCACGTTTATCATTGGCATCGCCAAGATCGAAAGTAAACTGGTTATCCTGCTGGATCTCTCCAAGGTGCTTTCCATCCAGGAAAGCATGGCGCTTCAACCGATCGCAGCCTGACAGTATTTGAGGTTGGTTTGAGCTAAAATCCAAACCAACCTCAGTACTATACATCAACCGAATAATCTTCTATAATACCCTTATGGCGTATGGAATAGCAATCACCAGTCAAAAAGGCGGAGTGGCTAAAACCACCTCGTGCATGTCCATCGGCGCATGCCTGGCAGAGCAGGGCTTGCGCACGCTGCTCATTGACCTGGATCCACAGGCAAACCTCTCCCTGGCATGTGGTATCGACATTTACCAGAGCCCGGTAACCCTGGTGGATATTATTTCGAATCCAGAAAAGCACTATTCCATCGAAAACATCATCTATCCCACTGCACAGATGCGGCTGGATATTATTTCCGGCGACAGCCGCCTGGCCGACCTGGAAAGGGTTTTGTACGAAAAGCCAGCCTACGAGCGCACCCTGGCGCGCCGCCTGGCTCCCTGGCTGGTTGACTACGACTTTTTATTGATCGACTGCCCCCCATCCCTGGGCAGCCTGACGCAAATGGCCCTGGCAACTGTAGACCATGCCATAATCCCCGTTCAGTGCGACTATTTCGCGGCATCCGGGGTCGAAAACCTGCTTAACACAATCCAAAATGTGCGCGAGCGGGTCAACCCCACCCTGGCATATGCCCTCTTTGTGACCCTGTTCGACTCACGCACAACCATCAGCAAAAAGATTCTGGAACAACTAAGCAGTCATTTCGGAGATCTGCTTCTATCAACCCGGATTGGTATGGATACACGTTTGCGCGAAAGCCCCATGGCTGCAGAGCCAGTCACAACGTATGCACCTCGCAGCCGCGCCAGCGAACAATATCGATCATTAACCAATGAGATCATCCTGCGTAAAGAATTAAATTATGCGACGCCAATCTAAAATTGAAGCAACGCTCAATAAGCTGTTTAAAAAGCCATCCGACTCCTCCCAAAAAGGCGAACCGGGTTTGGCTCAACAGGCTGTTGAACCGCAAAACACCCCTGTCGACCAGACCCACAGCCAAAACAGCGCTGGGATGCCCACTTCCCCAAAAGAGCCGAAGTCGGGCCGCAAACGCCCACAGGCTACCCATGCCCCCATGCGGGTGGATACGATCAGCACTACCTTTACGCTTGATCTGAATGAAGTTCTGGTTTCACCCCCTTTTGAAGAGTTGTCTGTTGCCGAGCCGCAGCCAATTCCTGAAACAGCGCAGGCCGAAGAGAAGAAAGACCAGATTGAAGATTTCTACAATCACCAAATAGTGACCTGCATCTTGAATGAGCAGTTCTATGCCGTCAAAATCGACCTGGTCGAAGGCATCATCAAAATGCAGGAGATCACTTCGCTGCCCATCCCCCAGCCATTTATCGCTGGCATCATTCATCTGCGCGGCTCCGTGCTGCCGATCATCAACCTGCGCAAACTCCTTGGCCTGCCGCCAGCCCGGTCGAATGCCCAAAATCGCCATATTCTGCTGGTTAACACCGATGGATTTAAAGCAGGTCTGATTGTCGATCAGGTCAACGCGGTGTTGACGCTGCCCAATTCGGCCTATGAAACTCTGCCGTCCGTATCAGGTGAAAATCCATTCGTGGCTGGCGTGGCCCGAAACCAGGATAAGCTGATTTTGCTGCTCGATCTCAAACGGATGATTAACCGTTCGAGATAAAATTTTACGCTAAATTTACCCTCGTGCAAATTCCTTTACGCAAAATTTATGGCGTAAGTGCTGCCTACCCGGTAAGATAAAACCAGGCTAATAACTGAGCCCTGGTTTTTTGATATTAATGGCCCAATTCGGGGACGAGGGGTGTTTTTTGTGGGCGAAGCCCACAAAAAACACCCCTCACCCACTATTTTTTGACAGGACATTTTGAATGGCAGAAAACTTAAAGGTTTTAATCGTCGATGACGACGCCTTACACACCGAAATGGTGATGGATTACTTGAGGTTGTCCGGAAAATTTAATCTTACATGGGCCGACAGTCTGGAGAGCCTTTGGGCAAAACTGGTCGATCAATCTTTTGATTTGATTTTGATGGATTTCCGGCTGCCAGATGGCACAGGGATTAACGCCATTGAGGAACTGCGGCAAAGAAATTTAGATATCCCGGTTGTGATGCTGACCGGCCAGGGCGACGAGCGAATTGCGGTCAAGGCAATTCAATCGGGCGCGTCCGATTATCTTTTAAAGCACAGCGATTACCTGCGCGTTTTACCCACCGTGATCCAGAAGACAGTCCGGAATCATCATATTGAAGTCGAACACCAAAAGTCACTTGCCCTGAGCAGATACCAGGCTCTGCTCTTGAACAACGTGCGGGATGCCATTATTGTCTGGAATATTCGCGGCGAAATTACTTACTGGAACCTGGTTGCAGATCAATTCTTTGGCCAGAGCAAAGCAATTGAAAAGAATAAACCAATTGAACTATGCTACCTAGATCTTTTTCAAGAGCCGATTGAACTGCCGTCTCCAGATGACCCCACCCAGGTTACTGATCGTTGGTACCGCTATTGGAATGACGGCAAATCAGACATGTGGGTGAGCTCGCGCATTACCACCCTGTACGATTACGAAACCGACGGCAAGTTGATGGGCTATATGGCGGTACTCCAGGACATTACCCCCAGAGCCAAAGCCGAAGAAGCGCTGAGGCAGCGCCTGAAAGGCGAAAATCTGGTCGCAAAAATCTCCACCGATTTTATCAACCTGCCCTCAGAAGCGTTTCAGCATGGGATCCAAAATGCACTCGAAGCGGTCTGCCAGTTTAATGGAGCCGAGTGCGGCTATGTCGTTGCCGGGATTGACGACAACGTAAACAACGACGAAATCTTTCAATGGTGCCTGGGTGACCAGGAAAATGCCCTCACGCCCAACCCAATGCCCGATGACCCGCGCCACGGCCGCAGCTTTCTGGAAAAAGAACTGCCCTGGATTGCCAATCAGCTGGGGCACTTTAAAGACATAACCATTTCAGATGTTTCCCTGCTCCCCAATGAAGCGCATGTCGACCGGCAGTATTTCGAACGTCGGGGTGTAAAATCGGTCGTTCTGGTGCCGCTCGTTTTTAACGGTGTCCGGGTTGGCTTTTTGGGCTGCGAAGCGCTGAGCAGCAAAAAGGCCTGGGCACAGGAAGACACCGTCCTTTTACAAACCGTTGGCGGCATCCTCACCATTGCGCTCAAACGCCGGCAAATGGAAGAACAGGTGCAGAGATCGCAAAAATATCTCCTGCAGTCAGCCCGAATGTCCTCGATTGGCGAGCTGGCTTCGGGCGTCGCCCATTTAATCAACAACCCTTTAACCACCATCATCGCCGATTCGCAGCTCTTGCTGCACGAACTGCCTGCCGATCACCCTTCGCGCGAATCCGCCGATGCGATCGAAAAAGCCGGTTGGCGAGCCCAAAAAGTGGTCCAGCGTCTGGTCGATTTTTCCCGCCCCCCAACGGATGAAATCGGCCCGGTGGATGTAAACGAAACGATCCAACGCTCGCTGGAGTTAATCGGCTCAAACATCCAGTCCACGGGTGTGCTGCTGGATTTCCAACCCGACAATTCACTCCCCATGATCATGGGGTCGGATCGCAAGCTTGAAGACCTGTGGGTCAATTTGCTCCTGCTGGCGCAAGATGCAACCGCGGATGGCGGCAACCATTCGATTCAGATCCGCTCGTACTCGGATGGCGCCAAAGGAATCTGGATCGAGGTCAAAGATGATGGCCGGCCCATCCCCCCCGAATGTTTGCCCACCATTTTTGAGCCAGAATACTACGGTCCCACCACTGGTCGCGGATCGGGGATTGAATTGAGTGTTTGTAATGAAATTGTAAGGCACCACAGGGGCAAAATAAGTGTCCTAAGCGATCATGAGCATGGTACAATTTTCAGTATCTATCTCCCCGGAGGATGATAATGGCAGATGGGAACATTCTGATCATAGAAGATGATGAAATCGTTGCCAGAACGATCGAACGTAGTTTGCGCGGCCAAAATTTCAAGATCACCGTCACAAACAGCGGCGTTGAAGGCTTAAAAGCTGCCCGAGCTTCGCTTCCGAACCTGGTCATTCTGGATGTGATTATGCCAGGTATGGATGGGTATACCGTTTGTAAAGAAATGCGGGCAGATCCCATTACAGCGAATGTTCCGATCCTCTTCCTTACGGCGAAGATCAAAGACAAAGATCGAATTACCGGCTTTACCGTTGGCGCAGACGATTATCTGACAAAGCCTTTTAATATTGACGAATTAATTCTTCGGATTCATGCAATTCTACGGCGCACAAAGAACCAGACAAAGCCTGAAACCAAAGCAGCCAAGATCGAAGAAACCGAAAGCGAACTGAGCCCCCGGGTACAGGCTATTCTGAACAATATCAACCCCGAGTCCAAGGTTTTGGAAGCAAATCAATGCCTGGTGATCGGCGAATATATTCTGGATACTCGCACCTACGAACTGCACACCCCACACCGCGGCAAACTGCGCCTGACACCCGTCCAGTTTGATTTGTTGTATCATCTGATGAGCCACCCAGGCCAAATTTTCTCACCCAGCCGCCTGCTTGACGAAGTCTGGGATTATCCGTCCGACTCGGGCAGTCCAGATTTGGTTCGCGTACATATTAAGAACCTGCGCGAGCGGACTGAAAAAGACCCACATAACCCCAGTTTCATTCGCACCATTCCAGGGTATGGTTACTCCATTTCACTGGAAAGCGGTGAATAGTTGAGCGAAAGAATAAATCAATGACGACTTTTGCAGGCGAGATTCTCAGCAACGAAGAAAAATTCAATATTCATTCCGCTGCTGTACGATTACTGGTTGAGATCAACCAGGCTGGGGAGCCGGCAGTTATTACGGAACGCCTGCTGAATGGGGTTATCAAACTGTTTGATTGTCAGGCTGCCGCCCTGATCCTCAAAGGGGACGGGTATTTCAACCTGGCGGCTAAAACAGAAAACGAGCCCCAGCCAAACTGGTACATCTACGCCGAATTACCACCTGCAGGGCTGGAAGAAACCAGCCAGAATGGCGCAGGCGGAATTTATCCCGGAACCAGCCTTGATGAAAACAGCCCCCTGCGCCAGGCGCTGGTGCAGATGCCCTTGACAACCCTGATTTGTGTGCCCCTCCGCTACCAGGAAAAAAGCCTGGGACTTCTGGCGGCAGTCAACCGGCATACGGGTGACTTTTCTACCCAAGACCTGGAGCTGCTTAAAAACCTGGCGGCAGCCGCGGCAGGTGTTTTACAACAAATTCAACAGACCCAACGGCTGAAAATCATCAACGCCGAATTAGAGGCCAATCACTGGCAGCTGCAAAATTCGCGCAATATTCTGGATGCGCTTTTCAACAGTATTCCGGTTTCGCTGTACATCATCGACAGCAATTTTGAGCTGGTATCTGTGAATGTGGATCGTTCCACCCGGGCGAAACAATCCCCCCTCAGCCTGATCGGCAAACGCTGTTACCAGGCATTTTACCAGCTCAACGATTTTTGCCCTGGCTGCAAGGTTATGGAGACGCTCTTTGGCGGGCAAACCACCATGCGTATCTACCGGATCTGGAACAACACAGGCGAAGCCCAGGAATGGGATATCAGTTCCTTCCCCATTTACAGCGAATCCAAAAATATCAAACAGGCGATTTTGTTTGAGCAGGATGTCACCGAGAAACGCCGCCTTGAAGCCACCCTCGTTCAATCTGAGAAACTCTCTGCGGTAGGTCAGCTGGCGGCGGGCGTGGCGCACGAAATCAGCAACCCCCTGTCTGCGATCATTGCCAATGCCCAGCTCCTCCAGCACGAGCTTCCTCCGGATGATGACAAGCAGGAGCTTGCAGATTTGATCCTGCGGGCTGGTGAACGGGCTGCCCAGGTGGTACGAAACTTGCTCGACTTAATCCGCAAAGAGCGCTACGAATTTGTGCCAACGGATGTTAACGAAACTCTGGAAGATGCCCTGTCGCTCGTACAGCATGAATTTATCTCGCGCTCGGTGACATTAACACGCAAGTTTGCCAAAAAACTGCCGCCCATTCAGGGCAGCAGCAATCACCTCCAGGGCATCTGGTTGAACATTGTCATGAACGCATTGGACGCAATTGAAAACGGAAATGGTGAAGTGAAGGTTGAATCCCAACGGCAGGGTAATGAAATTCATGTAATTATTACCGACACGGGCAAAGGTATGGCCCCCGAACAGCTCAACAAGATCTTTGAGCCGTTTTATACCACCAAAGCGCCAGGGCGCGGTACGGGTTTGGGTCTGTCGGTTGTGCAGCGCGTGATCAAGCAGCACGGCGGTTACATCCAGGTGAACAGCCAGCCATACGTTGGCACCGAGTTTTTAATCGTTTTACCGATCAATTCTTAATTACGCGTAAATTTCTTTAGGCTGTCTTTACTCCCCCTTCACTCAACTTTTATACACTTTCTCGTGCTTAAGTGCTAAATTATAGTCTGGACACCTTCTGTGTCCCAGAAATAATCGTTCGCACAAAAGGTCACTCGATGATTAAGGTAACCAGATTAAACGGAACCAAGTTCTTCGTCAATCCGGAAATGATCCAGACGATTGAGGCTACACCAGACACGCTTATCACATTGTCGAATGGTGTAAAAATGATCGTTAAGGATTCAACCGAAACAGTAATAAAACAAATCATTGAATACCAGCGTATCGTGCGAAACCCAGAGTTAGAAATACATCCGGGAGCATAGTCGAGTATGGATCTAACCTCAATTGTTGGCCTGATATTGTCATTTGTCCTCGTCTCTGTTGTTATGGTGATCGATGGTGGTTCGCCCGCTGAACTTTTCGCCGCTCCTCAAGCCATCCTGCTAACGATGGGTGGTGCAATTATAGCGGCCGTCATCTCAATGCCCATGAAAGACGTGATCTCAATCCCAAAATACTTCATGAAAGCGTTTCTGGGCGATAAAATCGAACCCCATCATTCCATCGAAATGCTGACACGCATGGCCGATAAAGCCCGCCGTGAAGGTTTGCTGTCGCTGGAAGACGAGAGCAAGAAACTGAGTGACGAATTTCTGAAACGCGGCCTGATGCTGGTAGTAGACGGCGTTGACCCTGCCCAGGTGCGGTCCATTCTGGATATTGAAATCCATCACATGAAAGAACGCCATGAGATGAGCGGTATTTCGTTCTTTACAGCCTGCGGCGGTTATGGCCCCACCATGGGCATCATCGGTACCGTTATGGGTCTGATCACCGTGCTTAAAGAACTCTCCAACCCGGCTGTGCTGGGCGAGAAAATTGCGGTAGCCTTCCTTGCCACCCTGTGGGGCATCCTTTCGGCGAATGTCATCTGGCTGCCGCTGGCTGGCAAGCTGCGTGTCAAAAGCGAAGAGGAAACCCTTTACCGAATGATGTTGATGGAAGGCATCCTTGCCATCCAGAGTGGTGAAAACCCCCGGATCGTGCGCGAGAAACTTTCCGCATTCCTATCACCCAAAGAACGTCCCACGGAATCTGCCGCTCAGGCAGGGCAAAAAGCAAAGGCATAAAGCATGAGTCACGGTGGCGGCGGCGGCGAACGCTGGTTGGTTTCCTATGCAGACTTCATTACTCTGCTGATGGTGCTTTTTGTGGTGCTGTATTCCATGGGTCAGACTGACATCCAGAAGTACAAGCAGCTCGCGAACAGTCTTAAAGCAGCATTCTCGGGCGGGCCACAGAGTGTTATTGAGGTTGGGATCGATCAGGGCGGAAGCTCAGAAGACAAAAAGGCCTCCCCCATTGTTATTCCGGGCATTCCTCAAACATCCGTCAATGCGACAGAGGTAGCAGGTCAACTCACCGATCTGCTGGCGGCAGCGGACCTGGGCGGATCTGTCAGTGTGCAAAACAATATTGAAGGTGTTTTGATTTCGCTCAGCGAAAAGCTGATCTTTACGCCAGGCACTGCCATCCTGAACCCTTCGGCTTTCCCGGTGCTTGACACCATCGCCGAGATGCTCATGCCGCTGGGAAATGAAATCCGGATCACAGGCTACACCGATGATTCAATATCGCAAGACCCGCTCTACCCAACCAATCTTCAGCTCTCGCTTGCCCGAGCAGTGATTATCGCCCAGTACCTGGAAGAAAAAGGTGTCAAACCTGAACAAATTGTTGTCGCTGGGCGCGGCGAATTTAAGCCAATTTTTCCAAATGATACAGACGAGCACCGCATGCTGAACAGCAGGGCCGAGATCGTGGTCGTTTATCAAGTATCCGAAGATGTCGTCAACCTAAGCACAACCATCACCGGGGAGTGAACATACTATGAAAAACCTGGGTAACATTACCAAATCTCTTCCGAAAATCCTTTTATACATTGGCCTTGGTGCTGTCTTGATTATGAACATCATCCTGGCATTTGTCATGTTGGCGCCGCCGGAAATCTACGATCCAATTTACGAGAAGCTGTGGGGCAGCGGCGAAACCTCTGCCGTCACCCCAACCCCAGAGCCGGCAGCAGAACACGGCCTGCCGACCGAAAAACCACCTGCGGCCATTGTGGAAATTCGCCCTGGTGAAGGAATCATGTTCGACACAGGCTCAAAAATCGTCAACCTGATTGACCCAACCGGTAGAAAGTACCTGCGCCTGGGTGTGGTTTTGGAATTTGCCCCCACCGATCTGGCTTACTACACCATGGCTGCAGAAGAAAAGACGCTTTTTGAAGAAGAATTCAACAAAGAAGTCTCGATAAAGGGACCGATCATCAATGACGCAATCATCACGTTGGTTTCCAGCAAATCTTTCGACTCTGTCTACACAGCCGAAGGCAAAGAAGAGCTGCGGGCGGAGATTTTGGAAAAAATCAATGAACAAATGCATGAGCTGCGGGTGATCTACGTTTATTTCACCGAATTCGTGGTTCAGTAACCTGTTTGAGCACAATTAATTATGTTATCTCAAGCTGAAATCGATGCATTGCTCTCAGGATCCCTGGAAATTGAGGATTCCAAAGGGCAGGCCAGTGTAAATCTGGCAGCCATCATCGGCCAGAATGCTCCAGCCGCAGAGGCAGAGAAGAAGGGCCCGGATGTAAAGCTCTATAACTTCTGGTCACCCGATCATTTCTCCAAAGACCAGATGCGCGCTGTCGAACTGGTGCACGAAGACCTGGCGGAGCGTCTGACAAGCTCACTGCCGTCTTTCCTGCGCACCAGCTTGAGACCCCGGGTTGTGCATACCGAACAGGGACGTTTCCATGATTTTCTGAAAGATCTGCCCAATACGAATCTCTTTCACATGATCAATCTCGCTCCACTGCCCGGTCAAATGGTGCTGACCATCAGCCCGGACGTGAGTTATGTGGTTTTAGAGCAGCGCCTGGGCGGGCAGAGCAAATCGAGCCGAAAAAATCGAGCCCTGACAGAAATTGACCAGTCTCTGCTGCGCGGCATGGTCGAACACATGCTGAATGACATTAAGGCATCCTGGAGTAAAGTTGTCGCCATCGAGCCCGGCCTGGAAGACAGTACGGTCAACCAGCACTGGGTGCAGATGGTGATCGGTAACGAGCGGGTCATGCTCATCACCTTTGAGCTGACCATGCAAGATACAACCGGCACCATGAACATCTATATTCCCTTTACAATGCTCAAGCCGATTGCCAATGTCCTGAATCCGCATGCCTGGTTCTCAGGCCGGCGTGAGCGGCTGGGTGACGCCGAAGCCCGAGCAGTTGCCATGGAAAATGTAGCCCGGATCAATTTCTCGGCGCGAGTTTACCTGGGCAATGCAGAAATTACCATTCGAGAGTTGGGAAACTTAAAACCGGGCGACGTTCTGCCCCTCAGCACATCGACACGCCAGGATTTGCCCCTGTATATCGACGAAAAACCCCTCTTTTGGGTCAAGGTCGGCAAGAAAGGCAAACGGCTGGCAGCACAAATTGTGTCAGTCATCCGAGGGGAAGAAGAACTGGACAAACTTGGACTGAACAGCTCTCTTACATAGCATTGAGAATTTGCAGAAAGCACAGGTGAAGCATGAGCGATAGAGACGAGAATTTCGATTTTAGACCAGAGGGCGGACTGCCTGGCCGTTCTGGCAATCCCGTTCAGGAGCAATCCTCCTCTGAACAAAGAGCCATTGAAATGCTGATGGATGTCAGCATGCAGGTGATGGTCGAGCTGGGCCGCACCCGCATGACCCTGCGTCAGATCCTGGACCTGCAAAAAGGCTCTGTGGTTGAGCTGAACCGGGTAGCCGGAGACGTGGTTGATATTTACGTCAATGGGCACCTGATCGCACGCGGTGAGGTGGTAGTGGTGGATGACAAATTCGGCGTCCGGATTACCGAATTGATCACCCGTAAATCGGATGGAGGCAGTTGATGGACCAGTTTACCAGCTGGACAAAGCGGCTTCAAGCGCTCCCCCGCTGGGCCCAGAGCCTGATTGGCCTGGGCATTATGGCTGTTTTCATCCTGATCGCCCTTTTCGGTGCAGCCGGAGATCAGAGTACGGTTACGGGCAGCGGCACCAGCGCCCTCTCCTCTTTTTGGACCATTCTCGGCGTTTTTTGGCGGCTTGGGCTGGTACTGCTGATCGCTTATTTCAGCCTCTATTTCCTGAGAAGATGGCAGGGCAACGGGGTGGGCCGCTCTAAAAAACAGTTCACCATTCTAGAGAGCCATCACCTTTCGCCCCGCCAGGCGATTCATCTTGTTCAAATTGGAGAACAGGTATTTTTTATCGGCGCGACCGATCAATCGATTTCATTGATCTCTGAAATTGCAATGGCCCCGGAAGAATCTGCTTCAAGTGAAGTAGTCAATCTTTCCGCCCCGGTTTCTTTCGCAGATACGCTCGCCAACACATTTCCAGGGCAGGAAAAGCTCTAATGCAGAATAAAAAGCGTTTCTTCCTCGGTCTGCTGATTGTTTTGAGCCTGTTTCTGGCGGGCTGTGCTGGCGAACCAGCGGTTTCTGCCCCCGGCGTAACCCTGACGCTCGACCCGGCCGGCGGGCCAGCCCAGGTTAACACTGGCTTGCAGCTGCTTGTCCTCATGACGGTGCTCTCGGTTGCCCCCTCCATCCTGATGCTGGCAACCTCGTTCACCCGCATCATCATCGTTATGTCGCTGCTGCGCAATGCAATTGGCACTCCCCAGATCCCGCCCAACCAGGTTGTCATTGGTCTGTCGATGCTGCTGACTTTTTTCATCATGACCCCGGTCTACAATAAGGTCAATACCGAGGCACTGCAGCCATACATAAACCAGGAAATCGATCAAGAAACTGCCCTGACCCTGGCCATGTCGCCCATCCGCGATTTTATGTTCAAGCAAACGCGTGAAAAAGACCTTGAATTGTTCCTCAGCCTGAGCGGAGAAGCCCGTCCAACGACCCTGGATGATATCTCCACAGTTGTCCTGATGCCCGCCTTTGTCATCAGCGAACTGAGAACATCCTTCATTATGGGGTTCAGTGTTTACATTCCATTCCTGATCATTGATCTGGTGGTATCATCCATCCTCCTCTCTATGGGTATGATGATGCTGCCGCCCTCGCTGATCTCACTGCCGTTCAAGATTCTATTGTTCATTATGGTGGATGGCTGGTATCTGATTGCCGGCTCATTGGCACGCAGCTTCCTGTAGGAGAAAAAAACATGACCGAAAGCTATGTTTTATCATTTGCTCAAAACGCAATCACCATTACACTCATTTTATCTGCTCCAATCCTGCTCGTCAGCCTCGTGATCGGCAGCGTCATCAGCATGTTCCAGGCAGCCACCCAAATCAATGAGGCCTCGCTTTCCTTTGTTCCAAAAGTTATTGGTCTTGCGCTCATACTTCTTGTTTTAGGTTCCTGGATGAGCCAGCAAATCCTGACGTTTACGACCAATATATTTACCAATTTACCTTACCTTCCACGTTAGCAGGTTATGACCGCAGCCTCATCCGGTAGAGTAGAACAAGTTCTCAGATCCATCAAAAGATTGCGGCCTTTACCCGCCAATACAACACGCCTGCTGAGCGAAGTAGACAATCCCGAGAGCAGCACCAGCTCGGTTGCCCGTCTGATCGCCGTCGACCAGGCCCTGACAGCGTATGTGCTCCAGGTGGCTAACTCAGCCTACTTGGGCTATTCCTCAGACTGCACTTCTCCGAAAGATGCCGTTGTCCGCCTGGGGTTCAAGCAAATTCGTTCTCTCGTCATTGGGCTGACTGCGTCTGGCCCGCTCAGCCAGCGTCTGGTCGGCTACCGCCTGGGAAATCACGGATTGTGGACTCACTCCACGGCCGTGGCGGCCACATCCCATTGGCTGGCAACCATATTTCGCTATCCAGACCCTGAGGAAGCCTATTCCGCCGGATTGCTGCACGATCTGGGCAAATTGGTGCTGGATCAGTTTGTCATGGCCGACTATGAAAAGATCATGGCGGCGATGAAAACCCACGATATTCCAATGTGGCAGGTTGAAGAAGAGCTATACGGGATGGATCACGCCAATGTGGGCGGGCACATCGCCGAGCAGTGGGATTTTCCCGCCGTGCTGGCAGATGCCATTCGCCACCACCACGCGCCGCACCAATCTCAGGTCCGCCAGAAGCTGACGGCGATCACCAACCTGGCAAATGGGATCATATCCGATGATTCACCAGTCCAACTGCCATTGACGCTCAATCGGGATATTCATCCCGAAACACTCCGGATCCTGGGGATTGACCTGAATGGGCTTGATAAAATTAAGAGCCGCCATCCCGAAGCCATGGTCACCTACCAGTCCCGGCAACTGCCCGTATAAAGGTAAAAAAATCCAATGGAAACTGCTGCTCAAGCAACCATTCTGATTATCGAAGATGACCTCGCTCAGCGAGATCTCATTTCACTGGTCTTGAGCCGTCTGCTCAATTGCAAAGTCATTTGTGCCAGCAACGGCATCGACGGACTGGCGCTGTTTGCTGAGCTCCATCCGAATGTGATTATTCTGGATATTTTACTTCCGGAGATGAACGGGCTTGATTTTTTGCGCCAACTGCGCCAGGAACACCCCAAAAACGACTGCGTCATTTTTGTGATCTCTGGACTGGGCTATCGTGAGGTAGTCCAGCAGGCGATCGAAAATGGCGCCCGAGATTTTATGGTGAAACCATTTGATATTCAGATTCTGGCGCAGCGGGTGGAGGAAGCCATTAACGGTATGCAGCCCGCTGCCTGATGGGGCAATTCAGGGTGGATAATTGATCATTATCGGCAAATTTCGCAAAACCTTTAGGGCAAAAGTAAATTTTTACGCTTAATTTATTTTTGCTTCATACGCTCTTTACTGTAAAAAACGCCAATAGACGGTATTCTTATACTATATAACCGGTGCGCGGTGCATCAGACGTTAATAGGCGTAAAAATGACAGTCTCAATTCCTCAAGCCCAACTATTTTTTCTGGCCCTCACCCGAGTTCTGGCGCTCTTAATCCAGGTTCCGGTGCTGGCTGGGCGCGCCACTCCCGACCCGATCAAGCTTGGGCTGGGCTTGCTGGTCACAATTGTGATTGTACCCTGGCAGCCGCTCCCGCCAGATGCGCCAATCCTGGATTTGCTTCAGTTCACATCTTCCATCTTCAATGAACTTCTAATCGGCACACTGGCTGGGTTCGCCTCGGCACTGGTTTTTGGCGCCTTACAAACTGCCGGCACCATGATGGGCCTGGGCAGCGGCTTTTCCGCAGGCCAGATTCTCAACCCCACAATGGGCGACACCGGTTCAGCCATGGATCAGATGTTTGTGATCGTCGCCACCATGCTCTTTCTGGTGATGGATGGGCATCATGTATTTCTGATTGGCATCCAGCGTACTTTCATAGCCCTACCCATCAACAAACCTTTGCCGCCGCTGGACCTCGCCCGTTTTGTTGGCATGAGCTCTGAGATGATCACGGCTGGCATCCAAATGTCGCTTTCAGTCATGGGAACGCTTTTGTTAGCTGACATTGCCCTGGGCTTACTGGCAAGGATTGCTCCTCAGGTTCAGGTATTTTTCCTGGGTATGCCCATCAAAATTGGGGTGGGCTTCCTGGCCCTGGGTATCTCACTGACTGCCTTGTTCCCCATGATCAGCGAGATGTACCGCTCGATCTTGCCGCGTATGCTCTACTTACTTGGGATTTAGTTATGTCAGACCGAACCGAAGAACCTACCCCAAGAAAACTTGAAGAAGCCCGTAAAGAAGGCCAGACCGTCAAAAGTATTGAACTCAATACTGCAGCGGCCTTGATGGTTGGAAGCTGGCTGATTAACGGTCCAGGCCGCCAGATTTCCACCGATTTGCAGGGTCTGCTGGCAAACGCACTCACCAACCTGCCCAGGAACGTAGTTGACGGCGAAGTTTGGGTTCGCCAGCTTCTCTTCTCAGATGTGATGCGGGTTGGTTATGATCTGCTAATTTTCCTGTTCGGGATGGCGCTGACCGGTATCATTGTGACGGTATCGCAAACCGGCCCGATGTTTGCCCAGAAACGAATTGGCTTTGATTTCAGCAAGGTGAACCCGCTGACAGGCTTCAAACGGATGTTTTCGGGGCAAGGCGTGATGGAGTTCATCAAAGCCCTGATCAAGCTCCTGGTGGTGGGGTATGTCGCTTACGATTACCTGCTGAGCCGCTCAACGCAGTTGATTATGCTGGTCCAAATGCCATTTCTTTCGGGCATCGCCACCTGGCTTCAGTATGCAAGCGAGATGATCACCCGGGTGGCAGGCGTTTACCTGATTGCTGCCTTCGCAGATTACTTCTACCAGCGCCAGACTTTCATGAAATCTATGAAAATGTCGAAAGAAGAAATAAAAGAAGAATCCCGAAAAACGGAAGGCGATCCGCTCATCAAGGGCCGCATCCGCAACCAGCAGCGCCGCTTTGCCCGTATGCGCATGATGAGCAATGTCCAAAAAGCCGATGTTGTCATCACCAACCCTACCCATCTGGCCCTGGCAATCAAATATGACCAGACGAGCATGCTGGCTCCGAAAGTTTTGGCCAAAGGGGCCGATTTTGTGGCTTTACAGATCAAAAAAATCGCCGCCGAGCACAACGTGCCTGTGATTGAAAACAAACCACTGGCTCGCGGCCTATACAACGTGGTCGAAATTGACCAGGAAATTCCAGCCGAATTTTATGTTGCCATCGCCGAAATTCTGGCCTATGTCTATCAAACCAAGGGAAAAAATCAATGAGTAATGCTACTGCCCCAATTACAGATGGCCGCGCTTTTTCAAACAGCCTGGGTGTCTTAGCCCGTTCCAAGGATGCAATGCTGGCGCTGGTGCTGGTGCTGATCATCGGCATGATGATCGTGCCCATCCCGCCAATCCTGGTGGATCTGTTCGTAGCCCTCAATCTGGCCCTCTCTATCGGCATTATGCTGCTGACAATGTACATCGCCCGCCCGGTTGATTTCTCGGTCTTCCCCACCTTTTTGCTCCTGGTCACCCTCTTTCGGCTTGGCCTGAACATCTCCATCAGCCGGTTGATCTTGCTGCAGGGCGATGCAGGTAAAGTTGTTTCCACGTTTGGCAGCCTGGTGGTTGGCGGCAACTATGTGGTCGGTGTGGTCGTCTTCTTGATGCTGAACATCATTCAGTTTCTGGTCATCACAAACGGCGCCGGCCGCGTGGCTGAAGTGGCAGCCCGCTTTACTTTGGACGCCATGCCCGGTAAACAGCTCTCGATCGACGCAGATCTGAACGCAGGCATCATTGATGAAATCCAGGCCCGCCAGCGGCGCAAGGAAATTGCGGCAGAAGCAGATTTCTACGGCTCGATGGACGGTGCCAGCAAGTTTGTGCGCGGCGACGCCATCGCAGCCATCATCGTCATGCTGGTCAACATCCTCGGCGGGTTTGTCATCGGCATGCTCCAGCGCCAGATGACCGCAATGGACGCCCTGCAGAGCTACGTCCTGCTCACCATCGGCGCCGGCCTGGCTGTCCAGATCCCTGCCCTGATCATCTCAACCTCAGCCGGTTTGCTCGTGACCCGCTCAACTACAGAAGGCTCTCTGGGCGGCGACCTGATTGGTCAGCTCGCCAATTTCAATGCCCTGATCCTGGGAGCTATCATCGTGGGCGCCATCTCTTTCATCCCCGGACTGCCAAAATTCCCCTTCTTGCTGATCAGCGGCCTGCTTGGCGCTGCGGGTTTCTACTTTCAACGGTCACAGAAAAAAGAAGAGCAGCAGGTCATCGAGGCAGCCCCAGCGGCGCTGCCAGCCTCAACCGAACCCGAAACCCCCCAGGATATGCTCGAGATGGTTGTTGCAGATCCGCTGGAACTGGAAATCGGTTATGCCATCATCCCGTTGATTGATGAAACCCAGCAGGACAACCTGCTGCGCCGGATCATCGGCATCCGCCGCCAGATTATGTCGGAGCTCGGTCTCGTCCTGCCCATCGTGCGTGTGCGCGATAATTTGCGCCTTTCGCCCCAGGCATACCGCATCAAAATTCGCCGTGAAGAAGTTGCCCAGGGTGAGCTAATGGTAGACCGGCACCTGGCTATTCCTGGCTCTGAGACCGAAGGCCAACTGCATGGAATCCCCACCACCGAACCTGCCTTCGGCCTGCCGGCCCTCTGGATCACAGATGCCGAGAAGGGGCGCGCCGAACTGCTGGGCTACACCGTGGTCAGCCCGCTTTCAGTCATCAGCACGCATCTAACCGAAATCGTGCGCACCTACGCAGGTGAAATGCTCACCCGCCAGATGGTGCACGAAATGATCTCTCAACTGCGTGCCAAAACCCCAGCTGCTGTGGATGGCGTCATCCCCGACATGCTTTCACTTGGCGATGTGCAGGCAGTTCTGCGCAATCTGCTGCGAGAGCGGATCCCGATTCGCGATCTGGGCGGCATCATCGAAGTTTTAGCCAACAATGCCGGAATCACCCGCAACCCCAATATTCTGGCAGAAGCAGTCCGCCAGACCCTGGCAAGGACAATCTCAAACCAATACCGCGACCAGGATGGCTATTTGCACGTTTTCACCCTGTCACCCCAGGTTGAAGGTCTGCTGCGCGAGTCGCTTGCACCGGCTGACAGCGGCGTCGGTTTTCACATTGACGCCGTTATGGCCCAATCGATGTTGAACCACACAGGCGAACAGATGGAAAAACTGGCTCAATCGGGCTATTTCCCCATTCTGCTCTGCCCGCGTGAGCTGCGCATGGCATTCCGCAAACTGATCGAGCAGTCGCTGCCCAACCTGGTTGTTTTGGCTTTCTCGGAAATCAGCGCAGGCACCAAAGTTAAATCTCACGGGATGGTGACAAACTAATGGACGCAAAAACCTATCGAGCTGCAAATACACAGACCGCTTTGGAAATGATCCAATCAGAACTGGGGCCCAGCGCAATGATCGTTTCTGTGCGCCAGGTACCCGGCGGCGCTCCCTGGGAAGTGTGGAAAGAAACCGAAGTAGAAGTTGTGGCGGTCCCTGGCAGCGATAGGCCTAAACCCAAACCCGCCAGCGCCCCAGCCCCGGCAAAAGTCCGCTCAGAAGAAGTTCAGATATTGATCGACCAGCTCGCCATGCGCCTGACCCAGGCAGCCGAGAAAAAGTCGATCCAGAACCAGGCCGCAAAGGCTGCCGCCCCCGCCGAAGATGCCCCGACCAAAAGCAAGGGTAAAACAGTTTCCCCGGCAGTTTTCCCGGTCCTCAGCCGGGGAGGTCATACGATCCAGCCCGAACGCAAACCTGAGGAGCCCAAAAGTAAACCGGCCCCTGCCCCAGAGCCCAAAACGGCAACACGAACCACGCCCAGAACCGAGGAAACCCTCGTTGAAACCGTCCGGCGGAGCGAGCCAAAGCCCCAGCCAACCCCCAGCGCTCAACCAGCCGCGGATCCAGGAGCGGCAAACGGGCTGCCCCCATCCCTGCGGGTGATTTATGATCGCCTCCTCAAACAGGGTATGGATAAAAACCTGATCAGCAAGACTCTTTCTTCCTGCGCCATGTCAATGAACCGCAGCGGGATGAGCGATGCAGGCAAAGTTCAAACCAATGTCCGCCGCCAGTTGGAAGCCCCAATCCGCTCACTGAAAGCCAATTCTGAACGCGCCATCTGCCTGATCGGCAGCAGCGGCAGTGGCAAGACCAGCATTTGCGCCAAACTGGCTGCCGCCAATAAAGAGCTGGGCAAGAAAGTGGTCTGGGTCTGCGCAGATACCATTCATACAGGCGCCATCGCCCTGGCACGAGCTTACACCGAAACCTTACAAATCCCCCTGCGGCTGGTCTACACCCCAGAAGAACTGGACCAGGTGATCAAAGCCGAAACCGATGCAGACCTGATTCTGGTTGATACTGCGGCGGTCAATCCCTGCAACCACAGCGAAGTGATTGAGCTGGGCGCCTACCTGACCGTTTTACCAGCCCGCACCACCTATCTGGTGACCCCGGCTACAGCCAAAGAAGCAGACTTGAACGAGGCTGCTGCTGCATTCGGGCCTTTCAACCTCAAAGGTGTTATCCTGACCAAACTGGATGAGACCAGTTTTTTCGGCTCGTTGTATAATTTCATCTACCGCAGTCATTTGCCGCTGGCCTATTTTTCAAGCGGGCGGCGGATCCTGGAAGATTTTCAGCCTGCCGATGCGCACACTTTCGTTAATATGATCATTGGGCAGGAGGAGTAACTGAATGACCGCTGCTGTTCCAAACCCGGCGCCGGCAAAGAAAAAAGCCGTCAAACCCAAAAAGAACAACAAAAAAAGGGGAAAGGGCCAGATCCCCGTAATGCAGGATGTGATTTTCACAATTTCCAGGCTGGTTGTTGTCATGGTTGGCATGGCTACCACGGGCATCTCACTGGTGGCTGGCGCAGATTTTTGGATGTCGGTCATGCGCGGCGCAGGCGCCATGTTCAGCATCGGGGTTCTATTATGGCTCATTTGCTGGCAGATTAATCATGACACCCTGGAAATGACTCGCGTAGAACTGATGACTGCCCTGGAAGAAGCTCGCAAAAAAGAAGCTGAAGAGCAGGAAAAAGCTGACGAAGCAAATATTGGGACCTTAGTGGAAACACAGGTGTAAGTGAAATATGGTAGACAAGCGCGATGATTTTGACTTGATTACTCGCTACGCAGGAAGCCACGACGCCGCTCTGCGCGACGAAATCATTGTGCGATTCATTCCCCTGGTTCATTTCGTTCTTGGTCGGCTGGGAATTTCACAAAGCATGAGCGCAGACTATGAAGATGCAGCCAGCCAGGGATTAATTGGTCTGATCGAGGCTCTCGATCGCTTCGACCCAAAATTTGGGACGCAGTTCAGCACCTATGCTACCGTGCGTATTCGAGGTAAAGTCCTCGATCATCTGCGCTCAATGGATTGGCTGTCACGCGGGGCTCGCCAACGGATTCATGCGGTTCAGAACGCGGTTACATCCTTGTGGGGCAGCCTGGGGCGCTCTCCAACCGATGATGAATTGGCATCCCATTTGAATCTCGATCTCAACCAGCTGCACCGCACAATGATTGAAGGCAGCCGGATGATCGTTTCTCTGGATATGATCTCGCAGAACAATGACGAAGAAGAGTCTCTCCACGAGGTTCTGATCGACCCCGACCAGGAAACCCCGGCGGACCTGTACGAAGAAGAGGAACTGCACAGCCGCCTGGTTGATGCCCTGGGAAGCCTTTCTGAAAGGGAACAACAAATTCTTTCGCTTTATTATTATGAAGAACTGACTTTCAAGGAAATTGGCGCAGTATTAGAAATTTCCGAGTCAAGAGTGTGCCAGCTGCACGGGCGAGCCATTATCAATTTGCGGGCAAACCTGAAGCAGTCCACCCATGAATCGTCAGCCTGAACCCCTATTTTGAGGTGACCTAATGTCGAAAATTACACCCACACTCTTGAATGACACACTCAACCTGATGCAGTTGGCGCGCGAAACCGCCCGGATGCAAGGTCAGGGCGCAAAGGCCGAACGCCTGCAGCCCGTGGTTGAGGGTTTGCGAAACATTGTCTCAAATGTTCAGGCGCCCGACAATACCAACCGCCCGCCGTCTGGCACGGGTGGGATTACCGGCCAGAGCGATTTCCAAACCCTGCTCAAAGTTGCTCAAAACGGCAGCACGAATTCGGCAGGGACAAATCCAATTCTGGCATCTTCGCCGCTGGAGCGCAACAACATTGTATCGGCCATGGGCTCTGGTGGAATGACGGATGTCGATATTGCCCGCCAGATGGGCATCACGCGCGATGAAGTACGGATGGTGCTCAGCCTGCAGCAGCGCCGTGCATATGGGACGGAGGTAGAAAAATGATCAAAGGTATTTACGCAGCCGCATCAGCCATGATGGTAAACATGAACCGCCAGGGCACCATTGCCCACAACGTAGCCAATTTGGACACCCCAGGGTTCAAAGATGTTATGCTCCCCATGGAAGATTTTCTCTATACAGGCGTTGCCCACCCACCCGGCCCCATGTCTGGCAGCCAGCGCCAGGCCTGGATCGGCAGCCTGGGTTTGGGCGTGGAGAGCCTTCCAGAACAGATTGACTTTTCTGGTGGAGCCTTCCGAGTGACAGACCAGCCTTTGGATTTCGCAATCCAGGGTGAGGGGTTCTTCCAGGTTGAAACCCCATCGGGTGTTCGCTATACGCGCGACGGTCGTTTTGACCGCGACCTGGATGGCAACCTGGTGACCATTGATGGTTATTTCGTTCTCGATAACAATGGCGCCCGGATCAATCTGCCCGAGGGTGATATCTCCTTTGCTGCCGACGGCACAATTTCAGTTGCAGGCACAGCAGCCGGGCAGATTGGGCTGGCTGCATTCACCAATCCTGAAACCGAGCTGGTGCGCGACATCCCCAATATGTTTGCGGCAGCTGGCGGGCCCACAGGCGACAACCCGGGTTTCATCCAACAGGGTGCGATTGAAATGTCGAACGGCAACGCCGCCAACCTGATGACCCAAATGGTTTCCGTAACCCGTGCTTATGAGGCCGCTCAACGCCTGGTTCAGGTGCAAGACGAGTTACTGGGCAGGTCAATCGCCAGCCTGGGCAATTTCAACGCCTGATGAGATAAAGGAGTCAAGATGGGATTTTCACTTAACCAAATTCTGAATATATCTCGCAGTGGGATGATTGCCCGTCTGTTGGACCTGGATGTTACCAGCAACAACATGGCAAACGCCAATACATCGGGCTACAAAAGTAACCGTTCAAATTTCCAGGAACTGCTGGACAAAGAGCGCTTCACAGGCACCCAGTTGGTTGCCACCCAGCGCTCCAATTTGCAGGGAGCAATTGCCATATCCCCCAACTCCTGGGATCTGGCAGTTGAAGGTCCGGGTTATTTTGGGATCACCTTACCCGATGGACAAACAGCCTATACCCGCGACGGTCACTTCAATCTGGATTCCAACCGACAGCTGGTGGATGCCGCCGGGCATAAGGTCATCTGGCAGGGTCAAATTCCTCAGGACGCTCAGGAATTCCATGTCAACCCAGATGGCACGATTATGGCACGCCAGGACACCACCTGGACCCAGGTCGGCACAATCCAGCTCTACCGGTTTCCAAACCCAAATGGCTTAAACAGCTACAGTCAGAACATGGTGATGGAAACCGCTGTTTCCGGCGCCCCGGTTGCCGGTGCCCCAGACAGCGACAATTATGGGCGGATCGTTGGCGGCGCCCTCGAGGCATCGAATGTCAATATATCCAACGAAATGACCCAGCTAATTTCTGTACAAAGATCATTCTCATTGTCCCTGCGTACTTTCCAATCAACTGACCAGATGATTTCTCAAGCAATTCACATGAGAGGATAAAGTTTTGAGGTATACTGCCGATAAGAGGTATACCATCACACCTTATCCAATTGAATTGCCTGACATCTCTGGAGGCGAACTATGAAAATAAACAAGAGCCAAATCGATCAACTTTCCCAGCACAATGCGGCTGCAGCAGAAAATTCTGCGGCGGTAGATAAAACGCAGCGTGTGACCGAAGAAGCTCGGACCGATCGTTTAGCTGGCAAGGATCGTGCGTCAGTTTCTGACAAAGCGCGCGAACTGGCCAAAGCCCGTTCATTAATGGAAGAAACTCCCGATGTGCGCGCCGAAAAAGTCGACGCACTTCGAGAGCAAGTTGCGACAGGAAATTACCAACCACCGCTTGATGCAATTGCGCGCCAGATTGCGGCGCGCATGCGAGAAAGCTAGGCAAGTAGGCTGCGCCTAAAGGCGCTATTGGAGGTGTGATGATGGTGGAAAATTTACAAGGTTCGGGAGAACCGCTTGAAGAAATGCTCGTCCAACAGTTCAAACTGTGTCAGTCTTTACACAGCCTGACAAGAGACGAGCGAATTGCATTAACCAAGCAGGATATCGCTGCTTTGGCCAGCCTTGCTGAGCAAAAAGAGGCCCTCCTCGACCGGATGGGCCAGGTTGAAGAGCAGCGGCGGGTCTCTGTCCAGGAAGTGGCATTTCAGGCTGGCCTGCGCCTGGAAACCCCAACCATTGCCGATGTTATCCCGATTTTGCCTCCCTCGCAGGCTGGGCGTGTTGCCAACCTGCGCGAAGGCATTTTGGCCATCTCACAGGAAATTCGAGATCTGACCGGCGGTAACCATGCCCTGATCATGTTGGGGTTGGAACGAATTGATGCACTCCAAACATTCTTATTGGATCTTTATCGGCCTACCATAACCTACCAGCGTCCGGGGTCATTTCAGCAAAACAAAATGCCTGAATTGTCTCTGGATGTAGACCATTCCCGATGAAGGCAAAGGAAACCCATGTCTAATCTATTTGCGGGAATCAACCTTGCTCTGAATGCCATTATGGCCCACCAGCAGTCCATGCAGGTGATTGAACATAACGTGGCAAACGCAAATACACCTGGATACCACCGCCAGGAAGCAGTTTTGACTGCGGGGATTCCCTATCCTGCCGCTGGCATGAGCCGCGGGATCATGCCCGGGCAGATGGGAAGCGGTATCAACGTTGACCGTATCCGCCGCTTCAATATTGATTATTTTGACGGGCGCTTTCGGCGTGAATTGGGTGAAAGCAAACGTTGGACGACCCAAAGTGAGGTTCTTTCACAGGTGGAGGCCGCCATGGCCGAAACCTCCAGCGACGGCCTGACCACCAAGCTGGATGCTTTCTGGAAGGGCTGGCAATCCTTGAGCAGCGATCCGGCCAACCAAGCCTATCGCAGCGACCTGCTGGCCCGCTCCAAAGACCTGACAGATGGATTCAACAGCCGCGCCGAAGGCCTGATGGCCATTCGCAAAGACCAGGATATGGGCGTTAAACAACGGGTGGAAGAAGTAAACAACCTGGCCTCCCAGGTAGCCCGGATCAACACAGAAATCGCCACGGTTAAATCGGTTGGCGACCAGCCCAACGACCTGTATGACAAACGGGATGCGATGATTGACCGCCTGGCCGAGCTGACTGGCGCGGTCTCCACCGTACAAGAAAATGGTGAGGCGATTGTTTCCGTCAGTGGGCATGTCCTGGTGGTCGGATCCTCCACCTCCACCCTGACCGCTGCGGCCAACCCGGCCAACGACAACCTGGTGGATGTATCCTGGAACGATGGCCAGGCCTTTACTGCCCCCAGCGGTGAAATGGCCGGCTTGCTGATCGCCCGCGATCAGACAATCCCCGGTCAGCTCAACAACCTCAACACCCTGGCCCTGGAGATCTCCAACCAGGTCAACACCGTGCACCGCGCCGGTTTTGGCCTGAACAATTCAACCAACGTCAACTTTTTTGAACCGTTCACGACAACCAACTATGCCCTGGAGTTTCGCCTGGGCAGCCAGATGAGCGACATCAACAATATCGCCGCCGCTACAGCCATTGACTCACCCGGCGATGGCAATCAGGCCACCAAAATGGCCGACCTGCGCATGGCTACCGTGATGAACGGCAACACCTCCACAATCAACCAATACCTGATCCGTTCTGTCGCCGACCTGGGTATTGCCATCAACACAGCCAACACCCGCGCCCGGGACCGTGATTTTGTTATGAAATCGCTGCAGACAATTGACGAAGCCACCTCTGGTGTTTCGTTGGATGAAGAAGCAGCCAACCTCGTCAAATCTCAGCGAGCCTTCCAGGCTGCACAGCAGTTGATGACGGCCTTTGACGATATGCTGAACCGGGTCATTAATGGTCTTGGAACGGGCGGCCGCTAAACAGGAGCAAGATTATGCGCGTCACACAACGAATGATGTCTGATAATATGGTCAATTATTTGAACGATAACCGTGAAATGTTGGCAAAAGTACAAGAGCAAATTGCCTCAAACAAACAGTTTGTGCGCGCCTCCGACAATCCCTCCGCTGCTGCCGCCTCGCTGACCCTGCGCTCCAGCATTGAAATTAACCAGGGCTACCTGGATTCGGCGCATGTCGCAATGGATTGGATGACTGCCTCCGATTTCGCTGTTCAGCAGATGGATTCGTTGGGCCTGCGCTCCAACACGCTGGTGCTGAACGGCGTCAACGACACCCATTCACTGGATGAGCGCCGGGCTGTGGCAACTGAGTTGAACGAAATTCTTAAACAAGCCATTGACCTGGGCAACACCTCGCATAATGATAACTTCATCTTTGGCGGGTTTAAAACAACCACCAAACCTTTTACGGGTGTGGATACCGACGTGCCGCCGGATGGGATGTCCAATCAGGTTACATATAACGGCGATGCTGGTACAATTATCCGTACACTTAGCCCAGGGCAGCAAATCACCCTGAATATCAACGGCAATGACAGTTTCATGGGCTTTTTCAATGCTCTGATCGAAGCTCGGGATGCAATGCTCAGCAACGACACGCCCCGCATTGTGGCATCCATGACCCCGCTCAAAAATGCCATCAACACTGCCTCCATGGCAGGTGTGATGAACGGCGCCCGGCAAAACGAAGTCACCAAAATGATTGACCGCACGACCAGCGCTCAACTGGAACTGAAAGCCCTGTTGTCGCAAAAAGAGGATATCAACCTGGCCGAAGCAATCACCCAGTTGAACCAACAAGAGAGTGTTTATCAGTCTGTTTTACAAGTGAGCAAAAGAGCGATTTCTACCATGAGCCTGTTTGATGTACTTGGCTAAAAATAAGGAAGTCCTATGTTAGTACTTACCCGGCGTCTTGATGAAAGTTTGGTGATCAATGACAATATCGTCATCACGATCCTGGCGGTCGATGGCGATAAAGTAAAAATTGGTGTCAGCGCGCCGCGTGAAGTTCCGATTTTACGTCAGGAACTGTGGAGCGCCATGCGCGAGCAAAAGCAAATTGCCGAACAACTGGCGAAAGGCGCAGTGCCCGATGGGTTTGAAGAACTGCGCAACTTCCTGGCTGAGCAAATAAAATCCGAACCTTCAACGGAAGAATCGCCCACCAAACCGTAACCCGCAGCCCATATGGCAGATAATCCGCCTCAACCTCAAACAAATCGCCTCGGGCAGCTCATCCTGATTGCCCTGATCATTGGAGCAGGCGTGTGGGCGTTTATGGCGATCAGCCAGTGGGCGCTGCGCAGCAGGAATGGGCAGCACTCCATCACCTTGCGGGTCGAAGGGACAGCCTCGCTCGCCGTCGTAACCTATACGCAGGAAAACGGAGTTTCCACCAAACCTGCCGAAGTGCGCATTCCCTGGGAGAAAACACTCTCCTATAAACCGGGCACAATTGTGGTCATCACCGCTGCAAACCCCATGCAGATGGGCAGCTTGACTTGCATCATGCGCCTGGACCGTCAAAGCTGGAAAAAAGACACTGCCAATTCTCCCCTCGATAAAATTTCCTGCGCAGGTATGTCTCCCTGACACCGTCACCCATCATGCCTTTAAAGTCAATTCTCGACGCCCTTTACAGCGCCCATAACAAAATCGATTACAGTCTGCGCCAGGCTGTGCATTGGTCACGCCCTGGTCTGCGGCTCAGCAACCAATCAAAACAGAACCTTTTTTCTGGACTTCCAGGTCAAAGTCAAAGCGCTGCCCGCCAATCTGCAGCAGTGCTGCTGCAGCAGTATCAATTGGAAGCCATCTATAACCACAGCTCGCAGGATAACTACTGCGAGAATTTGTTTTATCTGGATCTTCTGGTGCAGGCCTTCTCCCGCAGCCAGATCAGCCTGCCAGATCCCGTACAGGTGGTAGATATCGGCCCATCCTCCTGGTTCTACGTTCGAGCCTTGCACCAGTTCCTCAGACTGTGGAACTCGCCCACCGGTCGGAAAGTTGAACTGGTTGGTTACGAGGCAGATCCATACCGGGTCTATGCCAATTGGCATTCCCGTTATGACCATGCCCTGGCATACACAGCCAATCTGAGCGGTACCAGCTATATCCCAGAGCCTTTCAAGCCGATCCGGCAAAACTGGGACGCAGCCCTGCTTTTCTTTCCATTTGTCTTTCTGAAAGATCACCTCGAATGGGGACTGCCGCAAGATTCGCATAACCCGCAAAAGTTGCTGGAACAGGCCTGGGACAGTCTCCGGCCCGGCGGCATACTGCTGGTTGTGAACCAGGGGCAGGAAGAAGCCCAGGCCCAACAAAAAATGCTGGCCTCCGCCAATATCCATGTTATAGAATCGTTCGAATTTCAATCGCTGTTCTACCGCTATTCGCTGCCCAGGTATGTGCATGTCGCGGCACGCTGACCCGGCTGAGATTGCCAGGCGGGCTCAGGAACTGGCGGTTGAACTGGTGGAGCTTTTTGGCCCCCGCCCGGCTGGCGGTCCGGCTGAAAATGAAGCCCGCCGCTGGATTGCCCAACAGCTCAGCCGCTGGAATTATCAGACACAGTTCCAACCAGTTTGTTTTCCGCCGTTTCCCCAAACCACATACACCATCCCGCTTGCGGGGATTCTGCTGGCAGTTTGTGCCTGGCTGATCGCTCCGCTTCCCTTTCTGCCTCTTCTGGCGCCTTTGGGGTTCTATTTATTGCCTTACCTGCTGCGCCAGGAGGTTAAACGGCGGGCAAGTACAGCTTCCAGCGAAAATCTCTTTGCAGTCCCCGGGCAATCGGATTCTGCCCAGCGCCTGCTGCTGGTGGCGCATCTCGACAGTGCCCCTGCCCGCAGCATGCCGCACACGGCACTGCAGTTGTACAGCCGGTCCCTGGATCTGGCACAGCGGGCGGCATTCACCATTGCGGCTGGTGGGTTACTCCATCTGCTCGGGATCCAGCTGCCGGCTGCTTTGCTGGTGGGATTTGGGGTTTTTGGCGCCCTTAGCGGCGGCTGGCTGGCCGTGGGCGAGCTTTGGAGCCATAAGACCCATCCGGGTGTCTTTTCGCCTGGTGGCAATGACAATGCCTCTGGGGTTGGGGTTGTGCTTGCTCTGGCTGAACATTTTTCTACCAGCCCCGGGTTGAATCTCAACCTGGAGGTGCTGATTACAACTGCCGAAGAAACCGGCATGCAGGGCGCCCAAACATTTGTCAAAACCCTGGAACCGGACAGGCCTTTGCAGGTCTTATGCTTCGACACAGTTGGCTGCGGCGGCGACTTACGCTACGCAGTTCGGGATGGCACCTGGAATTCCCTGCGCTTTAGCCGGCAAATGAACACCTGGATCAGCCAGTCTATACCAGAAAGCAAACCACTCTGGTATATCGAAAAAAGCGGCGACCATGCTCCTTTTGCGGAAACGGGTTTCCCCACAGCGGCAGTTCAGGTTACGGGCAGCTCTGCAGCCGATCTGCGCTACCATACTGAGGCAGACAGCACCGTTTACCTGGAACCGAAATCTCTCAGCCTGGCTGTCAGCGCAGCGCTGGCTGTCATCAAGCAGCTTGAGAACTTAGAGAACCCCAATTCGGGTTAATTCGAAAAGAGGTTATTTTGGGTGTTTTTTGGGTGGCTACGCCACCCAAAAAACACCCAAAAATTTCTTAGGCGTGACGGCATTCGGAAAAGACCGTCACTAAAGTTTTGCAGATTTCAGCCGATAATAGACCTATGAACGTATCTGGTGCAAGCTCACTTTCTGATGGTCTGGCAATTCTGGCTACCAATATGCAGAGCCAAAAGGTTCCGCAGCAGCTAGGGATTGCCATACTAAAGCAGATCCAAAACACGCAAGAAATGCAGGTCGAGGCGCTGGTCGGGATGATTAGCAGCACTCCAGGCATGACCGCAGACGGCACAGGCCAAATTGTAAATGTAGCCGCCTGAGTCTTAAGACTGGTAGATATTCACTTTCTCGATCGACATCCCGGGTCTTGCCATCAACGAAAAGATTTGGATCAGCATGGGACGGGTAACAGTGGTCATTTTCTTAACCAGAATGATCCCTTTGTTATCAATAATATCCTGGGCTAAGATCATCCCTACTTCCAAATCTTCAGTGTTGATTGTCTCAACAACCCCTTGATGACTGAGTTCCTGCTCCTGCTCCATCTTCTTGATCGCCTCGAGGATTTCGGGGCGGTATTTTTTTCGGCTGGAAGCCATCTGGTCCAGGGCTGTCTCAGGCGCCATCCCCTGTTCGAGTAAGTTGTCATATTCAACACAGGTGCTGATGAGATGCGAGCCATAGTCCACCAGGTATTTTTCGCTGTGGTCATTCTCAAGGTAAAGATCATCCACCGAGCGGCCCTGACCCTCGATAATTTGCGAGATGACCTCAAGCCGGGGAATCTTTGAGATCAACTTGCGCGCTGCAAAAGGATGCATTGAATACAGCAGCTGTTCGTGCGAAGTGAGCGGCTTAAGGCTTTTTAGCTTATCAAGCATGGCCGGCGGAAAAATAATCCAGCCCAACTGCGATAAAGAAGCAGATAATTCATACTGCCAGGCGTTTTCAAGCTGCAAATATTGATTAATAAAGCTGACGAGCTTGCGAATCCGAATGGCCTTCCCATAGGCCTTGGAATTGACAATGGCAAGCATTTCAATCATCATATTGATACTGCCAACCAGCGTCTTTTCCAGCAGCACTTTTTCTGCCATCACCAGTTGGTATTGTTTAAGGGCCGTCTCCAGTGAAGATACCAAAAGATCATGTGAACATGGTTTTGTCAGAAAACGAAAGATCTGGCCCTCATTGACCGCCTGAATTGCAATCTGGAGTTCTGCATTTCCGGTTAACATCATCCGGACCGTATTGGGCGAAACCTGGCGAACCTGTTCTAAAAATTCGATCCCATTCATATGCGGCATGCGAAAATCTGACATGACCACCGCATAAGGGGTCTTTCCTGCAAGCATCCGCAGACCCTCTGCGCCGCTCTGCGCAATATCGATTTGAGAAAAGTTCATGCCCAATTCTCTTTGCAGAGATTCAAGGATGAGAATTTCGTCGTCAACAAGAAGAATAGATTCTGTCATAGTTACCTCAATTTAATCGGATCGTACAGAAATGCTTCCATGGCGTGACCTGGTATCATAATTCACCGTCAGTTCGGGATAAGAGATTTTTGGGGACAGATTATTCACTGATGGCTGATACTTTTTGGCGCAAAGGCAGGCGAATGAGAAAAGTTGTCCCGGCGCCAGGTTTTGATTGGCAGGATATCTCACCTTGATGCTTATTAACAATGATATTGTGCGAGATGGACAAACCCTGCCCGGTGCCTTTACCAATGTCTTTGGTGGTAAAAAATGGGTCATAGATGCGGTTAAGCACACTGTCGGGGATACCGCAGCCCGTATCAGAAATTCGAATATCCACCCAGGGCTCATTCAGAGAAGTCTCGATCCGGATAATCCCTTTTTCGAGCGGGTCTTCGCCCACCACGTCCCGAATTGCATCCACTGCATTGACAAGAATATTCAAGAAGCACTGGTTCAGCTCCGCTGGTAAACATTCCACCAGCGGCAGATCGGGCGAAAGGCTCATCTCCAATTCGGCGACATGTTTCCAGGCATTGCGGGTAACCTCAATCGTACTTTGCAGGGCGTGGTTAATATCGGTTGGTGTTTTACTTTGACCCCCAGGGTGAGAAAATTCACGCATTGCCTGAACAATATGAGAAATCCGCTGCGTGCCCTCCAAAGACTGCTCCATGGCCTTCGGGTATTCTCTCAGTACATAATCCAGTTCATTCTGTGGAACCTGCGTGCGAATGCGCAGCGCCAGATCAGGCGCAAGGCGTGCGCTGCCATTTTGCAGTGCCTGGCGCAGTTCGCCGTACAGGTTGATCAATTTTTTAAGAACCGCAAAGCGAGAATTTAAGAACACCAGATTGCTGTTCACAAACTGGGTAGGTGTATTAATCTCATGGGCAATTCCTGCGGCCAGTTGGCCAATCGCCTCCAATTTTTGGGCCTGAACCAACTGCTGCTCCATAATCCTGCGCTTGGTAATATCTGACCCCAAAAGCAGTGCGCCGCTGTCGCCAGAGCTGATATCGGTCAAAGGGGTGACTGTAAAGCCTATGATCCGCTCGTCATGCTCCGGGTATTGGACAACGATATCGTCCAGGCGAATGTTTTGCTGGCTGATCTTGCACTCGCCAATTTTCTGCATCAGAATGGCACAATCCCAATGAATGGTCAGCTCATCCAGCCGCTTGCCCAGGGTTTGTTCTGATTCTAGCTCAAAAATACCGGCTGCAGTATCATTCCAAAAGGTGACAACCCCGCTGGCATTGACCACGATCAAAATCGACTTAATCGCCAGAAGAAGCTGGCGATTTTCATTGTACATCCTGCGCAGCGCGGCCTCAGCGGCTTTGCGGCTGGTGATATCACGTACAAACGAGGTCATAAAAAAGCCGTCTCGGGTGCTCCAGGATGAGAAATTCAGTTCGGCCGGGAATTGTTCGCCATTTTTTCGCTCTCCCATAGCCTCAATCACCAGTGATGCATCGGGGCCTATTTTGGGCCCAGCTTCCTCACGCATGGCTTGCTTATGGAGATCGACAAAGCCGGAAGGTATAATCATCGTGAGCTGCTGTCCAATAATTTCATCCAGCTTGAAACCAAAAATGTTCTCTGCCCCCTTATTCCAGGCGACGATCTCCATTTTTTGGTTAATGGTGACAATCCCATCTTTGGCTGTTTCGGAAACAGACCGGTAGCGTTCTTCACTTTCCTGTAAAAACTGCTGGATCAATCTTCTTTCGGCAATTTCTGCCAGCAATGTTTCGTTGGCTTCAGCCAGTTGGGCGGTCCGCTCCTGCACACGCAGTTCAAGCTCGGTATGCGCCAGTTCCAACTGCTCGGCAGCATTCACCTGCTCGGTAATGTCCTGCACAGCCCCAATTCCGGTAACCACCCGCTGTTCCGATTCGCTCCAGAGTGGGCGGGCAATATGGCGGATATGCCGAATTTCAAGGTTTTTGGTCACAATCCGGAACGTATTGGTATAGGATTGGTTGGCACGCCAGGCCCGTTCGATCCTATCAAATTCGTACCGATCTTCGGGGTGAACAAGATCAGGGATCGATGAGCTTGGCCAGGCCAGCATTTCTTCGCGGGTGAACCCTGTAATCCGGAAGACGGCATCTGTCACCCAAATAATGGCACTGGAATTATCCAGTTCAATATTCATGGCATAGGCAAAATCCGAAGTCATATCCGAGACAACCCGGAAACGCGCTTCCGACTCAAACAATGCTGACTGAACGTTATGGCGGTCAATAGCCACAGCTACCTGATTGGAAACAAAATTTAAAATATCCTGCTCTTTTTCGGTGTATTGGGTCAGCAGGCTCTGGTCATAATATTGAATCGCCATCATACCCAGCGTTTTTCCGCTGGCGATTTTCAACGGAACGCCCAACCAGTTGTACGAAAGAGCTCCAGACACCGTGATTATATTTTCCGAATTTAGCTGATGTCTTTTTTCTCTGTTGAGCAGAAGAGGCTGCCCACTCCGGATGACATAGTCTGTCAGACTGTTTTCGAGGCGGTGCGGCTCTGGGGACGCATCGTTCTCATCTACAAAATAGGGAAAACTCACCAGATCTGTTTGTTCGTCATACAATGCAATATACAAATTCTGGGCAGGGATTAACCCGGCAACAATTTGGTGAATGGTCACAAAAAGGTCATTCAGACTGGTGGGATTATGTGATGCCTCTGAAATATGATACAAAGCCGATTCCAGTTTTTCAGCCTGGGTGCGCTCATCCATTTCATGCTGCAGGCTGGCATAAGTCCAGGCATTCTTGAGTGCTGCTGAGGATAAAGCCGAAAAGGTTTCGGCCAACTGTACCTCTTCCAGGCTAAAACTGCCCAAATCCCGCTCCAAACACAGCCCGCCCAACAACACATCTCCTGAGAGAAAAGGAAGAATAAGATAATCCTGCTCGAAGGGCTGCTCTTGCAATTCTCCCTGGGGAAATGTCTGGACTTCATACGAACATACCAGGCAGCGCTTTTGCTCTACGGATCGAATAACCATTTTTCGATGCAATGAGTTTGCGAAAATCCTCTGGCCCTGGTCCAGGGTCTTTTCAGATACGATAATCCTATTTCCCGGCTCAATTAATTCATCTGGGAAAAAAGCGAAATGGGCTACTGAAAAGAGATCCAGAGCGGTTTTACAAATCAGATCCAGCACCACATCCACCAACAACGTAGAACTTAATTGGCGCGCAAAAGTGATCAATTGGATTTGCTGGGTGTTCTTGCGTTGTATATCCTGTTCTGCTTTTTTGTGAACCAGAGCGTTTGAAACAATTTCGGCGACAGTCTTAATCTGCAGGATCTCATACTCCTGCAAAACTCTGTTTGGGCTCTCACTGGCAAACCCTATACAACCGAAAACCGTTTTTTCATGCGCCAGTGCTAAGACGAGCACTGATTTGAAATCCTGCCTGAGTAATTCTTCTTTTTCGGAAAGTGCAGCCGGTTGAATTTCATTTACATTAGGGATAAAAATGTAGCTCAGGTAAGACAGCTTTTCGGCCAGGGTCGGAAACTTATTCAGTTGAATAACCGGCAAAATCAAATCAGAAGTCGAATCATTGCGCGCCAGCCACTTATGGGTGTTCAGCATGCTTTTCTTATCTGGCGAATTCATATAGACAAAACAGCGCTCTGCGCCTATGAATTCGCCGACAATTTTCAGGCAGCGTTCAATTTCAGCGTCAATTTCATTCAACTGCATGTTAATAAAGCCAGCAGATAGATCTGCAACGATTTTCTCCAACTCAAGATGGCTGCGGAGCCGGTCGCCGGTCATTTCGAGCTCTGCCACGCTCTGACTGAGCAAGACATTGGTCTTTTCTTGTTCTTGGGTTCGCAGCACGATCTGATCCGCCAGAACCTTCTCCCGATCTTTCTCCAAAGATTCGCGGTGCACAGCCAGAAGCAGAGCAATGATCGAGAAGGTCACCAGCAGTATAAAAGGCATTTCAAAAACAACCTGATACGAATCAGGGCGCCAGATCGCAGGAACGATCAGTACTGAAGCAAGCGTAATCCCAATCCAGACGACCGATTTTCTAATGGAAAAGAAAATACTGCTTAAGAAAATGGGCAGAACAGCATAATAAATAAAGCCATAATTCGTTTCAGGATCCGAAAAATAGGAAATATCCAAAACGCTGATCAGGGTAACAAAAATCGTCAGCTCGCCCGCCATTGAATAATAGCGTGTCCGGCTAAGACCATAAGCAACCACCAGCACAGCAGAGCATATCAGTGTAAATTGATAGCCTGTATACGGATCCGCAGGCGTATTATAGGCAAAATAGGAAAACAATTCGATCAACCAGGCAACAGACAACAGCACAATCAGGGTAATCGAAAGAAATTGAGCCTGCCGGCGCTGGGCTGGTTCATGAATAGCCTTCGAAGGGGAAATCAGAAAATTCATTAGATGCATAAGGCCGCTTCTGAAAGTGACGGGAATAAAAGAAAGGGAATCAGGCCGAAACTGCACAGCCTGATATAGTATCGGCAATTTTTCTTAAATCTTTTGCGTTTCTTTTTCTTTTCTCAAAATGAATTGCCTTCGGCTAACAAAGTCTCGAGCTGGCCCCAAAAGGGGTTTGGGATATACCTGGTATGCTCAGGTCAGGCTGGCTGACTTCGCTCATCCATATAAGCACGGATGGTTGGTACAGCGATAAGCTTTTCTCTAAAGAAGTTATTCACAACATTTATAACTTCCGCTCGGGCAGCTTCAGCCTGCTCAGTCAGAGGCTGCCCACGCTGCTGGGTGCTCAGGTGATCACGCAGCCGTAAGAGCAGGCGCACAATCTCTGCTTCCTCATCCCCTTCCAATGCCCGCACCACCGCCAACACCAGTTGGTCACATTGGGCTAAAAGCTGCTGGGTGGTAATACCGGAATCCGGCTGGCTGCAGTCATCAATCGTCCGGATCAAAGACCAAACCTGATACAAAACTGTGGTTGGCTCATCAAACAGCTCACGCAGGAAGGCTGCTTCCTCATATCTGCCGACCAATCGGAAAACATTGTACATTCGCTTGGCAGCTTTACCGTAGTTCAAATCCCGGGTCAGGTATTTATTTACTTCCTTTTCAAGTTGATGCACATACGAATCGAGCGCATCCGCTGAGACATGACTGGCAAGCTTTGAAAAGATCGGGATCGATTCGGAATCCAGATAGATCTCCTGGAAATAGGGATCCAGATAGCCATCCAGGGGAGTTATCGAACCATCGGGGGCTTCCCAGGTCACATCGAGCATATTACTGGCGTTCGCCAATTGTTTCCGCACCGGATCAGCAATCACCCAGTCCAATTTACACCAACCAGGCTGCTGGGCTACACCTTCCCAGGAGACTGTAATTAGCGCTCCATCCAGCTGCTCTGCCTCGAAATAGCCCTGGCGCGCCTCCTCGGCCTTCCAGGAAACAAATGCCCCAGCCTTGCACTTTTTACCGTCACGCACCAGATCGAATGGATAATTCCCGAACTTAATTTCAATCAACTGATAAATATCCCCGCGCATGGTCTGCACTGCTTTCTGGCGCATAATTCGCGCCAGGATGCTGCAGGCTTCGGCCCGCGATTCGGCTTTAATATTTACCCGTTCAAAGTAGTCACAGTCGCCCGGATAACTCTGAATTTTGGATTGGGCCGCAGAACCAGAAAGCGCCAGCGCGGTCTCAACCACACCGGGTTCATTCGTAAATTCCACAATCCTGCCAACCTGCCTGAAAAACGCAAGATCCTGGGTGCTGAAGTCGAGCATCGAAACCCGATGCCCAAATGTGCCGCTTTGTATATCCACAACCAGATCCTGATTGGCGGTTCTGGAGGTGGCTACCGCAGTCAGCCAATGCAAGGCTTCATCAGAATCGATTTCCACGCCCAGTCGGCGGGCAGAGGCAACGATTCGGTCAAGGTCAGCCGAGGGATCAGAATTTTCAGTCATTACCTGTTTACTCCTGCTTTCTGAGGTTATTTGATAGGATGATTCGCAAGAAGCATTTCAAATATTTTTGCCTGTTCGACTGCGTCCTCCAGAGCATTGTGGGAAAGCACATTCAAACCGGAATAGTTCTGACGAATATGGCGCATTGAAGTTTCATGAAAACTGACCCCGCTCAAACCCATGTAGTAAGCCTTGATATCCAGAGCGGCATGTCCAAAGGGGTTGAAACCCAGATAACGATGAAAATAGTCTGCCGTAAACATCCAGTCGAAAACAGCATTAAAGGCCACAAAGATCGGTTTTTGCCCGCCGGCTGTCAGATTAACCCAATCGGCAAACTGCTGTAAAGCACGGGCGGGTTCAAGGCCGGTTTCCGCTAATTTTTCCAGGGACAGATGGCAAATCGCCAGAGCTTCTGGTACAAAGGCCGTTCGATCTGGTTTCAATTCCACATAAAACGACTGACGCGGCTCACCAATTGTGCAAGCGCCAATCGAAAGCAGCGCATACTGGCTGGGATTTGGCCCTGCCGTTTCGACATCCACTGAAATGAAAATCTCTTTCAAATTGCTCATACATCAGATTATAGTACCTTCTCAAGAAAGCGACCACAAGGCGCCTTTCTTACAGTCGGGGTTTGGGGTGTTTGTTGCGGGCTACCGCCCGCAACAAACACCCCAAATTCATCTTTTCGATATGTTGGCGGCAGGGTTTTCAGACTTTAAGAAAAGCCTGGCGGCCACAAGATACACCCTTGCAAAATCCGAAAGCTGGTCGTATAATTAAGCCAACTTAACGAATCCAAGGATTTAACAATCATGACATCGAAATCATTTTCGGAAGTCTTATACGATTGGGTTGATGTATTCATGCATCGTTCATTTCGAGATTTTAAGCGATTTATGGAGGAAAACGATCTATCGCCGACTCAGGTTAACGCTTTGATGCGCCTGCATCATGGAAAGGAATGCGGTGTATCAGAAATTGCCACCCACCTGGGCATAACCAATGCGGCCGCCAGCCAGATGGTGGAACGCCTGGTGAAGGCTGGGCTGTTGTACCGCATGGAGGAACCGCTGGATCGCCGGGTTAAAACCCTCTCACTAACCCCCGCAGGACGCGACCTGGTTGAGCGCAGTGTCGATGCGCGCAAATGTTGGATGGAATCGCTTACGGAAGAACTATCGAGCGACCAGCAGGAAAATATTGCCCAGGCGTTGATCATGCTCACCGAAGCAGCCCGCCGGCTGGAAGATGTCCGGAGCTGAAAGAAATTATGTATCATCTCAACAAAGTGGGGTGTTGAGTGTTTTTTTGTGGGCGAAGCCCACAAAAAACACCCAACTTCCCCCGCTTATTGAGATGATACGAAATTATTCATTATTGGAAAGGAAAATTATCGTGAATGCAAACCCCAAAAAACGCCCAGGAGGGCGTCCGAACGCTGGCGGACCAAAGATCCAGCGCGAAACGATCGGGCGAGCGCTAAAATATCTCACTCGCTACCGGTCACAGGCTATCCTGCCGTATATTTTTCTGCTGATCGCCACCCTGTCCCAACTGGCAGTACCCAGGATGGTGCGCAATGTTATTGATGCTGTGACCAACAGCGTCATTTCAAAAACCATGCTCGATCAGATCGCCAAAATCCCGGTGTTGTTTGTCAACCAGGCCCTGCCGAATATCCTTGAATTTCTGAAGCTGCCTGCGGATTGGAGCCTGGACCAGGTAACTCAGCATCTCCAGCAAAAGGTAGACAGCGCTCCAAATGACATCCTGGTTGCGGGGATCCTGATCGTGGGCTTTGCCTCACTGCGCGGCCTGTTCGCCTTCCTGCAAACCTATTGGGGTGAACGAAATTCACAAAGTGTGGCCTTTGACCTGCGGAATGAGCTTTACGCCCAGGTCCAGCGGCTGTCATTCTCTTACCACGACCGCACCCAAACCGGTCAGTTGATGATTCGCGCTACCGATGATGTGGAAAAAGTGCGTTTATTCTTGGGGCAGGGCTTGCTGCAGCTTGTCGGCGCAGTTGTGCTCCTGGCTGGCACATTGATTTTGTTGTTCTCAACCAACGTGACCCTGGCATGGGCTTCACTCTGGATCCTGCCGGTGGCTCTGGCGCTGTTCGTTGTTTTTGGGGCTGTCAGCCAGCCTCTCTTTGCCAAAGTCCAGCAAAAGTTGTCCGAAATCAACACCATCTTGCAGGAGAATTTGGCCGGCATCAAGGTCATCAAGGCCTTCACTCGCGAAAAAAGTGAGCAGAATAAGTTCAGGGTCTCTTCCAAAGAATTTATGGATCAACAGATCTTCATTTCACGTCTGTTCACCTTTCTCTTTCCTTTCACCTTTCTGGTGGCCAACCTGGGGCAGGCCTCGGTTTTATATTTTGGCGGGCAGGAGATCATTCGCGGTGCCCTGACATTGGGCGAATGGCAGGAATTCAGTTTGTACCTGATTTACCTCTTCTTCCCAATTGCCCAATTCGGGTTCATCATAACCCAGTTTGGACAGGCCGCCGCTTCTGCACAGCGCATCTTTGAAATTCTGGATGCCAAGAGCGATGTGACCGACAAACCAGACGCGGTTGTGCTTCCACCCGTTCAGGGCCATGTCAAATTCGAGAATGTGACCTTTCGCTACGTTGGCGATGGCGCGCCAGCCCTGAAAGATGTTGTTATCGAGGCTTTGCCCGGCCAGACCATTGCCCTGCTAGGCGCAACCGGTTCCGGTAAAACATCAATCATCAACTTGCTGCCGCGCTTTTATGACCCAACCGCCGGGCGGATCACGATTGATGGTTACGATCTGCGAGATGTCACGCTTGACAGCCTGCGCTCGCAAATCGGGATTGTGCTGCAAGAAACCACACTGTTCAGCGGCACGATTCGCGACAATATTGCCTTCGGCAAACCCGATGCAACCGATGAAGAAGTGGAAGTGGCGGCGCGCTCGGCGGCGGCCCATGAATTTATTCTGGAATTTCCAGAGGGCTACCAGACCCCGGTTGGCGAGCGCGGCGCCACCCTCAGCGGCGGGCAGAAACAACGCATCGCCATTGCCCGCGCTTTACTGCTCAACCCCCGCATCCTGGTCCTGGACGACTCCACCAGCAGCGTCGATTTTGCCACCGAGATGCATATCCGCCAGGCGCTGGACAAGTTGATGCAGGGGCGGACTTCATTTGTTATCGCCCAACGCATCACCACCGTTATGAATGCAGACCAGATTATCGTCCTGGATAAGGGCCAGGTGATGGCTCAGGGTAAACACAGCGAATTGCTTGAAGAAAGCGAAATTTACGCTGAAATTTATACATCCCAGCTCATCGGCGACGACGCCCAGAATACATCCTCCGAGACTCGCATTGTTGCCTGATCTCACGGTGATTCATAGTTCGTTTTTATTGGAGGTTCTTCATGTTTGGTAATCCAAATCAAATGTTTCAGCGGGAAACCAGCAAGCCCAAAAACACCAGCGATACGCTGCGCCGTTTTAGCAAATATCTGCTGCCCTGGTGGCCTGCGCTCGTTCTGGCCCTGGTGTTTGTGGTCATTTCAACCTGGGCTCAGGTAACCAACCCTGAGCTTAACGGGCAGCTTGTGGACTGCTACCTGACTCAGGCTGCAGCCAGCGCGTTTGGCGGCGCCGCACTCCCAGGCAACGCCGAAACCTCGGCCCAGTCAAACTGCTGGCTCTCTGAGGGCGTAGAACCCGAAGGGTTCACCCAAAAAGCGGTCAAAGCAATTTTTCTCTCTGGTGGCTTTAAGGCGCCAACCGAAACCCTGACCCAGGAAGAACGGGTCGCCGGCCTTGGGCGGTTGACCCTCTTGATCGTCGGTCTTTACCTGATCGGCGCCGTCCTGACCGGGCTGACCTTCTTTTCTGTGACCTGGGCCGGGCAGCATGTGCTGCGCGATCTGCGCATCCAGGTATTTGAGCACTTGCAGAACCTGCACATGGGCTTCCATGTGGAACATGAAGCCGGAGATTTGATGAGCCGGATCACCAATGACACCGAAACAATCGGCCAGGCGCTCAACTTCGCCCTTGTCAATGTGATCAGCGGCGGCTTGCTGTTGGTGTGGATTGCCTACAATATGATCACCAAAAGCATCCCCTTCGCACTGCTCAGCATGGCTGTAGCCCCAATTATGGCCATAGTGACCATTTGGTTCTCAACCCAGGCTCGAAAAGCCTTCCGCCAGACACGTCAATCAATTGGCAATGTCAACGCAGAACTGCAAGAAAGCATTTCAGCAGTGCGCGAAGTGCAGGCGTTCAATCGGGCAGAAGAAAATATCGAACAATTTCGGACCCTCAATGCCACAAACCGGGATGCCAATGTGCGCGCCGTGACCTTCACCAGTGCACTGGCGCCGACTTTGGAAGCTCTGGGATACGTCGCGTTGATGATCGTAACCACCGTTGGCGGGCTGCTCCTCTTGAAGGGCGATTCAATCATGGGCGCGGCGGTCTCTGTTGGGCTGGTAATCACATTTTTGGGTTATGTCCAGCGGTTTAACCAGCCCATCCAGCAAATCGCCATCCTTTGGACCAACATTCAAAGTGCTCTGGCCGGGGTTGAGCGCATTTTCTCCCTGTTGGATGAAAAGCCAGCCATCTTTGACGCACCCGGTGCAAAAACGCTGGAGACCATCCAGGGGCGGGTCGAATTCAAGAACGTCGCCGCCGAGTACGTAAAGGGCCAACAGGTTTTGTGCAACGTGAACTTCACTGCTGAACCCGGGCAAACGATCGCCATTGTTGGCCCAACCGGCGCCGGCAAGACGACCATCATCAACCTGCTGCCCCGCTTCTATGACGTTACCGCCGGATCGCTGCTGATCGATGGGGTGGATATCCGCTCGGTCACAGTGGAATCGCTGCGCAAACAAATCGGGATCGTGCTGCAAGACACCTTCCTGTTCAGCACAACTGTGATGGAAAACATCCGTTTTGGCCGCCCCAATGCCAGCGACGAAGAAGTGATCGCTTCCGCCCAATTGGCGCACGCCGACACCTTCATTGACCGTTTGCCAGATAAATACCAAACCGTACTGGGCGAGCGCGGCAGCGGTCTGTCGCAAGGCCAGCGCCAGCTTCTGGCAATCGCCCGGGCTGCCCTGGCGGACCCCCGGATTCTGGTTTTGGATGAGGCCACCTCCAGTGTGGACACCCGCACTGAGCGTCTGATCCAAAAAGCCCTGGAAAAGCTGCTCAAAGGCCGCACAAGCTTTGTGATTGCTCACCGCTTAAGCACCATCCGGAATGCCGATGTTGTTCTGGTGGTACGCGACGGTGAGATTATCGAACGCGGCAGCCACGAAGAATTACTGGCCCAAAAGGGTTTCTACTACGACCTGTATATGAGCCAGTTCCAGCGTGATCCCAGTTTCAGCACCCAAAACCCCTCCGGTGGGACGCAGGCGCTGAACCCGGCAAGTTAGACACTGAATTGGGATTTTGGGTACATCGACCACCACGTGTGGTGGTCGATGTACCCAAAGAATCTACTGGCGTTTGATTAAGTGAACAGCGCTGGCCTTAAAGCTTGCGCTGACCCGTTTTCCTTCCACCAGGGAAAGCTCCTGGGCAGACAGGCGGGTAACAAGCGCAGTCACGGGGAAACCGCAGTCAATGACCACCCTCAGCAAAGCCCCCTGGGGCAGGATACGCTGAATAGCACCATGCAAGGTGTTGCGCGCACTGGAGAGCGGAATATCGTCCTCAGGCCACAGGGTAATATCTTCTGGCCGCAAACAAACGTAGACAGCCTGTCCCGGGGCGGCATCCCCTATCAAGGTCAAGTCACTGCCAGCGCTTGTCCTGACGGTCAACATCCCATCCTGGCCCGACCTGACTTCTGCCGGGATAACCATCTCCACACCCACAAAGGCAGCCACATCGGGGTCTGCAGGCGCCGAAAAGACAGACTGGGGCTGCCCCACCTGGCGAAGCTGGCCGCCAATCAGCACCGCAACCCGCTGCCCCAGCCGCAGGGCTTCGTCCAGATCATGGGTAATAAACACAGTCGTCGTATGGGTGGTCTGGAGCAGCGCCTGTATATCGTCCACAAGGCGGATCCGGGTCGGCGCATCCAGGGCGCTGAAAGGTTCATCCAGCAGCAGCAATTCGGGCTCTAACACAAAAGCCCGCGCCAGGCTGACTCGTTGAGCTTCACCCCCAGAAAGCCGGTGCGCCGGCCGATCACGCAGGTGCTGAATTGCCAGACGCTCCAACCAGGCGTCCACGCGTTGGCGCACAATCCGCTGGGCCTCTCCCCGAAAGCGCAGACCAGTTGCCACATTTTCGAAAACGGTGTGGTCGAGCAGGAGCGGATCCTGCAGTACCAGTCCCAACTTACGGCGAAAAGCAAGCGGGTTGATCTGCTGGACCGACTGGCCGTCCATGAAAATTTCGCCGCGGTCAACGGGCAAAAGCCGGCTGAGCGCCAGCAAAAGGGTACTCTTGCCTGCCCCATTCGGCCCAATAACAGCCAAAACCTCGCCGCGCTCCACCAAAAGCTGGCTGACCGACAGTACCTTATGCTTCTGGCGAAATATCTCCAGGTTGCGAATATCAAGAAATGCACTCACCGGCGGACGCCTCGTTGTTGGATCCAGGTTAATGCCAGGTTGACAGCAAAAGCCAGGAGCAGCAAAATCACGCTTAATGCAATAGCCTGTTCAAATTCGCCTTTGCCTGTTTCCAGCACAATCGCTGTCGTCAGCACTCGGGTCTGGTAGCGAATATTGCCGCCCACCATCATCGAGGCGCCCACCTCAGAAATAACACTGCCGAACCCGGCCATCAGAGCAGCCAGCAGCGGCAGGCGCGCCTCGCGCCAGAGCGCCCAGATCATCTGCCAGCGCGAAGCGCCCAACCCGAGCAGTTGGAGCTGCAGACGCGGGTTTATCTGCTGCAGTGAGGCAACCGTCAGACCTGTTACCACAGGCGCTGCGATCACAATTTGGGCAATCACAATCGCGGTTGGGGTATAAATCCAATGCAAGTCGCCCAATGGCCCGCTCCGCCACAAGAGCATCGAGACCATCAAACCGACCACCACGGGAGGAAGCGCCATGCCTGTATTGACCACACTGAGTAAAAAGCTTCGCCCGCGGAAACTTCCCAACGCCAACCATGTGCCGGCTGGTAAACCGATCAACAAACTGATCCCCGTTGCCAGGCCCGATACACGCAGCGAAAACAAGGTGATATTCCACACCTCTGAATCGCTGCCGAACAGCAGTTGGACCGCTTGAATAAAACCTTGCCAGATATCCATAAAAAATGTGGCGGGTAAAACCCGCCACACCTAAATTTTACTCGGTTATTTCAAACCCAGGTCGGCATCAACCTTGTCGCCATCCCAAATAAAGAGAGGCTGTCCGTATTTCTCAACCCCGAAAGAGCTGATAATCTCTTTGCCTTCCGCAGAAATCAGGTATTCTGCGAAAGCTTTAGCGCCAGCAATATTCACCTTAGGCCATTTGGCCGGGCTGACTGTAATCACATGATAAACATTCAGCAAAGCGTTTTCCCCTTCGAGCAAAATTGCAAGCTGCAAATTGGCTTTATTTGCCAGATAAGTCGCGCGATCGGTCAGGGTATAACCGCCTTTTTCAGAAGCAATAGTCAGCGATGCGCCCATACCCTGCCCGGTTTCAACATACCAGGCGGCCTGAGTACCTTTTGGATCCAGCTCAGCCTTTTTCCAAAAATCCAATTCCTTGGTGCTGGTGCCCGATTTATCCCCGCGGCCGATGAAGGTGGCGCCTGCTGCTGCGATTTTCTTGAAGGCGTCCACAGTCGTAGAACCTTTAATCCCCGCCGGGTCGGCTGTCGGGCCAACGATCACAAAGTCATTGTGCATCACCAGCTTGCGCTCATCCCCAAAACCACCTTCCATGTAGGTCTTTTCTGCTGCGGGAGAATGAACGAGCAGAACATCTGCATTGCCTTCTTCGCCCATCTTGATGGCAGCGCCGCTGCCAACCGCCACGACCTTAACCGTGTAACCCACTTTCTTTTCAAAGGCCGGCACCAGAACATCCAACAAACCCGAATCCTGCGTGCTGGTTGTTGTTGCCAGGATAATTTCTGTCACGGCAGGGGCCTCAGCCGGTGCCTGCGTATTCTCAGGAGCTGCCACTGGCGCCTCAGTGGGGGCGGCAGTTGTGCTGGCCTGACAGGCCGAAAGCAAAAGGGTGAGTAAAACCAGAAGCGAGATAATGCGGTGTTTCATCAGTAGTTCCTTCAATTAAAATATGAGTATAGTTGTACGGGCACAATCATAATAGACGCGAATGAGAATGTCAAGCAGAGCGTACTCGCCCGTCGAAGAAATCACTGACCACAAGACACCAGCGCAAAAAGATTAATAAAATAAACGCGCTACCATCCATCGAAATCAAACAGCGCTAAAAATGGCGATTTGCAAACCAAAACAATCACTCACATGACAAATGTCACCATACACATGTGACATCTGTTACTTCCGCATCACCTTACAAAAATGTAAGATTAATAAAGTTAGAGCATAGTAGGGAGAAAGCGATAAAGGCAAACCTGTCGTAAGTCAGGGACGCAAAACCAAGGGTCTCAAGAAATTGAGACAGCCTGGTTACCGAAAGCCTCACCAGAGAATGTACGTTCAACTCTGTGTAAGGCTTGAATTATTTAATCACAGGGTGCATTTAAGCCGAAATTGCCACGGGGCAAACTGATTTCGCGGCTTGGATTCGGTGCATCCATTCCACCGCAGGTGGGTAATTCAACGCGGCATTTTACAGAAATCAAGATAACCTGGTCGAAGGAGGCGTCCAAAAAAAAATCATCAAACTGTCCCCTATTCTTTCCATTTTTCATCTCACATTTATCCATCAAATTTGCTTTGTTCGATTTTTCAAAGGAACCAAAATGAAAACCGCTAACAAACTCTTCTCTGCCTTATTGATCCTGGCACTCTGCCTTTCCTTCTTGCCCGCCCTGCCGGCTGCAGCCGCTGGCGAGGGTGATGTCATTTATGACAGCATTCCAACTCCCTTGCCGCCCAACAGACCCAGCCTGGGCTATCAGGCGACCCAAAGCGCTGAACTGGGCGATCATATCATTTTTGCCGGTTCAAAGCGCAACTTAAATTCCGTAACAGTGATGATGAGCAACTGGGCCCTGAACTCAACCTACCCGACGCTTCCAGCCGCCGGATATTACCATCCCATTACCCTCAACCTGTATCAGGTGGACAAAAGCGGCGCTGTTCCTCAGCCAGGTGCGCTCATCACATCGCTAACGCAGAACTTCCTGATTCCCTGGCGCCCCGCCGCAGACCCGACCTGTGCGACTGTAACAGCCTGGAGAGCCAGTGACGGCAACTGCTACAATGGTTATGCTTTCACAATCAAGTTTGATTTCGCCAGCCAGGCGCTCAGCCTGCCAAACGAAATCATCTTTGGTCTGGCTTACAACACAAATACCTGGGGCTATCAACCAATCGGTCTTCCTGGGCCGTACGAATCATTAAACTTTGCCCTCGATACAGCCGCCCCCAGCATCGGCACGAATGTTGACCCGGATGATGTTTTCTACAACACAAAAACGGCTGCCTGGTATTCAGACGATGGCGCTGGTGGTGTAGGCACTTTCCGCCGGGATACCCAGTGGGCTCCTTATGTTCCTGCAGTTCGTTTCGAAGTTGGCGCAGCCAACCTGGCAACAAGCACCACCACCCCCCTGTTCTGCACGGGTGAAACAAGCACAGTCAAAATCAACCTGAACAACGCAGCCAGCCTCTACGGCTACCAGTTCGAGGTCAACTATGACGCAAGCAAGGTCAGCGCAGCCGGTGCTTTCGTCAACACTTTCTTTGACACGTCCAACCCGGCCAGCAAGCCATGGAATGCCGCCTGTGCGGCGGGTAAATGCCGCTTCTCGGTCAGCCATGTCGACCCACAGACGCCCGTCAGCGGATCCGGCGGCATCGCCGAAATTACTTTCACCGGCCTTACTCCGGGAGAGTTTGACCTTACTGTGAGCAATATAATCCTGTCGGACCGCGACGCCAACGTTATCACCCATGCCGCCGCCGCTCCGCTCCACCTGTCCGTCTGCGGTTACGCCAGCGCCAGTGGTGTGGTTTCTCTGCAAGGCCGGGCCACCCCAATAAATACCGGCAAGGTCACCCTGACCGGCGCTTTCGGGCCCTACGAAACAACCTTCAATGCCACCACCGGTGCCTGGAGCATCAGCAATATTAAGGTTATCCCCGGCGGCACAGCCTACACTTTCGCTGCCACCCACGGCCTGTACCTGGGCGCTCAGAAAACCCACACATTCGTTCCGGCCGAAGCATTTGCAGCCGGCTCTGTCAAGCTCAAAGGCGGCGATGCCGATAACTCTACCTTGATTGACGTGTCGGATCTGGCCTGTATTGCCGGTGCTTTTGGTGAAGCCCCCGTGGTTTGCGGCGCAGACGGCAGTTCCGACATCAACGCCGATGGCACAACCAACATCCTCGATCTGGTCCTCCCAGGCGGCAACTACCTCCTGGCTTCCCCCCAGGTCTGGCCCTAAACTTTACGTTTCATAGCAATCGGAGGCGGCCTGGGAATTCCCAGGCCGCCTCTCCCTCAACCAATACCTGTCCTTTGTCCTCTAAGCTGGAGTAATCCATGAAGGTCTTCGCAAAATTCTTTTCTCTTCTGACCATCCTGGCCCTGTTCATCCCGCCAGCGCCAGCCAGCGCTGCACCTACTGTGTTGGCCTGGTCTGCTGGCAGCAATGAAACCGCACAGATCAAGGCTGCCTTGGTCTCTGAACAAGAATTGCACGGAAAAAAGACGGAAGGAATTATTTTTCAGTTAGGGCCTTGCGAAGTAGGACCAGACACCTGCACTCAGGCTGATTTCGCCGCCGGGCAAGGTGTTACAAAGAATTTCTCTGGCGGTTTTGCCGTCCTCAAACTGAAACTGACTTATGATGGCGTCAACCAGTTTAAGGCTAAATTCACCACGCCCAACCAGCAGGATGGGATTGAATTGGTTTACACAGCCAGCACAGCCCCTGGTGCCTTAAATTACTTGCAGCTCTCACTGCGCCAGAATGACGCAGAAGACGAATCAAATGGGCACGATGATGAGCGTAAAAGCATTCCATCTTTCAAGAACGGCAAACTGAACGGTAATCCGCTCACAGAATTGAGCGGCAACAAGGACCTGCACGATTGGAATTTGAGCAATATTGACCTGACGAATGGATTTGTTCTGGAAGGAGAATTGGTGATCACGCGGTCAGCAACGGAAGATAATGAAAAGGATGATGATCGCGAGGATCCAGCAGCCAGCCTGGTTTTGCTGATCGGAACTGTAGATCCCGAAGTTCCGTCATCTGCCGGCACACTCATTCCCAGCACCACGCTTTTCTGCACGGGCGACAAAGCCACGGTCGAGATCAATTTCCCGGCTTTAAACAATCTGTACGGCTATCAATTTGAAGTAACCTACGATCCAACGGTCACTGCCTCAGCCGAGTTTGTAAACAGCTTTTTTGACACCAGCGAACCGACCAAAAAACCCTGGGATGCGGTTTGCGCAGATGGCAAGTGTCTGTTTGGCGTCAGCCATATTGCGCCCCAAATGCCCGTCAGCGGATCGGGCGGAACTGTGGTGCGCCTGACACTAACCGGCATTAACCCCGGCTCCAGTACACTACATGTGGCCAACCTGCTGCTTGCCGACCGAAATGGCAAATCTATTCCACTCGCGCCCTTCCCGGATCTCGTCTTGACGATTTGCGGCTACGCCAGCGCCAGCGGACGGGTAAGCCTGCAGGGGCGGGATACACCCATCAATTCTGGCACGATTACATTTGCATCTCCCGATTTCGGCTCCTATACAACAAATTTTGATCCAAACAGCGGCGAATGGAGCCTGGCGCAGATCAAAGTGATGCCAGAAGGCACAGCCTACACCATCCAGGCTGACCATAGTCTTTATTTAGGCGCCCAAATTGCCCTGCCGCAGTTATTGAAACCATCTGAGAATTTCGCCGCGCCTGATGTGATGCTAAAAGGCGGCGATGCGGATAACAGCACAAAAATTGATATAACCGACCTTGCCTGTGTTGCAGGGACAGCATTTGGCGGTTCCGCGGCGCCTTGTGGCAGCAATGGCAGCACAGACATCAACGCAGACGGCTTCACCAATATTTTCGATTTAGTTCTGGTTGGCGGCAACTATGAGCTCATTTTCCCCCAGCCATGGCCATAAACTCGTCCCAAACTGGAGTATATTTTAGGGTATAACATTCATATTAACATCCGTTCGGGACAAGAGATTTTTGGGTGTTGTTTGGGTGGCTGCGCCACCCAAACAACACCCAAAATCACCTCTATTTGAACTAACCCGAACTGGGGGCACATTAACGTCGGTTCGGGGCAAGCAATTTTTTGCCTTGAGATTAGCGTTGGAGGGTCATTTGGTAAAAAAAAGGATTTCCTTTATTGTTTTTGCAGGTATCGCAGCTTGTTTACTGGCAGCCCAAATATTTACGGCGCCTGCCGCAGCCCAATCAGGCGCGGCAGTCATTCTTTTTGATCCGCAAACGCTGGAAATTGGGCTGGACCAGGTTGAAAAAATTGATCTTATCCTGGACAACGCCAGCGATATCTATGCACTCGACCTGCGCGGCAGCTTCGACCCGCGAGTCGTCGAGCTGGTAGACATGGACCTCAAACAGGATGGCGTCCAGATGGTTCCGGGTAATTTTCCCAAACCCGATTTCTTGGTCCGCAATTCAGGCGATAATTCGGCTGGCACGTTTATGTATGTATTGACGCAGGTCAATCCTACCCTGCCAGCCAATGGCAAAGGGGTAGTTTTGTCATTGTATTTCAAGGGCAAACTAAATGGCCAAAGCAGCAAGCTGGCAGTAACCTTTATCGAAAGCGCAGACCGGCGCGGCAATAAACTGCCCGTTAAAGCCGCCGAAATCAGCTTGAAAGTTGTAGCCCCCAGGCCGCCAACGCTTGTGCCGCCTTCAATGCTGGCAGATGGCGAATCGGGCATGCCGGGCAGCAATCAAAACGGGCAAGCGGCCGAAGGCGATGCAGGTGCGAATGGGCTGGGGGGCAGCAATGGAGGCTTGGAAGGCGCGACAGATGGGCAATCGGCCGCTACGGACGGGGCTGGAAACGGCACAGGAGACCCAGCGGGCGCTGGCTTATCGCCCACTGGCGATATTCAAAGCGGCGCCGCTGGCCAGACAGACGATTCCAGACCGGGCAGTTCAGACCGGCAGGCCACACAGTCGGCAGGACCTTTAAGTTTTTTCATACCCGGATTCACAGACCCCGCTCAGAGTTCCCAACTGCTGGAATACATCGCACTGGGTGGTTTTGGCGGGGCAATTTTACTGCTCTTCACTTCTGGTCTGATTGTGCTGCGCAGACAGCGCACCACAGCAAAGACAAATATAAAACCGGAGACACCTCATGAATAAATCCTTCCCCATCCCGTTCATTATTCGGTTATTTACTTTTCTGGTTGTGATCGGCTTCGTTCTGGCTTTGAGTCCAGTTTTTGTATCATACGCCGCCGCAGAAACAGCTTCAATGACCATCTCGCCTGTGACGCTCGCCCTGCAGCCCGGCGAGACCGCCAACCTGGAAATTAGCGTGGATAATGTCCAGGACCTGTATGGCATTGAGCTGCATTTGAAATTTGACTCACAGGTTGTTGAACTGGTTGATGCGGACCCAAGTAAGGATGGCGTGCAGATTCAGGCAGGCGAGTGGCTCAAAGCCGGGTTCGCCGCCCAAAACACTGTGGATAACGAGCAAGGCACGCTGGATTTTGCCGCGACCCTGCTCAATCCGGCTGAACCACTTCAGGGGACAGGCAGCCTGGTCAGCTTGCATGTAAAAGCCAAAGGAGCAGGTGCTTCTACCCTGACCCTGGAAGGCGCTATCCTGGCAAACCGGGAAGGCGAAGCGATTCCATATACCTGGCAGGCAGGCGAAATCTCGGTGGCAGTCCAGGGTCAGAAACCAGCAGTCCCTGAAGCAGACAATGCTGGCGGTGGCCGCTTGCTGGCTATTGCTGTTGGCGGCCTGGTTACGCTCCTGCTGGCAGGGCTGATCCTGGTCTTTGTACTGCGCTCCAGCAAAACCCAGGGCTAAGAAACAGAGCAACGAGAGGGGCTAAGGACGCGCAAGGCACGTCCATAGCCCCTCTTGTTGTTTTCAGCGCCGGAAAGAATGTGCTAGAATAAACCCATATGGAAGAACAATATCTCTATCGTCAGATTGCTGAAACGATCCGCCAACAGATTATGGAAGGTGAACTGCGCCCCGGACAGCGTTTACCGACGATGCGGTCGCTGACAGCTTTATGGAACTGCACCCTGGCAACTGCCCAGCGCGCCTACCAGGAGCTGGCCCGCCAGGGATTAATTGTCAGCCGCCCCGGGCAGGGAACGCATGTCAATGAGCGGCTGTCAGCGCAAACGGACACACCTTTACGCCGCGCCTCGCTAATCCATCGGGCAGAAAAATTCTTACTGGAGGTGCTGACCGCTGGTTATACCCCGGCAGACGTCGAAGACGCCGTCCGAGTTGCGCTTGACCGCTGGCGGCAGGTGGTTCAAGAGCCAGACCCTGGATCACCTGGTATCCTGCGCTTTGCGGGCAGCCACGATTTGGCGGTTGCCTGGATCGCCGGACACATGCAAGCCATTGTGCCGGGCTGGACAATGAATATCACCTACGGCGGCAGCCTTGCCGGGCTGATCGCTCTTTCGGGCGGGCATGCCGATTTCTGTGGCTGCCATTTATGGGATTCGGAAACCAAAACCTACAATGCGCCTTTTGTTCGAAGGATTCTGCCGGGCAGGCGGGCAGCCATGGTTACACTGGGCAACCGGCGGCTGGGGCTGGTGCTGCCTCCGGGGAACCCGGCAGGTATTCGCAGCCTGGCAGACCTGGCCACTCCCGGTCTGCGCTTCGCCAACCGCCAGCCTGGGTCAGGAACGCGTGTCTGGTTGGATATGAAGCTGCATCAGCTAGGCATTCCACAATCGCAGATCGCCGGCTATCAAAATGTCTTTCTGACTCATTCCGATGTCGCCCGGGTTGTTGCCGAGGGCGCCGCCGATCTGGGGCTTTGCTTTGAAGGCTCTGCCAGGCCTTTTGGGCTGGATTTTATTTTCCTGACCAGTGAACGCTATGATCTGGTTGTACCGGCGGAAAATATGGAGCGCAACCCCATCAAAACTCTGATTTCCTGGCTTGGCAGCCCATCGGGCAAACAAGCCATCGGCGATCTGCCTGGTTACGACAGTCATGAAACCGGCAGTATTCAGTGGGTCGACTGAGGGGTACATATGGGCTCAAAACTCTGTCCCAAAATCATCCTGGAAGGCACGCGCCTGACATTCAAAACCGATATTGCTTTCGCCCTCAACGAACACCCCCGGATTGTGGGTCCCAGGCGCTACCGCTACCATTCCCCTTTGATTTCCGGGGAGTGGTGCGCATTCACAAATTATCCCTGGGGAAGAGGGCTGATCAATTTCGAGCCGCATGAAGAAGCCCTGGCGATGGAAACATACCACACCTGGGCGCGCTTGTTTGAGCTGCAGCGCTATTATTCCTGGATCGTGGACCGCTTTCATATCTCCACCCGGGCCTACCAGCGGATGACATACCATCGCGATTATGATTTCCGCTGGCTCGAACAGCGCCTGCAGCCAGTCGGCTTTCGACTGGTGTTTCTAAACCGCTCCCCAGACTCATTTGCTGCAGCCCGCACCGAAAGGTTGAAGGTTTCGGGCAAGCCCAGCCAATACGATGACCTGAATCTTTTCGTTGAAGAGCAGCAGCTCATTCGCCAGCTCGTTGCCGAGTCTTCACTGCCAAAACTGGAAGTTGATATCTCCGATAATGACATTCCCCGGGCAGTTGAAACCATCGCTGATTGGATGGAGCACACCGGCGCACTTTATATGGACAATTAAGTAAAACCGTACCCCCGAAGTTAAGAAGAGGATGGCGGGTGTTTTATGGGCTTCGCCCACATAAAACACCCGCCATCCTCTTTTCGAACTAACCCGAACTGGGGCTAATTCTACAAACCTTTAGCCAGGTGGTAGTAGAGATCGTTCCAGCGCAGCTTGTCGCGGAATTCCTGCACCCGGGTGTTTTCATCAATCAACAAAAATTCCATCTCGGCCATATCAGCAAAGTCTTGCAGGTATTCGCTGGTCAGGGCATAGCTGAAACTGGTATGATGTGCGCCGCCGGCGTAAATCCAGGCCGCGGCAGCCGTCTTCAGGTCTGGGCGCGGCAGCCAAAGCGCACGCGCCACGGGCAGCTTGGGCAGCGGGGCATCGGTCGGAACCACATCCACCACATTTGCCACCATCCGGAACCGCTGGCCCATATCCATGATGGAAGCCGCCACAGCCGGACCAGTATTCGAATCGAAAATCAGGCGCACCGGATCAGCTTTTCCGCCGATTGAAAGCGGCAGGATATCCAGACGGGGTTTGTTTGAGGCAATCGACTGGCAAATTTCCAGCATGTGAGCGCCCAAAACCTTGTCGCCCGCTGCGCTGAAATGATAGGTGTAATCTTCCATAAACGACACACCGCCGCTCAGCCCGGCGCTCATCACCTTCATGGCACGCACGAGGGCCGAAGTCTTCCAATCGCCTTCAGCCCCAAAGCCATAGCCATCGCGCATCAGTCGCTGGACAGCCAGCCCGGGGAGCTGCACCAGACCGTGCAAATCTTCAAATGTGGTTGTAAAGGCCTTGAAATTCCCAGCTTCCAGGAAACGGCGCAGACCAGCCTCAATCCTGGCGCCTTCCCGCAGTGAGGTACTCCGCTCGCCGGAAGGCCGCAGAGCGGGGGCAACATCATATTCATCCAGGTACTGCTGGATGAGGTTATCAATCTCTGCGCTGGAAACGTCGTTGACGGCCTTGACAAGATCGCCCACGCCATAGCCAGAGACAGTATAGCCAAAACGCCGCTGGGCTTCAACCTTATCGCCCTCGGTGACGGCAACATCGCGCATGTTGTCGCCAAAGCGAGCGACTTTGGCTGTCTGCCAATCGGCCCAGGCGCTGGCGGCGCGTGACCAGACTGCCAGGCTGGCGTGCACCTGCGGATCGGTCCAGTGCCCCACCACAACCTTGCGGTTTAGACGCAGCCGGCTGCCAATGAACCCGAACTCGCGGTCGCCGTGGGCGGCCTGGTTGAGGTTCATAAAGTTCATGTCAATTTCATCCCAGGGGATTTCGGCATTGTACTGGGTGTGGAGGTGGACAAACGGTTTTTTCAACGCAGTTAGGCCGGCAATCCACATCTTGGCGGGAGAAAAGGTGTGCATCCAGGTGATCAAACCAACACAGGCAGGTGTTGAATTGGCCTCCAGGCAAAGCGTATGAATGGCGCTGGCGGTGGTCAGGACAGGCTTAAAAACTACGGTTACGGGTAATTTCGCTGAAAGCGCGGCTGCGATTTCCTTTGAATGGTCCGCCACCTGTTCCAATGTTTTTGGCCCATAAAGATGCTGGCTGCCCGTGACAAACCAGACTTCATTTTGTTTTAAATTAATCATCATATCTCCTTCTCATGCTCATTCTGTTCAATATCCGAAAAGAGGTTATTTTGGGTGTTTTTTGGGTGGCTACGCCACCCAAAAAACACCCAAAAATCTCTTACTGAACTGACGGTACTTTACTGCCCATAAACATGGGTATACCGTTCGTGCAGCTTATCGACATCTGCCTGCGGAATAACATCCGGAACGCCAATCTGCATGGCCATCCAGACCGTTGCCGCCACATCTTCGGTCATAACCGCAGCTTTAACTGCAGCTTTTGCATTCTTCCCGATCGTAAACACCCCGTGATTTTTCAGCAAAACCGCCGGAGATTTCCCGATACTCTCAACAACAACTTTTCCAATCGCCTCATCGCCAATCAGTGCGAACCCCCCGCACGGAATTTCGCCGCCAAACTCATCCGCAATCGCCGTCAGAACACAGGGGATGGGCTTACCCACTGCCGCAAAAGCAGAGGCGTAACGTGAATGGGTATGGACCACCCCGCCTACATCAGGGCGGGCACGGTAAATATACAGATGGCTGTAGGTGTCTGAAGAGGGCTTCAAACTGCCCTCAACGACTCTCCCGTTCAAATCCAGCACAACCATGTGTTCTGGACGCAGGTCCTCATAGCGCACGCCCGAAGGCTTGATGACCACCAACCCGCTCTCTGGATCGCGCAGGCTGACGTTGCCGCCTGTCCAAACGACCAGGTTGTTTTTGGGCAGCTCCATGTGCAGGGCTGTTAATTCTTCTTTTTGTTTTTCGAGCATTGTCACTCCTCAGTATTTTTCCAGCGCGAGAGCTACTTTTTGGCATTTGCCTTGATCGATTTCAGGCGTTTCATCACATTGTTTTCGCCGCGCCCAAAATAATCGTGCAGGAGCACATATTCTGCATACAACTGCTCATAAACCTTCTGGTTTTCGGGATTGGGGAAATACATTTCATCCTTCAAACGGGCCATTTTTTGAGCAGCCGCATAAATCGAGTCATAGCCGCCGGCCGCGCTGCCCGCCGCCACCGCGCCAAACATGGCAGAACCCAATGCCGGGGTCTGCTTTGATGCACTCAACTTGATCGGCAAGCCGATCACATCCGCATAAATTTGCATGAGCAGCTTATTCTTTTCAGGCAGCCCGCCGCAGGCTACCAGCTCATGGATCGGGACACCGTTGTTTTGGAAAGCCTCAATAATGATTCTTTTGCCATATGCCGTGGCCTCAATCAGAGCCCGGTAGATTTCTTCGGGACGGGTCGCCAGGGTCATCCCCATAACCAGACCAGTCAAATCAACATCCACCAGCACAGAGCGGTTGCCATTCCACCAATCCAGGGCCAGCAGACCCGACTCGCCAACTTTCAGCCGGGCAGCTTTTTCTTCCAGCAGAGCATGAATATCCAGACCGCGTGCGCTGGCATCGCGAACATATTCAGCGGGGACACAGTTTTCCACAAACCAGGCAAAATGGTCGCCCACACAAGACTGACCGGCTTCATAACCAAAAAAGCCCGGAATAATTCCATCGTCCACATAGCCGCAGATGCCAGGCACGGTGTGTTCTTCTTTGCCCAACACCATATCGCAGGTCGAGGTGCCCATAATCATCACCATCCGGCCAGGCTCGGTAACCGTAGCCGCCGGCACTGCCACATGGGCATCCACATTACCAATAGCCACAGCTGTGCCGGGCTTCAAGCCAGTCCAGGCAGCCGCCTGTTCCGTCAGACCGCCAGCCCGCTGACCAATCGGCGTGACCACGGTCCCAAGTTTTTCTTCAACCACATTAGCCAGCAGCGGATTGAGCGCACCAAAATATTCTTTTGAAGGGAAGCCTTCGCTCTTTGACCAGATGGCCTTGTAACCAGCAGTGCAGGAATTACGCGTCTCCAAACCGGTGAGCTGCCACACCACCCAGTCGGCCGCTTCCAAAATCCGGTCTGCAGCCGCATAAATCTCGGGGGCGTCATTTACAATCTGGAGTGTCTTCGAAAAAAACCATTCTGAAGAGATCTTGCGCCCATAACGGTCGAGCCAGGGCTCACCCATCTGCCGGGCAGTCTCATTGATTTGATCTGCTTCAGGCTGGGCGGCATGATGCTTCCAAAGCTTCACCCAGGCATGTGGGTGTTCGCGATAGGAGGGCAGGACACACAGCGGGGTTCCATCTGCTTTGGTTGGCAAAATTGTGCAGGCGGTAAAGTCAATCCCGACCCCAATCACATCTGCCGGATCAATCCCTGCCTGCTTCAAGGCGCCAGGCACCGCGATTTGGAACACACGAATATAATCTTCAGGGTCCTGCAAGGCCCAGTCGGGTTCAAGGACAATTTCTTTCCCCGCAATGGGCAGCTTCTCATCAATGACGCGGTTCGAGTATGGATATACAGCCGTAGCTACCTCACGGCCATCTGCAACGTCCACAATCATCGCCCGCCCCGATTCTGTTCCAAAATCGACACCAATTGAATAATTTGCCATTTACTGTGCCTCCATCTGAAGATTTGTTCTTATGTATCATTTCAACAATTCAGGGAAATTGTGAGTTATTGCCGACTTCGCCGGCAATAACATACCAAACCCAATTTTATTGAGAAGGTACTGTTTCTGTGTAAAAACGCTTCTAGAGCGTGCCAGTAGCACAATGCTCAATCTGGCTCAAATTCCTGATCGTTCAGGACATGAATTTCATTGTTATCGTTACCGTTATCGTTCACAATTATTATAACAAAGGTATAATAGAATCTACAAGAGCCAGATTACAGAAGGTTTGATTATGCCAAGAATAAAATCTCAAAAAATGACGATTAAAGACATTGCCCGAATATGCAAAGTTTCAACCCAAACAATTTCCCGGGTGATCAACAACCGTCCCGATGTTTCCATTGAAACCCGCGAGCTTGTCGAAAAAACAATCGCAGAAATGGGCTACAAACCCAGCGCCCTGGCCCGCAGCCTGGTCCAGCAGCGCAGCAATACATTGGGGGTTATTCTGGCAGGGTTGAAATATGTGGGCGTTTCACAGACCCTGAATGGGATCGCCGAGGAATGCGACGAATCAGGCTACGCCTTATTGGTCAAAGAACTGCCGCGCTACAATTCGCCGGATGTCGTGCCTGTGATTGAGGCTCTGATCGCCAGGCATGTCGAAGGGATAATTTTCGCTGCACCTGACACCAACGAAAACATAAAAGTTGTCCAATCACAGCTTCCACAGTACTGTCCACCGATTATTTTTCTTAAAAGCCTCCCAAACCCAAACTACACCACGATCAGTATCGACAACTATGGTGGCGCGCGCAAGGCTGTTGAGCATCTGCTATCCATTGGCAGGCAAAATATAGGCTTCATCGCCGGTCCGCTCGACTGGCTTGAAGCGCGCCAGCGCAAGCAGGGCTGGGAAGATGCCCTTCTGGCTGCTGGCCTTCCGGTCTCTGATAAAAAGTGGTCAGCAGGCAGCTGGTCCTCAAGCAGCGGCGAATCAGCTTTTGTTGAACTGCTCCAAAAATATCCGCAGATGGACGGCCTTTTTTGCAGCAACGACCAGATGGGGCTGGGCGTTCTGCATTATGCAAACGCAAATAAGATTGGAATTCCAAAAGACATTGCCTTGATCGGTTTCGACGACCTGGCCGAATCTGCCTATTACACTCCTGCGCTCACCACAGTCACCCACCCGCTGCGCAAACTGGGCGGGCTGGCCGTCAAAACCCTGCTGGCCCAGATCGAAGACGATAACCCGACCCACCAGGAAATTTTGCTGGATACGCAATTGGTTTTTCGGGACAGCACCCCCAAACGATAGTCAACAAAAAAACAACCACCAGCTGGGCAGTTGTTTTTTTGACCTTCAAAACTCAGATCAACTGTAACTTCTCAACAAGGTGGGGGTTGGGTGTTTTGTGTGGGCGGTGCCCATAAAAAAACACCCAACTTCCCTCGTTTATTGAGATACTACGATCAACTCTTGTTCTTGTTATAAACATCGAAGAACACAGCCAACAGGAGCACCCCGCCCTTAACAACTTTTTGCCAATCGATCCCGACGCCCATAATGGACATACCATTATTCAAAACGCCGACCAGAAAAGCACCCACCAGTGCCCCGATCACATTGCCAACGCCGCCGCTTGCCGAGGCGCCGCCGATGAAACAGGCGGCAATCACGTCCAACTCCATACCGTCACCGGCATTGGGGGTAGAGCTGTTCAACCGGGCTGCCACAATCAGTCCTGCCAGAGCAGCCAGAACACCCATGTTAACAAAGGTTGTAAACAACAGACGTGACGTGTTGACGCCGGAGAGTTTGGCGGCTTTTTCATTCCCGCCCATCGCATAAATCCGGCGGCCAATGACGGACGAACTGGTGATGAAGGAATAAAAGGTGATCAGTACGAAGAGCAGAACCAGAACATTGGGAAGGCCCTTGTAAGATGCCATCAAGTAACACAATCCCATGATCGCCCCGGTGATGAGGACATTTTTGGCAATGAATAAATAGAACGGAGTTACTTCAAAGCCATATTTGACCTGGTTGTTTCTGCCGCGCAAATCCAGGAAAATCAACACCACAGAAAGCAAGACACCAATCACAATCGTGGTCAGGTGGAGTTTGGGGTTGTTGAAGAAATCAGGAATAAAACCAGAACTTATTTTCTGGAACTGGGTCGGAAAGGGACCTACAGACTCCCCCTGGAGCAAGATAAATGTCAAACCACGAAAGATTAACATACCTGCCAGAGTGACAATGAAGGCCGGAATTTTAACATAGGCGACCCAATAGCCCTGAAAAGCCCCAATCAAAGCGCCGACCACCAGACAGATCACAACGGTTAATATCCAGTTGAAATCATAGCGGACCATCAATACACCGGCAAGTGCGCCAACAACAGCCACAACCGAGCCTACAGACAGGTCGATCCAGCCAGAGACAATGATTAACAACATACCAAGCGCCATGGTGATAATATAACTGTTCTGGAGAACCAGATTGGTTATATTGACGGGTTTCATCAAAACGCCTTTGGTCTGATACTGGAAGAACACCATGATCGCGATCAATGCGATCAGCATCCCATATTCGCGTACATTGTTCTTGAATAAAGTCGTCAGAGTTTTCATTATTCCATCACCTCTTGTTCTGTCATAATGTGTTTCATTACAATTTCCTGGGATGCTTGACTGGCTGGCAGTTCACCCACAATTTTGCCTTCACGCATGATATAAATCCGATCGCAAACACCTAAAATCTCGGGAAGTTCCGATGAGATAAAAATGATCCCTTTGCCTTCATCCGCCAGGCGGTTAATGATGCTGTAAATTTCGTATTTCGCGCCAACATCGATCCCCCGCGTCGGTTCATCGAGGATCAAAATATCCGGATTGGCAAACAGCCATTTGCTGAGAACCACTTTTTGCTGGTTGCCGCCTGAAAGATTCAGCGCCAACTGCCGGATGCTGGAGCATTTAATATTCAACTTGCCCCGGTATCCGCTGGTGACACTCATCTCTTTAGGCTCATTAATTGCCACTCCGGCATCCGAAACTTCATCCAGGTTTGCCAATGTAATATTATTCTTAATTTCCTGGATAAGAACCAGCCCAAACGCCTTACGGTCCTCAGTGGCATAGGCAATTCCATTTGAAATGGCCTTGTCGATATTACTGATATCAATTTCCTTGCCGTTCTTAATGACCTTACCACTGATTCGGATGCCGTAAGAATGACCGAAAACACTCATCGCCAGTTCAGTTCTTCCGGCGCCCATTAGCCCCGCAATCCCAACAACCTCACCCTTGCGGACTTTGATGTTGACATTTTTACTTACCTTACGGTCCTCATGGAGCGGGTGATAAACATTCCAGTCTTGAAGCTCAAAAATAACTTCGCCAACCTTTGACTCGCGCGGGGGGAAACGATGGGTCATGTCACGCCCAACCATACCGCGAATAATCCGATCTTCTGTAATGTTATCTTTACGGCAGTCTAAAGTCTCAATCGTGGCGCCGTCTCGGAGAATAGTAATAGAGTCGGCTACTTTTTTGACTTCGTTTAGTTTGTGTGAAATCAAAATCGAGGAAATACCGTTCGCTTTGAATTGGAGCAGTAGATCAAGCAGCTTCTCGCTGTCATTATCATTCAACGAAGCGGTTGGTTCATCCAGAATAAGCAGCTTAACCTTTTTGGCTAATGCTTTTGCAATTTCGACCAACTGCTGTTTGCCAACACCAATATTGGTAATCAGGGTTTTGGGCGACTCTTGCAGCCCAACCCGATCCAATAATTCCTTGGTCTTAGAAATAGCTTCATTCCAGTTAATAATGCCATAACTGGCGCGTTCATTTCCAAGAAATAAATTTTCAGCAATCGAAAGATAAGGGATAAGAGCAAGTTCCTGGTGAATAATAACCAGACCAACTTCTTCAGAATGGTGAATATCCTGGAACCGGCATTCTTTGCCTTCAAAAAAAATATCCCCAGTGTAGGTGCCGTGAGGATAGACGCCGCTCAGAACTTTCATCAAAGTCGATTTGCCTGCACCGTTTTCACCAACCAGTGCATGAATTTCGCCCTGACGCACACTAAAACTGACATTGTCTAGTGCTTTAACACCAGGAAATGTCTTTGTGATATTGCGCATTTCCAAAATGATATCTGACATGGGCTGTTCCCTTCTTGTGGTGGGGAGGATTTTGGGACTGTGAACCGCTGTTTATTTTATCCCAATTTAGCGTTACAGGCCAATAAAAAAAAAGAAGGTGTGTGAGGGGAAAATCCCCTCACACACCCTGGGTAAAACAAATTACTTCAGATCTTCGGCCTTGATGTAGCCAGTGTCAACCAGTTCTTTCTGGTAGTTCTTGACATCGATGCTCAGGGGGGTCAACAGATAGGAAGGAACGATCTTGACGCCGTTGTTGTAGGTCTTGGTGTCATTGACATCCACGGTCGTACCCTTGAGAGCCTGATCAACCATCTTGGCGGTCTGGGCAGCGAGTTGGCGGGTGTCTTTGAAGACGGTGAAGGTCTGCTCGCCAGCGATGATCGACTTGACGGAAGCGACTTCAGCGTCCTGGCCGGTCACGACGGGGCAGGGCTGGGTGGCGGTGCAGTAGCCAACGCCCTTGAGGGAAGAAAGGATACCGATGCTCAGGCCATCATAGGGGGACAAAACGCCATCAACGCGCTTGTCAGTGTAGAAGGCGCTCAGCAGGTTGTCCATACGGGCCTGGGCGGTGGCGGCGAGCCAGCGCAGGGTGCCGACTTTGTCCATACCAACCTGGCCAGACTGAATCACGATCGAGCCATTGTCGATGTAAGGCTGAATGACAGACATAGCGCCATCATAGAAGTAGAAAGCGTTGGTGTCATCGGGGGAGCCACCGAAGAGTTCAACATTGAAGGGGCCAGTCTTGCCATCTTTCAGACCAAGGCCGGTAACGAGCTGGGTGCCCTGGATAACGCCAACACCAAAGTTATCGAAGGTGGCGTAGTAATCAACATTGGGGGTCTTGGTGATCAGGCGGTCATAAGAAACAACCAACACACCAGCGTCATGGGCCTTCTGAAGAACGTCAGACATGGTCGAGCCGTCAACAGCGGCGATAACGAGCACTTTCGCGCCCTTGGTAACCATGTTTTCGATCTGGGAAAGCTGGTTCTGGATATCGTTGTCAGCAAACTGCAGGTCAGCTTTGTAGCCAAGGGCTTCGAAAGACTTGACCATGGATTCGCCATCGGAGATCCAGCGGGTGGAGGTCTTGGTGGGCATGGAAATGCCAACCAGTTTGGCTTCGGCGGCGGGTGCTTCAGTTGCAGCAGAGGCGCAGGCGCTCAAAACCATTGAGAGAACGAGAATAACAGACAACAGAGACAAAATCTTCTTCATTTTCGGTTCCTTTTCTTTCCTTTTTGAACAAACTTGTTTGTTTCACCTGCCTGTGAACCCAGACAGGAAATAACCTATGGCGAGACCGATAATTGTTATCGATAACGGTAACGATAACATGATAACAAAAACAACTAAAAGAGTCAAGGGCGCACAGCGGGGGGGACTGCAACAGGCGGCTTCAGTCAGGCGGCTCAAAAAGACAATCCGCCCCTTTAAACCCGGCGCTTCAGGTAATGATCCAGATTATACCGTGTAATCTGGGTTAAATCTGGTGGAATATTCTCCAGCCCAAACCACCCAATACCGGCACACTTCTCTGGCTCCAGGATCCGCGGCTCGCCGGAACGAATCCGGCACAGATACGTCGGAGAGACCCAATGCTGGCCCTCCTCCGGAAGGATATGATCCACCACATCCAGCAGTTCGCCAACTTCCAGTTCGATGCCATATTCTTCCCGCATCTCCCGGCACAATGCCTGGGCCAGTGTCTCACCAAATTCCACCCCGCCACCCGGAAACTCCCAGAGCCCGCGCTCATTTTTAGCCTTTGGCCCACGACGCGACAAAAAAACCTGCCCGGCCTCATTTGCGATCAAAGCCCCAACCCCAACACCGATATAATCCACACCACGCTTCATAAAAGTTCTCCTCTTTCAACAGCGAACAACCCCGCTCAAGAGATTTTTAGGTGTTTTTTGGGTGGCTACGCCACCCAAAAAACACCTAAAAAAACCTCTTTTCGGACTAACCCGAACTGGCGTTACCTAACAAAAGTTGATCCATTGGCAGCCCGCTTTTGAACTTCATCCAGAATGGCTTTTTCCAGATCTTGAGCCAGTGCCCGAACGGCAGCCAATCCAACCTCGCTTTGATCCAAAGCACCCTGATACACCAAAAGTGCCTGGCGGATGATTGGCAAATGCACCTCAGGCAGGTTTTCCAGCCCCCAGGCCGCCCCTTCTGCTTTTGAGAGCAGCAGGTTGTGCTGCAAAAAGGCCAGGGTCCGGCAGGCATTCAGCACCACATAAACCGGGCGCTTCAGCTCAGACCGCAGTCCAAACTCCGGGCTTAACACATCAGCAAGAATAGAATTCAGGAAGTCTGCACCTGGCACCCCCGGAAATGCATCTGGCGTATCGAGACCTGTCAGGCAGATCCCCCTTTCGCCGCACACAGTAATATGGGCAGCCAGGTCGGCATCCGTCCAAAGCTCATCATTCCAACGCTGCCATTCACCGCTGGACAAGGCGCAGCTAAAGTCGTCACGCCAGGCCTCACTGTAATGAAGATCATATGGGGCAGGGTGACGCCAGGGGAAAATTTGACCTGACGCCAGAAAGCTGATTTCAATTGGACACGGGCTTCCGGAAATCTCTAACAACATCTGGCCCAACTGGCGTTTCACTTCGCCAACCATCGGATCGTGAATACGAACAAGGATGTCAATATCGCTGCGCTGCGGATTAAAACAACCCATAGCCAGCGAACCATGCAAATAGATACCAACCAGGTTACTATCTAAAATCCCGAAAACCGCCGTGACCAGACGCTCGATCTGCATTTGCACTGCTGACGGGCAGGATTGATAATCAAAAAAAGCCATGCCAGAATTCTAGGTGCAGCAAGCCAAATCGTCAAGAATAATTTAGTTACAGCTCCCTCACGCCTTTCTTGTAGTCGGGGTTTTGGGTGTTTTTTGGGTGGCTACGCCACCCAAAAAACACCCAAAACAACCTCTTTTCGGATTAACCCGAACTGGCGTGGTGTAGTATGATCAAAGATATGACAGTTAACGACAATTAATATGATCTATATAACTTGGAAAGCTGCCCGAGAGAGACTAAACTTAGAAGTTGGAGTGCATTACACAATATCCAATAAAGCATGATAATACCTTTTCTATTGAGTGGAGAGCTTTATGACAAACAAAATGATTAATGTTGACGGCAATGAAGCGACCGCTTTGATCGCCCACAAGGTGAGCGAAGTGATTGCCATTTACCCAATTACCCCATCCTCTTCGATGGGTGAACTGGCAGACGAATGGTCTGCCAAAAAAGTTCCAAATATTTGGGGCACTGTTCCATCGGTGATCGAGATGCAGTCCGAAGGCGGCGCAGCAGGTGCAGTACACGGGGCCTTACAGGCTGGCGCATTGACAACCACCTTCACAGCCTCTCAAGGCTTGCTCTTGATGATCCCCAATATGTACAAGATCGCAGGCGAACTAACCTCAACGGTCTTTCACATTGCGGCTCGCTCGTTGGCGGCCCAGGCATTGTCCATCTTTGGCGACCACCAGGATGTGATGTCTGTGCGCGGCACCGGCTGGGCAATGCTTTGTTCACACTCGGTTCAAGAAGCGCATGACCTGGCTTTGATTTCCCAGGCTGCCACTTTGGAAGCCCGCCTGCCATTCTTGCACTTCTTCGATGGCTTCCGCACTTCCGCCGAAGTGAACAAAATTGTCCAACTCAGTGACGATGATATCCGGGCAATGATCGATGAAAGTCTGGTCCGCGAGCACCGCGCCCGCGCCCTTTCACCCGATCACCCCTTCATCCGCGGCACAGCCCAAAACCCCGATGTGTACTTCCAGGGCCGCGAAACCTCCAACCCCTTCTACATCGCCTGCCCCGAAATTGTCCAGAAAGCCATGGACAAGTTCGCCAAAATCAGCGGACGCCAGTATAACCTCTTCGATTACGAAGGCGCACCCGATGCCGAGCAGGTCATCATCGTCCTGGGCTCTGGCGCTGAGACTGTCGCCGAAACCGCTCTTTTCCTAAACGAAAAGGGCGCAAAACTGGGCGTGGTCAAGGTTCACCTGTACCGCCCCTTCTCGATCAAGCACTTCGTGGCTTCTCTGCCCAAAACTGTCAAATCGATTGCTGTCCTGGATCGCACCAAAGAACCCGGTTCTTCTGGCGATCCACTTTATATGGATGTCCTGACCGCCCTGGAAGAGGGCTGGACCGGCGCCCACATCAAGGTTATCGGCGGGCGCTACGGTCTGTCTTCCAAAGAATTCACTCCCGGCATGGTCAAGGCCGTTTATGACGAACTGGCCAAGCCAGAACCCAAGAACCACTTCACCGTGGGCATCAACGACGATGTCACCCACACCAGCCTGGATTTCGACCCGACCTTCAACATCGAAAGCCCACAGACCGTTCGCTGTGTCTTCTTTGGCCTGGGTGCAGATGGCACCGTTGGCGCCAACAAAAACTCCATCAAGATCATCGGCGAAGAGACCGACAACAACTCCCAGGGCTACTTCGTCTACGACTCAAAGAAGTCCGGCACGATTACCACCTCCCACCTGCGGTTTGGTCCCAAGCCGATCCGCTCGCCGTACCTGATCAGCCAGGCTCAGTTCGTGGCTGTCCACCAGTTTGGCTTCCTGGAAAAATATGACGTCCTCAAATACGCCATGCCAGGCGGCGTCTTCCTGCTCAACAGCATCTACCCGGCCGACCAGGTCTGGAACTACCTGCCCTGTGAAGTGCAGGAAAGCATCATCGCCAAGAAACTGCGTTTCTATGTGATTGACGCTTACGAAGTTGCCAAGCAAACGGGCATGGGCGGGCGCATTAACACCATTATGCAGACCTGCTTCTTCGCCATCAGCGGCGTACTGCCCCGCGAACAGGCGATTGATGAAATCAAAAAAAGCATCAAGAAAACCTACGGCAAGCGCGGCCAGGCTGTCATCGACCAGAACTACGAAGCGGTCAACCAGACTCTCGCCAATATGTACGAAGTCAGTGTACCGTCCGCTGTTTCTGGCTCCATCACCCGCCGCCCCGCCGTGCCAGCCAACGCCCCGGCATTTGTCAAAGATGTTTTGGGCAAGATGATCTCTGGCGATGGCGACTCCCTGCCTGTCAGCGCCATGCCCGTTGATGGCACCTACCCATCGGCGACAACCCGCTGGGAAAAGCGCAACATCTCGCTGGAAATCCCAGTCTGGGAGCCCGATCTGTGCATCCAGTGCGGCAAGTGCGTTTTCGTCTGCCCGCATGCCGTCATCCGCCACAAAGTTTTCGAGCCAGGTGTCTTAAGCGAAGCCCCCGCGACCTACAAATCGATGGATGCCAAGTTCAAAGAATTCCCCGGCATGAAATACACCGTTCAGGTTGCCCCCGAAGACTGCACCGGCTGCGGCCTGTGCATCGAAGTCTGCCCGGCAAAGGACAAGAGCCAGGTTGGCCGAAAAGCGATCAACATGGCCGACCAGCTGCCCCTGCGCGATTCCGAAGTCCTGAACTGGGATTTCTTCACCAATCTGCCAGAGGTTGACCGCACAGCGATGAGCCCCCGCACCATCAAGAATTCCCAGCTCCTGGAACCCCTCTTCGAGTTCTCCGGAGCCTGCTCTGGCTGCGGCGAAACGCCCTATGTCAAACTGCTTTCACAGTTGTTCGGCGACCGCACCATCATCGCCAACGCCACCGGCTGCTCGTCCATCTATGGCGGCAACCTGCCCACCACACCCTGGGCCAAGAATAAAGAAGGCCGCGGCCCCGCCTGGTCCAACTCGCTGTTCGAAGACAACGCTGAATTTGGCCTGGGTATGCGCCTGACCCTCGATAAGCACAATGAATACGTTCAGGAACTGCTGCCGCAGCTGGCTGGCAAGGTCGGTGAAGACCTGGTGACCGCCCTGCTGACCGCAGATCAATCTTCTGAACTGGGCATCAAGCAGCAGCGCGAACGCGTTGCCCTGCTGAAGCACCGTCTCGAAACAATGGATGATCCCCAGGCCCGCGACCTGCTCAGCCTGGCCGACATCCTGGTCCGCAAGAGTGTTTGGATTGTTGGCGGCGATGGCTGGGCGTATGACATTGGTTACGGCGGTCTGGACCATGTGTTGGCCTCAGGTCGCAATGTCAAAGTGCTCGTCCTGGACACCGAAGTTTACTCAAACACCGGCGGTCAATCCTCCAAGTCTACCCCGCGGGCGGCTGTTGCCAAGTTCTCTGCCCAGGGTAAAGGCCTGCCCAAGAAAGACCTCGGTCTGATTGCCATGGCCTACGGCTATGTCTATGTGGCTCGCGTCGCCATGGGCGCCAGCGACCAGCAAACCCTGACGGCTTTCCTGGAAGCAGATGCTTACGATGGCCCCTCCCTGATTATCGCTTACAGCCATTGTATCGCCCACGGCATCGACATGCGCAAAGGTCTCGAACAACAGCGCCTGGCTGTGCAGTCTGGCTTCTGGCCGATGTACCGCTTCAACCCGTCTCTGGCCCATGAAGGCAAGAACCCGCTGCAAATCGACTCGCGTGATCCTTCCATCCCGTTGGAGCAGTACGTATACAACGAAACCCGCTACCGCATGTTGATGCAGTCAGACGAACAACGCGCCGAACTCCTGCTAAAACAGGCCAAGCACGATATCAAGTCTCGCTGGACATATTACAAACAAATGGCAGCCATGCATTATGATGGCGACACCCAGGAATCATAGACTTCAGGAGCACAAAACACATGGTAGACCTGACCACAACTTATCTCGGATTAAACCTAAAAAATCCACTGGTGGCTTCGCCTTCACCTTTTTCTGAAAAGGTAGACAATGTCAAAAAGATGGAAGATGCTGGCTTTTCAGCGGTGGTGATGTACTCGCTCTTTGAAGAGCAAATTATCCATGAGAGCCTGGAGCTCGACCACTATCTGAGCCAGGGAACTGATTCATTCGTAGAGGCCCAGTCCTATTTGCCCAACACGGGTAAATTCAGCCTGACCCCTGAAAACTATATTCAGCACCTGGCCAAAGTCAAAAAAGCCGTCAACATTCCGGTGATCGGCAGCCTGAACGGCGTTTCCACCGGCGGCTGGATCCACTATGCCAAAGAAATGCAGGACGCAGGCGCTGACGCCCTGGAACTGAACATCTACTATCTGCCCAACAATCTGGCATTGACCGGCAGCGAGATGGAAGAAACCTATTCGACCCTGGTGCATGATGTTTGCCGACAGGTGCAGATCCCAGTCGCAGTCAAGTTGAGCCCGTTCTTCACCGCCCTGCCCAACCTGAGCAGCAAGCTGGTGCAGGCAGGAGCAAAGGGCCTGGTACTCTTCAACCGCTTCTACCAGCCCGATTTCGACCTGGAAGCGCTGGAAGTTGTGCCCAATCTGGTCCTCAGCACCTCGCACGAGCTGCGCCTGCCACTGCGCTGGATTGCCATGCTGTACGGCAAGGTGAAGGCAGATTTCGCCCTCACCAGCGGTGTTCACTCCGGTGTTGATGCGATTAAAGCTGTTATGGCTGGCGCAAGCGTGGCGATGACCACCTCTGCACTCCTGAAGTCCGGCATCGGCAAAGGCAGCGAGATTCTGGAAGAAATGAAGACCTGGATGCAGGAACACGAGTACACTTCTATCCAGCAGATGAAGGGCAGCATGTGCCAGCGCTCTGTTGCTGAGCCAGCCGCTTTCGAACGTGCAAACTACATGAAGGTTCTCAATTCCTTCAAGGTCTTGCCCTAAAAATCAATATTTTAGTTCTGAGGTTGAGTTTTCAATCTCAGAACTAAAAAAATAACATAAAAAAGCGCACAACAAGAAATCTTGTTGTGCGCTTTTGATTTGCAGTCCTGAGTCAACTGAGGGTGATTAACCTGGCTCGTCCGGGAATTCGTATGGGGTGCCGCGATGCCGGAAGACGATTCTTCCCCGGCTTAGATCATAAGGCGACATCTCAACGCGCACCCGATCACCCAGCAAAATACGAATGTAGTACTTGCGCATTTTGCCTGAGAGGTATGCTAAGACCTCATGACCTGTCTCGAGCTTAACCCGGAATTGAGTCCCAGGCAAAGCCTCGGTCACGGTACCCTCAACTTGAATTTTATCTTCCTCTTTCGCCATGCATTTCTCCTCTAAACTTGGTAACCGCCGGTTCAGGACGATTTATTCTTCAAAATCCTTGGTGCGGCGGCGGCCGCGGCGGATTGCCTTTTTCTTCTGAATGCGGCGCAGTTCGCTTTTAGAAACAAACCAGCGCTTGCGGCGCACGGTGCTCAAAATGCCACTCTTAGCAATTTTCTTGCGAAAACGCTTGAGCAGTTGGTCCTGCGATTCATTGGGACGCAAGGTAACTGTTGGCACTTGTCTCACCTCCTTTCCATAATGGTTAGATCAGCAAAGGCAAAAAAGCCCGGCTGGGTTGGTCATAGGCCTCAGCCGGGCATAGAAATACACAACTGAAATTGCATCAAAAATGCTCAAATTGCTCTCTTTCTTTCTCCAATCTTAACGAATTGTAACAAGAGCAGCCATAGACAACTGTAGGGATTTTATCGCAAAGGGACGATTTTGTCAAATTGGCTAAACGACCCGTGCAGGCTTTTCTTAAAGTCTGAAAACCCTGCCGCCAACATATCGAAAAGATGAATTTGGGGTGTTTGTTGCGGGCGGTAGCCCGCAACAAACACCCAAACCCCGACTTTAAGAAAAGCCTGACGACCCGTGGAGAAGATATTTTGGGCAGCAAAATACCTTCTCCACGGGATGATTAGCTTTCCGGCGGGGCAAAGGCCCGAGCCTGGCTCCGAATGCGGCGCAAAAAGTCGGGGGTATTCAGACCGCGCTCCAGGATATAGGTGAAATAATACTGCATCAACTGCTCCACTTCGGCATCCACCAGGGAGGCAACCTTCAGGCGTTTGGCTTCGGCGAAATTGCTGCGCTGGAGATGGCGCAAAACCCTGAGCGCGTTCTGCGAAACAGGCCGCGCCTCGGCAGCCTGGCGGCCGCAGTTTGGGCAGAGCACCCCACCCACCAGCGGCGAAAAGAACTGGTCCTGCGGGAGGATCTCCTCCTGACAGTTGGCACACTCAAACAACTGTGGGCGAAAACCAACCAGGTCGAGCAGGCGAACCTCATAAAAGCGAACCGCAAAAGAAACGTCTTCCTCCTGGCTCAGGCGCTGCAGCGTGATGTTCAGCAGGTCAAATAATGGGCTGTTTTCGCCTTCCTCATAGGTAAAGCGATCCAAAAGCTCCATCACATACGAAGCATACCCAATTCCAGACAGGCTCTCGCGCAGCCCCGAGAAAGTTTCTTGCGCTTCCGCCTGAGTCACAATCGGCAAATCCCGACTGTCTGCCAGCTGCAGGCTGACCCGGGTAAAAGGTTCAATATGCCCGGCCTTGCGCGAGTGCATTTTGCGCACACCCTTTGCCACCACCCGCACCTTACCCAGTTCGCGGGTGAACAGCCAGAGCAAACGATCCGCTTCGCCCCAATCCTGGTGCCGAAGGACGATCGCTTCAACTCTTTGGGTATGAAATCGAGCAGCCATGCCTGGATTCTACCGGAAAAAGTCAAACTCAGGGTGATATTTCAGTCTTTGACCTGGAATACACATCTCATCACCCAATTCCGAGAGATTAAATTTGGGTCATTGGGATTCACCGTAATAAAGCCCATAGTTGGGGGGTGTGAAAGCGGCTTCGCCGCTTTCACACCCCCCAACTATGGGTACTTTCACGGCAATTCCCAGTGAGCCTAAATTTTTTTGTTGACGGAATGCAAGCCTTACAGTATAATCTTTCGGCTTAGGACGTTGTACCCTTCGTCCAGCGCAATTCTATCAACGAGCGAAAGGGCTTGAAAAAATGAAAGTTTTGTTATTGAAAGATGTATATAAGCTGGGTAGAGCTGGCGACGTCAAAAAGGTCGCCGATGGCTATGGCCGCAACTACCTGCTTCCACAAGGTATGGCTGTTTTAGCCACCCTTGGAGCGATCAAGCAGTCCGAACACATTCGCACCAGAGCGAACGAACAGCGGGCTCTGCTCAACAAAGAAATGGATGTGATCGCCAAGCGGGTTGATGGTGTCTACGTTGCCTTTGCCGCCCGCGCCAGCGAGACCGGCAAGCTGTACGGTTCCATCACCACCCAGATGGTTGCCGAGGCTCTGACCAAGAAGACCGGCGTTGAAGTCAACCGCCGCCAGATCGACAGCCAGCCTGTCCGCACCCTGGGCACCTTCCGGGTCGCCGTCCGTCTGACCGTAGACCTTGTCCCGCATATCACCGTTGTTGTCCACCGCGAAGGCGAAGTGCCCAACCTGCCCGAAGCAGCCCCGGCCGCAGCCTGATTAATCTGACAATTCAGCAGCGAGGTTGCCCAAAACTTAACGTTTGGGCAGCCTCGTTTGTTTTATAATACCAGCATGAATGAAACGCCAGGCCAGCAGTTACGGCAGGCGCGTGAATTACGCGGCCTGAGCATTGCACAGGCTGCAAACGCCACCCGAATTCGCGTCCACTATCTGGAAGCCCTCGAAGCAGACCAGCCCGAAAAACTGCCGTCCCTGGCGCAGGGACGCGGATTCTTGCGCGCCTATTCCCAATACTTGCAAATCAACCCCGACGGCCTGCTTCAAACCGGCCCGACCGCCACTCTGTCTGCTTCAAGCCAGCCAGAGCTCTCCGAAAGAGCGGATGTGGTTAACCAGGCACAGGCTATCTTCCGTGAAATTGGCGACAAACTGCGTCTCCAGCGTGAGCTCATCGGGCTTTCGCTGGAAGATGTGGAACGCCACACACACCTGCGAATTCACTTCCTGAAAGCAATTGAAACCGGCCAAATCGAATCGCTGCCGTCCTCCGTTCAGGGCAGGGGCATGCTCAACAACTACGCCATCTTCCTGGGATTTGACCCCGACCCCATTCTGCTGCGCTATGCCGACGGGCTGCAGGCCAGCCTGGCCTCGCGCAAAGGACCGCGCACCTCACTTCCCACCGACAGCAGCAACCCTGCCCGTCAGCTGAGGAATCTGCGTCTCTTCTCACCCGATATCTGGCTCACCGGCCTGGTCATGGTGGGGATATTCGGCTTTGTGATCTGGGCGATTTTCCAGGTTGCCGCGGCAGGCAGCCAACAGAACGCCGAACAAACACCCCCTTCGGTTGCTGAAATTTTGGCCCCAGACACACCAATCCCATCCCCCACCATCCAGACTGCCGAGGCAGTCAACCTGACTCCAGCCAGTGAAACATCTACGCCAGCCCCGCTGCAGCTGGAAGGCACCGCCGACCCCCAATCCTCAGCCACTGCAACACTTGAGCCTTTAAACCAATCTGCTGTTCAGATTTATATCGCCGTGCGCCAGCGGGCCTGGGTCAGGGTGACCGTGGATGGTGAAATCGAATTTGAAGGGCGTGTTACCCCAGGGGTCGCTTATCTTTATTCGGGCAACGAGCGCATCGAAATTCGCACAGGCAATGGGGCAGCGCTGCAGTTGTTCTTTAACCGGGTGGATTTAGGCCCAATGGGTATTTTGGGCGAGGTTACAGAGAGAGTTTTCACCCCACAGGGGATGTTGACCCCCACCCCAACCCCCACACCAGAAGGGCTGCCGCTGCCAACCGAAACGCCGGGCCCAACTCAGACCATCACCCCCACCCCAACGCCGACTCCTCGGCCTTAGAAAGTATCGGTTATGCTCCAATCCTCTTATATTTTAATTAACGGTTTACGCTACCATTATTATTACGACAACCTGGGAAAAACCCCAATTCTGCTGCTGCATGGCCTGGCGTCTACGGGCCGGATCTGGGAAAAAGCTGCCCAGCATCTTGCGGAACACGGTTTTTCACTTTATGCTCTCGACATCCGCGGCCACGGCAACAGCGATCAGGCTGAAACGGGTTACGATTTCGAGACGATCAGCCAGGATATCGCCGGGTTTGTCCAGGCCTGTGACCTGAACAGACCTGTCGTGATCGGCCATTCATGGGGCGCAATGCTGGCCCTGGATTACGCGGCCCGCCTCAGCATCGGGCCGCGCTCCCCGTCTGCGCTGGTGCTGGCAGATGGGGCCTTTATTCAGATGGACGCCATCCCGGGTGCAACCTGGGAGAGTACCCGGGCAAGGTTGACCCCGCCGCGCCTGGCGGGAACCCCGCTTAACGAATTTCTGGAGCGAATTTCGGCTTTCAACACTGCCTGGCAGTTGGATGAACAGGACAAAGACATCATCCTGGCCAATTTCATGATCGATGCAGATGAAAAGATCGCCCCCAGATTGACTTTCGACCATCATATGCAAATTGTTGAGGCGATGTGGAAATTCCCAACCTACCTTCGCTACAAAAACGTGCGCTGCCCGGTTCTGGCGCTGCCCGCCCGCCCTCAATCGACTGGCTCGGAGCGCGAAATTGAGTTCCTTCAATTAAAAGAAAACGGCCTGCAGCAGATCAAAGCCGCTTGCCCCCACCTGCAGGTGCGCTGGATGGAAGACAGTGTCCACGATTTCCCGCTCCAGCGCCCCGAGCGCTTTGCGGACTGGGTCGCAGAATTTTTGCAGAACAATCTATGAGCTACCGGCTGCGCCCTGCGGCAGCTGAAGAGGCCGCCCTCATTCAAAAGATCATCCGCCAGGCAAAAATAAACCCAACCGGGCTGGATTGGCGCCGGTTTATTCTGGCAGTGGATGCCGAAGGCCGGGTGGCGGGCTGTGGGCAGCTTAAACCCCATGGCGACGCCGTAGAATTGGCGTCAATCGCCGTTCTGCCAGAGTTTCAAGGGCAGGGAATCGCCCGCCTATTGATTGAACACCTGATCCAGGCCCACCCGGGGGATCTGTACCTGATGTGCCGGCCTGTCTTACAACCGTTCTATGAGAAGTTTGGTTTTCACACAGCGGACGAGAGCGAACTGCCAGCCTACTTCCGGCGGATTGCCGCCATATTCAACCGCCTGAGGCGAATCGTCAAAAACGCCCCCGGGCCATTGATTATGAAACGCGTCCAGCGCTAAGATTTTTGGGTGTTTTTTGGGTGGCTACGCCACCCAAAAAACACCCAAAATAACCTCTTATCGAACTAACCCGAACTGGTGATCAAGCAAAAAGCGGCTGGTACTGCCCGGCCGATTGGATCAGGCTTTCCTGTTCGTCCGCCGACATGGGCGTGAAATTCTGACAGGCTTCAAGCACCAGGGGCAGTACGGTAATGTCACCAGCGGTACACAGCCCGGTTACATCCTGGGAAAGGGCAAAGTCCACCGATTTCTGGATCATGGTCTGGTCGCTAAACGGCTCATACCAGGTGGTGTGGGTATGTTCGCGCTCATTCCAGGGGCCTTTGGTAATGGTTTTGATCACCATCGTGCCAACATTTTTCTGCCGGCACTCCTTGATCAATGCTTCAGTATTGGCACGATAAACCGGGTTGGTATACTGGACAAAATTAAGCGGGAACAAGATCGAATCAAAATCAAACCGGCGCAGCGCCTCCAGGTAAATGGCTGGAGCGTCAACCCCGTGCCCGGTAATCCCGATATACTTCAGCAGACCCTGCTGGCGTGCCTCGAGAACTGCTTCCAGTGCGCCGCCTGGTGCAAAGATCTCATCCAACTCCGAAAACTGAGTCACCGCATGAAACTGATACAGATCAAAACGCTTGCGGCCCAGCTTCTCTAAAGATCTATGCATTTCAGCCCTGGCTCCCTCTCGGGTGCGTTCCATGGTTTTGCAGCCAATAAAGAATTTATCGGGATAATTGGCCAAAATCGGCCCTAACCGCTCCTCTGCCTGCCCATAAGACGGGGCTACATCAATATGGTTGATCCCAGCGGCGACCGCGCGGTCAAAAACTTCTTCCGCCTTAGCTGGGGTGATTTGCCAGAAAGCTGCTGCGCCAAAAATGGCAATTGTGCTGGCATGATTTGTCCGACCAAATACTCGTGTTTGCATTTTTTACCTCTCCAAAGACATGGGTTTGAGCGTAAAGCTCAATTGCAAGGGTGGGCGAACAGCCGCGCCTGGTTTGGCTGGGATATTGCTCATTGCGTATTCGGCCAGGGCAGTGATCGTTAAACTGGGATTGACTCCCGGGTTTCCGGGCATGATGGAACCATCAACTACATATAAACCCGGGTAGTTGTGAATCTGGCAGGTCAGGTCAATGACACCTTCCTGATCGTCGCTGCCAAAAGGCACGCCGCCCAGAATATGAGCGGTAATCGGGATCTTAAACAAACTTTCATTGAAAGAGCCTGCCGGGATACCGTTGGTCTTTTTGGCGAAATTGCGCGTCACCTCATGCCCAATCGGGAGCATGGTGGGGATCGAATTATCGCTGTCGGTGGAAGAGATCAGGTTCTTGCGCCACAAGGTAAACAAACTGCGTCCCAAACGCATGCGAATCCGATTGTCAACCGTCTGCATAACCAGCATAATCGTCGTCCGGCGGGCCCAGCCTGGCCGAAGGTGGGTAATCGCAAAGTCCAAAGGCCGGGTCACAATCTGGAATAAGGTTTTGAGAATCCGCATCGGGATCGAATCATCCCGATCCACCATCGGCCCGCTGAGCAGCCGGATCAGGGAAGACCCAGCCGGATAGCGAACCGGTTCGATCGAGGTCACCTCATCTGCATTGAAAATCGAAGTGATCGCAACCCCTTTGGAATAGTCCTGATTAAGTTTGCGGGCCGTTGAGCCTAACAGCGATTCGCTGTTGGTGCGCACCATTTCACCTAAACGGCTGGATATTTTGGGCAGAGATTTGGTCATATCGCGGCAGCGGAAAAGAATCCGCATCGTACCCAGCGCCCCGGCCGAAAAGATCACATTGCGGGTGCGCACAACAGTTTTCGGTTTTGGCAGCCAACCAGTCGTATTTTGATACTCCACTTCATACCGGGCATCATCGGGCTGATTGGGCGGGAGCGGGCGCACATCAGTCACCAGAGATTCGGACCGAATTTCTGCGCCCCATTTTTCAGCAAAATATAGATAGTTCTTGACCAGGGTGTTCTTGGCATTGTGGCGGCAGCCCACCATACAACCACCGCACTGCTGGCAGGCATTCCGGTCAGGACCTTCGCCGCCAAAATAAGGATCGGCATAAGCCTGACCTTCCTTGCCTGCCTCACCAAAGAATGTGCCAACCGGCGTTGGACGGAAGGTTGGCAAAGTGCCCATCTCGGCGGCAATTTGCTGAATTACCTCATCAGCCGGCCAAAGCTGGGGGTTGATGGTGACGCCGAGCATCCGGCAGGCAGTTTCGTAGTGGGGCATAAGCTCATTTTTCCAGTCGGCAAGATGTTTCCAGGCCGGATTCTCAAAGAGCTTGTCGTTCGGGATCATAAGCACATTGGCATACCCCAGACTGCCGCCGCCAACCCCGCTGCCATGCAGCGCCAGCACATGCCGGAAGAAGCTGAACTGCATAATGCCAAAGCAGCGCAAATTGGGCAGCCAGATGTATTTAAAAACGTTCCAATTAGTTTTGGCAAAATCTTTATCCTCAAAACGTTTGCCGCGTTCGAGCACCAAAACGTTATAGCCTTTTTGGGTTAAACGCATCGCAGAAACGCTGCCCCCAAAACCTGACCCTACGATCACATAATCAAAAGATTCTGACATATTCTTTTCCAGCTTTCTTTTTCCAATCTTTTCTACAGACTTATTGTGCATTCTCAACAAATTGGTGAGTTGGGTGTTTTTGTGGGCGAAGCCCAGGCTTATACCATCATTCAATTTCTACTGCCATGCTGACAGCTTCAGCGCCGCCCAGACACAGTCCCACAATCCCGCGCTGCAGACCACGCTCTTTCAGAGCAAAGATCAGGGTTGCCAGCAGACGTGCTCCGCTTGCCCCGATCGGATGACCAAGAGCAATCGCTCCGCCATTGACATTCACTTTACTCCAATCCCAGCCCTGAGAGGAAAGGGCTTTACCATTGGCCAGCACCTGGGCTGCAAAGGCCTCGTTTAACTCGATCAGGTCAACATCCTTCAGCGTCCATCCCACTTTGCGCAGCAAAAGCGGGACAGCGTGCGCCGGAGCATCAAACAAATACTTGGGTTCTAGGGCAGCCTGGGCATAGCCAACAATCCGGGCCAGAGGTTTTTGGCCGATCAGCGCCGCCTTGGCCCGGCTGCTGATCACAACCGCAGCCGCTCCATCGTTCAAACCCGGTGCATTGCCAGCGGTCACCCGGCCATCCTTCGCAAATGCCGGCTTGAGTTTCGCCAGGGATTCCAAAGAACTATCCCGGCGCGGCGATTCATCCACCTCAAAAATGAGCGTTTCGCCCTTCTTGCCCGGGATCTCCACCGGGGCAATTTCGGCCTTAAACTTGCCTGCATCCTGGGCTGCGGTGGTCTTCTGATGACTGGATAGGGCGTACAAATCCATCTCCTGACGGGAAATATCAAACTCAGCCGCGATAAATTCCGCCGCGCTGCCCATTCCCCAATTTTCAAACGGGTCCCACAGCCCATCATGCAGAAGCGCATCCGTCAATTGGGAATGCCCATAGCGCAGCGAACCAGTTCGGGCATCCACCAGGTACGGCGCCCTGCTCATATTCTCCATCCCGCCGGCCACAAACAGCTCTCCATCCCCAGCCCGAATGGCCTGAGCAGCCAGCATGGCAGCCTTCAAACCGGAACCGCAGACCTTGTTCAGGGTTGTAGCCGGGACGCTGGCAGGAATACCCGCAAAAATGGAGGCCTGGCGCGCTGGGGCCTGCCCCAGACCCGCGCTGACCACATTTCCCATGAACACTTCTTGAATTTCTGCCGGGTCGTGAATTCCAGCCCGGCTGAGTGCCGCTTTGATGGCTGCAGCCCCCAGGCGCGGCGCAGGTATCCCGGCTAAGGCGCCCTGAAACTTCCCAAACGCAGTACGAACAGCACTGAGGATTACGGGATCTTGGACTGGGTTTACCATTTACATTGCTCCTTATTCTGCTGTGACAGGCTACACGGAATCCCAGGCAGCCTTCAAACGCTGATAGCTATCTTCCAGAGCTTCTGGCAGCACACGCGTCATGCTGAGCGTAGACATAAAATTCGTATCGCCGTTCCAGCGCGGCACAACATGCAGGTGAACATGGCTGGCAATCCCCGCTCCACCCGCATCGCCAAAGTTGAAACCGACATTGAAACCTTGCGGCTGGTAAATCTTCTGCAGCACGCTGACGGATAAATTTGCCAGTTCCATAATCTCAGCCCGTGCCGCAGCCCCCATATCGTCCAGGTTGGCTGTGTGCAGATATGGAATAATCATCAAATGTCCACTGGTATATGGGAAACGGTTAAGAATGACATAAGTCAGAGCGCTGCGAAAGAGGATAAGATTTTCTGGACTATCAGGGTGCAGCGGAGCATCACAAAATACACAGCCAGACTCTTTCTTATTGCTCTTGATGTAAGCCATTCGCCAGGGGGACCAAAGATGTTCCAAGGTAGCGCTCCGCCAGGATATTTCGCTGGCTTCTTGTTGCACAGTGCAAAAACGACAGCCAACCTGTATCAAACTGAGATTATCTCACCAGTGTTGTGTCAAAGATAATTATATAGTTTGTTTTGGGCGCTTTGCGCCCAAAACAAACTATAGATTGATTCTTTACAGTACACTAGATGTATTGTAGCAAAGAATCAGCTAAATCGGAATAGCCCCCCTCAACCTCACGCCTTTCTTGAAATCGGGGGTTGGGGTGTTTGTTGCGGACGGCAGCCCGCAACAAACACCCCAAATTCATCTTTTCGATATGTTGGCGGCAGGGTTTTCAGACTTTAAGAAAAGCCTGCCCTAAAGCTTAAAAAAGTTGACATCCAGCCATAACCGGGGTATGCTTTGAATTCAATGACACAGATGCCCATGTTTTCCCCGCCAACAGTGACGGTCAGCGAACTTACCCGCTATGTACGCGAGGTGCTGGAGAGTGACACCGGCTTGCAAAATATCTGGGTCCGGGGGGAGATTTCCAATTTCTCCCGGCCAGGTTCAGGCCATCTCTACTTCACACTCAAAGACCAGGGTGCGGCATTAAAATGTGTCATGTGGCGCACGACTGCCAGCCGGCAGGCTTACATGCCCACCGACGGATCCGCCGTCCAGGTTCATGGTGCCATCGGTGTTTATGAGGCGGGCGGGCAGTATCAGCTCTATGCAGATGCCATTCGGCCAGCCGGCGAGGGCGCCCTATTTCAGGAATTTATGCGCCTCAAGGCCCGTCTGGAGGCACAGGGCTTGTTTGATCCTGCCCGCAAGCGCCAGATCCCTGCCAGACCGCAGCGAATAGGAATCATCACCTCGCCAACCGGGGCAGCTCTGCGCGATATGTTAAACACGATCACCCGCCGCTACCCCATTGCCGAGGTCATTCTGGCGCCAACCGCCGTCCAGGGCGATGATGCACCCGGGGGGATTGTTGCTGCAATTTTCGCCCTCAATCAGCTTAAGCCTGCCCCGGATGTGATTCTGTTGGGGCGCGGCGGCGGGTCGATCGAAGATTTATGGGCCTTCAACGATGAACGGGTGGCGCTGTCAATTGCTGGCTCGCAGATCCCAACGATTACCGGGGTGGGCCACGAAACAGATTTCACCATCGCCGATTTCGTGGCCGACTTACGTGCCCCCACACCCACGGCAGCAGCAGAGCTGGCAACACCCGACGTCGCCGAGATGATCGGCGAACTGCAGGGCCTGGTGGAACAGCTCAACCGGTCTGTTGAGGATCTGATCAGCGAAGAACGCTGGGCGCTTGCCGAACAGCAGCGCCGTCTGGCCCTCTTTTCGCCAACTGCCCGCCTGCGCAGCGAACAGCAGTATCTGGACGAATTTGTCGCCCGCCTGAAGCGCGCTGCAAGCCACCAGGTGGACCGCAAACGTTCGTTTCTGTCCGGCAAGCTGGGTCTGCTGGAGGCGCTCAACCCGCTGGATGTGTTACGGCGCGGCTTCGTCCTGGTCACCCGCCCGGACGGCAGTCTGCTGGTGCGTGCAGGCCAGGTGCAGCCAGCAGATAGACTTCATTTGCGCTTTCAAGACGGCGAGCGGGTGGCTCAGGTTGTGGCAAATGATGCCGGCCCGAGTGGAGGATAAACTGTGAATTCACCCGAACCCATCAACCCCACCCCAGACCTTGGGCAGTATCTCGAATCGCTGGAACAGCAGATTGCTGGTGTGCGCGCCAGCTTTGCGGAGCGGGCATTTGGGATCGGTTTTAATGCCCTGGTTGTGCCCATGCTGATTCTCCTGGTGATTTTTTATCTTTTCGGCGTGCGAAGCTGGACCGGGTTAGTGTTGATTCTGATCATTGAAGTGGTCGCCGCATTCATCCTGGCGGCTCTCTTTTCCAGCCGTTCGCAGCTTGCTGCCAGCCGGCGATACTATGAACAAACAGCGCTGCCGGCGATCCAGGCTTATGCAGCCGAACACCAGTTAAGCATGGAACAAATCGCAGCCGAAGCAGCCAATACGCTTCCCAAAGAAGCCCTTCTCCCCATGTACCTAAAAACTTCAGGAGTGCCAAAATGACGGGTGATCAACCAGTTGAATCGATGTCCTATGAACAAGCCTTTCAACAATTGGAAGAGGTGGTGAATGCGATGGAAAACGAACAGCACCCCCTTGAGCAGGTTCTTGCGCTTTATGAGCGCGGCCAGAAACTGGCTCAGCGTTGTGCCGTGCTGCTGGAGCAGGCCGAGCTAAAAGTACGCCAGTTGGCGGGCGACGATCTGATCCCATTTGAAGCCTCCAGCTAACTATGCGCTATCTAACCGATATTTTCAACAACCACATCATTATCCCAGCCCTGATTGGCTGGGCAATCGCCCAAATCATCAAGGTGCCGCTGGAATTTCTCCACACCCGGCGCTGGGATTGGTCTCTGCTCTTTCGAACAGGTGGCATGCCCAGCTCACATAGTGCGCTGGTGGCGGGCGTGGCCCACGGAACAGGGCTGTATGCTGGCTTTGATTCGGCTATCTTTGCAGTTGCCTTCACGCTGGCGGCTGTGGTGATTTATGACGCAACCGGGATCCGCCGCCAGGCAGGCAAACATGCCCGTATGCTGAATGCCATCATTGATGACCTGGCAGCGGGGCACCCGTTGAAGGAGGAGCAGCTTTTGGAACTGCTCGGGCACACACCCCTCGAGGCGTTGGGCGGGCTGCTGCTGGGCATCGCCTCTGCCCAGTTGGGTTGGATTATCTGGCACTAGTCTCTATAATTTTTTTAGGCGCTTTGCGCCAAAAAAAATTATAGATTGATGCTTGACAGACTACTCGTCAGGAATTGATCCGGACGATTTTTTCGCCGCGCTCAATCACCACGGCAGCCGTTTGCCCATTGGTTAAATTTCGCAGCGCACCCTGAAATGCGTCCAGCCCAGGCTCGGGAAACTGGAGGGTCAGCGTCACTTCAGCGCCGAATTCCTGGTCAAGGATTTCGCCTTTGTGGGCCGCTACCAGCAGCCGGACCTGGTCAAAATAGCTGTAAGGCAAGCCAAGCATTGCCATTACAACCGGAATTTTCTGAGCGCGCTGAACGCTGCCCAACACCTCCCGGACCGCATCGCCATAGGCCCGCACCAACCCGCCGGTGCCCAGCTTTGTGCCGCCAAAATAACGGGTGATCACCAGACCGACACAACCCAGCCCACTGCCCTGCAGCACCGCCAGCGCTGGACGCCCGGCGGTGCCGGCTGGCTCGCCATCATCAGAGCAGTGAGCTGTCACATTGTTACCGCAGCCAACCAGGTACACAGGCACATTATGGCTGGCGTCTTTAAATTCCTGACGGATACGCTGGATGAAATCCTTGGCCTCTTCAACGCTGAAGACTGGCGCCAGACTGGCGATAAAACGCGAATTGACCACGATCAATTCAACCCGCACCGCCTCAAGCGGAATAATACAGGCGGTCATCCCAACTCCTGCCTGGTCTCGGTCTCAAAAAAGGCCAAAAAACTTCTCACCACTCGCTGAGCAGGGCTGCAACCAATGCCGCCCGCTGTGAAAGTGTATTAATCAGCACATGCTCGTGTACCGCATGGGCGCCATCACCGTCGGCGCCCAGACCATCCAGGGTTGGGGTGATCGAAGCGGTGAAGTTCCCATCCGAAGCGCCGCCTGCGCTGCCTTCTTGCAGGGCCATCCCGTGCCGGGCAGCAATGGTTTTGGCTTTTTCAAAAGTCGCAATCATCCGCTCATCCCGCACCATGGGGGGGCGGTTCAGGCCGCCAGATATGAGCAGCTTCGTACCTTCCAGCACGGGGCGCAGGTTGTGAATAGCCTGCTCCAGGCGTTCAGCTTCTTCATGGAGGGTGATGCGGAAATCCAGCTCAACTTCACAGGCCGCAGGCACAACATTGCTGGCGGTGCCGCCTTTAATTACACCCACATTCACTGTGGTGTTTTTATCGTAATCGGTCAGACGCTGCAAAGCCAAAATCTGGTGGGCCATTTCCTCAATTGCATTCCGGCCCTTTTTATGGTCTGCGCCGGCATGCGCTGCCCGGCCTTCAACCCGAACAAAATATTCGCCAACGCCTTTGCGGGCTGTCTTAATCACACCGCCTGGGATCGCGGGCTCCAATACAAAAACCAACTGGCTTTGAGCTGCCAGCTCTTCAATCTTTGCCCGCGAGGCGTTGCTGCCGATCTCCTCATCCCCCGTGCAGAGGATATTGACAGGAGCGACGGCCGGCCGGCCAAGCGCCGCCAGGCCGCGCAGGGCATTGAGGGCAATCACAATCCCAGCCTTCATATCATAGCCGCCAGGGCCATACAGTTTGTTATCAACCCGCCGGATTGGCATGTGCTCCAGGGTGCCAATCTGCCAGACTGTATCCATGTGGCACAAAAGCGTGATCGGCCTGGCTGGACTGCTGCTGCCCCAGCTGCCCAGGACCATATCGCCTGTCTGGCTGCCAGGGAATCGCCGCACCACAGCTCCAGCAGCCTCAAACAACGACTCGACGCGTGTACTCATCCTGTCGACAGCGGCTTTATCGTGTGAGGGCGATTCGATTTGAACCAGGTCACTTAACTCGGCGACCATTGCATCTTCTTGGCTTTGGAAATAAGGCAGGAGTTCCGTCATAATTTTCTCTCTTTTCTACAAAATTCGGCTGAATTATTCGGTTTGTGCGACCAGTGTCCGCCACGGACTATTTACAGGCTTACAGCCTCGGGCTTAAACGTCAAATCAAGTTCCCAGGCGGCGCCAGGGTGGGCCCTCTGGGCACGCCAGGCGCCAGCCGGCGGAACCGGGTTGTGGTGATCAAAAATCCGCTGTTTCACCAGGGTTGGCTCATCCATCCCCAACTCCAAAAGCAGTGCGCCAATTGGGCCTCCATGGGTAAACAAGGCAACCGGGCCGGTTTTCTGGCATACACTGACCGCCTGCTCCACGACTGGGCGCATGCGGGCTTGAACCAGCGCAGTTTGTTCGGCAGGCTGCCACTCAATCAAGGCATCCGCCACTGTAATGGAAGCCCCTGCAATATCAGCCGCGATCTGAGCGGTATGCAAACAGCGTTCCAGCGGGCTGGAAAAGAACTGGTGAACATTAACCAGCAGCAGGTAAGCTCCCAGCGCAGCAGCCTGCTGCTGCCCCTCGGCTGTCAGCGGCGGCCCAGGCGGCAGATGGTATACCAGGTCTGAACGGGTCCAATCAGGTCTGGCATGCCGGATTAGGTAAAGGGTTTCAGTCATTGCGCATCCTAAAAACAAAGATGCCTGATTTTACCCCAAATTTTGCTTGACACAAATGCGGCCTGAAGAGTATAATCCATCCTGAATAGTCAATACTGACTATTCAGGATGGATTATGTCACGCGAACTATTTTTACTTGGACTGTTGAACCACCATGACATGTACGGCTACCAGATTAACGAATTTCTTGGCAAGAATCTGGCCGCCTGTACAGACCTCAAGAAATCCACTGCCTATTTTCTGTTAGGAAAAATGGCAGAATTGGAATGGGTGACCGAAGAGATAACCCAGGAGGGCAACCGCCCCCCCAGACGTGTCTACCACCTGACGCCGGCCGGGCAGCTTGAGTTCTTGAGTTTGCTTCGCAAGAATTTAAGCTCATTTACCCCCCCGGTTTTTGACGGAGATGCCGGTCTGGCCTTCCTGGACGCCTTGCCTGCAGAAGAAGGAATATCACTGCTGCAAGAGCGGCGGACAGCGCTGCTGCAGGCCCTGGCGGCAATGGAAGATGTCCCCCAGCATGCTGGCAGCCTGGGGCTGGTGGTGGAGCACCAGAAAATTCACCTGGATGCCGAGTTGGCCTGGCTGGACAAAATTATTGCAGGCCAACAACAGGCATCTCTGCCAACCAATTCCGAAAACAAAAAATAGCCTTTCAGCCTTACCTCTGGGTTAGAAAGTAAACACCCAATCGCGCCCGTTTATTGCGATGACACATCAAATCCAACCTGATCAAAACAGATTGGCTCAAACAGGAGAAACATACTATGACCACCGCCTCTGTACCCGCTGAAGACAAACTCGACTTCAAGAAAATCTTACCGATCTTTGTCATCATCTTTGTTGATTTACTGGGAATGACCGTTATCATCCCCCTCATGCCAATGTACGCCGTCAGTTTTCAGGCCAGCGCCTGGATGATCGGCCTGCTGGGGGCAGCTTACCCCGTTATGCAGTTCATCGGGGCCCCCCTGCTGGGCCGGCTTTCCGACCAATATGGCCGCAAGCCTGTGTTATTGATCAGCCAGATTGGCACCCTGATTGGCTTTATTGTTCTGGGGCTGGCGGGCAACCTCTGGATGCTTTTTCTCTCGCGCATCATCGACGGGATTTCCGGCGCCAATATCTCCACCGCCCAGGCCGCCATCGCCGACAGCACCACCGAAAAGACCCGCACCCAGGGCCTTGGCCTGATGGGCGCGGCTTTTGGTTTGGGTTTTGTGATTGGGCCGGTCATCGCAGCAGTTTCCTTGATGCTCAGCAATGACAACTATCATATCCCCGCCTGGGCCGCAGTTTTCTTCTCCGCAATTTCAATTTTGCTGACCTACTTCTGGCTTCCCGAAACCCTGCCCGCCGAACGGCGCGGCAAAACCGAGAAAAAGCCGGCTTTTTCGTTCGGCTCACTGCTGGCAGCCCTGAAACATCCCCAAATCGGCCTGCTCCTGGTTTTGCTTTTCGCCCAGCAGATTGCCTTTGGCGGTTTCGAACAGCTTCTCTCGCTCTTCACACTGAACCGCCTGGGCCTGAACGCCAGCGGCAACGCCATCATTTTTGTTTACATCGGGATCATTGTGGTGATCATCCAGGGCGGCATGATTGGCCCCTGGAGCCGCAAACTCGGTGACCGTAAGCTGGCGTATGTAGGGCTTTTGACGCTGGCCGTTGGTCTGGTCATGACCTCGCTCACCCCACAGCAGCCCATGCCCGGCTACTCCAAGGCCGACCTGCAGGCGGAACTGTCGGCCAGCAGCGACTTTCGTACTCACGAAAACCCCACCACTCAAAATATCCAGGTGGCGATTCCAGACGACACCAACAACGGTTGGTTTGGCCTGGTCTGGATCCTGGTTGCCATGATCCCGGCATCCATTGGGGGCGGCGTCTTGCAGCCCAGCCTGAACAGCCTGATTACCAAGCGGATTGATCCGGGTGAAATCGGCGGCACCCTGGGCATTTCGGCTGCGCTGCTAAGCGGGGCCAACGCTGTAGCGCCAGTTTTGTTTGGAGGGATATTCCAGGCAATGGGCTCCACAGCCCCCTTCCTGGTAGGCGGGTTAGTACTGGCTCTGCTGCTGGTTTTTGCAGTCACCAGGATTAAGCCCGGCCGCGAAGAGACTTTGCCCCCGGGCCGCATGGTGAGCGGCGGCCATTAAACAAAGAACTGGGGTGATTGTCGCACGACAATCACCCCAGTTCTTTAAGGATTCGCCGACACAAAATTCAAGCCATATTCGGCGTCGGAATAATTGGGTCGATACTGCAAGGCCTCCTGGAAGCTGTCGATTGCGTCCTGGCTGCGGCCCTTACGATAAAGCGCCCAGCCTTTCCAAAGCAGAGCTTCCTCCGAGTTGGGCGTCCGCTTCAAGGCCGCCTCTGTCAGAGCCAACAGGTCATCGGTCTGGTTTGTATGAAAATAGGCAAAGAACGGACCAAACTGGTAGCGCAGCATGCGCTGGGGCAGACCAATTTCCAAAGCCTTTTTATACGCTTCCGAGGCCTCATCATAACGGTCAAAATACACCAGGTTGGAGCCAATATTAAACCAGGCAAATGCATCCTCCGGGTTGGCATCGGCTTCAGCCTGGGCAGTTTCCAGAGCGTTCTGCCGGTTTACGGCTGGGTCCCAATCTGGCCCGAGCAGCGTTTGAACCCTGTTCTGATCTTCCAATAAAAACAACAGGATGTAAACACGATTAAAAGTCCGCCACTTTTCGTCCAGTTCCTGATAAGCGATAGACTTATTCGGCCCGTAAAAGCTGTCCTGGCCGATAAAAGTTTGGGTGGCATCGTCATATCCGGTTACCAGAAAATAATGCGCGCCCCAGCGGTCGTCATTTGGCCAGCCGCTCTCCGTAAAGACATAGCTTTCTTCGATCATCACCGGAAAGCCATTTGCCAGCAGGCGGCGCAGCAGATCTATGTCGCCGCCCACCCGGAATTCCGCATTCAACCAGCCAGCATTGTTTCTGGCAAAGTAGACCAGTTCTTCCACATTGACATTGCGATCAGCGGCAAATGGCTTAAGCTGATTGGTGGCGTCAATCTGTTCGCCTTTCCAGCCGTAATACTTCAGCAGCATGGTCAGTGTCGCCGGGCCACAGTTATTGGGGGTTTGTTCAACATACGGGGGCGCAGGCAAAATCGCACTGCCCGGCAGCGGGGTTGGCGTATACGTTGGCGTGGCAGTCGGTACGTCTGTGGGCGGCAGCGGCGTCAGGGTGGGGGTAGGGGTGGGGGTTTTCGTTGGCATAATGGTCTGGCTGGGCAGCGGCAAGGGGGTGGGCAGCGGCTGCACGGGGTCAACCACCCCGCGCAGATAGGTTACTGTCCGATCGATTCTCCACGCCAGGCGAGCCTGAACCTCTGGAATCTGGTACAATAGCCATCCTGCCAGCAGCAGAACCACGAAGACAACGAATAAGACGAGAATAGGTTTATTTTTTCGCATAATCCACATTGTAACACCAAAGGTTTGTTATAATATCTGACATGAAATATCATATTTGGACAGAAGGTTGCCAGATGAACGTGGCAGACTCGCAGCGGGTTGCTTCGGCCCTCGAAATCCTGGGCTATGAAATGACCCGTCGGCCAGAGGATGCCAACGTCATCGTGATGAATACTTGTGTGGTCCGCCAGAGCGCCGAAGACAAGGCCTACGGCCGACTGACCACACTGCGCCCCTTGAAAGAAAAACGCCCTGACCTGGTGATCAACCTGATGGGCTGCCTGGTTGGCGTTAAGGGCCACGAACTGCTCAAGCGGCGCTTTCCCTTTGTAGACGTATTTTCGCCCCCATCGGATCCCGGACCGCTGGTGGCATTTTTGACCCAGGGTGAAATGCGCGAGCTTGAGCAAAGTGAACTGCAGCGCCGCTTCGATTTAATGGACAGCGGCGCCGAACATGGGCTGATCTTGCCTGACCACGAGCGGGGCAAACTCATCTCGGCCCATGTGCCTGTTGTTTTGGGCTGCTCGCATGCCTGCACGTTTTGCATCATCCCCTACCGCCGCGGTGTTGAACGCAGCCGGATGGTGGGCGACATCATCGGCGAGGTCCGGTCACTGGTTGAACAGGGCGTTAAGGAAATCACCTTCCTCGGGCAGATCGTTGACCGCTACGGCAAGGACGTGCCGGATGGGCCGAACCTGGCTGCGCTGCTTCGCCTGGCACACCAGATTGATGGGCTGGAACGGATTCGCTTTCTGACATCCCACCCCAACTGGATGACAGACGAGCTGCTCGAGACGGTTGCCGAACTCCCGAAAGTCATGCCGCACATCGAAGTGCCTGTGCAGGCTGGCGACGATGAGGTGTTGGAGAATATGAAACGCGGCTACACCACAGACCAGTACCACCGGCTGGTGGAGAAGATCCGCCAAAAAATCAACAAACCCGGCCTGGGCGTTTCAATTGCCACCGACATCATTGTGGGCTTTCCGGGTGAAACCGAAGCTCAATTCCAACACACCCACGAGCTGCTGGCCGAACTTAAGCTGGATGTGGCCCACCTGGCGCGCTACTCCACCCGCCCCGGCACAGTGGCTTCGCGCCGCATGGACGATAACATCTCCGAAGCCGAAAAAATGCGCCGGTTTAGAGACCTGGAAGATCTGCAAGAGCAGATCGTGGGCGAGATCAACGCCCGCTACCAGGGCGAAACAGTCAAGGTTCTGTTTGAAGAAAAAATCAAAGACCGATGGAAGGGCCGGACTGAGACCAACAAGCTGGTTTTTGTTGAAACCAACACAGACCTGCGCGGCCAGATCCGCCCGGTGAAGATCAGTTGGACCGGCCCCTGGTCTTTGATCGGCGCCCTGTCAGATGAGCGCTCTCAGACGATTGCGCTGGATCTACTGGCGAGCTGAGTAGTCTGTCAAACAAGATTCTATAGTTTGGTTTGGGCGCAAAGCGCCCAAACCAAACTATAGAATCTTGTTTGACATAACACTGAGCCAGCTCTTTGCATTCGGAGCTCCGGGGAGGGTAAGATTTTCAAAGAGAGGGGTTTGGACGTGTAAAGCACGTCCAAACCCCTCTCTTTGAAAATTTCTCCCCTCTTTCCTGAGGAAAGAGGGCGGGGTTGCGTACAACCCCAGTGATAGGTGGGAGCGGTTGTATATAAAGCACCGAAAGATTAAATTCGGGGTGCTTTATATTTGTTATCTCGCCGGGGAACAAAATATATGGTTTAATCGTTAAAGGTGTAAATCAGAGCATCATCTTTTCTGATTTAGCTTTTTCAGGAGTAATGAAATGAAATCTGGATCAAAATTTGCATTATTGGCCCTCGTTTTGGTATTTTCGCTCATTATTTTGAGCGCATGTAATCTTACCGATCGGGCTACCCAAACGCCCGATCAAAACCCGGGGCTTATTTATACTGCGGCTGCCCAAACTGTGGCTGCCCAGCTAACCCAGGCTGCCGTTGGTACACCGGTGGTATTCCCCACTTCGTCCATTCCAACACTTCAGCCCTCGCCAACCCAGATGGTTGTTCAGCCTTCGCAAACCTCCATCCCCACCAACACAACCGTACCGCCCACGCCCATCCCCCCCTCAGCAACTGCCGTTCCCACCCCGTGTGACCGGGCTTCCTTTGTCAAAGAGAACTATGAGGATGGCAGTGAACTGGCCCCGGCAAC